>Ga0207755_100018_pt1 | contig 205465 bp, 218 predicted proteins | sample A23P2SouthBayCA_FD_187734 | JGI IMG/M metagenome (GOLD analysis project Ga0207755, IMG submission 187734) | Aerobic enrichment media microbial communities from Bioluminiscent Bay, La Parguera, Puerto Rico - A23 P2 (SPAdes) | ecosystem: Environmental > Aquatic > Marine > Unclassified ...
CGTTCTGTTGGCTTCTTATCCTCCACGTTATCGAGAGCATCTTGCAGCTCTTCGATGGAGATCTCGTCGAGGTGTTCCACTAGCTAGTGTAATAGCTTCCTAGCAAATAATTCTAACGGCTACTATACCTCGTCGTCACGACCGAAGAGACCGGCTGTGAACCGTGGGACCGCGAGCGCGTCGTGGTACCGCTCGCGGGCGGCCTCGTCGTCCTCGGCGTCGGGTTGGCGCTCACGCGCGGCCGGGACCCGTAGCGGAGCGAGCGCTGGGGCGAGGACCGCCGGCGCTTTTGTCGGTCGCACCCGGAGACGGGAGTATGAGCGACGACCACGACGACAGCCACAGTCACGGGGAGGACCAGCAAGACGGGCACGGAGACGAGGGACACGGTCACGACCACGGACACGGAGACGAGGGACACGGTCACGACCACGGACACGGAGACGGGGGACACAGTCACGACCACGGACACGGAGACCACGGCCACAGTCACGACGACGACCACCACCACCACGACCTCGACGCGCTCGGTGCGAGCGTTGTCACGGTGTCGTCGTCGCGATCGCTCGACGACGACCCGGGCGGCGACGCCATCGCCGCGGCGTTCGAAGCCGAGGGACACGAGGTCGTTCACCGGGAACTCGTCGGCGATACCTTCGACGGCGTTCAGGGCGTCGTGGAACGGCTCGTCCGTCGCGACGACACCGACGTCGTGGTCACCACGGGCGGAACCGGAGTCACGCCCGACGACGTGACGGTCGAGGCGACGCGGCCACTGTTCGACAAGGCGCTCCCCGGCTTCGGCGAGCTGTTCCGCGAACTGTCGTACGACGAGATCGGGACGCGGGTCGTCGGCACCCGCGCCGTCGCCGGCGTCGCCGAGGGGGTTCCGGTGTTCTGTCTCCCGGGATCTGAGAACGCCGCCCGGCTCGGGAGCGAGGAGATAATCGTCCACGAGGCGCCGCATCTGGCCGGATTGGCGAGGAGAGACGATGCGGAAGTGGAGAGTGAGGGCGGCGGAGATGCTGCCGGCGCCTCCGACGAGTAGCCGGGGACGGACGGCTTGGAAGCCCTCGCGGGCTACGGTCGCGCGGTTCGCCGTGCTCCTCGGAGTTCGCTCGCCCTTCCGTTCCATCAGGGCCGCAACCGGCTTACCGATCAGCCGCCGCCCGGGAGCGGACACAGCGACGCGGTCAACAGCGCCGTCTCGTCCGTCTCGTTGCGCGCGCCGTGTTCGACGCCGCGCTCGTGGAGCACGACGCCGGGCGCGTCGACGGTCTCCTCGCTGCCGTCCTGCACGACGACGACTTCTCCCTCCAGAACGTGGAACACGTTCGTCGCGTCCGGGTGGTCGTGTGGGCTCATCTCCGCGCCGGGACCGAGCGCGAACGCCTTCACGAGCACGTCGTCGGTGACGACCAGCTCCTCGGTGAGTAACTCGCCGGCGTCCGGGTTGAGGTCGGGGTAGCGGTCCATACCGTCGTCTCGCTCGCCGGTGACTTGTCGGTTGTCCTCGCGTGTGGCGCGGCGGCGCGGACCATGACCGGGTGGCGACCGGGGCGTGGACGAAGAGACGAAGTGACCCGTCGGCCAAGTGCCTCTATGACCGACAGCGACACGGTGCTCGTTCCCGGCGGGCGCGACGTGCGCGCGACGCTCGACGCGCCCGACGCCGACGCCTGCGTCGTCGCCTGTCCGCCGCATCCACAGATGGGTGGCAAACGAAGCGACGCGCGGCTCACGGCGGTCGCGGACGCGCTCGCGCCCGCCGTTGCGACGCTCCGGTTCGATTATGGCCCGTGGGACGAGGGGGCGGGAGAACTCACCGACGCCCGCAACGCGCTCGCGTGGGCGCGGGACCGCTACGACGCCGTCGCGCTGTTCGGCTACTCCTTCGGCGGCTGTATCGCGCTGCTCGCCGCTGCACGGGAGAGTAGGGGTGAACGGAGTGAGGCCCCGGAAGCGAGCGGGAGTGACCACCGTGAGCGACACGCGAGCAGCGAGGCGGGGACGCCGCCGGCAGCGGTCGCCGCGCTCGCGCCGGCCTCGCGGCTCGGGCCCGACCTCGACGCGGCCGCGGCGCTCGACGCCGTCTCCTGTCCGGGCTACGTGCTCTACGGCGAACGCGACACGACCGCCGAGTGGGAGCCGGTGGTCGAGCGGGCGCGGACGCTCGGCTGGTCGGTCGAGTCGATGAGCGCGGACCACCATTTCGTCGGGCAGACGGCGAAGATCGGCGAGCGGTGCGGCGCGTTCCTCCGCAACGCGATCGGCCGGTGAGCTACCCGTCGAGCCAGCGGGCCACCGCCTCGCGAACTGAGATCGGCGACTCCTCCGGCCCCCTCGCCATCACGACGGTCCGGTCGAGCTGCTCGCCGACGGTCTCCGGGAGCGAGCCGAACAGCGCCTGCGACACCGCGCCAGAGCGGGTAGCGCCGACACAGATCGTGTCGTAGGATTTGCCCGCCTCGATCACCGTCGACTCGATGTCGTCCGCGACCTCGATTCGGGGCTCGTAGTTCATGTACTCGATGCCGGCCCGGTCGGCCAGCGTCTCGATGATCGCCTCGCCTCGTTCCATCGGGCCACGCCCCTGGTCGTCCTCGCCGGGCTCTTGCACGTTGAACAGCGTCAGGGACGCGTCACCGTCGGCGCTCGCGACGAACTCCGCTGCACGGCGCGCTGCGACCGGCGCGTGCGGCCCCTCGCCGGCGAGTACCATTACGTCTCCCCCGCCGCGCTCGCCAACGTCGCCGAGCTTCACGAGCGTCGCGTCACAGGGTGCACGCCCGATGACGGGGTCGATCGTCGACCCGAGCACGTGGTCGCGCCGGCTCCGCGTCCCCGCCCACCCGAGCAGCACGTGGTCGGCGTCCGTCTCCTCGATGACGTCGAGGACCACCGAGCCGGCGTTCCGGCCGACGATGGCGCGCGTCTGCAACCCGATGTCGAGCCCCGCTGCGATGTCGCGCGCGGACTCGAGCAGTTCCCGCTGGCGCTCGACTCGTTCCTCCTCGAACTCGAGGTCCTGCGACAGCGACGTCTGCTGTGGCACCTCGATGACGTTGACGGCGACGACCTCCGCGTTCTCGTCGTCGTGGGCGTGAGCGCTCGCGGCCGCCATCCGGAGCAGGTCACGCTCAGTCTGCGGGTTCGCCACCGGCACGACGACCCGGTACCGGTCGGTCCCGTCGACCGCGATCGGTTCGGGTGCGATCGCCTCCCCGACGAGGCTCACGCTCGATGCGCGGTCCCGGGCGTAGACCGCGTACCAGACGACCCCGAAGGCGACGAGGAGTGTCCCGATGGTTCCGACCGGCGTCGGCGTCACCGGCAGCTGTACGCTCACGCCGCCGACGCTCCCGACGAGCGGCACGACGTCGACGGACATCTGCACCAGGACGGCAAGACACGCGACGAGTCCGACCGCGGGGACGACGGGGTACAGCACGTTCGGAATGCGGAACGCCGGGTCGTACGCCGCCGGGTCTGCCCGACGCAACACGACGACGGCGACGTGGACGAGTGCGTAGGTGACGAGATACATGAAGCTGGCCACCTCCGCGAGCGTGCCGATGCCGACGCCGACGGCGATCAGCACGAGCGTGATGATACCAGTGGCGGTGATCGCACGGTAGGGAGTGCGGAACCGGTCGTGGACCTCGTTGAGCCAGTTGACGAGGATTCGGTCGCGTCCCATCGCGAAGTTGACACGCGCGGCCGAGAGGATGCTCGCGTTCGCGCTCGACACCGTCGCGAGGACAGCGCCGATAATCATCGCCAGCGCACCGAGCGACCCCATGAACTCGGTCGCCACGTCGGCGACGGGAATCTGTGAGGCGGCGATGGCGTCGATCGACAGCGTCCCCGTGGAGACGAACATCACGCCGACGTACATCAGCGTCGGCGTCACCACGGCCGCGATCATCGCGAGCGGCAGGTTCCGGCTCGGGTTCTTGATCTCCTCGGCGCTGGTCGCGATGACCTCGAAGCCGATGAACGTCACGTACACCGTGCCGATGGTGGCTGCGACGGCCGGCCAGCCGTTCGGATTGAACTCCTGGATGGTCGGGCCGCTGATGACGCCGAGTCCAAGAAACGCGATGATGAGCCCGACGAGCGTGAGGACGATGACGTTCTGGAGCGCACCCGTCTCCTTGACGCCGTAGTAGTTGACACCTGTGAGAATCGCGGCCATCACCAGCGCTGCGACGGTGATACCGATCTGTCCCCAGCCGGCGAGGAATCCAACGTACTGTCCGAGCCCCGGCAGGAGATACTGTCCGAAGCCGATCATATAGAACGCACTCGCGAACGTCAGCCCGGCCCACATCCCCCAGCCGACGATGCTTCCGAAGAACGGCCCGAGCGCGCGGTTCACGTAGTAGTAGCTCCCGCCGGCGCGCGGCATTCCCGTCGCGAGCTCCGACAGCGAGAGCGCCGCGAGCAGCGAGACGACGCCGCCACCGAGAAACGAGAGCATGCTCGCCGGGCCGGCCTGCGCAGCCGCGATGCTCGGCAACACGAAGATTCCCGCACCGATCATCGTCCCGAGGCCGATAGTGTACGCCTCGAGGAACCCGAGGTCCCGGGCGAGCTCCTGTTCGGTCTCGCTCATCGCCCCTCGAACTCAGTGGCTCCCGACGGTCGATCTACCAACCGTTCTCCTCGCTCGTATCGGTTCACGTCGCGTTCGACGCACCCCTGCCCTCATAAGCGTTCACCACTTGCTCGACTCCCTGGCGACCCGTTCGCAACGGTTTTGACGGACGGCCGCGCACACTCGTTATGCCGACGGAACCCGTCACGGAGTACGACCCTTCGCTGGGTCGGAAGTTCGTCTTCGTCACCGGCGGGGTGATGTCCGGGCTGGGGAAAGGGATCACCGCCGCCAGCACCGGCCGGCTGCTCGCGAACGCCGGCTTCGACGTCACCGCCGTCAAGATCGACCCGTATCTGAACGTCGACGCGGGGACGATGAACCCCTACCAGCACGGGGAGGTGTACGTCCTCAAGGACGGCGGCGAGGTCGACCTCGACCTGGGCAACTACGAGCGCTTCCTCGACATCGACATGACGTTCGACCACAACGTCACCACGGGAAAGACGTACAAACACGTCATCGAGAAGGAGCGCGCCGGCGACTACCTCGGGAAGACGGTCCAGATCATCCCGCACATCACCGACGACATCAAGCGCCGCATCCGGGAGGCTGCGGAGGGCCACGACGTCTGCATCGTCGAGGTTGGGGGAACCGTCGGCGACATCGAGGGGATGCCCTACCTCGAGGCGCTCCGGCAGTTCGCCCACGAGGAAGAGGACGAGGACATCCTCTTTACGCACGTCACGCTCGTCCCGTACTCGAAAAACGGCGAACAGAAGACGAAGCCGACCCAACACTCCGTGAAGGAACTGCGCTCCATCGGGCTCCAGCCGGACATCCTCGTCGGGCGCTGTGAGGACCGCCTCGACGAGGAGACGAAAGAGAAGATCGCGCTGTTCTGTGACGTCCCGACCGAGGCGGTGTTCTCGAACCCCGACGTGGAGGACATCTACCACGTCCCGCTGATGGTCGAAGACGAGGGACTCGACCAGTACGTGATGGAGCGGCTCTCGCTTTCCGACGAGGCGCTTCCCGAATCCGAGCGGAAGAACGGCTGGCGAAAGCTCGTCACCCAGGAGACGACTGGCGAGGTGGAGATCGCACTCGCGGGGAAGTACGACCTCGAGGACGCGTATCTCTCCGTCCACGAGGCGCTGAAACACGCCGGCCTCGAGAAGGGCGTCGACGTGAACGTGCTGTGGGTCGACACCGACGAGATGACGCCGGAACACCGCGACCGGCTCGAGCGCGCCGACGGACTCATCGTCCCCGGCGGCTTCGGCGCCCGCGGCACGGAAGGCAAGATGGACGCCGTCCGCTACGCCCGCGAACAGGACGTCCCGTTCCTGGGGCTCTGTCTCGGCTTCCAGATGGCCGTCGTCGAGTTCGCCCGCAACGTCTGCGGGCTGGCGAACGCCGACTCCACGGAGTTCGAGGCGGAGACGCCGCATCCCGTCATCGACATCCTCCCGGAGCAGTACGAGGTCGAGGACATGGGCGGGACGATGCGGCTCGGCGCCCACGAGACGACCATCCTCCCGGGGACGCTCGCCGAGGAGCTGTACGAGGCCGAGGCCTGCACGGAGCGACACCGCCACCGCTACGAGGTGAACCCAGAGTACATCGACCGGCTCGAATCGGCCGGCATGACGTTCTCCGGGCGCGCGGGCAACCGCATGGAGATTCTCGAACTCGACGACCACCCGTACTTCGTCGGGACGCAGTTCCATCCGGAGTTCCGGTCGCGGCCGGGGCGGGCGTCGCCACCGTTCGTCGGCCTGCTCGATGCGGTGCTCGACGGCCGTGACGGCGATCGGGATACCGAGTCCGATCCCGAGACGGAAAGCGAGGAGGTGAGCGCCTGATGGTCGACGTCGACTCGTTCATCCCGGAGGCGAAAGCCGAAATCCGCGAGGCGGTCGGCGACGAGGAGGCCATCATCGCGCTCTCCGGCGGCGTCGACTCCTCGGTCGCGGCGGCGCTCACTCACGAGGCCATCGGCGAGCATCTCACTGCCGTCTACGTCGACACCGGCCTCATGCGGAAGGGCGAGACCGACGGCATCCGCGAGACGTTCGCGTTCATGGACGGGCTGAAGGTCGTCGAGGCGCAGGACCGCTTCCTCGACGCGCTGGAAGGGGTGACCGACCCCGAGGAGAAGCGCCACGTCATCGGCGAGCAGTTCATCCGCGAGTTCGAGCGGGAGGCACAGGCGGCCGACGCCCGCTATCTGGTCCAGGGGACCATCTATCCCGACCGCATCGAGTCGGAGGGGAACATCAAGTCCCACCACAACGTCGGCGGGCTCCCCGAGGTGGTCGACTTCGACGGCATCGTCGAGCCGGTGCGCGACCTCTACAAGGACGAGGTGCGGGAGGTGGCGCGCGCGCTCGGGCTCGAATCCGTCATCTCCGAGCGGATGCCGTTCCCCGGCCCCGGGCTCGCCGTCCGCATCGTCGGCGAGGTGACACGCGAGAAGGTCGAGGTGGCCCGCGAGTCCTGCCACGTCGTCGAAGAGGAGACGGCAGACCACGAGCCGTGGCAGGCCTTTGCCGCCGTCATCGGCAAGGCGACGGGCGTGAAAGGCGACAACCGCGTCCACGGCTGGGTCGTCGCCGTCCGCTCTGTCGAGAGTCGCGACGGGATGACCGCCCGCGCACAGGAGCTCGACTGGGACACCCTCCAGCGCATCCAGTCGCGCATCACCGGAACGCTCGACAACGTCTCGCGGGTCGTCTACGACGTGACCCACAAGCCGCCGGCGACCATCGAGTACGAGTGAGGGCCGACGCGGCTGAGACGGCTCGCGCCGCCAGCTGGCGTGAGAACGCTTATATCCGCCGCCGCGAACTCCCCGGTATGATGCGCGCAGTGATCGCCGGCGGCGACGACGACGGGCTGGGCGACGCGCTCGGCGCCGAGGGCGTGGAGGTCAGCCACGCGAGCGGCACCGGCACCCGTCCTGACCTCGAGGAAGCCGGCATCGTGAGCGCGGACGTGCTCGTGGTGACGGACGTGACGCTCGCCACCTCCATCCCGGTCGCGAAGGACCTCAACCCGGACGTCCGCGTCATCGTGTACGCGCACGGCTCGCTCCCGGAGTTCGCGAAGGGGCAGGCTGGCCACATCCTCGATCCTGCCCTCCTGGATCCATCGTTCGTCGCAGAAGAGGTCGCCGGGTCCGTCGCGTAGCGGCTGCCGTCAGTCGACGGTCGGTGACGGTCGCCCGCCCTCCAGCCGCTCGCCGAGCTCGGCGAGCCGCACTGCGCCGTCACGGACGAACGGCGTCCCGTGGCCCATCGCGAGCACCTCGACGGCCGGCTCCGCGTCCGCGAGGTAGTGGATCGAGTCGACGACTCGGTCGGTGTCGTAGCTGAGATACCACGGCGACCGCTCCAGCCGCCCGTCCGACTCTCTGACGAGGTCGCCGACGAACGCGACGGACAGCGATTCGCTGACGTACGCCACGTGACCCGGAGTGTGGCCGGGCGTGTGATACACCGTGAACGAGCCGACTGTGTCGCCGTCCGCGACGCCGGTCACCGACGCCGCCGGCGTGACGAACGCGCCGGCGAGCCGCTGGAACGCGCCCTTCCGGTTGCCGAACGGGGGCTTCTCGTCGCCTTTATAGAAGCCGGCGTCGCCGGCGCCGATGTACACCGTCGCGTCGAGCCCCAGCTCGGAGAGCCCGCCGACGTGGTCGACGTCGTAGTGGGTGACGAGCACGCGGCCGACGTCGTCCATCCCGAAGCCAGCGTCCGCGACCGCGGCCCGGACCGTGTTCGCGTCGAGCGGCGTTCCCGCGTCAACGAGCGTCACCGCACCGTCGTCGTGGTCGCTGTCGTCGGCGAGATACGCGTTCACGCTCCCGCAGTCGATCTGCCATACGCCGTCCCGGAGCTTCGTGACCATACGAACCTGTACGGCGCCCGACGGGTTAAGTTACACCGGGGTTACACCGGGAGGTGGCCCCGCACGAACCCGGAGAGCGCGCGGAGCTTCGACGGCCGCCGGATTCGCTCGCGCTCCGCGTCGGTGAGCTCGAAGTCGAACACGTCGAGATTCGCCGCGATGTGGTCGCGGGAGGTCGCCTTCGGCACCGTCGCGACGCCCTGTTCGAGAAGCCAGCGGATGGCGACCTGCGCGGCGGACTTCCCGTAGCGCGCGCCGATCTCCGAGAGCACCGGGTCGTCGAGCGCAGCGCCGTGGGCGAGCGGTGAGTAGGCCGTCACCAGCACGTCGTGGATCGCACAGTAGTCGAGCAGCTCCGTCTGCGACCAGTACGGGTTGTACTGCACCTGGTTCGTGAAGATTGGCGCGTCGGAGAGCTCTCGGGCGCGGTCGAGCTGCTCGACGCCGAAGTTCGACACGCCGACGTGGCGAACCTTCCCGCGGTCGACGAGCGTGTTCATCGCGTCCAGCGTTTCCCCGAGCGGCGTCCGCTGAGCCGTGTTGTGGATCAACAGGAGGTCGACGTACGAGGTGTCGAGCTTCGCCAGCGACTTCTCGGTCGACCGGAGTACGGCGTCGTGGCCGCGGTTGCCGACGTTCAGTTTCGTCGTGAGGAACACGTCCTCGCGGTCGACCTCGGCCTCGCGGAGCGCTGCGCCGACCTGTCGCTCGTTGCCGTACGCCTGGGCGGTGTCGAGGTGGCGGTAGCCAAGCTCGAGGGCGGTCGAGACGGCCCCGTAGCAGTCGTCGCCGGTCAGCCGCCAGGTCCCGAGTCCGACGGCCGGGACGTCGGTTCCTCGGACGGAAACGTACTCGTCTGACATACCGGTTGGTAGGGGACGGAGCCGAATAGGCGTGCCGACCCGTGCCGGAACCGGGCGTTGCCGCGGTAGGGGACGCTCACTCGACGCTCACTCGACGCGCAGCGGATACGTATCCGGGAGCTCGTAGACGCGGCGACAGCAGTCCTCGATGAAGTCGGCGAGGTGTTTCGGGTCGGCCACCGCTGCGAGGTAGACGGTGTCGTCGTCGGCCTTCCGCGTCGCCGGCTGTTTTATTTTGAAGACGGGGTAGTCGTCGAGCAGGTCGTCGAGCCGGTCGCGTTCGCGCTCGTCGACGGAGAGTTCTAGGAGGCGGTCGCCGTAGTGGAGCGTCCGCTCCTCTGCGCGGACCGTCACCGTGTCCGACTGCCCGCGGTGGGACATGAGCCGCCGGACGAGCAGGCGCCGCCGGTCGGTCGGCTCCGTCGCGGCGTCGTCCATACCGTCGCTGGGTGGCCGAGCACCTAAACTCCCGCCGCTTCGGCCGTGGGGGGCGGCCACGCCACGCTGCTTCGAAGCCGCGCCGCGAGTTCGGCCAGTTTCTTCAAAGCTTTACTTCCGGCCGGAGAAGCCGCAGCCATGAGCAAGCCACAGGTGCTGCTGTTAGGTGCGCCGGGTGCCGGCAAAGGGACACAGAGCAAGCGGATCGCCGACCGGTTCGGCGTCGACCACATCACGACCGGCGACGCGCTGCGCGCCAACAAGGGGATGGACATCTCCGAACTCGGCCTGGAGTACGACACGCCCGGCGAGTACATGGACGCGGGCGAACTCGTCCCCGACGAGGTCGTCAACGAGATCGTCGTGACGGCGCTGGCGAACGCCGACGGCTTCGTCCTCGACGGCTACCCCCGCAACATCGACCAGGCGGAGTTTCTCGACGAGCGAACCGAGCTGGACGCCGTCCTCCGGCTCTCGGTGTCCGAAGAGGAGCTGGTCGATCGGCTGACGGGTCGGCGCGTCTGTCCCGACTGCGGGGCGAACTACCACGTCGAGTTCGACCAGCCCGAGGAACCGGGCGTCTGTGACGAGTGTGGCGCCGACCTCGTCCAACGCGAGGACGACACCGAGGAGACGGTCCGCGAGCGGCTCCGCGTCTTCCGCGAGAACACGGAGCCGGTCATCGACCACTACGCGGGACGCGACACGTTCGTCGAGGTGGACGGCGAGAGCAGCCCCGACGAGGTGTGGGAGAACGTCGAGGCGGCCATCGAAGCGCGACAGTAAGGCGGCTGACCGTCGGCAGCCGGAGATAACGGCGCGACGCGCACGACCGCCGACCGCGGGGACGGACCCGTAGGTTCTTGTACCCCCGTCGGCGAGGAGAGTCATGTACGACGACGAGTTCGGAGAGGAGGCGCCCGGCGACGACGTGTTGCAGGTGGTCGAGCGGAGCGACGGCGTCACGGCGCGCGGGGTCGCTGGCGCCCTCGGCATCGGGACCGAGGAGGCCAAAGAACGGCTCACCGCGCTGCAGGCCAGCGGCGAGATTGCGGAGGCGAGCGACGGGACGTGGATCGTCCCGGAGCGCGCCGGTGCGGACGACCCGTACGTCTTTTGAGCGACTTCAGGGGAACGCTTTACCCTGCGACTCGTGACCCCCGCACATGGATTTGACCGAGGGTGACACCGTTGCCGTCGAGCGGACGTTCACCGCCGAGGACGTCCGGGCGTTCACCGAGGTGAGCGGTGACCGCGGCGACCACCACCTCGAACCGGACGAGGAGGGGCGACTGCTCGTCCACGGGCTGCTCACCGCGACGCTTGCGACCGAGATCGGGGGCCGCCACGACGTGCTCGCGCGGACGATGGAGTACCGGTTCCGGCGGCCGGTGTACACCGGCGAGACGGTTCGGTGTGCGGCGGAGTTCACGACGGTCGAGCGACGAGCGGACGGCCGCACGGAGGTCGCCGCTGACCTGACGTTCACCCGAACCGACGACGGCGAGGTCGTGCTGACCGGTGGATTCGACGGCGTCATCGCTCCTGAGTGACGGGCCCGCGGCGCGTCCAACCGTCGGCCCGTCACTCCTCGACGAACGGCGCGTACAGGTCCGCCCAGTAGTCGGTCCCCTCGTACCGGACGAGATACTGCCCTTCCTCGGCGTGGTCGCCGACGAGTGGCTCGTGGTCGAGAAAGCGCCGCGCGACCGACTCGAACGCGTCGGAGCCGCTGCTTGCGTAGTACCCCTCGTCGATAGCTTCGGCGACGACCTCCCGTTCGGCCTCCGAGAGCCCAGAGAGCGTGAACAGGTACTCGCGCTTCAGTTCGACGCCGTACGTCGCCGCGTCGTCGGCGACCTGCGTCGTCTCGACGCGGTAGCGGTAGCGATCCGCCGGTTGCGTCTCCACGGTGACCGGATACGCCGCCCCTTCGTAGCGAATCGCGCTGACGTCCTCGTTCACGAGCCGTGAGCCATCGGCTTCTTCGGGGGTGTAGACGGCGCTTGCGCCCATCTCCGGCCCGTCGTTCCGGTCCTCTTCCGGCGGGAAGAGCTTGGATAACAGATCGCGGTCGGTCGGTGGAAACTCGTCGAGGGGAGTTCCCCGCTCGTTTTCCGCGGTCGCGTAGTCGACCTCGACGGTGACGCGGGTCCCGTCGAGCCGCTCCGTCTCGGTCACGGAAAGGCGGTAAAAGCTGCCCTCGTACGCGTACGGGCGGTCGGTATCGAACGGCGGCCGGGTCCCGTCGGTCGTCGCGGACCCGTTCTCGACGGCGCGGCCGAGCAGCGCGTACTGCTCGGAGTCCGGTGACGTCGTCTGCGCGTACCGCTCGGCGACCGTCGAATCGTCGACAGAATCCATCGTCAGGACGGCGTTCGGGTGGGCACAGCCGGCGAGCGTGCCGAAACCGGCGGCGCAGGCGGTCGCGAGGAACGTGCGACGGCGGAGGCGGAGGGCCATGTCCGGCGTTCGCTGCCGACCGACGAGTGTCTTCGGGTGGTGACCCCCGGCGCTCCGGCTTCCGGCTCGGACCGTGAACACGCTTATCAACGCACGCCGCGTCCGACCGGTCGTGTCATCCGACCACGACGACGGCGTGGCGCGCTACCGTGAGCGACCATCTACCGTCGCCACGGACGTCGGCGACGGGCCGGCGGTCGTCTTCGCCCACGGAACGCTGATGGACCGGACGATGTTCGATCCGCAGCTCTCGGTGCTGTCCGACGCGTATCGGTGTGTCGCCTACGACCTCCGAGCGCGGACGGACCGGTACGCGGACGAGTACGACCTCGACGATCTTGCCGACGACTACGCGGCGCTGCTCGACGGAATCGGCATCGACAGCGCGGTCCTCGTCGGGATGTCGATGGGCGGGTTCACGGCGCTGCGGGCGGCCGAGCGACACCCCGACCGCGTCGAGGGGGTCGTCCTCGTCGACTCCGACACCGGCGTCCACTCCGAGGCCGACAGGGAGCAGTACGGCGCACTCATCGAGCGCATCGAGGAGAACGGGCGGCCGACGGACGCGGGCGTCGAAGTGGCGAAACACCAGCTGTTCGGCGAGACCACGAGGAAACAGCGACCCGAACTCGTGGAGGCGTGGGCGCGCAAGTGGTACAGCTATCCGGGGCTGGCGGTCCACAACGAGATTGCCTCGTGGCTCCACCGCGACGACTTCACCGAGCGGGCGCGCGGCCTCGACGTGCCCGCGCTCGTCACTCACGGCGTCGAGGACGCGAGCATCGAGATGGAAAAGGCGAAGGCGACCGCCGAGGCGCTCGGCGCCAAGCTCGAACGAATCCCCGAGGCGGGCCACTCGTCGAACCTCGAGAACCCCGAGGCGACGAACGCGGCGCTGCGCGAGTTCCTCGAGGACGTGTACTGACTGCTACGCCGTTGCCCTGAGCAGGGAAATCGGAACGGTTCGGCCCCCGAGAGGGTGCCGTCTCCGAACGCTCTTGTGGCCGCGCGACGACCCGCGGGTATGTACGAAGCCGTCCACGCACACCCCGACGGCGACGCGACCGTCGCGCGGCAGGCGCTGACGGCCGCCGAGTACGGCTACGACGGCGTCGTCGTCCGGAACCACGGCGACCGGCAGGCCGACTACGACCCCTCGGCCGTCGCCGACGAGTACGGCGTCGACGTCGTGGTCGGGATCGAGCTGCGGAGCGACGACCGGTCGCAGCTCTCCTCGCTGTTGCGCCGCTACCGCGAGGAGCGGACGCTCGTCTGCGTTCACGGCGGCGACGACGACGTCAACCGGTTCGCCTGCGAGTCCGAACGGGTCGACGTGCTCGCCCACCCGACCCGCGACGGCGGCGAGTTCAACCACGTGCTCGCGAAGGCGGCGAAGCGGAACGGCGTCCGCATCGAGTTCGACCTCGGGCCCGTCCTCCGCGACGACGGCGGGAGCCGCGTCCGGACGCTGCGGGCGCTGCGGAAGCTCCGCGACATCGTCGACTACTACGACACCCCGTACGTCGTGACCGGCTCGCCGACTTCCCATCTGGCGTTCCGCGCCCCCCGAGAGCTCGTCGCCGTCGGCGAGCAGGCGGGCTTCGACGCGGGGTGGCTCCGCGAGGGGCTCCGCGAGTGGGGGCGGCGCGCCGACCACAACCGCGAGATTGCCTCCGAGTCCTTCATAGCGCCGGGCGTCCGTATCGACGAACATGAAGAGGACGGTTGAGGAGCACGCCGCACGGTTCGACGAGTACGCGAGCGAGTACGACGACGGGCAGAACAGCCCGGAGTACGAGGCCTGCGCGAGCCTCGTCATCGAACACGCGCGCGACGCGCTGGGGGCCGAGGAGACGGTGCTCGATCTGGGCTGTGGGACGGGTGCTATCGGGCTCTCGCTCGCCGAGGACGCCGCGCGCGTCGTCGGCCGAGACATCAGCACCGGGATGATGAATCAAGCGCGCGCGAAAGCCGAGGAGGCCGGGTTCTCGAACGTGGAGTTCGACTACGGGGAGTTTCGCGAGCCCAACTACGACGGCCCCGCGGACGTCGTCGTCTCGAACTTCGCGATGCATCATCTCTCGGACGAGGAGAAACGCGAGGCAATCGACGTCGTCGCCGGCCTCGGTCCCCACACGTTCGTACTCGGCGACGTGATGTTCTTCGGCGAGGCGGACCCCTCCGAGCCGTTCTACAGCCCCGACGTGGACGACCCCGCGACGGTGGGCGTGCTCGCGGACGCGCTCACCGACGCCGGCTTCGCGCTGACCGCCGTCGAGCTGGTCCACGAGCAGGTCGGCGTCCTCGTCGCTGAGCGGGTGGCGTGAGATGAGTGACGACGACCTCACGCACACGGACGAGTCGGGCGCCGCGGAGATGGTCGACGTGGGCGCAAAGCCGGACACGGCCCGGCGGGCAGTCGCGCGGGGCAGCATCCACCTCGCCCCCTCGACGGTCGAGGCGGTCCGCGAGAACGACGTGAAGAAGGGGGACGTGCTCGCCGTCGCGCGCGTCGGCGCGATTCAGGCCGTCAAACACACCTGGGAGACGGTGCCGATGTGTCACCAGATTCCGATCTCGAACGTCGACACGGACTTTTCCGTCCACGACGCCCGCATCGACCTCACCGTCGCCGTCGAGACGACCGGGAAGACGGGCTGTGAGATGGAGGCGCTGGAGGGCGTGACGACCGGACTCAACGTCGTCTGGGACATGGTGAAGGCAGCCGAGAAGGACGACGATGGAGGGTATCCGGGGACGGCGATTACGGACGTCAAGGTCGTCGAGAAGGAGAAGCGGGCGCTCGAGTGAGCCGCGAGGACCGCTGGATGGCGGCGCGGTCCGATTACTCCTCGACGGCGGCGAGGGGCGGTTACCCCTCGACTGCGGCGAGATCGGCGGCCTTCGCCCGCGACTGCTCGACGACGCTCGGGCGCGCCTCGAATTCGATCACGACCTCGTCGCCGTAGTCGACGGCCTCGACGCTCGCGTGGTCGTGGACCCACGAGACGAGCGCCATCGCGTCGTCGCACATCGGGAGGACGAGTCGCTCGTGGCGGAAGTCGGGCAGCTCCGCGTCGACGCGCTCGCGCAGATCGGCGATGCCGTCGCCCTCCTTCCCGGAGACGGCGAGCGGATTCGGCGCGAGCGCGGACAGTGCCTCCCGCTTCCGGCGTAGCTCCTCGTCGGTCACCTCGTCCGTCTTGTTCAACACGGTGACGATGGGCGCCTCGTTGCGCTCGTACAGCGTGTCGTGGCTGGTGACGAGCTTCTCGCGGATCTCCTCGACCGGGTCGGAGACGTCGACGACGAGCAACACGAGGTCGGCGCGGTACACCTCCGACAGCGTCGACTTGAACGACTCGACGAGCCAGTGGGGCAGATCGGAGATGAACCCGACCGTGTCGGTGACGAGCACCTCGCGTTTCCCCATCTCGGCGCGCCGCGTCGTCGTCCCGAGCGTCGTGAACAGTCGGTCCTCGCTCTCGGCGGTCCTGTCGAGGTCGGGGTGTCGCCCCTCGTTTTCGTCCACGTCGAGGTCGTCCGCGAGCCGCCGCAACAGCGTCGACTTCCCGGCGTTCGTGTAGCCCGCGAGCGCCACGAGGTCGAAACCGGACTCGCGGCGCTGCTCGCGGCGGTGCTGTTCCGTCTCCTCGATGGCGTCGAGCTCGTCGCGGATGCGGGCGATGCGCGCCTTGATGTCCTGTTCGCGGGACTCGTCGTACTCGCCGAGCCCCATGAAGCCGGGGCGTTCGTCCCGCTTGGCGAGCGACGCCTTCGCCTCCGCGCGGGGGAGCTCGTAGCGCAGCTCCGCGAGCTCGACCTGGAGCTGCGCCTTCTTCGTGTTGGCGCGCTGGCCGAATATCTCAAGGATGAGCCGGAATCGGTCGAGCACCTCGACCCCCTCTGGGAGCGTGTTGCCGATGTTATACGTCTGGTAGGGGCCGAGCCGGTTGTCGAAGACGACCGTCCGCGCGTCCGTCTCGCGGACGACCGCCGCGAGCTCCTCGACTTTCCCCTCGCCGAGATGGAACGCTGGGTCCTCTTTGCGGTGCTGTGTCACCGACGCCGCGACGCGGTAGCCGGCGGCGGCGGCGAGCTGGCGGACCTCCGTCGTGTCCGGGTTCGGCGCGTCGCCGCGCTTGGCGACGACCGCGACTCCGTTGGGTGAATCTGCCGTCACTCGCCCCCGAGTTGGTCGTACGGACACATAAGCCTCCGGACGCGGCCGTCGGTAGTTTTAGATGGTAGTTTTAGATGCGCCAGCGACTCTGGAAGCACCTCGAAAGCCCCCGGCGTCTCGGCTCCCGGGACTCGCTGCGCTCCTCACTACGTTGCGGTGCTTGCGTCGTCCGGGTTCGCCGAGACGCCGGCCCCTTTCAGTCCCCCCGTATCGGCTGGCCAATCGGCCGCCGCCGGGCGGGACTTTCGAGGTGTTCTCAAACCAGTCACTCTACTCTGAGCAGTGGCCGACCGTCCGACGCCACAAGAGTCATACCGACCGGTGGCGCCCGTTCCATATGGTCGACATCAATCTCCAACAGCTGGGGTTGGAGTTCGGCTCCGGCGCCGTCGTCGGTGGCATCATCGGCTTCGCCGCGAAGAAGGTCGCGAAGCTCGTCGCCATCATCGTCGGGCTCGAACTCGCACTGTTCAAGTTCCTCGAGTCGCGTGGCATCCTCAGCGTCGATTGGGAGCGGCTCACGGCCGGGCTCGTCGAGGCGAGCCAGGACGCCGCGACCGGCGGGCCGCCGTCGTGGCTCCAGACGATTCTGTCGACGCTGTCGGTGTCTGCCGGCTTCACCGGCGGTTTCCTGCTCGGCTTCAAGCGGGGATAACTTCCCGTCAGCGGTCGATGCCCCGCACGAACTCTCGGACCTCCTCTGTGAAGAACGCCGGGTTGTCGACGTTCGAGGCGTGGCCGCCGTTCGGCACCTCGGTAACCGTCACCTTGGTCGAACCCAAACGGGCCGGAACCGTTCGCGCGAGGTCCTGTAGCGGCCCCGGAACCCGCTCGCCGTAGAGCAGCAGCGCCGGGGCAATCACACCCGAAAGGTCGAGTGGAGTCGTCGAGAACGCCGCCGTCGCGCGTGCGATCTTCGCGAACTCCTCGTGTGGAATCGTCGGCGACGACTCCATCAGCCGCTGGATGCGCTCGCCGGCTCCCTCGCCGGCGACGCCAGGTGAGAGCTTGTCGCCGACCCACATCTGGAGGCGGTTCAGGCGCTTGTACCGGACGATGCGGTCGAGCCGTGCGAGGACGCGCAGGTTCGAGAAGAGCAGCCGCGCACGCACGGAGAGCGGCCCGGGCGGAAACGTGTCGGCGAGGACGAGCCCCGCGACGTTCTCTGGGTGGGCGGCAGCGTACGCCTGTGCGATACAGCCGCCGAGCGAGAGCCCGACGAGGACGGGACGCTCCATCGCGAGCGCGTTGAGGAGGGCGTCGAGGTCGGCTGCGAACAGGTCGACGGAGTAGAGGGCAGCGTCGGAGCCGCCGGTCCGGCCGTGGCCCCGCACGTCGTAGGCGACGGTCGTGAACTCGTCCGACAGCGCCGTCGTCTGGCCGTCCCACATCCGGTGGTCCATCGCCATCCCGTGGACGAACACCACTGGCGGCCCCTCCCCACGACAGACGTAGTACGTCTCGATGCCGTTCGTCCGGGCGCTCCTCCCGGTCGTCGCGTGCTCGCCCGTCGCGGACTCGCCGCTACTGCTCATTGAGGGAGAGTTCGCGCCGCGAGGCGATAAGCCGTCGCTACCGCGTGTCGAGGTCGCTCTTGTCCTTGACGACGCGCGTCTCCGCCTCCCCGGAGGATACCTCGTTCGCGAGCTCGTAGAAGTCGTTCTGCATCCCGGCGGGGAACGTGACGACGCCGACCCACGAGCCGTCCGCCTGCCACTCCTCTCGTTCGAGGTCGCCGAACTCGCGGACCTGTGCCTGGCCGGAGCCGGCGTACTCGGCCGGGAGCTGGACGGCGACCGTCATCTCCTCGAACCGGATGGGGATGACGGGGCGGAGCGCGTCCAGCGCATCGTCTACCTGACTCTCCGCCGGCTCCATCGGGTCGACGGTGAAGCCGGCCTCTTCCAGCGCGCGCTCGATGCGCTCTGGCGGATGCGGGGTGTCGTTCTGCTGGGGGTTGATCGCGTTACGGGAGATAATGTTGACGAGTCGCTTCCGCTTGCGCTCCTGCATCTCCCGGCGCTGCTCGGCGGTAATCTGTATCTCGCCGCGCCGGATCACCTCCGGGATGATATCCAGGGGATCCGTGGTGTCGAACACCTCGAGCAGCGCCTCCTCGGGCGGCCGGTCCCCGGAGGCGGCGTCCTCGAACACGTCCTCCGCGGCGATGACGTCTTCGAGCTCGCCGTCGAACTCGCCGCGTTTGATCGCCAGCGCGGCGTCCGGGTCGACGAGCACCTCGAAGCGTTCGCCGTGGGACTCCAGTCGGGCCGTCACGGCTTCGTCGAGCGAAATCATACCGGCAGCTACGCCGGGGGACACCTAAAAGGTGTGTTCGGGCTACTCCTCGTCGGCGAGCAGGTCGTGCTCGGCGAGATGCTCCCGGATCTCCTCGTCGGAGAGGTCGACGTACCGCTCCGTCTTCGCGGAGATCGTCGCGACGCCGACTCCCTCGGGGTCGAGCCCGTCGTCGTTGACCGACGCGAGCGCGGCCAGGGCGAGTTCGACCCCCTCGTCGAGCGTCGCCTCGGGGTCGTAGTGCTCCTCCAGGTAGTCGTCGATCTCGCCGCGGTCGGCGCCGACCGCGAGCGCCTGCCACTCGTAGGGCGTGCCCGAGGGGTCCGTCTCGAACAGCCGCGGCTCGCCGTCGTCGATGCCGCCGACGATGAGCGCGACGCCGAACGGGCGCGCGCCGCCGACCTGCGTGTACTGCTGGATGTGGTCGGTGATGTTCTTCGTCAGCGTCTCGACGCCGACCGGCTCGCCGTAGCGGAGGCGGTTCACCTGCGCCTGTCGCCGGGCGAAGTCGATGAGCTGGCGGGCGTCCGCGACGTGGCCCGCGCTCGCGATGCCGACGTGGTCGTCGGCCTTGTGGAGCTTCTCGACGGACGCCGGCTCCATCAGCGGCGACCGGGAGCGTTTGTCCACCACGAGGACGACGCCGTCTGCCGTTCGTACACCGATACTCGCGGAGCCGCGCTTGACGGCTTCCCGCGCGTACTCGACCTGGTAGAGGCGACCGTCCGGGGAGAAGATGGTGATCCCCCGGTCGTAGGCCTGTTGTTGGGATTGTCCCTGCATAGTGTCAGTCTGAGTCGCAGTCGAGGTCTGTCCCCCCGAGGAAGTCGTCGCCGACGCCCGCGTCGATACGGCGTGACCGCACGACGGCGCGCCGGTCGGCTTCCGCGAAGGTGACGTGTCTCTCCTCGATTGATACCGGAGGGCGGCGTATATACTTTTCTTCACAGGCTCGCACGGTGCCCGAGACGCCCGTGACGCGCAGGCCGATCGGATGGCCGTTAACCGCGTCGACGCAGGCGAGGACGGCTCGCCCGCGCTCCACCTCGTCGCGGCGGACCCGGACGACCGCGTGGCCGACGCCGTCGTCGAACGCGAAGCCGTACACCGTGAGGTCCGCGTCCGCGCTCCCCGTGTCCCCGACGAGGTTCTGGGCGGCGTACCACAGCTCTCGCTGGAAGTCGCCCCGCGAGAGCGTCGCATCGGGCCACGACTCTATCGTGACCGCGATGTATCGCCAGCGCTGTCGGAGATGTTTCGGGAGATGTTTCACGAGCTCTGCTTCGTGTTTCGGCGGCGGCGGCTTCAATCGTGTGGAGTCGAGTGATGGGGTTCTATTCGCCCACTCATGGGGAGACACCGCCTCGGAAGCCCTCGCCCGCTACGCTTGTGCGACTCGCTGCGCTCCTCGGGTCCGCCTTCGGCGGATACCTGCGGTGCTTGCGTCGTCTCCAACGCGTAGCGCCCTCGCCCTTCCAGTCCACCAAGGTACCGCAGCCGGTTCGTTGGGCAACCGAGTCGATGGCCTATAGTCGCCGCGGGCGGGGCGAGGCCGAACGGAGTGAGCCGTCGCTGTGAACGGGCCGGAGGCCCGTGAACTACAGCGAGCGTGCGAGTCTTGGGGAACGGTTGGTCGCGGTCGCAGTGCCTGGTGGACTGGAAGGGCGAGCGGGCTGGACGAAGCACGAACCCGCAAGCACGTGAGCGAAGCGAGCGCGCGCAACGCGATTCGCGCGAGTCCAGCGCGAGAGGGCTTCCGAGACGTTGTCACCAGTCGTCTCACCACAGTAAACACGAGATGCGGAGTCGGACAGCAACATCTGTTCGGGGGCGGGTTCTTATCCCCCCGGACCCCAACCGGTGAGTATGAGCCAGCAGGAACCACCGGAGCGCGAGCCGGAGATGCCCGAGAAGCCCGAGGGGCTCCGCTCGCGAGAAGTCACGGAAGGACCCGAACGCGCGCCACACCGCGCGATGTTCCGCGCGATGGGGTTCGACGACGAGGACCTCGCGAGCCCGATGGTGGGCGTCGCGAACCCCGCCGCCGACATCACGCCGTGTAACGTCCACCTCGACGACGTGGCCGACGCGGCCATCGACGGGGTCGACGCGAACGGCGGAATGCCGATCGAGTTCGGCACCGTCACCATCTCGGACGCCATCTCGATGGGGACGGAGGGGATGAAGGCGTCGCTCGTCTCGCGGGAGGTCATCGCAGATTCCGTCGAACTCGTCGCCTTCGGCGAGCGGATGGACGCGCTCGTCACCCTGGCGGGCTGTGACAAGAACCTCCCGGGGATGATGATGGCAGCCATCCGGACGGACCTCCCCTCGGTGTTTCTCTACGGCGGCTCCATCATGCCCGGCCACCACGAGGGTCGGGAGGTGACCGTCCAGAACGTCTTCGAGGGGGTCGGCGCCGTTTCGTCCGGGGAGATGAGCGAGGAGGAGCTCGTCGAGCTCGAACACGACGCGTGTCCCGGCGCGGGCTCGTGTGGCGGGATGTTCACCGCGAACACGATGGCATCGCTCTCGGAGGCGCTCGGACTGGCGCCGCTCGGCTCCGCGAGCCCGCCCGCGGAGGACGAGTCGCGCTACGAGGTCGCAGAACGCGCCGGCGAACTCGCCCTGGAATGCGTCGAGGCGGACCGGAGACCCTCGGACATCCTCACGAAGGAGAGCTTCGAGAACGCCATCGCCGTGCAGGTCGCGCTCGGCGGGTCGACGAACGCCGTGCTCCACCTGCTCGCGCTGGCCGCCGAGGCCGGCGTCGACCTCTCCATCGAGGAGTTCGACGAGATTAGCCGGCGGACGCCGAAGATCGCGAAGCTCCAGCCGGGCGGCACCCGCGTGATGAACGACCTCCACGAGCTCGGTGGCGTGCCGGTCGTGATCCGGCGGCTCGTCGAGGGCGGCTACATGCACGGGGACGCGGCGACGGTCACCGGGCGGACGATCAGCGAGGAGCTCGACGAACTCGAACGCCGCGGCGAGCTCCCGCCGGACGAGGAGCTCGAGGCGGACTTTCTCCGGCCCGTCGCCGACCCGTTCCACGAGGAGGGGGCGATCAAGATACTCACCGGCAACCTCGCACCCGACGGCGCCGTCCTGAAGGTCACCGGCGAGGACAAGTGGCACCACGAGGGGCCGGTGCGCGTCTTCGAGGACGAGGAGTCGGCGATGGCGTACGTCCAGGAGGGGCACATCGAGTCGGGCGACGTCATCGCCATCCGCAACGAGGGGCCGCAGGGCGGGCCTGGGATGCGCGAGATGCTCGGCGTCACCGCCGCCGTGGTCGGCGCCGGCCACGAGGACGACGTGGCGCTGCTCACCGACGGCCGCTTCTCCGGGGCGACGCGGGGGCCGATGATCGGCCACGTCGCGCCGGAGGCGTTCGTCGGCGGGCCTATCGCGGCGCTGGAGGACGGCGACACGGTCACCATCGACGTCGATGACCGGCGGATGGACGTCGACCTGAGCGAGGAGGAGCTCGAGTCGCGGCTGGCGGCGCGAGACGACTCCGAGCCGAACTACACGACCGGCGTGCTCGCGAAGTACGGGCAGGCGTTCGGCTCGGCGGCGAACGGCGCGGTGACGAATCCCGGCGCGAAAGAGCAGTAGCCCTGGAGGGGCTGCGACCGCGAGTTATAGAGATTCAAGGAGAATACTGGTGGCTTTAGCCACCAGATGCCGCCGACAATTTAAGTGACAATCCACGTACTACACACCGTGCGTGGAGAACTGGCAGTTGCCTCGGTGTTTGCCACGGTTCATAGCCGAAATCAAAAGGTAAGCCGACCACGCCGACAGTCGTTACACAAACAGGTAACTCGAAGCCCTCTACAGGGTACGAGTAACGGCTTCGTGGCAGAGCCACTGGCTGACTGTCCAGCAAACCTTAGACTCCCACCCTTCAGGATTAACCTGCCCGGCCAACACCGGGTGGGGGGCCCTCGCCGTTAGGTGCGGGAGGATGTCACTTTACCCGTCCCCGGCGTGCGACGAGCAGCCCGGCAGCGACGAGTGCCGTCGCCGCGGCCGCGACGCCGAAGCCGGGCTGGCCGGGCGAGGGCGTCGGCGTCGGTTCCGTCGGCGTCGAGTACTCGAGGCCGAGATACTCGTAGGAGCCGCGTACGTCCGCCTCGGGGAACGTCCGGTTGTACGTTCCCGGGAGGTGGACCGTCGTGTTCTCCGTGACGGGGCCGAGCGCGCGGACGTCGGTTTCGGTGACGTTGCTGGCGTTGCCGTCGACGGCACCGACGACGCGGACGTAGCTCGTCGTGGTGCCGTTCTCCGTGCGGCCGACCGCGCTCGCGACGGTCAGGTCGGTGCCGGTCGTCTCGCGGAACGCGTCGCGGAACGCGGCCATGTCCTCGAAGGCCGCGCCGGCCTCGATGCGAACTTCGTCGCGGGTGACGGAGACGTCCATCCGCGCCTTCCGGAGGTCGGCGCTCCGGAACGCCTCGATGAAGCGGCGCACGTCAGCGTCCTCCGTCTCGTTCGTCGAGTTCGACAGCGAGTCGAGTGCGTCGCGGACCAGCCGGTCCCGCTCGACGGTGACGGTTCCTTCCGCCGTTATCTCGTCGCCCTCGGTCTCCGCGTGGAGAGAGAGCTCCGAGGACCCGACGGAGACGTTCCGTTCCGCGAGCGCCTCGCGGTAGTCGGCCCAGTTTTCCGTCCGGTAGCTCGCGTCGACGTCGAGGGTCGTCCCGGCGTCGGCACCCTCGACGCTCGCGTCGAGCGTGTACGTCTCCACGAGGCCGGACTCGGCGCGTGCGTCGAGCGTGTCGCGCACGCGGTCGAAGTCGAATCCCTCGAACTGGCTGGCTGCGTCCGGGCCGGATTCGGGCGGCTCGGTCGCCTCGGCGACGGTGAGTCCGGCGCGAATCGCGCCCTCGTACTCGGAGAGTCGGACGGCGAACTCACCCTGGTAGGACGTCTCGCCTGCGTCGAGGCTCGCGCTGATCTCGTCGACCCGGAGGTCGGTTAGCTGCTCGGCGACCTGCTCTGACTCCGCGTCGGTGAGGTCGACGTCCTCGGCGTCCGCGAGCGAGGTGACGATCTGCTCGCGGAGCCCCTCCTCGATTCCGGTGTATTCGACGGTGAAGGCGATGTCGAGGCGGGCGCGGTCGCCGGGGCCGCTCGTGTTCGCGAACTCGTACTCGTCGATCGTGACGGTGCTCTCGCCGCCGAGCGACTCGGCGACCGAGCCGTACTGCGCTTCGAGCGTCTGTTTCGCGGCCTCGCGGCTCTCCCAGCGGTCGCGGGCGAACTCGCTTACGGTGTAGTTCTGTGCGGCCGTGAGCGTGTACCCCGAGTCCGATTCGGTGACCGTGAACGACTGCTCCTGCGGCGTGCCGAGCGGTGCGGTCAACTGCGCGTCGAACGAGCCGTTCACCTCCAAGGTGTCGGGTGCGAGCGACGCGCGCGTGGAGAGGTCGGCGGTCTCGACGACGCCGGTGACGCCCGTCTCGGAGTCGTTCAGCGTCGTCGACAGCGAGAGGTCGGCTTCGGCGTTTTCGTCGGTCTGCGTGGCCGTGGCGTCGAAGGTGAGCGACTCGACGGCGTCCGGCTGCGGTGCGGTCAGCGACCCGTTGCCGGCGAGGCTGTCCGGCGTGAGTACGGCGGTCGCGTCGCCGGTGACGTTCGTCGACCCGGTCTCGTTCGTCACGACGAGCGCGTGAAAGACGCTCTCCCCGACGTCGAGCCCGTAGGAGACCTCAGTGCCGGCGCCGGTGTCGTCGTTCTCGTAGACGAGGATCACGTCGCCGTCGTCGGTCACGTACGCGTCGTCAGCCTCGCCGAGCGGCTCGTCGGTGGGGGGCTCCTCCTGGGTGGCCGGCGCGGCGGCGACGCCGCCGACGGCGCCGACGGCCATCGACGCGACGACGAGCGCCGCGAGCGCGGCGGCGAGGAGGCGATCACGCACGGTTCGGCACCTCCGGACGGTGGAGGTCGAACCCGTGTGGCGATTCGGGAACCGATTCGCGGGTGGGCAAACCCATACCCGCGGTTCAGAGTCGCGGTACATAAAACTGACATTTTCCGCAACCGCGGTCGGTCTGCGGCGGCGACCGGCCCCGAGAGGGCGGGGTGGAGTCCCGGCCGTCAGTCGTCGGCCGGGGCGACCTGTTCGACCTCGATACCGCCGGTGAGCTGCTGGTGGGGGTACGGCATGTCGATCTCCTCGGCGTCGCACCGCTCCTTGACCGCCTGGGCGTACTCCGACCGGATGCGGACGAAGTCGGCTCGGGCGGGTTCGTCGATCCAGAAGCGGGACTTCAGGCCGACGTAGGAGTCGGCGAGCTCCGTCAGCCGGACGGTGACCGGCGGGTCGTCGAGAATCTCGTCGTGGGCCTCCGCCTCCTCGACGACGACCTGCTTCGCGTGGTCGATGTCGTCGTCGTAGCCGACGCCGAAGAGGAACTGAACGCGGAGCTTGTCCTTGGCGACGGGGTTCGTGATCGCCGTGTTCGCGAGTTCGCTGTTCGGGACGGTGATGAGCTCGTTGTCGAAGGTGCGCACCCGCGAGACGCGAAAGGAGATGTCCTCGACGATGCCGACGTTGCCGTTCCACTCCACCCAGTCGCCGATCTGGATCTTCGGGTCGCCGATGAGGAAGACGCCGGCGACGAGGTTGCCGATGAGGTCCTGTGCGGCGAAGCCGATGGCGAGCGTGAGCGCCGCGGCGATGGTCGCAATCGAGGTGAGGAGGTTGCCGAAGCCGGCGACGGCGAAGGCGACCGTCAGCGCGACGAAGCCGACGCCGACGAGGGTGAGTTTCCGCGCCGGCTTCAACAGCGTCGGCCCGACGCCTCGGGCCTCCAACAGCCTGCGCACGGCGGGGAGTGCGACCGCCTTCCCGACGTAGTAGACGACGAGCAGCACCAGGAGGAACGTCGCCGCGTCGGTGGCGAAGTCGATCGCTCCCGGAACGAGCCGTTCGGTGACGTAGCGTTCGACGTCCGCGCCCAGTCCACCCTGAAGCGGTAGCATAGTTACCGGCGAACACGCCCGGGGCGTGTATAATTCCGGGGGACTTCTGTGAACGGACGCGCGAGCGCCGCCGCTGCCGTAACGGGGGTGAAGCTGACTCCTCGGGATGTCCCACGCGCCGTCGGCGAGCCGCCGGTCGTGGGGGCTTCGACGGGGGGCGAAACGACACGCTTAACAGTCGAAGCCTGCTCCCTTCGGATGCACGGGACCGTGGGGTAGTGGTATCCTCTGCGGATGGGGTCCGTAGGACCCGAGTTCAATTCTCGGCGGTCCCATACTCTTTGATTTGGGAGCACGGAGACGAACGAAGTGAGTCTCCGCCGGTCCCACTTTCGAATTAACGTCTCAGCGCGCCGGGCGCTGTAAGCAGTGCACTGTCATCGCCCGGCACGAGCCCGCGACCACGGGGACCGGGCCAACAGCACGAAGCGTCGTGTACCCGCGCTGGAACGGCCGCGGCGAGACGTTCGCGACGGCTCGCGCGACTCGACGCCAGCACGCGTGACTCCGGTGGCGCACCAACACTTTTGTCCGCCACGCGCGTTCCTATCGTACACGCGCTGGTCGCAGCCGACAGCGCCCCACACAGCATTATGAGCACGACGATCCCCATCGTTGCGACCGAGGGCGTGCTGGGCGGGAAACCGCGCATCGAAGGCACGCGAATCGCCGTCGATCAGCTCGGCACACTCGTCCGCGAGGAGGGGTGGACCCGCGAGCGTGTCGTGCAGGCGTTCGACCTGACGGGCGACGAACTCGACGCCGCACTGGACTACTACGACGCCCACCTCGCAGAGATGGCGGCGCTTCGCGAGCGCCGAGAGGACCTCGCCGCCGAGGTGCGCGCACAAAGCCGCGCACCGGAGTAGCCCGATGCGGGTGTTGTGTGACCAGAACGTCGACCAACAGTACGTCGATGCGCTCGTTGCCGCGACCGATTTCACCGTCCTCACCGTTCGCGCCGCTCTCGACCCCAGGGCGACGGACCGGGACATCGCGGCCTACGCGGCCGCCAAAGACTACGTTGTCTTCACAAGCGACGACGACTTCTTCCGGCTGGAGAGCGCCTGCGGTCGTTGCTACTACGTGCAGTCCGACGCACCGCCTGTCGGCGACGTGCTCACGGCACTCCGCGCCATTCGAGCCGCCTACGACGACCACGGGAAAATCGTCGAAAGCGTCCCCGGCGGTTGGGTATGAGCGGCCACGATGGGACGAGCCGTGCGAGAGCGTGTCGGATGGCCGACGGTAGTGGTGTCCCGTGTCCGACGACGCTGCCGACGAGCTGATTCTTCGCGACGGCGAAGCACACTGCCCCGTCGACGACTGTGATTGGTGGATGACGGAGGGTGAGGACTTGGAAGCCACTCACCGGCATACTTACCGGTGAAAGAGCAGTTGTGACGTGTTGATTTCAGTCGCCGCTTACCGACCGGGGTGTTCATCTTCAATTTTTCAGACTTAATAAGACTAAGAGAGCAATACTTTTAACCTCGCATTGCAAACGTATGCCGTGATATATGGGGGGCGATAGCACACTGCGGGGGCAAACGACAGTACTCGGTGCCATCCTGGTGTTCGGGATTCTCGTCACGTCGCTGAGTATTTTCCAGGTGTACATCGTCCCGAACCAGAATGCCGATGTCGAGTTAGCACATCAGGACATCGTTGACGAAGACTTCACGCGTTTTCACGGCGGTCTGATGAACGCCGCAGCACAAAACGAGGAGTACACGGCCAGCTTCACGCTCGGCACGACGTATCCCGGACGTTTGGTAACAATCAATCCACCAAATCCACAAGGAACCTTATCAACATCGGAAATCGGGCCATATGATAGTGATGTCGGGGATATAGACGGCCAAGGGGGTCCGGAACAACTTGCGGACATCTGTGGAATCGACCCCACGACAGAAACGAAGTCGCTACGTTACGCACCCGACTACAACGAGGTTCGTAACGTCCCGCAGAACGGGTACGAAAACACCATCACATACCGAGCATCCAATGGTGACTTCGTTGAGTACGATCAGCAGCTAATCCGTGGGAATGTGCTTCGGCTCCGCCCGCTCGTTGGTTCCTCAATGAGCACCTCGGAAACAGGTACAGTGTCGGTTGATTTTTACGCAGGCTCAACTGGTGTCGCCGAACTTAGTGATGGAGACACACTACGGCTTCCCACCCAGCTTGAAGAGACTCAGTGGGAGAATATTGCAAATGGAGAAAATGTTGAGGTCACTGACTACAGTTCGGGAACGGTTGAGTTAACATTAGATGCAAACTTTACCGTGCGGTGTACACCTATCGGTATTAATCAGCAGCCGAACAACAACCCCTCATTCACTCCCGGTGACGGTCCGGGAGAGGGTAACTACCTCAACCCAGTGGGTCCAGGTGCGCTCCAACTGACCTCTGTGGAGAAAGATAGTAACGATTATAACATAGAGTTTTACAGTAACGGAGAATCGCATACCGTTGAAAAGGTCCGTATTGCAACAGTCAATAGTCCTGGCACCAATCTTAACAATCTAACATTAATATACAATGGCTCAAAGGTGGATGAAATCGAACCTAATGGTGAATTTAAAAATACAAGCTCTGACAAGTGGTACTGGGACAAGGATACATTCGGGGCAGGTGACGTGACACTGAAGGGTGCACCTGCAAACAGTAACGCAGAATTGACGCTTCAGTTCGAACTTGCCGACGGGAACATCTCTTCATACGTTATCGAACTTAGTAATAATAGCCCAAATAATGGTAGTTAGTAATAATAGCCCAAATAATGCTAGTGATTCCCGAACTCGTAGTCAGTTCATGCCTACTATATAGAATCATGACGGGACCGGACCGAGTCCAACTTCCGACGACTTACACCGGCCTGCAGTCTATCTCCAGAGGGTAACAGCCACAGCCTCGCCCCACGAGTGGTGTGCAGTCGCACGGTTTCAGTCTTCAACCGTCGGACGTAGCTCGCGTCGCCGTGGACGTAGTAGGTCGTAGTCATCTCCTCGACCAGCGCTCGCGTGAGCGCCGCCGGACCGAACGCGGTTCGTTCTTCCAACTTCCGTGCTTCTCATATCGAGATAATGCCCGATTTCTTTTTATACTGCGGCACGGTGATACTCAGTAGCGCGCCCCGACGACAGCACGACAGGAGGGAATCCGAGTGGCCGGGAGGGGGCCGCCGCCTCACTCCCCGGGCCACCTCAGCCTACGCAGGCAGGGGGGATAATAGGTCCCGGCCGTCGTCACTGTCTGAAAATCGGGCGCGGGAGCCAAAACGATGGAACTCAAACAACTAATCCAAGACGAGGACGCGGTCAGCCCCGTCATCGGCGTCATCCTCATGGTTGCGATTACCGTGATACTGGCGGCCGTGATCGGAACGTTCGTGCTGGGGCTGGGCGATCAGGTCCAGAGCAGTGCACCGAACACCAACTTCCAATTCGAGTACGATGAGGGAGCAACTACAGTGACGATTACCCACAACGGTGGGCAAGACGTAGAGCAGTCTACCCTCAGTGTTGAAGGCGCTGGAATTAGCCTCAGTGGCAGCAGCGGCTTGGACACGCCGAGCTCAGGAAGCGCGTACAGCACCGGCGATACTATAATTTCAGGGGTGGGCTACAACACCGGAGAGACGATTCGTGTCATCTGGAGTTCCCCAAGTGGCGGAAGTTCAAACACCATTGGAGAAAGCACCACACCTGCCTAATCCATGAATATCAAACAACTCCTTAGTGATGAAGGCGCAGTATCGCCGGTCATTGGGGTCATCCTCATGGTCGCCATTACGGTGATCCTGGCGGCCGTAATTGGGACATTCGTGCTCGGCCTCGGTGATCAGGTTCAGAGCAGCGCACCGAACACCAACTTCCAATTCGCGTACTCGGACACCAATAACGACGGATACAGCGCGAATAGTGACGATGAAGTGACAATCACGCACAACGGCGGACAAGACATAGAGAGTTCACAAATTACGGTTTCGCAGTCGGGGAGCACCTCCCTGACCGACGCCTCGGGCAGCTCATGGCCCACCACAATTGACACAGGCGATTCAAACACCTATACTCAAGCAAACGGTGGTGAGACGGTCCGCGTCATCTGGAATTCCCCGAGTGGAGGTTCTTCGAACACCATCGGGTCGTCAACCGTCCCGAACAACTAACCTCCGACACTGCGCCGGCTTTCTTTCGCAGCCTACCCGACCAGATACACCCACATCCCGATTCCACGGGTCTACTCCACCGCGAGGCGCACGAACGCCAGCTCGCCAGCATCTGCGAGATTCACTGCGATCAATAAGTAGCACACCCGAGACTACCGTTGAAATCAATAGAACCGTCCGAAACTACACTTGTCTCCTCTATCCACACAAAAGTGCTGTGTGACACTCGCAAAAACACCAAAATAACCCGGTCCACAGCACGCAGGCACCGGTTGTCAAAATACGAACACACCTCGCACGTCGTGCATAATCCGACGTTATACCAACGAAGCCACGCCGTGACCCCCCGGCACCACCACGAACCAACGTGGGGACATTTACCGGGGGGTGTCGTACCGTGAGCGATGAGCAGCCGGCGGAAACAGCGGTTCAAACGCAGGCTCCTCTACGTCCTCGTGTTGAGCGTGCTGCTTCTCGCCACCCTCGCCTGGGTCGCGTGGGACATCATCCGGGCGCTGCTGGAGATATGACGACCGGGGTCGCGACGGCCCCGAGAGCCCCGGTTGTCACACCAGCACGCGTTCGAGTTCGACGACGGTGCCGCTGTCGGCGTCGGGGTCGCCGACGAGCGTGCCGAGACAGACCGCCGCGCCGGCGGGCGTGTAACAGACGACGGTCGCGCCGCGCTCCGCCGTGTCGGCGTCGAGCACGCCCGGCGCGTAGACGGGTGCGCCCTCCGCGACCTGTTCGGCCGCGCTGTCGGCGATGGTGACGCGGGGGACCGCGCGGAGCGCGCGCTCGGCGGGCTGGACGACCTCGCGGAGCCACCGGTCGTCGTCGCGCTCGCGCCACTCGACGACGGCGTCGTGGAGGTCGTGCATCGACGCGAGCGTCGCGTCGTCGAAGCTGCCGGTCGCCGTGCGCCGGAGCGCACCCATATGCGCCCCGGTGCCGAGCGCGAGCCCGAGGTCGTGACACAGCTTCCGGACGTACGTGCCCGACGCACACCGGACGCGGAGCAGCGCCTGCCGGTCGCGCACTTCGAGCACGTCGAGGTCGTGGATCGTCCGCGTGCGGAGCCGCCGGGCGACGGCGCTCTTGCGCGGCGGCTTCTGGTAGATCTCCCCCTCGAACTCGGCGAGGACGGAGTCGAGCGACGCGGGCGCCGGTTTGTGGAGCTCCAGCACGGCGACGTACTCCTTCACGCTGTCGTCGAACACCTGCGCCAGCCGGACGGCGTCGCCGAGCAGCGTCGGCAGACAGCCGGTCACCTTCGGGTCGAGCGTCCCGGCGTGGGCCGCGCGGTCCTGTGCCGTCAGGTCGCGCACCCAGCCGGCGACCTGGTGCGCCGAGGGGCCGGGCGGCTTGTCGAGGTTGACGACCCCGAACGACAAAAGCTCCGCGGGCGTCCGGTCGTCGGGGTCCCCACGCATCGTCAGAACTCGTATTCGACGCCGACGGGCGTCTTCCCCTCGTCGCCCTCGGGGTTGTACGCGGTCACGACGGCTTCGATGGCGTCGACGACGCCGTCCGGGTCGAGCCGCGCGGTGTTCAACACCAGATCGTAGATCGAGAGGTCCTCGATGTCGATGCCGTAGTACTCGCGGTAGCGCTTCGCCTCGCTCTCGGAGCGCGCCTGCGTCTCCGCCCGGGCGAGCTCCGAGGCTTTGTCCTCGCGGTCGGCGATGCGGTCGGCGCGGACCTCGATCGGCGCGTCGAGCCAGATGCGGAAGTCGGCGTGCTCGCCGGCCATCCAGCCCGCGAGCCGCGATTCGAGGACGAGGTCGTCGCGCTCGGCTGCGAGCCCGCGCAGTCGGCGGTCGAGGTCGCGGTCGATGTCGTCGTCCTCCTCGGCGAGCTTGTTTAGTTCGAGCGGCGTGAGCCCCTTCTCGGCGGCGAGATCGCGAAAGATGTCCCCCCCGGAGATGTGGTCGTAGTCGAGCCGCGCCGCGAGCGCCGCGGCCGCGGTCGACTTCCCGCTTCCGGCGGGTCCCGAGATGGTAATCAGCATGTCTCCACTCCGGCGGACGGGCTCAAATGGGTTGCCCTTCGCGGCTGGCGCGTGCACTGCGCGAGGGCGACCACCAAACGACCGAACGACGCACGCCGACCTACGTCGACGGGGTCGTCTGGATGTTCAGCGACTTCCGCAGCAGCTGGTTGAAGCTCATCGAGCAGACGAAGTACCAGAGGATCCACGCCTGCAGCGGCCCGAGAACCCCCTGCTGCCACGACACCTCGCCGATGAGCGGCATCGTGATCGTCGCGGGCGTCACCGCCTCGCCGGAGAGGATCATCCAGTACATCCACAGGAACACCGGGACGGTGAGCAGCATGATCCACACCATCGGGCGGAACTGCTCTTTGAACATCCCGAGGTTGTCGCCCATCGCCTCCATCTGCTCCTCTTGAATCTCGTCTAACGCGTCGTCGTCGCCGCGCTCCTGTGCGGCCTTCCGGCGGTCCTGCATCTCCTGCATCCGCTCTTGGTACTTCGCCATCTTGTCCATGTCCATGAGGTTCGCCTGCAGAAGCGTCGTGTACAGCCCGGTGACGACGGCGAGCACGAGAATCACGCCGTAGAACGGAAGCGCGGCGTCGAGCGGCCCGAGCAGGATGTCGATGGTGCCGCCGACGAGCTCTCGGACCGAGCCGATGGAGTAGCCGGCGAACAGCCCGAGCGCGCCCAGCGCGGCGAGCTTGTCGTACTTCGACCACGAGGAGTCCTCGTCGATGTCGTCGACGCCGTCGTCGTCGCTCGAGAGTCCGTCACGGACCCCTTCGGGGTCCGCAAGTTCGAACCCTTCGCCGGCGTCCGTGAGAATCCCTTTCTCGATGAGCCGACCCCACTGTCCGCTCGTGAGCTCCGACGACGCCTCGCTCCACGTCACCGATTCGTCCTGTTCGAGGAGGAACTCGAGGGCGTCGCGCATCGACGCGTCCTCGCCGACGAGCTCCTCGACCTTCTCGGCCGTGCGTGCCATTTGCCGTCCGTTGCCGCCGCGAGGGTTTGACTCCTGCGGTGGGCCGCTGCCGCATCGGTTTGACTCCTGCGGTGGGCCGCTGCCGCATCGGTTTGACTCCTGCGGTGGGCCGCTGCCGCGTCGTTCGGACGCATCCGCGGACCGGACACCCCCCGGACCGCTCCCGCTGGAGAGACGCCACCCCGCGAGCTGACGGTACGTTATCTCGGTCGTCGTCACACCGACCCGCGAGCCGGCGGTACGTCGCCCCGAGCACCGGCCGTCCGTTCCTCCCTGTGTGCCTTCTCTCGCCGCGCGTCTCGCTCTCGCTGTGTGTCTCGCTTCTGGTGGTCGCTTGACGCGTCCGCAGACCGAGGTCGAGCCAGCGCTCGCTCCGTTCAGCTCCGTCCGTGCGGGGGAGACAGTCCACGCGAAAGCCCAGAGAGAGCGCCGCTCACTCCCGTGATTCGCCGTGTCGATCATCGCGCGCCGGTGTCTGTGCAACTCCGTGGTCACGGGCAGTCGGAAACGGTCGAAACCGGCCGGTCGACACCGTCGCAGTCGCCGCCCGGCGAACGCCGTCTAGGGTCGGACGACTGCGTGACGGACGACGGACGGCCCACAACCCTTTTTTCCGTACCCCGCAACCTTCCGGGTAATGAGCAACCTCCGTGACCTGTTGGGCGGGATCGTCGACGATGTCGACGCGATCTGTCTGTTCTCCCCTACCGGAACCTACTACGAGTCGTTCGCCGACACGGAGCTTCCCGTCGTCGTCGTCTCTCCCGAAAACAGCGTCGATGCCGAGCGCTACGTCGAACTCCCGCTCGAGTTCGCCGATATCCGCGACCGCATCCGGTTCGGACTGGAGGGAGCACTCGGTGGCGGCCACATCGAAGAGGAGCACGTCGTCGCCTGCGCGACGAACGTGTTCGAGGGCGGCATCGACACGGTCACGCGGGTCAACGCCGGCGAGTTCCCCCGATCCGGCGTCTACGAGCTGTTCGTCGAGTCGCGCGCCGACCCGAGCGTCATCCGGGACGTGTTCGAGCTGGCCGTCGAACTCGGAAAGAAGGGCCAAAAGGGGAAGCAGGTCGGCGCGCTGTTCGTCGTCGGCGACGCGGGGAAGGTGATGAACAAGTCGCGACCGCTCTCCTACAACCCGTTCGAGAAGAGCCACGTCCACGTCGGCGACCCCATCGTGAACGTGATGCTGAAGGAGTTCTCCAGACTCGACGGCGCCTTCGTCGTTTCGGACTCGGGGAAGATCGTCAGCGCGTACCGCTACCTCGAACCCTCCGCCGAGGGAACGGACATCCCGAAGGGGCTCGGCGCGCGTCACATGGCCGCCGCGGGTATCACCCGCGAGACGAACGCCGTCTGCATCGTCCTCTCGGAATCCGACGGGCTCGTCCGCGCGTTCCAGGGCGGCGAGCTCATCCTCGAACTCGACCCGGAGGAGTACTGAGATGCCACACGACTCCGGCGCGTCCGGCTACTACACGGATCTACACAGGCTGTTCTCCGACCGGCTCGAGCTGTTCGTCGGGCTCGTTCTCTTCCTGTTCGCGTTCATCGCCGGCGTCCTGACGCGCCGGTACGTGCGGCGATTTCTTCGCGGGCTCGACGTCCCCGACGCCGTCGAAGGGACCCCGTTCGAGCGGACGGCACAGCGACTCGGCACGTCGACGGTCGGCCTGCTCTCGAATCTCTGTGGGCTGTTCGTGCTCGTCGTCGGGGGGCTCATCGCGCTCCGACTCACGAACACGCTTCCACAGGACGTGCTGACGGTCCAGCTCACCGACCTGTTCAGGCAGCTGTTCATCGCCGTCATCGTCCTCATCGTCGGCGTCATCACTGGCGACAAGACGGCGCTGTACGTCAGCGAGCAGCTCAAGGGGGTGAAGGTTCCGGAGGTTGGGCTGCTCGCGACGCTCGCGAAGTACAGCGTCTTCTACATCGCCGCGCTCATCGCGCTCTCACAGCTCGGCGTCGCGACGCTCCCGCTCGTCGTGCTGCTCGCGGCGTACGCGTTCGGCGTCGTCTTCGTCGGCGGGCTCGCGACGAAGGACCTGCTCGCGGCGGGCGCGGCCGGAGTGTACCTCCTGCTCACGGAGCCGTACGCCATCGGCGACGAAGTGGAGATGGACGGCCGCCGGGGGATCGTTCAGGAGGTGAACACCTTCGTGACGCGAGTCGAGACGAACGGCGAAGAGCACGTCATCCCCAACGACCGCGTTTTCCGGGGCGGGGTCGTCATCGTCCGCGAGTGACCTATCTGCCGGCGCCGTCTCCGTTCTCGTCGCGGTCGACTGGCGTCGCCGGCACCCCGGCGACCGTCGCCCCCGCAGGCACGTCCTCGGCTACGAGCGACCCCGCGGCGACCTGCGCGTCGGCGCCGATCTCGACGCCGGGCAGCACGACGGCCTTCGCGCCGACCATCGCACGCTCGCCGACGACCACGTCGCCGAGCCGGTACTCGTCTTGGAGGAATTCGTGGCACAACAACACCGCGTCGTAGCCGACGATACAGTCGTCGCGCAGCTCGACCCGCTCCGGCCAGAACACGTCCGGCGTCGCCTCCAGCCCCCACGAGACGCCCGTTCCGACCTCCGCGCCAAGCCGGCGCAGCGCCCAGCTTTTCACCCGCAGGGAGGGGGCCAGCCGCGCGAGCAGCACGAACAGGTAGTTGTAGACGACGCGGGCGGCGCTCTTCTCGTCCGTCCACGACCACAGCGAGTTGCGCGGCCCCTCGGTGGGATGGCGGTCGAGCCGGTCGAAGCGCGTCGCCGTGGCCGTCTCCTCCGTCCCCTCCGTCGCGTCCTCGTCGCTCACACCGTCCGTTGCCGGCGGACCGGTTTGAAGCTACCTCCCGGCCCGGGTCATTCAGGTTGCGCCGTGCCGGTGGGGTGCCCCCGGCGCTTTTGTGTAGCACGTCGTAGTCTCGTGCATGGAGTTCACCACCGTCCAGGGAGACATCGCGGAACAGTCCGCCGACGCGCTGGTGAATGCGGCCGGGACGAGCCTCCGGATGGGGAGCGGCGTCGCGGGCGCGCTCCGGCGCGGCGCGAACGGCCCCATCAACGAGGCGGCCGTCTCGAAGGGACCGGTCGAGTTCGGCGCGGTCGCCGTCACGGACGCGTTCGACCTCGATGCTGAGTACGTCGTCCACGCCGCGGCGATGCCCCACTACGGCGACGGGCAGGCCACCCAGGAGAGCGTCCGCGAGGCGACGACGAACGCGCTGGCTCGGGCCGACGAGCTCGGCTGCGCGTCGGTCGTCGTCCCCATCCTCGGGACGGGCGCCGCCGGCTTCGACTTCGGGCGCGGCGCGCGAATCGTCTGCGAGGCGATCCGCGCGTACGAGCCGACGTCGCTCTCGGACGTTCGAGTCATCGCCTACGCCGACTCGGAGTACGAGACGCTCGAACGGGTTGCGGCGGCCGTTCACGAGTGACTGCGACGACGGGCGGGTTAGCGGTCGTCGACCCGCTGGGTCCCGTCGTCGAACGCGACCGACTCCCGTTCGCGGACTCGGATGCCTTTCCCCTGGAGATGTCGCGTCCGCGAGCGGGCGAAATCCTCCTCTTCCGTGCCGCGGGTCGCGAGGACGTACATCCGCGCCTTGCCGACCGGGCGCATCGTCCGGCCGGCCCGCTGTGCGCCCTGCCGACGGCTCCCGCCCAGCCCGGAGGCGGCGATGGCGATCTCCGCGCCGGGGAGGTCGATCCCCTCGTCGCCGACCCGGGAGACGACGAGCGTGTCGCGGCGCCCGTGGCGGAACTCGTCGAGCAGCTTCCGCCGGCGAGCGTGGGGCATCTCGCCGGAAATGAACGGCACCGACAGCGCCTCCGCGATGGCCTCGCCCTGCTCGATGTACTCGACGAAGACGAGCGCCTTCGCGCCGGGGTGGTCGCGACGGATGGCCTGTATTTCCCGTATCTTCGCGGGGTTGCTCGCCGCAACCTGCCTGCGCTCGTGGCCGGCCGCGTCGGCGTACTCGGCGGCGGCCTCGTCGCTCGCCCACGGAACCGTCCGGATCTCGATTTCCGGCTCGGCGACGTAGCCGGCGTCGAACAGCGCCGACCAGTTCGTCCCGATGGGCGGCCCGATGAGGGTGTAAATCTCTTTTTGCTTGTCATCTTCCCGGATTGGTGACGCGCTGAGCCCCAACCGCGCTTTCGCCTGCAGGCCCGCGCTACGCCTGTGAATGGGACTCGGAAGATGGTGAACCTCGTCATACACGATAAGCCCCCACTTCCGGTCGTCGAACAGGTGGCGGTGGCGGTCCATCCCCGCGGTCTGGTACGTGGCGACCGTGACGGGCCGGATCTGCTTTTCGCCGCCGTGGTACTCTCCGACCTGGTCGTCCGTGAGCGAGGTGTGTTCGAGAATCGTCTCCGTCCACTGTGCGGCGAGTTCGCGGCCGGGGACGAGAATCAGCGTCTCCCCCTCGATGGCGCTCATCACGCCCATCGCGGCGACGGTCTTTCCCGACCCCGGCGGACCGACGAGGATGCCGGACCGCTTCTCGACGAAGCGGTTCACCCACTCGTGTTGGTAGTCGCGGAGGTCGACCCGGAGGTCCACGGGGAGTGGCTCGCCGGTGTCGAGGTGGCGCGTGTCGAGCACGGGGTAGCCGGCCTCGTACAGCGCGCGCTTCACGTCGGCGACGGCTTCGTCTGCGACCCACGCCTCGGTGTCGGAGATGCGCGCGCGGAGCTGCCCCGCCTCGAGTTCTGGCTCCGCGACGTTGCCGAGCAGGTCGGCGCTCTGTGCTTCGAGCACCGTGTAGCCGTCTTCGTGGGTGTACAGGCGGAACTTGCGGGCGCGCTCCCACTGCGAGCGGACCCACTCCTCTAAGGGTTCGGATCGCTCGCCGAGCGCCTGCCGCATCGTCCGTTCGAGGCCGGCGAACTCGTCGTACGGTGCGCTCCAGACGTCCTCCTCGCGCACCTCGTACACGTAGCCGGCGTCGCGGTTCGCGTCCTCGAGGTGGGCGAACTGCGAGAGCTGTGCACGGGTGAACTGCGAGGGCTCGTCGACGACGACGCGCCGGTTCCCCGGAAAGATGACGACCCGCTCGCGGTCGGCGGTGCGCTTGTAGTCGCTCGGGAACCAGACCGTCGGATCCGCGGCCACGTCGGCCGACTCGACGCGGTCGCCATCAGCGAGCCGTTCGAGCGCGGCGAGCGCCTCGGCCTGCGAGCAGTCGAGTTCGCGCGCGAGCTCGCTCGCCGTCACCAGGGGGCGACCGGCGGCCTCGAGCGCGTCGTAGAAGGTGTCGAGAGAAATGTCGGGCTCCGCCGGCGCGTCGTCCGCGGCGGGCTCTCGTTCGGAATCGGTCACTGCTGTGCGGTAGGTGGCCGACGGACAAAAGCGGCGCGCGTCGCGCCCGCTACTCGCCGCGAAGCTCGGTCATGTGGTCGATCCGTCGCTGGACGAGGTCGGCTTTCCCGATGTCGTGGCGCGCGCGGAGCCCCTCTTCGCCGGCCCGTTCGAGCGCGTCCTCGGCGATGGCCTCCGCCTCAGCGATGGTGTCCGCGACGCCGACGACCGCGAAGGAGCGAGAGGTGGTCGTGTAAACGCCGTCCTCGCGGGCGTCGACGCTCGCGTAGAACAGCAGCGCGTCGCCCGCGCTCTCGGAGTCGATCGCCACCCTCGCGCCGGCCTCCGGGTCAGTCGGGTAGCCGTCGGGAACCGCGTACTTGCAGACGGTCGCCTGCGCATCGAAGACGAGCTCAGGCAGCGGCTCACCCTCTCTGGCGTCGACGAGGACGTCGAGGAACGACGTTTCGAGGACGGGGAGCGTGTTCATCGCCTCCGGGTCGCCGAAGCGGGCGTTGAACTCGACGATCTTCGGCCCGTCGGCGGTGAGCATGAACTGCCCGTAGAGGATCCCCTTGTACTCCGGGAGCGCGTCGACGACCGACTCCATGATGTCGACCGCGGCGTCGTACTCGGATTCGCGCATGAACGGCAGCTCGAATCCGGCGGCCGAGTACGAGCCCATCCCGCCGGTGTTCGGGCCCTCGTCGCCCTCGTAGGCGCGCTTGTGGTCCTGCACCGCGGGTGCGGTCCGAAGCGTCCCGTTGGCGACGAACCCCTGGACGGTGAACTCTTCGCCGACGAGCCGCTCCTCGAGCACGATACGGTCGTACGCGGAGTCACGGAGATACGCCTTCGCCTCCGCGGCGGTGACCTGGTCGCCGATGACGCGGACGCCCTTCCCGCCCGTCAACCCGGCGGGCTTCACCGCGAGGTCGCCGTCGTACTCGTCGATGTACGCGCAGGCGGCCTCCACGTCCTCGAACGTCTCGTAGTCCGGGTTGCCGGCGACGTCGTGTTCGTCGAGAAACTCCCGCTGGAACTCCTTGTCCGTCTCGATGCGCGCCTCGTCGGCTTGCGGCCCGAACGCGTAGACGCCGGCGTCGTCGAGCGCGTCGGCGACGCCCGCGGCGAGCGGTGCCTCCGGACCGACGACCGCGACGGTGGCGTCGACCGAGTCGGCGAACGCGACGACTGCGTCCGGATCTGTTTCGTCGAGCGTCTCGAACTCGGCCGCGAGCGCGTCGATGCCGGGGTTTCGGTTCGACGCGCAGGCGAAAAGCGTCGCGTCGGACGCGGCGACCGCGCGGGCGATGGCGTGTTCCCGACCGCCGCCGCCGACCAGCAGGACGCGTTCCTCCTCGTGCATACGCGAGTTGGCACGACACGGGAGTGTAAAGGTTGCTTTGTGCTCGGCTTTTGGTATACACGTATACGTATATTTCTCCTGTCGGCGTCCTCGACTGACTCGTCACTGCGCTGTGCGCGCCCGGTGACACGTGTGGCGCGGTCGCCGTTCTCGTCGCGTGCGGCCGTTCGACGCGGTGTGTGGCGCGTCGCGGCGCATGCGGACAGTTTCCACCCCGAACGTGCGCCTGACGACGTTCCCCCGGGTCAGGACCGATCGTCGTCGAACGTTCCGACGACTCGTTCTCGGTGGCGTCGGGCTGTTCGAGTGACACCGTCGTTCCCAACGGCTAAGCCGCGACCAGCGCAACCGGGTGCATGGACGAGTGGGTCGACCTCAGCCAGCCGTTCGACGACGAGGCTGCACACGGGTCGACGCCTGCGCCCGAACTCAAGCAGCTGACGACCGTCGAGCGCGACGGCGTCGCGGTCGGCTGGTACGGCGCCTCGACGCACACCGGCACGCATGTCGACGCACCGCGACACTTCGTCGCCGGGGGCGCGACGATCGACGAGCTTTCTCTCGACCGGTTCGCGGGGCCGGGCGTCGTTCTCGGCGTCGAGCGCGACGAGCCGACCGCAATCGACGCCGACGCGCTCGAAGCGGCCGACGGGTGCGTCGAGCCGGGCGACGTCGTCCTGCTCAGAACCGGGTGGGGAGCGCGCTACGGCGACCCGGAGTACAGTCGCTCACCGTGGCTCACCGCCGACGCGGCCGAGTGGCTGTGCGACCGCGACGTCCGGCTGCTCGGCGTCGACACGCGGAGCCCGGACCGACCCCGGGAACTACGACCGGACGGCTGGGACGCCTACCCAGTCCACCGGACGCTGCTCGCGGCCGGCACGCTCATCGCGGAGAACCTGCGACTCCCGTCCGAACTGGTCGGCGAACGCGTCGAAGTGATCGGCTTTCCGATCAACCTCCGGGACGGGGACGGCGCGCCGGCGCGATTCGTCGCTCGTCGGTGACGGCGTGGTCAGCGCCGACCGGGGACGGATCGGCGCGGTTCGTCGCTCGTCGGTGGCTACTCTTCGAGGGCCGACCGCTTGACCTTCCCCGTCGCCGTCTTCGGGAGGTCGTCGACGAACTCGATCTCGCGAGGGTACTCGTACTTCGCCAGCCGCTCGCGGACGTGGTCGCGAAGCGTCTCACGCGTCTCGTCCGTCGCCGCCCAGCCGTCGGCGAGCACGACGAACGCCTTTGGAACCTCGCCGCGCTCGTCGTCGGGGACGCCGACGACGGCGGCGTCGGCGACAGCGTCGTGGCTCGCAAGCGATTCTTCGACCTCGACGGGACCGATGCGGTAGCCCGCCGAGATGATGACGTCGTCCTTGCGCGCCTCGAAGGCGACGTAGCCGTCCGCGTCCATCCGACCGAGGTCCTCGGTGAGCAGCCAGTCGCCCTCGATCTTCCATGCGGTCTTTTCGGGCTTGTTCCAGTACTCCGTGAAACAGACTGGGTTCCCCTCGTAGCGGACGGCGATCTCGCCCACCTCGCTGGCGGGGACGGTCGGCTCCGCGGTGTCGGGGTCGACGACGGCGATCTCGTGGCCCGGCCCCGGGAGGCCGATGTGGCCGTCGCGCGACTCCGCGAGCGCTGTGCAGTCGCCGACGAGCATGTTCGCCTCCGTCTGCCCGTACGCTTCGTGGACCGCGGCGCCCTCGAAGACGTCGTCGGCCCACGCGACGATGCTCTCGCCGAGCGACTCGCCGCCCGACGAGACCGTCCGGACGCTCCCGACGGGCTCCGTGTCGACGGTCATCATCATCCGGAGTGCGGTCGGCGGCGCGAAGAACTCCGTCACGTCGTTGCGGTCGAGCGTCTCGAACGCTGCCTCTGGGTCGAACGGTCCCGGCGCCTCGTGGGCGACGAGCGTCTTTCCGTAGAACAGCGTCGGGACGACCACGTCGAACAGCGAGGCGATCCACGCCCACTCGGCGGGCGTCCAGAACGTGTCGCCCTCGCGTAGGTCGAGGTTACAGAAGGAGGTGAGAAACACCGGAAGAACGCCGAGCAGCATCCGGTGGGGGTGGCGGACCCCCTTCGGCTCCCCGGTCGTCCCGGAGGTGTAGATGAGCAGCGCGTCCTCCTCGGCGGCCGTGTCGACCGCCTCGAAGCCGGCCTCGTGCCCCCCGAGCGCGTCGTCGTAGGCGATCTCCGCGTCGCGCTCGGGTGCCGTCTCCCCGACGAGTACGACCGAGTTCATCGAGAGGTCGGCCTCGCGGAACGCCTCGATGCCGGCGTCGTGGACGACTGCGGCGACGGCGTCGGCGTCGTCGAGCCGGTACTCGATTGCGTCCGGGCCGAACAGGGTCGACAGCGGCACGGAGACGGCGCCGAGCTTCCAGCACGCGAGGTGTGCGATGGCGGTCTCTGCACACTGCGGCGCGTTGACGCCGACCCGGTCGCCCCGCTCGACGCCCGACGCGTCGAGGTGGCGGGCGAGTCGGCTCGCCGCCGCGTCGAGATCCGCGTAGCTGAACGTCTCCTCGCGCGCGCCGTCGACGCGCAGTGCCGGCGCCTCGGGCCGGTCTGCGGCCCACCGGTCGCAGGCGTACGCGGCCATGTTGAACTGGTCTGGAATCTCCCACTCGAACGCGTCGCGGAGCGCCCCGTAGCTCTCCCAGTCGCGCTCGTGGAACCAGTACGCGTCAAGCCGCTCGGTCGGTGCCATACGCCGGCGTGGCCGTGATTCACTAACAAGCCTTCGCTTCTGGCGAGGCCACGCTTCTCAGGGAACTCGCGAGGCCACGCTTCTTACGTCACGACGCCCAAGCCGGCGTATGAGCGACGACGCCGCCGACCCGCTTGCGCGGAACCGCCTCGACGCCGAGGAGTCGCCGTATCTCAGACAGCACGCCGACAACCCGGTCAACTGGCAGCCGTGGGACGAGACGGCCCTTTCCCGCGCCCGCGAGACCGACCGGCCCATCTTCCTCTCTATCGGCTACTCCTCGTGTCACTGGTGTCACGTTATGGCCGAAGAGAGCTTCGAGGACGCGGAGGTGGCCGCAGCTCTCAACGACTCGTTCGTCCCGATCAAGGTCGACCGCGAGGAGCGGCCCGACCTCGACTCGCTGTACATCACCGTCTGCCAGCTCGTCCGCGGCCACGCCGGCTGGCCGCTCACGGTGTTCTGCACCCCCGAGGGGAAGCCGTTCTTCGTCGGGACCTACTTCCCGAAGGAGGCGAAGCGGAATCAGCCGGGATTCACCCAACTCGTCGAGCGCATCGCCGAGGCGTGGGACGACCCCGAGGAACGGACCGAGACCGAAGAGCGGGCCGAACAGTGGACCGCGGCGGCGAAAGGCGAACTCGAAGCGGTGCCCGACACGCCGGGCGAGATGCCGAACGACGACTTTCTCGACGGCGTCGCGAGCGACGCCGTCCGGCAGGCCGACCGCGAGCACGGCGGCTTCGGCCGCGGGCAGAAGTTCCCGAACCCGCCCCGGGTCGACCTGCTCGTGCGCGCGGCCGACCGGTACGACCACGAGCCGTACCGCGCGGTCGCCTGCGAGACGCTCGACGCGATGGCGAGCGGCGGGCTCTACGACCACCTCGGCGGCGGGTTTCACCGCTACTGCACCGACTCCGAGTGGACGATCCCCCACTTCGAGAAGATGCTGTACGATCAGGCGGGACTCGTCCGGACGTTCCTCGCCGGGAACCAGCTGTTCGGCGACGACCGCTACGGCGCCGTCGCGGAGGGAACGCTCCGATTCGTCGAGCGGGAGCTCCGCCACGACGAGGGCGGCTTCTTCTCGACGCTCGACGCCCGCTCCGGCTACGAGGGCCGACAGGTCGAGGGCGCGTACTACGTCTGGACGCCCGAATCGGTCACGGCGGCGGTCGACGACGAGACGGACGCGGCGCTGTTTTGTACCCGATACGGCGTCGACGAGACCGGCAACTTCGACCCCGAACAGGAGTTCGACGACCCCGAGATCCGACCGGAGCGGTGGACCGTCCTCACCGAGTCGGCGTCGGTCGCGTCGCTCGCGGCCGAGTTCGACCTCGACGAGTCCGAGGTCCGCGAGCGGCTCGCCCGCGCCGAGGAGCAAGCGCGTGCCGCCCGAGAAGAGCGTCCGCGGCCGAACCGCGACGAGAAGGTGCTCGCGGGCTGGAACGGACTGATGATCTCGGCGTTCGCCGAGGCCGGACTCACCCTCGACGAGCGGTACGCGACCGTCGCGGCCGACGCGCTCACGTTCGTTCGCGACCGCCTGTGGGACGGCGAGCGGCTCTCGCGTCGGTGGAAAGCCGGGGACGTCAAAGGTGACGGCTACCTCGAAGACTACGCCTTCCTCGCGCGCGGCGCGCTGAACACCTACGAGGCGACCGGTACTGTCGACCACCTCGCGTTCGCCCTGGAACTCGCGGACGCGCTCGTTCGCCACTTCTACGATGAGGAACGGGGGACGCTCTACTTCACCCCTGCGGACGGGGAGTCGCTCGTCGCGCGCCCGCAGGAACTCGACGACTCCTCGACTCCGTCGAGTACGGGCGTGGCCGTCGAGACGCTCGATGCGCTCTCGCATTTCACGACGGACGACGCGTTCGCGACCGTCGCAGAACGGGTCACGGAGACGCACGCGGACACGCTCGAATCGAGCCCGCTCCAGCACGCCTCGTTCGTCCTCGCGGCAGATGCGCTCGGGGTCGGCCGCCGCGAACTCACCGTCGCCGCGGACGGGCTCTCCGACGAGTGGCGTGCGACGCTCGCCGCCCGCTACCTCCCGCTTCGGCTGCTCTCCGTGCGCCCGCCAACGGACGAGGGGCTCGCGGCGTGGCTCGACGCGCTCGGCCTCGACGAGGCGCCACCGATCTGGGCCGCTCGAACGGCGCGCGACGGGCCGACCGTCTACGCCTGTCGGAACCGTGCTTGCTCGCCGCCGCGCTCTGATCTCGCAGAGGCCCTCGACTGGGAACCCTGAACGGCCTGTCGAGCGCTATACGGGGACTCGCGCCAGCCACCGTTCGGGATGGTCGAGTTCATCGTCGCTCGGGAGATGCTCCGGCGATTCCCAGACGACGCTGGCGCCGTGGACGCCGCGCTCGTCGGCGACGGCGTCGAAGAATGCCTTGCCGCGCTCGTACTGCTCGCGTTTCATTCCGAGTCCGAGCAGCCGGCGGACCAGCTTCCCGACCGGTCCCTTCCCGCCGCGCCGCTCGTCGAGCTTCCGGCGGAGGTCGTCGTACTCGTCGTCGAACGCGCGGTCCATCACGAGTTCGGCGTACCCCTCGACGGCCGTCATCGCGACGTTCACCTCCCGGAGCGCGTCGCGGTCGAACCGGCCTTCGGTCAGCCCTTCGACCCCCTCCTGCATCCGCTCCTCGAGGAGTCCCGAGAGCCACGGCGCGGCGCCGAACTCCGCGGCGTGGGCCACTTCGTGAAAGGCGATCCAGCGCCGGAACCGCGGCTCGGGGACGGCGAGCGCGTCGGCGACTCGGCCGATGTTCGGGTGGACGAAGTAGAGCGCGTGGTCGTTCCCTTCGGCGAGGAGCAGCGGGTCGTACTGTCCGAGCACGTTGTTGCCGAGGAAGCCGAGCGTCACGCCCATCGTCCCGGTGTTGACCGAGCGTGCGACGCCGGAGCCGAACGCGGGGCCGCGCATCTCCTCGGCCAGCGGTTCCATCACGCGGCGAAACGTCTCCACGTTCGCGTCGATCCAGTGGTGGCGGTTCTGGACCTCGACGGTCGCGGGGAGGTCGAAGTCGACGGCGGCGACCTCGCGGACGCGCTCGCGAGCGTCCCGCACGTCGCGGGCGTAGCCGTCACGCTCCTCGGCCGAAAGCGAGAGGTTGCCTGGGTCGACGGAGGCTTTCGCGGCCGCGGCCGCGGCGTCCCAGTCGATGGGGCCGTCGCCGCCGCTCTCGGCGACGGCGCGGACCGCACGGAACAGCGTCATGGCTCACCCTTCGGCGGGCCGAGTATAGGCCTTCTCACCGACGCCGGCGGATCGCCCTGTCGGGCTGTCTGCGGTGTGGCGGCGCGTCGGCGGGCCGGTCGGAGCTCAGCGGCCGATGCTGTTTTCGTCGCGAAAAACGCATTTTCGTCGCGAAATGGGTAGTTTCGGTGGCTGCGCCGACGAGTCGCGTATTTTCGATGGCTGCGAGAACGAATCGCGCCGTTCGACCGGCTCAGTCGGCGAGCAGCGTCTCCTCTTCGGGGTCGAGCCAGTCCTCGGCCCACTCCTCGATGGCCTCGAAGACGGGGCCGAGCGACCGCCCCTTCTCGGTGAGCGAATAGTACGTTGCGACCGGGGCGTCCTCTTCGAGCCGTCGGTTCACGAACTCCATCTCGCCGAGGTCGTCGAGCACCCGAGAGAGCGTCCGCGAGGAGGCGTCAGTCGACCGCTTCAGCTCGTTGAACCGCTTCTCGCCCTCCTGGAGGTCGTGGAGGACGATGAGCCGCCACTGCGAGCCGATCTGTTCGAGCGAGTCGATGACGACGCAGGCCTCTTCGCTGTATCTCTCGGATGACATCGCTGTTACCTACTGTCCCGAACGTCCGGGGGCGTATAAGTAGTTTCGCTGCTTTACTAAGTAACATGGTGACAGTACCTTCCGAGCGGCCCGCCCGTGCGACGGAGACAGTCGACACAGCCTCTCCCGCTGCGGGGGTGGCGCCGTGAGCGTCCACCAGAACGAGCCGGCCCGCGCTGGGGCGGACCCCGCGGACGCGAACGCCGCCGTCGTGCTCACCCACGGCCGCGGCGCGACGGCGCGGTCCATCCTCGCGATGTACAACGAGTTCCCTCGCGACGACGTAGCCTACGCCGCCCCCCAGGCGACGAACAACACGTGGTATCCGCACTCGTTTCTCGAACCCGTCGAGAAAAACGAGCCCGGCCGCACCGCGGGCCTCGCCGCCATCGACCGGCTCGTCGAGGGGTTCGTCGACGCCGGTATCGAGCGCGACCGAATCCTCCTGCTCGGCTTCTCACAGGGCGCCTGCCTGACGACCGAGTACGCCGCGACCCACCCGAGGGAGTACGGGGGCGTCGCGGCGCTCTCGGGCGGGCTCATCGGCGAGACGCTCGGCGAGTACGCAGGGGGTGAGCCGAGCGAAGCGAGGCGAACGTCGTCGGACGAGCGGAGCGAGTCCGACGGAAACATGGCAGGGACGCCGGTGTTCCTCGGCTGTTCGGACGTGGATCCGCACATCCCCGTCGAGCGCGTCCACGACACCCGCGACGTCTTCGAGTCGCTCGGCGCCGACGTCGAGGAACGCATCTACGAGGGGATGGGCCACGGCGTCAACGAGGACGAACTGGAGTACCTGCGCGGGCTGGTCGCCGAACTCTGACCGCCGGACCGACCTACTCCAACTCGTCGCCGGCCGGCTCGTCGTCCCCGCCCAGCTTCTTCTTGACGAGGACGGCCAGCACAGCGAGAAACAGCAGGCCGACGAGCGCGGCGAGCCACGGGCGACCGTCGTCGTCGCCCCCCGCCGCCTCGTCGTCTTCGGCTGCGTCGTCCGGCAGTTCGGCGTCGTTACTGAACGGTGCGTTCGCCGTGAACGTCGAGTCGTCGAGGTGGAGTTCGAGGAGGGTAAACTTCGCCATACCAGAAGTTCGCCGCGGCGGAACTTAGCGGTTCTGGGAACCGAGGACTTCTTGCGCCGCGGGAGCGAGCCACCAGCCATGCACGAGGACAGACGAGCGTTCCTCGATGAGCTGCTCGCCACCGCGACCCCGAGCGGGTTCGAAACCGCCGGCCAGCGCGTCTTCGTCGACTACGTCGAGGCGTACGCCGACGAGGTTCGGACTGACGCGTACGGCAACGCCGTCGCGGTCCACGAGGGCGACCCCGACACCGACTGTTCGGTCGTCCTCGCCGGCCACGGCGACGAGATCGGCATGATGGTGCGCGACGTCACGAGCGAGGGGTTCCTGAAGCTCACGCGGGTCGGCGGCGCCGACAGGACGGTCACCCGCGGACAGTACGTTACCGTCCACGGGCGCGACGGCCCCGTCCCCGGCGTCGTCGGACAGACCGCGATTCACCTGCGCGACGGCGACGAGAGCGACGACGACGAGATCAACGAGATGCACGTCGACGTCGGTGCTGACGACGAGGAGGCCGCCCGCGAACTCGTCGAGATCGGCGACCCCATCACCGTCGACACGACGGTGCAGGATCTCGACGGCTCGCTCGTCGCCGCGCGGGGGATGGACAACCGGACCGGCGTCTGGACGGCCGCGGAGGGGTTCCGCCGCGCCGTCGCGGCCGACGCCGCGGCCACGGTGTACGCCGTCTCGACCGTCCAGGAGGAGATCGGGCGGAAGGGGGCACGGATGGTCGGCTACGACCTCGACCCGGACGTGGTGGTCGCCGCCGACGTGACCCACGCGACGGACACGCCGGAGGCGCCGAAGAAGAAGGGGTCCGGCATCGAACTCGGCGAGGGGCCGGTCGTCGGCCGCGGCTCCGCGAACCATCCGGTCGTCGTCGAGGCGGTGCGGACCGTCGCCGCCGCCGAGGACATCCCGGTGCAGCTGTCGGCCGCCGGCAGCGACACCGGCACCGACGCGGAGAGCTTCTACGTCTCGCGCTCCGGCGTCGCCTCGCTCAACGTCTCCATCCCGAACCGCTACATGCACACCCCCGTCGAAGTGATCGACACGGCCGACCTCGACCGGGTCGCCGAGCTGATGGGCGGCTTCGCCGCGCGGGCGGAGTCGTTCGCACCGTTCGCAGTCGAGATCTGAGTGCGCACGGTGAGAAACGGTGCCCTGTCCGCGGGTCGCTTCGCTCCCCGCTCTTCCGTGGTACTCGGTCGCTTCGCTCTCTCGCACCACGCTGTCGGTTCGCTCTCTCGCACCACGCTGTCGGTTCGCTCTCTCGCACCACGCTGTCGGTTCGCTCTCTCGCACCACGCTGTCGGTTCGCTCTCTCGCACCACGCTGTCGGTGCGTTTAAGAACGCCGCCCTACCGCGTAGGGGTATGGCCGACCGACCGCTCGACGTGCTTGAAGCCACGCTCGGCGAGGACGTGACGGTGACGCTGAAGGGTGGTGACACCGTCGACGGGACGCTGACGGGCTACGACCAGCACATGAACCTCGTCGTCGAGAGCGAGAACACAACGATTATCCGCGGCGACAACGTCGTTTCCATTCAACCATGACCGGTGCAGGTACGCCATCTCAGGGGAAGAAGAACAAGACGACGCACGTCAAGTGTCGACGCTGCGGCGAGAAATCCTACCACAGCCGGAAGAAGGTCTGCTCCTCCTGCGGCTTCGGGAAGTCCGCGAAGCGACGCGACTACGAGTGGCAGGGGAAGACCGGCGACAACTGAACGGTTTCTCTCGTCTCCATCCCGCACTCGCCGCGTAGCGACCGAACCGGCTCCGGCTAGCAGTTCTCCACCGTCGACCGCCGTCTGTATGCACGTTCGTGGATACGATTCCGGAGATTGCGGGCGATGCTGGGCACGACCACGGAGTTTTTGTCCCGTCGGCGAGCAGGTACGGCTACATGACGCGGGAGCTCTCGGGGCCACGCGAGAAGTGCGGCGTCGTCGGCGTGTCGCTCGCCGACCGGGCCGCCGCCCGCCCCCTCTACTACGCGCTGTACGCGCTCCAACACCGGGGACAGGAGTCGGCCGGCATCGTCACCCACGACGGATTCCAGCAGCACGACCACGTCGGGATGGGGCTCGTCGGCGACGCCTTCACCGAGGCAGACCTCGACGGGCTCGCGGGCGGCGTGGGCATCGGTCACGTCCGCTATCCGACCGCGGGGAGCGTCGACACCTCCTGTGCCCAGCCGTTCTCGGTCTCGTTCAAGTCGGGCTCGCTCGGGCTCTCGCACAACGGCAACCTCGTCAACGCGGGAGAGATTCGCGACGAGCTCGCGGGCCACGGCCACGCGTTCACCAGCGACGGGGACACGGAGGTCATCGCCCACGACCTCGCGCGCAACCTGCTGGAGGCGGACCTCGTCCGTGCGGTCAAGCGAACGATGGGCCGGATTCACGGCTCCTACTCGCTGACCATCATGCACGACGACACCGTCCTCGGGGTACGCGACCCGGAGGGGAACCGGCCGCTGTGTATCGGCGAGCTCGACGACGGCTACATCCTCGCCTCGGAGTCGGCCGCCATCGACGTGCTCGACGGCGAGCTCGTGCGCGACGTGAACCCCGGCGAGCTCGTGGTGCTCGACGACGACGGCCGCGGCTTCGAGTCGTACCAGCTCGTCGAGCCGGACCGCTCCGCCCACTGCTTTTTCGAACACGTCTACTTCGCCCGCCCGGACTCGCGCATCGACGGCAACCTCGTCTACGACGTGCGCCGCGAGCTCGGCCGACAGCTCTGGACGGAGTCGGGCGTCGACTCCGACGTTGTGATGCCCGTCCCGGACTCGGGTCGGGCGTTCGCCTCCGGCTACGCCGAGGCTGCCCAGGAGGACGGCGCGGACGTGGAGTTCGCCGAGGGCCTGATGAAGAACCGCTACGTCGGCCGGACGTTCATCATGCCGACGCAGGACGCCCGCGAGCGGGCGGTTCGGCTGAAGCTCAACCCCATCCGCGACGTCGTCGAGGGGAAGACGGTCACCGTCATCGACGACTCCATCGTCCGCGGCACCACCTCCAGACAGCTCGTCGAGCTGCTGCGGGACGTGGGCGCCGAGGCGGTCCACTTCCGGGTCGGCGCGCCGCCGATCATCGCCCCGTGTTACATGGGCATCGACATGGCGACCCGCGAGGAGCTCATCGCCGCGGACACTGACCTCGAGACCATCCGCGAGGAGATCGACGCCGACTCGCTGTCGTATCTCTCCATCGAGGCGGTCGCGAGCGCGCTGGCCGAGTCTGAGTCCGACCTCTGTCTCGGCTGTGTCACCGGCGAGTATCCGTACGACATCGACGGCGAGTCAACCGATCGGGAGATCGAGCGCCCGCGCGTCGGCGACGCCGCGCCGGCCGACGACTGACGGTGCCGGGTGGAGGCTGTGTTCGTCGGCTGACCGTGCCGGGTGACTCTACTGCGGTGGCGCGCGCTGACTCGCGTTTCATCGCGAGTCAGCCAGCGCGCGAGGGATGACTGAGCGACCGGAGGGAGCGAAGGAATCGGCTGGGGAGGCTCGTGGCTGCGGTTTTCCATAGGTCCGTGCTAGCATGTGTTTCGGCACCGAGACGGTCTTCTACGACCTGGCTGCGGTTTTCCATAGGTCCGTGCTAGCAGAACGCCGCGGCGGAAACACCACGCGGGCGAGTGGTCGAAATACTACGTGGGCGAGTGGTCGAAATACTACGTGGGCGAGTGGTCGAAATACTACGCGGGCGCGCGGTGGAAAACACCACGCGGGTGAGTGGTCGAAACATCGGAGTTGACCAGACACCAAATCAAAAGAGTCCCTCGTGTGCCTCAAGTACTCAGTAGACGACGTACAACAGCAGGTAGACGACGTTCCCGAGAATAAACGAGACGAGCCACAGCGCCGCGGCGACCCGGCCGACCCGCCGGTGGCGTGTCCCGAACACTTCGCTGATGGGTCGGGTCGCCGCGAGCAACAGCACGTAGTAGAGCAGCGGGACACAGACGATTGCGAGCAGGATATGCACCGCGAGCAGCGGCAGGTACAGATACGTCTCGACGGCCGCGGGGCCGGGGAACTCCGCCGGTCCCTGCATCGTCACCTTGTAGAGATACAAGACGAGGAACGTCGCGAACAGCGCGAGCGACGCGATCATCAGCGCGCGGTGGCGCTCGTACTCCCCCCGGCGGGCGAACGTCACCCCGGCCGCGATGGTGAGGATGGCGAGCGTCGAGACCACTGCGTTCACGTGAGGTATCGCCGCGAAGACGGCGTCGGGCGCCTGCGGGAGCAGTGCTTCCGGGATGACGCGCAGCGCGGCGCCGAATACGAGCGCGAGCGATACGACGGAGAGTAGAGCGGCGAGCTCCGTGACGCGGTCGCGGGCGAGCCCTTGCATACCGGCTGGTATGGTTGGGTCGTTGAAAACACCTCCCGTCGCGGCGACGGACGGGTTCGTGAACCGCGCCGCCACCGGTCGCTGTTCGGGATAGTTTCGGTAGGATGATGCGTGGGTGCTGTCCTTCGGACGAGCACCCGCACTGATGTGTGGCGACCATCGGTCGCCCAGACAGTGCGTGGGACCGGATTTGAACTTCCGTCGTTCCGCTTCGCTCCACGACGGCCCTCGCGAACGCTCCGCGTTCGCTCGGCGGCGGACCTCGACAGGACATAGTGCGGAAGAACGAGCACACGGCTGCTCGGGATAGTTTCGGTAGGATGATGCGTGGGTGCTGTCCTTCGGACGAGCACCCGCACTGATGTGTGGCGACCGTCGGTCGCCCAGACAGTGCGTGGGACCGGATTTGAACCGGCGGACCTCTACAGGACAGCGCCCTCAACGCTGCGCCGTTGGCCTGGCTTGGCTACCCACGCACGCCGTGTCGTGCGCACTTCTCAGTATCCGGGGTCGACTAAAATGGCTTTCGTTCCGCCCCCGGGCGGCTCTTCGAGCGCTGGAGGCGTCCCGTCGGCCCGGGAAGGGCTCGCGAGGCGCGGGCTTGAAGTACGTTCCACGGAGTAGCGTAGGTATGGCGAAGTACTCCACGGGCGGGGTCGGCTCCGACGACGCCGACAGCTGCGAGCTGTGCGGCAAGGAGGGAGTGAGCCTCCAGGAGACGACCGTAGCCGGCGCGACGCTGCAGGTCTGCGGCGACTGTGCCCAACACGGAGACGGCGATAGCCGGGACGGTGGGGGCGGCGTCTCCGGCGGCGACGACCGCGACGACGACCGGAGCCGACGGAAACGCGCCGCACAGAACGCCGCGCGGCTCGCGGATGCCGGGTCCGGCGACTCGACCCACTGGGAGCAGGAGGGGACTGACTATCAGGACGACCCGCTCCCGTATCTCGTCCGCGACTACGGCGAGAAGATGGCTGAGGCGCGACAGGACGCCGGCATCCAGCCCGACGAGCTGGCCGGCGAGCTCGGCGTCACCGAAGCGGACATCCTCGCCGTCGAGCAGGGACGCGCGAACCGGGCGAACATCCCCGGCTCGCTCATCGAAGCCATCGAGGAGCGGCTCAACGTCCAGCTCTCCGAGGACACCTGATTCGCCGGAGGCGCCCGGCTTTTCTTCCCGGACCGCGAGCGACCAGCCATGACGACGAGCCGTGCCCCGGCCGAGCCGGACGTGCTGGCGTTCGAGGCGACCGTCGAGAGCGGCGGCGAGGCCGTGACGCTCTCGGAGACGTACTTCTACCCCGAGGGAGGTGGCCAGCCGGCCGACCGCGGCACCCTCGGCGGCTACCAGGTCGCCGACGTGCAGGAGCGCGACGGCGCGGTGGTCCACGCCCTCGCCGACGGCGAACTCGCCTCGGGTGAAACCGTCGAGGGGCACATCGACCCCGAGTTCCGGCGCTACTGCAAGCGCGCACACACGGCGAGCCACGCGCTGTACGGCGCCGGCCGCCGCCTGCTCGACGACCTCGGCTACGGCGGCTTCGGGATCAGGGCCGCGCCGAAGGCGCAGCGGGCAAGCGATGAAACCGCGAGCGAGCGAGAGCGCGTCCGGGTCGACTTCACGACCTCGACCGACATCGACGACGAGACGCTCGTCGAGCTCGAACGGCTGGTCAACCGCGTCGTCTGGGAGTCGCGGGAGGTGACGTGGGAGCAGCGTCCCCGCGAGGACGCGCTCTCCGACGACGCCGTCGCGTTCAACACGAAGACGGAGGAGGGAATCGCTGGCGACACTGTTCGAGTCGTCACCATCGACGGCTGGGACGAGGCGGCCTGCGGCGGCACCCACGTCTCGAACACCAGAGAAATCGGCCCGGTCACAGTCCTATCGCGGTCGAATCCGGGCGAGGGACTCACACGCGTCGAGTTCGCCGTCGGGCCGACGGGCATCGACCGACGGGCCACGGAAAAGCGGACTGCGCTCGACGCGGCTGCCGAACTCGGCACGAACGTCGAGGGGGTCGTCGACGCCGTCCGACGGATTCGCGAGGAACGCGACGACCTGGCGGCCGAGCGAGACGAGCTCCGAGCGGAGCTGACGGAGTACCGGCTCGCCGATCTGCCAACGGTCGAGCGCGATGGCGCAACGTGGCTCGTTGGTGAGCTGGACCGCGACGCGAACGGGCTCGCGGATGCGGCCCGCAAGCGAGCCGGCGAGGCGGCTGCCGTCGTCGCCCTCGTCGCGCCCGACGGCTCGCTGGCCGTCGCGACGGACGGGAGTCTCGACGCCAGCGCGGTCGTCGACGACGTGACCGAGCGGTTCGGTGGCGGTGGCGGCGGGTCACCGGCGGTCGCACAGGCCGGCGGGCTCGATGCCGACGCCGCCGAGGTCGTGGCGTTCCTCCGCGGCGAATAGGGTCTCGACGAGCGGGCCACTTTTCCCCCCGCAAGCGAAGGGAGCGGTATGGAGCTCACGCAGGAGCAGCGGGCCGTCCGCGACACCGTCCGCGAGTTCGCGGCCGAGGAGGTCCGGCCGACGGCCCAGGAGGCCGACGAGACGGAGACGTTCCCCGAGGACGTGTGGGACGGGCTCGCCGATATCGGCGTCACCGCGATGACGACGCCGGAGGAGTACGGCGGCCTCGACGTCGACGGGCTCACCTACGCGCTGGTGAACGAGGAGCTCGCACACGGGCAGCTCGCGGTCGCGACCGCTCTGTCGGTCCACTGTCTCGCCACCTCCTGCATCGCCGAGTTCGGCGACGAGGCCCAGCGGGAGGAGTTCCTCCCGGAGATGGCCGACGGCCGCCCGGTCGGCTGCTTCGCGCTCTCCGAACCCGATGCCGGCTCGAACCCCGCCGCCATGAGCACCGAGGCGCGCCGGGAGGGCGACGAGTACGTGCTCAACGGGACGAAACAGTGGATCACGAACGGCGAGCGCGGCGACGTCGTCGTCCTCTTTGCGAAGACGGACCGCGAGGACTCGAACTCGATCACGCAGTTCGTCGTGCCGAAGGACGTCGATGGGGTCGAGGTCGGCCGGAAGGAGGAGAAGCTCGGGCTGCGCGCCTCCGACACGACGACGCTCACCTTCGAGGACGCGCGCATTCCGGCGGAGTACCGGCTCACCGAGGAGGGACGCGGGCTGGCCGCGGCCCTGTCGATTCTCACCGGCGGCCGGGTCGGAATCGCCGCGCAGGCCGTCGGCGTCGCACAGGCCGCGCTCGACGAGGCGAAAGCGTACGCGGAGGACCGCGAGCAGTTCGGCAGCCCGATCGCCGACATCCAGACGATTCGCCACAAGTTGGCAGACATGGCGACGGAGACGCAGGCAGCGCGGCTGTTGACGTACGACGCCGCGAAGGGACTCGACGACGGCGAGCCGCCGGCACAGGCCGCCTCGATGGCGAAGCTCCGCGCGAGCGAGACGGCCATGGACGTGACGAACGAGGCGGTCCAGATCCACGGCGGCTACGGCTACACGACCGACTTCCCCGTCGAGCGGCTTTACCGCGACGCGAAGATAACGACTATCTACGAGGGAACCTCCCAGATTCAGCGGACGGTCATCGCGCGGGAGCTTTTGGACTGAGCGCGCGGTGTCACTCGCTCTGCTCGCGGCGCGCGTATAGGTAGACGACGAGGGCGGTGACGAACCAGACGACTGCGCCGACCCGAACCGCGAACACCGCCTTCTCGCCCCACGTCGGTAGCGACACCTGCAGCGACGCGAGCGCGACCAGCGGCGCGCCGACGACGATGGTGACGACGAAGGTGACCTGCATCACCCACGCGAAGTCGACCCCCTCCGGGGTGTGCTGTTCGACGCGCTCCGGCATGGCTTCGCGTCGGGGGCGGCGGCGGTAAGCGGTTACGGTCCGTCGCGTCCCCACCTGCGAGGCCGTGGCTTTATCGCCTCGGCTGGCCGAGTGCCGACAATGCGAGCGAAGGACATCCGTGCGAAGGCCGGCGAGGAGCCGATCACGATGCTGACTGCGTACGACGCCCCCACGGCGTCCGTCGTCGACGAAGCGGGCATCGACATCGTCCTCGTCGGCGACTCCGTCGGCAACACGCAGCTCGGCTACGACTCGACGCTCCCTGTCACGGTCGACGAGACGGCGAGCCGCACGGCGGCCGTCGCCCGCGCGACCGACGACGCGCTCGTCGTCGCCGACATGCCGTTCCTCTCGTTCGGCACGAGCCTCGAGGCGGGCGTCGAGAACTGCGGCCGGATGCTGAAGGAAGCACGGGCTGACGCGGTGAAGCTCGAATCCGGACCACACACCGTCGAGCTGACCGACCGGCTCACGGACCTGGGGATTCCAACCCAAGCCCATCTCGGCTTGACCCCGCAACACGAGAACGAGACGGGGCTGTTCCGACAGGGAACCGACGTCGAGAGCGCCCGCGAGACGGTCGAACTCGCGGAGGCACACGAGGACGCGGGCGCGTTCTCGCTCGTCTTGGAACACGTCCCCGCGAATCTCGCGGCGACGATCACTGAACGGCTCGACATCCCGACCATCGGCATCGGCGCTGGCCCGGAGTGTGACGGCCAGGTGCTCGTCGTCGACGAGGTGCTCGGCCGGTCGGAACGGACCGCCCCGTTCTCGAAGCAGTGGGGCGACGTCCGTGGCGAGATGGAGCGGGCCGTCGCCGGCTACAAGGAGGACGTACAGTCCGGCGCGTTCCCCGGCGAGGAGCACTCCCACTACGAGGACGGGCTCGACAACGTGTACTGAGGCCGTCTGCTCACCGGTCGAGAAACGTCCGCACCCGCTCGTTCCACGCGTCGGGCCGTTCGAGCATCGAGAGGTGCGCACAGTCGTCGAGCAGCGCCGTCTCGCAGTCCGGAAGCTGTTCGCCGAGGAACTGCGTGAACGACGGCGGGGTCATCCCGTCGTGTTCGCCCGTAATCGCGAGACATCGCGCGTCGACCTCGCCGAGGCGTTCCCGCACGTCGAACCAGTCGCAGGTCCGAAAGTCACGGCTCGTCACCGCGGCCCCGACCGCCCGCATCGCGTCGGTCGCCCGGGCGACCGTCTCCTCGTCCGCGTCGTGGAAGAGGAGGTCGGGCGCGGTGAGCGCGTCGACCGCCGCCTCGAAGTCTGCGTCGAGGAGGTCGAGGAGGTCGTCGCCCACGGCGAGCTTCGCGCCCGTCCCACAGAGGACGAGCGCCTCGGGGTCGAGTCCGCGCTCCAGCGTCGCCCACAGCGCTGCCGCCCCGCCCATCGAATTGCCGACGACGGCCGCCGCGTCGGTTGCCTCCGCGACGGCGACGACGTCGTCCGCGTACGCGTCGAGCGTCTCGCGTCCGGGGTCGAGCGTCGCGTCGTCGCTCTCCCCGTGACCCGTCAGGTCGAGCGCGACCGCCGGGCCGACGCCGTCGGGTGCGTACTGTTCGACCCACAGGCGGTGGTCGCCGCCGGCACCGTGGACGTACACCACCGGCGTCCCGTCCCCGTAGTCGGTCTCCCGGTACGCGACCGTCCGCCCGTCGTGCGTGACTGTGTTCACACCCGAGACGCAGGGACGGGTGACGCTTGAACCCGCCGCGTCGGCACGCCGCCGGACAGTGAACCACTGCCGCATCCCTGAACCGCAAACAAACTCTCGGCGACTCTTTTTATACTCGTGGCCGATTTCAGAGAAATGTTTAAATACTACTATGGCTAACTTGGAGTTAGCATGAGTGAATTTCAGGAGCGGCTCGCCAGCCGCGAAGACGTCGTAGCCACCCACTACGAGGACGACGGTCGTGCCGTGTTCGTTGCGGATCTCGGCGCGTCCGCGGACGGTGCAGTCGACGTCGTCGATGGCACCGCGATGGTCGTCGTCGGCGACGAGCAGTACGAGTTCGCGGTTCCCGCGGGAGAGACGACCGCGCGGGTCCACAACGGCGTGGTCACCGTGGAGGTGAGCCGCGAATGAGCGCGACGCTCGTCGTCAAGCCGATGAAGCAGAGCGAGGCCGGCCGCGGCCTCGCCGCGGTCGACCGCGAGGCGATGGAGGAGCTGGAGCTCGAGAACGGCGACTACGTCGTTATCAAGGGCAGTGACGGCCGCGCCGTCGCCCGCGTGTGGCCCGGCTACCCCGAGGACACCGGCACCGGCGTCGTCCGCATCGACGGCCGTCTCCGGTCGGAAGCCGGCGTCGGCATCGACGACCGCGTCGAGCTGGAGAAGGCGGACGTGAACCCCGCCAAGTCCATCACCGTCGCGCTCCCGTCGAACCTTCGCATCCGCGGGAACATCGGCCAGCCGATCCGCGACAAGCTGAGCGGGCAGGCGGTGACCCGCGGCCAGCAGGTCCCCTTCTCGTTCGGCTTCGGCGCCTTCTCCGGGATGGGCGGCCAGCAGATTCCGATGAAGATCGCGGAGACGGAGCCCTCGGGCACGGTCGTCGTGACCGACTCGACCGAGGTCGAGGTGTCCGAGCGGCCCGCCGAACAGATCGTCGGCGGCGAGGGGAGCGGTCGCGCGAGCGAGCGGTCGACCCCGTCGGTCGCCTACGAGGACATCGGCGGGCTCGACGACGAGCTCGAGCAGGTCCGCGAGATGATCGAGCTGCCGATGCGTCACCCGGAGCTGTTCCAGCAGCTCGGCATCGAGCCGCCGAAGGGCGTCCTCCTGCACGGCCCGCCGGGCACGGGGAAGACGCTCATCGCGAAGGCCGTCGCCAACGAGATCGACGCGTACTTCACGGACATCTCCGGCCCGGAGATCATGTCAAAGTACTACGGCGAATCGGAGGAGCAGCTCCGCGAGATCTTCGAGGAGGCCGAGGAGAACCAGCCGGCCATCGTCTTCATCGACGAGCTCGACTCCATCGCGCCCAAACGCGAGGAGACTTCCGGCGACGTCGAGCGGCGCGTGGTCGCCCAGCTGCTGTCGATGATGGACGGGCTCGACGAGCGCGGCCAAGTCACGGTCATCGCGGCGACGAACCGCGTCGACGCCATCGACCCCGCGCTCAGACGCGGTGGCCGCTTCGACCGCGAGATCGAGATCGGTGTCCCGGACAAACAGGGCCGCAAGGAGATCATGCAGGTCCACACCCGCGGGATGCCGCTCGCCGACGGCGTCGACCTCGACCGGTACGCGGAGTCCACCCACGGCTTCGTCGGCGCCGACCTCGAGTCGCTCACCAAGGAGGGGGCGATGAACGCGCTCCGTCGCGTCCGCCCGCAGCTCGACCTCGAAGCCGACGAGCTGGACGCCGAGGTGCTCGACGCCATCGAGGTCACCGACGCGGACCTCCGCGACGCGATGAAGGGGATCACCCCCTCCGCGATGCGCGAGGTGTTCGTCGAGGTGCCCGACGTGACGTGGAACGACGTCGGCGGGCTCGCCGACACGAAAGAGCGGCTCCGCGAGACGATCCAGTGGCCGCTCGACTACCCCGAGGTGTTCGAGGAGATGGACCTCGAGGCCGCCAAGGGCGTGCTGATGTACGGCCCGCCGGGGACGGGGAAGACCCTGCTCGCGAAGGCCGTCGCCAACGAGGCGGAGAGCAACTTCATCTCCATCAAGGGGCCCGAACTCCTCAACAAGTACGTCGGTGAGTCGGAGAAGGGCGTCCGCGAGGTGTTCGAGAAGGCGCGGTCGAACGCCCCGACGGTCATCTTCTTCGACGAGATCGACTCCATCGCCGGCCAGCGCGGTCGCAACATGAGCGACTCCGGCGTCGGCGAGCGGGTCGTCTCACAGCTCCTGACGGAGCTCGACGGGCTCGAGGAGCTGGAGGACGTCGTCGTCGTCGCGACGACGAACCGGCCGGACCTCATCGACTCCGCACTGCTGCGGCCGGGTCGCCTGGACCGCCACGTCCACGTCCCGGTGCCCGACGAGGACGGCCGCCGGAAGATCTTCGCCGTCCACACCCGGGACAAGCCGCTCGCGGACGACGTGGACCTCGACCAGCTCGCCCGCAAGACGGAGGGGTACGTCGGCGCAGACATCGAGGCCGTCTGCCGCGAGGCGTCGATGGCTGCGACCCGCGAGTTCATCAACAGCGTCTCCCCCGAGGACGCCGCGACGTCGGCCGGCAACGTCCGCGTCACGACGGACCACTTCGAGCAGGCGTTGGAGGAGGTATCCGCCTCCGTCGACGAGGAGACCCGCCGCAGCTACGAGGAGATGGAAGAGGAGTTCGGGAAGGACGAGCCGGACGAGCCGGAAGTTTCCCGCACGTTCCAGTGAGGGCTACCTGGCCTCGTCGACGCTCGCTCGGGTCTCAGAACTGTCGGCGCATATACGACTGAACTCTCGTCACTCGGGCCGGGTCGTACGTCCAGACGCCGCGCCACCGGCTCTTTCCCGTCTTCTGTGCGACGAGTGCGACGGAGTCCGTTGCAGCCTCTTCCGGCGCGCTGAACGCGACCACCCACGAGCGTCGATGCTCCGGGGTTGCGCCGGCGTGGACCGTCACGTCGAGCGACTCGACGACCGTCGGATCGTCTCTGACGCCGTAGACGTGTGTGTCGACCCCGCTGTCGGCGAGCCATTCGTAGACGGAGTGCGTTCCGTGCTCGTCGTCGAGCCGTGAGAGCCACTGAAAGCTGCTGTGGAGCTCCCCGTCGTCACAGACGAGCGCCTGCCGTTCGATGAACCGCGAGATTACGGCCAGCAGGAGCTTCTCTTTGGCGGACTCTGGAAACCCGCGGACGGTGAACTCCACCTCGTCTAGTCCGGTCAACACGTCCGGAAACGACTCGGCCGCTCCCTGACGGGTTCCGGTCCGATAGCGGTCGACGTTGACCTGCAGATACGCCGCTTCGAGAGCCGACAGCCGCGACGTTTCCGTGACGGTTCCGTCCTCGACGAGACACACGACGTTCTCCGGACCCTCTGGGACTTGCCGGTCTGTGATCGTCACCGGCTGTGAGTCGAAGGCCCGCTTGAGCAGGTCGACGAGTGGTTCCGGCTTCGTTCGATTCACCAAGAGGAGCGACTTCTCCGAGAAAGGAACCTCGTCGATGATATCCGAGAACGACCCCGGACGTGCCGACTCCATGTGTGATGTTATGGCGCTTCGAGCGGTTAAATTCCATCACCGCTCCGAAACAATAGTGGCGTGTCAGTTCTGCTGCTCGCGCTGTCGTGGCGCGGACGGTCCCCACCACAATCGTCGTTGTCGAACACGCCCTGCCGGTCGGCGTCACTGTTTTGGCCTAGTAGCCGAATCGTACAGCCATGAGTTCAGCCGAGACCGCACCGCCGGTCGACATCACGGCGTCGGCAGCGGACCAGGCGCTCGACCTGCTGCGCGGCGAGGGGTTAGACACCGACGAGGCGGGCCTCCGCCTGTTCGTCCAGCAGGGCGGCTGTGCCGGCCTCTCGTACGGGATGCGATTCGACCACGGCCCCGAAGAGGACGACACCATCGTCGAGGGCCACGGCCTCCGCGTCTTCGTCGACCCGGCGAGCATGAAGTACATCGGCGGCGCGACCCTCGACTTCGAGGGTGGCCTCCAAGGAAAGGGGTTCTCCGTCGAGAATCCGAACGCCGAAAGCGAGTGTGGCTGTGGTGAGAGCTTCCGGACCTGACCACCCGACGGCCGCACGGCGTCGCTACTGTATCTCGAAGGCGACCTCGACCTCGGCCTGATACTCCCGGTTCTCCGTCGCCCCGACCTCGACGCCCATCTCCTCGACTTCGACCCACTGCACGTTGTCGAGCGTCTCTTCCGCCCGGTCGACGGCGTCGTCGACCGCGTGGTCGAAACTCTCCGTGCTCCGGCCGATCAGCGTGACTTTCTTGAACACCATCGCGCTCCGAACTTCCGCCGGCCCCGTAGTAAAACTACGCCCCGTCTCGCTCCCCGCCGGATTCGAGCCGGTCGGCGAGCGCGCCGACAACGTCGGAGAGATGGGCCGTCCCCCAGGTGGCGACGATCACCGCGCCGACCGAGTCGAACACGAGATCCAGCAGCGTGTCGCCGAGCCCGTACTGCGTGAGCACGGAGCCGCTGCCGAGCAGCGCCGCCGCTTCGCCGATGGTGAACTCGAGCACTTCCCAGAAGACACCGAACGCGAGCGTGACGACCAGGATGAACGCGAACATGAACTGCGGGGGAAGCGTGACGTTCTCGTCGTGGACGTCGACCGCACGGGCGACCGAGTAGCCGGCCGCGGCGACGATACTCGCAGACAGCGCGTGGGTCATGTGGTCCCACCACCACGTCTCCTTGTAGAAGCTCCCGTCGGTGACGCCGATGCCGACGCCGCGGAGCAGGCTGACGACAGTGTCGGGGAGCCCGACGGTCCCGAGCGTGTGGAGGAACACCGCGGCGGTGAGCCACAGCGTCAGCGCCGCGTCCATCGGGATGTCGTAGTCGCGTTCGAGCACCCCTGGCACGCGGGTCACGCCGATGCCGACCAGGCTGTTGACGACGATGCCCGTGTTGCCGCGGTCGAGCCCGATGAAGAACATTCCGACGAGCCCGATCTCCATCGCGCGGACGAGCAGCCGCTGGTGGCGGTTCGATAGCCCGACGTGCTCGCGAATCCTCATACGTCTACCTCTTCGCGGATGTCGATAATCGCCTCGCCGCGCCCCCGTCGCCGGAAGTACCACTCGAACAGCGCGCCGGCGCCGACGCCGGCGAGGAACGACGCGACGAACTCCAACATCAGGTCGTGTTCCGCCTGTGTGAGCGCCGTTTCGGACGCGCTGAGGCCCCCCGGCGGCAGCAGCAGTGTCGTTCCGAGCAGAACGTCGGAGCCGTAGCGGACGACCGCCCACACCCCCGCCGCGGCCATCGTCGCCAGAACGACGAAGCCGACGGCGAACCGCTCGTTCATCTCGACCGGCGTGAGCAGATGAAGCTCGACCGCGACGACGAGCGCGATGGCCGCCACGGCGACGTAGGTGACCACGTCGCCCCGTAACGCCGCGAGTTCCACTACGACCCGCGCCAAGAGGGGAAGCGTCGCGAGCAGCAACACCTCCCACGGGAGCATCGCGGTCGGATCGCGGAACTTGACTGGGGGGATAAGCGCCAGTACGACGACGACCAGCGCGAAGCCGGCCCACAGCGGCGCCACGGCGACGGCGTTCCCGACAGTAGCGACGACGGCGACGACCGTGAGCGCCCACGCGACGAGCGCGTTCGACCGCGCGTCGGTGAGCACGCCACCGAGTCCCGACTGGTTCATGCGGTCCGGTAGAAGCGTCCGACTCTTAGCTCCGGTGGGTGCGCGGATTGGTCCCTGTTCTCGCGTATCACGCGACCAGATACGCGACTGTGTACGCGAGCGCGCCCAGCGATACGGCCGCGAGCGCGGTGACGGCGACGGACAGCGGCTGGTCGCGCAGGTCGGCGAGCGACCGCACCTCGACGCCCGGCAGCGGTGCGGCTGCAGCCGCGCCCAGTCCGACGAGCGGGAAGACGAAGTGGTACGACACGTCGAGGGTCGGCGGCGGAACGATTAGCGCCGCACCCCCGAATCCGAGGCCGAGCGCGGCGCGGCCCCGGAGGTGCCCTCGGAGCGTCGGCAATCCGTCCGTGAGCCACAGGTACGCTGCCACGGCGAGCCAGGCGGTTGCGAGCTCCAGATACAGCGGCGCGAGCAGGTTCAGCGTCGGGTCGGCGAAGACGGTCGGCCGGGCGGCCACGAGCCCCACATCCAGTGGGTACAGCATCGCGGGCGGCTCTCCGGTCAGTAGGTCGCCGGGCGGGTGCGCGCCGAGACCGACGGCCGCAGCAGCAGCGACACCGCGGGGCACGACCCCCACGCGTCGCGCGCCGACCGCGAGTGCGGCGACCGTGAGGACGAACACAGTCATGACGCCCGCGGCAAGCGTCCCCGTCACGGCGCCGGCGACGACGACGAGCGCGCCGAGCAGGAGGCCGCCAGCGAGCCGATGGTGTCGCCTCGCTCCCGCGAGCGCCCCGGCCGCGACGGCCGCGACGGCCGCGATGAGAAACGAGTGGGTGACGACGCGGTGGACGGCCTCGCTCGTGGACCAGAAACCGGTCGCGGCGCCCATCGCGGTTTCGGCACCGGAGAGCCCCGCGAGCGCGTACACCACGTCGACGTCGGGCGCGAGGCCGAACAGCCCCGCGACCAGCCCGAGCGTGAGCGCCCGCTCGCGGGACCACCCGAAGCGCCGGGCGGCGACGGCGGCGAGCGCGAACGCGAGGAGGCCGTGACCGACGAACACGCGTTTACTACCGTCCCCGTGGATAAAAGTCGCGCGCCCAACCGCGACACGGGCTCACACGGTCGATGCGGCGAGATTCAGGTCTCGTCGTTCCGCTTGGTCCACTTCTTCTCTATCTCCGCGTTCCCCCGGACCACGGTGTCGCCGTCCACGTCGATTCGCGTCTTCCGGAGTTCGATCGCCTTCACCGAGCCCTCCGTCCCGCCGACCTCGATGGTGTCGCCGGGCATGAAGTCCGGATCCCGGAGCAGGTAGACCCCGGCGACGGCGTCGGCGATCATCCCCGAAAGCGCGTAGGAGACGCCGAGCGCGAGAAAGCCCGTCGCCGTGCCGAGCGACGCGGCGATGGCGGTGAGCCCGACGATAGAGAGGAACGACAGCGTCACCCCGAAGACGAGGAACACGAGGACGATCGTCGCGATGAACTGCCGGTAGACGGGTGACTCGCCGGGGAGCGCGCGCTTCAGCGCCGTCCGAACGACGAACATGACGACCTTCACGAGGACGGCGGCGACGACGAGGAAGACGAACCCCGAGACGAGGTCGGGAAGCGCATCGACGACCCCGTTCGCGAACTCGTTGAGCGCGTACTCGACGATGCCGACGAGGTTCCCGGACTCCGGTGTCGTCTGCAGTGGTGGATGCATACCCGCCGACTCGCCCGCACGGGTGGAAAAGGTCTGTGCTGTGCGGCTCCGGGCGCTGTGGCTACGGCGCCTGCAGCGTCCCGGCGTCGGGGTGGAGCACGTCGTAGCCGTCGTCGGTGACGGCGACGATGGCCCAGTCGTACGGCTGGTCGGTGCGTAGCAGTTTCTCGCGGACGGCCGCCGCCCGGTCGTCGTCGACGACGAAACATCGGAGGTGACCGTGGTCCGGCGCCTCTTCCGGGTCGTCCGTCGTCACGTACACCGTCCGCCACTTTCGCGTGGCCTTCAGTTCGCTCCCCGACGACTCGACGTCGTAGCCGAGGTCACGGAAGATCGATTCCGCCGCCGTCGCGAGTTGGGTCGTGACTGCGCCCATTCGTTCTGAGAGTTATCGGGAGATGTGTTAACGGTTTGCACTTGCTAGTTCGATGAGAGAACGACGGCGAGCGGTCGACCGCTCGTCGTCGTGGGGGCCGCTCGCCGTCGTGGGGGCCGCTCGCCGTCGTGGGGGCCGAACTACTCGTGAGCGGCGTCCCACTCGTCGGGCCGCTTGAAGTTCTCACAGTCGTTACACCGCACGCGCCCCATCGAGTCCATCGCGGTGGAGAACGTCTCGCAGTTGCCACAGAAGAATCCCCAGCGGCGCTCCCGTTCCTCGTCGCGGTAGGCGACGAAAAAGGGCGCCTTCGACCCCTTCTCGGCCTCGTCGCGGGCGACGTACAGCCGGTCGCCGTCGGGGCCGCGCTCGGCCCGTAGCGCCGTCGTGTCGGTCATGGTCCCCCGTACGGTTCGCGAGGGAGAAAACCCTGCGGTCCACCCGTCGACTGGGGTCGGTCGACCGCGTGCCGCCGATAACGACACCGTTTTTCGCGTCGCAGCCGACCTCCGAACGTGTCAGTTCGGCTCCTCCACTACTCCGACGTCGAAAACGCCTACGACGACCCCGACAGGATCGGTCGGCTCGCAGGCACCATCGCCGACCGCCGGGACGAGGCGACGCTCGTCTTCGGCACGGGCGACAACACATCCCCTGGAATCCTCTCGCTCGTGACGGAGGGCGAGCAGGCGCTCGACTTCTTCAGCGCCGTCGACCCCGACGCGGACACGTTCGGCAACCACGACTTCGACTTCGGCCCGGATCGCGCCCTCGACATCGTCGACCGCGCGCCACAGCCGTGGCTCTGCGCGAACGTCGAACGGAACGGCGGGCGGTTCGGTCGCGACTCCGACATCCGGCCGTGGCAGGTGTTCGACGTCGGCGGCAGCCGCGTCGGCGTCTTCGGCCTCGTGACTCCCCGGACGGGAAGCATCAACCCGGCGACCGAGGACGTGTCGTTCACCGACCCGTACGCCGCGGCGCGGGAGGCCGTCGACGCGCTCCGTCACGAGGGGGTCGACTACGTGGTCTGCCTGTCGCATCTCGGCCGCGGCGACGAGACGCTCGCGACCGAGGTCGACGTGGACGTGATTCTCGGCGGCCACAACCACGCGGAGGTCGTCGAACGGCTCGACGACACGCTGCTCACCCGCCCTGGCGTCAACGGCGAGGTGCTGTACGAGGTGACGCTGCCGGAACGGGAGGCGACCCGCCACGTCGTCACCGAGGGACCGCTCGACGAGACCGTCCGCGACGCGATGGCCGAGCGGCTGGCCGCGGCGGGCGTTGACGACGTCGTCGCGACGGTCGACGACCCCGTCGGGCGGACGGAGGCCGACTGCTTTCACGGGGAGTCGCGCGTCGGCAACTTCGTCACCGACGCGTACCGCTGGCGGACGGGCGCGGACGTGGCGATGCAGAACGCCGGAGGCATCCGCTCGGGACCGCCGCTCGCCGGTGAGGTGACCGTCGGCGACCTCATCTCGCTCATCCCGTTCGACGAGCCGCTCGTGCTCGCCGAGGTGACGGGCGCGGAGCTGAAAGCGGCGTTCGCACAGGGCGAGGGGTCGCGGCTCGGCTTCGGCGAACCCGACTGGTGGCACGCGCACGTCTCCGGCGCGACCGTCGAGTACGACCGCGAGGCCGAGGAGCTCGTCTCCGCGACGGTCGACGGCGACCCCGTCGCGGACGACGAGACGTACACGCTCGCCATCGCCGACTACCTGCTCCACTCCGACGACGAGTTCCCGGCGCTGGGCGAGCACCACCGCGTCGAGACCGTCGACACGCAGTACCGCGTCCTCGAGACGTACGCCCGCGAGGAGGGGATCGACCCCCGCGTCGAGGGGCGAATCCGTCACGTATGATCGGGTCGCTCGCGGTCCGAAAAGGAAAGACACTCGGCGACGGATCGTGAGTTCCCTGGCATGACGCTGGTCGTCGTGCCCGTTCGCTATCCGCTCTCCGAGCACTCCCGGAACACGCTCGCCGAGGCGATCCGGCTCGCAGAACAGCACGACGCCGATCTCACCGTTCTCCACGTGAACCTCTACCAGAACGACCGCCGGGTGAGCCGCGGTGAGCTCCGGCGTGCGGTCGAGCGGGAGTTCGGCAGGCTCGACCGCGCCCGCTACGTCGTCCGCGAGGGGTTCTTAGTCGAGGAGACCATCCTCGACGAGGTGGTCGGCGAAGGCGCCGACTTCGTCGTCATCGGCCGCAAACAGGCGAGCCGGTGGCGCCGGATGGTCCGGTCGCTCGTCGACGATCCGGACGTCGAACAGTTCCTCCGCGGCGAACTCGACGCGAAGGTCGTCACCGTCGGCTAGCGACGGCTCCGTGATTGCTCCGACTACGACTCCGTCTCCTCGTCGCCGGTCCCGGCCTCGTCGCTCCGGCCCGTTCGCCCCTGTTTCGTCGCCCGTCCGCCGCTGATCTCTTCCGTTCGCCGTCTGCTCCCGACCTGGAGTTCGCCGCTCGTGTCGTCGAAAACGAGGTGCGAGTGGGGGTAGGCGAACTCCACGTCGGCGTCCGCGAGCGCATCCCAGACGTTCGTCTGGACCTGCGAGCGGAGCGAGAGCAGCTTGTACGGCTCGGTCACCCAGTAGCGGAGCCGGAGGTTCACCCCGTGGTCGCCGTAGTTCTCGATGTAACAGGTCGGCTTGGCGGGGTAGCGTGCACCGCCGATGCGGATGTCGGGACCTCCTTGGATGACCTTGTCTGCTTTCCGTGCTGCATCCTCGATCCGCGAGCGCGCCTCCCCGATGTCGGACTCGTAGGTGACCAGCACGTCGAGACTGAGCCGGGTGCGGGAGTCCTCCGCGGAGAAGTTCACCACGTCGCGGTCGCGCATCGAGCCGTTCGGGACGATGAGGAACGTGTTGTCGAGCGTGAACACCTTCGTGTATCGGAGGGTGATGTCCTCCACGAAGCCGTATACGTCGCGGTCCGAGAGGTGTATCATGTCGCCGATCTCGTACGGCCGCTCGGTGAGCACGAACACGCCGTTGATGACGCTCCCGATGAGTGGCGCGAGCACGAAGCCGAGCACGGCCGAGAAGACGGACAGCGAGATGGCGAGGTCGCCGATGGGGATGCCGAGCACGTTGAGCGCGAGCAGTCCAGACAGCAGGACCACGGCGCCCTGCACGGCGCGCAATACGGTCCGCGTCACGCTCGGCCGGCGGAACCGTCGGGCGATTCGGCGACCGAGGAGCTGCCGCAGCAGCTTCGAGACGTAGTAGGCGGCGAGGACGGCGGCCACCGCGACGACGAGGCGGTACAGCTGTGTCGGGACGATCTCGGGGAGGATGGACGGGCGCGGCAGACCCGGAGTGCCCGACTGTGCCATACCCGACCGTCACCCTGTGGTTGAAAAAGCGTTGCCCTATGTCTCGTGGCCGGCAGCGCCGTCGTCCCTAAGTCGTCACCCCTCGTTCGTGGGGCATGGCACCGACCGACACGACGTTCACCGTCCACGGTGACGCCGACGCGCCCACGCTGGTCTGTGGGTTCGCGGAGTACGGACTCGCCGGCCTCACGGCTGCAAACTATCTCGTCGAGACGCTCTCGCTCGAGCCGGTCGGGCACGTGCGGGCCGAAGGGCTTCCGACGGTCACGCCGTTCGAGGCGGGCACGCCGCGGCGCCACACCCGGCTGTTCTCGGCGCCCGACGCGCCGCTTTCGCTCCTGGCTGGCGAGGTCGTCGTTCCGCCAGCCGCGGCGGCCCCGCTCGGCGAGGAACTCGTCACGTGGGCCGCCGGCGCGGGGACGCGAGAGGTCGTCGCCCTCTCCGGCGTGCCGGTCGCGCACGGCCCCGACGACCACCGAGCGTTCTACATCGCCTCCGAGGGGTACCAGCGCCGCCACGACCTCGGCGAGAGTGACGTCCGCCCGATGGCCGGTGGCTTCCTCGACGGCGCGAACGGCGCGATCACGGCCGCAGGGATGGACGCCGACGTCGACACCTGCGTCTACACGACGCCCGTCCACGCGCAGGCGCCGGACGTGGAGGCGTCGCTCCGGCTGCTCGACGCGATCGATACCGTCCACGGGCTCGATCTCGACACCGGGCCGCTCCGCGCGTACGCCGACGAGGTGTCCCGCTACTACACGGAGCTCGCCGACCGAATGAACGCGGACCGGCCCGAGGAGCAGGTGCCGGAGGATCGGATGTACATGTGAGGTCTCTCTCACGAGGGAATGCGTGTCACTTCGGCCCACGGGGCGTGTGGACACGCCTGCGGCCAACTCTTTATCCGTCGAGCACGTACGGTTGGTATGAGCCGAAGCCCCTCCACTCCCGACCCGGACGACGGCTCCGCGGAAACGGAGAAGATGGCGCTGTTCTGCCGGAGCTGCGGTCACCGGAGCTCGCTCGACGGCGACTGGCTCGTCCGCGAAGGGAGCGACGGCTACCGGATCGTCTGTCCCGACTGCGGCACCGTCATCGTCTCCCAGCCCGTCTTCGGGGCGTTCGCGTAAGCCGGACTACGGCGTCCGGATTCCCTCGTCGGTGACGACGGCGTCGACGAGGTGGAGCGGCGTCGCGTCGTACGCCGGATTCTCGACCGAGAACCCCTCCGCTGGCTCGCGCATTACCTCTGCGGGCGCTCGCATCTCGTTCTCGAAGGCGAAGCCGCCCGACTCGATGACCTTCGACGACGAGCCGACGACCTCGACGGGGACAGCGAGCTCCGCCGCCGTCGCCGCGATTGGGAACGTCCCGACCCGGTTGTAGTACGTCTCCTCGACGATGCAGGTCATTCCGAAGGCGGCGACGTCACAGTTCGGGAGAACGTGGCCGGCCGCCGAATCGACGAGCAGGTGCGGCTCGATTCGGTCGATACCGGCCAGCGTCCGCACCGTCTTCCGGCCGAGATACCGCGGTCGCGCCTCCGTGACGTACACGTCGAGGTGGGTGCCGTCGCGCGCTGCCAGTTCGATCGCCTCCAACAGGGTCGAGGAGTAGTCGTGGGTCAGCACGGTCATCCCGTCCTCCAGCCGGGCGGCCGCGGCCTCGGCCGCCCGCTGTTTTCCCGTCCGTATCTCGGTCACCAGCCGATCGACGACGGCCTCCGTGCGCTCTTTCGCCTCGGCCACGTCTGCGAGGTCGGCGTCCGCGACCGTCTCGACGATCTCGCGCTGGGAGGTGTGGAGCGTCGCGTGGGAGGGGTTCGCCCGACGGAGCGCGTTCGAGTTGCGCTCGAGGTCGCGAACGTACTCCTCGACCGCCGGATACTCACGGTCGAACAGTTCGCGCAGCGCCTCCGCGGCCTTCACCGCGACGACCGAGGAGGAGTGCGTCTGCATCCCCTCGATCTCCGCGACGGTCTCGTCTATCATAGCGGGCGGTGGCGCGGCCCGGGCAAAACGCTTCTGGGTCCGGCGGGGCGCTCAAGCCGCTCGAGCCCGTAGCCGGCGTATGGTCACGGTCACGTATCACTGTCCGCGGTGTGGCGCCGTCGCGGCGCTCGACCGCGACGCGTACCTCGCCGACAAATGTGTCACGCCGGACCCGCTCGATGGGTGGAAGTATATTCCAGCGTACGAGCTCGACGGCGAGACGGACCCGGGAGAGCGCGCCGACAGCGCGGACCGGCGGTCCGCGGGCAGTGCGGCGGAGCCGCACGACGGCGTCGAGCTCGTCTGCGGCGCGGCCGAGACGGACGGCGAGGGGTGCGGGGAGCCGTACTACCTCTCGTTCGTCCGATTCGAGGCGGGGACGGAAGTGGAGCCGGACCGCCCCGCCGCGGTCGATGCCGACTTCGACTTCCTCCGGCGGTGACGAGAATCGTTCACGGTTCTCCGTGAAACCGCCTCACGTGGCCGTCGCGTGATGGGAAGCTACTTAAACGGGGAGGAGAAGCCCGTGACATGGCGAACTGTCTCAACTGCGACTCCTACGTCTCCGAACAGTACGTGAAGGTGTTCGCGCCGGACGAACTCGACAGCGTGCGCGTCTGTCCCCACTGCGAGGACAAGATGCGCGACGGCAACAGCGTCCGCGAGGCGCGGGCGCCACGCCAGCAGTAGCTACCCCTCCGGTTCGTCCGTCGCCCCGCTCTGTTCTTTTCGGCTCGACTCCTCCGGTAGCAGCCGCTCCGCGGCCGCCCCGATGCGCCGATAGGTGAGCTTCACGTACAGTCCGGCGATGAACGCCAGCCCGGCGACGAGGCGGTCGTTGACGGCCACCGTTCCGTCGGTCCCCGTCCCGAGCAACAGCGCGGCGAGGAGATACACGCCCGCGCCGAGCGGGATCGCCGCGAGCACGTGGAACTGGTACTCCAACACGTCGCTCGGCGTCCGGTCGAAGTCGACGACGAACGCCGTGAACACGTAGCCGAACGCCCCGAGGACGCTGAACGCGTACACCTCCCACGGCACCGGGACGGAGAACTCGTGTCCGGAGCTGAGCACCCCCGAGGCGGCGTCGCTGACCAGCAGCGTCGTGCCCGCCGCCGCGGCGGCCAACACCAGCACGTCGACGACGAGCAGCGCGACGGCGTTCGACGAGCGATACCACGGCGTCCCCGGCTCCTCGCCGGCGTCCCCCTCGGTCCCCACCATGCGAACACAACGTCCGGCCGGCGTAATCGTTCTTTCCCTCGATAGCGAGACGCAAAATGAGCTATTGGAGCCGACAAACCGTTTTCTCATCGGGAGTACCTTTATATCAACTCGGAAGCTTTTGATAATTGGTATCAAACTATGGGTGGGGAGTACACGATACGCGGTACAGTCACGACGCCAGCCGGACCGGCCGGTGGCGTGGTCGTCGAGGCCGTCGACGCCGACTTCGGTCCGGACGACAGCCTCGCGACGACGACCACTGACGACGACGGCAGGTACGAACTCCGGGTCGATCCTGCGGACGCCGGCGGCGTGCTCGAAGGCGATCCGGAGCCGTACCTCCGCGTGAGTCACGGGGACCGGACACAGCAGATCGAGGTGCCGTCGCGCTCGGGCTCGACCATCGAACTCGATATCGAACTGGGTCCCGGCGGAACGGACGGAGAGACGCGAAGCGTCGCGGACGGTTCCGGAGCACAGCTCGCACCGGGCTCCGGAGGTGGCTCGACGGGGATGCAGCGCCCCCGCCACGGGATGATGGACCACCGCGGAATGGAGAACGTCCCGCGTGACCCATCGTACCCCGGACGGGGTCGGTTCGGTCGGATGTTCCCGAACCTCGCGCCCGCCACGCACGACGACGAGTTCCTCCAGGAGATGGGCCTCCCGGGGAACGTGCTGGAGGAAACGCCAGACGCCCCGGTCGGCGACTCGGACACGGTGCCTGCGGGGTTCGTCTTTCTCGGGCAGTTCATCGACCACGACATCACGCTCGACCCCCTGTCGAGCCTCTCGAAGCAGGCCGACCCGGACGCGCTCCGCAACTTCCGAACTGCGCGGCTCGATCTCGATTCGCTCTACGGCGCCGGTCCCGAGGCACAGCCGTTCCTCTACCGGCAGGACGACTCGGAGAAGTTCCTGCTCGGGGAGAACGACGCGGGCGAGCGGGCCGATCTTCCGCGCAACAGCGAAGGGACGGCGCTCATCGGCGACATGCGAAACGACGAGAATCTCGTACTCTCACAGCTCCAACAGGCGATGCTCCGGTTCCACAACCGGGTCGTCGACTGGCTCCGCGAGCGGCGCGACGAGGAGGAGGTGTTCGAGGAGGCCCAACAGCTCGTCCGCTGGCATTACCAGTGGATCGTGCTCCACGAGTATCTCCCGACGGTGTGTCAGGGGCCGGCCGTCGATGCCGCGCTCGACGGACGAGAGCTGTTCACCGTCGACACCGGCCAGGAGGCGTACATGCCGGTCGAGTTCGCCGGTGCAGTCTATCGGTTCGGCCACAGTCAGGCCCGGTTCAAGTACAAGATCAACGACGACTTCGGCACCGGGAAACTGTTCGGTCCGCCGGGCGACGACGACGCATTGAGCACCGGCTTCGAGCCAGTTCCGGCCGAGAAGGTCGTCGACTGGCACCACTTCTTCGAGTTCGACACGGGTGAGCCACAGATGGCCCGCGAGATCGACCCGAAGGTGGCGCCCGATCTGCTCGAACTCCCGTTCATCGGGGCGTCCGACCACGAATCGTGGGAGCGGTCGCTGGCGTCGCGCAACCTCGTCCGCGGGAAGCGACTGCAACTCCCGTCTGGGCCGGCGGTCGCACGCCGGCTCGGCAGAGAGCCAATCTCGCACTCCGACACGGGCTTCGACGAGGTGGTCGACGCGAACGGCTCGCCGGGCGACCACGAGGAGCCGCTGTGGTACTACACGCTCGCGGAGGCGAGCGAGACGACCGGCGGCGAACGGCTCGGTCCGGTCGGGAGTCAGGTCGTCGCCGAGGTGCTCGTCGGCCTCGTGGACGCCGATCCGCGCTCGTTCCGGTCGATACAGCCGAACTGGACGCCGACGCTCCCCACGCCGGTGTCCGGCGCCTCCGACGACTACCAGATGGCCGACCTGCTCGCCTTCGCGCTCGACTACGACGAGTGAGACGGCCTACCCCTTGATGTTACAGACGGGGAACGTGCGGGCCACCGTGTCGCCGATGCCGAGCGCGTCGGAGACGCGGACCACCTCGTCGACGTCCTTGTACACGCCGGGCGCCTCCTCCGCGATGGTCGCGCCCGAGGAGGCTTTCACGTACACCTGCTGGCCGTCGCGGAGATCCTCCTGTACGTCGCCGCCCCAGAACTCCTTTTTCGCCTGCGTTCGACTCATCAGCCGGCCCGCGCCGTGGGCCGTCGAGCCGAACGTCTCCGCGAGAGAGTTCTCCCCGCCGGAGAGCACGTACGAGCCCGCGCCCATCGACCCCGGGATGATGACCGGCTGGCCGGTCTCCCGATAGGCCGACGGCACCTCCGGGTGGCCCGGCGGGAACGCCCGCGTCGCGCCCTTCCGGTGGACGAACAGCTCCCGCTCGCCCGCGCTCGTCTCGTGGACTTCCTTCTTTGCGATGTTGTGTGCCACGTCGTACAAAAGCTCCATTTCCATCGACTCCCACGGGCGGTCGAACACGTCGGCGAACACCTGCCGCGTCCGGTGCATGATGAGCTGCCGGTTCACCCACGCGAAGTTGATACACGCACACATCGCGGCGTAGTACTCCTCCGCGAGCCGCGAACCCGCGGGCGCGGCCGCGAGTTCCTTGTCCGGCAGCTCCGCGAGCAGCTCGTCGTGTTCCTGCTCGATCTCGCGGAGATAGTCGTTGCAGGTCTGGTGGCCGAGCCCGCGCGAGCCGCAGTGGATGAGCACGACGACCTGCTCTTCGGTGAGCCCGTAAGCGTCGGCGGTCGCCTCGTCGAAGATGTCCGTCACGCGCTGCACTTCGAGGAAGTGGTTGCCGGAGCCGAGGCTCCCGAGCTGGTTGCGCCCGCGGTCCTTCGCCTTCTGGGAGACGGCGTCCGGATCGGCGTCGGGGCGGCGCCCCTCGTCCTCGCAGTGTGCGAGGTCGCGCTCGACCGCCCACCCCGCCTCGAGCGCCCAGTCGACGCCACGCTCGAGAATCGCCTCGACGGTCGGTGCGTCGCCCTGCACGACGCCGCCGCCGCCGAGGCCGGTCGGGATCGCGTCGAACAGCGCGTCCACGAGTTTCTCCTCCCGGCCGCGGAGGTCGTCGTACGTGAGGTTCGTTTTCATCATTCTCACGCCGCAGTTCGAGACGACGAATCCGTCGGCGATGAAATTGTGCGCGTCGTGTTCGACCCCGATGTCGTAGACCTGCTCTTCTGTATCCTGCTCGATGCTGCTGATTTCGGTCGCAACGGTGTAATCGTCTCTCACCGACTTCTGCTCGACGAACGTCTCGTAGTCGGGGAACGCCGCCGACGGCCGCGCCCGCCCGTCTCGCCCGCTCCAGATGCTCCGTTCGATGAACCGCTCGTTGATGTCGAAGCGCCCCTTGATTTCGCTGACCGGTGTTCCACCGTCTGCGAGCGTAGCAGCCTCGGCGGCGATTCGTTCTCGACGTTCGATGTTCTGCTCCTTTCGCTTGAGATACTGCGTGGCAAGCGCTGCTTTCCGTTGCTTCTCGTGATTGTACCGGTAGCCGACGGTGGTGAAAAACCGAATCAGGTTCTCGGAGTCGTTCTTGATGCCGAGCCGAAGCCGCTCGACGCCGTCACGAGAGTCCGCGTCGAACCGTTCGATGCCGTTCGTCTCGATCCCGATTTCGCCGAGCGCGCCGGCGAGCTCTTGGAAGAACTGCTCGCCAGCGTCGGCGACCGCGGTATCACGATTCTGTGATACTTTCGGGCAGTAGAGGTTCTTGTCGTGTTGTGCCGCGGGGGCGTTCATCTCGGCACCGAAGTACGCGGCCATGTAGAGCGCACGCTGCCAATCGGGTAGTCGGTCGAAGTACTCCGGCGTGGTGAACTCCGACTCCGCCTTCCGTCCGGCCGGCGCGCCAAGCTTCACGAGCAGTTGTTTGAATCCTCCCGCCCCGACCTTGACGCTGTATTCCGTCCGTGAGAAGGCCGTTCCGTCGATTTCGTGATCCCGCTCGCGCTCGTACACGCGCGACGGCGTGAATCCGAGTGCAGCGATGTCTTCACGGAGCCGCTGGAGGTCCGCAGGGTCCGCGTAAAACCACGACTGAGCCCCCGAAAAAGAGCCGTCTCCGGTGTGGAAACCGACGAGCTTCAGGAGACGGGCGAACGCGTCGTCCGTCGATTTCAGCGGAAGCAGATCGTTACGCTTCAGGAATGCGACGAGCTGTGAATCCTGATCAGTGAAGTCCGACTCATCGAGGAGGACGAACTCCTCCGGTCGCTCGTCGGGCAGCCCGACGAACTGACTCGTGAGCACGGTGTCTCCGGCTTCCATCTCGTCGAGTTCGGTCATTCCGTCGGGCGTCGCAAACGGGTGGTCTGCGGTCGCACGAACGGTATCACCGTCGACAGTCGTTACCTCGTACACCTGCTTCGGCTCCGATTCGGTGAACAGCCGTATCGGAGAGGACGTTCGCTCGTCGCCGCCAGCGACGACCGCACGCTCGCCTTCGAACCGTGATTCGAGTTCGCGAATCGGGATACGTCGCCCGAACGACAGCGATACGTCGGTATCTCCCGGAAGGCAGTTGATGTCGTAGCCGACCGCTCCGGGCGAAATACAGCCGTTTTCGGCGTCGATACCCGCGACCCCGCCGACCGGGAAGCCGTACCCCTGGTGGCCATCGGGCATACACAGCGCGTAGTCCGTAACCCCGGGCAGATGCGTCGTGTTCTGCAGCTGTTCGAGCGTCTTGTCGTCGGCGATCTGTTCGAGCAGCGAGCGGCTCGCGAGCACACGCCCCGGCACCCGCATCCCCCCCTGTCGGGGGATCTCCCACACGTACTCGCGCAGGCGGTGAAGCGTCACGTCGCCTGCGTCGAAGGTCTCGGTCATGCGTCGGACTCGGCCGGCTGCGCCGGAATAGCTTTCGTTAGTCGGACGGCGCGGCCTCGGCGTCTGGCGCGTCGGGTGTCTGCTGGTCGAGCAGCCAGTCGAGCGAGTACGGACCGGCGCCGAGGGTGAACACGGCGGAGGTGAGCCCGAACAGCGAGACGTGTGCCAACACGGGGTCATCCGGGAGCCCGAACAGGGTCGTCGTCAACACGATGAACGCGACGGCTGCGGTCCCGCGGGTGAGAAAGCCGCCGAGCAACAGCAGGCCGACGCCGATCTCCGTCGCGGCGGCTCCGATGACCCACACGCCGGGATCGACGGGGACGACCGCGGTGAGGTTGTACTTCTCGACGACGAGCATCGCCCGCGCCGGGTTCAGTAGCTTCTCTGCGACGCCGAGATAGATGAACGCGAGGCCGAGACCGATGCGGACGATGACGGGAACGAGCGCCTCGTACTCGTCGAGCCGCTTCGAAACCCCTTCCGTAATCCGGCGAACCGGATCGACCTCTCGGTAGTACGTGCCCGGTGTCGACGCCAGCCGACTCAACATCCCGTCGCCGCTCGGGCGCCCCGGACCGGCCAGCACGATGGCGACGAACGCGAACGGAAACTCGAGTGCGAGCAGGAGCGCCGGGTTGAGGATCGCGCCCGTAATCCAGAGGACGAGGCCGACGAGCGCGACGGCGCGAGTGGCCGTTCCCGTCAGCAGCAGGAAGCCGACGGCGATGAGCGGGATGCGGTAGTCTGTCCCCACGACGGGGGTGAAGAGATAGCCCGAAAACCCGGCTCCGAGAGCCGGGAGCCCGATCGAGAGCCGCAGCATCCACGGGACGAGGTCGCGGTACGAGTCAAGCGTCGTGGCGAGGACACGAAAGTCGGGCACGCGACCACGGAGCCACAGGCCGGCGACCACCGCGGCGATAGCGCCCACGGTTCCGACGGCGAACAGCGCCGCGTTGAACGGCTCCGACAGCGTCTGGACGATGAACTCGACGACTTGGACGACGTCCTCCGGTTCGTCGGTCACGTAGTCGACGTGTGCCGGGAGCAGCTGCATGGTGCGAGATAACATTGCACAGGGGTAAAAACGCTTGCGGCGGTCACACGTCGAACACGACGTACGCCCGCCAGCCGTCCTCGGTTTCCGTCACCGACATCTCCGAGTACGTGACCGCCTTCACTTCTCTTGCATCGACGGCGTCGAGGGGGACGCCGCGAGCGGTCGCCTCGACCGTCCACGCCGCGTCCGTCTCGTCGACCGTCGCGCGGTGGGCAGCCGGGAGCACGCCGCGCACGTCTCGCTCGTAGATCAACTCGTCGAGATACTCGAACAACAGCGCCTCACGCGACTCCGCGCGTGCCGTGACGGCGAATCGCTCACCACGTCTGGGGACGTCGTCGCACATCGCTGCAGTGAGCCCGTCGGCGACGGCGGCGAACAGCGGGCCGAGGTCCGGGGCCGTCGCCGCGACCGCGACGTCTGCGGTGTGCGCCTCGAGACTGAACCGGGGCTCACTCCCCATCGCGCTTCGCCTGCTCGGCCGGCGTTCCGTCGGTCGGCTCACGGGTCACCGCTCCCCGGTTGGCGGCCTCCGCCGGCGTCTCCTCCGTCTCGTCGCGACGCTCTGGGTCTCGTCCGGCCTCTCTCGCCGGCACACCTTCGGTCGCATCGCGGTCGCCGTCACGCTCGCGTTCGGCGATCTTCTCTGGCGTCTCGGAGTGCTCCGGAGCGACCTCGTCGCCGTACTCGGCGCGTCGACGCCCCTGGGCCTCGTCGCCGTGGCCCGCTGGCGTCGTCCGGCGGACGACCTGCTCGTCGCCGGCGAGCCGCCTCATCTCCGCCTCCGTGAGCCCGCGGTGCTCCGGAACTTCTCCGTCACCGATGGCGACGCCGGAGGTGACGATGGAGCGAATTCCCTGTTCGACCGTCAGGTCCACGTCCACGACCCGGTCTCGGGAGACGTGGATGACGAACCCGCCCATGACGGGGTTCGGTGCCATCGGCATGAACAGCGTCACCATGTCCTCCTCGCCTGCGTCCCGTTCGATGACGCTCGGCGTCTCGGCGGTTTTGAACGCGACGGTGTAGGAGTCGTCGCCCGGATACTCGACGAGCTTCACCTCCTGAAAGCTGTCCGTGTCGGAGTCGAGCATGATGTCTGACATCTCGTCGAAGGAGGTGTAGACGGAGCCGATCCCTGGGAGCGACGCCATGAGCTCGTCGAACTGTTCGCCGAGTTTCGTCCCGCGTTCTGTGAACTCCGCGATGAAGCCGAGCACGAGGATGACGGTCAAAAGTGCGGCGAGCGTCACCAGCTCGATGAGCAGCTCTTCGGTGTCCTGTGCGACGAACTGACTGTTCTGTATCGCGTTCGTGACGGGATCGAGTTGGCCGGAGATGGAGTTGGCGATGAAGCCGAGCACGAGCAACGTCACGCCGAGCGGGAGGATGATCGCGGTTCCGGTGATGAGCGAACGACGGACAACCTCTTTCGGGGACTGCGGGCGCTCCGCACGGGGTTCGTCCGGCTCCGCCTCGGTCGCGGGGATCGCCATACCGCATCACTCAGCGGCGTCGTCCGAAAGGGTTCCGGCCGGCAGCGTTGGAGTTATACTCGCCCGCCGAGTAGCGGTCGGCAGTGAGTGCCACCGTCGAACTGCGCGTCATCGGGCGGGGCGACGACACGCTCGTCGGGGACGCGTGGGCACTGAAAGAGCGAATCCGACGCGACGAGGGGGTCTTGCGTCAGCGTCGCGGCTTTTTCACCGACGCCTACCGGCGATCGACGACGTACGCCCTGGTGGAGCGTGGCTTCGGTGAGGAGTCGCTCGTCGGCTTCGCTTCCGTACGTCGCGACGGCTACATCCTCTTTCTCGCCGTCGAGCCGGAACACAGAGGCGAGGGGTACGGTAAGCGGCTCGTCGCCGAGATCGCCGACGACCACAGCAGCGTCACCTGCCACGCTCGCACGACGAACGAGGCTGCGCTCGCTTTCTACGAAGGCATCGGCTTCGAAACCGTCCGCCGTATCGACAACTACTACGAGGACCACGGCGACGCGTACTACCTGAAACTCGGGGACGATTCGCTGGCCGACAAGCTGTCGCGGTTCATCAGGCGCTAGCGCACGCCCCGCTCCAGCGCGTCTCATGACCGGCCCCGAAGGACACGCTTTTGCGTTCGTCTCTCGTTCTCTCCGAGAGCGATGGACGAGCGGACGCGGTCGTATCTCGCGGGACGGTTCGGCGACTACTACCGCCGGAGCGGCCTCGAGGGCCCTCCTGCAGCCAGCGAGCGCGAGTGGGGACACATTCCCTTCACCCCAGGAGACGGCACGACCATGGTGCGCCACCAGTCGTGGCTCGACGTGGCTGGCGGCGGCTCGCTCGTCGACTTTCTCACCCGACAGCAGCCGCGACACGTCTACTACTCCGCGGGTCGCTACCGCGACCCCGGTGCGAGCCGAATGTCCGAGAAGGGGTGGCGCGCGGCCGACCTCGTTTTCGACCTCGACGCCGACCATCTCCCCGGCGTCGACGCGGCGAACGACTCGTACGCGGACATGCTCCGCACCTGTAAGGACGCCCTCCGACGGTTGCTCGACTTCGTCGAGGGGGATTTCGGCTTCGAAGAGGTGGAGATCGTCTTCTCCGGCGGCCGCGGCTACCACGTCCACGTTCGCGACGAGGGGGTCCTCGATCTCGGCCGCGACCAGCGCAACGAGATCGTCGAGTACGTCCGCGGCCCGGAGATCGAGTTCGACGACGTCGTCCGGACAGAGACGGTCGACGGTCTCGGTCTCAAGAACCCGACGCAGAAACGAACGCTCCCGACCGACGGCGGCTGGGGCGCCCGCGTCCACCGTCACCTATTGACGCTCGTCGACGAGGTGCGCGAGCTCCCGGACGACGAGGCGATCGCTCGCCTTCGGGAGTTCCCGAACGTCGGCGAGGGGAAGGCGACCGCGATCCACCGCGCGGCGACCGAGAGCTACGACCAGCTCGCCGCAGGCAACGTCGACGTCCACCCCGCGGTCGTCTCGCTCGCGAAACAACTGTTCCAGCACGCCCTCGAGGCGGACGGCGCCCCGATCGACGAGCCGGTCACCACGGACATCAACCGCCTCATCCGCCTCCCCGGGAGCCTCCACGGGGGGACGGGACTCGTCGTTACCCCCATCGAGCGCGACGCTCTCGGCGCGTTCGACCCCCTCGACGACGCCGTTCCCGAACCGTTCCTCGACCACGAGATACGCGTCGCGGTGACCGACCCCGGCCCCGTCGAGTTCCGCGGCGATACGTTTACTATCGAGGAGGGTGAGTGTCGACTCCAAGAAGCACTCGGCGTGTTCCTCATGGCACGGGGGCGCGCCCGCAAGGTGGCAGAATGAACCTCGACGAGCTCCAGAGCATCCAGAGCCGGGAACGACAGGCGACGAGCCTCCAGGAGCTCCGCCCGACGTTTTATCAGGATGCCGGTGAGTTCATCCGCGAACTCGTCCGGGAGCGCGACCGCGCGGCCGAGCGAGCCGACGACCCGTTCTCCTCGCCGGAGGTTCGTCGGCTCACCGACGACATCGAGACGGCAAAATCGACGGTCGAGGCGCTGTACGAGCGTCGAATCGGCAAGGTGGTCAAGAGCGCCTCCATCGCCGCGGCGGGGATGCCGGCCGACGACCAAGGGCTAACCGAGGAGGAACAACAGTTGTTCGACACGCTCGTCGACCGAATCGAACGGAACCGCGAGCGAGTCCTCGACGGCGTGATCGATGGCGACGGCTCGGACATCTCCTGTGCCCGCGACGCGGGTTCCACGGACCTGACGGACCCGAGCGAGTCCTCGCCGGAGCGAACCACCGATCCGACCGACCGACCGTCGAACGCAGTTTCCGAAGCGGCGGCCGATCCGTCTCCCGACCCCACGCTTGACGCCGCCCCGGAGCCCGAATCGAGCCCGGATGCCGAGACGACAGTCGACGCCGAACCGGGTGCTGCGGCCGACCTCGGCCTCGATCCATCTCCGCGTGCAGACGCCGGAACCGGGGGCGCCGACGGGGTCAGCGCCGCGGAGATGATGGGCTCGGGTGGTACTGAGGACCCGACGGGCGAAGATGAATCGCCGCTCACGGACGGTGTTGCCGGCCGAGATGTGCCTCCGTCGTCGGAGGACGCGGGCGCTCCAGACTCGACAGACTCCGAGCCGACCCCTGGCACCGTCGAGCGAACGACGGTTCGGATCACTCGCGACGTCGGCGAGGTGTTTGGCGTCGACGAACGGTCATACGACCTCTCTTCTGACGACGTCGTCACGCTCCCGGCCGAGAACGCCGGTCCCCTGGTTGAGCGGGACGCTGCCGAACGGCTGGAGTGAGGCGGATTCAAGCTATCGCTGGCGGTCACCCGGTCGGTGTCTCCGTCAGGTTCTTCGTCGAATCCCACTCGCCACCGACGACGGCGACGTCGTAGGGGATTGCGACCGTGTCGCCCTGGTACTTCGCGTCCTCCCATCCGTCGAGCTCCTCGTCGGGGATGTCCGCCCGGTCGCAGAGCGTCATGACCGCGATCCGGGTGTCGTCCGCCGCGACGAAGACGCGATAACAGAGATATGATAAAATTCCCTTAATCTTCGTCTGAGAGAGATTCAACGTAGGCGTTTACTGTGGCTCGAAGTATGTGCCATTCTCGCTCAATATTTTCTTTCGGTAGAACGACTGCTCGATTTCCGACTCGAATTTCTTCGACCTCTCCGTCTGGATTCTTGTTATCAGAGAGGGGCAGTTTTGCTTGTTGACCATTCTCTCCTGGCGAGTCGGCTTCGTGTTCTTCATCTGATTTATTTTGTTTCTCTTGCTCTTCTTCTGTTGGTTTTTCGGACTCCGAAAAATATTCGAATGCTATCGCGTATTTTTTTCTAAGGTCCTCAATGGTGTCTGGTTCTGCGTTCTTCCTCAGAACTCCTTTTTCTTCTATAAGCCACTTTCTGAATTCTCTACTAGTGAACTCAGGGCCAAACCCTGCTTCGTACATCTCTGCGAAGAAGTCGATATTCTCCACAGCACGGCTTATGGCATTTTCTCGATCCTCTGCATCCAATGGGTCAGCAACATGGACGAAGAGGTCGGTTATTTTGACTTCATCAGCTCCTCTTTCTCGTTCGATGAAGCCATATTGTTTAAGACTGGCTCGGTATCTACTGTATGTACCACCTGCACGATCTATTACATCTTGCTGAAACGTGTCTTCTGAAATCGTCTCTTCCTGTACCTGAACACGGTTTCCTGCCTCGTCTATCAAATCGACTACAGCGTCGATGGCGTGGGTTGGGTACCGGTATGGGCCTATTTTCGGCATTGTTTCTCTGTACTCTGCCATTGCTGCGGAAGGGTAGTAAAAGATTCGGTGCCGCAGATATTTTCTACTAAGCCGGTGAACCGAGGTTTTGCCACCTATCCGGTAGTTTTTTGCCACCTGGCGTAGTAATGCCGGTGATGTCAGTGCAGTCTGCCTGTCGAGTGGAGTCTACTAATATCCGGGGGCAATAGTGGATTTACCACTTCTTTACTGGGTGGTTCTCGCGTTGACCACGTTGATAGGTGGTGGTACGCTCGCAGCTACCTTGACAGGGCACGACTTGCTGGAGTGGCTCCAAGCTGTACAATCGTTAATTGCCAATAGACGAGGACAAGATGCGAACGGTGGCAATCCTGTCTCAATTGGGGATGTAAACGAGTCTGAGGTCACTCTTGAGATTCATGAGCATCACCACTATTCTAATGACGAAAGTAGTCCGAAAGAGCAGATTGCGGACAACAATAGTCGATTTAAAAAAGATAGCGACAAGCAATCGAATTCTTTTGAGCAGAACTTGGAATGAATAACAGACTATTTTTATAAATAAAAATAACGCGTTGATTTAGTCGCCGTCGAGTCCGAGTCAGTCCAGTACAACGAGCGCGTCGCCCTGGTTCACGGACTGTCCCTCTTCGACTGCCACCTCGGCGACGGTACCGCCGAACTCGGCGACGATGTCGTTCTCCATCTTCATCGCTTCGAGGACGAGCAGCACGTCGCCGGCTTCCACCTCGTCGCCGACGGCGACGCTCACGTCGATGACTGTCCCCTGCATCTCGGCGGTGACGACCTCGCCTTCGGCGGAGACGCTCGGCGCGCTCCCGCCGTCTCCGTCGTCTGAACCGCTGCCGCTCGACCCGCCACTCGGAGGCGCCGGCTGCGAGGCCGCCTGCTGTTGGGGGATGCCAGACTCCTCCAGGTCGACGTCGAACCGCTTGCCGTTTACCTCGATAGTGAACTCCCTGGTGACGGTCTCTTCGTCGTCGTCCGCGCTGCTCGTCGCAGAGCCGTACTCAGCCTGGTACTCGTCGAAGACGGCGCGGTCGATCTGGTCGTCGAGATACTTCGTCGTGTGGAGGCCGCCGGCGAACTGCGGGTCGTCGAGCATGGCGAGATGGAACGGGATGATCGTCACGATGCCGTCGATGTCGTACTCGCGGAGTGCGCGCTTCGACCGGGCGAGACACTCCTCGCGGTCCCCGCCGTGGACGATCAGCTTCGCGATCATCGAGTCGTAGTCCGTGACGAGGTCGTCACCCTGCCGGAGCGCGTCGTCGAGCCGGACGCCGATGCCGCCCGGCGGGTCGTACGTCTCGAGGGAGCCGCCCTGCGCGGGCGCGAAGTCGTCGGTCGCGTCCTCGGCGTTGATCCGGAACTCGATCGCGTGGCCTTCGAGTTCGACGTCGTCCTGCGAAAAATTGATTTCCTCGCCGGCCGCGACCCTGAGCTGCCACTTCACGATGTCGATGTCCGTCAGCTCCTCCGTGACGGTGTGTTCGACCTGGATGCGGGTGTTCACCTCGAGGAAGTAGAAGTTCGTCTCCGGGCCGAGCAGCTCGCCGGGCTCCCGCTCGAGGTCCTCCTCGACGAGGAACTCGACGGTGCCGGCGTTGACGTAGTCGGAGTCGGCGACGCCGCGGCGTGCGGCCTCGCCGATCTGCTCCCGGAGCTCGTCCGTCAGCGCGGGGCTCGGCCCCTCCTCGATGACCTTCTGGTGGCGGCGCTGGAGCGAGCAGTCCCGCTCGCCGAGATGGCGGACGTTGCCGTGCTCGTCGGCGAGCACCTGCACCTCGATGTGGCGGGGGTTCTCGAGATAGCGCTCGAGGTAGACGGAGTCGTTATCGAAGTACGCCTCCCCCTCGCGCTTCGCGCTCTCGAGCTGGTCGGCGGCCTCGTCCGCGGACTGAACGACCTTCATGCCGCGACCGCCGCCACCTCCCTCCGCCTTGATCGCGACGGGCCAGCCGTACTCCTCGCCGAACTCGATGACTTCGTCGGCCTCCGTGACCGGCTCGGTCGTCCCGGGCACGATTGGAACGTCGGCAGCCTCCATCAGCTGCCGTGCCTTCGTCTTCTCGCCGAGCGTTTCCATCGAGTCGCCGGCCGGGCCGACCCAGGTGATGCCCTCGGCGGCCTCGACCGCGCGGGCGAACTCGGCGTTCTCCGCGAGGAAGCCGTAGCCGGGGTGGATGGCGTCGGCGTCGGCCTTTCGTGCGGCCTCGATAACCGCGTCGTGGTCGAGATAGGAGTCGGCGGCGCGGGCGGGGCCGACGTTGTACGCCTCGTCGGCGTAGCGGACGTGCCCGCCGTGTTTGTCCGCCTCGCTGTAGACGGCGACGGTCCCGATACCGAGGTCCTCGCACGCGCGCATCACGCGGACGGCGATCTCGCCCCGGTTGGCGACGAGTACCTTCTCAAACATGCCCAGCAGTCCCGCCGCGCCACACCTTACTCTATCGGTCTCGACCGGCTCGATGGCCGGCCCCGGGTGGATGACGGGCGCCGCCCCCGGCGAACGGACGAGGCGACGGACGGCGGTTCGCCGAGGGAAACAGTTAGGTCGCCCGCTCTGCGGGTCGGTATCATGGCGCTCGACATCCCCGCCTTCGGCGACGCCGTCGAGGGTGGCAACGTCGCTCGACTGTACGACACCACTGCCGAGCACCGCGGTGACGCGCCCGCGCTCGAGTCTCACGGCTCGGTCGTCGACCACGGGGAGTTCCGCGCGGCGACGGCTGCGTTCGCCGGCGGGCTCCACGACCACGGCGTCGAGCCGGGCGATCCCGTCCTCCTGTACCTCCCGAACTGCCCGCAGTATCTGATCGCGTCTGTCGGCTGCTTCCGAGCCGGAACGCCCGTGTCGCCGGTGAACCCGCAGTACCGGGCCCGCGAACTCACCCATCAGCTGACCGACACGGGTGCGACGGCCGTCGTGACCCACGCGGCGCTCCGCGAACACCTGTCGCCCGCACTCGACGAAGTCGACGCCGACCCGGTCGTCGTCACGGTCGGCGACGAGGCGCCCGAAGGGGACGTGCCGTTCGACGAGGTGCGCGGCGAGCCGACCACGGTATCGGTCGACGGCGACGCGGTCGCGTCGCTGCCGTACACGTCGGGCACGACGGGAACGCCGAAGGGGGTCCGGCTCACCCACGACAACATCCGCGCACAGCTGCTGACGACGGTCGCCAGCCGGACGGACGAGCTGACGCCCGACGAGGTGAACAGCCTCGTCTGGCTCCCGCTGTACCACATCACCGGCTTCGTCCACACCGCGCTCCAGCCGCTGCTTCGCGGCGGAACGCTGTACGTCCGGAGCGCGGCGAACTGGGACGCCGAGGCCGCGATGTCGCTCATCGACGACGAGGAGATTTCGGAGTTCGTCGGCGTCACCGCGATGTACGCGGACATGGTCGACAGCGACGCGTTCGGTGAGTACGACCTCACGAGTCTCGTCCAGGCGGCGGAGGGCGGCGCGAAGCTCACGCCCGCGGTGCAGGAGGCGTTCGAGGGGACCGCTGAGGTGTCCGTATTCGAGGGGTACGGGCTCACGGAGACGACGGGCGCGACTCACTCTCAGGTCGGCTCGACGTTCGGGCCCCAACACGGCATGGTCGGCCAGCCGCTCCGGCACACCGACTGCCGTATCGTCGACAGCGGGGCGTCGGAGACGCCCCGAGGAGACGGCGATAGCGAGGAGCGGAGCTCCTCGGACCGTGCGAGCGGGCGTCGCCCGCGAGCAGAAGCCGTCGGGTCGGACGAGGACGTCGCCCCCGGAGAGACGGGTGAACTGCTCGTCCGCGGTCCGGGGGTAATGGCCGGCTACCACGGCCTCCCGGAGGCGACGGAGGAGGCGTTCACCGAGGACGGGTTCTTCCGCACGGGCGACATCGCCCGCCGGGACGAGCGAGGCTACTACGAGATCGTCGACCGGAAGAAACACGTCATCGTCACGGCCGGCTACAACGTCTATCCGAGCGAGGTGGAAGACCTGCTCGCCGAACACGAGGCCGTCCGCGAGGCGGCGGTCGTCGGCGTTCCCGACGAGCGGCGCAACGAGACGGTGAAGGCGTTCGTCGTTCCGGCGAACGGCGACCCAGAGAATCCCGAAATCACGGCCGAAGCGCTTCAGGAGTTCTCGCTGGAGCGCATCGCGGCGTACAAACACCCCCGCGAGGTGGAGTTCATCGACGAACTCCCGCGGACCGCGTCCGGGAAGATACAGAAATACAAGCTGGAGGGGTGATAGACTTAGGATGCGTCGGAATATTTTCATACTGAGACGGTGAGACTGAATCTGACTCCTCGAACTCCTTCGGCTTCGAAGCGAAAAAACGCTTGAAAGGGAAGCCCGTAGTTCTGAAACGAACGGTGATCACCGATGCCGGTCGGAAACCCGAGCCGTCGCGGCCGCGTGGACCGTGCTCGTTTCACGACTGAGCGACGACACCGTTACGGGGGTGAACGCCGGTGGTCGTCGGGACGGTAGTCGAGGGGCTCCGATTCGCCGGCGAGATGGCGTGGGAGACGTGGTGGGCGCTCGTATTGGGTTTCACCATCGCCGGGGCCGTCGAGACGTTCGTCAGCGAGGAACAGATGTCGAGCGTCCTCGGCGGTGACGGCTGGCGCGAACTCGGTCTCGGGACCGTCTTCGGCGCGGCGTCGTCTTCCTGCTCGTTCGGGGCCGTCGCCACGACGAAGTCGCTGTTCAAGAAGGGGGCCTCGCCGGTCGCGAGCCTCGCGGCGTTTCAGTTCGCGTCGACGAACCTCGTGATCGAACTCGGGCTGGTGATGTGGATTCTCCTCGGCTGGCAGTTCGTCGTGGCCGACTACGTCGCCGGCCTCGTCCTCATCGGGCTGCTCGCCGTCGTGTTCAAGTACGTCGTCCCTGACCGGTGGTTCACCGCGGCGCGCGACCACCTCCGCGAGTCAGAGGGAGTCCGCGATCCCTCGTGTGGGATGGAGGTCGACCCGACCGACGAGGACGTCTTCGCGCTCGACACCGACGGCGGGGCGGAGTACTTCTGTTCGGAGTCGTGCAGGGAGGCGTACCGCGAGGAGCAGCGGCAGGGGGACGCGGACTGGCGCGACCGGCTCCTGAGTCGCGACGGGTGGCGGCTCGCGTCGAAGAACGCGCTCGGCGAGTGGGAGATGCTGTGGACCGACATCGTCGCGGGCTTTCTCGTCGCGGGACTCATCGGTGCGTTCGTCCCCCGGGCGTGGTGGACTACGCTGTTCGGTGTCGGCGCCGAGGGGACGTTCGCGTGGGTGCTCGCGAGCGCAACCATCGGCGCCGTCATCGGCGTCGTCACGTTCGTCTGTTCGGTCGGCAACGTCCCTTTCGCGGTCGTCCTCTGGCAGAACGGCATCGCCTTCGGCGGGGTCATGTCGTTCATCTTCGCCGACCTCATCGTCCCCACAATCGACGACGCCTACCGGCGCTACTACGGACTCCGCATGGCGGCGGTGCTGTTCGTGTCCATTTTCGCCACCGCGGTCGTCTCCGGAGTGTTCATCCACTACGCGTGGAGCGGGCTCGGCCTGATACCAGCACAGGGGACGCCCGGCGGTACCGCCCCGTCCGGCTACACCACGTATCTCAACGCCGCGTTCACGCTGGTCTTCTTCGGCCAGCTGTACGTCGGCTATTGGACCGGTGACCGCGGCGACCCCACCGCACAGGTCGGATGAGCGCGGCGTCCTTCCGAGTGGGACCACTGCTCACTCGTCGAGCGCGTTCCGCAGGTCCGCCGCGACGTTGTCGACGGCCTCGTGTGCCGCGTCGAGTTCGGCCGGGTCGGCGAGCATCGTGTAGAAGGCGTGGATCATCGCCGGGTAGTGGTAGTGGGTGACCGGAACGCCGGCCTCGTCGAGTGCGTCCGCGTAGGCGACCCCCTCGTCGCGGATGGGGTCGAACCCGGCGGTGACGACCGTCGCCGGCGGGAGTCCCTCGTGGGAGTCGGCGACCAGCGGGAACGCGTACGGGTCCTCCTCGTTCTCGCCTTCGAAGTAAGACTCGCCGAACCAGTCCATGTCCGTATCCGTGAGGTAGTAGCCCTCGCCGTTCTGCTTGCGCGACTCCCAGTCGTCGCGGGGGCTCACCGCGGGGTAGACGAGCGCCTGGTAGCCGATGTCGGGGCCGCCCTCGTCGCGGGCGCGAAGCGCGACGGCTGCGGCGAGGTTCCCCCCGGCGCTGTCGCCGGTGACGCCGATACGGCCGGTGCCGCCGACGGCGTCCGGGTTCGCGGAGACCCACTCCGTCGCGGCGTACGCGTCCTCGAACGCCGCGGGATACGGGTGTTCCGGGGCGCGTCGGTAGTGGACCGCGACGACGACACAGTCGCTGCGGTCCGCGAGATGGCGACACAGCAGGTCGTGGCTCTCGAGGTCGCCGATGACCCAGCCGCCGCCGTGGAAGTGGACGACGGTCGGGAACGGTCCCTCTCCCTCCGGGCGGTAGATTCGGACGGGAATCTCGCCGTCCGGCCCGGGCACCGTCCGATCCTCGACGCCTCCGAGGGCCGGCCCCTCGGCGTCTGCGCGCATCTCCGCGGAGACGGCGCGTGCGGTGTCGGCGTCGTACTGTGCAAGCGGAAGCACGTCGGCCGCTTCGACCTGTGCGAGTAGCTGCTGTACGTCCGGATGGGGTTCGTCGGCGCGCATGCGTCCACCGGCGGTCGCCGGGGTAATAATCCTGTACCTGGACGGGCGGCGCTGCCGGGAAACGGCCGACACCCAGACAGCGTCGGCGCTGCCGGGAAACCGTTAACCCGCAGGCAACGCTGTGCGATAGCATGCCAACGCGCACGGCGACGTACGATTACGTCATCGTCGGGGCGGGGTCGGCGGGGTGTCTGCTCGCGAACCGACTCTCGGCGGACCCGGAGACGACGGTGCTGCTCCTCGAGGCTGGCGAACCGGACGACGACCGGAACATCCACATCCCCGCGGCGTTCTCGGAGCTGTTCAAATCCGAGTACGACTGGGACTACTCGACGACGCCGCAGCCGGAGCTCGACAACCGGGAGCTGTACTGGCCCCGGGGGAAGACGCTCGGCGGCTCCAGCGCCATCAACGCGATGATCTACATCCGGGGCCACCCCCACGATTACGACCGGTGGGCCGAACTCGGCAACGACGGCTGGGACTACGATGAGCTGCTCCCGTACTTCAAACGCGGGGAGCACGCCGACAGCGACCGGCTCGAACCGGCGTACCACGGCGACGACGGCGAGTTGAACGTCACGGACGTCCGCTCGCCGCGCCCGCTCTCCGAGGCGTTCGTCGACGCGGCAACCCGGGCCGGCTACGACCGGAATGACGACTTCAACGGCGCGCAACAGGCGGGCGTCGGGCCGTACCACGTCACCCACGAGGGTGGGAAGCGACACAGCGCGGCCGACGCCTACCTGAAGCCAGTCCTCGACCGACCGAACCTCACCGCCCACACCGGGGCACAGGTCACGCAGGTCCGGTTCGACGGCACCCGCGCGACCGGCGTCGAGTACGTCCGGGAGGGGCGCCGGCTCGTCGCCGATGCCGGCGAGGACGTGGTGCTCTCGGCGGGCGCCGTCGACTCGCCGAAGCTGCTCATGCTGTCTGGCGTCGGCGACCCGGACCACCTCGCGAGCCACGGCATCGACGTCGTCCACGCGCTTCCGGGCGTCGGGCAGAACCTCCAGGACCACCTGTTCTCCTTTGCGCTGTTCGAGGCGGCGACGGAGGACACCCTCGAACGCGCCGAACGGCTCCGGAACCTCGCGAAGTTCTTCCTGCTCAAGCGGGGGCCGCTCACCTCGAACGTCGCAGAAGCGGGCGGGTTCATCCGCACGGACCCGGACGAGCCCGCCCCGGACGTACAGTTCCACTTCGCGCCGGGCTACTTCTTCAACCACGGATTCGACGACCCCTCGGTCGACCACGGCTTCTCCATCGGCGTCACCCAGCTCCGCCCGGAGAGCCGCGGCGAGATACGGCTGGCCGGCGCCGACCCCTTCGCCGACCCCGTTATCGACCCGAACTACTTCGACGCCGACCGCGACCTCGAGGTCCACATCGAGGGAGTTCGCGCGGCTCGCGAGATCGCCTCGACGGAGCCGCTCTCGGCGCTGTCGGCCGGCGAAATCAAGCCCGGCCCCGACGCGCAGACGGACGAGGAACTCGCCGAGGCCATCCGCGCGGGCGCGGAGACCGTGTACCACCCGGTCGGGACGTGCAAGATGGGCGACGACGAGCTGGCCGTCGTCGACGACCGCCTGCGCGTCCACGGCGTCGAGGGGCTGCGCGTCGTCGACGCGTCTGTGATGCCGACGCTCACCGGGGGGAACACGAACGCGCCGACGTACGCGATTGCGGAGAAGGCGGCGGCGATGATTCGTGGCGAGGACTGAGCCGAAACGGCCAGCGGCCGCAGCGACCGAGCCGACAGCCGCTCAGAGTCGGTCGCCGCGACCCGCTGCCGTCCACGCATCCGTCGGCGTCCCGTCGGTCGGCCGAAGTGGGCGGTCGACGAGCCGCTCGGTGCGGCCGGCAAAGGCCCACCGTTTGCCCGTCCACGTCTCCGTGGGCTCCTCCTCACCGTCGTCCTCGTCTGCGAGGTGTGCGGAGACGGCCGCGACGATGGCGGCGGCCTCTTCTTCCGTGGCGTCGTCGGGGACGAAGCTCGGGTTCGGGTCCATCGTTACAGCGGGATGTTGCCGTGCTTGCGGTCCGGCCCGTCCGTGCGCTTCGAGGCGAGCATCTCCAGGTCGGCGATGAGCCGCCGGCGCGTCTCCTCCGGTTCGAGCACGTCGTCGACGAAGCCGCGTTCGGCTGCCTTGTATGGGTTCGCGAACGCGTCGCGGTACTCGTCGATGAGCTGCTGACGCCGGGTCTCCACGTCGTCGGCGTCGGCGAGCTCCTCCCGGTACAGCACGTTGACGGCGCCCTTCGGCCCCATGACGGCGATTTCGGCGGTCGGCCACGCGTAGTTCACGTCCGCCTCCAGATGTTTGGAGGCCATCACGTCGTAGGCGCCGCCGTACGCCTTCCGCGTGATGACCGTCATCAGGGGGACGGTCGCCTCGGAGAAGGCGTACAGCAGCTTCGCGCCGTGTTTGATGATGCCGCCGTGCTCCTGATCCTTCCCGGGCATGAACCCCGGCACGTCGACCAGCGTCAGGATGGGGATGTTGAACGCGTCACAGAAGCGGACGAACCGGGCGCCCTTCTGCGAGGAGTCGATGTCGAGCGTGCCGGCGTTGAACCGCGGCTGGTTCGCGACGATGCCGACTGCGCGGCCGTCGAGGCGCGCGAAGCCGGTGACGAGGTTGCGCGCGAACGCCTCAGCCACCTCGAAGAAGCTCCCTTCGTCGACGACGCCGTCGATGACGTCGACGATGTCGTAGGGCTTCTGCGGCTCGTCGGGGACGATACCGGCCACGTCGGCGTCGCGGTCCGGGTCGTCCCACGGCTCGACGCGCGGCGGGTCCTCCACGTTGTTCTGGGGGAGATACGAGAGCAGGCGACGCATGTCGTCCAGCGCGGCCTCCTCGTCGATGCTGGCGAAGTCCGCGACGCCGGACTCGGCGGTGTGGACGCCCGCCCCGCCGAGTTCTTCGAAGGTGACCTCCTCGCCGGTCACCGTCTCGATCACGTCCGGCCCGGTGATCATCATGTGGCTCGTCTCCTCGACCATGAAGATGAAGTCCGTGATGGCGGGCGAGTAGACGGCGCCGCCGGCACACGGCCCCATGATGGCCGAGATCTGCGGGACGACGCCCGACGCCTTCTGGTTGCGGTGGAAGATGTCGGCGTAGCCGGCCAGCGAGTCGATCCCCTCCTGAATGCGCGCGCCCGCGGAGTCGTTCAGGCCGATGATGGGTGCGCCCGTCTCCAGGGCGCGATCCATCACCTTACACACCTTCTCCGCGAACACCTCGCCGAGCGAGCCGCCGAAGACGGTGAAGTCGTGCGCAAAGACGAACACCGTCTCGCCGTTCACGTCGCCGTAGCCCGTCACGACGCCGTCGCCCGGCACCTTCTTCTCGTCCATGTCGAAGTTCGTGCTCCGGTGCTCTCGAAGCATGTCGAACTCCTGGAAGGTGCCGTCGTCGAGGAAGTACTCGATGCGTTCACGGGCCGTCATCTTCCCCTTCTCGTGTTGCTTCTCGATGCGCTCCTCGCCGCCGCCCTTCCGGGCCTCGGCTTTCCGCTCGCGGAGCCCCTCTTTCTTCTCGTCCATGGTCATAGTTGGTAGCGCTGGGCGGCCCTGCGAAAAAGGGCTTCCGGGATTCGCCGGGGGTACCGGAACCGGTCAGTGACCGTCGGGGTCTATCCGGCGGCTACCGGCTTGGTTCCAGCGTTTATCCGGCGGCTACCGACCGTGACTCACCGGAACGGGCTCGGGGGCCGCGAGAGCGTCTGGCGCAGCGTCCGGAACTGCCCCTCGGAGATCTCGAGTTCCTCGCGGAGCTGCTCCAGTTCTCGCTCCCGTTCGACGGCCTCGGAGCGGTCCTCGACGAAGACGCTGACGCCATCGTCGCCCGGATACGCGTGGATGGCGACGTGAAGGTACCGGTCGTCGATGTCGATCTTCGCTTCGGTGTGGCTCTCGCGCTGTTCGTCGAGTGCGGTCCGGAGCGTCTCCTCGACGGTCGTCCCTTCGGCGTTCGGGAACGCCTCGAGGAGCGACGCGCCGACGAGCGCGTCTGCGTCGCGGTCGAGCAGCCGCTCGGCCTGTTCGTTGAGGTACGAGAACTGGAGGTCGTCGTCGAGCGCGACGAACGCGACGGTGATGCGCTCGTACACTTCGCGGATACGCTGGTCCGCCTCGGCGGCGGCGCGCTTCGCTCGCTGGCCGGTGACGAGGGACTCGATGCGGTTGCCGAGCACGCGGAACTGTTCGGTCCCCGTCTCCTTGCGCAGGTAGTCGGTGACGCCGAGCGAGATGGCCTCGGCTGCAATCTCCTCGCTCCCGCGTCCGGTGAAGAATATCACGGGGAGGTTGGCGTGCTGCTCGCGGACGGCCCGCAGCAGCTCCAGTCCGTCGACCGTCCCCATCTGGTAGTCAGTGACGACACAGTCGACCGACTCGCCGGCGAGCCGGTCGAGTGCGACGTCCGGGTCGGTCTCCGTCACGACGTCCATCTGCTCGTACTCCCGCTCCAGAACCGTCGCCGCGAGGTCGACGAGGTCGGGGTCGTCGTCGAGAACCAACACCCGAATGCCGTTCGTATCCATGCGGAGGGGACGGCCCCAGCCGGCTTAAGCTTTCACTAAAATGAAAGGAACCGCGAGAGTCCGACGGAGTGGGGCTACGGTTCGACGACGAGCTTCCCGAGGAACGACTCGTTCACCACGTCGCGGTGCGCGTCCGCGACTCCATCGAGGTCGTACCGGCGAGCGACGACCGGGTCGATGTCGCCGCGGGCGACGAGGTCGGCGAGGTCGGCGAGCACCGCACTCGTGTCCGGCGTGTTGAACATCGACATCGCCTGGAACCGGAGGTCCTTGAACTTCCCCGGACCCATCGGGACGGAGACGGTGGGATCGCTGTTGCCGATGGCGACGATGCGTGCGCCGTGGGCTGCGACCTCGGCGTCGGTGGCTATCGTCCGGTTTGCGACCGTACCGAGCACGACGTCGGGGGTCGTGGCCGCCGCGACGGCGTCCTCGAGGTCGTCGCGCGCGTAGTCGACGACGTGATCTGCGCCGAGGTCGCGCAGCCGGTCGTGGTACTCGGGGCGAGCGGTCGTCGTCACCGTCGCCCCCATCGCGCGGGCGAGCTGCACGGCGACGTGGCCGACGCCGCCGTTGCCGCCGTGGACGAGCACGTCCTGACCGGGGTCGACCTCGCCGTGGTACACGAACGCCTGCCACGCGGTCGTCCCGACGAGCGCGAGCGCGGCGGCCTCGTCGGCGTCCACGGCGTCTGGAAGGGGTGCGACGAGTTCCGCGGGCGCCGCGACGTACTCAGCGCAGGTGCCCGGCACCGTCCGTCCGAGCCCGGTCGCGTAGACCCGGTCGCCCGGCTCAAACCCGTCGACGGCCGGGCCGACCGACTCGACGACGCCAGCGGCGTCGCTTCCCGGAACCCACGGGAGCGACGGGAGCGGGTACGCACCTTCTCGGAAGTACGTGTCGACCGGGTTGATGCCGGCTGCCTCGACGCGGATCAACAGCTCGGCGTCGTCCGGTTCCGGCCGATCGGCGTCTTCGACCGTGAGGACGCTCTCGTCGCCGTGCTCGTGGTAGCGAACTGCGCGCATACCGACCGGTGGGCGTGGACGGCCTTCAATTCGCCCGGTCGCGGCAGTCTGTCCGGTCCTCGTCGAGTCGTGTCCCCCCCTCCGACAACCATATACCGTCAGGGGTATGCGAGGTTGGTAGGATGCGGCTCATTGCACACCGCGGATTCGGGGGGCTTTACCCGGAGAACACGCTCACCGCGGTGGAGGCAGCGGCGACACGCGCCGACGAGATAACGGTCGACGTCCGTCGGTGCGACTCCGGGGAGCTCGTCGTCATCCACGACCCGACCGTCGACAGGGTTACCGACGGCTCGGGGGCGGTGTGTCGCCACACGCTCGCGGAACTGCAGTCGCTTGACGTGCTCGACAGCGGCGAGCGCGTGCCGACGCTGGAGGCGGTGCTCACCGCAGTTCCACCGTCCGTCGGCGTCACGCTCGAACTCCACGAGGTCGGGCTCGCCGCGGACGTGCTGCGACTCGTGAAGCGAGCCGACCCACAGGTGACCGTCTCGTCGGGCATCGCCCACGAGCTCGAGGGGTGTCGCGGCATCGATCCGTCCGTTCCGCGCGCCTACCGGTTCGACGGCGACCCCGACCCCGGCCTCGAGTTCGCGAGAGAGACCGACTGTCGCTTCCTCCACCCGCACGCGACTGTCTGCGAGGAGTGGGTGGTCCGCGCGGCCCACTCCGAGGGGATGTGCGTGAACGCGTGGGGAATCGACAGCCGCGAGCTGAGCGAGCGGCTGGCCGGGCGGGGCGTCGACGGGCTCATCGCCGACTGCGTCGAGGTGCTCCCTCGCGTCGAGCAGTAGCGGTCGGGTCGCCGTCGCGCCGATCACCCCGTCTTTCGGGGGTAGCGTTATGATGCCCTAACCGTACGTTCAGCGTATGAGTCGCTACACTGACGAGAGCCGGACGATGCGGCTCGACCCAGACTCGTTTGCGTCGGGCTACTTCCGCAACGCGGTGTATCGCCACTGGGACCCTTACGATGACATCCCCGAGGAGCTGCTCGAACAGGACAGAGAACGGCTCGTCGCCCGCGACCAGACGGAGATGGAGTTCGACGGGCTCCGCCGAACGCTCGCGCTGTTCGGCGCCGGCGAGGAGGCCGTCACCGAGGACCTCGCACCCCTGTCGATGCGGCTCGACGACGTGAACAAGCAAATGTTCGTGAGTTCGCAGCTGTACGAGGAGGCGAAACACACCGCCTTCTTCGACCGCTACTGGCGCGAAGTCGTCGACCCTGCTGCCGAGGCGTGCGGTTTCGAGGTCACGGCGCCCACCGACGACCGCTACTTCAACGACGACTACGTCGAGCTGTTCGACCGGACGGAGGCGGCGATGGCGAACCTGCTCGACGACGACTCCCCGGAGGCGCTCGCCCGCGCCTACTGTCACTACCACCTCGCCGTCGAGTCCGTGCTCGCGCAGACGGGCTACTACGGCATCCAGGGCTCCTTCTCGCCGTCGGGGCCCGACGTCGAGACGGTGGGCGAGCCGGTCCACCTCGAAGGGTTGGTGGAGGGAATCACCCGAATCCGGTCAGACGAGGGGCGCCACGTCGGCTTCGGGATGCACGAGGTCCAGCGGCTCGTCGCCGAGGAAGGGGTCGACCCGGCGCTCGTCGACGACACGCTCTCGGAGCTGTTGCCGCTCGTCGCCGGGACGGTCGACGACCCGAACGACGGCGTCGACTCGACGGCACTGGTCGCGTACGCGAGCGAGAAGCTCCAGCGACGCATCGAGATCATCACCGACCGCGAGGCAGAGATACCGCCGGTCGAGGAGCTCGTCCGCGTCGAGGGGGGTCGTGAAGGGGCTGCGGACTGACGCCGGCACCGGTCGCGAGGGGCCGCGGACTGCCGGCCGAGCCCGGGCGGCGCCACCGGGGTGGTGTTCTCTCACACGGCCGTTTCGACACTACTAACTCGGGGTCAGCGGAAGTACAGAACGACTCCAGATGAAACTTCACGAGTATCAGGCGAAGGGTGTCTTCGCCGACGCCGGGCTCCCGGTCCCGGACTCGAAACTCGCATCGACGACCGAGGAGGTCGTCGACGCGGCGGCGGAGATCGGCTACCCGGTCGCCGTCAAGGCACAGGTACAGGTCGGCGGTCGCGGCAAGGCCGGCGGCATCGAACTCGTCGACGACGAGGCCGAGGCCCGCGAGGCGGCTGACAACATCCTCGGCATGGACCTGAAGGGGCTCCACGTCGACCGCGTCCTCGTCGAGGAGGCCGTCGACTTCGTCGACGAGCTGTACGTCGGCGTCACGATGGATCGCAACCGGGGGAAGCCGGTCGCGATGGTGTCCACGCAGGGGGGCGTCAACATCGAGGAGGTCGCAGCGGATAACCCGGAGGCAATCGCACGCGAACACGCCGACCCCGCCTTCGGCCTTCAGCCGTATCAGGCGCGCCGGGCCGTCTACGAGGCCGGCGTCGACCGCGCGGTGGCCGGCGACGTGGCGAGCATCCTCACCACGCTGTACGACCTGTGGGCAGACAGCGACGCCACGGAGATCGAGGTGAATCCGGTGATGGTGACGGCCGACGACGAGGTCGTCTGTGCGGACGCCGTGATGAACATCGACGACGACGCGCTGTTCCGCCAGCCCGAACTCGCAGAGATGGAAGAGGAGGCCGCCGAGGACGACCTCGAGGCCAAGGCGAACGAGTACGGCTTCGACTACGTCCGGCTGTCGGGCAACGTCGGCATCATCGGCAACGGTGCGGGGCTCGTGATGACGACGCTCGACCTCGTGGACTACTTCGGCGGCGAGCCCGCCAACTTCCTCGACATCGGCGGCGGCGCGAAGGCCGAACGGGTCACGAACGCGCTCGACATGGTGTTCTCCGACGAGAACGTCGACTCGGTCGTCTTCAACATCTTCGGCGGCATCACCCGCGGCGACGAGGTAGCGAAGGGGATCAACGAGGCGCTCGAGTCGTTCGACGAGATTCCGAAGAAAGTCGTCGTCCGGCTCGCCGGCACCAACGCCGAGGAGGGAATGGAAATCCTGAACACGGATCTCGTCACGGTCGAATCGACGCTGGAGGACGCCGTCCAGCGTGCGGTCGAGTACTCCGAGGAGGCGAACTGAGATGTCGATTTTAGTTGACAACGATACGCGCGTCGTGGTACAGGGCATCACGGGCGGTGAGGGGCGGTTCCACACCGGCCAGATGATGGAGTACGGAACGAACGTCGTCGCCGGCGCGGTCCCCGGGAAGGGAGGCGAGACGGTCGAGGGCGTCCCCGTCTACGACACCGTCCGCGGGGCCGCGAGAAAAGAAGACGCAAACGCCGCCGTCGTGTTCGTCCCGCCCGCGTTCGCGGCGGACGCGCTGATGGAGGCGCTCGACTCGCCGGTGGATCTCGTCGTCGCCATCACCGAGGGGATCCCCCAGCAGGATATGGCGAAGGTGTACAAGCGCCTGAAAGAGACCGATACGGTAATGATCGGCCCGAACTGTCCAGGCATAATCACGCCCGGCGAGGCGAAGCTCGGCATCCTGCCGGGCAACATCTTCGCCGAGGGTGACGTGGGGCTCGTCTCTCGGTCCGGCACCCTGACGTACCAGGTCGTAGACAACCTCACCCAGCGCGGCATCGGGCAGACGACCGCGGTCGGCATCGGCGGCGACCCGATCATCGGAACGGACTTCGTCGACGCGCTGGAGTACTTCGAGAACGACCCCGAGACGAAGGCGGTCGCGATGTGCGGCGAGATCGGCGGCGAGGACGAGGAGGAGGCAGCCGCCTACATCGCCGAGTACATGGACACGCCGGTCGCCGGCTTCATCGCCGGCCGCACGGCCCCGCCGGGCAAGCGGATGGGCCACGCCGGCGCCATCGTCTCCGGTGGCGGCGGCACCGGCACCGCCGAGTCGAAGATCACCGCGCTCAACGACGCGGGCGTCCCGGTCGGCGACACGCCAAACGAGGTCGCAGACCACATCGAGAGCTTCCTGTAGCGCCCCGGCCGGACCACCGGGGACTGAACCCTTTAGCGCGTGGAACCCCAACCGTGCCCATGCAGGCTCAGCCGCCGGGACCGAAGGGGGAACCGGTTCTCGGGAGCACGCGCCGTTACGCGCGTGACCCGTTCACCTTCATGCAGCAGGTCGGCCGCGCGTACGGCGACATCGCGCGGTTCCGGCTCGCGGACCGCGACACGTACATGTTGACGAACCCGCGCGATGTCGAAGAGGTGCTCGTCGCGGGCGAGCGCGCCTACCGGAAGCCGGTGTTCGGCGACGACGCCGTCCAGGAGCTGCTCGGCAACGGACTACTGCTCTCGGAGGGTGAGTTCTGGCGCGAGCAGCGCAAGCGCGCCCAGCCGGCGTTCGATCCGCGGCGCATCACGGCGATGGGGGAGATGATGGTCGACCACGCCGAGCGTCACGTCGCCGACTGGAAGGCCGGCGACGTCGTCGACATCCGCGAGGAGATGGCCGAACTCACCGTCGGCATCATCGCGGACGCGATGTTCGACGTCCGGCTCGACGACGAGACGATCCGCGAGGTGCAGGCGGCGCTCGAACCGCTCGGCGCCCGGTTCGAACCCGACCCGGTCCGTTTTCTCACGCCGGAGTGGGTGCCGACCCCCGAGAACCGACGGTTCCAGGGGGCGCTCGACACGCTGGAGGAGGTGCTCGCCGATGTCGTCGCCGAGCGGCGCGACCGCGGCGTCGCGGAGTCGGACGACGACCTGCTCGCCATCATGCTGCGGGCGGCGGAACGCGACGAGATCGACGACGGCGTGTTGCGCGACGAACTGATGACGATGCTGCTCGCCGGCCACGACACCACGGCGCTGACGCTGACGTACGCCTTCTACCTCCTCGATCAGAACTCCGACGCTCGCGATCGGTTCCACGCGGAGCTCGACGACTCGCTCGACGGCCGCGCGACGGCGACCGACGCCCGCGGGCTCGACTTCACCGACCGCGTGCTCAACGAGACGATGCGGCTCTACCCGCCAGTCTACGTGCTGTTCCGGCAGCCACGCACGGGCGTGAAGCTCGCCGGCTACCGCGTCCCAGAGGACGCGCTCGTCATGCTCCCGCAGTGGGTCGTCCACCGCGACCCGCGGTGGTGGGACGCGCCGGAGCGGTTCGACCCGGACCGGTTCCAGTCGGACCGCGCGTCGGCCCGGCCTAACTACGCCTTCTTCCCGTTCGGCGGCGGGCCGCGCATCTGCATCGGCAAGCAGTTCTCGCTTTTGGAGGCGAAGCTCATCCTCGGGACGCTGTGCCGGAAGTTCGCGTTCGAGCGGGTCGGCGACGGGGAGTTGTCGCTGCGGCCGTCGCTGACGATGCATCCGGCCGAGCCCGTAGAGATGCGGCTCCAGCGTCGGTAGCTACTTCTGGAGCGTTTGGCTACGGCTCCCTCCACTCGCCGTCCTCCTGCCGTTCGAGGACGATGTCGAACAGGCCGCGCAGCGTCGCGAGCGTCTGTTCGTCGTGTGCGCCGGGGTCGAGGTGGAAGTAGCCGACCGCGCCCGCACTGGAGATACGCCCGGTGAGCACGTGGATGAACCGGAACGACCGCTTCAGGTCGGCGAACTGTAGCAGCGTCGTCAGCGAGTCGAACCGAACGACAGTCTCGTTGTCGTGGCCGTCCCACGCGGAGAGACACTGGCTCAGTTTGATTCCGAGGCCGGTCAGGTCGCCGGGTGAGGAAACGACGGCCGTGGACATGTCGTAGCCGGACGGTCCCGCCGTTCCCGATCCACCGTCCGTCGCTGCGGCGCTCCGGTTCGTGTCCCCGACGGTGATGACGGCGAGCTGATCGGGGAGCTGGCCGACGCAGCGAATCCATCGCTCCGCGATGGCCTCGGCCGACTCGTTGAGCGTCACCGACAGCACGTTAGACTCGGTCGGTGGGGCGGCGTTCTCGGCGGCGAGACAGTAGTCGGCGTCCGTCCGGTCCATCGGAGACGAGAGAAGCAGGACGCTGTCTCCGGGTGAGACGGGCGGGGCTACTGCCGTGTCACAATCAGCCCCGCGAGCGCGTTGAGCCGACTCCATCAGTTATCTGCTCTACAACAGCTACGACCATAAATACCGGGTCACCTTTTCAGACCGTGAAGAGGCCTCACGCCGTGTCCACGTTCTCTATCTCGAACCGGGCCCCGCCATCGCTCCCTTCGGCCACCGATACGTCCCAGCCGTGTGCGTCGGCGACCTGCTCGACGATGGCCAGCCCGAACCCCGTTCCGTTCTGGCTGGTCGAGTAGCCGACATCGAACACCCGCTCCCGCTCCTCGGGCGGAATGCCGACGCCGTCGTCTTCGACGTAGAATCCGTCGTCGAGCGGGCAGACGCGGACCGTCAGGTGGTCGGCGTCGTCCTCGTCGTGGCTCTCCTCATCAGTTCGCCCGTGCTCCACGGCGTCGTTGGATCCTGTCCGACTGCCTGTCGAACCATGTTCGACAGCGTTGCGAAACAGGTTCTCCAACAGCTGTTTCGTCCGACCGGGGTCCGCCCGGATGCGGTGCTCGTTGGGCGTCTCCAGGGTCGCCCCCGTCGTTTCGACGCCCTCCCAGCAGCCGCCGGCCAGTTCCGCGAGGTCGACCGGCTGGGGCTCCGTCGCCTCGTCCCCCTCGCGCGCGATGGTAAGCAGGTCGTCCACGAGACTGATCATCCGCTCGTGGGCGTTCGCGACCGCGTCCAGATGCGACGAGTCGACCTCCTCGCGGGCGAGTTCGAGGTGGCCGCTTGCGACGTTCAACGGGTTGCGAAGGTCGTGGCTGACGACGCTCGCGAACTGGTCGAGCCGTTCGTTGCGCGCCCGAAGCTCGTTGCGCTGGCGACGGAGTTCCGTCTCCCGCTCGACCCGGTCGAACGCCGTCCGGAGCGACGTGGCCAGCAGTTCCACGAGCGTCTCCTCGGTGTCGTCGAAGTCGTTCGGCTCTCCCGACGAGACGATGAAGACGCCGTGCCGTCCGATTGGATGGAGGATGACGCTCTTGGCGGGCCGTTCTTCGGTGAGGCGTTCGTACGCGTCCGTGTCGTCGATACGCAGCGGCTCGCCCGACTCGAACACCTCCCAAATGAGCGACGGGGCGGTTCCATCGGGCGCATCGCGCGGATACCGGGGTGCCTCCTCGAAGTAGTCGGTGATCGAATCGACCGTCGCGACCGGCTCGATGACGTCGCCCGCCTCGTTGCGCAGGTGGACGGCGCTGAGCGGCGCGCCGATGATGTCGTCGGCCGCCGTGGTGGCGACCTCGGCCGTTTCGACCTTCGACTCCGTGTACATCAACGCCTGCGTCCGGTCGCGGAGCCTGTCGAGCTTCCGGTCGCGGTCGATCCGGTCGGAGAGATCTCGGACGACGCCGACGGTTCCCCGGAACGACTCCTCGGACGGGAGAATCGAGAGGTGAAGCTCACAAGGGATGGTCTCCCCGTCCGGCGTGACGACGTCGATCTCGGTCGTCCGGCGGCGCTCTCCGGTCGAGAGCAACGATTCGATGACGGATTTCATCCGCTCGGCGTCCCCGTCCAACAACACGATCGACGGGTGTTCGCCGAGGAGCTCCGCTTCTGAGCGGCCGACCATCTCGACAAGGCTGTCGTTGACGTAGGTGAACCGCCCCTCTGCGTCGAGGGCGTACACGGGGTCGCCCGACGTTTCGAGGATCGTTTCGAACTGCTGGAGTTCCGTCTCATAGGCGACCCGGTCGGTCACGTCCTGATACACCCACAGGTGACCGCTGCCGTCGTCGAACTCGATTGGGCGGTGGATTCGCTTGAACGTCCGCCCGTCTGCGAGCGCAAGTTCGTCGTCGGCCGGGAGCCGCTCGTCGACGAGCTTGTCGATGCGCTCGCGGAACCGCTCCGGCTCCGCAAACCCCTCGCTGAGACTGGCGGCGAGTTCTACGCAGTCCCGTCCGACGAGCTCCTCTGGCGTCGAATCGGCGTCGAACAGTTCGACGAGCTGTCTGTTCGCCGCCATCACCTCTCGGCTATCGTCTTCGGCGAGCACCCCGACCGGTAGCGCGTCGAACAGGGTCGAGCGGAGCGCGTTCGTCCGCTCCAGCTCCGCCTCCCGTTCGCGTTGGGCCGTCACGTCCGTGATGAACCCCTCGAGCGCCTCGGGTTCTTTTTCACCGTCCGCGTCGCCGCTCGTGTAGACGCCGCTACCACGCTCCCACACCCACCGCGTCTCGCCGTCGGCCGTCTCGATTCGGTACGTCACCTCGAAGGGCTCGCCCGCCTCGAGTGCCTCCTGGACGGCGTCCCACATCGCTTCCTGATCGTCCGGGTGGATGACGTCCTCGCCCCAGACGACCTCGTCGCTCTCGATGGCAGTGGCCGAGTAGCCGGTGAGCTTGCGGCACTCCCCCTCGACGATCTCCATCGGCCAGTTGGGTTCGTTGCGACAGCGGTAGACGATTCCGGGGAGGTTGTCGATGAGCGTCTCCAGTCGTCGCTTCCGCTCTGCGAGCGCGCGCCGTGACCGGACTCGCTCGACGACGTTCGTGAGCCGGTTCGCGAGGATGGCGTACTGTTCCGTCCCGCCCTCTTTCTGAAGGTAGTCGGTGACGCCCGCGGAGATGGCCTCGCTCGCCACCTCCTCGCTTCCCTTACCGGTGAACAGCACGAACGGAAGTTCGGGGTCACGCTCGTGGACGGCCTCGAGGAACTCGATGCCGTTCTGCTCCGGCATGTCGTAGTCCGACACGACACAGTCGAACGGGTCTGAATCCAGCTGTTCGAGCGCCGCGGCGACGCTCGTCTCCGTCGTCACCTCAAACCGATCGTCCTCGCGTTCGAGGAACTCCGCTGCCATCTCTACGAACCCCGGTTCGTCGTCGACGTGGAGTACACGGATCGGCGCGCGTTCGTTCGACTGATCGCCCGGCTCAGTTTTCAGCCCCACGGATGTTCCCCCCCCATTCGGATTGAGAGAATGACGACACCTGAGCATAAAACCGTGTCGACGCGACCGGGAAGAGCGGACAACGCTGCTGTCTCCTTCAGAAATGGGAAGAGACTTCATGGGTCGGGGCGGATTTGAACCGCCGGCTTCCTCCGTGTGAAGGAGGTGTCATAACCGGACTAGACCACCGACCCGGCGACGAGACGTATCGCGGGACCGCTCTTAAGAACTGCGCTTCAGTCGTCGGACCTACGCCTCTTTCTCCTCGGTGCGGTACGCCTCGATCCGCTCGCGGGCGTCCTCGATCGCCTCCAAAGCCTCCCCCTCCGCGCGCTCCTGTAGTTCCTGGAGGTCCGCTTTGATCTCGTCGAGTCGGCCCGGTTCCGGCTCCTCGTCGCGACCCGTCAGGTCGTGGAACCGCTCCTCGATCTTGCCGATTTCCTCGGAGACTCCGGCCTTCGCCGTCTCGCCCGCTCGCTTCATGTAGTACCGCGCGTCCTCGAAGTGTTTGTTCACCATATTCGAACGAACGCGAGAGACGAATATATCGTTTGTGGGACACCACTTGTCTTAGGCGAGCCTAAAAATCACAACGTTTTTGTGTTCTTAGGCCAACCTAAAAACACGGTCGCGTGCCGGACGTGGCGCTGACGTGCCCTTTCCGGGCGTTCGCGCCGGGAACGTGCGCACGGCGACCCCCTTCAACCGTGGCATCCCTCCGCCGGCTCTCCGCCGGCACCCTGTCCCCAGGCCCTCCGAGCCGACGGTCCGGCTAGTACTCCGGTGGCTCCTCCGCAACGCCGTCCCTGGCGTTCACGACGCGCGCGAGCGTGAACAGCGCGTCGGACAGCCGGTTCAGGTACGCGATCACCTCCGCGTTGATGGGTTCGTCGCTGGCGAGGTCGACACAGCGTCGCTCCGCGCGGCGACACACCGCGCGGGCCTGATGGAGTCGCGCGCCCACGTCGCTCCCGCTCGGGAGGATGAACGACTCCAGCGGCTCGAGTTCCTCGTCGTACTCGTCCATCGCCTCTTCGAGCCACGCCGTGTGCTCCTCTCGGACGTGCGGCGCGTCCTCGTCGTCCGTGTCGGGGTTCGCGAGGTCGGCCTGTGCGATGTGGAGCTGGTTCTGTATCTCCCGGAGCTGCTCGTCGATGTCGTCGTACCCCGACGGTCTGAGCACCCCGATGGCGCAGTTCACCTCGTCGACGGTCCCGTACGCCTCGATGCGGGGGCTCGTCTTCGAGACGCGCGACATATCGCGCAGATCGGTCATCCCCTCGTCACCGCGGCCGGTGTAGATCTTCATACCCGAACCGAGGGGTGGATGGGTCTTTATACCCGCGCCGCAGCAGCGTCGTCTGCACCCCCGCGATCCGTCGGTAGATTGCTCGCCGCCGTTCGACGTTCTGCGCTGCGTTTCTCGCCACGTGCGTAGATTTCGCATCCGAATAGCCGATTTACAGGACTGGTCGGCGACGACGACTCGTCCGGTCGGCGGCTAATCCGGTACGTTGACGACCCCGGAACCGCAAGCCACCGGTATGAGCCTCGAACTCGACCACGAGTGTCCCGTCTGCGGCGAGACGAAGACGTTCTACCGTGCCGCATCCACGCTGATGCATCTCGGTGAGAAAGTGAAGTGGCACTGCCCGGACTGCGAGTACGGCTTCGTCCGCATCGACGGCAACGTCGACACCGGGGCCGTCGACACACGCGCGTAACTGAAACCGACGCGGGCTGAGTGTCGAAGCCGAACACGAGCTCGTTCTCTGGTGGTCCGTTTTCGCTTCCCGTCCTGTTGCCCGATCCAGAGCGCTCTCGCCGTCTCTCGCGGCTTCGCCCGTGCTCTTCCGATGTCGAGGCTGCCGGCCGGCGTTCGGGCTCCTCGACGTGTTCCCGGCGGGATGCCCGGTCTCAAGCCACGGGCTGTGACGCGAGCTTCTACCGACGATGAATCACATACCGCGATACAGAAACTGGGCGCGTCAGGCTACTCGTCGTCGAGGGCCTGCCACGAGAGCCGCGGGTTTCGCGCCGCGTCGGTCTGGTCGATGCGCCGGGCGGTCGTCCGCGAGGGCGCCTCGGCGAGCTCGGCGTCCGTGCTCGCGCGCGCGGCGTTGAACGCTGCGGCGAGCTGGTCGAGCGTCCGCTTCGACTCCACCTCGGTCGGCTCGGTCATCAGCGCCTCCGGCACGATTTCGGGCCACTTCGTCGTCGGCGGATGGACGCCGAAGTCGAGCATCCGCTTTGCGGCGTCGGCCGCGTCCTGCTCGCCCGCGCTCGCGACGAACTCGTGGTGGAACGGACCGAAGGGGACGTCGTACTCCACCCGCTCGGCGAGGTAGTTCGCGTTGAGCACGGCCTTCGCGCTGGCGTCGGCGAGCCCCTCGTCGCCGAGCCGCGCGATGTACGCGTGGGCCTTCAGCAGGACGAGCCAGTTCCCCTCGTAGCCGTGGACCTTCCCGACCGATCGCTCCGGGGTGTACCGCTCGTAGCGGCCGTCGCGTTCTGCTCCCGGTTCGCTCCGCTCACCGTTCGCGCGTTCCGTGCCGCTGAGCGGCACGCGGCGAACGTGCGGGTCCGGGAGGAACTCCCGCAGCTCCTCGACGACGCCGACGGGTCCCGCGCCCGGGCCGCCACCGCCGTGGGGCGTGGCGAACGTCTTGTGGACGTTGTAGTGCATCACGTCGAACCCCATGTCGCCGGGGCGGGCACGCCCGAGCAGCGCGTTGAGGTTCGCGCCGTCGTAGTAGAGCAACCCGCCCGCCTCGTGAACCATCTCTGCGATCGTCTCGATGTCGCGCTCGAACAGCCCGAGCGTGTTCGGGTTCGTCAGCATGAGCGCTGCCGTCTCCTCGGAGAGCGCGGCGTCGAGCGCCTCGATGTCGACTCGTCCCTCGTCGTCGGAGGGAAGCGACACAACGTCGTAGCCGGCCATCGCGGCGCTCGCGAAGTTCGTCCCGTGGGCGGACTCGGGGACGATGACCTCGCTGCGGTCCTCCTCTCGGGCCTCGTGGTACGCCTTCGCGATGAGGATGCCCGCGAACTCCCCGGCCGCGCCCGCCGGCGGCTGGAGCGTCACCGCGTCCATCCCGCCGATGGCCGCGAGATACCGCTGGAGTTCGTGGTACAGCTTGAGCGTTCCCTGCGCCGACCGCCCCGACCGGCCCGGATGGACGGAGGCGTTCGGGTCCGCGGCGAGGTCCTCCGTGAACTTCGGGTTGTACTTCATCGTACAGGAGCCGAGCGGGAACGGCCCGGACTCCACGCCGTAGTTCATCTCGGAGAGCCGGGTGTAGTGGCGCGCGACCTCCGGCTCCGCGACGTCGGGTAGCTCCAGCGAGTCGCGGGTGAGCTCGTCGGGCAGCTCCGAGTCGACCGCGACCTCGCGGTTCCCCTTCTCCGAGAGCAGCGGCTCGTACCGCTCGTCGTCCTCGGTCCACCGCGCCTGGTCGAATCTCACGCGGACCACCCGGGACGCGTGAGGCTCGTCGGGCGAGCAGCGTGGATCGAAGATCCACGGGCCGTGCGAGCGGGCACGGCCCGCGAGCAGACGAAGCGAGTCCGACGGTGGTTCATCTCGCCACCTCCGCGAACGCCTCGACGAACCCGTCGAGCGCCCGCTCGTTCGTCTCCGTCACGCACACCTGTACCGCGTGCTCGCCGACGACGTGGACGGCGTAGCCGGCGCGTTCGAGGTCGCCGGCGACGGCCGAGGCCGGCTGGTCGACCCGCGCGACGAACTCCCGGAAGTGGTGGCGGTCGTGGACCGGCGCCGAGACGCCGGAGAGCTCGTCGAGCCGCGCGGCCGTCTCCCGTGCCCGGCGCACGCAGTCGTTCGCAAGCTCGACGAGTCCGTCCGGGCCGAGCGTCGCCGCGTGCATCGCGGTGCGGAGCGCCACCCACGCCTGGTTCGAGCAGATGTTCGAGGTGGCTCGCTCCCGGCGGATGTGCTGTTCGCGCGTCTGCAGCGTCAGCGTGTACGCGCGCCGGCCCGAGTCGTCCTCGCCGACGCCGACGAGCCGCCCGGGCACCTGCCGGAGAAACGACTCCCGGCAGGCGAACAGCCCGAGCCCGAAGCCGTACGCGGCCGGGATGCCGAGCGCGCTCCCGTCGCCGACGACGACGTCGGCGCCGACGCTCGCCGGCTCCTCCAGCAGCGCGAGTGCGACGACGTCCGTCCCGAGCGCGAACAGCGCGTCGTGCTCGTCTGCGAGCTCGCCGACCGCACCGAGGTTCTCCTCGACGGTGCCGCGAACCGTCGGGTTCTCGGCGTACACCATCGCCGTCTCTTCGTCGACGAGTTCCCGGAGCGTCTCGATGTCGACGTTGGCGTCGTCGCTCGGATACGTCTCGACGGTCAGCTCGGAGCCGATGAGGTAGTTGTCGAGCACCGCGCGGCGCCCCTCGTGGATCAGTTCGGGGACGAGGACGCGCGTCCCGGAGACGGACCGGACGCGTCCGGCGAGCGTCGCCGCCTCGCCCAGCGCCGTCGCCGCGTCGTACATCGAGCAGTTCGCCACGTCGAGTCCCGTCAGCTCGACGATCATCGACTGGAATTCGAACAGCGCCTGCAGGAACCCCTGTGCGACCTCCGGCTGGTACTGCGTGTAGGAGGTGAGAAACTCCGAGCGGTCGGCGAGGTGGTCGACGACCGACGGGACGTAGTGGTCGTAGTGGCCCCGGCCGAGAAACTCGACGAGGTCGGCGTTGCGGGCGAGCGTCCGCCCCACCTCGGCCCGGACCGACTGTTCCGACCGCGCGGGAATCCCGAACTCGCCGTCGAACCGCACGGGCTCGGGGATGTCGAACAGCGCCTCCTCGTCGGGGACGCCGACGGCGTCGAGCATCGCCGCGGTCTCATCGGGGGTGTGGGGTGCGTACGGGCTCCCGGTCACTGGAATCCTCCGTCCTCGAAGCGAGACATGTGGTTGTGCTCCCTTACGGCTCGCCGGTAATGATACCCGCGGTTCGGGACACCGCGACACGGCCCGAGACACCACGGAGACGCACAGACGACGGACCCACGTCGAGTCGGTACCCACGTTCGTGCCGTGTTCCGGCACTATTTGCGCCGGTCCACTTCACCCGTCGTCGGGCCGCCCAGCGGTGTGGTCGACTACGCCGCCTCGCGCCACGCCGGGTAGACCTCCTCCCGGTCCCACGCGTGCTCGCGGTCCTCGTGTCGCTCGGCGAGGTCGACTCGCTGGATGCGCTCGCTCGGCGTTCGGGGGAACGACTCCACGAACGCGACGTAGCGGGGCACCTTGTACGCCGCGAGCGTCGACGCGACGTGTGCGACGACGTCCCGTTCGGTCACGTCGCCGCCGTCGACCCGCTTCACGAGTGCCTTCACCGCCTCGCCGCGCACGGTGTCCGGCACCGGAATCACGGCCGAGGCCGCCACCCCGGGAAGCTCGTCGATGACGTCCTCCACCTCGCGGGCGGAGATGTTCTGGCCGCTCCGGCGGATCATGAACTTCTTGCGGTCCACGTAGTAGAGGTAGCCGTCCTCGTCGCGGCGTACGACGTCGCCGGAGTGGAGCCAGCCGTCCCGCAGCGTCTCCGCCGTCTTCTCGGGGAGCTCCCGGTAGCCGTCCATCGCACCGACGGCCGACCGGACGAGCTCGCCTGTTTCGCCGGCTGGGACCGGCTCGCCGTCGTCGTCGAGTACGCGCGCCTCGTGACCGAGGTCGGGGAACGTCGGTTTCCCGATGGCGCCGTGTCGCACCTGCTCGCGGTCCGGATGGTTCAACACGAGCACCGGGTGTTCCGTCTGCGAGTAGAGCTGCACCACCTCGAGGTCGAACCGCTCGGCGAACGGCTCCCACGCCTCCGTGCTGATAGGGCCGACCGCGAGGTCGAGGCCGGTGTCTGGAATCGGTTCGTCCTCGTAGGCGGCGAGCAGCATCTTCGGAACGCCGCCGAGCACGTTGAACGAGGTGACGCCGTGGCGCCGGACGTGGTCGAGGAACGCGGAGGCGGAGAAGCGGTCCGCGAGGACGTACTCAGTCCCGGCGAGCACGGAGCCGAGCAGCGAGTAACACTGCGCGTTCGCGTGGAACAGCGGAAACGGGTTGTAGTTCACGTCGTCGTCGGCGAACGGGACGGCCCGGAAGCTCGTCGCCGCGAGCAGGAACGCCTCGTTCGACAGCACGGCCGGCTTCGGGAGCCCCGTCGTCCCCGAGGTGTAGAGGACTGCGACCGGGTCGTCGCCGTCGCGGTCGACCGCTGGGGGCTCGCCCGACAGCGCGCTCCGACGGTGGGTGTCGGCGCCGTCGAAGGCGCGGAACGCGGGTGCGTCCGTGCTGCCGTTCTCGTCCGCGTTCGCTTCCGCCCCATCGAGTACGACGACGTCCGTGACGGGGCTCTCCGCGAGCGTCTCGTCGAGCACGTCGAAGAACTCGCCGTCCCACTCGACGACGACCGTCGAGACGGCCGCGGTGTCGAACGCGTGGGCGGCCTCTCGGGGCCTGTAGTGCCAGTTGATGGGCGTCTGGACGGCGCCGAGTCGCGCGCATGCGGCGATAGCGACGACGTACTCGATGCCGTTGTGGAGATACAGCCCGACGCGGTCGCCGGGGGCGACGCCGACGGAGTCGAGTGCGCCGGCAAGGGCGTCGCCCCGCGCCGCGAGTTCGCCGAACGTCAGCGTCTCGCCCGTCGTCGCGTCCGTCACGAACGGGTCGTCGGGCCACAGCGTCGCCGCGGCCTCGACCGCCTCTGCGACGGTGTCTGCCGCCCGAATCGCCGGCTCGAACCCCTCGCGGACGGCGTCGTAGCGGAACCCTTCGTCCATACCCGGCGGTGCGATGGATGGGATAAAAAGCTCGCCCCCGTTCGCTCATCGTGGCGCGGTTCCGCGGTGCCCGTTGTGCGCCTACTCCGTCTGGTCGCGGTACGCCGCGGGCGAGAGCAGGTCGTCGAACTCTCCCTCGTCTGCGGGGTCGAGCTTTAGCATCCAGCCGTCGCCGAACGGGTCCTCGTTCACCAGCTCGGGGGCGTCGAACAGCTCCTCGTTCACGGCCACGACCTCGCCGGAGACGGGCGCGTACAGGTCCGAAACGGCCTTGATGGACTCGATGACGCCGAACTCGTCGCCGGCCGTGAGCTCGTCGCCGGCCTCGGGGAGCTCGACGAACACCACGTCGCCGAGCTCGTCCTGTGCGAAGTCGGTGATGCCGACGCGGACCGCGCCGTTCGGGCGGGCCCACTCGTGGGTCTCTCTGTACCGGCGGTCGTCGCGGATGTCGAAGCTCATGGTTCGTAGAACGGAAGTGTCTGGACGCGGGCGTTCTTCTGGTTCCCCCGGACGACCACCCGCAGGTTCGTCCCGGGGTCGGCGTACTCGACCGGGATATACCCCATCCCGATCGGCTCGTCGAGCGTCGGACTCATCGTCCCCGACGTGACCTCGCCGACGACGCGGTTCTCCGTGTTGACGATGTCGTAGCCGTGTCGCGGCACGCCTCGCTCCGTGAGCCGGAACCCGGTGAACTGCTCCTCGACGCCGGCCTCCCGCTGGGCGGCGAGCGCGTCACGGCCGACGAACTCCGTGTCGAGGTCGACCGCGAAGCCGATGTCGGCCTCGAACGGTGTGCGTGGGTCTGACTCGACGTCGAAGTCCTGCCCCGACAGGAGGAAGCCGGCTTCGATGCGGAGCGTGTCGCGGGCGCCGAGCCCACACGGCTGGACCGTGGCGCCCTCCGGCTCGGCGTCGGACAGCGTCTCCCAGACGGTCGGGGCGTCCGTCGTCGGGAGGAGGAACTCGACGCCGTCCTCGCCGGTGTAGCCCGTCCGCGCGACGAGACAGCCGACGCCGTCGACGCTCGCCTCGCGGACGCTGAAGCGGCCGAGTTCGGCGAGCGGGGCGTCCGCGAGGTCGGCCGCCGTCGCCACCGCGTCGGGCCCCTGCAGCGCGAACATCGCGTACTCCTCGGTGGCGTTCTCGACGACGGCGTCGAGCCCCCACTCGTCGCGGTGGTCGGTCCACCGCTCGAAGACGGCGTCGTCGCCGCCGGCGTTCGGGACGAACAGGTACGTCTCCCCGTCGGGGAGCAGGTAGACGACGGTGTCGTCGATCATCTCGCCGGCCTCGTTCGTGATGGCGCTGTACTGTGCGTCGCCCGGCGCGAGCGCGGCCACGTCGTTCGTCGTCAGCCGGTTCATCAGGGCCGTCGCGTCCGCCCCGGACACCTCGATCTCGCCCATGTGCGAGACGTCGAACAGTCCCGCCGCAGAGCGGACGGCCTCGTGTTCGACCCGGATGCCGTCGAACTCGACCGGCATGTCCCAGCCGCCGAACTCGGTGAACTTCGCGCCGCGCTCGGCGTGGAGCTCGCGCAACGGCGGCGTCCGAAGGGCCATGTTCCGACCCTCTCGCGGCGGGCGTTAATACGTTCGGTTCTCGGCGCGACCGACACCGGTCTTCGCGTCCGCGCCACGGACCGACACCGGTATCGGTCGCGGTGCCGAGCCCACGGTATGGAGGAGTCCCCCGCGCGCGTCGGCCTGTTCGTCGACGGGCCCAACGTGTTCCGCGAGGAGTTCGACGTGGACTTAGACGACATCCGCGAGGCGGCCACGGCAGAGGGACGGCTCGCGGTGAAGCGGCTGTATCTCGATGAGGGCGCGCCGCCGGAGCTCGTCCGCGCCGCAGAGGCCCGTGGCTTCGAGGTGACGGTGACGAGCGGGGACGTCGACGTGAAACTCGCCGTCGACGCGACGGAGTTCGTCGTCGCCGGTGGGCTGGAGACGCTCGTCGTCGTCTCGCGGGACACGGATTTCAAGCCCGCCGTCGAGGTGGCGAACCGCCACGGCCTCCGGACCGTCGCCGTCGCGCCGGGCGAGCACGGTCGGTCCGACGCGCTGAGCAACGCCGCACACGGCCGACTGACGCTGGATTCGCTGGAGTAGCTTCGCCCGTCCGCTCGGTACCCGATTCGCGTCCTCGACGACGCTACGCTTTTTACCCGGTCGGCGCACGTCCCACCGTGGTCTCGCTCCCGACGCTCGTCGCGGCGGCCGCCGTCGGCACAGCGCTCACCTACGTCGCGAGCGGCCGGCTCGAACGCGCCTCGGCCCGACTCGGTGCCCACTACGGGCTCCCGCCCGTCGTGCAAGGCGCGGTCATCGCCGCCGTCGGCTCGTCGATGCCGGAACTCGCCTCCGCGGTGCTCGCGACGCTGCTCCACGGCGAGTTCGACCTCGGCGTCGGCTCAATCGTCGGCTCTGCGGTGTTCAACGTGCTCGTCATTCCCGCGCTGTCGGCGCTGGCCGCGGGCGGCACGCTCGCGACGGACCGAGACCTCGTCTACAAGGAGGCGCTGTTCTACATGCTCGCCGTCGCAGCGATAACACTCACGTTCGCCCTCGCGGTCATTTACGACCCGGTCGCGGGCGAGGGGCTCCGAGGGCGGGTCGGTCGGCCGCTTGCGCTCGCACCGCTCGCGCTGTACGGGCTCTACGCCTTCATCCAGTATGCGGACACGGTCGACCACGCCGGCGACCGCGAGCCGAACATCGCGGTCGGCCGACAGTGGCTCCTGCTCGCCGGGTCGCTCCTCGTCATCATCGCCGGCGTGGAGCTGCTCGTGCAGGCGGCGCTCGGCCTCGGCGAGGCGTTCGGCACGCCGCCGTTCCTCTGGGGGGTCACCGTCGTCGCCGCAGGGACGAGCCTGCCGGACGCCGTCGTCTCCGTGCGCGCTGCGCGCGGCGGCGACAGCGCCGTCTCGCTCGCGAACGTGATCGGCTCGAACGTGTTCGACCTGCTCGTAGCCGTTCCCGCCGGCGTGTTGCTCGCCGGCGCCGTGACGGTGAACTTCGCGAGCGTCACGCCGATGATGGCGTTCCTCGTCGTCGCCACCGTCGCGTTTTTCGCCGTCACCCGGACGAGCCTGGAACTCGGCCGCGGCGAGGCCGCGGGCCTACTCGTCCTGTACGGCGTCTTCGTCGCGTGGATGGCCGCGGAGGTCACGGGCATCACGGCGCTGCTGTGACGCCCTCGTGGGCCGGCCCCGACCGGCGACGGCGGAGGATGCGCCCGAAGGGCAGAGTTTTCCACGCGTGCGCCGGAGGCGGGGACATGGAACCAGTCCTCGACAACCACCTCCACCTCGACCCGGTGAACGGCCGCGGCGCCGAAGCCGCCGCCGAGTTCGCCCGTGCCGGTGGGACGCACCTGCTCGTGGTGAACAAGGCGTCCTGGTCGCTCGTCGGCGAGGTCGACGGCCCGGACGGCTTCCGCGAGACGTTCGAATTAACCGTCGACGTCACCGAGGACGCCGGCGACCACCTCTCCGGCCGCGCGTGGCCCGTCCTCGGCGTCCATCCCGCGCTGATCTCACAGCTCACTGACCGGGGCTACGCGCCCGAGGAGGCGCGCGAGCTGATGTGTACGGGGCTCGACGTCGCCGCGGGGTTCGTCGCCGACGGCCCCGCGGTCGCCCTCAAGTCCGGGCGCCCGCACTACGACGTCGACGAGGCGGTGTGGGACGCTTCGAACGCGGTGATGCGCCACGCCTTCGAGCTCGGCGCCGAGGTGGGGTGTCCCGTTCAGCTCCACACCGAGGGCGGCGACGACTTCACCGACATCGCGGCGTGGGCCGAGGAGGCCGGGCTCCCCGCCGGCCAGGTGGTGAAACACTACAGCGAGGGACCGATCGACGGCCCGGTGCCGAGCGTCATCGCGCGAAAAGCGGGGCTCGAAGCGACCGCGGAATCGGGCGAGCCGTTCCTGATGGAGACGGATTTCATCGACGATCCGGACCGACCGGGCGCAGTGCTCGGCCCGAAAACCGTTCCGCGTCGCGTCGAGTGGCTCCGCGAGCAGGGGTACGAGGCCGCAGTCCACAGGGCGCACGTCGAAACGCCTGCTGCGGTGTACGGCATCGACACGGAGCGGACGCTCGAGTGAAGGCGCGCAGTTCGCGGGTGCCACCCCCGGGAAACCGCCTCTCACACCCCCAGAAGGCATATACCGACCTCGCCGAAACGAGAGGGCATGCCACCGCCCTCCACGCCAGCCGTCGGCATCGGATCGGACGCGGTCGCCATCCCCGGCGAGCACGTCCTGTTCCGCAACGACGGCCGGACGGCGACTGAGCTTCGGGTCGTTCGTCGGCGCGACGGCCGTGCCGAGTCGGACCGGCTCGGACTCGCTCCCGGCGACAGCACGACGCTCCCGGTGCCCCGCGGGAGCGGCGCGGTCACCGTCGAGGTCCACGGACCCGACTCGACCGCGACCACCGCATTCACGCCCGGTGAGTCTCCCCCGCTGTTCGTCTACCGGGACGGCGCGACCGTCGTCGTTCGCGACTGATTTTTCACCCCGCCGGCCCTCGGGTCGATCATGAAGGAATCGGGGTTCAAGGAAGTCACGCGGGTCGCGGCGGCGCGAGAGCGACTGCTCGACGCCGTGACGCCGGTCGAGTCGACGGCGTCGTTGCCGCTGCTCTCGGCCGACGGACGGGTGCTCGCGGAGCCGGTCGCGGCCGCGAGGAACGTCCCACACTATCCACGCGCGGCGATGGACGGCTACGCCGTTCGCGCACAGGACACGTTCGGCGCGTCGAGCCGGTCGCCAGCGGTGTTGCGCGAACGCGAGCGCGACGAACCGGTCGCACCGGAGGCGGCGACGCCGGTCCACACCGGGAGCGAACTACCCGACGGCGCGGACGCCGTCGTGATGGTCGAGGAGACGGAGCGGTTCGCTGGCGAGATCGAGGTATTCGACGCCGTCGGCGAGGGGGAGAACGTCGCACCCCCCGGAGAAGACGTCGAGGCGGGCCAGCCGCTGTACGACGCGGGCCACCAGCTCCGCCCTTCGGACGTCGGCTTGCTGAAGTCGACGGGCGTGACCGCGGTCGACTGCTACGAGCGACCGAGCGTCGGCGTCGTCCCGACGGGGGAGGAGCTCGTGCAGGCCGACCCCGAGCCGGGGGAGGTCATCGAGACGAACGGGCTCACCGTCTCTCGACTCGTGGAGCGGTGGGGCGGTCGGGCGACGTACCGGGACGTGGTCACCGACGACGAGGCGGCGCTGCGGGCCGCCATCCAGCGCGACCTGACGAAGGAGATCGTCGTCACGACCGGCGGCTCCTCCGTCGGCGAGCGGGACCTCATTCCCGACGTGGTCGACGAGCTGGGCGAGCTGCTCGTCCACGGCGTCGCGCTGAAGCCAGGCCACCCTTGCGCGCTCGGCGTCGTCGAGGAGACACCCGTGTTGATGCTGCCGGGCTACCCGGTCGCGTGTATCGTCAACGCCGTGCAGTTCCTGCGGCCGGCGCTGAAGGCGGCGGGGCGGATGCCACGTGAGCCGTTCCCGACCGTCGAGGCGCGGCTGACGCGGAAGATCGCCTCCTCGCCCGGCGAACGGACGTTCGTACGGGTGTCGCTGAACGAGACTGAAGGGACGGAGGCCCCCGACTTCGCTGCGACGCCGACCCGCGCGTCCGGCTCCGGCGTCCTCTCCTCTGTCGCGCTCGCCGACGGGTGGGTCGTCGTCGAGGAGGACAACGAAGGAATCGCCGAGGGTGCGACCGTCACCGTGGAAGATTGGGAGTACCATGTCTGAATACGTGGAGATGTTCCGACTCGCTCGCTACGCTCGCTGCGTGGGGCTGCAACTCCCCTCGTCGGTCCCGCGAGGTGAACTCGCGTGACCGACAGGAAGGAGTTCCGTGACCTCGCCCCACCGGAGCGGGCCCACGAGGCCATCGACTCGCTCGACCTCTCGCCGGTCCCGGAGGCGGTGCCGCTCGCGGAGGCGCGGGGCCGCGTCCTCGCGGAACGAATCGATGCCGATCTCGACGTGCCGGGGTTCGACCGCGCCAGCGTCGACGGCTACGCCCTCCGCGCGAGCGACACATTCGGCGCGGACGAGGCCGATCCCGCGCGGCTCGACCTCGTCGGCGAGGTCCACGCCGGGGAGGTGCCGGACGTGACCGTCGGCGACGGCGAGTGCGCCGAGATATCCACGGGCGCGGTCGTCCCGGACGGCGCCGACGCGGTGGTGATGGTCGAACGAACCGACGTCGAAGACGGGGAAGTGCTCGTCCGCACGTCGCTCGCGCCCGGCGACCGCATCATGTTCGCGGGTGCAGACGTGGCGGCCGGCGAGCGCGCCCTCGGCCCGGGGACGGAGATCACGGCGCGCGAGATCGGGCTGCTGTCTGCGCTTGGCGTCGACGAGGTGCCCGTCCGCGGGAAGCCGACAGTCGGCATCGTCTCCACGGGCGACGAGCTCGTCAGGCCGGGCGAGCCGCTCCGCAGCGAGGCGGGTCAGATCTACGACGTGAACAGCTACACGGTCGCCGCGGGGGTCGGGGAGGCGGGCGGCGAGCCGGTGCTCTACGAGCACGCGGGCGACGACCGCGCGGAGATGGAACGGGTGTTGCGCGAGGCGGCAGACGAGTGTGATCTCGTGCTCTCCTCGGGATCGACCTCCGCCAGCGCCGTCGACGTCATCTACCGCGTCATCGAGGAGCGGGGCGAGCTGCTGCTTCACGGGGTGGCCGTCAAGCCCGGCAAGCCGATGTTGATCGGCACGCTCGACGACAGCGCGTACGTCGGCCTCCCGGGATATCCGGTCAGCGCGCTCACCATCTTCCGGACGTTCGTCGCGCCCGCAATCCGGCGGGCGGCGGGAGTCCCCGAGCCGGAGCGCGCGACCGTCGTGGGGGAGATGGCCGTCGAGGAGCGGTACGCGGAGGGGCGGCTGCGCTACATGCCGGCCGGGCTCGTCGCGGACGGTGACGGGGACGTGCTCGTCTACCCCGTCGACAAGGGCTCCGGTGCGACCACGTCACTCGTCGAGGCGGACGGCGTCGTCGCCGTGCCGCCCGACACCGAGTATCTCGCCCGCGGGGAACGGGTCGAGGTACAGCTCTTCTCGCCGGACGTGCGCCCGCCGACGCTGTTCGGCGTCGGCGAGGACGACCCCGCGCTCGCACGACTCCTCGACCGGCTCGACCGACCTCGGTATCTCGGGCAGGGCTCCCGTCCGGGACTGCGACGCGTCCGCGACGGCGTCGCCGACGTGGCGGTGACGAGCGCCCCGGACGACGGCCGCGTCGAGACGGTCGAACTCGGCCGGTGGCACCGGGAGTGGGGCCTCGTCGTCCCGGCCGGAAACCCGGACGACGTGACCGGGCTGGCGTCACTCGTCGACGACGACCTCGCGTTCGTGAACCGCACGACTGACTCCGGACTCCGCACGTCGCTGTCGGATGCGCTCGCCGATCTCGCCGACGAGCGGGGGGTCGACCGCCACGACCTCGTCGACGCTATCGACGGGTTCGACCGCGCCGTCCGCGCTCACGAGTCACCGGCGCGGCGCGTCCTCGGGGGGAAGGCGGACGTCGGACTCGGGCTCAGCGCGACGGCCGCTCGGCTCGACGTGGACTTCGTGCCGGTCGGCACCGAAACCGTCCGGGTCGTGGCGAATCCAGACCGCGTCGACAAGCCGGGCGTCGAACGCCTTCGAGCAGTCGTCTCGGCGGCCGGAGACGTGCTCGACTCGCTGCCCGGCTACGCGAGCGACGGATAGCTCGATTCCCGGACCGCCGGCGCTGTCGACCGGGGTGCCACGGACAGAATTAATAGCTGCACTGGTCGCGGAAGCAGGGTAGAGCGGCAAGGAGCCGCACTGGTCGCGGAAGCAGAATCGCGGGTAACACGTAAGTCGGGGGGCGTTTTAACTCCAAATATGTCGTGTAATCACGAACTGAACCCCGAGTACATCTATCCGTCCGATATCGACGTGTTGGACGTCGACGCAACGGAAACCGGGCTCGTACTCAACGTCGCGCTACCGTGCCCGGAGTGCGGACAGGCGCTGGAGCTGTCCACGGACGTGACCGTGGTGTCGGAATCCGACCTCGAACTCCCGCTCGACGACGAGTGGTACGACTGAGTTGAAGACTCGGTTGCGTTGGAAGACGCTCGCGTGACCGTTCCGGGGCTGGCTCGAACGTTCGATCGGCACCCCGGCCAAACGCTCGTCCCACTACCGGTCCCCCCGCCGACCGCTCAGTCTGCCGGTCTGTCGACGGCGAACAGTTCGTCGAACCCCTCGATGCGGTAGTCGCCGCGGACACACATCCCGCGGCGGTCGTGACCGTGTCGCTCGACGTGAATGCCGTCGAGGCCAGCGTTCCACGCCGCACCGACGTCGTGGGGTCCGTCACCGGCGAGGACGCCGCGCTGGTCGCCGGTGACGCCGAGGTCACGCATCGCCGTCCGAACCGGCGCGGGGTCGGGTTTCCACCCCGTCTCGTCCGAGCAACAGAGCACGGTGTCGAACCAGTCGCGGATGTCGAGTCGGTCGAGTACCGGCTCGGCGAGATACGACTGCGAGTGGGTGACGACGCCGACCGGGACGTCGACGGCCGCGAACCGCTCTGCGTCCGGGTAGACGAACGAGTGGTCCGCGCGAGCCTCGCCGTCCTCCACCTCGTGGAACGCCGTCCAGAACGCCTCGGGGTCGACGTTCCAGCGTTCGAGCTGGTCGTTCCGGAATCCGCCGAGCCCGTGCCAGAGTATCTCCGCCTGCTCCTGCGAGAAGCCGTGGCCGATGCGGTCGCCCACGGCCTCGAACACGTCGTGGACGTAGCCGGGCTCGACGTCGACGAGCGTCCCGTCGAGGTCCAACAGCCAGTAGTCGTAGTCGGTGCCGTCGGTCATGTGGAGCCGTGAGTAGTCGGTTCTGTAATAAGTGCTTTCCGGGGGCGTGTGCGGTCGAAACAGGTGTGCGGCTCGGGAGTAGCCGTCGTCACATGGGGCTCGGAGCGGGGGTATCGGTCGTCGTCATCGCCGCACGGCGGGAGGTACTCTCCCGACGCACAAGGCCGTTGTGCCGTCGTCCGGCGTGGACTGTCCTCGTGGAGGCCGCGCCGCCGTCGCTACCCCGACTCGACTCTGATGCTACTTCCGAGATACTTCTTCAGCGCCTTGACCGCGTCGTCGGCACGAAACGCATCGAGGTCGGCGGCGACTGCTTCCCGGAGCGCGTCGTAGTACTCGCGGTCGCAGGCGAGCTCGCGGAACTCGACCGACTCGACGGTCACGCCGAGCGTCTCCTCCGTGAGGTCGCGGAGGTGCGCCTCGTCCGCGACCGCTCCGCGCCAGCAGTTGTCGCGGAAGAAGCGCCACCCCTCTTCGCCGGGCGGCGCGGCCCGCCGCCGGAGCGTCGTCTCGAAGCGATCGGGCGACAGCGACACGTCGGGATCAGTCGGCTCGACGCGGAGCCGGACTCGGAACACGTAGTCGCCGCGCACGCTCAGTCCGCGAGCTCGTTTAGCCGACCGGCGAGGTCGATGTCCTTTCCCGTGATGCCGCCGGCGTCGTGGGTGGTGAGCCGGACCTCCACCTCGCGCCACTCGACGGTGAGCGTCGGGTGGTGGAACGCCTCCTCCGCGAGGCCGCCGGCGCCGGCCGCGAAGCCGACGCCTTCGAGATACGAGTCGAACTCGAACGTTCGGCAGATCTCGTCGCCGTCGCGGGACCATCCCGCCGGGAGCTGTGCCGCGACCTCCTCGTCTGACAGGGTCTCGCCCATACCGGCGGGTCGGGCTCCGACCCGATAAAACGCGGCCTCGAAGCGGGGGCCGTGTTAACTTAGGAACGAGGCGTTCGATTTTTGAGTGTCTATGCCCGAAATCAAACGCCTCAGAGGCCGTAGCGAGTGGATTGACTTAGCGCTTGTTGAGCGAGAGCGGACACCCGAACCGATCATTGAAGTCGGTATTCAGTTGCATCTTCCAGGTCTATCACTTTCGAATACAAAACAGTATCTTGGGAGGTTGGGTGTCGAGCGGAGTTGTCCCGCGATTCACAACTGGGTGCAGAAGGCTGATCTACAGCCGGCTGGCGATGGAGCTCCGAATCAGATCGCGGTCGACGAGACGGTGATTCCGATCAATGAGGAACGTTACTGGCTGTACGCTGCTGTCAATCCCGAAACGAACGAATTCCTCCACGTTCGGCTATTTCAGACGAGAACCACGCAACTCACCGTGCTGTTTTTACGTGAACTCCGCGAGAAACAGCAGGTCGAGCAAGCGACGTTTCTCGTCGATGGAGCGCCGTATCTCAAAGCCGCACCCGAGCGACTTGGCCTCCGGTTTCAGATATCTCGCCACGGAAATCGGAATGCTGTCGAACGTGTCTTTCGAGAGGTAAAACGACGAACCGCTTCGTTTGGAAATACGTTCAGCAACGTGGAGCCACCGACTGCCGAATCGTGGCTCCAAGCCTTCGCCGTCTGGTGGAATCAATGCTAAACTTAACACGACGGAAGCGGGCGGCGGGGTGCTGCTCTGGGCTGAGACGGGCTCCGCCGAGTCTCGTTTCTCTAGGTACGAAGAGATGCCGTTGAAGTAACTCCGGTGTATCAACCCCGATGCCACCAGCGGCGATTGCCGTGCGACACCCGTTGCTGGGGGGTGATGGGTGTCACGGTGGCTTGGGGACGCATCCGGGCCTCCTCGAACGCGGCAGTTCGCCGCGACGAGGAGGTTCCTGCACCCGAATCCGGCGCCGACCGAGCCTCAGCTCTCGTCGGCGAAGATACTCGTCTCCGTCGTCACTTCGATCTCAGCGCGCGCCCAGCGAGCGGCCACGAGGCCACAGACGGCGACGACGGCGAGCGCGACGACCGTTCCGACGGCGACGGACTCGCCGTAGCTCTGTCGGCCGAGTACCAGCAGGCCGGCGAGTAGCGCGGCGCCGACGCCGGCGACGAACCGCGAGCGCTCGGCACGGAGCCACGTCGCCGCGGCCACCAGCGCCGCGAACGCGCCGAGCAGCAGCGCGTAGTACACCACCTGCACGGCGGAGCCGAAAGCGAACACCAGCCGCGGGGAGACGACGGCCGCGGGAACAGCGAGTCCCGCGCCCACGAGTCCGGCAGTTCGAGCGCGGGCGGCTGTCTCGGCCATGGAGCCGTCGTAGCTCCACGCGGCCGCCAACACCAGCAGCCCGAAGATTGCCGTCGCGGTCGCGAAGTGAGCGACGAGCACGGCCCACTGATACGTCGTGACGGTGAACATCCCGAGCACGACCTGCACGGGGAGAACGACGAGCGCCGCCGTCGTCGCGTAGCGGATGCGCGCGCTCCGGCCAGTCCGCCACGCCTGCACGGTCGTGCCGAGCACGACGAGCCCGGTGACCCCGGCGACCAGCCGGTGGAACCACTCGACGAAGCTGAGGTAGTTCGCGGGGAGCAGTCCGCCGAGCGGGCCGTCACACAGCGGCCAGCGCTGCGCGCAGGTGAGTCCCGCGCCCTCCGCCGCGGTGAACACGCCGAGCAGCATCGTCACCGCGGCCAGCACCGCGGTTCCCGCCGCTAGCTTGCGGAATCGGGTCATTACCGTCGCTCGGGACTGCCCCGACTTAACGCCCGCGTTCCCGCCCCGGTGTCGGGCTTTGCTCTCTTCCCCCCGTCTGGAATACGACAGACGACGTATGCGACTTCGCATAGGTTTTTGGGGGTGCCGCGTTCGTCCCCAGCATGGGATTGGACGAGGATTCGCTGGAGTATCACGCGGGGGCGCCGCCGGGGAAGATAGAGATTTCGACGACGAAGCCGACGAACACCCAGCGTGACCTGTCGCTGGCATACTCGCCGGGCGTCGCCGCCCCGTGTGAGGCGATTGCCGAGAACCCCGCGGAGGCGTACAAATACACGGCGAAGGGGAATCTGGTGGGCGTCGTCTCGAACGGCTCGGCCGTCCTCGGCTTGGGCGACATCGGCGCACAGGCCTCGAAACCCGTCATGGAGGGGAAAGGCGTGCTGTTCAAGCGGTTCGCCGACATCGACGTCTTCGACATCGAACTCGACCAGACCGATCCCGAGGACATCATCACGAGCGTCCGGGCAATGGAGCCCACCTTCGGCGGGATCAACCTGGAGGACATCTCGGCGCCGGAGTGTTTCGAAATCGAGGAGCGCCTGCGCGAGCAGATGGACATTCCCGTGTTCCACGACGACCAGCACGGCACCGCCATCATCTCGGGGGCTGCGCTGCTCAACGCCTGTGACATCACCGGCAAAAACATCGAAGACCTCGAAATCGTCTTCTCGGGAGCCGGCGCGTCCGCCATCGCGTCGGCGCGATTTTACGTCTCGCTCGGCGCCTCGAAGGAGAACATCGTGATGTGTGACTCCTCGGGACCGATCACGACGGACCGCGACGACGTCAACGAGTACAAGCGGGAGTTCGCCTCAAGGACGGACGCCGATGACCTCGCGGACGCGATGGCGGGCGCGGACGTGTTCGTGGGGCTGTCGGTCGGAGGGATCGTGTCGCCGGAGATGGTGCGGTCGATGGCTGCCGATCCGGTCATCTTCGCGATGGCGAACCCGGACCCCGAGATCGGCTACGAGGAAGCGAAGAACGCCCGCGACGACACCGTCATCATGGCCACGGGGCGCTCTGATTACCCGAATCAGGTGAACAACGTGCTGGGGTTCCCGTTCATCTTCCGGGGCGCGCTCGACGTCCGCGCCACTGAGATCAACGAACGCATGAAACGCGCCGCAGCCGAGGCGCTCGCGAAGCTCGCCCGACAGGACGTGCCGGACGCGGTGGTGAAGGCGTACGGCGACCAGCCGCTGCAGTACGGGGCCGACTACGTCATCCCGAAGCCGCTGGACCCCCGCGTCCTGTTCGAGGTGGCGCCGGCGGTCGCCGAGGCGGCCATCGAGTCCGGCTGCGCCAGACAGGACCTCGACCTCTCGACGTACGCCGAGCGGCTGGAGGCGCGGCTCGGGAAGTCCCGGGAGATGATGCGGGTCGTCCTCAACAAGGCGAAGTCCGACCCCAAACGGGTCGTGCTCTCCGAGGGCGACGACGAGAAGATGATCCGCGCGGCCTACCAGCTCACGGATCAGGGAATCGCGGAGCCGGTGCTCATCGGTGACGGTGACGACATCCGCCGGACGGCCGCGGAGCTCGGGCTCGACTTCGAGCCCGAGGTCGTCGACCCCGAGGCTGGGAACCTCGACCCGTACGCGGACCGGCTGTACGAGCTCCGCCAGCGGAAAGGCATCACCCGCAACGAGGCAGCGGAGCTCGTCACCGACGGGAACTACCTCGGCAGCGTGATGGTGGAGATGGGCGACGCCGACGCGATGCTCACCGGGCTGATGCACCACTACCCGGAGGCGCTGAAGCCGCCGCTGCAGGTCGTCGGCACGGCCGAGGACGCGGAGTACGCGGCCGGCGTCTACATGCTCACGTTCAAGAATCGCGTCGTGTTCTGCGCGGACACGACGGTGAACCAGGACCCCGACGCCGACGTGCTGGAGGAGGTGACGAAGCAGACGGCGGAGCTGGCTCGACGGTTCAACGTCGACCCCCGCGCCGCGCTGCTGTCGTACTCCGACTTCGGCTCGGTCCAGAACGAGGGGACGTCGAAGGTCAGCGCCGCGGCTGCGGCGTTGCGGACGGACTCCTCGGTCGACTTTCCGGTTGACGGTGAGATGCAGGCTGACACGGCCGTCGTCGAGGAGATGCTGACGGGGACGTACGACTTTTCGGAGTTAGCGGGGCCGGCGAACGTGCTGGTGTTTCCGAATCTGGAGGCGGGAAACATCGCGTACAAGCTGCTGCAGCGCTTGGGCGGCGCCGAAGCCATTGGCCCGATGCTCGTCGGGATGGACAAGCCCGTCCACGTGCTCCAGCGCGGCGACGAGGTGAAAGACATCGTCAACCTCGCCGGCGTCGCCGTCGTCGACGCACAAGAAGAGTGAGAGCGTTACCGTGTCGAAGGGACGCGACGACGACACTCACACCGGCACGGTCGTCGACAACCGGAGACCGTTTCGTCCCTGCCGACCCGAATTCGGTAGTGGGAACCTGAACGATCTCTTCCATCGGTAGCGAGAAGTTAAGTGGGCCGCATCGGACGGTCACCTATGCGACACGAGAATCAAACGGTGTTCGTCACCGGTGCAGGACAGGGGATCGGCGAGGCGACGGCGAAGCGGTTCGCCGAGGCGGGCGCGTTCGTCGTCGTGACGGACGTGAACAGCGAGACGGGTTCGGAGACGGTCGCAGACATCGAAGACGGCGACTACCCCGGCGGCGCGGAGTTCACCGAACTCGACGTCACCGACGCCGACGCGTTCGAGGCCGCAGTCGACGCGACGGTCGAGGAGTACGGGCTCGACGTCGTCGTCAACAACGCGGGCGTCGGCCACCCGCCGGCAGACGTCGAGAACACCGACCAGTCGGTGTTCGAGTTCGTCCTCGACGTGAACGTCCGCGGCGTCTGGAACGGCTGTCAGGCCGCGCTCCCCCACCTGAAGGAGCAGGGGTCGGGCAGCATCGTCAACGTCGGCTCGCTCGCCTCCTTCTACGGGCTGCCGAAGCAGGGCGCCTACTCGCTGTCGAAAGGCGCGGTGATGAACTTCACGCGCGCGGTCGCCGCGGAGGCCGGCCGCGACGGCGTTCGGTGTAACGCCGTCTGCCCAGCGTTCACCGACACGGAACTCGGCCAGCAGTTCTTCGCGTCGCGCGAGGACCCGGAGCGGGCAAAGGAGATCATGCTGAAGCGCTACCCGCTCGGCCGGCTCGGCCAGCCCGAGGAGATCGCCGACGCCATCTCCTTCCTCGCCAGCGACGAGGCGTCGTACATCACCGGCGAGGGGCTGCGCGTCGACGGCGGCTTCTCCACGTCGTAGTTACCGCCCCTTCGCCATCTCGTCGCGCAACACTAGACAGACGCTCTCCAGGCGCGCGACCAGCGACCCCTCCTCGTCGGTCACGTCACACTCGACGAGTCCGACCGTTCGCCCGCCCTTCTTCACGTTCCCCTCGGCCGTGAGCGTCCCATTCCAGACGGGTTTGAGGAACTTCACGTCGCGTTCGAGCGTCGTGAACGACACCTCAGACTCGAGCGTGCTGGCGAAGGCGTAGCCCATCGCCGCGTCGCCGAGGTCACAGAGGACGCCCCCGTGGAGCGTCCCCATCGGGTTGGCGAAGCGCGGGCTGGCCTCCATCTCCAGGACGACGCGACCCGGCTCCATCTCGACGGGCGCGAAGCCGAGCAGCGCGCCGATGGGCGGCGGCACCTCGGCGACGGTCGCGCGGTCGGTCGTCCCCTCGCTTTCGACGTACGTCGCCACGGAGCGGCGCATCCGCGCCTCGTCGTCGGCCAGTTCAGCGAGCCGCTCGCTCGGAGCCTCGCCGAGCGCGTCACTCGTCGCTCGGGGCAGTTCGACCGTCAGCTCGACCGTCTCCTCGCTCATGCACGACCTTCCGGTCCGGGGGATTTAGCGGTTGCCCGTCAGGCTAGTCCGGCGCCGACGAGCCCGAAGTAGAGCCCCGCGAGGAGGACGCCCGCGCCGACGGCGCGGACGAGCCACGTGAGCCGCGAGTCCATCGCGTCCGAGCCGTACTCGCCGCCGCGGTCGCGGGGGACGCGCCCGGCCAGCTGCATCCGCAGTGCCGCCTCGGGATACGCGAGCAGGAAGCCGCCGAGCAAGACGCCGAGCACCGCCGCGAGCAGCGTTCGGAGAGCCATTCAGGCGCGGAGCCGCTCGATGCGCTTCTCGACCGGCGGATGCGTCGAGAACAGCCGCGCGAGGCCGGAGCCGTCACCGAAGATACACAGCGCGCTCACCTGCTCGTCGACCGCGGAGTCGTTCGCACGCTCGTTGCCGCGGCTGATCTTCTCCAATGCTCGTGCCAGCGGGTCGCCGGCGCCGATGGCGTCGCGCGCGTCGCTGTCCGCGACGTACTCCCGGTAGCGGGAGATGGCGAGCACGAACACCATCACGAGCAGCTGGACGAGCTGGCCGACGACGATGGCGAGAAAGAAGTCCGCGAGGTCGTTGTCCCCGGTCAGGAGGACGACCCACTGTGCGACGATGGCGACGATGGAGGCGATCCCCTGCCCGAGCACCATCATCACCACGTCGCGGTTCGCGATGTGGGCGAGCTCGTGTGCGAGCACGCCGTCGAGCTCGTCGTCGTCGAGCAGGCTGATCAGCTCCTCGCTGACGACGACGACGCCGGCGCCCTTCCGCCCGACTGCGAAAGCGTTCGGCACGCCCATCCGGGCGACCTTCAGCGTCGGCTTCTCGATGCCCATATCCCGGGAGAGCGCCTCCACGCGGTCGTGGATGCGCCGGTAGCGGTCCTCCGGCATGTCCTCTGCGCCGACGCTGCGCAGCGCGGCCCACTTGCCGACCTTGTACTGGACCCCGACGAACAGCACGCTCCCGACGAGGACGAGCGGGAAGACGCCGCTGCCGAACATCGACAGCAGCACGGCGGCCGCGACGGCGTAGAAGGCAAACAGGATGGAGCCGACGACCGCCATTCTGGCTTTCAGTCCGAGATGTTTCATCGGCGGGAGTTACGCTTCGGGTCACATAGGTTCGGCGGCCGATACCCGTCCGCGATCTCTCGCCGGTAAACAATCGACGAGTCCGTCGACCGCCGCTCTCACGAGGCCCCACGAGAGCCGGCCCTGCCACCTGTCGACGTCCTCTGCGTCGAGCGACTGTACACCCCACGGGACGATTCGGCTTGGTTCGGGCGTCCCACCACGGATCCAGTCATCGGACGGAATCTCGACGAGTCCGTCGTGCCACGTCTTCGTCGTCAACGTCACCGCGACGTACTGCTCACCGTGGAACGGGCGCCCCTCGTGGTTCGAGAGAACGAGTCACGGGCGAGCGGCTTCGCCACCGCGGAGCGGATCGGCACCGAAGACGACATCCCCCGGCTCGAAGACGACCGTCTCGGTCACTGCTCGTCCTCGACGCTCGGATGCGGCTCCTCGGGAGCCTGTTCCCTCCACGCGTCGTCGTCTTCCTCTCCGAACTGTTCGTTGAACAGTGCCGTCGCCCGTTCGTAGCCGTCGTATTCGGACAGTCGCTCCTCGTCGCGCGTGACCGCCCAGTAGGTCCCCTTGTGTTCGACGAGTCCCCGGCTCTTCAGCCGCGAGAGCGCGGTGCTCACGGTACCGGAGTCGAGTTCCGCCCGTGCGGCGATCTCGCTGGCCTCGAACGCCCGGTCGGCGTGTGCCACGAGGAAGCCGAGCACTCTGTCGGGGGTCGAGAGCTCGACGAGCTCCCCCTCGTCGGCCCGCTCGAACGTTTCCCGGTCGATGGACATCACGAAGAGAGTGGGGCTATCCGATGATAAGTGTGTTCGTGATAAGATTAGCGTGATCAGCGTAAACGACGTAAATCCACACCTTCATACCCGGAACGCCGCCACGGACGCACATGACCGCGGAGGGAATCGTCGGCGAGTACGTCGCGCTGAAGCGCGAGGCCGACGCGGACCTGCTGGCGATGCAGATGGGCGATTTCTACGAGTTCTTCGGCGAGGACGCCGCGACGGTCGGCGCGGAGCTCGACCTGAAGGTGTCCGAGCGGTCCTCGGGCGGCGAACTGTACGAGATGGCGGGCGTCCCGGTCGACGACCTCGACCCGTACCTGAAGGCGCTCGTCGAGCGCGGCTACCGGGTCGCGGTCGCCGACCAGCGCGAGGTCGACGGCGGCCACGAACGACGGGTTTCGCGGGTCGTCACGCCGGGGACGCTCGTCGACCCGACCGGTGACGACGCGCAGTATCTCGCGACGGTCGTCGCCGACGGCGACGCGTACGGGCTCGCCTTCCTCGACGTGACGACGGGGCGGTTCCACGTCACCTCGGTGTCGGGGTCGGACGCGCTCTCGCGTGCGGCGACGGAGCTGTACCGGTTCGCGCCGACGGAGCTCCTGCCGGGGCCGTCGTTGCGGAGCGACGACGCGTTCCTCGACGCCGTCCGCGAGCGGGTCGACGCGACCGTCACGCTCCACGCGACGGACGACTTCGCGCCGGGTCGCGCCCGCCACACCCTATCAGAGCAGTTCGGCGAGGCGCCCGAGTACGTCGGCCTCGACGCCGAGGTCGCCGTGCAGGCGGCCGGCGCCGCGCTCGCGTACGTCGACGCGACGGGCGTCGGCGTGCTCGCCTCCGTCACCCGGCTGCGCGCGTACACGCCGGACGAGCACGTCTCGCTCGACGCGACCACCCAGCGCAACCTCGAGTTGACGGCGCCGATGACCGACCGGAGCCGCTCGCTGTTCGAGACGATAGACCACACGGAGACGAGCGCGGGCGGCCGGCTGCTGAAGGAGTGGCTCGTCCGGCCGATCCGCCGCCGTGGCGAACTCGAGGCGCGAGGGGACGCCGTCGCCGCGCTCGCCGCCGACGCGATGGCTCGCGAACGGCTCCGGGAGCTGCTCGGCGACGCCTACGACCTCGAACGGCTCGCCTCGCGGGCCGTCTCGGGGAGCCTCGACGCGCCCGCGATGTGCCGGGTTCGGGACACGTTCGGGCTCGTTGACGACGTCGCCGAGGTCGTCGAGTCGAGCACACGGCTCGGAGGGTCGGCCGTCGCGGACGCGGTCGCCGCCCTCGACCGCGAGGCCGTCCGGGCGCTCTACGAGGAACTCGACGACGCGCTCGCGGCCGACCCGCCCGGGACGCTCACCGAGGGCGGGCTGCTCCGGCCCGAGTACGACGAGGAGCTCGCCGCACTCGTCGAACAGCACGACGAAGCGCTCGAGTGGGTCGACACGCTCGCCGACCGCGAGTCGGCCGCGCACGGCCTCTCGCATCTGTCCGTCGACCGCAACACGACGGACGGCTACTACATCCAGGTCGGCAAGTCGGAGGCCGACGCCGTGCCGGACCACTACGAGGGGATCAAGACGCTGAAGAACAGCGAGCGGTACGTCACGCCCGAACTCCAGGAGCGCGAACGCGAGATCGTCCGGCTGGAGGAGCGCCGCGGCGACCTGGAGTACGAGCTGTTCGGCGCGCTCCGCGACCGGGTCGCCGACCGGGCGGAGCTGTTGCAGGCCGTCGGGTCGGCGCTCGCCGAGCTCGACGTCTACTGCTCCTTCGCGGCCCACGCCGTCCGGAACGACTGGACGCGGCCGGAGTTGACCGACGGCGACGCCATCCGCGTCGAGGCGGGGCGCCACCCCGTCGTCGAGCAGTCCGTCGAGTTCGTCCCGAACGACCTCGTGCTCGACCGCGACCGGCGGTTCCTGCTCGTCACCGGGCCGAACATGAGCGGGAAGTCGACGTACATGCGGCAGGCGGCGCTCATCACCCTGCTCGCGCAGGCCGGGAGCTTCGTCCCCGCCGACGCCGCGGAGGTCGGGCTCGTCGACGGCGTGTTCACCCGCGTCGGCGCACTCGACGAGCTCGCCGGTGGCCGCTCGACGTTCATGGTCGAGATGAGCGAGCTGTCGAACATCCTCCACTCGGCGACCGAGGAGTCGCTGGTCGTCCTCGACGAGGTCGGCCGCGGGACAGCGACGTACGACGGCATCTCCATCGCGTGGGCCGCGACGGAGTATCTCGCGAACGAGGTCCGCGCGAAGACGCTCTTTGCCACCCACTACCACGAGCTCACCGCGCTCGGCGACGAGCTCCCGTCGGTCGAGAACGTCCGGGTTGCCGTCGAGGAGGCCGACGACGACGTGACGTTCCTCCGGACGGTCGAGCCGGGGGCGACGGACCGCTCGTACGGCGTCCACGTCGCGAAACTCGCCGGCGTCCCCGATCCGGTCGTGGCCCGCTCCCGGGAGGTGCTCGATCGGCTCCGGAACGACGAGGCCATCGAGGTTCGCGGCGGCACCGAGGACGGGACGACGCAGGCCGTCTTCGACCTCGGCGCGGGGGAGTTCACGGACGACCCCGGCGAGGCCGCGACGGCCGACGACGCGGTTGCGACCGACGGGAGCCGGGAGCCGTCGCTCGACCCGGCGACGGCTGCGGTGCTCGACGAGCTCCGCGGGCTCGACATCGACGAGACGCCGCCTGTGGAGCTGATGGCGACGGTCCAGCGGTGGCAGTCGGACCTCGACGACGAGTAGCCACGGGTTGCACGCGCCGAGCCGGTCGCCCTCCGTTTCCGGTCGAGCGCGTCCTGTCTCGGTCAACCTGCCCTTCGTTTCCGATCGAACGAACCCTGTTCAGTTCTCTCGCCCCTCGGTTTCACGTCGAACTCGGCCGACGGGAACGCTTATCGGGCGCTCCCACGCAGGCAGGGTATATCCGCCGCCGAGCATGAGTGATTCCGACGACACCTTCGAGCCATGAGTGACCCCGACGACGCCCCCGGCAGCTACGACTCCGACGCCGTCGAGCCGCGCCTCGCCGAGGCGTGGGCCGAGGCGGACCTTCACGCGTACGACGACGATCCGGATCGCCCGGACTACGTCATCGACACGCCGCCGCCGTATCCGACCGGAAACCTCCACGTCGGCAACGCGCTCGGCTGGTGTTACATGGACTTCCTCGCCCGCTACCGGCGGCTGCGTGGCGACGACGTCCTGTTTCCGCAGGGGTGGGACTGCCACGGGCTCCCGACGGAGGTGAAAGTCGAGGAGACCCACGGAATCCACCGGACGGAGGTGCCACGCGAGGAGTTCCGCAGGCTGTGCGTCGAGCACACGGAGGAGCGCATCGCGGAGATGAAGGCGACGATGCGTCGGCTCGGCTTCTCGCAGGACTGGACCCACGAGTTCCGGACGATGGACTCCGACTACTGGGCGGAGACCCAGCGGTCGTTCGTCCGGATGGCCGGCGACGACCGGGTGTACCGGGACGAACACCCCGTGAACTGGTGTCCGCGCTGCGAGACGGCCATCGCCGACGCCGAGGTGGAGACGACCGAGCGGGCGGGGACGCTGTACACGGTGTCGTTCCCCGGCGTCGACGGCGGCGGCATCGACATCGCGACGACGCGTCCGGAGCTGCTCGCCGCCTGCGTCGCCGTGGCCGTCGCGCCCGACGGCGAGCACGCCGACCGAATCGGCGACACCGTCGCAGTCCCGCTGTTCGACCGGGAGGTCGAGGTGGTCGGCGACGCGGACGTCGAGGAGACGTTCGGCACGGGTGCGACGATGGTCTGCACCTTCGGCGACGAGCAGGACGTGACGTGGTGGCAGCGCCACGACCTCCCGCTGCGTCCCGTACTCGCCGAGGACGGCAGACTCACGGACGCCGCGGGGGAGTTCGCTGGGCTCGGCGTCGAGGACGCCCGCGAGGCGGTCGCGGCGGCGCTGTCCGAGGCCGGCCGGCTCCGCGAGGAGTCGACGACCGCCCGACAGGTCGGTGTCTGCTGGCGCTGTGACACGCCCATCGAGATTCTCTCGACGGAGCAGTGGTTCGTCGCCGTCGACACCGAGGAGATTCTCGCGCACGCCCGGGACGTCGAGTGGGTGCCAGAGGGGGCCTACGAGCGGCTGGAGGAGTGGGCCGAGGGGATGGCGTGGGACTGGGTGGTGAGCCGGCAGCGCGTGTTCGCGACGCCGATTCCCGTGTGGTTCTGCGACGACTGCGGGCACACCCGCGTCGCCGCGGAGTCGGAGCTCCCGGTCGACCCGACGGAGACCACACCGGAGGGGGAGTGCCCGGACTGTGGCGCCCGCGCGTGGCGCGGCGAGACGGACGTGCTGGACACCTGGATGGACTCGTCCATCTCGCCGCTGTACGTGCAGGGGTGGCCCGAGGAGCCGTTCGAGCCGGTTCAGCTCCGCGAGCAGGGCCATGACATCATCCGCACGTGGGCGTTCTACACGCTGCTCCGCACGGCGGTGCTCGAGGGGGAGACGCCGTGGGAGACCGCGCTCGTCAACGGGATGGTGTTCGGCGAGGACGGCCGGAAGATGTCGAAGTCGCGGAACAACTTCGTCCAGCCGGAGACGGTAGTCGAAGAGCACGGCGCCGACGCGTTCCGCCAGGCGCTCGCCGTCGCCGGCCAGCCCGGCGCGGACGTCGCCTTCCAGCCGAAGGAGGTGACGAGCGCGGCTCGGTTCAACCGGAAGCTGTGGAACGTGACGACGTTCGCCGCGAACCACGCCGACGAGCGGACGCCCGACGCCGACGCGCCCGCCTACCGCGACGCCGACGCGTGGATACTCTCCCGGGCGGCCGAGACCGCGAGCGAGGTCGCCGACCGGATGGAGGCGTACCGGTTCGACGACGCGGTGCGGACCGCCCGCTCGTTCGTCTGGGACGACCTCGCGGACGACTACCTCGAACTCGTGAAGGGGCGGCTGTACGAGGGGCGGCCCGGCGAGCGCGACGCCGCACGCCACGCGCTGTACACGGCACTAACGGCTGCGCTCCGGACGCTCGCGCCGTTCGCGCCGTTCATCACCGACGAGGCGTGGCGACAGCTCCCAACCGACGGCAGCGTCCACGAGTCGTCGTGGCCCGACCCCCCGCGACCGGACGGGGCCGACCGCGGCGCGCTCGTCGCACGCATCGCCGCCGCGGTCCGGGGGTGGAAATCCGAGCAGGGGATTCCGCTCAACGCGGCACTCGAGCGGGTAGACTGCTATCTCGACGACCCCGACGAGTTCGATACGGCGCTCGACACGTACGACCTGTCGAACGCGACGAACGCGCCCGTCCGCGTCGAGACCGGCACGCCCGCCGTCGAGTCGGTCGCCGTCGAGCTCGAGCCGGACCCCTCGGTGATCGGACCGCGGTTCCGCGAACAGGCCAGAGCGGTCACGGACGCGCTCGAAGCGATGGACCCCGAAGCCGCCGCGGCCGCGCTCGATTCCGACGGCGAACTCACCGTTTCGGTCGACGGCGAGACCGTGACCGTCGGCGCGGACGCCGTGACCGTCCACGAGGCGCTCCGGACTCCCGCCGGCGAGGCGGTCGCCGTCCTCGACGTCGGGGGAGCGACCGTCCTCGTCCGTCGCTGAGGTGGGTTTATACCTGGGCGCGCACCATCCATCGACATGTTCGACACGGTCGTCATCGCGACGGACGGCTCGGAGAGCGGCCGCCGGGCCGTCGACGCCGCGCTCGACCTCGCGGCGACGTTCGACGCGGGCGTCCACGCGCTGTACGTCGTCGACGAGTCGCGGGTCGACGCCCTCCCCGAGAACGTCCACGACGAGGTGCGGACTGCGCTCGAATCGCAGGCGCGGGAATCGCTCGCGACCGTCGAGGAGGCGACCGACCGCGAGGTGACAATCGCCGTCCGCGAGGGGCGTCCGGCACCGGAGATAACGGCGTACGCCCGGGAGGTCGACGCCGACGTGGTCGCGACGGGGACGCGCGGTCGCGACGGCGAACACTCCTTCCTGCTCGGCTCCGTCGCGGAGGCAGTCGTCCGTACCTGTCCCGTCCCGGTGTTGACGGTCCGACAGCTCGAAGCTGGCCTCGACGCCTGACGCGAGTCGACCCGGGCGCTCGCGACCCGTGTCGGCGCGAATCCGGTCGTTTCTTCCCCGCTCGCGCCGCACGACGGGCATGGACGACTGGCTCATCGACGACGAGCGGCTCCCGACGGAGCGGAAGTCGCTGCTCCCGGGAACGGGATTTTTCACTCCCGACTCCTTCGACGCCGAGCGGGCGGAACAGGAGGTCCGCGAGACGCTCGACGGCGCAGACGTCGTCGTCGTCGCGGACCCGGACGCGGACGGGCTCGCCTGCGTCGCGCTGCTCCGCGAGCGCCACGGCGAGGCCGCGCTGGTGCCGGCCGGCCCACACGAACTCGACGACGCGGTCGCACACCTTGCCGAGTACGCCGCGGAGGGCGTCACCGCCTACGTCTGTGACCTCTGTCCCGACGAGCGGGACGACCTCGACGGGCTCGATACGCTCGTCGACCGTGCGGCGTCGGTGTCGTGGTTCGACCACCACCAGTGGGACGACGAGGCGACGGAGCGCGTCCGCGAGGCGGGCGTCGAGCTCGTCGTCGGCGACTCGGACGAGGAGTGTACCGCGGACGTGGCGCTCCGGTCGCTCGACGGCGAGTTTCCGCGCCGGTTCGCGGAGCTCGCGGCCGTCACCCGCGACCACGACCTCTGGCTGCGGGAGGACCCTCGGTCGGACGACCTCGCCGACTACGCCCACTGGACGGAGCCGGAGACGTACGTCGAAACCGTTCGCGAACACGGTGCCGACCTCCCCGAGGACGCACTCGACCTCCTCGCCGAGCGCCGCGTCGAGAAGGAGGCGCTCATCGAGAAGGCCGTCGAGCGCGCCGAGCTCCGCGAGGTTGCCGGCGTTACCGTCGGCGTCACCTACGGCCGGTGCTCGCAGAACGAGGTCGCCGAGGCGCTCCGCGAGCAGGGTGCGGACGCCTCTGTCGTCGTCAAGCCGGCCGGCTCCGCCTCGATTCGAGGGACGGACGCGTTCGAGCGGTGTCACGAGGTCGCGGCGCAGGTGAACGGCGGCGGCCACCCGAAGGCAGCCGGCTGCAAGCCCGACATCTACGACGACATGCTCGACTACGCGCACCACTGGACGACCCGGGGTGCCGTGACGAAGCAGGTCATCCTCGATGCGTTCCGGTCGCTGCCCGAGGAGGATACCGCGGACAGCGGCGCTGAAGACGGGGCCGACGACGCCGACCGCTGACTATCCACTGTCGTCACCGGTCACGGCGGCCGGCGCGCTTCTGGGGAGCAGTATACGTGTCCGTGCCGGTGTCCGACGTCCTCTCATCCGGACGAGGGTTTTTATTCGAAACCGGGCAAGTACCACCGATGCGGGATATCGTCCAGACCGACGACGTGCTCGGTGGCGACCCCCGGCTCGACGGGACGCGGGTCGGGGTCCTCCACATCAAAGAACGGGTGGACGCTGGCGACGAGGCGGCACAGATTGCGGCCGACTACGACATCGGCCTCGCCGACGTGTTCGCCGCGCTCGCCTACTACTACGACAACCCGGAGCTGATGGACGAGATCGAACGTCGGCGCGACGCGTTCGTCGACGGTATTCGTCGCCGCCCCACCGAGTCGATCGAGTAGATGCGGCTGCTCGCCGACGTTCACGTCAAATCCTCCTACGTCGGCGCACTCGAATCACACGGCCACAACGTGGTTCGCGTACAGGACGTGATGGCCCCGGACGCGCCGGATCCCGCGGTGATGGAGCGCGCCCGCGAAACCGACCGTGCCGTCGTCACCAACGACGACAAGGACTTCAGCCGGTTCGCGTCGCATCCAGGCGTGTTGTTCGTTCCGCAGGACATGCGCCCTGGAGACGTGGAAACTGCCGTTTCGCGTATCGAACGGCAGTTCGACACGCTGACCGACACGGTTCAGTATCTCCGTGATTGGGTTTGAAGGCTCTCCCGGACTACTCCTCGCCGATGACCCACTTATCCGAGTAGGTCGTGCCGCAGTCGCAGGCGGCGTAGGCGTGACACACGTCCCCTTCCGCGTAGAGCCCGCCGACCTCCTCGTTTCGCGCCTCGGAGAAGGCGAAGACGAACTTCACGCGGTGGTCGCCCTCGCTCCGCGACGGGCAGGTGCCGCCGGTGCAGTCGCGCCGGATCTCGCCGTCGGTGTCCATCGCGTCGCCGGCGAAGCTCATCGGCGCGATGCCGGTCGCCCGCTCGAACACCTCGCTGCCGCGGTCGCCGGGGAGGACGAGAACGACGCCCGAGCCGACCTCTTCGGCGACGCCCGCGAGCGCATCCGGGTCGCCGACGGCGTCCTCGTCGAGGTAGATGAGGATGTCGTCGTGGCGCTCGCCGGCGAGGAACGCCTCGTAGGGCGTTCGGTCCGCGGCCGCGCTCATTCGTCGCCCTCCTCGGCCTGCTTCGCGAGTTCGGCGAGCCCCTCGTCCGGGCGCTCGGGAACGCGGTAGACGGCGCGCTCGCCGGGCGCACGCAGGCCGTAAAAGAACCCCTCGTCGACGACGTCGAGGTGGACGGTACGACCGAAGTCGAGGTCGGCGCTGTCGAACCACTCCACGAGCCGGTTCTGTCCGTCGCCCTCGCGGGCGAGCCGCGCGTTGTCGTACGCGCCGCGAATCTCGAGGCTGTCGTCGATGGCGAGTTCGACCCTCGCGTGGCGGACGCTCCCGCCGAGCGAGAGCCGCACCGGTTCGCCCTCCGGAACTCGATCGCGGGCGGACTCGGGGACGGTGATCTTCGGGCGGTCCGTGCGGCCCGCGCGCTCGACGGTGGCGCGGACGCTCTCCACTGCGTCGCTGGGAACTGACTCGGGCATGAAAGCAGGGGGGAGTTACTCGTCGTCGCCTTCGTCGCCGAGCGTCGCCGCCACGTCGACGCCGCCGTCGTCGGTTATCTCGGCGTTGATCTGTCGCGTCTCGTCGCTCACCTCGGCGCCGCGGACGGTGACGCGCCGTCGTTCGCCGTCGCGCGTCGGGTTGTACCCCGTGCCGCCGGTGAGCAGCACGGCCTTCGTCTCCGTGCCGCGAACGTCGGCGCGCATCGGCCGACCGGAGACGTCGGAGCCGCCCGTGATTTCGAGCGTCGCGCCGTCGAGTCCGACCGCGCTCCCCTCGACCTCCTCGCCGATGGAGCGACCGATGAACCGGTTTGCGTCCTGTCCGTCCACTTCGAGCTGGTACGTCGCGCCCTCTGTGGGGTCGGCGACGACGACCTGAAAGTCTGCCATACGAGGAGATGACGACGCGCGATGAAAAGGGTATTGAAACCGTAGCGGGCGGGATTCCCGACGCTGTGGCGGCTGGAACGCCGATCCGGTCAGTCCGCGGCGCGGTGCCCCTCGGAGCCGAGCACGTACTCGCGGGTCGCGTCGACGAGCGCCTTTCGGTACTCGGACTCGTCGGGGTCGGCGCCGAGTGACCGGAACAGCCGCTTGAACGTCGTCAGGTCGACCTCCGGCGCGTCGCTCGCCGCGGCCCGCGCGAGGTCGTACAGCCGGTGGTCGGCGTCGATGGCGTCGTGCCGTTCGAGCAGGGCGAGCGCGAACGCGGCGTTGACCGCCGTGATCTCGGGGTCGGCAGCGCTCGTCGCGCGGGTCCACCCCCCCGGCGCGGCGGCCGGCCGGTCGGCGACGGCCGCAGCCAGCGACGACTCCATGAACGCGACGAGCTTGTCGGCGGGGGCGACGGCGAGCGTGATGTCGTCCGCGTAGATGTCCTTCATGTGGTTCGCGATCTGATAGCAGTGCGCGAGCTTCCGGCGCTCGACGGAGCGGCCGGTGAGCGCGAGGAACAGCGCCTCCTCCGTCCGCATCGTGTGTGAGGGGTGCGCCTCTTCGTAGCGGGCCATGTGGGCGAACTCGTGGAGCGCGAGCTCGCGGGCCATCGCGCTCGTCGCGGCCTGCCGGCTCATCACGAGCGTGTGGTGGTCGTCGTAGTGGCCGGTGAGCGTCCGTTCGTCCGGGTCGGCGCGCACCTCGACGTCGACCGGGAGCGACAGTTCCTGTTCGGTCTCGAAGAGGTCGCGGGCCGACAGGAACGGTTCGGACGGCCCCTCCCCCTTCACGCGCAAATCCATGCGTACCGGTACCACGGTGCCGGGCGCGTTTGAGCCTTGCGGCGGGGGGAGATTTACGCCGGCGGGCGGCGTATGGCCCCCGTGGACACTGCGTGGCCGCTGTTCGCGCTCGGACTCGGGCTCGCCGCTGCGACGACGCTGCTCGCGCTCGCGAGCGTCTCGGTGCCGCCGCTGCTGCTCGCCGCGCTCGTCGCCGGTACGGGGAGCTATCTCTGTCTCCGGCGAAGCTTCCGGCGGGCCGCTGCGGGCGCCTACGAGCGGGTCGGCGTCGAGCGGAACCCGGACGGAACGGTCGGCCGGGAGGGACGAGCGGTCACCCCGTCGCGCTCGGCCGACATCGACTACGAGCCGCGCGACGACTGGGACGACCCGGACGACTGGCCGTTCGACGACCCGTTCTGGCTCGGCGACGCGGCGGACGACGAGCAGCCGCCCGGCCCGGACGAGGGGCCCAGCGAGTGGTGGAACCGACGTACCGGCGGGTCGCCGTCGCGCGACGGCGGCACGGTGACGCTCTCGCCCCGCGAACGCGAGGCGTGTGACGTGCTCGGCGTCGACGTAGACGCGTCGGTCGATGAGATCACGGCCGCCTACCGGGAGCGGGTGCTGGAGACGCATCCCGACCACGGCGGCGACGAGGCGGCGTTCAAGCGCGTTCGGTGGGCGTACGAGTATCTGAAGGAGCACCGGAAGTGATTGAAGCAGTACCGGGAGTGATTGAACGAGTACCGGGAGTAAATCGTGATGTCCTCGTGATCGAATACCGTTGGCAGAGGGCCTCCAGTGACCCCTTCGAAAGCCCCCGGTCGCTCGCCGCCTGCGACTCGCTGCGCTCCTCGGGTGTTCGTTCGCTTCGCTCGCTCACACCCCTTCGGTGCTTACTTCGCCTCGGCTGGCGAGCGACCGGCCCCTTTCAGTCCCACCCGTGCCGATTAGTCAGTCGGTCGTGAGTAGGGCTGAAAAGGGCGACTTTCGAGGTGGGGTCGCTGTCCTCCCTACAGAGAGATCCCACCATACGACGAACGAGCCGTATGAGCCGCGTTATCACGGAATCCAGCCGTTTTCCGCGGTGAAACACTACCCTTTTGTCGCTGGTATCGCTATCCCCCTGCATAATGGGCCGACGCAAGAAGATCGTACAGGAGTGTGAGACGCTGATGGACAAACCGGAGAACATCCGGAACATCGCCATCGCGGCTCACGTCGACCACGGGAAGACGACGCTGACCGACAACCTGCTGGCCGGCGCGGGCATGATCTCACAGGACACCGCCGGGCAGCAGCTCGCGATGGACACCGAGGAGGACGAGCAGGAGCGGGGCATCACCATCGACGCCGCGAACGTCTCGATGACCCACGAGTACGAGGACACCAACCACCTCATCAACCTCATCGACACGCCGGGCCACGTCGACTTCGGCGGCGACGTGACCCGCGCGATGCGCGCCGTCGACGGCGCGCTGGTGGTCGTCGACGCCGTCGAGGGCGCGATGCCCCAGACGGAGACGGTGCTGCGGCAGGCGCTGCGCGAGGGCGTCAAGCCCGCGCTGTTCATCAACAAGGTCGACCGCCTCATCTCCGAGCTCCAGGAGGGGCCTCAGGAGATGCAACAGCGCCTCCAGAGCGTCATCCAGGACGTGAACGAGCTCATCCGCGGGATGACCGAGGAGATGGACGACGTGGACGACTGGACCGTCTCCATCCAGGACGGCACCGTCGGCATGGGCTCTGCGCTGTACAAGTGGGGCATCTCCTTCCCGTCGATGCAGCGCACCGGGATGGACTTCGGCGACATCATCGACCTGGAGCAGAACGACGATCGCCAGGAGCTCCACGAGCGGACGCCGCTGTCCGACGTGGTGCTCGACATGGTGTGTGAGCACTTCCCGAACCCCATCGACGCCCAGCCTCGCCGCATCCCTCGGGTGTGGCGTGGCGACGCTGACTCCGACCTGGCCCACCAGATGCGCGACGTCGACGAGGCCGGCGAGGTCGTCCTCATGGTCACCGACATCGGCATCGACCCGCACGCCGGCGAAATCGCGGCCGGCCGCGTCTTCTCCGGAACCCTCGAGAAGGGACAGGACCTCTACGTCTCCGGCACCGTCGGGACGAACCGCGTCCAGAGCGTCGGCATCTACATGGGCGGCGAGCGCGAGGAGGTCGACCGCGTCCCCGCCGGCAACATCGCCGCGGTGACGGGGCTGAAGGACGCCATCGCCGGCTCCACCGTCTCCTCCGTGGAGATGACGCCGTTCGAGTCCATCGAGCACATCTCCGAGCCGGTCATCACGAAGAGCGTCGAGGCGAAGAACATGGACGACCTCCCGAAGCTCATCGAGACGCTCCGACAGGTGTCCAAGGAGGACCCCACCATCCGCATTGAGATCAACGAGGACACCGGCGAGCACCTCATCTCCGGGCAGGGTGAGCTCCACCTCGAGGTCATCACGCAGCGCATCGAGCGCAACCAGGGTATCCCGGTCATCACGGGCGAGCCCATCGTCGTCTACCGCGAGGCGCCGACGACGAACTCCCGCGAGGTCGAGGGCATCTCGCCGAACCGCCACAACCGCTTCTACATGAGCGTCGAGCCGCTCTCCGACGACATCGTCGAGATCATGAAGCGCGGCGAGGCGACGATGGACATGCCGGAGCTCGAGCGCCGCGAGGCGCTGATGGAGGCCGGCATGGACAAGGATACAGCCCAGAACGTCGAGCACATCTACGGCTCGAACGTCCTCATCGACGACACGAAGGGGATCCAGCATCTCAACGAGACGATGGAGCTCGTCATCGAGGGGCTCGAAGAGTCGCTCGACGACGGTCCCCTCGCCGCCGAGCCCGTCGAGGGCGCGCTGCTGCGGCTCCACGACGCCCGGCTCCACGAGGATGCCATCCACCGCGGCCCCGCGCAGGTCATCCCCGCAACGCGGGATGCGGTCCACACCGCGCTGATGGACGCCGAAATCCGGCTTCTGGAGCCGATCCAGGACGTCCGCATCGACGTGCCGAACCAGCACATGGGCGCCGCATCCGGCGAGATCCAGGGGCGTCGTGGCCGCGTCGACGACATGTACCAGGAGGGTGACCTCATGGTCGTTGAGGGCATCGCGCCCGTCGACGAGATGATCGGCTTCTCCTCCGACATCCGCTCTGCGACGGAGGGGCGCGCCTCCTGGAACACGGAGAACGCCGGCTTCCGCGTGCTCGCCGACAACCTCCAGCCCGACATCATCAAGGAGATTCGTGAGCGCAAAGGGATGAAGCTGGAGCTCCCCGAGCAGATCGACTACATCTAGAACACCCACTTTTTGCGCGGGGGCCTCCGGCCCCCGGCAAAACCTTGGTTCTCGTGAGTGTACCGAACGAGAGCAGGGAAGTCGCAGCCCCGCGCAGCGAACGGAGTGAGCGAGCAGGAACGTCTTCCCGTGGGAAAATATGCGGGCGTACTCCCTCCGGCGAGCCTAACGGCTCGCCTCCCGTCCGTGCGCCCTACGGCTCGCGCCTTCGGCGCTCGCCGTGAACCGCGCTCACTCCGTTCGCGCGGATAGTGAGACTCGACTTGTGCTTTCGCCCTACTTCCCCGGTACCAGCGTCGCGTACACCTCGTCGATTGCGTCGTTCACATCCTCGCCGTTGCCGCCCCACGGATTCCGCGAGAAGTAGTAGAGGGCGGCGAACAGCACGCCGACGTCGGTGGCGACGCTCGGCGAGACGGTCGCGAGCGCGAACGCGGTGACGCCCGCGAGGATGCCGGCGATGACGATGTCCAGCAGCTGAAACGCGAAGCTCACACCGGCCGTTCACGTCGCTTCGCCTTTCGGGTACCGGCCGCCGGCGCGCTTTGTAGATGACGGGAGGCTTATGCGCGCCCGTCTACTCGGAGCGTGTATGAACGGGGTGACCGCGTCGTGAGCGAGGCCGTCCACGCCTACACGGTCCGGCTCGAACTCGTCGACGAACCGGGCGAGCTGCTGCGCACGCTCGAACCCATCGCGGAAAACGGGGGGAATCTCCTCTCCATCTTCCACGAGCGCGGCAACCTCACACCGCGGGGGCACATTCCCGTCGAGGTGGACGTCGAGGCGACGCCGGAGCGGTTCGACGACATCGTCGCCGCGCTCCGGGACGCCGGCGTCAACGTCGTCCGCGCCGGCGAGGAGCGGTACAGCGAGGAGGTGACCGTCGTGTTGACGGGCCACCTCGTCGACACGGACCTCTCGGACACGCTCCAGCGCGTCCAGCAGTGCGGGCAGGCGTCCGTCGCGGACGTGTCGCTGTCCGCGCCGAAGGGGACCGGCGACGTCTCCTCCGCGCGACTCCGGCTCGTCGCCGAACAGGGCGGCGCGGAGGCCGCGCTCGGCGCCATCCGCGAAGTCGCGACCGAGAAGGACCTCCGCGTCATCGAGCCGCTCCCGGGTGGTGAGGCGTGAACGCGGTCGTTTCACTCCCTGCTCACGCTCGCCTACGGAGGTGGCTCGCGTGAAACTCGCCATCGTCGGCGCCGGCGTGGTCGGGGCGAGCACGCTCGAACTCGCCGGGAAGTACGGCCACGAGGTGGTGGCCATCGCGGACTCGGGCTCGGCGGCCGTCGATCCCGACGGGCTCGACCCGGCGCCGGTGCTCGCTCGGAAGAACGACGAGGGAACGGTCGGCGAGGCCGCTCCCGACGCGGCGCTCGACGCCGACTACGACGTCCTCGTTGAGGCGACGCCGACGACGCTCGGCGACGCGGAGCCCGGCTTCTCGCACGTCCGGCACGCGCTCGAGCGCGACCGCCACGTCGTGCTCGCGAACAAGGGACCGGTCGCCGAGCGGTACGGCGACCTCCGCGCGCTCGAACGCGACAGCGCCGGCGAAGTGCTGTTCGAAGCGACCGTCGGCGGGGCGATTCCCGCGCTGTCGACCATCCGCGACGTGGGTGCCGACCACGTCACCGCGGTCCGAGGCGTGTTGAACGGCACTGCGAACTTCGTCCTCTCGCGGATGGCCGCGGAGGGACTCGACTACGAGCACGTGCTCGCGGAGGCCCAGGACCTCGGGGTCGCGGAGGCCGACCCGAGCTTCGACGTGCAGGGAACCGACGCCGCGCTCAAATGCGTTATCCTCGCGAACGTACTGTACGACGACGAGTACACGCTCGCGGACGCGGACGTGTCGGGCATCGAGGATCTCCCGGGGAGCGCGCTCGAACTCGCCGCCGAGGACGGCCGCACCGTCCGGCTCATCGGCGAGGTGGCCGACGGCGAGGTCCGCGTCGGCCCGCGGCTCGTCCCCGAACACGGGACGCTCGCGGTGACGGGCACCCGCAACATCGTGCAGCTGGACACGGAACACGCCGGCCGGCTGAACGTCTCCGGCCGTGGGGCGGGCGGTCCCGAGACGGCGAGCGCGGTGCTCGCCGACGTGGGGCGGCTCTCGCGTCGGTAGCGTCGTCGCCGCATCACGGGGCGCCGGGCGCGTCTACCCCCGAGCACGCGTGTGACCGGCTGCCAAACCGCCTGAGGCGGCCGTATTCGGGGGCTCTTTCGAAATCGTTTTACGGGCGAGTGTCGAATCAATCGCACACAGCGCCTTAGCGCGTGAGATACACCCATGAGCGACAAACCGCATCAGAACTTGGCCGTCATCGGCCACGTTGACCACGGAAAGAGTACGATGGTCGGGCGGCTCCTGTTCGAGACAGGATCCGTACCGGAGCACGTCATCGAGCAGTACCGAGAGGAAGCAGAGGAGAAGGGCAAGGGCGGCTTCGAGTTCGCCTACGTGATGGACAACCTCGCAGAGGAGCGCGAGCGCGGGGTCACCATCGACATCGCCCACCAGGAGTTCGACACCGACTCCTACTACTTCACCATCGTCGACTGTCCGGGCCACCGTGACTTCGTGAAGAACATGATCACGGGCGCCTCGCAGGCCGACAACGCCGTGCTCGTCGTGGCGGCGGACGACGGCGTCCAGCCCCAGACGCAGGAGCACGTCTTCCTCGCCCGCACGCTCGGCATCGACGAGCTCATCGTCGCGGTGAACAAGATGGACCTCGTCGACTATCAGGAGAGCCGCTACGACGAGGTCGTCGAGGAGGTAAAGCAGCTCCTCAAGCAGGTCCGCTTCAACACCGAGGATGCGAGCTTCATCCCGACCTCGGCGTTCGAGGGCGACAACGTCTCCGAGGACTCCGAGAACACGGCGTGGTACGACGGCGAGACTCTCCTGGAGGCGCTCAACAGCCTGCCGGAGCCGCAGCCGCCGACGGACGCGCCGCTGCGTCTCCCCATCCAGGACGTCTACACCATCTCCGGCATCGGGACGGTCCCGGTCGGCCGCATCGAGACCGGCACGATGAGCCCGGGCGACAACGTCTCCTTCCAGCCCAGCGACGTGGGCGGCGAAGTGAAGACGGTCGAGATGCACCACGAAGAGGTGCCGCAGGCCGGCCCCGGCGACAACGTCGGGTTCAACGTCCGCGGCATCGGCAAGGACGACATCCGCCGCGGCGACGTCTGTGGCCCGGCCGACGACCCGCCGACGGTCGCCGAGACGTTCCAGGCGCAGGTCGTCGTCATGCAGCACCCCAGCGTGATTACGGCGGGCTACACGCCGGTCTTCCACGCCCACACGGCGCAGGTCGCGTGTACCATCGAGTCCATCGACAAGAAGATCGACCCCTCCTCCGGCGAGGTCGCCGAGGAGAACCCGGACTTCATCCAGTCCGGCGACGCTGCGGTCGTCACCGTGCGTCCGCAGAAGCCGCTCAGCATCGAGCCGTCGAGCGAGATTCCGGAGCTCGGGAGCTTCGCCGTCCGCGACATGGGTCAGACCATCGCCGCCGGGAAGGTCCTGAGCGTCAACGAGCGATAGATGCAGCAGGCACGCGTCCGCCTCGCGGGCACCGCCCCCGAGGACCTCGATGACATCTGCGACGACGTCCGGGAGATCGCGGACAAGACCGGCGTCCAGCTGTCGGGTCCGGTACCGCTCCCGACGAAACAGCTGGAGGTCCCGTCGCGTAAGTCCCCCGACGGCGAGGGGACGGCGACGTGGGAGCACTGGGAGATGCGCGTCCACAAGCGGCTCATCGACATCGACGCCGACGAGCGCGCGCTCCGGCAGCTGATGCGCATCCAGGTCCCCAACGACGTCTCCATCGAGATCGTCCTCGAGGACTGAGCACTCGAGAAGCGAGTGCGACGGCCGGCGAGCGGCGTCCGCCGGAACTGAGCGGAGCGACGCTCCGCGAAGGTCGTCGGGCGCCGCCCGGCGAACCGAACCTCGCGATGCGGCGCGTGACCGGCTCGATCTCACGCGCTTTCGTCGGGGACGCCGACGGAACGTAAGCTACAAACGAACGACCGGACTACCCACGACTGCGGGCGAGTAGATCAGCGGCAGATCGCTTCCTTCGCAAGGAAGAGGCCCGGGGTTCAAATCCCCGCTCGTCCATAGCGGCACAACGTCTTCTCGAAGTATCCACTTTCCACCCCATAGCGGCCGCAACGCCGCAATTCTCACCCCAAGGAAGAGAGGAAGAAACCGTCCGAATGCGCGAAGGACGAACAGTCTCTCGTCCGGGTCGCCGCTTGCTTGCGATTCACCGAATGACCGTACGGGGTGGTCCGCGTGAGCCTCGACGAGGCGCTCGGCGAGGTCTTCCCCGACTGTGATCACCCGGTCACCGACATCGACAGCCGCGGGCGCCCGACCTGCGCTCGCTGTGGCGCCGACCTCCGAGGTGAGTCGCCGTGACCCAGCCCGACTCCCAGCCGCTCCGCTTCGGCGAGGATGCGGTCCCGCGGGACTCGACGAGCTGGCAGCGCGCCGATCCCGACCGCGCGAACCTCATGCGCGTTGGCTGGGACGAGTGGGTCGTCCACCTCCCCGACGGCGAGAGCGCCCACGTTGTCCGGCTCCACCTCGAGGGCGACCGCCACGCCGGCGCGTGCTGTTGTGAGGGGTTCGCCCACCGCGGCATCTGTGCGCACCTCATCACGCTCCGGAAGGCCGCCTTCATCGGCGCGACCGACCGGAGCGGCCGGCCCGTCGAGATCGACTCCGTCGCCGACCGCTTCTCCGGCGACATCGACCGCGCCGTCGCAGACGGAGGTGAGCGGCGATGACTTCCGTTCGCCCGCTGTCCGGTGGTTTCCGGTTTGAAGCACTTCAACTTATCTCACGTGGGCGGGCCCCCGCGCGTGAGGCCGCTCTTTCGGCGGCACGGGGGGGAGGCGACTACGAGTTGGTCGCGCCGCTGCCGTGTCGTGATTACGGACGTAATCACCGACGTAATCACTCGGGGTGGTTCGCGTGAGCAAGCAGATCGAGGAGAATCCCTCGCGCATCTCCTTCGCACCGGGGAACGTGTCGGCCGACCGCCTGAGCGCCGTCGCCGAGGACCGCGGTATGAGCCGCGCCGAGCTGATTCGGGAGGCGTGCCGGGAGAAGATCGCCGAGCACGCCGAGTCCCAGCCCGACAAGACGCTCCACCGACCCGACCGTGAAGAGCTTGCGGAGGCATACGACCGCCTGCTCGCGCTCTCAGACCACCCGATGGGGCCGCGGACCGTCACCGTTTCCGAGGCGAAAGATCAGCTTTGGACTCAACAGACGCCGAAAGACGTGATCGTGACCCGACTCCTCCAGCCGCTCGCCGAGCGCGGCTTCATCTCTGTTCGGAACGCCCGCATCACCGTTCACCGGCGGACCACCGAGCAGGTCGCTGCTGCCGAGGCCGCGGCCGACGACCAGCTCGACGAGCTCGCCGAGGCGGGGATGGACGTCGAGATGCGATCGCTCGCCCCCGAGCACAACGAACTCCGAAAGTACCGCAACGCCGACCTTCAGCCCCCGTTCCGGCTCACCGCGTGGGTCGCTGGGGAAGTGCTGTGGCCTAAAGACTGACAGCCGATGAACTCCACGGCAGCCGACACGATCGGGGAAACGCTCCTCGCGTACGGCGCATACATCCACTTCGCGGCCGGGAGTCCGGATTACTCGGTCGCGGTCGCGAGTGCGCTCGTGGTCGCCTGTGGCCGCCGGCTCGCGCCCGCAGCCGCACAGTACCGCGGACCCGCGCTCCAGGCCGCCCGTCGCATCGCGCGGACGCGAGCGGTGCGTGTGGGCGTCATCGGCGCGGTCGCGGTGTGTGCTGTCGTCGGGCCCGTCGCGGCCGTCACGCCCGCGGTCGCGCTCCCGGTCGGCGTCGCACAGACGACCGGCGCGAGCATGGGGACCGACGCCCAGCTCATCGTCTACGTCGACCAGCCCGTCGAGCGCGGGGACGTCGTCGTCTACGATGCCGGCGCGGCCGGCTTCATCGGCCACCGGGCCGTCCGCGAGACATCCGAGGGGTGGGTGACGCAGGGCGACGCTCGCGAGCAGCCCGATCAGCCGGCGCTCCCCTACGCCACGGCGGAGAACATCCGCGGTGTCGTTGTCGTCTCGGTCGGCGCGCCGCTATCGTAGCAGTACCCCTTCCTTTCGGGTCGAACTCCCCGGTCATCTCGAGGTCGAGTTCAGATTCGGCCCCACCCTGCGGATTTCACCCACCCGGTTCCGAGGAAACCCCACATATGCGCGCTATATTATAGATATATGAGCGGGGTCGGCGGACGGAACCGGAACAACCATCCGTCTGCTGTCGATTTACTCGTCGTCCGATTCCGCGGGCGCTTCCGTATGCTCGTAGACCCACGTCTTCGACATCCCGACCACGTCTGCGATGTCCGTCCCGCTCATCCCGTCGTCTCTAAGCCGCTGTGCCGTCCGTTTCTTCTCGGCGGTGCGGGCGTCGTCCGCGCTCTCTGCCTCCTCGCCGTCCTCGAGCGCGCCGCTCATGTCGAACTTCGGTTCCTCCGTCGTGTCGAAGGTGATGCGGCTCTTGTGGATGCCCTTCACCGTCTTCACGGGGCGCGCGTTCGGTATTTCCCGCTCGATCAGCTCGTCGCCGTACACCTCCAGTACCTTCTTGTCCGGCTTGTGGAGGAACGCCCCGGTTTGGGCGACGAGCCGCCGCAGGTCTTTCGAGAGGTCGCGGACCGTCTGTCCGATGAAGACGATACAGCGTTTCGTCCCCGCCGGCGCGTCGCCCTTCCGCACGAGCTTCAGGAGCTTCGCGATCGCACGCGCCTTCTGCTGGTCCGTGCCGATGCCGGTGAGCCCCTGGCCCGTCTCGTCGATCACGAGCATGAAGTCGTCGCTGGACTCCGACATCAGGCGTTCGGCCTGCTCGTAGTCGTAGCAGCCCTCGACGTGCGCGTTCCGCTCGACGGCGCTCTCGACGTTCGTCGCGATGCGGCCGCGCGTGACCATGTGCCACTCGTCGGCGCTGTCAAAGCCGAAATCCGTCTTCCCCGTTCCCATCCCGCCGGTGAGGAAGAAGACGGCCGCCTCCGAGACGAGTTGCCGGCGGCGCCACGTCGTGAACCCAGCATCACTCGCGTCTTCGGAGTAGTCCACGCGACCGAGGTTGTACTGCATCTGCGAGACGTTCCCCTCCTGGACCGCCTCGGTGAGCGCGTTCGAGCGCGCGTTCTTCGCGATGTCCTGATACAGGGTCGTCTCGCGAACGTCCGCCGCTGCGTGGACACGCTCGTCGAAGGTCGTCGCAAGGTGGTTCAGGAGGTCGCGCGGCTGTGTCTCCGGGACGAACCCGGCGTGTGGGTGAACGCCATCGTCGCCCTCCTGGACCTTCTCCGAGAGATGCGCCGCCGAGAGCGTCTTTTGCTTGCTGTCGTCGCTCATTTGTCGGTCCCTCCGTCGGCCGCGACCGGCTGCTCGATACTCTCGGTCGGGTCAACCTTCTCGCCGGTAGCTTCCTTACCGGTCTCCTCCTGGGCGTCCGGTGTCTCGGGGTCGTTGCCCGGCGAGTCGAGCTCGTACTCGTCGAGCGCGTCGTCGACGGCGTCGCCGATTCGGTCGCCCGCGTAGATCGTCTCCCCCTCGTAGGTCTTGATGAAGTCGTTCGTGATGCGACCGACTGCATCCCGGACGATCGAGGAGAGCTGCATCCGCAGGCGGACGCCCTTCTTCGCTTCATCCTCGAGCGTGCCGCGTATCTCCTCGATCCGCTCGCGCTCACGCACGAGTTCCATGTCCGACGCCGAACCCATCCACGTCCCGATCGCCGTGTTCCGGTCCGGGACGTAGGCGCGACAGCACCACACTTCGACCTCGCCGTGCATCCGATACAGCTCGTCGTGGACCACGGTCATGTCTGCGAACTGCTGGGGCGACAGCTTGTAGAGCGCGATGTCTGTCTCGCGAGCGTCGAGTTCGAGGAGATGCACCTCCGGCGGGTCGTAGATCCAGTTGACGATCTTCGTCGCCGGCCCCCACGCGAGCAGCAGCCCGCCGAGCGCCGCGACCAGCCCCACCTTCACCTCCTTGCCGACGTTCGGAAGGCCGTTTAGATAGTCGCTGAGGGCGAGGAGCCCGGCCGCGTCGGCGATGACGACCCCGAGCACGCCGACGCCGATCCACGTCTTGTAGGCGGTGAGCAGGTCGACCGTCGCATCCAGCTTTGAGCGGCCGCTCATAGGATACGCTCCACGGATTTCCGGCCGGATTTGAGTTTCTGCCGGGCGACGAGCGCGGCCGCGCCGACGCCCGAGGTGAGGCCCGCACCGAAGCCCCAGCGCACCTCTGCCCACGAGGCTTGGCCGCCGAACAGCGAGTTGTCCGAGCGGATGGGGACGGCGAAGAGGCCACTGGGAATCGCAATCGTGACGCCGACCCGGCCGCCGCTGACCTCCGTCACGCCGATGCGGACGCGCGACTCGCCCGACGGGAGCGTGCGCGTCACCTGATTGATGCGGCCGGGCGTCCACACGCCGCCCGCGTCCGTGAGCGTGACCGTCGTCGGCGTCTCCGTGACGAAATCGACGATCGCATCGCCATCCTCCTCCAGATAGAACGCCTGCCGGACGGCGACCGTCTGCGAGAGCTGCTGGGCGTTCGGGCCGGTGTCCGTCTCGTCGAGCAGCTCGTCGGCTGCTGCGCCGGCCGCCTCACCTGCGTCCGGTGTGTCGCTCGTGTTCGTCGTGTTGTTCTCTTGGCCCGCGGCCGTTCCCGTCAGCGCGCTCGTTGCGGCTGCGGCACCGAGGGCTTTGAGTACCGTGCGTCGGTCGTACTGCGTGGATTTGTCGGTCATCTTTTGAAAGAAGGTCGGCGGGTTAGTTGCTCAACAGCAGAATCACCGCACCGCCTGCGATCGCGAGGATGACGAGCTGTTGCTGAGTGAGGTCAGGGCCGGGGAGACCGCCGCCCCCGCCGGTCGCTGCGTCCTGCTGGAGCGCGTCGATCTCTGCGTTCAGCTGCGTGAGGTTCTCCATGAGCGACTTATACTCAGAGAGGTCAGCCGTCTCGTAGGTGATGTTCTTGTATTGGACTGAGTCCTGCTCGGTCCCGTCCTTTGTCACGAATTCGGTCGGAGTGAACTCACCCGTCAGCTCGACGGTCCCGTTCGGTGTCGCGACGAACTGACCGCCTCCGATCGTCGAGGCGTTGTACGTCGTTCCGACCTCGAACGTGTCGTTAGCGGGTAGCTCCTGCGAGAGGAGAATCCCCTCGTAGGTGGTGTTCGTTTCGTTGTCGACGATCACCATCCGGCCCGTGGATTCGAGCGCGTCCGGTGTTCTCGCTCCGAGATTCCCGAGCGTTTCGAGGACCCACGTTTGGTAGTCCGAGTTGTTGACCGGTCCCAACTCGGAGCGCGCGAGGTACGGGTCGATCAGGTCGGACGTGTTGATCTGCCCCTCCTGATACTCCTCGTAGGTCTGGTTCGCGAACGTGTCGACCGCGTCGACGGTCTCTTGCGAGGACTGTCTGATCTCAAGCCATTGTCTCGCGAACTTTACATGAGCGTTCATCGGTACGTCGCTGCTCTCGTAGGGAGCCGCGCTCATGGTGTATGGAGTTCGGAGCGGGAGGTCGTACCCGTCGTCGTACCAGTAGAGCGCGTTCGCGATCGAGAAGTTCCGCCATTGCCCCGAATCGGATTGCACGTCAGTTGCCCATTCGAGGTTCGTGACCGTCGTTCCGTTTACCGTTTGAGTTGTGTCGGTACTAAGCGTGGATTGTGCTAAGACGTCTGTTCTACCTTCTTTGTAGAATACCTCGGACGAATTTAGCTCTGGACTGCTGAGTACCTTATTCGCTACGTAATTGTACTCTTTCGCGGTTTTATTCCACTTTTTGATGAGAGATATTTGGTGAATCGTCCAATAATCCCGTACTGCCTGCCGGGCGCGGCTTCGAGCGACCGACTCGCTCGTCCCGTTGACGAGTGCTTTCACGTAGGCGTTCTTTCCCGCGATCAGGGCGTCATTCTCGTACCCCTCGTTGAAATTGCTGTACGAGTTGTTGAGGATGTACGCCGTGTAATTGGTCTGCTGAGTTGTCTGATAGACGGAAATATGGGTTTCGTTTTTGTTCAGCTCAGTCGTGTTGATCCCTTGCGTCGGTAGTGGGGAGCAGTCGACGATACCCGCTCGCGGTCGACCGATATTGTTCAGCGACTCCGTGAGCGAGCAGTCGAGGTTCGCGTCCCCGCCGCTCGACCCGAGTTTTGTCGACGCGACGAGTCCGTCTCCCGTTCCGATCGTTGGCTCTCCGGTCGCTGAGTCCGCGACCTCGACCCGCACCTGTACGCTCTCGTAGACGCCGAGGTTGAGGAACGCGAACTGTTGGATCGCGGCTCCGTTCCCGACCGTCTCCCGCAGGATCATCGTGTCCTGATTCCGGTTCGGGAGCTGATCCCCCGAGACCGTCATCTCGATCGTCATCTCCCCGTCGACGTCGGAGCCGTCCACGACGACTAACTTCGGGGATCCGGTCACCGTGTCCGTGTAGACGGTTGCCGCTGAGACTGTCCCGACGAATGGCGTCACTGTCGCGCTCACGAGCAGTACCGCGAGTACGATGATGCCGAACCGGCCCAGCCGGGTGCGGCCGCTCTCCACCGTCGTGTCTGAAGAAAACTGTTTCATCGTCGGTTAGTCCCTCATGACGAGTGCGAGCCCGACGAACGCGGCCACGACGAGCACGCCGAGGCCGACCCCACCGGAGCCACCGATGAAGCCGCCCCCGCCTCCAGAGACCTCTTGGACGGTGCCGATCTCCGTCGAGTCAGCTCCGTCGCCCGTGATGACGACGCGGTACTCGGAGTAGTTGGCCGCGTCCACGCTGGTGAACTCGTAGAGGTCCGTCTCGGTTGTCGACGTGTTGAGCTGTCCGGTCGCTTCCTGCGTTTCGTTCCCGTTGGCGTCGATGCCGTAGACGGTCACGTCCGCCGTGTCGTTCGTGATGTTCGTCGCCTGTGCGTAGACGGCCCGCGTATCGTTGTCGACCGTGACCGTCTCGTTCGCGAGCTCGCCGCTCGATTGTGCCGCGACCGTGCCGACCGCGGCCGCGCCGACCAGCGAGCAGATCAGCAGCAGCGACAGCGCCGCGAGCGTTCCGATCGCGCGCTTCATGACGGAATCACCTCCACGTCCGTCACCGTCTCAGCCAGCCCGACCACGCCCGCGACCCCCACGACAACGAACACGATGCCCGCCACGTCCGCCGAGAGGTAGTCGCTGACGAGATTCACGTCGAAGAGCTCGACGAGCAGCCAGTTGGCCGCCGCCAGGTCCGTCAGGAGCCACGCGAGCACCTGGATGAACCCGTACCGATTCACCTGCGTACCGAGGTCGATGCTTACCATCTGAAATCACCTGATCCAGGCCGCGGTCCCGTAGCCGATCGCCATGACGCCGACCGCCGCCGACCGGAGGAAATCACTCGACGTGATGAACGACTCGAGCTGCGGAATGAGTGGGATGCCGACTGTCAGCACCGCCGTCACCGCCAGCGCGATGCTGTACACGTCGTCCATCGTCGTGAGATCGCCGAACTCGGTGTTGTCGTTCGTGACGAACATGATGCCGAGCGTCCCGATCCCGATGAGTGCGGCCACCGTGAGTTCCGAGCCACCGAAGAGTGTCACCCCGTCGGAAAAGCTCGTGTCGAAGAGTTGTACCTGCGCGATGCCAACCGTCACCGCCGTTGCGAGCGTGAAGAGGCCCGACAACGCGAAGTCGAGCCAGTCGCCTTCCATTTTTGCCATGCTGCGGCTCAAATCCCGTGACGCAGCGTTCAAACCGCCCCGAATCAGGGGGTCCGGGTGGTCCGCCCGGTCCGCCCGGACCGTGACATTCCGGTGAATAGGAAGGTCCGAGGATTCTAGTCGCGGACTGCGTAGACATGGGTATGGCCGTTCGAAAGCTCATCCGGAACAGCGACGGTAGCTATCGCGTGACGCTACCGAAAACTCAGCTACAAGACGCCGGGGTCGTCCCCGACGACGGCGAGCTCGACGACGAGACATTCGTAAAGGTTGACGGTGAAGGGCGGCGCTTCGAGATTGAGGTGTTGGAGCTCTGAGTGTGTAGCTCAATTAATAATTTATCACAGACCTGGCTGTTAGCATCTAAGCCGATCAGGTTCAGAAGACGTGACGAAATAGCCGATGTACATTAATTGTGCCCAAGTCAATTATCCCCATTTGAAAACGTCTTACTTCTCTCCTTGTCATCTATTTCCACTTTTGTACTAAATCCATCCAGCGCGGCGGGAATTTCTTCGGGTGAGTTCGCATTTTGTCCTATTTGTTGTATGACTGCTTTAGATTGGTCCACGAACGTATTAGAATCTTCAGCCTCAGTATCTTCATCATTACCAAAGAACTTGCCTATTATTTTGCCTGTGGCTCCGCTCCCCGCTCCGGACAAGATAGCACTTATAATACCTCCAGGGTCCACCACAATCTATTCAGTTTTCAGATGTTCTTGCCGGAGCGTGGAAGCTAGGACGTTGGCGATTGCATCCTCCATCTCTTCGTCCACTTCTGTCCCAAGGGACTCTATTTTTCTATTTACCACCTCTCGAATCGCCTTCTCAATCACTTCTTTGCCAATCGGTGGAAGTCCGATGTCATCGGCCAATTCTTCAAATTGTCCTGAAGTGTCCTCAGCACCGATTTCGATTTCGATTTCCTCAGCGTATTGCTTAGCCTGCTTGTCCCTTTCTGAGTTCCCCCAATCAGCTCCCGTTAGTTGTGTCTGGTTTTCACCGCTACCTGCTTTTTTCTCGGTTTGTCCCCACAGTTCCACCTCGCTAGTATTCTCATCAGATGTGCTCCGCACATCTAGAGCAGGTCTTGGTGAGAGATTGTTTTGATCAGCGTGGCCGCTGTTGGTATCAACAATCATCCCTCGGACCTTCCTCCCTGCTGCGTTCACTTCACTCATTTTCAATGGTCAAGCTTTTGATCTCGTTTACGCTCTCTTCCAGCTCGTCGACAAGATGCTCACTTACCTGTTCCAGCGCATCATCATCAAACTGTTCCAAAGCGGCAATCTGTTTTCTCAGGAGAATATTTACCAGGTTCATATTGGAATCTAAGCTCGTGCTAATCTTTACTGATTCACCTTTTGCTTTCTCTATAGTGTGATTTAGACCGTATTCCCCGGTTTGGGCCCGAATTGCAAAATCTGTCGTGATTTGTCTCCAGAAGTCTTCGCCTTGATAACTCCGATAGTTTGGCTCGCGGGATTCAATAGAGTATGAACTCCGCCATTTATTGAACAAAACTATTACACGCCTATCGATTCCGCGTTCTTTTAAATTATCTGTTAATCCATCGCCTGAAGGCATCGCGATATGATGGAGAATCGCACGAGCGAGACTATTCGCATCGCCATCCGAGTCTATCTCAACGCGTAAAGCACTCTGAACAGCACTTATATGATCTTCACGAGCCAATTTATATGGGTTTTTTTTCAGGTTCTCGTTAAGGGCGTGATCGATCAACTCGCTGCATTCTAGCAATTCCTCCTCATATCGCTCGACTAATTCAAACGGGTCAAATTTCTCGTCAATTGAGCCCTCATCTGAATCGGACATGGGATTTTGATAATCACTCCGCAGGCAAAAGAACTACTGATATATTGAGTGTTCTTTGATTTCAAATTAGGAGGCCCAGACAAACGAACTTTAGACTGAATAGGAACAGGCCACCCTACCAGTGTTAATTTGCTCGGGGGGTCAATTCCAACAGGAGGTGGGATTCGTATTTGTATAGAAACGTTCAACACTGCTAACCACCTCGCTGAGAAATGTTACACTCTACAACATAGACCCTAACATTCTAGGAGTTACGACGTGTGTCCGTTTATATGGCAACCACCTCCGACACCCCCGACTCCGCCGATGCTAACATTTTCTTCGTGAAGCCCGAGCAGGTCGAGGCGATGCGCGACGCCGCCTACGAGGGCCGGCACGGCGCTCGCGACGACGCCGTGATCACGCTACTCTACGACACCGGGCTTCGGCGCTCCGAACTCGTCGCGCTCGACTGCGGGATGCTCGACCTCGAGGCCGGCCACCTTGCCGTTCCCAGCGCGATTCAGAAAGACTACCCGAACGACAACACCCCCAGCGACGTGCGGATGCAGCTCGATCCCGAGGACGATCTGCGCACCGTCCGGACGCTGAGGGCGTACCTCGGCGGTCGCGAGGACGGCGCTCTGTTCGCCTCACAGAAGGCCGACCGGCTGACGCCGAAGGGCGTGAACGACATCGTCAGCCGGCTCGCCGAGCGCGCCGACGTGCGACCCCACCACTTCACCGGCCGCGGCGAGGCGGCCGACGTGACGCCCCATACGTTCCGTCACAGCGTCGCGTATCGGTTCCTCCATGAGTACGACGGCTACACGCTATACAACGTCTCCCAGCGGCTTCGCCACTCCCGGCTCGCGACGACCGAGGAGAACTACGCCCACTTCGATACGGTCTGAGTATCAACTCGGAACTGATATCTGTAGAAATCAATGCAGACCGGGAATCAAGCCAACCGACTAGATGCTAGATCACTCGGCGATGTCGAGGGTTGCCTGTTGCGAGTGGCCGCCGATTTCTGGCCGTCGCTCTTCGAACTCTTCGAGCGAGAGCCCCCCGCACCGAAGTTTGTAGATTCGATCATCCTGTTGATCAGTGAGGTCTCGATCGTAGACGGTCTGCAGGAGATAGTAACCGAGCGCTTCGGCGAGATATGGTGGAACGGCGTTCCCAATTTGCTTACGAACAGCTCCGAGCGTCCCCTCGAAGTGATATGAGTCGGGGAACGTCTGCAGTCTTGCTCCCTCTCGAGGAGTAAGTCCCCTATGTTGGAACGGGTGGATACACCGGGCGCTCGACGGCTTCGACATATTCGACGTGATTGCCACGGCGGGGGCGTCCGACTGGAGTCGAGAATACGAATTGTGATAGCCAGAGCACGGCTGCAACTCGTCAGGGATTTCACTTCGATCTCCCCCATCGGAAATGTGCGATATCATCTCGACCATGTCCTCCTGATGATTCGCAGCTTGGTGTGCGGTCAGTTCGTCACAACTCCCACGGAGATCACGCTGTAGAACGGTGGCCGGTTCTGAATCGTACTCTTCTACTATCTCACCCGGACCGACCTCGGGGAGGTCTCCAATGCCGTCCATCACCGTCGGTTCGACTACCGGGTCGAGGTCGAACCCTTCGAGCGGATATGAGAGGGTTTCCCTCTTCGTCGCAAGAACGATGAGACGTCGTCGGTGCTGTGGAACACCAAAATCGGAGGCCGTCACGACTCGACTCCGGACGGTGTATCCCATATTATCGAACGACCCCTCAACAGCCTCAAGGAACTCCCCACCTGCTGTGTTCTGCATCCCCCGAACATTCTCGAAGAGAGCTGCCTCCGGCTGAAGCGCGTTCACCCAATCCATGAAATTCTCGAAGAGGTGGTTTCGCTCATCGGACCCATCCGGACTGAGAACCTCAGAAAACCCCTGACATGGTGGACCACCGGCAACTAGGTCTACGCTCTCTTCTCCGACGACATCGGATATCTCGTCGACCGGAATCCCTCGAATATCGCCCGAAGTATCGGCCTCAGTGACGGACTCACGATTGTTCTCGAACGTCTGTCGAGCGTCGTCGTCCACTTCGACGGCGTGAATTAGCTCGAAGCCGGCGCGTTCAAGACCGACCGACAGGCCCCCAGCTCCAGCGAAGAGGTCGACGTAGGTCAAATCGGAGCCACTCATTACGATGACTTTCCGCGTATTCCGATTTAAGAATTAGGCTCCCAGCACAGTCGTATCGTCTACTAGTAGTAAGTTTTCTAAGACTGTCGCCCAGAGCAGAGTATACTCTCAGGTGGAACGTTGAGCGATACCCGTACACAGCGTGAGGAGGAGGCGATTGACGACTTTCTCTCTACTCACTTCCCTCCCGGCAATTCGGACGACGGCGAGACGTTGGAAGGGTACACTGAGGACAGCAGTCAGGAGACGATCTCCGAAGCGGAGACACAGGTCATCGAGACGCTCGTCAATCGTGCGGACGAACTGTTCGCCGGGTCGAAGGGAACGCTCGGCCTCGCTATCGACTTCATCATTCTCGCGGAGCATCTGGAGCAGTCCGACGGATGGACTGCAGGCTTCAATCCGGACATCACGACGGAGGACATCCTCGACCGGTACGAGAGCACCGCGAAGTCGTCGTTGACCCTGAAACGCGGGAGCACAAAGCACGGCATCCGATCGTATCACAACGAACTCATCGACCTGTTCCGCGACGAGCTAAACCGCACGAACTTCCCCAGCTCTCCGGGCCACCACACCGGCGAGTGGGAGCGGTACGACGACATGCTCGAGCTCGCGTTCCGGCTCTCTCGCCCCGGGCGATACGAGGCCGTCCAGCGTCTCTTCGATCTCGGACTGAACCGGCTGGAGTCGAAGGACTACCAGCGCCGCGAGCCCCCGTTCTCGGACCCCTTCCTCCACGTCCTGCAGGACTACAATCGAAAGGCCCCCTTCGAGCAAGGCGGGTCGGCGTATCAGGCACTGTGCTACGGGTACGTGAAAGCCGATTGGAGCCACCTGTCGTTCCGTGCGAGCAAGGTCCGGACGGGATCGTCACGCCAGCACCGCTACGGTGACATCGACGGCTACTACGGCCCGGACTTGATGATCTCCGTTGAGGTCAAGGACCGCGTCATCGACTCGACGAACGTTCGAAGCGAACTCGGGACGATGATGGAGGTCGCCGAGAACACGACGGCTGTCGCTATCGCGATTTGTCGCAAGGTCGAGTCAAACGCTCGGGAGACGTTGGAGGAGGCCGGGGTCCGCGTACTCGACGACGACGATCTCGAAGAACGGCTCCAAGTCTGGGACTACCACAAGCAGAACCGGGCCCTACAGGGGATGATTCACTACATGGCGAATATCGAGGAGAACCCGGAGGCAACGCAGCGCTTGCTGGCATTTATCGACGAGGTCGATCCAGAGAATCGGTCGCTGGCGCACCTTCGTTAATGCGGTCCTCGGAACCGCGTAGTTCCTACACGCGAGCGATAATGCTCGGCGACGCCCACTACCACATACTACTCTCCCACGACGTTCCTAATCACCACGACCGCGAAGAGTACGATAAGGGCTCCAAACAGGAATCGCAGAACATTGGTGAACAAATCCGGGCTTATAATATTTCCAAATCCCACCGCGTCGCTCAATACTGAAAGGACAAGAACTGCGATTAATATCGCGAAGAGCCCGTCGATTATTTCACCAAGATCAGTCATTCTATCTCTCCCTCATTAATCTCTGTATTGAGTTCTCCCCGCTCCGATTTTGACTCGCCGGCGCTTGAACCTTCACCACCTTCGCCTTCATTTTTCCCACTGTCGTCTTTGTCGGATTCGGAACCCGTGCTGACCTCTCGGATGATATCTCTGCCGATGAAATAACCCGCTCCGAGCAAGAATACGAACCCTAATTGTACCGCCACAATCACCGTGTTTAGGCTATTAGATTGCGTATTCAATTTGACTACGTCGCCAGCTAAAATCCCGGCATATCCCACAGCTGCGAGCGAGAGAAGGATAGCGAAGATCGCCTCACGCCCGAATTCCCCGGCTTGTCCAGCACGTTTGTCAGAGCTATAGAATCGGACTGCAAATTGAAGAAACACTGCAAGAAGTGGGAGGAGAGTGGCGATGACCGTTAGGAGCGCAGTTGCCGTGTTTACTGGGCTTGATTGAGTCATCTGATTAGTAGTTCAAGATTCCCTGAATCATTTCGTGAAAGTGAATTTTTTAGAGAAACGGAGCGGTCGCCCGCCCGTAGTACAGCGGGTGCGGGTGGAGCGCCTGATCACGGTCGCCCTCGAGGTATCGCTCCCCATCGCCCGTGATGTGGTAGAGGTCGAAGTCGTCATCAGAGGGCGCCACGAGCTCCGCGTCGGCAAGGAACCGAAGCCGAAGCTGTACCCCCCGATACGAGAGGTAGACGCTCGGGCTCGCTGCGAGTCGGCGCGGGTGCGTCCACCCTTCTCCTTCGAGCTCTTCAAGCAAACGTTCGTCCGGCGCCGTCATCCAACGAGCGTTGAGTCGAATCGCCATGGTTCACCCCGGCCCGTTCTCCGTCGCGCTCCGTCCGGCGCCCGGCTCCCCCTCGGCCGTCGCGCCGGTCGCCGGATCGTCCGGACGGTCCTCCGCGGTGTCGAGCTCGCCATCAAGATACGCCTCGCCGCGCTCCGTGATCTGGTAGACGCCGTTGCCCACGTTGACGGCGAGTCCATGGTCTGCGAGCTTTGATAGCCGCTCGTTGATGTAGGGTCGCGTGTACCTGACGAGCCCGCTATCAGCCATCTGTGTTGGTGTTCCTGTTCCGTTCTCTCTTAGATACTCTAAGATGCGGTCATCGGCGAGTGTCATCCACCGACCGCTGTGTCTCATTACAGGCAGATTGAACGTAGCGGTTCTATTACCAGCGCTAAGTGTTTATAGAGAACTATCTGATATACATCTACAATTTAGAGTAAGATATAACTACTCTGAGTAAGTTATCGCCTGTAAGGAAGTCACTCGTCGCTGATTGTTGGCCTTCGCAGAAAGCCCGACGGCGCCCAAACGCCGCCGGGTTTTGCCCGACGACGAGGCCGCCGGGCGGGTGGTTTCCTCGGACCGATGATGACCGAATCATCCACCGCGGGCGAGAACGCCCGCACCGACCGAGACGCACCGACCCCTGAACAGCGTTGCGACCTGTCGAAGTTCAAGCTCCGCATCCTCGCGGTCCTCGCCGAGACCGACAGCGCGCCCTCCGGCCAGGAGGTGAAGGACGCGCTCGAGCAGTACTACGACGCCAACGTCAACCACGGCCGCCTCTACCCGAATCTCGACGAGCTCGTCGAGTGGGGACTCGTCGCGAAGGGCGCCAAGGACCGGCGGACGAACAGCTACGACCTGACCGACGACGGTCGCGATCTACTCCGTGCGGAGGTCGTCTGGCTCGTCGACCGGACGCAGGGCCTCTCGGTCGTCCCGCCGAACGATGGTGGGCGGGCATGACGGACACCAATCTCGCGACGCGGGCGCCGTGGACGGCCGACACCGGCGCGCTCGTCGTGCAGGCGTTCGGCACCGGCGTCGTGCTCGGTGGCTGTGTCGGCGTCGCTGTGGGGGCGATGCTGTGAGCACCCAGGCAACCTTCGACGAGCTCGCGCTCGTCGACGCGGACCGGCTCACCGCTGCCGAGCGGGACGTGTGGAACAGCGTGCAGTGCGGGCCCTACGGCCCCCGCGAGTACGCACGCCTGACCGACCGCTCGCCGGGGACCGTCGGCAACCTGCTCCGGCGAGCGCGGGCGAAGCTGGGGGCGAGTTGGTGATACGCCGTGACGGACGAACTACAACCCCTCTCGCCCGCGGACGGCGTCGAGCGGTTCCTCCAGATGCGCCGGCAGAACGGCAACCGCGACAGCACCTACGACAACGACGTGACGCGGATGAACCACTTCCTCGAGTGGTGTGAGGAGATCGAAGAAGTCGAGAACCTGAACAATCTGACCGGCCGGCGACTCAGCGGGTTCGTCGATTGGCGGTGCGAGCAGGTGTCGAAAGTCACCGTCGAGAAGCAGCTCTCGTCCCTCCGAGAGGCGCTCCGGTATTGGGCGAACATCGAGGCGGTCGAGCCCGGTATGGCCGAACGCATCTATGCGCCCCAGCTGAAGGACGTCGACGACGCGAAGGGTGTCCACCTGAAGGTGGAGCGTGCCGAGCGAATCCTCTCGTATCTCGATCGCTATCAGTACGCGAGCCGGGACCACGCCGTCTTCGCGTTGCTGTGGCGGACCGGGATGCGTCGCTCCGCCCTTCGCTCGCTCGACGTGGACGATCTCCACGAAGACGAGCACGCCGTCGAGTTGGAGCACCGAATCGAGGAAGGCACCCGACTGAAGAACGGTGAAGGAGGCGAGCGGTGGGTCTATCTCGGCCCTCGTTGGTTCCAGGTGATTCAGGACTACGTCGAGAACCCCGCGCGAAACGACGTGACGGACGACTATGGCCGTCGCCCCTTGTTCACCACCGACGGCCGGCCGACCGGCGACACGTTCTACAAGTGGGTCAACAAGCTCACTCAGCCGTGCGAGTACGGCGAGTGTCCCCACGATCGCGATCCCGACGACTGTGAAGCTCGTGGAACGAATGGCTACCCCAGCCGGTGCCCGTCCTCGAGGTCGCCCCACGCGGTCCGCCGCGGTGCGATCACCCACCATCTGAACCAGCGGACCTCTCCTGAGGTGGTTTCAGAGCGGATGGACGTGGGCCTTGAAACGCTCTACAAGCACTACGACGCGCGTTCTGAGCGCGACAAGATGGACGTTCGGAAAGACTCACTCCCAGAATGACACCCTACCAGCCAACACCACGCGGCGCATCGGCACGACGAAGAGATTCGGCTCCCCCGCTCGTCCATCCCGCTTCGTCGTTCTCGCGAAGTCCCCCGAAGGACGCCAGCGACGGCGACGTACCGTCGGCGGGTCGTCGTTCCGACGCTCCCGTCGCGTAAACTTTCTTCACCCCGGGGCGTCTCCCACCCCGCGATGGCCGACCCAAACGGCGGCGTTCCCCCCGAACACGACGACCGCCCCGACACCGACGTCCCCGTGCTCGGGGAGGTCGTCCCGGACCGGTTTTCGTCGGACGAAGTGTTCCAGCGTATCGTCGCCGACGCGGACCACGAGATAACCTCCGGCACGCGGGAGCTGTTCTTCAGCGCGCTGGCGGCCGGCTTCGCCATCACGATCACCTTACTCGTCTACGCGTCGATGTATCCGAAGACGGACAGCAAGGTCGTCGCCGCGCTGCTGTACCCGCTCGGATTCATCTATATCATCATCGGCGGCTACCAGCTGTACACGGAGAACACGCTCCCGCCGGTCGCGCTGACGCTCGAACGGCTCGCCTCGGTTCCGGCGCTGTTCCGCCACTGGGGCATCGTCGCGGCCGGCAACTTCGCCGGCGGCGCGATCGGCGCGATCGTCCTCGCGTACGGTGGCGTTCTCTCGCCGGAAGCGGGCGCCGTCGCGGCGGACCTCGCCGTCGAGGGCGTCTACGAGACGACCCGCTGGGAGCTGTTCTTCAAGGGGGCGTTCGCTGGGCTCATCGTCGCCGGCGTCGTCTGGATGAACTTCGCCGCCAGCGACACCATCTCGCGGCTCGCCATCGTCTATCTCGCCTTCCTCGCCATCCCGCTCGGCAACCTGTTCCACGTCGTCGTCTCCTTCACCGAGGCGGTGTATCTGATGCTCGTCGGCGACCTCGCTCTCTTGCTCGCGATGACGGACTTCGTCGTCCCGGTGCTCGTCGGCAACACGGTCGGCGGGGTCGTGCTCGTCACCGTCGTCAACTACTACCAGACGACGGAGGACCGCCTCGCGACGGCGCGCTTCGAGAACGTCCGCCGGCTCGCGGTGCGCGAGTGGCTGCTCGGCGGCCTCGCCGGGCGGTCGTACGTGCCGCTCGTCGACACCGTCGAGGAGTTCGTCCGCGACCCCGACTCCTACCGGGTGCTCGTTCCCATCACGAACCCGCGAACGGAGTCGGCGCTCGTCGAGCTCGCGTGTGCCGTGGCGAGCAGCCGCCCCGAGGGGACCGTCCACGTCGCCCACGTCGTCCAGATGCCCGGCGACGGCGGCGACGAGCGCCGCCAGCGCGAGCGCATCACCGACGCGTCCGACCAGCTTCTGGAGGGCACGCGACGCATCGGCGACCGCTACGACGTCCGCTTCGAGACGTCGACCATCGTCACCCACCGCTCGTTCGAGGACATCTTCGACCGCGCGAACCGGACCCGCCCGGATCTCGTGATGATGGGGTGGGCGGACGACGGCGTGTGGGCCTCCGCCCGCGCGGAGCGACCCATCGCGGAGCTGACGAACCGGCTCCCCTGTGACTTCCTCGTCGTCAAGGACCGCGGGCTCGACTGCTCGCGGGTGCTCGTGCCGACCGCGGGCGGCCCGAGCTCGGACCTGAGCGGCGAGGTCGCCTGTGCCCTCCGGGACACTCTCGACGCCGAGGTGTCGCTGCTCCACGTCGTCGACGGGTCGGAGCAGCGCGCGGATGGCGAACGATTCCTCCGGTCGTGGGGCGAGGCGCACGGACTCGGCGACGCAGCGACGTTCGTCGACGAGAGCGGCGATGTGGAGGGGGCGATCAAGCGCGCCGCGGCCGACCATTCCGTCGTACTGCTCGGAGCGACCGAACAGGGACTGCTCGCGCGGCTCGTCGCCGATTCGCTGCACATGAACGTCGTCGACGAGGTGGACTGCTCGGTGCTGCTCTCCGAGCGTCCCACCGACCGCCCGCTCCGCGAACGGCTGTTCGGTAGCGGTCGCCGGGAGAAGGGTCGTCCGTCGGAGTCGTAGCCTTCCTCGTCGTCGGTGAGTGGTGGATATTTACGTGCCGGCGGCGGAGTGCCCGTCGATGGGGGCGAACGTGTGGACGGGGGTGCTCGCCGTGATACTCGTCGTCGCGGGGTCGTTCGCGCTGGGGTCGGTCGCGCGGCTCCTGCTGTTGGAGTTCGGTCGTCCGGCTGGATACGCCGCGAACGTCGGTGGGCTGGTCGCGCTCGCGGCGTTTCTGCTTGCCGGCGGCGTCCTCGCGTACCGACGGTTCTCGCCGTTCTGACGGCCGCGTTTATCCGTTTTGCGTCCGTATCCTTCCTCGATGGAGGTCACCGGCGACTGGACGACCGACGAAGCCGAGGCGTTCCTCACCAGCCCCGACGGACGGGTACCGCTCCGACTCGCGTGTCGCAGACCCGGCGGCGGGCTGTGGATGCTCTCGCTGTGGTACCGGTGGCGCGACGGCGGTCTCGAGTGTGCGACGAGTGCCGACGCCGACGTGGTCAGCTACCTCACGGCCGACGACGGGGTCGCCTTCGAGGTGTCGGTGAACGAGCCGCCGTATCTCGGCGTCCGCGGCGCCGGCACGGCGATCGTCTCCCCCGACGAGGAGAAACGGCTGTTGCGCTCGCTGTTCGAGCGGTATCTCGGGGGGACGGACTCGACGCTTGCGGACCGGCTGCTCCGCCCCGAGCGCGAGGAGGTCCGTATCCGCATCGAGCCGGAGCGGCTGTACGCGTGGGACTTCAGCGACCGGATGCCGTGAGGCGTCCGGCCGAATTCGTCTGCCTGCCCGCTCCGCCCAGCTCTGCCGCCCCGTCGCAATCAGCCCCGCAGCGCCTCCACGGGGTGGAGATTCGCGGCCTTCCACGCCGGATACAGTCCCGAGACGAGCGCGACGGTGACGCCGAAGCCAAAGGCGAGCAGGAGATACGGGAGGTTCGACGGGTGGGCGACCACGTCCAGCCCGAGCGTCGTGAACTGATACAGCGCCCAGACGGCGACGACGGAGAGACAGAGCCCGACGACCCCGCCGAGCACGCCGAGCAGCGCCGCCTCGACGACGAGCGTGCGCAACACGTCCCGTTTCCGGACGCCGACCGCCCGGAGCACGCCGATCTCGCCGCGGCGCTCGTTCGTGCTCATCAGCATCACGTTGAAGATGGCGACGCCGGCGACGACGAGCGACAGCGCAGCGAGCGCGACGAGGAAGCCGTTGAGCAGGTCGAAAAAGTCGCCGATTCGGTCCACGATGGAGGAGAGTTCGAAAACGCTGAGCCGCTGCTCGCGGGCGTTCGCCCGCTCGCGAATCTCGGTGGCGACGGCGTTCGCGTCCTCGCGACTGTCGGCCTGCACGACCACCTGCGAGGGCGTCCCGTCGACGAACTCGTCGGTCGGGAGCACGACGGCGCGGTCGGGCGTCACCGGCGAGATGTCCTCTGCCGGCGCGAGCACGGCCACGACCCGGTAGCGGTTCCCGTCGATCTCGACGGTGCTCCCGACGCCGACGCCGAGCGACTCGGCGACGGCGCTCCCGACGAGTACGCCGCTCCGGAGCCGCGGCGGGATCGTCCCCGCGCTCGCGTCGAACAGCGCGGCCGGGTCGTTCGTTCCGTACAGCTGTGCGGCGGTGCTCGAGTCGTTTGCGCGTACCAGCCCGCCGCCGGTGACGAGCGGGACGGCGACCCCGTGCCCCTCCGCGGCACGCCGGATCGTCTGGAGGTCTCGCTCCGAGAACGACTCCACGCCGGCGTCGGCGTTCGGCGACACGACCACCTGGTTGCCGATGCCCCCGAACGAGTCCGTCGCGGCCAGCTGGAGCACGTTGCCGAAGACGCCGAGCGTCGCGATGGCGAGCACGCCGATGACGATACCGAGCGCGGCGAGGACGCTCCGGACGCGGTTGCGGTTCAGGTTGCGCACGGCCAGCCGGACCGCCGGGAGCCGGCTCATCCGTCCCCCTCCGAGAGCGGTCGGTCGGCGCCGTCCCCCTGACTCGCCCGACCACCGACGCCGCCTTCCTCCGTCAGTCGCCCGTCGACGAGCCGGACGGTGCGGTCGGCGTAGTCGGCGACGAGGGGGTCGTGGGTCACCGTCACGACGGCCACGTCGCGGTCGGTGATGCGCTCGAACTCGCCGAGCACCGTCTGTCCCGTCTCCTGATCGAGGTTTCCCGTCGGCTCGTCGGCGAGCACGACGGCCGGGTCGTTCACCAGCGCGCGGGCGATGGCGACCCGCTGTTTCTGCCCGCCGGACAGCTCGTTTGGCGTGTGGTCGAGCCGGTCGCCGAGGCCGACGCGCTCCAGCAGTGCCTGCGCCCGCTCGTCGGCGCCGGGGTCGTCGTGGAACTCGGTCGGCAGCAGGACGTTCTCCAGCGCCGTGAGCGACGGGATGAGGAAGAACTGCTGGAAGACGAAGCCGACGTACTCCTTTCGTGCGTCCGTGCGCTCGGGGTCCGTCATCGTCGTCGCGTCACGGCCGTCGACGCGGACGGTTCCGGTCGTGGGGACGTCGAGCAGGCCGAGCGTGTTCAGCATCGTCGACTTTCCGGAGCCGGACGGGCCGACGACGGAGACGAACTCGCCGCGGTCGACTCGGAGGTCCACGTCGACCAGCGCCCGGACGAGCTCTCCGCCGCCGTCGTACTCCTTGGTCACGTCGGACAGCTCCAGCGGCGGCGCCACCGTCATCGCCCGCGGCGGACGCCGAACACGACGGCGCCCGCGACCACGGCGAGGCCGATGACGAGTGCGACGGCGACGCCCGGATTCGCGCCGGCCTGCCTGCGCTCCTCGCTCTCTGCTTCGACGCCGTCGAGCGGGAACGTCTCCGTCCGGGTGCGCTCCTCGCCGGCGACCCGGTAGGTCACCTCGACGGGGACGGCCGTCGCGTTCGGCGCGTCGACCGCCGCGGTGAGCTCGAATGGGGCGAACTCGCTCCCCTCGACGGTGCCGACGAAGTAGTCGCGGCTCGGATACGCCGGGCGGACGCCCTCGCTCTCGCCGACGGCGACGACGACCCCCGTCACCTCGCCGTCGCCGACGTTGCCCGCGTTGCCGGTGATGGTGAGCGTCCCGTCCTCGAGCGTCAGATCGACGCCGGTGAGCCGCAGGTCGCCGGTCGGCGGGCGGTACTCGTAGCTTCCCTCCACGGTGCCGGTCCGGTCACCGGTCGCGTACTCGACGGTCGCGGTCACCGTCGCGGGTGCGTCGAGCGACGCGAGGCTCACCTCGACCGTCGTCGACTCGCCCGGCGGAACGGTGCCGACCGCCTCGCGAGCGAGCGGCTCGCCGTCGGCACGCGGCACGACGACGGCGTCGGTGAGCGGCGCGTTTCCGAAGTTCGTCACCTCGACGGCGAGCGCGTCGGGCGGGCCCTCGCTCTCCGCTTGGCCCTGTGACTGCAGCGTCCCGCCCGCCGTGCCGCCGCCGAGCACCCCTTGGAGGGCGCCGCCGGTCGGGTCGGCCTCAGCACCGTCGTCTGCCGGCTCGACCGCGACGCCCACGTCCTCGCGCAACGGGACTGCGTCGACGGCCTCCCCGTAGCTCGTCGTCCGCTCTGCACCCGTGTTCGTCACGTACGACACGTTGACGCCGACTGCGGCCTCGCCGGTCGAGGGCACGTAGCTGAAGTTCAGCGTCGTCGACGCCCCACCGGGGAGCGCCGCGACGGTGCGCCGCTCCACGGTCGCGTCCGGCGCGTCGAGCGTCACGACGACGTCGCGGTACTGCTCGGTGTTCGGATTCGACACCGTCACCGGCACCGTCGTCTCGACGCCGGCGACGGGGTCGGTTCGCTCGAACTCGACGAGCGGATCGGCCTGTTCGACGGTCACGGTGATCGGTCGGCGCACGGTGACCTCCTCCCCGTCGTCGTCGGCCCCGACCGCGACCACGGCGAGGGTCTTCTCGCCCGCGGCGCGGAAGGTCTGCGTCAGATCGACGGTGAGCGTGTCGCCGGGGGAAAGAGACCCCGGGTTCTCGGCCGTCGCGAGCGTGTCGCCGTCGCCGTTGACGAGTCGAATCGCCTCGAGCTCCGTCGGGGAGGTCGACCCGGCGGAGTTGCGGACGGTCGCAGTCACGGTAACCGGCTCGCCGACGGTGGGCGTGTCGGGTGCGACGGTCAACCCGGAGACGGCGAGGCGGGCGTCCGGGACGGCAGCGGCGCTCGGTGCGACGAGAAGCAGGACGAACAGCGCGGCGAGAATACGGCGCATTCGGTTCGCCCTGAATAGGCGGTCAGCGCGCAAAAGGGTTCGCGTGGCGACGACTCGTACGGATTCTCGTGATTCGTTACTGCCGTGGAAAACAACGTGCGCGTCTCACCCGCTGCACTCCCGGTACTCGCAGTGCCTGCCGAACGTAGTCGCGGCGATCCGTATCAGTCCGCCTCCGCGCCGCCGATCGACAGGTACTCGTCCAGCAGGTCGTCCCGCTCCTCGAGCTGCTCGACCGATCCCTCCCACGCGTTCGCCCCCTTCTCGATGATGTAGGCGCGCTCGGAGAGGTCGAGCGCGAAGTCGACGTTCTGCTCGGTGATGACGACGGTCACGTCCTCGGCGACGACCTCCGAGAGCACGTCGTAGAGGTCGTCGACGATGACCGGCGCGAGCCCCTCGGTCGGCTCGTCGAGCAGCAGCAGGTCGGGGTCCTGAATGAGCGCGCGGGCGACGGAGAGCATCTGCTGTTCGCCGCCAGAGAGGTTTCGACCGCGGTTCTCGCGGAGCTCGTCGAGCACCGGGAACACCTCGTACATCTCCTCGATGTCGCGTGGGTCACCGCTCGACATGTCCCGGGCCACCTGCATGTTCTCCGTGACGGTGAGCGTCGGGAAGATGCGCCGCTCCTCCGGGACGAGCTTGACGCCCCGGTTCGAGATGCGGTCGACCGACTCACCCGAGATGTCATCGCCGCGGAAGGTGATCGACCCCTCGCGCCGCGGGATGGTTCCGGTGATGGTCCGGAGCGTGGTCGTCTTCCCCGCCCCGTTTCGACCGAGCAGAGCGACGACCTCGTTCTGCTCGACCTCCATGTCCAGGTCGAAGAGGATGTGGCTGTTCCCGTAGTAGCTGTTCACGTCTTCGAGCGTGAGGACGCTCATGCCGTCTCACCCCCCTCGTCGGAGGTGGAGCGGTCGGTGTCCGTTCCACCGAGGCTGGCGTCGAGCTCTTCGTCCTCTTCGAGGCCGAGATACGCCTCGCGGACGCGCTGGTCGGAGAGCACTTCGTCGGGGGCGCCGTCGGCGATGAGCGTGCCGTTGTCCAACACGAGAATGCGGTCGGAGATGCCGAGCACGACCTCCATGTCGTGTTCCGTCACGACGAAGGTGGTGTCCGTCTCCTCGTTGAGCCGTTCGATCAGCTGCACCATCTGTCTCGTCTCGGTCGCGTTCATCCCGGCGGTCGGCTCGTCGAGCAGGACGACCGAGGGGTCCGTGCCGAGCGCGAGCGCGATCTCCACCTTCCGCTTGTCTCCGTGCGAAAGGTTCGCACACTCCGTCTCCGCGACCTCCTCCAGTCCGATCAGCTCGATGACCTCCCACGCGCCGTCGTTGAGCTCGGGGTCGCTGCTCGTGAGGGCGGTGAGATCTCGGGTCCGGCCGTCGCGACTAATCCGGGCGATGCGGACGTTCTCGAGGACCGTGAGCCCCTCGAACAGGTTGTTGATCTGAAAGCCGCGGGAGAGGCCGAGGTTCGCGATTTCGTTGGCGGAGCGGTCGGTCACGTTGACGAGGTCGCCGTCACGGCTCCGGAGCTGAACGGTGCCGCTGGTCGGCGCAAGCCGACCCGTGATCAGATTGTAGAACGTCGTCTTCCCCGCGCCGTTCGGCCCGATAATGCTCGTAATCTCGCCCGACTGGATGTCGATGGACACGTCGTCGACGGCCACCAGCCGCCCGAACTGCCGGCGAAGGTCTTCGGTCTTGAGCACGGAGCTCATGCTTCGGCACCTCCGAAGAGCCCTTCCGGCTTCACGAGCAGTACGACGATCATCGCAACGAAGGGGAGCAGTTGACCCGCGCCCGCGACGATGAGACTCCCGACGGCGATGGAGATGCCGACGAGATACGCGCCGACGAACGCCCCGCTGAACGAGCCGAGGCCGCCGATGACCGCGATGACGAAGGCGTTGATGATGACCTGATTGCCGAGCGCCGGCGTGATCGACTGCGTCGGAATCGCGAGCGCACCGCCGAGGCCGGCGAGCGCCGCCCCGACGAAGAAGACGAGCGTGTACAGCCGAGGCACGTCCACGCCCAAAAGCGCCGCCATGTCGCGGTCCGAAGAGGTTGCCCGGACCAGCCGCCCGATGTTCGTCGACCGGAGGACGGCGAAGATGGCGCCGAGCACGATGATGGACATCAGGATGACGAACGCCCGGTAGGTGGGTAGCGTGACGCCCCCCGCGAGGGTTATGTTGCCGGCCAGCAGCGCCGGCGGGTTCACGACGTTCGAGCCGGAGCCGAAGGTCGTTCTGATCACGTCGGTCAACATGAGAACGAACGCGAACGTGAGCAGGAGTTGGTCGAGCGGCTCGCGGTCGTAGATCCGGCGGATGAACCCCGCCTCGATGAACACGCCGAGCGCGCCGGCGACGAGCGCCGCGATGATGAGTCCTGGCCAGAACCCGGCGCCGAGCGTCCCCAGAGCCGGGACCGAGACGGCCCCGATCGACCACAGCGCGGCGTACGCGCCGGCCATGTACAGCACGCCGTGTGCGAAGTTCAACACGTCGAGCACCCCAAAGATGAGGCTCAGCCCGACCGCGATGAGAAACAGTCGGCCTCCGATAGCCAGCCCCGTGATGAGCTGGTCGAAAATCAACCCAGTTGATACCATACGGAACGAATCCCATACTGCATGATTAAACCTTACGACGCCCGCAGAGTCCGACAGTTTCATTGACAGGTGACGCCCGATTCAGGACGCGACGGCGTCGGATCTCAGCCTCGGCGAACGTTTCGCGGTCGCGGCGCGGTCTGCACAGGTTATTTATACACTTTATTCATACGTAGACGCGTATGTCCGAGGACCACGCGGGACACAGTGCAGAGAGAAGTAGACGATTGACAACCGGAATCGACCGCCGTGGCTTCCTCGCCGCGGCCGGGACCGGAGCGACGGCGGCCGTCGCCGGCTGTTCCGGGCTGGGCGGCGGCGGTGGAGACACGATCAAGATCGGGGGCGTCTACCTGCTCTCGGGGATCGCACAGGCGCTGGGGACCTCCTCGGCGAACGCGGCTCGCGTCGCCGTCAAGCAGATCAACGAGAACGGCGGCATCGACGGCCAGGACGTCGAAATCGAGGTGCGCGACCACGGTGACGACCCGCAGGCGCAGATCCGGAGCCTCGCACAGGAGTACAACGCCGACGTGATGATCGGGCTGACCTCCTCGGGGGTGACGCTCGCGTCGGCCCCGACCATCGAATCGCTGGGCGTGCCGTTCACGCTCACCGACATCGGGACGCCGTACATCACGGAGCCCGACACGGATTCGTTCGGCAACTACTTCGAGGCCGACGACGGGAAGGCGGCGTTCACGCCGAACATGTTCCGGACGAACTCGAACACCTCGCACATGACGTACGCCATCGCGAAGTTCGTCGCGGACAACTACGGCGAATCCCGCGTCGCCAACATGGGGCCGGACTACGCGTACGGCCAGCAGTGTTGGGACTACTTCAAGGCGTACTCCGAGGGGCTCGGGATGAACCACGAGTACGTCGCGAGCGAGTTCCCGTCGCTTGGCGCAAGCGACATGACGCCGCAGATCAACACCGTGCTCGACGCCGAGCCTGACCTCCTGTTCACGAGCTTCTGGGCCGGCGACACGACGACGTTCATCTCGCAGGCCGCAGAGCAGGGCCTCTTCGACCAGGTCGACGACGTGTTCGACACCATCGGTGCGGACCCGACGGTGTACGAGGCGCTCGGCGACACCACGCCGGAGGGCATCCACATGTCCGGCTGGTACTGGCCGACCGCCTACGACAACGACAACAACCAGGCGTTCCTCGACGCGTACCGCAACGAGTACGAGGGCGACGACACGACGCCGAACATCCCCGGCTTCACCGGCGGGAGCACGTGGGCGGCCATCTACATGTACAAGAAGGCCATCGAGGCGGCCGGCTCCACGAACTCCGACGACATCATCTCCGAGCTGGAGGGAATCACAATCGACAACGACCCGCGCGGCCAGACGACGATTCAGGAGAACACGCATCAGGCGACCGCACCCTGTGTCATCGGCGAGACGAGCTTCGACGCCGACGTGCCGTACGACGGCGCCGGGCTCGTCAACACCCAGACGTACACGCTGACGCGGGAACGCTCGCTGGAACTCCTCCAGGGAAGTGGGCTGGGCCCCGGCCTATAGATGAGCTACGGCGTCCGCGAACGACTGCTCGCGCCCGACAACCGGATGCAGGTCGTCGGGATCGCAGCCGCAGCCATCGTGTTAGTCGTGGCTCCGTTCGTTCTCGGCGGGTTCCAGACCTCGCTGCTCGCGCGAACGCTCATCTTCGCGCTGTTCGCCACGGCGTTCAACCTGCTGTACGGCTACACCGGCCTGCTCTCGTTCGGGCACGCGATGTTCATCGCGGCGTCCGGCTACGCCGTCGCGAAGGTCGTCCAACAGGTCGCGCCCGCGCTCGGCATCGAGAGCATGTTCGGCGGCGCCGCCCTGATGGTCGTCTGGATTCTCGCGCTGGTGATCGGGACGGCCATGGCGGCGCTTCTGGCCGTGTTCATCGGCTACCTCTCCGTTCAGTTGGAGGAGATCTACTTCGCGATGATCACCCTGTCGTTCAGCATGGCCATCTGGGTCATCGCCAACCAGGACATCATCGGGAGCACGCTGGAGGCGTTCGGCATCGGCGGCGGCACGTTCACCAACGGCTCGGACGGGCTGACGTTCCGGCTCGGGGAGGTGAACCTCTTCGGGCTGGAGTTCAGGCTCGTCGACATCGCGGACCCGATTGCGTTCTATCTGCTGACGCTCGTGGTGTTCGCTGCCGGGATGTACGCGCTGTACCGCATCGTCAACTCGCCGTTCGGCACGACCTGTCAGGCGATCCGGGAGAATCCCGAGCGCGCGCGTGCGCTCGGCATCGACACGCAGTTCCACTCGTGGATGACGTTCATCCTCTCGGGTGCGTTCTCGGGGCTGGCCGGCGCGATGCTCGTCATGCTCAAGACCGGGGTCCTTCCGGCGGACGCGTTCTGGACGTCGTCGGCGACGCCGGTCGTCATGACGGTGATCGGCGGGCCGTACGCGTTCCTCGGGCCGACGGTCGGCGCGTTCACCTACGAGTATCTGCGGTGGATCATCCGACAGTATCCGCTGCTCGAGGAGTTCTGGGAGTTCAGCTTCGGCTTCCTGCTGCTCATCGTCGTGCTGTTCTTCGATAACGGCGTCTACGGGGGCATCCGGCGCCTCCGCGAGATGATCGCGAAGCGCCGCGAGTAGCGGCGACGCCCCTTTCCGCTCGCTGTCCCAACGCGAACCGTGATTCGGGTGCTCGCCGTCGCCGTGCTGCTTCTGCTTGCCGGCTGTAACGCACCTGCGGGACCGGCGGACCCGTCGACGGCGACGCGGACGGTGACGCCTGTCCCCGTACCGGCCGACGGGTCGACGACCACGCCCGACGGGCAGTTCGCCCCCGGCGTTCGCGACGACGGGGTAGACGGCGAACGGCTCGCCGGCGCCCACGCGCGGGCCCTCGCGAACGCCTCGTACGCGGTGAACCAGACGCTCGTCCAGCGCTACGCGAACGGGACGCTCCGATCCAGATACGTCACCGTCGCGCGGTTCACCGAGACGCCCGGCCGGTTCGCCGCGACGCTCCGGCAGACCGACCGCCGCGACGGCCGGCTCGTCGAGCGCACGGTGCGCCGCTACGGAGACGGCGACGCCGCGTACGCCGCGATCACCGAGGAGAACGCGACGCGATACCGGCGGCTCCGGTGGCCGGACGGCGAGCCCCGCGACCCACAGCAGGTCTACCCCGAGAACCTGACGAACGTCCGGTCTATCGCCCGGGTGTTCACTCTCGTCGAGACGCGCGTGGTCGACACCGTCGAGATGGACGGTACGCGGTACGCCCGTGTCGAGAGCGCCCCGAACGCGACGCTGCCGCCGCTGGCGAACGTTTCGGTGACGGCGCTCGTCTCCGAGCGCGGCGTCATTCGGTCGTACCGCGTCACCTACGACGTCTCGCGCTCGGAAGAAAGCGTGCGGGCGACCGTCGCGGTGTCGTACACCCGCGTCGGCGAGACGACGGTCTCCGAGCCGCCGTGGCTCGACCGGGTCGACAATCGGACGGCAGTGGTCGCCTAGGACTCCGACTCGCGAAGCTTCCGGCGCTGTATCTTCCCCGTCGTCGTCTGCGGAAGCCGGTCGACGAACTCGATCTCGCGGGGGTACTCGTACTTCGCGAGGTTGTCCCGAACCATCTCCCGGATCTCCTCGCGCAGAGCGTCGTCGCCCTCGACGCCCGCGACGGGCTGGACGAACGCCTTGATTACCTCGCCGCGGAGTTCGTCGGGGACGCCGACGACGCCGGCCTGCTCGACGGCCGGGTGTTCGAGGATGGCGCTCTCCACCTCGCCCGGGCCGACCCGGTAGCCCGACGTGGTGATGACGTCGTCGTCGCGCGCCTTGAACCAGAGGTAGCCGTCCTCGTCCCGGCTCCCGAGGTCGCCGGTGAGGTGCCAGTGGCCGCCGTCGGGCGCCTCGACCGTCGCCGCGGCGGTCTTCTCGGGGCGGTTGAGATACTCCTCGAAGACCACGGGGTCCGGTCGGCCGTCCGGCCGCTCCCGCTTGACGCCGAGCTCGCCCACCTCGCCGGTCGGCGTTCGCTCACCTGTCTCCGGGTCGACCGGCGCGACCTCGTGGCCCGGCACCGGTTTACCCATGCTCCCGGCCCGCGCGTCGAACCACCGCCGGCAGTTCGTCACGAGGAGGTTCGCCTCCGTCTGCCCGTACAGCTCGTTCACCGGCACGCCGTCGAGTTCCTCGTCGGCCCACGCCAGAATCTCCGGCGTCAGCGGCTCTCCGCCCGAGCAGATTGCCTCGACGGACAGCTCCCACTCGTCCGCGTCCTCGTTCATCAACATTCGGATGGCCGTCGGCGGGAGGAAGGCGTTCGTCACGTCGTACGCCTCCATGACGTCGTACGCCTCGCGGGCGTCGAATCCCTCCATCGGGTAGCCGACGACCGGCTGGCCGTAGTGCCACGCGGGGAACAGCAGGTCGCCCAGCGCGCCGATCCACGCCCAGTCGGCCGGCGTCCAGAACGTCCCCTCGGCGTCGAGCTCGAAGTACATCGAGAAGGCCGGGCAGTGGCCGACCCACACGTCGTGCGTGTGGAGCACTCCTTTCGGCGGCCCGGTCGACCCCGAGGTGTACATGACGATGGCCGGCGTGTCTGGCGTCGTTTCGGCGCGCTCGAACGCGGCCGGGTGTTCGAGCAGGTCGGCGAACGGCTCGACGCCCGCCGCATCGCCGACTTCCGCGTCGCCGCGCCAGCGCACCTCGACGTGGTGCTCCAGCGCGTCACACGCCGCGGCCGCCTCGGCCACCGCCTCCCGGCAGTCCGCGTCCGCGACGACGGCGACCGCGCCGCTGTCGTCCAGCCGGCTCTCGAGCGCGTCGGGGCCGAACAGCACCGACAGCGGCAGCGAGACGGCGCCGAGCTTCCAGCAGGCCAGATGCGTCACCGGGTTCGCCGGCACCTGCGGGAGCACGATGGCGACGGTGTCGCCCCGCTCGACGCCGCGGTCGGCGAGCGCGTTCGCCACCCGGTCGGAACGGGCGTCCAGGTCGGCAAAGGAGTCGGTCTCCTCGCGGCCGTCCGGATAGCGCTGGTGGAGCGCCGGCGCGTCCGTGTCCTCGTGTTTCTGGAGGAAGTCCTCGGCGAGGTTGTAGTCGTCCGGGACGTCCCACGCAAACTCCTCGCGGGCCGCCTCGTAGCTGTCGTACTCGACGTCGACGTGCCACGTCATACCGCGCGGTTACCGCTGGGAAATATAAAACCCCTCGCGGACGACACTTGCCGGTAGGACAGCGCGCCGGTCAGAACGGCTCTTCGCGCTCCGGCTCTTCCCCCGCTTCCAACTCGCGGAGCCGGCTCTCGATGTCGTCGCCGCCGTCGGTCGCCTGCTCGGGCGTCGACCCCTCTGCCGGTTCGGTGGCGTCGGTGGTGGACGGCTCGCCGTCCGCGTCGGGCTCCGTCTGTTCGGGGGTCGTCGGCTCGGTGCCGAAGGCGGTCGAGAGCGCCTCCCGAAGCGACTCCATCTGCCCCGCGATCGCCTGCAGATCCGCCACGTCGGCTTCGATGTCGCGACGCCCCTCGCGTGCGGCTTCCTCGACGCGCTCCAGCTCCTCGTCGAGCGTCGTTCGGAGCGCATCGAGCTCGGCATCGAGCTCCGACCGGACCGTCTCGACCTCGGTCGTCGCGTCGTCGAGCTCGGTGCGGAGCTCGGAACGCTCGTCTTCGGCCGTCTCGATCGCCGTCCGAAGCGTCTCGACGGTTTCGTCGAGTCGGTCCGTGCTCGCCGCAGCGTCCTTGGCCTCCTCGCGGGCGCTCGCCACCTCCTCCCGGAGCTCCCCGATCACGTCGGCTGGCCGACCTTCCGCGTCGAGCAGCTCTTCCAGCGGATCCATGTACGCCGCGATGTCGTCGACGCGCTTCTGGACGTGGTCGAGCCGGGTCACCTGACTCCCGGTCAGCGTGGCGCCGAGCTCGTCGGCGAGGACGTCCCGGGTCTCCTGGTCGACCTCGCCGGCCTCGAGTTCGGCCGCGAGCGCTGCGGCGACCGACCCCTCTGTCGCGTCGATTCCGTCCCGTTCTTCGCTCTCGGTGGATGCATCGGTCTCTTTCATCTCGTGTTCCTCCTCGGTGGCTTCGGTGTCTCCCGCACCGTCTTCCGCGACCCGACGGACGGCTGGTTCGAGCGCCTCGTCGCCTGTCTGTTCGCCGTCCCGCTCGTCGCCTGTCTGTTCGCCGTCCCGCTCGTCGTCACTCGGCGCGTCGTCTGTCGTCGCGGTTGAATCAGCCTCGTTGTCTGCCGTCGCGGTCGGTTTCTCTGCGTCGTCGTCCGCCGCCTCGAACGAGTCGAGCTCCTCGACGGCCGCGGCGCCGTCTCCCGGCCCCACCGACGTGGCGTCTGCGGTCGACGGCGGCTCGTCGCCGCTCCCGAGAAACTGGTTGACGTAGCCGCGGAGGCCGCCGCCCCCGTCGCCGTCCGCCCCCGCGATGTCGGCGACCGGTTCGGCCACGACGCGGAGCGAGGACTCCTCCCACGCCACCTCGAGGTCACTCGTGTCGAGGTAGGCGCCGTAGACGACCGTCTCCGGCGTCTCGGGTCCGACCGACGTCTCAACCGTGACCCGATCCGTCGACGCCTCCCCCGTCTCCGGCGTGTGTTCCGGGTGGAACCCGACCTGGTCGGGACCCACCGCGGCGGGGAGGTCGTCGGTGATCTCCACGGTCGCCTCCTCGGTCGCCCGGATGCTCACCTCGACGATCACCCCCTCAGGTTTGACCGTAATGTCCCGCTCGACGGTGACCGGCCCGTCGGCCGCGACCACGGTGTTCGATTCGCTCATGCGGGTATGGTTGTCATACCTACGTATGAGTGTTCGGAGCGTTTTCACAGCGTGAGAACGCTCCGGGACCGCGTTACTCGAAGGCCGCCGGGTCGACCTCCGCCGCGTGCCGATCGAGTTCTTCGCGCTCCTCCTCGTCGGGGTCCTCCACGACCTCGATGCCGCGGTTGTTCACCGCGTGCGGGTCGAGCCCGACCTCCTGAAGGAAGTCTTTGTAGATGCGCTCGCAGGTCTCCGCGGCCTTCCCGCGCTCGGAGGCGTGGTCACAGAGATCCGCGAGGACGACCCCCTCGGGCGTCTCGTCCTGGTAGATGATCCAGTGGTTCACCAGGTCGGAGAGCCGACGGATGGGGGAGGTGAAGTGGCCGTAGATCTCGAAGTTGAGCGCGTGGTGGCCGCCGAACGGGTCAGACATGTACTTCGCGCGCGGCATCACTTTCATCACGGCCCACTGAATCTTGTCGAGCTGTCGGCCGGGCGCCTCCTCCAGCGTCGCGTTGACGGCCTTCCGGGGGTCGTCCCACGCGCTGCCCGGGATGGAGACGCCGTCGAGGTCCTGGATCTCCTGGAGCGCCTCGTTCCACTTCTCTTCGGTGGGCTGGGGGTGAACCCGGAACATCGCCTCGAGCCCCCGCGACCACTGCAGCTCGTGGGTAACCGCCTTGTTCGCCTTCAGCATGCACTCCTCGATGATAGTATGGGCGCGGTCCCTGCGCGGGTTCAAGACCAGGGAGCCGTCTTCCTTCCGCTGTTCGTGGAGCTGGTCGGCGAGCTCGTGGACGAGCGTCAGCTCGTCGTGGAGGTCGGCGTCCTCGTCGTCGAGCCGTTCCTCGGCCTGCTTGTAGGTGAGCCGCTCGTCGGAGTGGACGACGGACTTGTAGATGTCGATGGAGTCGTTCGACAGCGTCTCGCCGTCGATCTTCATCTCGACCGTGTGCGCCAGCCGGTCCTCGTTCGGGACGAGCGAGCAGACCGTCTCCGCGAGCGCCGGGGGTAGCATATGCATCGTGTACCCCGGCAGATACACCGTGTTGCCGCGCTTCAGCGCCTCCTCCCACATCGCGGTGCCCGGCTGGACGTAGTGGGTCACGTCGGCGATGTGGACCCACAGCCGGTAGCCGTCCTCTTCCCTGCGAACGGAGATGGCGTCGTCGAAGTCCTGTGCGTCCGCCGGGTCGATAGTACACGTCGTCAGCTCCCGGCAGTCCGTGCGGTACGACTCGCCGATCTCGGATTCGATCTCGGCGTCGATGTCAGTCGTCCGCTCTTCGGCCTCGCGGATCACCTCGCCGGGGAAGGCGTCGCGGAGCTCGAACTCCTCGAACAGCTCCTCGCGCTTCTCCTCGAGGCGGCGGGCCAGCTCCTCGTCGATGCGGACGGGGCCCTGCCCCTCCGCGGTGCCTGCCTGCGCCTGTTCGTCGCTCATGCTCCCGCGTTCGACGGGCCGGGAGTTAGGGCTGTCGTCCGTCGGGGCCCACCCGCCCGGTCAGCACGAACGCGACCACCGCAGCCGGCCCGAGCGCGGCGACCGCGTACACCGTCCCCGTGATCGGGTCGGGCGGGGCGGCGACCGCCGCGACGAGGAACGCCAGCAGGACGCCGAACCCGACCGTCCCGGCGGTGCGCTCACGTCGACCCGGCGGCGACGACCGCTCACCGAACCGGCCGACCCGGACCCACAGCAGGTAGCCGGGGAGCACCACCGGAACGAGAACGGTCCCGGCCGCGAGCCAGCCGGCGGCGTCGCTCTCTCTGTCACGTGCGTCGTCGTACACCCAGACGGCCGCGGCGACGAGCCCGGCCACGGGAAGCAGCATCCCGAGCAGGGAGACGACGCCGGCGACGGCCACGGAGGGCGAGAGCTGCACGGGTGGCGTCGTCGCCGGAACCGAAACCACGTTGCTACCGCTCCCGTCCGGAGCGGGGGCCGCGCTCCGTCGCGAGTTCGGCGTACCGCTCTAAGAACTCGCTGCGGTCGACCTCGCCGGCGCCGCTCTCCGTGAGCAGCGTCTCGAGGTTGCCGCGGGGCTGGGTGTCGATGTCGCCGTGACACGGCTTGCAGAGGAACTCGAACTCCTTGTCGACCCGGTCGTAGCGGTCGCCCTCCTTGTCGTACTCCCGCGCCTCGCGACGGGGGACGGTCTCGCCGCAGGCGATGCAGGTCACCTGCGTCGTCCGATCCCGACTGCCCCACATACCTCCGCCTTGCGACGGCCCCCACTTAGGGGTTCCTGCCGGGGCAGACGCGCGTCGGACGGGGAGCCGGCGCCGGCCCCTCGCGCGGACAGAACTGTGGCTACCGGAGGCCGCGGCTGTGCTCCCACGCGCGGAGCAGCCGGGCCGTCGTCTCGTTCACGGGCGTCGCTTTCTCCCCCGCGGCGACGAACCCGGAGATTGCGTCGACCTCCGTACGCCGGCCCGACTCGACGTCCTGGAGCATCGACGAGCGGTTCGCGGCGGTCGCCTCGACGACTCGATCGACCGCGGCGACGGCCTCGTCGGCCGCGAGCTCTGCCCCTTCTGCGCGCGCAACGCGTGCGGTTTCGCGGGCCGCATCGTGGGCCACCTCGCCGGCGGGGCCGTCGCGGAGCGCGCCGTTCTCGACTCTCGCGAGCGCCGTCGTCGCGTTGATGCCGGCGTTGACGGCGAGCTTCTCCCACAGCCGTCGGGGCATGTCCGCTGCGACCGTCGTCTCGATGCCGGCCTCGTCGAAGGCGGCACCGACGCGCTCGGCGGGCTCGCTCGTGCCGCCGGTCCGATCGCCGAGGACAACCTCTCCGACGCCGGTACACGCGACGACGCCGGGGTCGGTCAGCCGCGCGCCGTAGGTGCAGGTGCCCGCGAGGACGGGCGCGTCGAGCGCGGTCGCGAGCGTCGCCTCGTTGCCCATCCCGTTCTGGAGCGAGAGACAGCAGTCGAGGTCGCGTCCGGCGAGCGCGTCGGCGGCCGCGTCCGTATCGAACGCCTTCACCGTCACGACGGCGAGGTCCGCGCCGGCGGGCGGCTCCGTGCGCGCGTCCGGGTGAACCGTCGTCTCCACGTCGCCCGTCACCCTGAGGCCAGCCTCGCGAACGCGCCGGACGTGCGGGTCGCGACCGACGAGCGTCACGTCGTGGGCGCGCGCGAGCAGGCCGCCGACGAGCGAGCCGAGGCTGCCGGCGCCGAAGACGACGATGTCCATGCCGTGGTCGAGGTGGCGGGCCGTGAAAGAGCTAATCCTGCTGCCAGTAGTAGAGCTCCTCCTCGGGAGCGCCGCAGTTCGGACACGTCTCCGGCATCTCGTCGATCTCGCCGATCTCGCCACAGTCCCAGCAGCGCCACTGGAGCTCCTTGATCCCGGCTTTCGTGTCCGCCTCGTGTTCCACGGACATCGCGACGACGCCCGCCGCGGTCGTCACGTAGAAGCCGTGCTCGTCGACCCCGCGCACCCGGCCGAGCTCGTTACCCTCCTCGTCGTAGACGGTCTCCCCGAAGCTGACCTGTTGCTGTTCGGTCGCCATCCCAACGTGTGGGTTCCTCACACACCGGCAAAAATCCCCACGTCCGGACGCGCGGTCCGCGGCTCCCTGCGGTTCCCTCTCCAGACGGGCTACGCCCGGCTTACGACTCCGAATCCTCTTCGGTCGTCGTCTCCTCGAGCTCCTTGTCGCCGACGTAGATGGCGGCGCCGTCCTGCGCGACCTTCTCGGCGAGGACGGCACACTTCACGCGCATCGGCGAGATCTCGACGCCGAGCATGTCGATGATGTCGTCGCGGTCCATCGCCCGGACCTCGGGAATCGTCATCCCGCGGAGTTCGCCGGAGAGGAGACTCGCCGACGCCTGCGAGATGGCACAGCCGTCGCCGATGAACGAGACGCCTGCGATGGTCTCGTCGTCGTCGTCGAGCTTCACGAACAGCTTGATCGTGTCGCCGCACATCGGGTTCTCCCCGACGTGCTCGAAGGTGGCGTCGTCGAGCTCGCCGTAGTTGCGGGGGTTCTTGTAGTGGTCCAGAATCTGCTGGCGGTACATGTCGGAGCCGGTTCCCATCGTTGTCGGTAGGAGGGGAATCTCGGTGAAAAGGGTTGTTGTGCTCCTCGTTGTCGTGCTCGCGTGTGGTTTGGTGGCGTTCTGTTGGTGTGTTCGGTTTCTGGTTCGGATGTGGCCGTTTTGGTGACTGTCCCGCTCGTGTAAACGACCATGTCTGTCCGAGCCGCATCATCGGGTTGTCTGGTTCGGTGCTGGTTTTGTTATGATGTCTGGTTCGGTGAACGTCCTGCTCGCGCGGACCTAGGGGTCAACCGCACCGCTCCGCTCCGCACCGCACCACGAGCCTCCCCACCCGATTGCGCGTCTCGGGGCTTCGCCCCTGCGATGCTCATCTCTCGCGCGCTGGCTGGTCGCGCATGAACGCGCGACCAGCGCACGCCGGACCTGCTGTTACCCGTTCGTTAATACAGCATCCGCGAGCGAAGCGAGCGGTTCCCCGCGGCGAGCGGGGCGAGGTCGAGCGAAGCGAGACCTCGACGCGAACGGGGAGCGCAGCGACCCGTGAGCAGAGCGAGCCGCGGCACGTTTTTCATGAACGTTTTTGCGAGGAGTGGGTTGCCGGCGGAGCCGGCAACCCCGACGAGTAAAAAGGTTCTCAGGCGAAAATCTGTCTCGCTTCGTCCACCGCGTCGACGAGCGCGTCGACCTCCTCGCAGGTGTTGTAGAGGTAGAAGGAGGCGCGCGCCGACGCCGAGGTGCCGAGCACGTCGTGGAGCGGCTGCGTGCAGTGGTCGCCGGCGCGGATGGCGACGCCGTAATCGTTGACGATGGAGGAGAGGTCGTGCGCGTGGACGCCGTCGACGTTGAACGCGACGAGCGGGCCGCGGTCGTCGGCCGGCGGGCCGTACACCTCGACGTCGTCGTACGCGGTCAGCTCCTCGTAGGCGTACGCGGCGAGCGATTCCGTGTGTCGCTGGATTCGGTCGAGTCCCACGTCGTCCAGATACTCGCAGGCCTCCGCGAAGGCGATGCCCTGTGCGATGTTCGGCGTGCCGGCCTCGAACTTCCACGGCAGCTCGTTCCACTGTGAGTCCTCGAAGGTGACCTTCAGGATCATGTCGCCGCCGTACAGATACGGCTCCATCGCTTCGAGGACGTGTTCTTTCCCGTACAGCGCGCCGATTCCGGTCGGGCCGCACATCTTGTGACCGGAGAAGGCGAAGAAGTCACAGTCCATCTCCTTCACGTCGACCGGACGGTGGGGGACGGACTGCGCGCCGTCGACGAAGATATACGAATCGTGGTCGTGGGCGACGTCCGCGAGTTCGCGCACCGGGTTGACGGTGCCGAGCGTGTTCGACGCGTGGACGACGCTCACCATCGCCGTGTCGTCGGTGATCAGCTCGCGCGCGGCGTCCATGTCGAGCCGTCCCTCGTCGGTGATGGGGACGTACTTGCACTCGGCGCCGGTTCGCTTGGCGATCTGCTGCCACGTCACCAGCGAGGCGTGGTGTTCCATCTCCGTCAGGACGACCTCGTCGCCCGGCCCGAGCTCGTTGAGCCCCCACGCGTAGGCGACGGTGTTCATCGCCTCCGTCGTGTTCTTCGTGAAGACGATCTCCTCGCGTCTGTCCGTCCCGATGAACTCGCCGACGGTGTCGTGCGCCTCCTCGTAGGCGATGGAGGCCTCCTGGCTCAGGTTGTGGATGCCGCGGTGGACGTTCGCGTTGTAGCTGTAGTAGTAGTCGCTGATGGACTCGACCACCTGCTTCGGCGTCTGTGAGGTCGCCGCGTTGTCCAGATAGACGAGCGGCGTGCCGTCGAACTCCCGGTCGAGAACCGGGAAGTCCTCGCGGAGCGCCGCCACGTCCAGCGCCTCGGATTGCACTCCCATTACTCGAAGCTGGGTTTCCCGGCGTAACACTCCTTCGGTCGGGTCGACGTCCCGTCCCGTCGGTCAGTTCGGCGCGTCGAACGGCTCGTCTGCGGCCCCGTCCCGGAGGTCGACGAGGTGGTTGACTGCGCCCGGCCCCTCGCCCACGTCGTGTCCGTAGCGGATCGCGCGGCCGACGAACGCGACGGCGTCGTCGACGGCGTCCGCGAGGTCCGCCCCGGCAGCGAGCCGTGCGGCGACGGCCGACGAGAGCGTACAGCCCGAGCCGTGGGTGGCGTCCGTCGCGACCCGCGGCCCGGCGTGCGCCGTCGTTCCCTGTGGCGTGACGAGCACGTCGGTGATCGCCTCGCCGCCGGCGTGTCCGCCCGTCACGAGCGCGGCGCCCGCACCCAGCTCCAGCAGTCGCTCGCCAGCCGTCGCCTGCTCGTCGGGCGTCTCGGGATCGATGCCGGTCAACACCGCGGCCTCGGCGGTGTTTGGCGTGACGAGCGTCGCGGCCGCGACGAGCTCCTCGTAGGCGTCTTCGGCGTCCGCGCTCAGCAGGCGGTCGCCCGATTCGGCGACCATCACCGGGTCGACGACGACCGGGAACGGCGCCTCGCGCGTCCAGCGTGCGACCGCCTCGACCACCTCGGCGGTCGCGAGCATTCCCGTCTTCGCCGCGCGCACGTCGAAGTCCTCCGTTACGGCGTCGTACTGTGCTGCGATTTCCTCGAGCGGCAGGACGTGCGTCGACTCGACGCCGCGGGTGTGCTGGGCCGTTACCGCGGTCACGACGCTCGTCGCGAACGCGCCGGTCGCCTCCATCGTCTTCAGGTCGGCCTGTACCCCGGCGCCGCCGCCGGAGTCGCTCCCGGCGACGGTGAGCGCGACCGGTCGCTCCGTCGGCGCGGGCGTTCGGCGTCCGTCTGGCATCATGCTTGTGTGGTACAACCGAGTGATGTTATCGCTGTCGGCTCGCCTTCGGGGGTGTGAGAAGCGCCGCCAGCCGTAGGTCGGCCACCGAACGACCGACTCAGCCGTCGAGCTGCCCGGCGCGGGCGCGCCGTGTCCACTTCGGGCCGGCGCGCCGGTACAGCGCGTAGCCGACGCCCCCCGCGACGACCGCGACGGCCACCGCGATTCCCGCCACGAGCGTCGGGTCGAGGGGGTACGCGATGGCGAGCACGACGAGCGGGAGCAGGACGGCCATCATCGCGACGGTGAACGCGGCGAAGACGGGCGTGTCGAATAAAAGCTCCGTCGGCCGGAGCCCGGCGACGTACGCGGTGACGCCGAAGACGTACAGCGACACTGGGAGATACACCGCCGCGCCGACGAGGAGCGAGCCGACGCCGAAGACGGCGACGCCGAGGCCGAGGTAGAACAGCCCGGCGGGCACCGCGAGCAGGAGGAAGCCGTAGAGCTTCGCGCGGAACACCGCCGCGAGCGGGACCGGATAGGTGCCGAAGAAGTCGGCGTCGTCGTACTGACACAGCCAGTTGTAGGTCGTGAACGCGCCGAGCGACAGCACGGCCGCGAGCGTCAGCCCCGGCGAGGGACGGACGGGGACGATGTCGGGTAGGTAGCCGAGCAGCACGGCGACGACGCCGAAGACGAGCCCCTGCGAGAACAGCACCTTCCACAGCCCGCCGGAGGAGCGCGCAACGTCGAGCAGCGACTTCCCGAGCAGTCCCTGCTCGTCGACCCGTCCGAGCCGGCCGTGGAGCGCCCGGAACTGATTCGCCGCGGTTCGGGCGGGCGTCCGGCGGTCGAACTCGAACAGCCGGAGGCCGACGGCGGCACCGACGATCGGGAGGAACACGCTCACGGCGGCGCCCGCGAGCGTCGGAGCGACGAACAGTCCGTACGGAGTGAGCGACGCCGCGAGGTCGGGTCGGAAGACGCCGCCAGCGAGCAACGCGCCGGCGACGGCGAGGGGCGCGAGCCGCGACCGCGTCGAGAGGCCGACCAGCAGCAGCGAGAGACCGACGCCGAAGCCGAACGCGAGCCACGCCGTCGCGAGCAGCAGCGGCACCGCGGCGAGCGACAGCGACCCGACCGCGACGAGCGGAAGCGTCCCGACGACCAGCGGCGCGATGAACAGCACGGCGTAGTACGCCACGTCCTTGACGATGAAGACGAAGAGGAGCCGCCGCTCGCTCACCGGGAGCGTCCGCGCGGAGTAGATCAGAAGCGTCGTGTCGCCGAGCAGGTTCTCGAGGGCATCCCGGCCGACGAGGCCGATGCTCCCGACCTGGAGTCCGACGAGCGCAACGACGACGTGGAGCCCCGCGAGCAGCGTCGCCTCGCTCGCGCCGGCGACTGCGAAGAAAGTCGCCGTCCCGGCCGCGAGCAGCGTGAGGAAGGCGGGAAACAGCGCGAAGCGGGCGCCGCCGAACAGCCGCGAGTGCATCCGCCACTCCTCGCGGAGCATCTGGTCGAACAGATAGCGGACGGGGACCCGCATCTCAGTCCTCCGCGTCGGCGCCGGGCGCCGAGGGCTTTCCCGTGACGGCTGCCGGGTCCGCCGGGTCGCCGGCGACCCCGTCGCCGACGCTGTCGGCGTCGACGGTCGCGAAGAAGCGGTCGAGCAGCGTCTCTCCTTCGAGCTCGCGGGGGTCGAGTTCCGCGAGCAGCCGCCCGCGGTTGACGATGCCGACCCGGCTGCACACCTCCTGTGCGGTCGCGATGAAATGCGTCGAGAGGAACACGGTGTTGCCGTCGTCGGCGTACGCGCGGAAGAACCGCTTCGCCCGCTCCTGCATGATCGGGTCGAGGTTCGTCAGCGGCTCGTCGATGAAGACCACCTCCGGCTCGTGGAGGAACGCCTGCGTGACGAGTACCTTCTGGCGTTCTCCCTGCGAGAGGTCCGTACACAGCGTGTCGAGCTTCGAGGTGAACGCGAGCCGCTCGGCCCAGCGGTCGACCCGCCCCTCGACGTCGTCGAGGTCGCGCGCCGTCGCGACGAAGTCGAAGTACTCGCGGACGGTGAGAAAGGAAGGCGGTCGGCCGTTCTCCGGGAGGATGCCGACGCGTTCGCGGGCGCGGACCGGCTCGGCGACGGGGTCGACGCCCGCCACGCGGGCCGTCCCCTCGTCCGGGACGAGCTGGCCCGTGAGCACGTTGATGGTCGTCGACTTCCCGGCGCCGTTCGGCCCGAGGAAGCCGTACAGCTCCCCTCGCGGCACCTCGAGGTCGAGCGCGTCGAGCGCCGTCACCCCTCCGTAGCGTTTGGTGAGGCCGGTCGCCTCGATTGCGGGCTCCGTCATTGGGGGTCCGTACGGCCGACCCCTATCTAAAACCGCGGCCTGATACGGGGCGTGTTCGGTTGGTTTCTGCCCTGCTCGTCGTGCCGTTTCGTGGTCCGTGTCGGCCGTGTGCGGTAGTTCTGCCGTGCTGTTTCGTGGTCCGTGTCGGCCGTGTGCGGTAGTTCTGTCGTGCTGTTTCGTGGTCCGTGTCGGCCGTGTGCGGTAGTTCTGTCGTGCTGTTTCGTGGTCCGCGTTACGCCGAGCGTCCTGCTCGCGCGGACCTAGGGGTCAACCGCCCCGCACCGCCCTACAACCGCACCACGTCCCTCCCCAACCGACTCCCTCGTTCGGTCGCTTCGCTCCCGCACTCGGTCGTCCCTCGCGCGCTGGCTGGCTCGCGACGAGACGCTCGCCAGCGCGCGCCACGGGGAAAACCGGGTTGTCGACGTCGGTGGTGGTCAGGGAATCAGGGTGCCTACTCGGTGCCCTCGACGAGCCGCTTCAACTGTGCCGGCGGCACCGCGCCGCGCGCCCCGTAGCCGTCGTACGCGAACGTCGGGACGCCCGTCACGCCCTGCTGGTGGGCTTCGTCGAACAGCGCGCGGACGCGCTCGCGGAGGTCGTCGTCCGCGACGGCCTCGCGCACGTCCTCGGAGTCGACGCCTGCCTCCTCGGCGATGTCGGCGAGCACGTCCGCGTCACCGATGTCGCGCCCTTCGGTCCACAGCGCCTCGAAGACGCCCCAGTCGAAGTCGAGCCACGTCTCGTACGGGTACTCCTCCTTCACGCGGACGGAGGCGATCTGCGCGGGCAGCGAGTCGACGTCCGTGGCGATCTCGACGTCCATCTCCACGTCGTACTCCTCCTGCAGCCGACGGACGTTCTCCTTCGCCTGCTGGTAGTAGTCGTCGTCCTTCCCGTCGTCGACCGAGTGGTCGATGGTGCCGTCCGGGTTGCGCTTCTGTGCGCGCAGGTCGAACGGGTGCCACTCGATTGCCAGCGGCTCCGCTCTCGTCTCCTGGTACTGCTCCAGCGAGTGGCGCCCCAGATAACAGAAGGGACAGACGTAATCGGAGAAGACGGTGATGCTCTGCTGCTCGGCGGTTTCGCTCATACTCTGACGAGACGCTCGCGGTTCATATGCGGACCGCCCGCGGCCAGCGAGGACGCACGACCGGTGGGGGTCGGGAACCGCGTCCGGCGGCTCAGGCCTCGACCGCGACGCCGGGCGCGTTCGCCTCGAGAAAGGAGACCACGTCCGCGGCGCCCTGGAACCCCTCTGCTTTCCGTGCGACGACCTCGCCGTCGCGGAACAGCACGAGCGTCGGCGCCGACCTGATTTCGAACCGCTCGACGAGCCGGACGTCGTCACCCGGGTTGACCAGCCCGACGGCGACGTCCGTCGCCCGCGCGACGTTGCCGAGCACCGGCTCCATCGCGGCACACATCGCACAGCCGTTCGTGTAGAACTCCACGAGCGCGAGCTCCTCGTCGGCGACGAACGCGTCGAGTTCGTCCCCGTCGGCGAGTCGTATCGGCTTGGTGTCGGCGTTCATGACCCTCCTTTCGTGCCGACGGAGAAGAACGTTCCTCGGTTGTGTGCTATCGTGGCAATATCGAGCAAGTACGACGACGTCTGAGAGTGTCAACACTCCGGGCGCCGGGCGGTCCGCCGTGTGCACCGAACGCTATTTGGCCGCCGAACCGCTGGCGGGGGACATGGACGACGCGGACGCACTCGGCCCGCCGGCGAAGATGGCGGACCGACGCGAGGAGCTGACGCCGATGCTGTCGCAGTATCTCGAGCTCTGCGAGCGATACCCCGACTCGCTCGTTCTGTTTCAGGTTGGGGACTTCTACGAGACGTTCTGTGAGGCAGCCGAACTCACCGCGCGGCTGCTCGAGATCACCCTCACCAAACGCGAGGACTCGACGGGTCGGTATCCGATGGCAGGCATCCCCATCGACAACGCGGAGAGCTACATCGAGACGCTGCTCGATGCGGGCTACCGGGTCGCCGTCGCCGACCAGGTGCAAGCGCCCTCGGAGACGACCGGCATCGTCGATCGTGCGGTGACGCGCATCGTCACGCCCGGCACGCTCACCGAAGACGAGTTCCTCGACGAGGGTAACAACTTCGTCGCCGCGCTCGCCCCCGGCGGCACCCGGCCCGAGCAGGCGGGTGCGGCGGACGGAGACGACCTCACGAGCGCCGAGCGCGGCTTCGCCGTCCTCGACGTGTCGACGGGCGACTTCTACGCGACGGGCGGTGACGCCGACGCCGTGCGCGACGAGATCGACCGGTTCGCGCCCGCCGAGGCAATCGTCGCGCCGGGGCTCGACGCCGACGCCTTCGACGACGGGACGATGGTGACGCCGTTCCGCCCGGACGCGTTCGCCCCCGACCGCGCCCGCGAGCAGGTCGCGCGCTACTTCGGCGACCCGGAGTCGCTGCTCGCCGGCGACGCCGAGATTCGCGCCTGCGGCGCGCTGCTCGCGTACGCGGAGTACACCCGCGCCGGCGAGGCCGACCGGCTCGACTACCTCAACCACCTGACGCGCTACGACCCCCGCGAGTACCTGCTGCTCGACGCCGTCGCACTCCGCTCGCTCGAGCTGTTCGAGCGGCGCGCGCTGGGCGGGGAGACGGACGCGACGCTGTTCGGCGTCGTCGACGAGACGGCCTGCGCGCTCGGCGCTCGCCGGCTCACCGACTGGCTCCGTCGGCCGCTGCTCGACGAGGGCGCCATCGCGGCGCGCCACGACGCCGTCGGCGAACTCGTCGGCGACGTGCAGGTCCGCGAGCGACTCCACGACGAGCTGCGCGACGTGTACGACATCGAACGGCTCGTCTCCCGGGTCTCCCGCGGGCGAGCGAACGCACGCGACCTCCGCTCGCTCGGGTCGACGCTCGACGTCGTCCCCGCGGTGCGCGACGCCCTCGCCGACGCGGAGGCGGCCCTGCTCTGCGAGCTCCACGACCGGCTCGACCCCTGCGAGGACGTCCGGTCGGCCATCGACGACGCGCTCGTCGCGGAGCCGCCCATCGAGCTCACCGAGGGCGGGCTCATCGCCGACGGTTACGACGCGGACCTCGACGAACTGCGTGCGACCGAACGCGAGGGGAAGGCGTGGATCGACTCGCTGGAGGCCGACGAGCGCGAGCGCACCGGCGTCGACTCGCTGAAGGTCGGCTTCAACCAGGTCCACGGCTACTACATCGAGGTGACGAACCCCAACCTGGATGCGGTGCCCGACGACTACCAGCGCCGGCAGACGCTGAAGAACAGCGAGCGGTTCGTCACGCCCGAGCTGAAGGAACGCGAGGAGGAGATCGTGACTGCCGAGGAGCGCGCCGACGAGCTGGAGTACGCGCTGTTCACCGATCTGCGCGACGCGGTGGCTGCGGAGACGGAGCGGCTCCAGGCGGTCGCGGACGCACTGGCGACGCTCGACGCGCTGTGTTCGTTTGCTACCGTCGCCGCCGAGCGCGACTACTGCCGCCCCGAACTGGGCGCCGACCGCTTCGAGATCGAGGCCGGGCGCCACCCCGTCGTCGAGCGGACGCAGCCGTCGTTCGTGCCGAACCCGACCGACCTCGACCGCGGGACGGTCGCGGTGGTCACTGGCCCGAACATGGCCGGCAAATCGACGTACATGCGGCAGGTCGCGCTGATACAGGTGCTCGCGCAGGCGGGTGGGTTCGCCCCCGCGGCGTCGGCGTCGCTGCCGGTCGTCGACCGCGTGTTCACCCGCGTCGGCGCCTCCGACGACATCGCCGGCGGCCGCTCCACGTTCATGGTGGAGATGGAGGAGCTGTCGACCATCCTCCGGGCGGCGACCGAGTCGTCGCTCGTCCTGCTCGACGAGGTGGGCCGCGGCACGTCGACGGCCGACGGGTTCGCGCTCGCGCGCGCCGTGGTCGAACACGTCCACGACGTCGTCGGCGCGACGACGCTGTTCGCGACCCACCACCACGAGCTGACGGCGACGGCAGAGTCTCTGCCTCGGGGGCGAAACCTCCACTTCGCGGCCGACGGGACGAGCGGCGGCGTGAGCTTCTCACACGAGCTGCGCGAGGGCGCGGCCGAGGCCTCATACGGCGTCGAGGTCGCACGTAGCGCCGGCGTCCCCGACCCCGTCGTCTCGCGGGCACACGAGCTGTTGGACCGGGGCGCGGTGGCCGACGCGGAGGAGTCCGGTTCGGCTGGTGCTGAGCCGGGCGCCTCTGACGGCTCGGCTAGTGCCTCCGACGGCTCGGCCGACGCGCCGGCGGTCGCGCCCAACGGCGGCGTCGACGAGGCCGTCTTCGACCGGCTCCGGCGGACCGACGTGGCGAACACGACGCCGCTGGAGGCGCTGGAGCTGCTCTCGGAGCTGAAGGCTGCGATGGACGAGTAACGGCGCGTCGGAATTACTGTCGGCGCTTAATTTATCTCTAAGAGTTCTGTTCGGGGAGTCATCTAAGGTGGTTGGGCTGTCGTGAGTGTCCTGCTATCGGGGACTCATCTAAGATGGTTGGGCTGTCGTGAACGTCCTGCTATCGCGGACCTAGGGGTCAACCGCACCGCACCGCGCCCGCACCACGAGCCTCCCCAGCCGATTCCGTCGCTCCCTTCGGTCGCTCCGTCATCCCTCGCGCGCTGGCTGGTCGCGCATCAACGCGCGACCAGCGCGCGCCACCGCACGAATCGGTTGAATGGAGGGCGGAGGTTCACTCGGCGACGGGCTCAAGCGAGACGAACTCCAGCCCCTCCTCGGCCAAAAGCTCCCGTGCGCGGTCGGTGACGGAGGGAGCGACGAGGATGCCACGGACGGTCGTCGCCTCGTGGCTGTCGCGGCGCAGCGCCTCGACGTACCGGGAGAGCTGCCCGACTGCGTCCGGGCCGACCCGCCGGCGTTTCAGCTCCACGACGACCGTGTTGCCGTCCTCGTCGACGCCGTAGACGTCCACCGCGCCGGCCGGCGTCTCCCGCTCCGTCGCCCGCGGCTCGAAGCCCCGTTCCACGAGTTCTGGCTCGTCAAGCACCCGCCGTTTCAGGTCCGCCTCCGTCCCCTCCAGCGCGAGTTCGGCGGGGTCGGTGACGCCGTATCGCGAGAGCTGTGCCACCGTCTCGAACCGGACGTCGAGCTCCTCGGCAGGGGTTTCGCGGCTGCTGTGGACGACGAGTTCGCCGTCGACGACCGCGGCGTCGTGGGCACAGCCCGGCGGCTGCCAGTTCACCGGCTGGTGGCCCTCCGCCGTGTGGACGAGCGCGGTGCCGTCCGGCTTGAGGACGAGCAGCCGGTCGCCGGGGCCGAGCGTCGAGCTAGCGCGCCCCTCGTAGCGCACCCGGCAGCGCCCGGCGACACACACCACGTCGCCGGCATCGAGCCCGTCGAGCACGGCGTCCCGGGCGGCTGCCGACGTCGGGTCGGACAGCGCGGTCGCATCCATACCCCCCGGTCGTGACGGCGGGGCTAAAACCCGACGTGTGCGTCCCGGTCGTCGGCGAACGCCGCGACCCGCCCGGCCATGTACGAGCGGGCGTCGTCCTCGCCGAGCAGCCCACAGCGCCGCCCGTCCGCGACTGCCGACTTGACGCCCTCGAACCAGCCGCGGGCGTACGGCTCCTCCTCGTCGTCGACGGGGAGCAGTGCGCCGTCGCCGGTCGGATCGCGCGCCTCTCCGCCCCGGTGGCCGAGCCCGAAGAAGCAGACCAGATACCGCGTTGCGTCCCACTCGTCGTCGACCCGGAGACAGCGGTCGTAGGCGCCGTAGTCGAGCCCCGCGACGACGTCGTCCCACGCCACATCCGTCGCCAGCGGCGTCGGGTCGACCGCCGGCCGTCCCGGCTCCGCCTCGAGCTCGACGCCGAGCGGTTCGAGCCGCTCACGGAGCCGGTCGAGGTCGCGGTCGGTCGTCCCACCGAACGGGGTCGCCACACCAAGCGCCTCGGGATCGACGCCGTCGTGCGCGTAGTGAAGATCGTACCCCGTTCCGCGGTCGTACGCGACGAGCGTGCGGTCAGCCATGCGACGGGTAGCCGCGTCATCGGGTATGAAGCTCCGGACCCCCTCGTGACCGAAGCGGCTTTAGGCCCACTCGCCGGCCTCGACGTATGGACGGGGAGCGAAGCGAGACGGAACTGGAGGTGATGGAGGCCACGTACGCGGCGCTCGCGGAGCACGGCTACGCGGGCCTCACCATCCAGACCATCGCCGACGCGTTCCCGAAGAGCAAGTCGCTGCTCTACTACCACTACGACGACAAGGAAGCCATCCTCCACGACTTCCTGGATTACCTCGTCGACGCGTTCCGGGCGACGTTCGAGTTCGAGCGGACCGACGACCCCCGCGAGACGCTGGGGGAGCTCCTCGAGGCGCTGCTCCCCCGTGACATCGGCGACGATGAACGTGCGTTCCGCGTCGCGGTGCTCGAGTTGCTCGTCCAGGCGCCCCACGACGCGTCGTCCGCCGAGCGGTTCGCCGACCTCTACGCGGCGATCTACGATGGGTTCGTCACCGTGCTGGAGGCGGGCATCGAGTCGGGCGCGTTCGAACCGGTCGACGTCGAGGAGGCGGCGACGCTGCTCGTTGCCGTCGCGTCCGGCGGGCTGACGTGGAGCATCACGGTGAATCAGTCGATCGCAGCCGACGTCCGGGACGTGCTCGACCCGTTCCTCGAAGCCGAGCTCTACCGGTAGGCTTCGCGCAGGAACGCGAGCGCGGCGCCGAGCATCGCGAGGTTGCCGAAGAAGGCGAGCCGCTCGCCGCTGGCGTCCCCCTCCTCGTTCCAGAAGTCGTGCATCGTCGGCGTGACGACGGCGAGGAAGGCGACCACGGCACCGGTCGCGACCCGCGGCAGCCGCCACAGCGCGATACCAAGCCCCCCAGCGAACATCATCCCTGACGCGAGCGGCGCGAGCAGGTCCGGCGCGGGGACTCCCGCGGACTCGGCGTACTCTATCGTGTCCTCCATGTTGCGGAAGTCCTCGGAGGCCTGCAGCGCGAGCCCGAGGCCGAACAGCAGTCGGCCGAGCCCGCCCGGCGCGCCCGCGTCGTCGCTCCCCGTGTCGATTCGGTCGACTCCGTCTCCCATGGGTCCACGGAGCCGCGGCTGGCACATAAACGTACGCCGGAAAGAAGCGGGACGAATCGCGGCGTCGCGTCGATTACTTGCCGCGGCCGTCGTTCGAGCGGATGGATGGCCGGGTGTGTTCCGTGCCCGTTCCGCGCGTGGAGAGCCCGCGGCCCTGCTGGCCCGCGCTGGTCTTCCCGCGGAAGGCGCGCCCGCGGTGGCTGTCGTCGCAGATCCAGTTCAGGTCGTCGTCGTTCTGGATCGCGCCGTGGTTCGGGTCGAGCAGGATGACCTCGAACCACTTCTGGGAGCCGTCCTCGCCGACCCAGTAGCTGTTGAGGGTGCGGAGGTTGCGGAACTTCCGGGAGGCGCGCTCCTCGGCGATGCGCTGGATCGACTTTCGGCGGGTGATCTTGTTCACGCCCTGCCGCTTCGAGCGGCGACCGGCCTTGAACCGCTGCTTGCGCGCGCCGCCCTTGCGGACGGCGACGCGAGCGACGACCACGCCCTGCTTGGCCTTGTAGCCCAGCGAGCGAGCGCGGTCGAGCCGGGTCGGTCGGTCGACCCGTTCGATGGCGCCCTGCTTGCGCCACTCCTGTTGTCGTTGCCACTGCAGTTCGGCGAGCTTCCCCTCCTTGGGGGTCTGCCACGCCTCGGCGATGTGCGAGTAGAAGCTTCGTGCCATTTGTGTTCACCGCGGGCGTTGCGTGGTTCAACACGTCCGGGTCACCCCTCGCGTGTCACATCCCGTCCTGCCGTAGCAGGTGCCCGCCGGCGCCCGCTGGCCGACGTGCTTGTCTACGTATCCACGCTCGCGCTCAAAAGGGCGTCGAAACGGCCCTCGGCGCCGCGCTCGCCTCAGAGCACCTCGTTGGCGTACCCCTCGCCGACCTGCCGGCGCCGGACGTTCTCCCGGACGATGTCGGCGATGCGCTCGACGTACTCCGCGGTGAACGCGGCGACGTGCGGGGTGAGGATGACCTCGTCCATCTCCCACAGTGGCGAGCGCTCGGGGAGCGGCTCGGTCTCGAAGGTGTCGAGCGCGGCGCCGGCGATGCGGTCGGCTTCGAGCGCGTCGACCAGCGCCGGCTCGTTGACGACCGCGCCGCGCGCAACGTTGACGAGATACGCGTCTTCGCGCATCGTCGCGAGTTCGGCCGCGCCGACGAGCCCCCGCGTCGCTTCGGTGAGCGGAACCGTTACGACGACGAACCGCGCGCCGTCGATGGCCTCGTGGAGCCTGTCGGTCGTGTACGTCTCCCGGACGTGTTCGACCGGGTGCGGGGAGCGGCGGACGCCGACGACGTCCATCCCGAGCGCGTCCGCGCGGCGGGCGACGCCACGACCCAACGTGCCGAGCCCGACCACGCAGACCTGTTCACCGGCGAGGGTGAACGGCTCGTCCCACTCCGGTTTCGCCCACTCGCCGCGGCGCTGGGCGTCGCGGTAGCGGTGGAGCCGCCGGGCGAGCGTGAGCATGTACCCCGTGACCGTCTCGCCGACGCTCTCGCCGTGGATGCCGGTGCTGTTCGTGAGCGTGACGCCCGCCTCCCGCAGCCGGTCGAACGGGAACCGGTCGACGCCGGCCTGTATCGAATGGATCCAGTCGACGTGTTCGGGAAACGACTCGTCGTAGGCGAACGTGACGACCGCGTCACAGCCGACGGGTTCGTCGACGACGGCGAGTTCACAGTCCGCGTCCGAGAGTAGGTCGACGAGCCGTTCGGGTGGAAACACCGCCCCGACCGACTCGTGGATTCCAACGCGCATACGCAGGAGCCGAGGGGGGAGCCGATAACTCTCACGCCGCACGTCAGATTCTCTATCGCAGTATATGATTTATGCCAGCGCTCGGACGCCGCCAAACTCGTCGGCCCGAACGGCGCGAGCGAGCGCATCGACGTCGATTTCGGGTATCTCAGAGGGGTGCTTGCGCTTGAAGTAGCCGACGACGTTCTCACAGTCCCGCTCGAGGAACTCGTCGGCGTTCTCGTGGTCCGTCGGCACGGCCTGCGGCCAGTCGAACACCGTCACGCCGTCGCTGGCGACGAAGACGTTGTACTCGGACATGTCCGCGTGGACGTACCCCTGTGCGTAGGCGGTCGCCATCTGGTCGAGGACGAGATCGAGGACACCGACGGCCTGCTCGGGGTCGAGCGCGGCCTTCGACAGCTCCACCCCGTCGAGCTTCTCCATCACGACGCCGTGGCGGTTGTGGTCGACGGGGCGGGGGACCGACACCTCCGGGTAGACGGTCCGGAGCGCCTCGTACTCTCGCTCGGCTGCCTTCCGTGCGGTGTAGAACCAGGAGATGTGGTTCTTGTCGGCGGTGTACTCTCGTTCGCGGTTCACCTCTCGGAAGTTCGTGTACCCCTCACGGTGAAACTTCAGCGCGAGCGGCGTGTACGAGCGGGCTTCGTACACGTCGGACTCCTTGCCGACGCCGAGCGGCGCGCCGACCCCGTCGATGCTGTCCCGCTCCGAGAACGTCCGGAGCGCGAGCGCGTCGTACCCCTCGAACGTGAGCCGGAACCCGGCGTACTGTATCGTCTTCCGCTCGACGAGCCCACGTTTCTCACACCGGTCGAGCCGGTAGTCGACCTCCTCGCCGTCGAGCCGCGAGAACTCCGTCAACTTCTCCCGGGCGACCCACCGCGAGAACCGCATTCCCTGTTCGAGCCCGGAGAGCAGATAGAAGTCTTCGGACTCCAGCTCCGCCATCAGCGGAGCGACGTTTTGCACCATAGCGTGGCTCTCGGCCCGGAGACGCAAAAGCGCCCCGTAGCGGACGGCGCGTAGTGATAAACTACATACGACGATATCGAATCGGATTTCGCGGCCGCCGGGCCGACCTCGCGAACCGCACTCTCCGTCCCGTCAGCCCCGGAGGTCGGCCGCGAGGTCGGCCATCGCGCTCGCGGCCACGTTGGTGTTCGTCGAGCAGAACCCGTGACACGCGGCCGGATAGTGGCGGTGCTGGACGGAGACTCCGGCGTCGTCGAGCGCCTCGGCGTAGGCAACGCCCTCGTCGCGCAGCGGGTCGTGGCCGGCCGTGACGACCGTCGCGGGTGCGAGTCCAGCCTGGTCGCCCCGCAGCGGCGCGACGTAGGGGTTCGCCCGGTCGACGGGCGATCGGACGTACTTCTCCCAGAAGTGTTCGACCGCGGCCGGGGTGAGCAGCGGACCGTCGGCGTTTTCGTGGTACGAGGGCCGATCGAAATCCTCGTCGACCATCGGATACACCAGCGTCTGCCGTGTCGGGGCCGCGAGGTCGTGGTCGCGACAGTACCGCGCGACGCCGGCCGCGAGGTTTCCGCCCGCGCTCGTACCGGCGATCGACACTCGCGTCGGGTCGCCCCCGAACGCGTCGGCGTGCTCGCGGGCCCACGCGTACGCGGTGACACAGTCGTCGAGGCCTGCCGGGAATGGGTGTTCGGGCGCCAGACGGTAGTCGACCGCGAGCACGACCGCGGGGACGCGGTCGGCCAGCCGTCGACAGATGTCCTCGACGGAGTCCAGCGTTCCGAGCGCCCACAGCCCCCCGTGATAGAACACCACGGTCGGGAGAGGTCCCTCGGCGTTCGGCCGAACCGCACGCAGCGGTATCTCTCCACGCGGTCCCTCGATGGCGATGTCGCGCGTGTACGCCACGCCCGTCGTTCGGCTCGCGCCGAACAGGTCGTTCTCCAGCCGGCGGGCGCTCTCCACGGTGAGGGTATGCCACTCGGGGACGCCGGTCGCTTCGACGTCTGCGACGACGTCCGACAGCTCCGGGTTCAACGGTTCGCGGCTCACGCCCGGGGTTCGTCGCCCGGGGTGCTCAAAGTTCACCCTTCGTACTGTGTCCGCTGTTCGCGATCCATGCCCGATTTGATATCGCGACATGAAGTTTATCGACGCAGCCGAAAGACCCCTCATCCCGGCGTCCGTGGGCCGGGTATGGAGACGCCATCGGTGGCTGGCTCGCCGGACGAGCGCCGCGCGCACGCCCGTGCTGCGGACGCGTCGGACCCGCTCGCGGGGTTTCGCGACCGGTTCGACGTTCCGGGAACGTACATGGACGGCAACTCCCTCGGGCCGCTCTCGGACGCGGCGGACGGGGCCCTCGGCCGCGTCGTCGAACAGTGGCGCGAGTTGGCCGTCGAAGGATGGACTGAGGCCGAGCCCGACTGGTTCCACTACGGCGAACGGCTCGGGACGAAGGTCGCGCCGCTCGTCGGGGCAGCGGACGACGAGGTCGTCGTCTGCGGCTCCACGACGGTGAACATCCACACCCTCCTCGCGACGTTCTTCGACATCGCCAACGGCGGCGCTGCCGCCTCAGCCCAGGACCCGGGGACCATTCTCGTCAACGACCTCGACTTCCCGACCGACCACTACGCGATCCGCGCACAGCTCCGCCAGCGCGGGCTCGACCCGGACGACCATCTCGTCGCCGTTGAATCGCGGGACGGACGAACGATAGCCCGGGAGGACGTGGAGTCCGCGCTTCGCGAACACGACGTCGACGTGTTGTTCTTCCCGAGCGTGCTCTACCGCTCCGGACAGCTGTTCGACGTCGCCGCGCTCACCGAGCTGGCGCACGACAACGGCGCGTACGCGGGGTTCGACCTCGCCCACTCCGTCGGCGTCGTCCCGCACGAGCTCGCCGACGCCGGTGTGGACTTCGCCGTCTGGTGTCACTACAAGTATCTGAACGCCGGTCCGGGCGCCGTCGCGGGGCTCTACTGCAACGAGCGCCACTTCGGGACGACCCCCGCGCTCACCGGCTGGTGGGGCCACGAGAAGTCGACGCAGTTCGAGATGCGGCAGACGTTCACCCCGGCGGAGAACGCCGGCGCGTTCCAGATCGGGACGGTACCCGTGCTCGCGGCCGCGCCGCTGGACGGCGCACTCGACGTCGTCCACGAGGCGGGCATCGAGCGAATTCGGGAAAAATCACTCGCGCTGACGGAGTATCTCGTCCACCTCGTCGAGGAGCTGCCGGACGCGTTTTCGGTGGGAACGCCCCGGGAGCCGGCCCGCAGAGGCGGCCACGTCGCGGTCGAACACGGAGAGGCGTACCGGCTCTCGCAGGCGCTGACGGACCGCGACGTAATCGTCGACTTCCGGCCGCCGAACGTCGTCCGCGTCGCGCCCGCGCCGCTGTACACCGGCTTCGAGGACGTCCTCGACGTCGCCGACGCGTTACGCGAGCTCCACGAAACGGAGGCGTACGAGGCGTACGAGCCGCGGGCGGACGGCGTCACGTAGCTTTCGCACCGCGCTACCTGACTCATCGCGGCCCGGAAGGTTGAATCCCGCTCCGCCGTACTGACCGTCGTGAACGTCGAGATCGTACTCTACGAGGGGTTCGACGAGCTGGACGCCGTCGGCCCGTACGAGGTGTTGGCTAACGGACTCCGGTACGCCGATTCGGAGGGAACCGTGCGGATGGTGACGCGAGACGGCCGCGACGAGGTGACCGCGAGCCACGGGCTCCGCGTGGGCGCGGACGGCCGGCTCGGCGACGGCGACCCGGACCTCGTCGTCGTCCCCGGTGGGGGCTGGAGCGACCACGACAGCCCGGGTGCTCGGGCCGAGTACGACGACGGCCGGCTCCCGATGCGACTGGCGGAGCTGTACGGCGCCGACGTCTCGCTCGCGTCGGTCTGCACCGGCGGGATGTTGGTCGCCAAGCCGGGGCTGTTCGAGGACCTGCCGGCGGTCACCCACGCCTCCGCGCTCGACGACCTCGCGGCCGCCGGCGCCGACGTGCGCGACGTGCGTGTCGTCGACACCGGCGACCTGCTCTCCGCCGGGGGTGTCACGTCTGGGCTCGACCTCGCCTTCCACCTCGTCGAGCGGGAGTTCGGAAGCGAGGTCGCCGACCGCGTCGCCCGGGAGATGGAGTACGAGCCGACCGACGACGTGCTGGTCGTTTGAGCGACTGATGAGACTCTCCTCGGCCGATTCACCGCTTTTGAATGCAGCCGCACCTGCCGGTCGATAAACCTAATACCGGGATATAGAATCACACTCCGCTGTCTCTCGCCGGAGCGAGAGGTTTTAGCCGCGGCGTCGGTATCTCCGAACATGCGAATCGAGAACAGTTTCATCCCCGTCCGTGGCGTCGGGGAGCGGACCGAACGCGACCTCTGGCGACGCGGGGTCACCCACTGGGATGCGTTCGACCCGTCGCAGGTGGGCGCGACGACCGGAGAGCGCATCCAGTCGTACATCGACGAGGCGCGCGACAGGCTCGCCGACGCCGACGCCCGGTTCTTCGGCGAGCGGTTCCCGTCGAACGAGCTGTGGCGCTGCTACGAGAACTTCCGGGGCGACGCCGTCTTCTTCGATATCGAGACGACTGGACTGTCGCCGGATACCCACGAGGTGACGACGGTGTCGTTTCACCGCGCCGGCGACACGACGACGCTCGTTCGCGGGGACGACCTCACCCGCGAGCGGGTGGCGCGCCACCTCGACGCCCCGCTGCTCGTCACGTTCAACGGCGCTTCCTTCGACGTGCCGTTTCTCGAAGACGCGTTCGGACTCGACGTCGACGCGCCCCACCTCGACAGCATGTACGCGGCGAAACGGGTCGGGCTCTCGGGTGGACTGAAGGCCATCGAGCCCCGCGTGGGCATCGAGCGCGACCGGCCGGACATCTCCGGGCGGGACGCCGTCCGGCTGTGGCACGAACACGAGCGCGGGGTGGACGGCGCCCTGGAGACGCTCGTCTCGTACAACCGGGAGGACGCGGTCAACCTCCGGACGCTGATGGACGAGGTCGCCGGCCGGCTCCACGCGGAGGTGTTCGAGCCGGAACGCGCCGCGGACGGCGGTGCCGAGCCGTGAGCGAGTGGCGGCTCGTCCGCGAGCAGGCGCTCGCGGGGCCGGAGGCGATGGCGTACGACGAGGCCGCGGCCCGGACGGCTGCGAACGGCGGGCCGCGGACGGTCCGGCTCTACCGGTGGCGACCGAGCACGCTCTCGCTCGGCTATCGACAGGCGCCGGAGAGCGTCGACTGGGCGGCCTGCGAGCGGGCCGGCGTCGACGTGGTCCGCCGGAACACGGGCGGCGGGGGCATCTACCACGACACCTACGGCGACGTGTCCTACTCCATCGTCGCGCCGGCCGACGAGGTGCCCGGCGACCTGCTGGAGACGTACGAGCTGTTCTGCGAGCCGCTGTTCGACGCGTTCGAGCGGCTCGGGGTCGACGCGCGGTTCGTCGACGCGAAACGAGGGGCGATCCACGAGCCGGCCTGTTATCTTCGCGCGCTCCACCCCGCCCACGACATCGTCGCGGGCGACGGGCGGAAACTCTCCGGAAACGCGCAGTACCGCCGGGAGGACGCCGTCATCCAGCACGGCTCGATCACGTTCCGGTCGGAGCCGGAGCGGCACCTCGACTGCTTTGCGACCGACGACGTGACGCCGGGCGACTTTTCGGAACGCGTGACGGGCCTCACCGAGCAGAACTCCGACCTGACGCGCCGCGAGGTCGTCGAAACGCTGGAGTCGGCGCTGGCCGAGTGGGCCGACGCCGAGGAGGGGGAGTGGACCGACGAGGAGGTCGCGTTCGCGGGGCGTCGGGCCGACGAGAAGTACCGCAGCGAGGCGTGGACGCACGACCGCGAGGACCCGACCGACTAGTCGAATCCGTCACAGCCACTCGACGGCATTCGTTTCGCTCGCCTCCCGGTGGATGAGTGAGCGAGACGAGGCCGAGCGAAGAGTCGGCTGGGCGCGGGTGTGGCGGCCGCGGTGCGGTCGACCCCCATGTCCGCGATAACAGGGGCCCAAGGAGCGAGTTTCCTCCTCCGGTTACCGGACATCCGCGAGCGAGTTTCCACTCCTTCGTTGGCAGGCCCTCGAAGAAGCTACCGTCACTCCCTCAGAGCGTCTCGCCCTGGTACGATCCGTCGTAGTGGCCGTCGTGTTCGGCCGTCGCGAAGACGAGCTGTGCGACACGCGCCCCGTCGTCGACGGCCAGCTCGTGGCCGACGCGCAACAGCCCTGCGCCGGTCCCCTCGTAGCCGGCGTCCCACACCGCCGTGTTGAGCATCGCCGAGTTGCGCATCAGCGACGACCGCGGGTAGACGAAGCCGACGTGGCCGTCGGGAACCGCCACCGTCTCGGTGTAGCGTGCGACGTACGCCCCGGGATCGAGGCGGTATGTTCCGTCGGTTGGCTCGACGCGTTCGCGCTTCCCGATCTCCTTGCCGTCCGTGCCGATGTGGCCGGGCCCGACCTGCCGCTCGACGGCCGCGAGCGTCAGGTCGACGCCGTTCGGCTGCACCTGCTCGTCGGTCACCGGGCTGACGTGGGCTGCGACGTAGGAGCCGCGCTCGTACATACGGGCCCTGTCGCGCGTCGGGAAAAACCTCTGTCGGACCGCCGCGGCCGCGGGCCGGAACACCGGAGTTTTCGGGTCGCGCGGCGTACGTCCGGTATGGAGCAGACGACGACCGGCAGCTACCGGGTGTTACCCGGCCGCGACGACGACGAGTGGCTGCTGTTGGACGTCGAGCGCGGCGACCCGACGTACGTTCCGCGGACGCCGGGCAGCGACGACCGGGCGACCGGCGACCGTGCCGACACGACGGCGCTCGCGCCCGGCAACCGCGTCGACGCGACGCTCGAGTGGGTCGACGGCGACCCCCACGTCGCGTCGTACGAGGTCGTCGACGCGACCCGATTCCGGTTCGCCCGCACGACCGAGCCGATGTTCGAGGCCGCGACGCGCTGTTGGACCGACGCGGTCGAACGGGACAGCGGGATGAACTCCCGGGTGACCTACGGCACCGACGGGGAGCCGAACGGCGTCGTCTACACGTTCGCGAAACAGCCCGGCCAACGCGACCTCTTCGCGGAGTTCCGCGACGGCGTCAAGCCGCTCGAGCCGCTGCTCGTTCGCGCTGCGGGCGGCCGCGAGGCCTACGACGCGGCGACCGGCAGTGCGAAGGCGGCGAGCGACGATTCGACCTCGGCCGAAGGCGCACCCGACGACGCCCCAACCCCGCCGTTCGAGACGTTCGTCGTCGACGCGGTCGACGAGCCGTTCGTCGCGGTGTACATCGTGCTCGACCCTGACGGGTTCCTCGCGGAGACGGTCCGAGACACGTACCTGGACGCGGAGACGGAGGGTGCGAGCGGCGGGCTCGCCGACCGGCTCTGAGTCGGCACGACGGGCCGACCGGCTCTGGCGGCGCCGTCGCCCGGTCCTGGCGCGGACGCGACGTTTATATCGGAGGCGCCGGCCCCTCGTGTATGCACGACGTCTGGGAGACGCGCGTCAGGTACGCAGAGACGGACGCGCAGGGGATCGTCTTCTACGGCAACTACCTCACCTATCAGGACGAGACCTTCACGCAGTTCCTCCGGGAGATCGGCTACCCGTGGGAGGAGATGGAGGACGCCGGCTGGGAGATGCACGTCGTCCACACGGAGCTCGACTACCGCTCGCAGGCGGAGTTCGGCGACGAGCTCGTCTGTGAAATTCGCGCGAGCGCCATCAGCGAGTCGTCGCTCACCTTCGACTGGCGCTGCCGCCGGCGTGACGGCCCCGTCGTCGCCGAGGGGAGCGTCGTCCACGTCGCGGTCGACGAGACGGGCGAGACGACCCGGGTTCCCCAGCCGTTCCGCGACGCCGTCGTCGCGTACCAGGAGACGCCGCCTGACCCGGTGTAGACGGCCGCGCTCGCTGCTCCTCGGGGCGAGGATGGCTGTGCGGAACGTAGCCGCTAAGTTCTCACGCGCAAACCGTCAGGCTGTGACGCTTTCGCCCGAGGCGGTCGGCGACGTGCTCGAGACGCACCTGATGGGGGAGGGGCTGTACGTGACGAACTGCGAGCGCCACGACGGCGCCATCCACGTCGGCTACGAGTCGCCGGCGGTCGGCGACACGGTTCCGACGGCGCAGGTCGGGACGATGCTCCGGACGCTCTTGGACCTCGCAGGCATCGAAACCGAGGGCCGTGACGTCTCCGGCATCCCCGAGGTCGGCGAGTGGGACCCCGAGGACGTCGAGGTGTGGGCGTTCGACGACGCCGACCCCGACGAGCGGACGACGAAGGGCCATTACGAGGTGCGCGAAGGGTGGTTCCACGCGCTCGACGCCGGCCACCTCTCGGAGACGGACTTCTCGACGCTCGTCCTCTCGACGCTGGAGTAGTCAGTCCCGCTCTCGGTCCACGACGGTCGGTTCCTCGCGGTCCGCGTGGTCCACCCGAACCCGGTGGCCCGTGTGCCGCGCGTGGGTCCGCGCCCACCGGGTCACGCCGGCCTCCTCGAGCCGCATCACCGACTCCGGACAGCGCTCGCAGTCGGCGACCCACGGCGACACGTCGTCCGGGAAGTGGCCGGTGTGCTGGTGGTGGTCGAGCGCGAACGCCTCCAGCGCCCGGTTGCCGACCGTGAGTTCGTCGAGCTCGTACTCCAGCGTCCACTCGTCGTCACAGCGCGCACAGCTGACGCTCGGGACGTTCCGCGGCGGCTCGGTGGAGTCGGCTCGTTCGTCGTCGGACCCTGCCATACCGGTCGCACTGTCTCGCCCGGCAAGAAGGCGCCGTTTCCAGAATCCGGGGTCAGCACACCGGCTTCGGGTCGATCCCGAGCGCGTCGAGATCGCTCGCGTACTCCTCGTAGGCGTGCTCGACGGTCTCGATCGCGGCCTTTCGCGCTCGGTCGTACGCCGCGTCGTCGTCACACACCGCGTCGAGCAGCTCGGCTCCTCGCTCGACGGTGTCGTCCGCGTCGCTCCGGAGTTCGCGAAACAGGTCAGCGCGCTGTCGGTCCCCCTCGTTGACGAAGAAGTTGATCACCTGCAGCAGCGATCGCTCGGTGACGAGCGGCCGGCCGACCAGCCCCGCGCCGACTCGCTCGGGGGGCGCTTCGAGCTCGCGGAGGTACTCGTGGACCGCGTCGGGAGCGGGCACCGTCGGCGGCGTCTTCAGCAGGTCGGCGACCCGCTCGTAGTGTGTCCGTTCCGTCTCCGCGACCGCCTCGAAGGCGCTGCGTGCGTCCGGGTGATCGGTGTCCTCGGCCCACTCGGTGAACGTGTCGCGGGCTCGCGCCTCCGCGGCGGCCGCGCTCGCGAGCACCGTCTCCCGGTCGAGCTGCGCCTCCGTGGCGGCGACGAGCGACTTCTCCGAGCCGAGCCGGTCGAGCTCGGTCGCACACGACTCGCGGACCGCCGACACCACGTCGTCCCCCTTCATATCTCTCCCGTGAGCCGACACCGAGTTAACAGTGTCTCCGCGGCGGCCGTGACTTTATCGCCGCGGCGCCGCTCGCTCGGGTATGGACGCCATCTCGCCCGACGCACTCGCGGACCGCATCGACCGCGGCGAGCGGACGACGCTGCTCGACACCCGCAACCGCGCCGAAATCGACGAGTGGCGCATCGACGGCCCCGGCATCGAGCGCGTCGCGGTGCCGTACATGAAATTCGTGGCTGCGCGGGCGAGAGAAGCGAGCTCGCGGAACGAGCGAGCGGGAGCGACTGAGGGGAGCGACGCGCGAGCAGCGCGGGCGACCGGCGACCCGGCCGACCTGCTCCCAGCCGACGTCGCGGAGCCGGTGGTCGCCGTCTGCGCTCGCGGCGAGGCGAGCGACGAGGCCGCAGCGATGCTCCGCGAGGCCGGCGTCGAGGCGGTCAACCTCGAGGGCGGGATGCACGGCTGGGCGCGGGTGTACCGCGCGACCGCCCTCAACGCCGACGCCGACGGCGCGACCGTCGTGCAGTACCGCCGCCCCTCCTCCGGCTGTCTCTCGTACCTCGTCGTCGCCGGCGACGAGGCGCTCGTCGTCGACCCGCTGCGGGCGTTCGCAGACCGGTACGCGAGAGACGCGGCCGACCGCGGGGCCGACCTCGTCGCGGCGGTCGACACGCACGTCCACGCTGACCACGTCAGCGGGCTGCGCGCGGTCGACGCGACTCGCTACATGTCCACCCGCGCCGTCGAGCGCGGGGGGACCTACGCCGTCGAGACACTCGCCGAGGGGG
>Ga0207755_100019_pt1 | contig 198068 bp, 207 predicted proteins | sample A23P2SouthBayCA_FD_187734 | JGI IMG/M metagenome (GOLD analysis project Ga0207755, IMG submission 187734) | Aerobic enrichment media microbial communities from Bioluminiscent Bay, La Parguera, Puerto Rico - A23 P2 (SPAdes) | ecosystem: Environmental > Aquatic > Marine > Unclassified ...
CACAGGCGGCTACGGTTTCATTTCGACAGACGACGGCGACCTCGACGACGACGAAGACGTGTTCTTCCACATGGAGGACGTCGGCGGCCCGGACCTCGAAGAGGGGACGGAAGTGGAGTTCGACATCGAGTCCTCGCCTAAGGGGCCTCGCGCGGCGAACGTCGTCCGACAGTAACACCGGGACACGGCCGTCACGGAGACGGCCACGACTCTCGATTCTTCAGACGCTCACGCCCACGAGCTGCCGCCGTCCGCTCTCCACAGCCGGTCCACGTTCGAACGAGCCACTGACCGTCACGTCCGAGACGAGGACGGCTACGCCAGCGCCGCCTCCAGCCGGTCGATGAGCGACTCGGTGCCGACGTGGACGGGGACCCGCTCGTGGAGGGCCGTCGGTTCGACGTCGAGCAGCGACCGCGACCCGTCCGAAGAGGCGCCGCCGGCCGTCTCCACGATGTGGCCGATGGGGTTCCCCTCGAACTGCAGGCGGAGCTTCCCGTTCGGCGCCGACTCGAGCGCCGGGTACGCGAAGACGCCGCCGTAGGTGAGCACCTGGTTCACGTCGGCGATCATCGCCCCGCCGTACCGGAGCTTCAGTTCCTGTTCGATATCCTCGACGTAGCTGGCGAAGTCGGCCGGCCAGTCGGGAACGCGTCCGCCGAAGCCGTAGACGGTCGGGTTCTCGGGAAGTCGGAGATTCTCGGTGACGACGGTGCGTTCGACGCCGTCGTCGGTCGCCTCGATTAGGTACTCCGTCACCGTCCCGTCGCTTGCGGCGACCATCGTCGTGATGGGCCCGAACAGCACGAACGCGCTGGCGACGAGACTGCGACCGGGTGCGGGCAGCGGCTCGTCGTACACCCCGACGATGGTCCCCATGGCGTTGTTCGACTTGAGGTTCGAGGAGCCGTCGAGCGGGTCGCAGGCGACGTGGTAGCGACCCTCCGACTCGACGACCGACTCGCGCTCCTCGCTGGCGTACGAGCCGACCGCATCGAGCGCGAGCAGTCGCTCCTCCAGCAGCTCGTCGGCGTACTCGTCGGCCGCGAGCCGGCGCTCGCCGGACGGGTTCTCCTCGTCGCCGTAGGCGCGCCGGCCGGGGAGGCCTCGCCTGATTTCGGGTGCGGTCGCCGCGACCGCGTCGAGTATCGCCTCGACCATCAGTCGGCGCGGGCGAGCGCCTCGTCGACGCTCGTCTCGTCGAAGATGACCGCCTCGAGCGCATCGAGGATGCGCGTCGGGTCCTCGCGCTGCCAGACGTTGCGGCCGACGGCGAGGCCGACGCCGCCGGCGTCGATGACTGCCTTCACCGATTCGAGGAAGTCGCGATCCGTCGTCTTCGAGCCGCCGGACATGACCACCTTCGTGCGCCCGGCCATCGAGACGGCGTGTTCCATCGCTTCGGGCGAGCCGGGGTACTTCACCTTCGCGACGTCGGCGCCGAGCTCGAGCGCCTGCCGCGCCGCGTAGGCGATGGTGTCGGGCGCGGTGTCGTTCTTCAGCCCCTGGCCGCGCGGGTACGACCACATGACGACCGGGAGGTCGTGGGCGCGGGCGGCCTCCTGTGCGTCGCGGAACTCCTCTGCCATCTCGATCTCGTTGTTCGAGCCGCCGTACAGCGTGAAGCCGACGGAGGAGGCGCCGATATCGGCGGCGTAGTCGACCGTACAGTTCACGGCGGAGTCGGGTTCACCCATCCAGAGGTTCGACGTGCCGTTGAGCTTCACGAGCAGGTCGACGGCCTCCTCGTAGGAGGGGTAGTACGCCTCGGCGAGCCCCTTCTGAACCGCGATGGAGGTGACCGCGGGGTGAGTGGCGGCCTCGAACGTCCGCGCGGGGTCTTCGCTCCCCGGGCGTCCATCGAAGTCGACGGGGCCGTGTTCGAGCCCATGGTCGTACGCGAGGATGAGCACCTTGCCGTCTCGGGCGAGCGGCGAGTCGTCGAACGGGATCATAGTCGTGGGTCCGAATACCTGCACAAAGAAGCTATTGATGCGTCGCGCGGCGAGGCGCGTCCACCCACGCGAGGAGTTTTCACTCGGGGGCTCGCGTGGGGAGCCGTGGCGACGACACACACCATCACCGCGGACGACGGGACGGCGCTCGCGCTCCACGCCGAGGGCGCCGGCGACCGCGCCGTGCTGTTCGTCCACGGCGCGACGTTCGGGGCGCGACCCGCGTTCGCGACGCCCGGCTACTCGTGGCTCGCGGCGGCTGTGGACGCGGGGCGCGCTGCCTACGCGCTCGACGCCAGGGGCTACGGCGACAGCGAGCGCCCCGCCGCGATGGACGCGGCGCCGGGCGGCGACCCTCCCGTCCGCGCGGACGTCGCGGCCGACGACCTCGCTGCCGCGCTCGCGTTCGTCCGGGCACGACACGACGCCGTCCACCTCGTCGGCTACTCGTGGGGGTCGATGATCGCCGGCGTCGCGCTCGAACGCGGTGCCGCCGTCGACTCCGTCACCATGTACGCGCCCGTCTACGCGCCCGACCCGGACCGCGTCGCGGAGTTCGACCCCGGCGACCCGCCCGCGCCGAAGCGGGAAGTGACCCGCACCGAAACCAGGGACCGCTGGGACGCCCACTTCGGCGACGCCGAGCCGGTGCGCTACCGGGACGACGATGCGTTCGACGCGTTCTGGGAGACGCTCCACGATGGGCAAAGCGTCCCGGGCGAGGAGCAGACGATAGAGGCGCCGAACGGGACGCTCGCCGACCTGACCGAGGCGGCCCGCGACGGACCGGTGTACGACGCCGCGGCCGTCTCGGCGCCGGCGCTCGTCGTCCGTGGCTCGCTCGACCGGACGGCGACCCGCGCGGACGGGCTGGCGCTGTACGACGCGCTCGGAACCGACGACCGCGAGTACGCGGAGCTGGCGGGCGGCTCGCACTTCCTCGCGCTAGAGCGTCGACGCCGTGCACTGTTCGACCGGGTCCGGGCGTTCCACGACCGGATCGAGGGGGAGTAGCTCGAACGGTCCGGCAGGCTTTCGTCGGCTCGCGTCGACCCGCCGGTATGCGCGAACTCGACGCGGTGGAGACGGTCGGCGTCGTCGGCGCCGGCACCATGGGCAACGGCATCGCACAGGTCGCGGCGACGAACGGCTACGACGTCGTGATGCGCGACATCGAAGCGGCGTTCGTCGAGCGCGGGGTCGACGACATCGACCGCTCGCTCTCCCGCTTCGTCGAGAAGGGGGATCTCTCCGACGCCGAGAAGGCGGCGACGCTTGACCGCATCGAGGGGACCACCGACCTCGACGACCTTGCTGCCTGTGACCTCGTCGTCGAGGCAGCCGTCGAGAAGATGGACGTGAAACGCGATATCTTCGGCGACCTCGACGAGGTGACCGACGACGACGTGGTTCTCGCGACGAACACCTCGACGCTCTCGGTCACGACCATCGCGGCCGCGACGGAGCGCCCCGAGCTCGTCGTCGGCCTCCACTTCATGAACCCCGTCCCGATTATGGAGGGCGTCGAGGTGGTCACTGGCGAAAAGACCGCCCCCGGAACGACCGACTTCGCACACGCGTTCGCCGAGGCGCTCGGCAAGGAGACCTGGGAATCCGACGACAAGCCGGGGTTCGTCTCGAACCGTATCCTGATGCCGTGGATAAACGAGGGGATCCGCGCCTTCGACGAGGGCGTCGCGACGAAAGCGGACATCGACCGGGGGATGAAGCTCGGAACGAACGTGCCGATGGGACCGCTGGAGCTCGCGGACCACATCGGCCTCGACATCTGTCTGGACGCGACGGAGACGCTCCACGAGGAGCTCGGCGACCGCTACAAGCCAGCCTACCTGCTGAAGCGGAAGGTCGACGCCGGTGACCTCGGCAAGAAGACCGGACGGGGATTCTACGAGTACGACGGGTAGAGAGAGCTTACCGCTGGCCGGTAGCACCGAAAGAATTGCCCGGGCGGACGCCGTGTACCCCTACCCGTGTCCGCCGTCACCCGCTCTTTCACACGCGGGGGGTATGTGTTTTCTGGCTTCGCCTGGTGCGTTCAGGCGTCGGCGCAGTCGGAAGCACCCCGCGGACGCCTCGAAAGTGCCAAGTGACGCGCGTCGAAGGGGGAGCTATGGACCTGAGCCCCACGCCCGAGCAGAAACAGATCAAAGAGATGGTCGCGGAGTTCGTCGACGAGGAGGTCGTTCCCCGGGCTGCGGAGATCGACGAGACGGACGAGTTCCCCGCAGAACTCGTCGACGAGCTCGCGGAGCTCGGACTGATGGGGATGCCGTTCCCCGAGGAGTACGGCGGCGCGGGGCTCGACTACCACGCGTATCCGATGGCGCTGGAGGAGATTTCACGGGGATCGGGCGGGCTCGGCACCATCGTCGCCGCACACATCTCGCTGGCGGGCAACATGGTGTACGAATTCGGGAACGAGGCACAAAAGGAGGAGTACCTGACGCCGCTCGCGGAGGGGACCGACATCGGTGCGTTCGCGCTGTCGGAGCCGCAGGCGGGGTCGGACGTGCCGGCGATGGAGACGACGGCCGAGCACGACGGCGACGGCTACCTCGTCAACGGCAACAAGCTGTGGATCTCGAACGGCTCCGTCGCCGACACGGTGACGCTGTTCGCGAAGACCGACCCCGAGGGCGGCAACAAGGGCATCTCCTCGTTCGTCGTCCGCCCCGAAGAGGACGACGGCTTCATCGTCGAGGGGACGGAAGACAAGCTCGGCGACAAGGGGTGTCCCACGGCGGAACTTCGCTTCGACGACATGTGGATTCCCGAGGACCGGCTGCTCGGCGAGGAGGGACGCGGCTTCGTCCACGCGCTGAAGACGCTCAACGGCGGGCGCATCACCATCGCCGCGCGGTCGGTCGGTATCGCGCAAGCGGCGCTCGACGAGGCGACCGCCTACGCGGGCGACCGCGAGCAGTTCGGCCAGGCGATCGGCGACTTCCAGGCAATCCAGCACAAGCTCGCCGACATGGACACGAAGACGCGGGCGGCGCGTCTGCTGATGCACGACGCCGCCGACAAGAAGATTCGCGGCGAGTCGTACGTGAAGGAGGCCGCACAGGCGAAGCTGTATGCGAGTGAGGTGTCGCGTGAGGTCGCCAACGAGGGGATTCAGATCCACGGCGGCTACGGCTACACCAAAGACTTCCCGGTCGAGCGAATGTACCGGGACGCGAAGCTCAACGAAATCTACGAGGGGACGAGCGAGGTGCTTCGCAACACCATCGCGGGCGAACTGCTCGACTAGCGCTCGGTTCGTTCCCCGTTCGATTTCTTCTCATCGCTCGTCTCGACCCGCGAGCGGAGCCACTCGTACTGCGCCTCCACGCCGCGTTCCCCTCGGTCGGTGAGCGCCACCACGTCGGCGATGCCGTCGACCCGGCGCTCGACGTAGCCGTCGTCGACGAGCGCGTTCACCGCGCCCTCGAACTGCTTCGGACGAATTCGTCGGTCGTAGCGGCGCTGGAGTGCGGTCTTCAGCTTCTGTGTCCGGTACTCTTCGCCGTACAGGAGGATACAGACGTCGCGGCGCAGCCCGCTCGTAAGCCACTCCATGTCGACCCCTTCGGTCGGGGCCCGGAAGAAGCTATCACTCCGCGTACGGGTTCTCCCGTTCCTCGGGCGGTCCCTGGACCTTCAGGAACGGCGGCTCCGTGGTGTACTCGACCAGTGAGGTGGTGCCGACGAAGCCGCAGGGCGACTTCCGCAGCGCGACGTACTGCAGGCCGGCGTCGGTGACCCACATCCGGAGGATCTGCTCTGCGGCGTTCGTGTAGAAGCCGTGCATCTCGTCGCTCGTCACGCTCGGGTTCTGGATGTGGACGAGCAGGTCCTCGGGGCGGAGCCAGTCGGACTCCAGCGTGTAACGGGTTCGACGGGCACCCTCTGGGCCGAGCCGGTTCACCATCGCGTCCGCGTTGACGAGAGTGAACCGTGGCCCGTCGTCGGCGCGCTCGGCGATAGCTCTGTACGCGGCCGCCACCTCGTCGGCGTCCTCGCAGCCGGCGAACACCGTCTCCTGATCGTCGTCCCACGCGCCGATCATGTCGATGACGAACAGTCGCTCGTCGTCGAGCAGCTCCGACAGCGAGACGTCGTGACCGTCGAGTATCGTGCGGACGGAGCCGGGGCGCATCCGGATCGTCGGCACCAGCACGAGCGTCGCGTCGCGCTCGACTGCCCGCGAGAGCAGCGCGCCGAACAGCGCCGTCAAGTTCGCGTGGCCGTCGTGTTCGAGCAGCACGCCGGCGCCCGTGGCGAGTCCGCCGCCGCACAGCGAATCCAGCCCGTCGATACCGATGCTCGTGTGCCGATGCGTCTTCAGCTCCGGCGGCTGTGAGCGGCGGCTGGGGCCGGCCTCGATGCCCTCGGGACCGAGCGTGTACTCGACGGTGCGGCGGTCGTGGTCGACGCCGCGCATCTTCTCGATTTCGAAGAACCGGTGCGGGTCGTCGTTGATCCGCTCGCGGCGCAGCGAGATGACCCCGTGCGTGGTAAACGAGAGCGGGTCGCTGTCGTCTGACCGTTCGGCGGTGAAGAGCGTGGTCGCGCCGAGCTGGTCGGAGAACACCCGTATGAGCTCGAGCAGCTGCCGTCGGAACAGCTCCTCGCCGTCGGTGACGGCTCGCAGCGCGGACACCGAGTCGAGCACGAGCCGGTCACAGCCCTCGGCCCGGTCGAAGTACCGGGCCACGTTCTCGACCGTGAACGGGATGTCCCGGTCGTCGACGACGCTGCCGCCCTCGAGCGTGCGGAGCGCCAGCTGTGGCCCGCTCGTGTCGCTGTCGCGCGGCGACGGGTGGAGCGTCGTCAGCGCGAGCTCCTCGTGGCCGAAGTCGAACTCGTAGTCGCTGAAGGAGTCGCGGAGTTCCCCGCGCGTCTGTTCCGTCGACACGAACAGACACCGCTCACCTGCGTCGAGTCCCGCCTGCAGGAACTGCATCCCGAAGGTCGTCTTGCCGGTTCCCGGTCCGCCACGAACGAGCACGGGACGGTTCTCCGGGATACCGCCGCCTAGCATCCGATCGACGACGGCGTCACCGGTCGGAAGCTTGTCACCCTGACTCATCTGTCAGAGCGAAGTGGGTCCGGCGTGATAAACGTACCCACAACCGGAACCGGAGGCTTCGCGTACCGCGAGCCCGTACCGGAGGTATGAGCAGCGCCGAGGCGAACGGCATCGCGGCGGAGTACGACGAAACTGACGCCGAGCGGCTTCTCACGTTCGAGCGCGACGGTGCGACCGCCGCGGTCGCACAGAACCGCGAGGGGTACGCGATGTTGAAGGTCAGGCCGACCCCCGACGGCGACGAGCTCGAACGCTACTACGGCTTCGATATGGCACTGGACCACGCGGCCGAGCTACTCGGCGTCGCGGCACACGACCTGCCGGTGCCCGAGGACGCCGAAGACATGGGGATGTGAGTGTAACGAACGAGCGCAGGGAAGTCGCAGCCCCGCGCAGCGAACGGAGTGAGCGAGCAGGAACGTCTGTGGGAAAATATGTGCGCCTGCTCCCGTCGGCGCGCTTCGCGCGCCTCCCGTCCGCGCGCCCTACGGCTCGCTCCCTGCGCTCGCCGCACATCGTCGGACGACACCGCAGCCGCGACTACGAAACCGCAGCGGTGGCTCCGCCTCACTCGGCCGTCGCGTCGGTCCGTTCTCGGAACGCCGTCAGGAACGCGGCCGGCTCCTCGGCGTGCGGCAGGAGGTCGGTGTCGTCGATGGCCTCGAACGTCGCCCCGGCCGTCTCGGCGAGTTCTCGGCCCGTCTCGGGGTCCGGCATACGCGCCTCGCTCCCCCAGATGACCGTGACGGGAACGTCGAGCGCCGCGAGGTCGGCACCGAGGTCCGTGTCGAGGTCGAGGAAGCCGCCGACGAACGACGCCGGCGCGAACCGCGCACCCGGTTGGTGGGCGGTCATCCAGTCGTACTCGACCCACTCGTCGGTGATGTGCTCCTCGCGGGCGAAGCCGTGGTCGGCGAGGAACCAGCGGATGGCCGGCTTCGACGTGAGCGCGTTGTAAAGTCCCTCGCCGACGACGGGCGCACGCAGCAGCGACCGGAGCCACGTTCGTCGGCCGGGGATCGTCGTCGCCGTCGGGCAGACGAAGACGAGTTCGGCCACCGGCGCCTCCTGGGCAGCCCGCGTCGCGTACGCCGCGCTCAGCGAGGAGGCGAGGACGGTCGGCTCGTCGCTCACGTCCGCGAGGAAGTCGGTGACGAACGCGACGTACAACGACCCCGAGTAGAGGAGCGGCGGTCGGTCGGAGCCGCCGAACCCGGGGAGGTCCGGTGCGAGGACGTGGTACTCCTCGGCCAATTCGGCAGCGACCTCGCGGAACTCGTGGGAGGAGCCCGCGGCGTTCACGCCGTGGAGCAACACGAGGTCCGGGTCGTCGGGGTCGCCGAGGTCCGTGTACGCGACGTCGAAGCCGCGCCACCGGTAGGTCGACTGTTCGACGCCGAGCGGCGCGTCGAAGCCGTCGGCCGAGAGCCGGTCGTTCGTCGCGGCGACGGCGCCGACGGCACCCGCGAGCCCGAGCGCAGCGTGACGGAGTTTCACGGCTCACGCGAGGGGTGGCGCGGCAAAAAGCCTCACCCCTCCCACGCCTCGAAGTCGCGGTAGATTCCCTTCGAGAGATACCGTTCCGAGGAGTCGGGAAACACCGTGACGACCGTGTCGTACGGCAGCTCGAGATCGCCGGCCGCAGCCCGCTCGGCCACCGAGCGCGCCGCGACGGAGGCCGCGCCGGCCGACGAGGCGACGAGGTGACCTTCTTCGGCGGCGAGCCGGCGAAGCTCGTCGTGGGCCGCGCGGTCGGAGACGGCACGGAGTTCGTCGACGAGCGACGGGTCGAACAGCTCGTTTGTCGCGGGGTCGTGCGTGCCGATGCCCTCGGTCTTGTAGTCTGCCTCCGCCGGCTCCTCGCCGAGCTTCGCGGCGTACAGCGACCCCTCGGGCTCGACCGCACAGACGTGCGTGCCCGGCTCCCGCTCGCGGGCGTAGCGGGCCATCCCCATCAGCGTCCCCGCCGTGCCACAGCCCGCGACGATAGCCCCGACCTCGCCGTCGAGCGCGTCGTATATCTCCGGCGCTGTGGTCTCGTAGTGGGCCTCGGCGTTCAGCGGGTTGGCGAACTGTTGTGGAACGACGGCGTCGTCGAGCTCCGCGGCGAGGTCGTGTGCGCGCTCGATGGCGCCGCCCATTCCGTCCTCGGTCGGCGTGTTGATGACGTCGGCGCCGAGCGCGCGCATCAGCGTCTGCTTCTCGACGGAGAACCCCTCGGGGACGACGAACACCGCGCGCACCCCGAGCTGGTTCGCGGCGACGGCGAACCCGATCCCGGTGTTGCCGGCCGTCGGCTCGACGATAGTCCCGCCCTCGGGGAGCTCGCCGGAGTCGAGCATCGCCTCCAGCATGTACGTCCCGATGCGGTCTTTCACCGAGGCGCCGGGGTTGAACGACTCCAGTTTCGCGTAGACGGGAACCGACTCGGGGGCGGCGTGGACGCGGACCAGCGGCGTCCCACCGACGGTGTCGAGAACCGAGCCGAGCGGCTCCCGGTGGCTCGTCATATTCCGGCAAATGTCGCCACCTGACTAAAACGAACCGACTTCGTCCCGCTACCCGTCGTCCGTCGCGTCAGTGACCGCTGGCTCCGCCTCCTCGATGGCGGCGTCGGTGAGGACGGCGTCGGCGTCGACACCCTGTCGCTCGGCGATCGCCTCCAAGAGCGCGCGCTGTTCCGCCTGCTCGCGTTCGAGGTCGGTCATCTTCGCGTGGGTGTCGTCGACCCGTTCGCGAGTCTCCACGACCTGTTGGCGCAGTTCGGTGAGCTTCTCGAACAGCTCCTCCGCCGTGTCAGCGAGCTTCTGGAGCTTCTTCGTCGTGTCGCCGAGTCCGACCATACGGGCGTTCGCAGCGCGAGCGCCGTGACCCTTTCCCTTCCGCAGCCGCCTTCGCAGCTCGGTTTCTCTCCCCGGTCGCCTCCACGTCTCGGCACGATTAAGAGCCGCCCGCTCCCGGAATCGCACATGGACGATGTCCGCGCCGCACCCACCGCCGGTATCGTCGCCTGCCTGTTCCTCGCCGCCGTCCTCCTGCTCCCGTACCTGCTCGTCTCGCCGGGCTCGGCAGTGAACGCGTACTACGACGCGGGCGCCATCACTCCGCTCACGGCCGGCCTGTTCGCGCTCGTCGGCGTCATCGTCTTCGCCTCAGGGCGCGAGGGACGGACCGATCCCCCGCTTGCGGCGGGTGCCGGCCTCGTGTTCGGCGTCTTCGCCGCCGCGGTGACGCTGGCGTGGGCGCTCACGGTTCCCGCCTCCGTCGCGCTCCAACTGGGCGTGGGCTCCGATGCCGTGACGACGCTGCTGGAGTACCACCGATATCTCGTCGTGCTGGCCGCCGTCCTCGTCGCGGGCAGCGGCGGCTGGTACGCGCGGAGCCTCCGACTGCTGTGAGATGCGGGGCGACTACCGCGAGGTGACGCCGCTGCTCGCGGTCGATGACGGAATGAATGAGTGGACGCCCGGCGTTGCCCGGCCGTTCCGGCGCGGGGAGTCCCGGTTGCCTCCTCCACCCCGCGACCCCACGGGCGACAGGTGTCCGCGGGTCCGCTGCTCACTTCCGTGCCTGACGGAGTGCCCGCGACCAACCGCGCCGCGACCCCCCTGCAGGGGTCGAGACGCGGACCGCTGCCCTCGTGGGACGAGGCTTCGACGTTGGCTCCCGGGGCCCGCACTGGGCGGGCCGCACGCATCCGGGGTTCGGTCCCCGCTGAAGACCATAGCGCGGGTGACGAGCGGGGCCTAACCGCCCGACCTAGTCCATCTCGACGTACCGCGGTTCGACTTATGTGCCTTTCGGGTCGGGCGTGAGACGGACGAAAAGCGGTGACTGCCGGAGCCGCAATCAGTCGTCGGCTGCCGGGGGCTCCTCGCCGACCAGTTCCCTCGTCTGGACCGCGTCGGCCGCCGCCGGGCGCCCGGAGAGCGACCGCTGCGGGAACGGAATGGTGATGCCCGCCTCGTCGAACCGCTGTTTCACGTTCGTCACGTACTCCGCGCGGGTCCGGACGAAGTCGGCGCGCGACGGCTGGGCGATCCAGATACGCGACTGCAGGCCGACGTACGAGTCCGCGAGCTCGGTCAGCCGGACGGACGGCGCCGGGTCGTCGAGAATCTCCTCGTGGGCCTCCGCCTCTTCGACGATAATCTCCGTCGCCTGGTCGATGTCGTCGTCGTAGTCGATGCCGAACACGAACTTCAGCCGAAGCTTGTCCTTCGCGACCGGATTCTTGATGACCCCATCGGTGAGCTGACCGTTCGGCACGGTAAGTAGCTCGTTGTCGAACGTCCGCACGCGGGAGACGCGCAGCGAGATGTCCTCGACGATGCCCGCGTTGCCGTCCCACTCGATCCAGTCGCCGATGCGGAACGGCTTGTCCGTGTAGATGAAGATGCCCGCGACGAAGTTCTTCAGCACGTCCTGCATCGCAAAGCCGATGGCGAGCGTCGCGGCCGCGGCGACGGTGGCGAGCGACTGGAGGAAGTCGCCGAACCCGGCGAGGCCGAAGGCGACGGAGATGGCGACGAACACGAGGACGATACCGACCAGGCGGCGGATTGGCCGCTTCGCGTGGGCGTCGAGGTTGCGGCGGTCGAGCGCCCGGTCGGTGAGCGGGCGAAGCAGCATCCGCCCCCCGAGGTAGACGGCGACGAACACGACGACGAACACGGTCGCCGCGGCGAGCGGGTCCGCGAGACCGGGCGGAAGACCGACGTTCTGGAGCGCCTCGGAGACGGTGGCGACGAACCCGTTGCCGGCCTGTAGCGGGGGCGCGTACATCAGTGGAACACCGCGGTGTGGCCGCGCTGTTCGACGAGCTCGGCGCCGACGCGCTCTGCGAGTTCCTCGGCGAGCTCCCCCGTGGTCGTGCCGCCGCGGGCCGACCGCAGGAACTTCACCTTCACCAGGTCGCGCTCGCCGAGCTGCGTCGACAGCTCCTCGGCGACCGATTCGATACCGCCCTTTCCGACGCGAAGCGTCGCGTCCACGTCGTGAGCGCGCTTGCGGAGGTCGTCGTTCATGTGGCGTGATTCGACGCGGCGCGGTTTGAAGCTTATCGCTCGTCGGTCAGAGGGAGGTGGCCGCGGAACGGGCCTGAAAGACGAGGCTCACCGATACGGGTACCGCGCGTGGTCACCACAGTCGCAGGTGACGACGACGTGGCCCTCGCGGGTCCGAACGCGGGCGTTCCGCCCCGGCACGAGGTACGCGTCGCAGTCGTCACAGGTGAACCGCGTGAACGACCGCGGGAGCGAGAGCCGGTGTCGCTCCGCGACGCGGCGCGCCCGGCGAACGTACGACTTCGCGCGGTCTGGCTCCCCCTCTTGGGCGGCCTCGCGTGCGAGGTCGTGGAGCCGCTCGATGCGCTCCGCGGCGAGTGACATCGGGCGGAGCCAGGCCGCCCGCCGGGATGTACGTTCCGGTCCCCATCTGACAGCTCGATCGCCGTTTCGGCAGGTTGAAGGCCGCGAGCCGACCCCATTCGGACGACAGGGCGCATGCGAGTCAGCCACTACTTCGAGTGGGAGCGGTTCGTCACCGGCGGACAGGCGCAGTCGGTACGGAACCAGCGGTCAGTGCTCGAGGACCACGGGATCGCCTACACCACCTCGCCGGACCTCTCGGCGGACATCCTCCACCTCAACAATATGGGCCCTCGTTCCGTCTCCTACGCGCTACGCGCACGCCGGCGCGGCGTTCCCGTCGTCGCCCACACCCACCAGACAGCGGCGGACTTCGAGAACAGTTTCGCGTTCTCGAACGCGCTCGCGAAGCCGATGCGGCCGTATCTCGAGTATGCCTACTCGCTACCGGACGCGCTCGTCTGCCCCTCGGAGTACAACCGGGATGTGGTCGACGAGTACGCCGACACCCCGAAGCGCGTCATCTCGAACGGCTTCGACCCGGCGAAGCTCGACGGCCAGGACGACCCGGCGCTCCGCGCGCGGTATCTCGACCGGTACGACCTCGAGCCGCCGGTCGTGTTCAACGTCGCCCACGTCCTCAAGCGGAAGGGGCTCGAAACGTTCATCCAGACGGCCCGGGCGATGCCGGACGTCGACTTCGTCTGGTTCGGCTATCTAAACCCGACGGGCGGAACGTTCGGTCGACTGCTCCAGAGCGGCGAGACGAAGGCGCTCGTCGAGAGCGCACCCGAGAACTGCACCTTCACGGGATACGTCGAGGACATCGCGGGCGCGTTCGCCGCCGGCGACGTGTTCTACTTCCCGACTCACAACGAGAACGAGGGGATGGCGCTGCTGGAGGCGATGTCCTGCGGCCACCCACCGGTGGTTCGCGGCATCGACACCTACGAGTGGCTGACCGACGGCGAGACCTGTCGGAAAGCCGATTCCGTGGAGGGGTTCGAGGCGGCGCTGCGCGACCTCCTCTGCGACCCCGAGGAGCGCGAACGCATCGGCGAGAACGCCCGCCAGAAAAGCGAGGCGTTCACGCTGGAGCGAGTCGGCGACTCGCTCGTCGACCTGTACGAGGGGCTCGTCGAGAACACAACCCATTAGACACCGACCGGCGAAGCCGGCCCCATGCTACCGGCCGTCGCCGCCTTCACCGACACCTACCTGCCGACGGTCAACGGCGTCACGTACACCGTACAGTCGTGGCGGGACCGATGGCAGGAGCGCGGCGGCCGGATGCCTGTCGTCTACCCGGACAGCCCGCACGAGCCGGACGGCGACGAACGCCCCGTCGCGAGCGTCTCGTTCCCCTTCTACGAGGGGTTCTACGCGGGGGCTCCGTGGGTGCCGGACGGGCTCGGCGAGCTCGACGTCGTCCACGCGCACACGCCGTTCTCGCTCGGGCTCGCGGCTCGGCGGCTCGCGCGGAAACGTGACCTCCCGCTCGTCGCCTCCTACCACACGCCGACCGCTGAGTACGCGGACTACCTCGCGAGCGGCCGACTCGCCGACGCCATCGAACGGGTGGCACGCAGGTACGAGCGCTGGTACCTGACGAGCGCAGACGCCGTCGTCGTCCCGTCTGCGCCGGCGAAAAAGCAACTGCGGGACACCGGCATCGACACGGCGATCGAAATCGTTCCGAACGGGGTCGACACCGACCGGTTCGCGCCCGTTAGCGAGGCGGAGCGGGCGGCGTTCCGTGAGCGGCACGGCCTGCCGGCGGGGCCGCTCGTCGGCTACACCGGCCGTCACGGCTTCGAGAAGGATCTCGACGCAATACTCGACGTAGCGCCGACCCTGGACGCGACGGTCGTCTTCGGCGGCGACGGGCCCGCCCGGAGCGCGCTCGAAGCGCGGGCCGCGGACCTCGATGCGGACATCCGGTTCCTCGGCTTCCTCGACCGCGAGGAGCTGCCGGCGTTCTACGCCACGCTCGACGTGTTCGCGTTCCCGAGCCCGGTCGAGACGCAGGGGCTCGTCGCGCTGGAGGCGAACGCCTGTGGGACGCCAGTGGTCGGGGTGAACGCCGGCGCGCTCGCCGAGACGGTCGTCGACGGCGAGACGGGGTACCGGTTCGAGCCCGGCGACGTGGACGGGTTCCGTGCGGGCATCGAGCGCGCGCTCGACGAGTTGGACGCGCTCCGAGACGCCTGTCTCGCCAGGCGAGAGGAGATCGGCATGGACGCCGCCATCGACGCGCTCGCCGACGCGTACGCGACAGTCATATAAATAGGAGGCCGATGCCCCGACGTTCGCCGCGTTACTCGAGCGCGTCGGTGATGCGTTCGAGCTCGCGGCGGATGTCGTGGAGTTCGTCCCGGACCTTCCGGACCTCGCGGACGAGCTCCTCGTCGGCCTTCGAGGAGCCGCCCTCCTCGCGACCGCCGGGGCCGCCGGGCTGGCCGCCGAGCGCGCCGCCCGGTCCGCCGCCGCCCATCATGCCGCCCATCATCTGGGCGAACGGATTCCCGCCGCCGCCCATGCCGCCGGGGCCGCCGCCCATCATCTCCTCCATCTTCTCCTCGCGGGAGAGCCCCTCGCCGTCCTCGCCCTCACCGTCGCGCTCCTCGGCGCGCTGTTGGCGGATCTCCTCCACCCGCTCGCGGAAGGATTTCTCTTCGCTTTCGCCGTCGCCGTCGCTTTCGGCCGCCGATTCGTCCGGCTGCTCCTCATCGTCTGCCATACCTGCGGTTCCGTCGCGGGGTCGGAAAAGGATGCTGGAAGCTACTCCAGCCGCGAGAGCAGCCGAGAGACGACGGCGAGCATCACCAGCAGGACGACGAGATTGAATCCCGCGTCGAACACCGGTTGATACTGCGCCGCGACCCACACGTCGATGGCGCGTCCGGCGCTCGTGTAGAAGCCCACTGCGGCGACGAGCCCGAACACGACGGCGACGACGAGGGTGCCACCCTCCAGGTAGGTCTGGAGGTCCCGGTCGTCAAGGGAGGTGCCGTCGTCGGTATCCGTCGCCTCGGTACCGGTGTTCGCCGCGTCGGTGCTCACGGCGACCACCTCCGTGCGAGGAGCGCGAGGCCACACAACGCGACGACCCCGACGGCGAGCCCGAAGCCAGGTTGTCCCGGTGCGGGTGTCGGTGACCGAGTCGCCTCCGGCTCGGCGACCGGCTCCGCGGTGTCCGTCTCGGCTGCGAACTCACCGGAGTCGAGGTCAACGTCGGTCGTGTTCGGACCGACCGACCGGCGCGGATTCAGGTCCGCGGTCGCACGCGCCGATCCGACGATGACCCCGTCTTTCCACAACACTGCGTCGAGGTAGTAGGTGTAGTTGTCGGGGACCGTGAGTTCGGCCGTCGGCGTGACGCTCCGACCCGGGCGGATCTCTCCGACGGGAACGCTCGCGGAGTCGGCGACGATGTTCGAGTCGGCCTGGCGGGCGACGAGCTGGACGCGGAATCCTTCGCCGAGTTCGTCGCCGCCGTTCGTCAGGTAGGCGGTCACGTTCACCCGGACCTGTCCGTCGTCGGCTCGGTCGATACCGTACTGAACCGCCGGGATACCGCGAGCACCCGCGAACTGGTGGAACTCGACGGTCGACTCGGCGTAGGCGGGAACGAGGTTCCCCGTCCCCCTGATACCGCTTTCGGCGGTGTCGATTCGGCGTCCGTTCTCGTAGAGGAACGTCCGAAGCTCGTAGTCGCCTTCGCGCTCAACCGTGAGTCGGGCGCTCGTCTCCACTTCCCGGTCGCCGGAGACATCTCCGAGGTCGCGGGTCGCTCGGGCGACGACGAGCCCCGTCTCCGAATCGACCATGCGGTACGAGACGGTGAGATTCGACGCGGGACCGCCGCGGTGCTCGAAAAGCGTCGTCACGTTCAGCGTCACCGTCTCGCCCCCGACTCGCTCGGCCGAGAACGCCGTATCCCGGATGTCGGTGTGGCTCTGGCGAATCCGTTCCTGCGCTGGGTTCGCGGCGATGCCGGGCGCGAGGACGGCGGCCAACAGGAGGCCGAGGACCACGGCTCCGGCACCACCGACGAGGAGGGCATCGCGGCGCATGTGTCACGCTTTCACAAGACCTACTAAGTGTCTTGTGTAAAACAGTGCGCCTCACCCGAACGAACCGAGCGACGACTGCCGGTCCCGCGTCTCGCCACCCTCGTGGAGTTCGTAGCCGACGAGGTCGCGGAGGTCGACCGCGTACGGCGTCCCGTCCCGTTCGAGCAGCAGGACGCGGCCCTGTGCGCCGATGACGGTTCCCGTCGCGAGCGTCTCGGGAACGGGCAAGGTTCGAAGGTCGAAGCCGTAGTCGAAGGCGAACCGCTCGACGGGGTCGTACTCATCGAGCAGCGCGCCCCAGGCGGTCTCGTCGACGTCGCGACCGATGCCGTCGAGCTTGGTCGCGACGCGAACGCGCTGTGTGAGTTCGCGGCCGATCTCCTCCTCGCGGTCGCGCGCCGCGTCTCCGTTCGGAACGGTGAGCAGGTGGGCCCCTCGGTCGGCACCCTGTTCGCGCAGGCGCGTTTCGAGCCGGTCGCTGCGAGTGATGCCGACCTTGAACGTCGCTGGCGCGAACGCCGCGAGATACACCGCGTGGTCGCCGTCCCGGTCGCGGAGCGTCGACTCGTCGAATACGCGCTCGTGCCGGCGGCACTTCGGCGCGCGCGCTCGGTCACAGGCGGCGTGGGTCCCGTTCCGTATCACCCCGGCACAGTGTCGCTCGCCGAGCGCGTAGGCGAGTTCGGTCCCGGCGTCGAGCGGAACCCGTTCGACTGGCCCGCTCTCGGCGACGAGCAGCACCGGGTCGGGCGTGGGACGATAGCCGACGACCTGCACGCCAGCGCGTAGGATCGGCGAGGGAGAAACGCCTGTCGGTCCGGGGGAACCGTTTTGCGCCGTCGTGCCGAAGCGTCGGCGTGCTCGACGCGTCGCTCAGCGTCACCGTGGGCGCCGGAGTCTCGTTCACGCTGACCGTAACGAACGCCGGTCGCGACCCGACCACGGTCACGTTCCGTGACCAGCTGTACGCCGACTTCGCGGTCCGGCGAGCCGGCGACGACGAGGAGGTGTGGCGGCGCTCCGACGACCGGATGGCGGCGCAGATGCTCTCGACGGCGGAGTTCGCGCCAGGGGAGACGGCATCGTTCGAGGCGTCGTGGCCCGACCCCGCTCCAGGGGAGTACACCGTCACGGGAGAGCTCCGGCTCGTCGACGGGAACGTTCACGCCGAGACGCCCTTTTCGGTTTAGCGGTACTCGGGGGCGTGCTCGGCGACGAGCTCTCGGGCCGCCCTCCGGACGGCGTCATCGCTCGATCCCTCCGCTTCCCAGCCGAGCGCGGCGAGCTTTTCGACGGAGAGCCGCATCCGGGGGACGTCGCCGGTCCAGCCGCGGTCCCCGCCCGTGAACGTGTACTCGGGGGCGAGCCCCATCTCGTCGGCGACGATGTCGGCGATCGTCGTGACGCTCGTCGTGGTCCGGGTCCCGAGGTTGTAGGTGTTCACCGGCGCGTCGGCGTGCTCGACCACGTGACACATCGCTGCCACGCAGTCATCGACGTGCATGTACGACTTCTCCTGTCGCCCGTCGCCGAGGATTTCGAGCTCATCGGGGTCGGCGGCGAGCTTGTCGATGAAGTCGGGGATGACGGCACCGAGCTGGAGCCGTGGGCCGACGATGTTGGCGAACCGGAATATCCACGCCGTAAGCCCGTGGCTGTGGGCGTACACCGAGAGCAGCCCCTCCTCGCCGAGCTTCGAGGCGCCGTACACCGAGATGGGCTCCAGCGGCGCGTAGTCCTCGGGAGTCGGACGCGGCGCCTCGCCGTAGACGACCGAGGAGGAGGTGAACGCGACGTGCTCGACCCCGACCATGTCCATCCGGTCGACGACGTTCTCGGTGAGCCGGTTGTTGACCCGATACTGCTCGATGTCGTCAGCGGCCGCGTCCTTGTCCGCGGCGAAGTGGAAGACGACGTCCGTCTCCGGAGTGATCGCCTCGGCGACGATGGCGGGGTCGGTGAGGTCGCCCTCGACGACCGTCGCTGCGTCGGGGACCCACTCGCGGCGACCGTTGCGGAAATCGTCCGCGACGACGACGTCGTTGTCGGCGACGAGGCGGTCGGCGAGATGCGAGCCGACGAACCCGCCGCCGCCGGTGACGACGACGCGCTTCTCGGAGAGCTTCATGCCCCTGGTGGCGGCGCGCCGCGACGTATGCGTTCCGGAACCGCGTCCGTTCCGAAAGCAGGAAGCGCGTCGGGCCGCAAGTGGCCGTATGGACGACACCGAGGTCGTGGTGTGCCGGCTGAGCCACCGCCCCGGCCGCGACGACCGGATGACGACACACGTCGGGCTGACTGCGCGGGCGCTCGGCGCCGATCGCGTCGTCTTCCCCGACAACGCGACCGGTCCGGCCGAGACTGTCGAGGACATCACGGACCGGTTCGGTGGCCCGTTCGAGGTGGAACTGAACGGCTCGCCAAAGGCGCTCGTCCGGGACTGGACCGGGACGGTCGCACACCTGACGATGTACGGCCTTCCGGTGCAGGACGTGGAGTCGGAGCTACGCGAGGCGCGGGGGAGCGAGCCGCTGCTCGTCGTCGTCGGGGGAGAGAAGGTTCCGTTCGAGGTGTACGAGCACGCCGACTACAACGTCGCGGTGACGAACCAACCCCACTCGGAGATTGCCGGGCTTGCGGTTCTTCTCGACCGGCTGTTCGAGGGGGGCGAACTCGAACGCGAGTGGGCGGACGCCGACCGCGTCGTCGTGCCGCTGGCGACCGGGAAGCGGGTCGTCGACCCCGACGACTCAGACGCTGGCACGGGCGATGAGTAGCGAACAGGCGGTGCGTGGGCCGTCGACGGGTTCTCACCGATCGACCGTCGTCGGCTCCGGGGGTCCGGTCGGCGCACCGCGCTCCCGCCTCGACCGACCGGGACGAGGCTCACGTCACGGGGCGGCTGGTCCCGGAATCGTACTTGAAGGTTCGCGTCGTGAGAATGGGTTCGACTCGGTTCGTTCACGTTCGGGTCGTGTGGTGGGTCACTCCCTCTCGTGGCACTGCGGTCGCTACGCTCCCCACGTCTCAGCTCACGCGGCTCGCGTGGCACTGCGGTCGCTACGCTCCCCACGTCTCAGCTCACGCGGCTCGCGTGGCACTGCGGTCGCTACATTTCCCACGTCTCAGCTACGCGGCTCGCGTGTCGCTCGGCTCGCGGTTCCACCGCTCGCCATCGAGGACTCACTCCGTTCGCCCTCGCTATCGCTCCCGCTCGCTCTCGTGGCACTGCGGTCGCTACGCTCCCCACAGCCCAGCTCACGCGGCTCGCGTGTCGCTCCCTTCGGTCGCTCCCGCTCGCTCTCGTGGCACTGCGGTCGCTACGCTCCCTTGCGCCACGCGTCTCCCGGAGCTTTTAAACGGCTTCCTCGCCCGTTATCACCTAATGGCGTACGAGGAACTTCTGGAAGACCCCGTGATTCAGAAATACCTCCACGAGCTCGTCGGTCCGACGGGGATGCCGGTGGCGGCGGCACCCCCTGACGGCGAGGTGACCGACGAGGAGCTCGCGGAGGAGTTGGGGCTCGAACTCAACGACGTGCGGCGGGCGCTGTTCATCCTCTACGAGAACGACCTCGCCACCTACCGGCGGCTGCGTGACGAGGACTCCGGGTGGCTCACCTACCTGTGGACGTTCGAGTACGACAACATCCCCGAGAAGCTCGAGGAGGAGATGCACCGGCTGCTCGACGCGCTCGAAGAGCGCCGCGAGTACGAACTTGACAATCAGTTCTACCTCTGCGAGCAGGACTCCATCCGCTTCGAGTTTGGCGAGGCGATGGAGTTCGGCTTCGAGTGTCCCAACTGCGGTTCCCAGCTCATCGACATGGACAACGACCGGCTCGTCGAGGCCATCGACGAGCGCATCGCGTCGCTGCGCGAGGAGCTGAACAGACATCCCGAAGCAGAGGCCGAGGCCTGATGGTCGTCCTCGCGACGAAACTGTACGTCGGCGGCGACGCCGGCGACCGCGCACTCGACTCGCTCGACTCGCTCGTCGCCAACGCCGTCGGCGAGCTTGACGTTGAGTGGACGACTGGCCTCCGCGACGACGGGTTCCCCTCGGTCACGGTGACGGGCGATGACGCGGCTGCCGCGCGCAACGTCCTCGCGGAGGAGTGGGGCGCGATCACCCCACACCGGACCGCGGGGGAAACGTACGTCGGCACCCTCGACGCGTGGGACGAGGACGGGTTCGTCCTCGACGCCGGAGAGGCGGTTCGCGTGCCGGCCGACGGGCTTGGCCTCGGTCCCGGAACCCCCTCGCAGGTTCGGACCCGGTTCGGGCTCGTCCAACACGTGCCGCTCCGGTTCGTCGAACCCGAAGCCGGCGGGGCGACCGAACTCGCCGACGCCGAACGCGACCGGTTGTACGATTGGACCCGAGCGGAGACGGGTCGCGTCAACGTCAACTCCGCGACCCGTGCCGAGGTGCGCGCGACGGTGAACCGTGCCGGCCACGCCGACGACATCGTCACCGTCGAACGCCTCGGCCTGCTCGAACAGAGCATCGTCTGCAAGCCGGAGACGGACCCGCCGGGACTGCTATCCGACATCGGCCCACATCTTCCGGCGGAGATGCTCTGCGTCGTTCCATGAACCGGCGGCTCCTGCTCGGGGTCGTCGGACTCGCGCTGCTCGCGGCCACCGCCGGCTGTTCGTCGTTTCTCGGCCCCGGCGAGGCGAACCCAGCCGACCTCGCGGCCGACGAGTCGTACGAGTGGAACGCGTCGGCCGATGCGTATCTCGAAGTGAACGAGAACAACGTCACCGCAGTGTACCGCGTCGCGAACCGGACGACAGGTCGGCTGAACGCGACGGACCCGACCATCGAGATCTACACACGGGACACGCTCGGGACAGAACAGCCCGAAGAACTCTCCGCCGTGCAGTTCCGCTATCCGAACGGAACCCGCGTCGCCTTCCGCGAGGACGACGGCAACGCGACCGCGGTCGTCACGTATCCCAACGGAACGACGGTCGACGCACCCGATCTCATGACCGTCGAGCGCACCCGTGACCGGACGGTCGTCGGGCTGCCCGAGAACGCGACCGGCCGGCTCGGCGTCACGGTACCGAAGAACGGCAAGCAGGTGACGACGCCCGCGTACGTCGGCGGGCGCTACGAGATGGTGCTTCCCGAGCGAGCCGAGGTCGGCGTGCCACTGCTCGCGCAGGTCCGCCCGGGAACCGACGACCGACGCTCCATCGACGGCCAGGTCCACCTCTTCTGGGACGACGTGACCGCCGAGTCGCTCGTCGTCCGCTACTACCTCGGCCGCGACCTCCTGCTGTTCGGCGGGCTCGCGATCGGCGGGTCGGCGATCGGCATCGCCGGCGCCGCATACTACGCGATGCAGCTACGCGAAACACGGCGGAAGCGCGAGGAGGTCGGGCTGGACGTTGACATCGAAGACGACGACCGCGACGACCCGCCGCCGGGGATGCGGTAGCGCAGGGAGGTGCCGTCGCGATTAGAGGGAGCGCGGAAGTGAAGTCGCCGGGACGCGAACGGGGGTCATGCGCGTTGCGATACTCACGGTCGGCGACGAACTGCTCGTCGGCGACACCGTCAATACGAACGCCGCGTGGCTCGGGGCGCGGCTCACCGAGCGAGGCGCCGACGTGGAGCGCGTCACGACGGTGTCGGACCACGTCGGGGAGATCGTCGAACTCGTCAACGAGTACAGCGACCGGTACGACGCGCTCGTGGTCACCGGTGGGCTCGGTCCGACCCACGACGACGTGACGATGGCCGGCGTCGCGGCCGCGTTCGACCGAGACCTCGTGGAGAACGAGCGGGCGCTCGCGTGGCTCACCGAGGAGGGCGGCTACAGCCGCGACGACCTCGCGACGGGTACCACGGAACTCCCCGAGGGGTGCGAACCCCTTCACAACGAGGCGGGCGTCGCGCCGGGCTGCGTGCTCGGGAACGTCTACGTGCTGCCGGGTGTTCCAGCGGAGATGAAGGCGATGTTCGAGTCGGTTGCCGACCGGTTCGCCGGGACCGTCCGCCACGTCGAGAGCGTCGCCGTCGCCGAGCCGGAGAGCGCGCTCATCGACCGGTTCGCGGAGCTCCGCGAGCGGTTCGACGTGAAGGTCGGCTCGTACCCGGGAGAGAACGTCCGGGTGAAACTGGAGAGCGAGAACCCGGAGGCCGTCGCCGAGGCTGCGGCGTGGCTGCGGGCGAACGCCGAAGTCGGATCCTGACGACGGTCAGTTCGTCAGCTCGTAGAGCCACCCGACCGTGATCGCGAGGCTCACCAGCGCGACGATCCACCCGGCGGCGTCGATGACGCCGGTGTTCACGCCGGTCTGCAGGAGTGCGTTCATGTACGACGCTCGGTGGGCCCGTCTCTTAATCCGTTCGGAGTCGGTGAGGACCGAGTAGTTTCGGTTGCGGCGAAACTCCCGAATCGCTTATCACCGCGCCGTCAAACCCCTGGGTATGGACTTCGACCTCCCGAACGAACACCGGATGATCCGGGACACCGTCCGCGACTTCTGCGAGGCGGAGATCGCCCCTATCGCACAGGAGATCGAGGACGAACACCGGTTCCCGGCCGAGGTGTTCGACGAGCTCGCGGCGCTGGACCTCATGGGCGTGCCGGTCCCCGAGGAGTACGGCGGCGCTGGCGGCGACTACCTCATGTACGCGCTCGTCGCCGAGGAACTCGGTCGCGTCTCCGGCGCGATTGGCCTCTCGTACGTCGCGCACACGTCGCTGTCGCTGATGCCCATCGTGGCGTTCGGCACCGAGGCGCAGAAGCAGCGGTGGGCCGAGCCGCTGGCCCGCGGCGAATACCTCGGCGCGTGGGCACTCACCGAGCCCTCCTCGGGGTCGGACGCGAGCGACATGGACACCACCGCAGAGAAGCAGGGAGACGAGTACGTCCTCAACGGGACGAAGCAGTTCATTACGAACGCCAACGTCGCCGGCAGCGTCCTCGTGAAGGCTGTCACCGAGCCCGGCGCCGGCTACGACGGCATCTCCACGTTCATCGTCGACCCGGAGGAGGACGACGGCTTCGAGGTGACGACCGTCTGGGACAAGATGGGGCTCAACGCCTCGCCCACCTGTGAGATTCAGTTCGACGACTGCCGCGTCCCCGAAGAACGGCTCCTCGGCGAGGAGGGCGACGGCTGGGAGCAGACGAAGAAGACGCTCGACGGCGGCCGGATCTCCATTGCGGCGCTGTCGACAGGACTCGCGCAGGGGGCGTTCGAGGCCGCCCGCGAGTACGCTACCGAGCGCGAGCAGTTCGGCAGCCCAATCTCGAAGTTCGACGCTGTCCGCGACATGGTCGTCGACATGGACCGGAAGATCGAGCGCGCGCGTCTGCTGACCCACAAGGCCGCCGCGATGTACGATGCCGGCGAGGACGTGACGCGACTCTCCTCGCTCGCGAAGCTCGACGCCTCCGAGGCCGCGAGAGAGGTCGCCGAGGACGCCGTCCAGGTCCACGGCGGCTACGGCTATACGACCGACTTCGCCCCCCAGCGGTTCTACCGCGACGCGAAGCTGATGGAGATCGGCGAGGGGACGAGCGAGATTCAACATCTCGTCATCGGGCGCGAGCTCGGGCTCTGAACCCCCACTTTTTGCTCGGGGGTCTCGCTCCGCTCGACCCCCGGCAAAACCTGGTGGAAAATATGCGCACGCGCTCCCTCCGGCGAGCCTGACGGTTCGCCTCCCGTCCCCGCGTGCTACCGGACTCGTTCCGCTCGTCCGGTGAACCGCTCGCTCACTTCGTTCGCTCGCGGACATCAATGGTCTCGGCCAAGTCCTCATTTCTGCAGTTTGCGCAGTCGTCTCACGTCCCCGAGGCTCCGACGAACCACTACCGCTGCGACGCGATGGCCCACCGGAGCCCGGCGACAGTGAGTCGGCCGGCGGCGTGGGCAACGGTGCCGACGAGGGACGCCGCGCGCGGAGGTCCCACCGTAGCTGCGCGTCCACACAACGTGACTGGGTCGGTCCATGTCGTCGCCTCGACGCAGGATGGCCTGGACGGTACGGCAGTCGCGAACCGCGGGAACTTAACGTCGAACCACCCTGCATCGGCGTATGGGAACGCCGCTCGATACGCGAGAGGCACAGGCGGTCGAAGTCGTCGACCGCCTCTACGAAGAGTACCCGGACCCGACCATCTCGCTCGACTTCTCCTCCCGGCTGGAGCTGCTCGTCGCCGTCGTGCTCTCGGCGCAGTGTACCGACGAGCGCGTCAACGAGGTGACTGCAGAGCTGTTCGAGAAATACGAGACGGCCGAAGACTACGCGAACGCCACCGAAGAACAGCTCGCCGAGGAGATCTACGGGATCACGTACCACAACAGCAAGGGCGGTTATCTGAAGGGCATCGGCGAGCGACTCGTCGCGGAGCACGACGGCGAAGTTCCCGATACGATGTCGGCGCTGACGGACCTGCCGGGCGTCGGCCGGAAGACGGCGAACGTCGTGCTCCAGCACGGCCACGACCTCACGGAAGGGATCGTCGTGGACACGCACGTCCAGCGGCTCACCCGCCGGCTAGGACTCACCGAGGCGGAACGGCCCGAACAGATCGAAGAAGAGCTGATGGAACTCGTCCCCGAGGCCGACTGGAAGGAGTTTACACACCTGATGATCGACCACGGACGGGCCGTCTGTAACGCGCGCAACCCGGACTGCGACGACTGCGTCCTCGCTGACATCTGCCCATCTGAAAAAGGTGACTCGGCGGTCGACCTCGCCAGCGGCGAACCGTGGTGATGACGAACGACCCACGCGATATCCGGGCGTCCGCGATTGGAATCGTACGACGGGGCGACGAGCTGCTCGTGGAGCGATACGACACGGAGAAGGAGGAGTTCGTCCGACCCATCGGTGGCGGCGTCGAGTTCGGGGAAGCAAGCGACGAGGCCGTCGTCCGCGAGTTTCGCGAGGAACTCGGCCGGGTCGTAGAGACGGAGCGGCTGCTCGGCGTCGTAGAGAATGTTTTCACTTTTCGAGGAGAGGCGTGTCACGAGATCACGTTCGTCTACGAGGTAGCGTTCTCGGAGCCGGACGCCTACGGGCGCGACCGCTTCACCGTTCGCGAGAGCGACGGGTCAACGCGGGAGGCGACGTGGATACCACTCGACGCGCTCGGAGACGACGAGACGCTGTATCCGGACGGACTCGTTTCCCTCGTGCGTGGCGAGACCGAGCACCTGAGGCCGTAGTGAGTCGCGAGCTACAGATACCGGATCGCGTACCGGCCGAGCCCGGTGAGCCACGCGAGAATCCAGAAGAACGTGTAGCCGAAGACGCCGACCCGGAGCCGGGAGCGCCAGTGGCTCATCCGGTCGCCGCCGATCTCGTCGAGCAGGACGTCCTCGTCGTACTCGTTGTAGAGGTCGTGTTCGTACTTCGCGCGGAAGATGCGGACGATGCCGGTGAAGCCGAAGACGAGGAAGGCGTACGCCGTGAGCCCGAGAAACGCGTGGATGACGGCGTAGCCGCCGAACTGCGACTCGTGGCCGGCGAGCCCGAACAGCCGCGGAAACATCCACCCGACGAGCGGCATCGTCGTCAGCGTCAGCCCGGTGACGATGTACTTGAGGTGCCACGTGAGAACCCCCCACGTCACCGGGTCGTTGTCGATCATGATCCACGCCCCGTAGAGGAAACAGGGGAGACTCACCGTCACCGCGAGCGCGACGACGGTGGCGAGCGTGCCGTCGGCGACCATCTACGAGCGCTAGGAGTGGGCCGCGTTTAGGGGTGCCGACTCCGGCGGCGCTCGGGAAGGGGCGTAACCCGGGAACGGCCCCGTCGCGGGGCGAACTGTTATGCGACAGCACACCGCATAGTCGGCCGGGACACAGCCATGAGCACAGAGAGCGTACTCGAGCACCACCTGGACGCGTTCGCCAACCAAGACCTCGACGCCGTGCTGGAGGATTACGACGACGACTCCGTCATCGTCACGAACATGGGCACGAGCCGCGGCCTCGACGAGATCGAGGGGCTGTTCGAGGAGCTGTTTGCGGACTTCTCACAGCCCGGCTCGGAGATCGAGGTGGTCCAAGAGGAGATAGAAGGAGACCTCGCGTACATCGTCTGGCACGGGGAGACGCCGGACAACGACTACGAGTTCGCCACGGACACGTTCATCGTCCGCGACGACACCATCGTCCAGCAGACGTTCGCGGGAGACATCACGCCGAAGTGAGCCGACCGGTCGGCGCCGTCGCACCGTTCGGCCGGCGACCCGACGGCACAGATTCGACCGGGCGGGAACGCCCGCCACGACACGCTTAACGGGGCGCCGGTCGTACCGCCGACAATGAGTGATTCCGGCGACGGGCAGGCGCCGGCGGACGACGAGGTCACGCCGGCGGTCCGTCGGGTGGACGCCGACGAACCGTCGACCGAAGAGCTACGGCAGCGGGTTGAAGAGGAGTACGACTTCGAAAACTTCACCGCAGCCGACATGGAGCGGATGAGTCCCGAGGAGTGGGAGGCGGCGTTCGACCCGGAGACGTGGATTACGGGTGCCGAGCTGCTCGACCGGATCGAGGCCGACGTGAAGGCGCGGGTGCTCGACCGAGACGTGTTCGCCCGCGTCGAGCGGCTCTCGAAGCCGGACCGGGTGGTCGCCTACTCCGACGAGGGGTACGCGGTCGTGTACGAGGACGGCTCCATCGAAGGGGAAGGGACCGTGCTTCGGGACGTGAAGCCGTCCGTCGCGCTGTGTTCGATGGACAGCTACGAGCCGCCGTCGCTTCCGGACGAGGAGCTGCTGCCGAAGCCGATGGAGGTGCCGGAAGGCTCCGGCGAGTTCGGCAACCTGATGATACAGCTCATCGCCGGTGCGCTGTTTCTCTCCGGCGTAGTGCTCGCCGGCGGGGCGCTCGTCTCGGGGGAGTTGGGCGTCATCGTCGGCACGGTCGGGCTGCTGTTCGTCGTGGTCGGGGGGCTGCTGTTCTTCACCGTCGCGAACGCCCGGCTCTCCGACCGGTTCCGGGCAGAGGAGTACCGGAACCGGCTCCGGGCGGTCGGGATGGAGGACGGCGACCGGCCGGAGTGGCTGCCAGAGAGCGCCCGGGAGGCCCCCGGACTCAAGGACGGGAGTAGGACGACGGACGACCACGAGGCGAGAACCTGACGAACACGACGCACCGTGGAACAGCCGTCGTGAGGGGGGCGAAACCGGCCGAGTGAAACAGGGGTTCGGAGAATTTATACGCGGACGGTCCCGAGTGCAGAGTGTCCATGAACAGACGGGAGTTTCTGCGAACAGCGGGTGGCGCGACGGCCGTGGCGGGTGCCGTGAGCGCCTCCGGCTCCGCAGCAGCCCAAAGTACGACGGAGGTCACCGTCGGCCCCGGCGGCAACCTCGTTTTCGAGCCAGCGGAGGTGTACGTCGCACCCGGGGACACGGTCAAGTGGGTGTGGGACTCCGACGGCCACAACGTCGTACCCGAGTCCCAGCCGGACGGCGCCGACTGGGGTGGCACCGGCAGCGCCTCGGAGCTGTTCGACAGCGGCTACGAGTACGAACACACCTTCGAGACGCTCGGCACCTACGAGTACGTCTGCACCCCACACGCGCAGGCGGGGATGGTCGGAAGCGTCGTCGTCAACGAGAGTGGCGAGGCGCCCGCCGAAGGCGGTGGCGGCGGCGAGGTCGACCCCGAACACATGGGGGTCCCCATCCAGGCGCACTTCGTCGGCATCGCGACGATACTGGCCATTTTCGTGTCGTTGATGTTCACCTTCTTCATGCTGAAGTACGGTGAATCACCCCACGCAAGCGGAGGGAACAGATGAGCTCCGGCAACAACACCTACGGCGACATCCACCGGTACGAGCCGGCCCGCGAGTCGACGGTCGCCGCCATCGGCATCGTTCTGCTGACGGTGCTCGAGGTGGTGTTCATCGGCCTGTTCACCTACGGGCTCGTCGCCGGCTGGGGCTTTTCGGAGTTTGGAAACATGTTCCTCGGGGGGCTGCTCGCGGCGATTCTGATCGACCTCGCGTTCATCATGCTGCTGTACCGCAAGGAGTTCCTCCCGGACGTGATGATCGTGAAGAAGCGCCGTCGGAAGTGGGAGGACCTCTACATCCGTGAAGAGGACGTCGACGGGACCGAACTCGGCGGCGACGCCTGGGAGTCGATCAAACGAGCCGTCTACCCATACTACAAGAAATAATGCCAGCAGACGAAGACAAGTATCCGACGGAATCGGGCCGTAGACGCTTCGTGAAGGGCGTCGTGGGCTCCGCGACGCTGGCGAGCGTCGGCACCGGTGGCGCCGCTGCCATTGGGACCGCGACCTCGTCGAGCGGGGCCGGCGGCGGTATCACGCAGTACATGGCCATCGAGAACACCGACGGGCCCGCCCCCCGCGGGATGCCCATCGTTCCGCTCACCATCGAAGACGGTGAGCTACAGGGAATCTGGCCGGAGGTAAGCGAGGTGACGGAAGGTGGCCGCACCATCCAGGTCGCGGAACAGGAGATCGGCGGCGTCACCTACTCGTCGCAGTGGTTCCAGTACTGCGGCGTCCAGACGTACCCCGGCGTCCGACCGGGCGAAGACCAGAACAACACCTTCCGTGTCGCCTCGGGTGCTGGAAGCACCTACGAGTGGATGTCGGACCTCGAGGCCGGCGAGCCGCTCACCGTCGACATGTTCGACGACTACGAGGAGTGGGGCAACGGTATCGGCCGGAGCGGGCTCGGCAAGCCCGCTGTCGGCACCTGGCGCTCCGAGGACGTCGAGCCCCAGGCGACGATGCCCGTGCAGGTGCTCCGGTCGCCCCGTATCGAACAGATGGCTCAGGATGACGAGTTCATCAACGCCGCCACGGAGCAGGGGTTCATCGCGTGGCTGAACAAGTGTACGCACTTCTGCTGTGTGCCCGGTTTCAAGTCGCTGGAGGGGTCGGCGAACTTCGGCGCGGAAGACCGGGTGTACTGTCAGTGCCACCAGTCGGTGTACGACCCGTTCAATCCGGTCTCGAAGTCGTTCGTCGCACTGCCGCGACCGGAGGAATAAGAGGGTGGCGCACCATACCGAAACCAAGGAGGGGAGCCAATGAGCTTAGAGAAAAAGGACGAACACGACCACAAGGGGTGGATGAAAGAGCGGGACCTCACGCCCGTGGAGACCACCTACCTGACGGTGTTGATCTGGCTCGACAAGCGGCTGCGCGTCGTTGACTACCTCGAACTCCTCGAGGACCTCTACTACAAGGTCAACATGCAGATGCCGAAGAGCCACACGGAACAGTACAACCTCGACAACAAGTTCTGGTACTGGTATCCGCTGTACGCGCTGGGGAGCTTCAGTACCATCGCGTACATCGTCGCCGCCATCTCCGGCGCTTTGCTCGGGTTCTACTACAGCCCGGCGACCACGGGCGACCCGAGCACGGCGTACAACTCCATCACGTTCATCATGACCGACCTGCGGTTCGGCTTCTTCCTCAGGAGCCTCCACCGCTGGTCGGCGCAGGTGATGGTCGCAGCGGTGTTCCTCCACATGCTGCGCGTCTACTTCACCGGCGCGTACAAGGAGCCCCGCGAGCTCAACTGGATCATCGGCATCGTGCTCATCTCGCTGACGATGGTGTTCGGCTACACCGGCTACCTGCTGCCGTGGGACCAGCTCGCCTTCTGGGCGGGGCAGATCGGCGTCGAGATGAGCCTCTCCATCCCCATCGCCGGGGAGTGGGTCGCACAGCTACTGTTCGGCGGGTTCACGCTGACGCAGAGTACGCTGCAGCGGATGTACATCCTGCACGTGTTCTTCCTGCCGTTCATCGCAACGACCGTCATCGCGATCCACATCGGCATCGTCTGGATGCAGGGGATCGCAGAGCCGCACTAAACCCATGAGCGAGAACGAATCCAACGACAAGGAAGTCGCCGCCGACGGCACCGGCATCGTCGCGCCGGACGACGAGACCCCGACGTGGCGCGAGCGCAAGGAGCGCTCACAAGGCCTCCCCCGGCTGACGTACGAGTACTTCGAGCGGGCGCGCCGCGAGGACCAGGACCTGCGTGTGGAGTCTGATTACGTGGAGCGCGACGTGCTCGCGTTCCCTGCCTGGCCCCACGAGATGGTCCGAAACCTCGCGCTGTCGAGCTTCTTCGTCGGGATGACGATCTTCCTGGCGGCCGCACTACCCCCGCACATCGGCCCGCCGGCGAACCCGTCGTCGACGCCGGCGGTCATCCTGCCCGACTGGTATCTGTACTGGTCGTTCGGGCTGTTGAAGCTCGGCCCGCTGAACCCCGACCTGGCGCTGCTCGACGGCGGCAAGCTGATGGCCGACCGGACGTACGGCGTCCTCGCGAACCTCGTCGTCGTCGGCTTCATCTCCATCGTTCCGTTCCTCAACAAGGGAAGCGCGCGGCGGCCGGTAGAGCAGCCGTTCTGGGCCGCCGTCGGCGTCGGTGGCGTTATGTTCGCGTTCACCCTCGCGGCACTGTCGGTGAAGAACCTCCTCCCGATGGACTCGCACCTGCTCTTTGACCTGACGTTCCTGCTGCCGTTCGTGGCCGGGTTCATCAGCTACGCGCTGTTCAAGTCGATGCGGGAAGGGTACATGTTCGAGCTGAACCGGCGCTACTATCGGCTCCGGCCGCCGAAGTAAACACGGAAGGCTCCGCGGCTCCTTTGTTCACACATGACGGACGACGAGCCGGCGCCACGCGACCACGCCCGTGACGAAACGGCTGACGAGTCGGGCGACGTCGGCGGGCGCGACGTCGAAGTGCCGATGGACGTGTACAAGGCAGTTACCGTGTTCTCAACGCTGTTTGCAGTAGTGCTGATCGTGGTCGGATTCGTCGTCCTCGACACGGCGACCCAGCGGGCGACCGCCGCACCGGAAGACGTGAACCTGCTTCTCACCGTCGTCGGGCTCGGTGCCATCGCGCTCGGCGCCGGCACGTACGCGTTCTCGACGCGGTTCCGTGCCCGGGAAATGGGAAACTCTAAAGACGACGCTACCTAACTCTCGATAATGGCTGACGAATTCGCCAAGGGGTTCACCATCTTCGTCACCGCGGGGCTCGCGTGGATGACCCTCGCCGGCTGGTACAACACGCCGTCGTTCGAAGGGGCACAGCTCGTCGGGCCCGACCCCGAGACGAGCCTCACCGTCTACGACACGGCCGCGCTGGTGTTGAAGGACGCGCTGTTCTGGTTTGCCGTCCTCGGCTTCGTCACCTTCGTGTTCGTCGTCCCCCTCCTGCGGAAGGTCCGAGAGAGCTACCGAGGAACTCCGGAGATACCGGAGTGATCCAGGGGAAACCCGACCGCTTTTTCGACCGGGCGTTCGTCCCCGCAGTATGGACGATCCGGTAGTCGGCGTCGTCGGCGACGACGTGAGCGACGCCGTCGCCGAGGCGGGCGCAGAGCCGCTGTACGAGGCGCCAGCGGCCGTCTTCGACGCGAATCCGACCGGGGTCGTCGCGACCGGCGCGACTGCGCTCTCCCGGCTCGCCGACGCCGGCCACTCGGGTCCCGTGGTCCCGGTCGACGTCCCAGGAGTCCGCTCGATTCCTCGGAAGGCGGTCACGGACGCCGTAGCCGCACTGCTCGACGGCAGGTACGAGACGACTTCGGTCCCGGTCCTCGTCGCCGAATCGCCGCTCGGCGAGACGCGCGCGCTGTTCGACGTGATGCTCGTGGCCAGCGAGCCGGCGCGCATCTCCGAGTACACGATCCGGAGCCGCGGTGACCGCGTCGCCACGCTCCGTGCGGACGGCGTTGTTGCGGCCACACCGAGCGGCTCGGGCAGCTACGCGCGACGTGCCGGCGGGCCCGTCGTCGCGCCGGAGCTGAACGTCGCGACCGTCGTCCCGGTGGCCCCGTTCTCGACCGACGCGGGCCACTGGGTCGTTCCGACCGACGAGCTGACCCTCACCGTCGAGCGCGACGAGACGGCCGTCGAGCTCCTCGTCGACGACCGAACCGTTGGAGAGGTGAAGCCGGGGGAGTCCGTCCGGCTTACCGACGACCAGCCGCTCACGGTCGCACTCGTCTCGGCGAGCGGCGGACGGTTCGAGTAGCCTCGACCGCGCGGACGGCGATTGGAAAGTTCTTAATGCGCCGGGTTCCGACGCCTGCGTATGGAGCACTTCGTGTCGCTGTTCGGCCCCATCGACGCGATCCTGTCGCGGACGGTCATCGCCGCGCCGCTGATCGCGTATCTCCTCTTGGGGTTACTCCTCGCCAACATGGTCGGGCGCATTCTCGAACACAACCGCCACCAGTCGCAGGCCGAGTCGGGCGACTGGCAGCAGCTGAGCCGCCATCCGGTGCGAGTCGCGACGAGCTTCCTGCTCGTCGTCGGCTCCTTCTACTATCTCACCATCGAACCCCACGGTGGGATGGTGTTCTCCGTACTCGTGCTTGGCGTGTTCATCACCGACCTCTTCGAGTTCGAGTCGCGGCAGGTCGAGGTGCGCAACGACCGTGCGCTCGACAGGCCGAAGGGAGCCATCGCCGCGTCGTTCCTCGCGCTCCTGTACATTCTCTACCAGACGATGTTCTTCGTGATCGCGCCGGTGTGGAACTCGGTCGTCTGAGGCGACCGTATCGGAACTCGGTCGTCTGAGGCGACCGTATCGGAAAATCGAGGTGGAACGGGCCCGTTCTCAGTCGTCGCCGAACGGCCAGTCGCCGGTCACCTTCATCCCCTCCGCGAGGTCCTGTGCTTCGAGTTCCGCGGCGATCTCCTCGGTGTCTCGCTTCGGAATCTCCACGTCGGCGCTCGCCACCTCGACGACGAGCTCCGTGAGCAGGACCGCCTGCTCGCGGAGGTCGCGCTTCTCGAGCTTGTCCAGGGTGTCCGCGCGAGTGTGCCCCCAGCCGCGTCCCTCGTCGCCCGTCTCGGAGTAGACGTGGTAGCCCGGGACGCCGCGTTCGACGAACGGCCAGTGGTCGCTGTGGGGCCCATGGTGTGGGTTCGCGGTGAACGGGTGGTCGAAGCGGTCGGCAACGCGCTCGATGGCTGCGGAAAGCTCCGGGAAGCCGTGGGTGTAGGCAGCGAGGTCGCGGCCGCGGACGACGCCGTCGAGGTTGACGACCGCCTTCACGGAGTCAGGGTCGCGCTCCCCGGCGAGATACGACGAACCCTCGAGGCCGACCTCCTCGGCCCCGAACGCGACGAACTCGACGCGCGTGTCGAGGTCGGCCTCGCGGGCGGCGAGCGTCCGTGCGAGCTCGACGACCATCGCCGTGCCCGCGCCGTTGTCCATCGCCCCGACCGCGATGTCGTGAGCGTCGACGTGGCTCGTCACGAGCACCGCCTCGTCGGTGTCGTTCGACGCCGTCGAACTGCTCGGTGAGGTTCCCTCACCGGTGTCGGGGCCGAGCTCGGCGTGGACGTTTCCGCTCGTCGCGTCGGCCGAGGCGGCCTCGATGTCGACGGTCACCGACAGCTCGCTGCCCTCGTACTGCCGTGCGAGCGACGACCCAACCTCCTTCGAGACGCCGACCGCCGGGATGTCGCCGATGGGTCGCGACTCGGTGCCGACGCTCCCCGTCGGCGCGAGACACCCCTCGACGTGGTTCTTGAACAGGAACGCCGCGGCGCCTCCCTCGACGGCGTAGTAGTACTTCTCCCGCCGGTGGATGAACCGGTCGTACCACGACGGGACGTTCGTCGCACACATGACGACTTTCCCCTCGATGTCGTGCTCCTCGAAGTCCGACGGGAGCCCGTAGCCGAGATCGACGAGCTCGCCAGTCACCTCCTCGCCGGGTGAGCGGGGCAACGCGATACAGTCGAACGTCGCGCCGTCCACGCGAAGCTCCGAAGAACCGCGAGTCCACCCCTGCACGTCGAACGACTCGACGCGGGCGTCGCGCGCGTGCTCGGCGAGCGCGTCCCGGGTCGTGTGGAGCCCCTGCTGTTCGCCGTCCGAGCCCGCCATTCGGTTGCCGACGTCGACGAGCGTCTCCAGGTGGTTCCAGCCGGTCTCCGAGGTGAACGTCTCACCGATCCAGTCCATACCGCAACAGGGGATGGCGCCCGCATAGTGGTTTTCATCACGCCGATTCGTGACCGGGAGTTTCGAATCGGTGACGTGCAGGCGAGCCCTCCAGAAATCGCCGTCGTTTAGGCTTCGGGCACCGGATCGGGCGTATGGTGACGGACGAGAGCGACCTCGATTTCGACTTCGACCTGCTCCGCGAGCTGACCGAGACGAGCGGCGTCCCAGGGTACGAGGACCGAATCCGGGAGATCGTGCGGCGCGAACTCGCCGACCAGGTCGACGAACTGCGCACGGATGGGATGGGGAACGTCGTCGGCACCATCGAGGGAGAGCTCGATCGGTCGGTGGTCGTCGCGGCCCACATGGACGAAATCGGCTTCATGGTGCGACACGTCACCGACGACGGCTACCTCCAGCTCGACGCGCTCGGCGGCTGGGACGCCCGTGTGCTGAAGGCACAGCGCGTCACGGTGCACGCGCAGGGCGGCGACATCGACGGGCTCATCGGGAGTCCGCCGCCGCACACGATGGACGAGGAGGATCTCGAATCGGAGGCGGCCGTCGAGGACGTCCACGTCGACCTCGGACTCGACGCCGAGGAAGTGAAGCGGCGCGTCGCGGTCGGCGATCTCGTGACGATGAACCAGCGCACCGAGCTGGTCGGCGACCACGTCACCGGGAAGGCGGTCGACAACCGCGTCTCCGTGCTCGCGCTCGTCGAGGCAGCCCGCCGCATCGACTCGCCGACGGCGACGATCCACCTGGCCGCGACCGTCCAGGAGGAGGTGGGTCTCCGGGGAGCGAAGGCGCTCGGTGTCGACATCGACGCGGACGTGGCGCTCGGGCTCGACACGACGGTCGCGAACGACGTGCCCGGCTTCGAGGACGGCGACCACGTCACCCGGCTCGGCGACGGCGCCGCCATCAAGCTGAAGGACTCCTCGGCAATCGCGAACCCGAAGGTCCACCGGCGGCTGCGCGCGCTCGCGGAGGCACACGACATCGACCACCAGATGGAGGTGTTGCCCGCCGGCGGAACGGACACGGCCGGCCTGCAGTTCGCCGGCGGTGCGACGCCGGCCGGTGCCGTCTCGTTCCCGACGCGGTATCTCCACACCGTGACCGAGAGCGTCCACGCCGCGGACGTGGACGCCGCGGTCGACCTGCTCGTCTCCTTCCTCGAAGCGGAGGACGGCGACGCCGACTATCGGCTGTAAGGCGAGCGGAAGCGGAAGCTTCAGGAGTGGCTGCTCCCAAGGCGCCTGTATGAGCACGGACGACAACGCCGTCAGCCGGCGCGGCTTCATCCGCGCGGCCGCCGGCGCGGGCGCGGTCGCCGGCACGGCCGGAACGGCGGCGGGGCAGGAAGGCAACGAGACCGACTCGGGCAGCGGCTCGATGCCCGGCGCCGGAGAGACCGAGGAAGTCGTCGTCGGGCCCGGTGGCAACCTCGTCTTCGAGCCGGAGGAACTCACGATCCTTCAGGGGACGACGGTGAACTTCGTGTGGGATTCAGACAACCACAACGTCGTGGTCGAGGCCCAGCCGGAGGACGCGAACTGGGAAGGAACCGAAGGGGACTCGAGCGTCACGTACGACACCGGCCACGAGTACAGCCACACGTTCGAGACGCTCGGCACCTACGACTACTACTGTCAGCCACACCGCTCTGCTGGCATGATTGCGAGCATCGAGGTCGTCGAGGAGATGTCGACGCCAGCGCCCGCAGCGGGCCCGCCGGAGATTCCGGACAGCGCGAAGACGCTCGGCGTGGCGGCCTCCATCGGAATGGCGTCGACGCTCGGGCTCGCGTACTTCCTGCTGCGGTTCGGCGGCGACTACGGCGACCAGTAGTCACACCGAGTCCGGCCGCGTCCGCACCTCGATGTCGACCCTCCTGTCGACGCCCTCGAGGTCACGGACGGCGCGACGGACGACCCGTTCCGCCTCCGACTGAATCTTCGGTTTCACCTTCTCGATGACCCAGTCCCACGACACCAGCCGCGGCAGCGAGATGGCGTCCGAGTTCGCCGAGTCCGGCGCGAACTCCGCGCGGAACGTCACCCGCGATGCGTGCTCGCGACCGTCGGGCGGCTCGAGCTCGTCGATCTGCCAGTAGCCGCCGGCGTTGAGGTCCTTCGTCAACACCCAGTCGATCCGTTCGGGCGGGTCGACGCCGGTCACGCGCGAGCGCGCCGTGTAGGAGAGCTTCCACCACGCGAACCGGAGTTCGTACTCGGTCCCGACGTCACCGTCGCCGTGTGCCTCGACTGACTCGAGATACTCGGAGTAGCGGGCGTAGCCCGGAAACTGCAGCAGGAACTCGTATATCTCCTCGCGGGGCACGTAGACGACCGTGGTGACCTCGACTGCGTCCACGGTCCCACGTCGGCCGACGGTTCCCTAAGCGTTCCGGGGAACCGAACCGTTCACGCCCCCGGCCGTGGAGAACGCGGTATGGACTCGGACGTCATCGTCGTCGGCGCCGGCGTCGCCGGGCTGACGGCAGCGACGTACACCGCACGAGCCGGCCTCGACACGACGGTCGTGAGCGAGGGCGAGCCGATACTCGCTCGCAACGCACACCTGGAGAACGTGCCGGGGTTCCCGCTCGGCGTGAACGCACGGACCTTTCTGGATCTCTGCCGAGAAGGGGCCGAGGAGCAGGGCGCGACGCTCGCCGAGGGTCGAGTCACGCGAGTCGCCCGACTCGGCGACGAGGGGCGAGCAGGCCACGACTGGGAATCCGACGCGGGTTTTCTCGTCCGGACCGCCGACGGCGAAGAGCGAACGGCGTCGTTCGTCGTCGCGGCCTCGTGGCCGGACTCCTCGTATCTCGACGAACTCGACGGCGTGGGACTCACCGACCGCGGCTCGAAGACGTACGTGGACGTGGACGACCTCGGCCGGGTCGGACCCGACGGCCTCTACGCCGCCGGACGCATCGCCGAGAAGCCCCATCAGACGGTCGTCTGTGCCGGTCACGGTGCGGAGGTCGCACTGACGCTCATCGAAGACAGCGACGTTCCCTACTACCACGATTGGGTCGCCCCCGAGGGGTACTTCACCGAGCGCGGACGGCCGGTGCCGCCGGGCTGTGAGGAGATCGACGAGGCGGAGCGGCGCGACCGCGAGCGCGCGGCGACCGAACGGATGCGGGCGGCGTTCACCGAGCCGCAGCCCGAGCCGCCGACGATGCACCCCTCGGTGGTTGCAGATCGGAACGACGCGGACGCCGAACGTTGATTAGCCGCCGCCCCGGAGCCCGGATATGAGTCTCCTCGCGGACACCAACGTCGTGCTCGGCGTCTCCGGCTCCATCGCGGCCGTGAAGACGGTCGAACTCGCCCACGAGCTCCGGCGGGAGGGTGCGTCGGTTCGCGCCGTCACCACCGAGAGCGCACGGGGGATCGTCCACCCGTGGGCGCTGGAGTTCGCCACGGGGAACGACGTCGTCACGGAGATCACGGGGAGCGTCGAGCACGTCGAGCTGTTCGGCGCGGACGGCTGGGCCGACGTCTTCCTGCTCGCCCCGGCGACCGCCAACACGGTCGGCAAGATCGCCGCAGCCGTCGACGACACCCCGGTGACGACGTGTGCGACCGTCGCGCTCGGACAGGGCGTCCCCCTCGTCGTCGCGCCGGCGATGCACGAGCCGATGTACGATCACCCCGGCGTGCTGGACGCGCTCGACCGACTCGAGTCGTGGGGCGTCTCGTTCGTCGACCCGCGCGTCGAGGAGGGGAAGGCGAAGATCGCGACGGAGGACGCCATCGTCGCCGAGACGGCGCGGGCAGCCGGGGAGGCGCCGCTCGCGGGACGGTCGGTCGTCGTCACGAGCGGCGCGACGAGCGAGCGGATCGATCCGGTTCGGGTGTTGACGAACCGTTCCTCGGGTCGGACGGGCCGTGCCGTCGCGCGCGCCTGCTACGCCCGCGGCGCGGACGTGACGCTGCTCCACGACGCCCCGGACGTCCCCTACGCCGACATCGAGCGCGTCGCGTCGGCCGCCGAGATGACCGAGGCGGCGCTTTCGGCCGCCGGCGAGGCCGATGCGCTCGTCTCTGCGGCTGCCATCTCCGACTACACCGTCGACGCTGCCGACGAGAAAATTCGGTCGGGCGAGAGGCGCACCTTGGAACTCGAGCCGACGCCGAAGCTGCTCGACGAGGTGCGCGACGCGAACCCGGAGCTGACCATGGTCGGCTTCAAGCTGGAGACCGACGGGGACGACGACGACCTCGCCGCGAAGGCTCGCGAGCAGTTGGAGCGGGTCGGCCTCGCCTTCGTCGTCGCGAACCGCGCGGACGCGCTCGCCGGCGAGGAGACGCGCGCGCTGCTCGTCCGCGAGGCATCGGCGTCGGAGTACGCCGGGTCGAAAGCCGGGCTGGGTCTCCGAGTCGCAGAGGGACTCGCCGAGGAACTCGCTCGTTAGTTCTCCGTCGGGTCGTCCACCTCGTCGTCGCCCTCGGGCCAGACGACGTCGCCGACGAAGTCGACGCCCATCCGCTGGGCGCTCCGACTGATGAGATGCGAACCGGTCGGCGCGGTGACGAACAGGAAGACGATGCCGACGAGCGAGACGAGTCCCGCGCCGCCGGGGCCGAAGTGGACGAAGCCGCCGAGCAGGATGCTCGATGCGCCGATGGTCGTCGCCTTCGAGGTGGCGTGCATCCGATTGTACACGTCCGGGAGCCGGAGAAGCCCGACGGTGCCGACGGACAGGAAGAAGACGCCGACGACGACGAGCGCCGCGGTGAGGTAGTCGTGAATCATTCGATGATGTCTCCCTCCGTGACGTACCGCGCCACGGCGATGGTACTGATGAACCCGATGATGGCGAGCACGAGCGCCACGTCGACGAACAGGCCACGACCGGTCGCCAGCGCGTACAGCACCGCGATGGCGACGACGTTCGTGGCGATGGTGTCGAGTCCGACGACCCGGTCCGGCGTCGTCGGCCCGACGACGACGCGGTAGCCGGCCAGAAGCGTCACGAGACTCGCGACGACGAGCCCGCCGGTCACCGCCGCGTCGAGGACGGCGCTACTCATCGTCGTCACCTCCAGAGCGGCCACGGAACACGCGACCGCTCCGTGCCGGCCGCGCCGGGTCGGACGGCGAGACGTCCTCGTCGAAGACCCGTATCGCGTAATCCTCCCACGTCCGTATCGGGGCGGCGACGTCGTCGACGTCCCCGACGAGCGCGTGGACGTAGAGCGTGTTCGACGCCTCGTCGTGATCCATCGTCAGCGTTCCGGGCGTGAGCGTGATGGAGTTCGCGATGGTCGTGATCGCGGGGTCGGACTCGACGCGCAGCGGGACGGCCACCACGTCTGGGTCGATCGGCATCGACGGGTGGAGCACCCGGTAGGCCACGTCGACGTTCGCCGTGATCAGCTCCCGCAGGAACACGACCACGTACCGGACGGCGTAGGTAACCGTCGCGAATCGCCCGGCGACGGCCATCTCGTCGGCGTAGAACCGACGGAGCCCGTAGGCGAGCGGCATCCCGACGGCGATGCCGATGACCGCCTCGCCGACCACGTCGGCGGTCGTGACGCCGCGGACGAACAGCCACAGCAGCGCGAGCGCGAGGCCGACGACCGGCCACTTCCGGGTCACAGTTCCACCTCCAGCACGGCGTCGACGTAGCCGCTACGGTTCACCGCCGCCTCCGCCGCGGCCTCGGCCGCCCGGAACACCGGGTCGAAGCCCACGCCGAGCGCGAGCAGTCCCACGGCGAGGACGGCGACGACGGCGACGAGCAACGGCTCGCGCTCGTAGTCGACCGGTTCGCCCCAGAAGGCGCGGTTCCACGCCCGCGAGAAGTAGGCGATGGTGAAGATGGCGCCGACGAGCGCGACGCCGAGGACGGTGGTCGACCCGGCTCGAACGCCGACGTCGAAGACGAGGAACTTGCCGAAGAAGCCCGAGAGCGGCGGAATGCCGATCAGCGCGAGCGCGCCGAGGAAGAACGACCCGGCGAACACCGGGTCACGCTCCGAGAGCCCGCCGAGGTCGTCGAACTGCGTGGTCCCCGTCGCGCGGCGCGCGGCGCCTGCCCCGAGGAACAGCAACCCCTTCGCGAGCCCGTGGTTCAGCGAGTAGACGAGCGCGGCGGCGACGCCGAGCACCATCAGCTCCCCGCCGTCGGGTGCGGTCGCGGCGACCGCCAGCGGCAGGACGATGAAGCCGATCTGTCCGATTGAGGAGTAGGCGAGCAACCCGTCCAAGTCGGGCTGGTTCACCGCCGCGACCCCGCCGAAAATGATGCTCCCGACGGCCATCGCGAACATGACGGGACCGAAGAAAGCGAGGAACGACTCCCCCGCGACGAACGGGAGCGAAACGGGGAGGGTCGCAGCCGCGAAGACGGTGAAGTAGAGCCGGATAACCGCGTAGATGCCGACCTTCTTCACGACGCCGGCGAGCACGGCCGTCACGGGCGCTGGCGCGGCGCGGTACGCCGCCGGCACCCAGAACTGGAACGGGACGATGCCCGCCTTCAGCGCGAACACAGAGAAGAGAACCGCGGAGAGCCCGAGCACGGGAACCGGGTCCGCGGCGCCCGAGGCGAGCCGCGCCGTGATGTCGGCCATGTTGAGCGTCCCGGTCACGGCGTAGATGCCGCCGACCGCGAGCAGCATCACCGCGCTCCCGATGAGGTTGAGCACGGCGTAGTGCAGCGCCGCGCGTGTGTGTTCCGGGCCCGAGTAGAAGACGACGAGAACGTAGCTCGCCATCAGCATCACCTCGAACCAGACGAACAGGTTGAACAGGTCGCCGGTGAGGAAGGCGCCGGTGACGCCGACGAGCATCAGGTGAAAGAGGGGGTGGTACGCGAGCGTCTGGTCGGCCGGATCGAGATAGCCGACGGAGAAGACGAGCGCCGCGAGCCCCACGACGGCCGCGATGACGAGCATGAACGCCGACAGCGGGTCGGCGACGACGACGATGCCGAACGGCGCCTCCCAGTTCGACAGCGCGTAGACGAGATAGCCGTCCGGGTCGGCGACGACTCCCCGATAGAGGACGGCGACGCCGACGGCGTACGCGACGCCGCCGAGCACGCTGACGGCACGCTGTGCGCGCGGCAGCGGACGGAGCAGCAGCGTCGCGATGGCCGTCGCGAGCGCGGCGAGCAGCGGGGCGACGACGACGTGGTCTGGCGCGGCCATCAGGCGTCACCTCCGTCCTCTGTCGCCGCGGCGTCCGGCGACCCTTCGCCGAGCTGCTGGAGATCGATTGTGCCGTGCTCCTCGTAGACGCGATACGTCAACACGAGCGCGAACGCCGTCGTCCCGAAGCCGATGACGATGGCGGTCAGGACGAGCGCCTGCACGAGCGGATCCTGGACGCCCGCGGCGGCGTCGTGGCCGCCGTGGCCGCCGAACACCGGCACGGAGCCGTCGAAGCCGCCCATCGTGACGAGATACACGTTCGTCGCCTGTGCCATGATCGTCACGCCCCAGACGACGCGGACGAGGTCGCGGCGCAACACGAGGAACGTCCCGAACGCGTACAGCAGACCGAGCACGGACGCCATGACGTACGTCGTCGTCATTCGGAACCCACCACCGAGATGATCGTGAGGAGCCCGCCGACGACGACGAGGTAGACGCCAGCGTCGAAGACGAACGCGCTCGCGAGTTCGAGCGTGCCGATGCCGGGCAGCTTCGTCACCGCGCCGACAGCGGGCACGTCACTCAGGTACAGCACGGTCTGCGACAGGAACGGGTAGCCGAGCACCATCGCCGCGACGCCACCGCCGGCTGCGATAGCGAGGCCGACCGCGAATAGCCGCGCGTACGCCCCCGGGAGACCGGCGAGCACGCCGTCGCCACCGGCCGACGCGCCGACCAGCGTTCGTAGCGACTCGCTCCCGTAGATGATGTAGACCAGCGCGAACGCCGTACACGTCAGCACGCCCGCGATGAAGCCGCCGCCTGGGAGGTTGTGGCCCCGGAACAGCAGCGCGAGCGCCACGACGAGGATGATGGGGACGACCACGCGCGTGACCGTCCGCGCGATGACCGTCGTCTCCCGCTCGGCGGTCACGCCGTCTCACCCCCCTCGGGCGTCGACTCGGCGGCGTCGGGTCCGGGCTCCTCCGTCGTCCCGACGTCCTCGCTCCGGGCGCGCATGCCGACCATCACGAGCACGGAGATGGCCGCCATCGCGACGACGCTGATCTCGCCGAGCGTGTCGAACGCCCGGAAGTCGACGAGGATGACGTTGACGATGTTGTTGCCGCCACCGGCGTCGAGAATCCAGACGCCGTGTTCCGAGGGAACGGGCGCCCGCTCGGCGAGCCCCTCCCAGATGGGGTCGGGGGGAGTCGCGCCCGTCGACAGCAGCACGGTGACGAAGACGGTGACGCCGACCGTCGCCGACAGCGCGGCGTCCGCGACGGCCTCGCGCCGCTTCAGGTCGCCGTACCACGACGGTAGCTTGTCGAGCACGAGCAGGAACAACACGAGCACGAGCGTCTCGATGAGCAGCTGCGTCAGCGCAAGGTCGGGCGCATCGCTCAACACGAAGAAGATGGCGATCATGAACCCGAGAATGGACAGCGTGAGGACTCCCGCGATGTGGGACGGGGCCCGGACCACCGCGACCGCGCCGAGCACGGCCGTGAGGAGGACGACCGCGAGCGGGAGCGAGACGGCGAACCCGTCGAAGCCGGGCACCGTCGCGCCAGTGGCCGCGTAGCCGCCGAGCGCGAGCGCGCAGACTGCCGCGAGCGCGGTGTACGCGTACCGGCGGAAGACGCCGTTGTGGACCGTCTCGGCGACGATCGGGGAGAGCCGGTTCGCGCCCGAAATCGCGGCGTCGTAGTACCAGTTCGGGCTCGTGACCGACACCGCGCGGGCGCGGCGGACGCCCGCGTGAATGCGGTCGTAGAACGGGTACGCAAGCGCCCCGAGCGCGATGGTGAGCAGGCTCATCGCGAAGTACGGCGACAGCGTCGTCGGCACGTAGTAGCCGAACGTCTCCAGCGCGTGGAGCGCGCTCGCGTTCGTCACCGCGGCGACGAACTCGCCGACGACCGGCACCTTGTAGCCGAACGTACCGGCGAGCCCGCCGAGGCCGACGTACGCCGCGACGCCGGTGAGTAGAAGCGGCGGGGCGAGCATCGGCCACGGCGGCCGGTGGGCGTGGAGGCCGTCGGGCTTCTCGCCGAAGAACAGCATGAGGAAGCGAATCGAGTAGAGGAACGTGAACACGCTGCCGAACACCGCGATTGCGGGGTAGAGCCAGAACAGTCCACCCTCGTGGGCGGCGATCTCGTAGGTGGCTTCGAACAGCAGCTCCTTCGAGTAGAAGCCGTTGAACGGCGGGACGCCGGCCATCCCGAGCGCAGCGACGGCCGTGATGCCCGCGGTTATCGGGAGCTCCGACCGGAGTCCGCCCAGGTCGGGGATGTACCGCGTCCCGGCCTCGTGGGCGATGATGCCGGCGACCATGAACAGCGTCGCCTTGAACACCGCGTGGTTGAGGATGTGGAAGGCGCCTGTCTCGGCCCCGTACTCCGTCGCCAGCCCGTAGCCGGCGATGATGAGCCCGAGATGCGACGCCGTCGAGTAGGCGAGCAGCTCCTTGATGTCCGTCGCGCCGACCGCGAGGATGGCCGTGATGGCCATCGAGACGAGCCCGAGCGTGGCGACGAGCAGCATCCACTCGGGGACCGCGACCTCCGGCAACAGCAGCGGGCGGGTCCTGCCGACGAGGTAGACGCCCGCCTTCACCATCGTCGCGGAGTGGAGGAAGGCGCTGACCGGCGTCGGTGCCTCCATCGCGTTCGGGAGCCAGATGTGGAACGGCACCTGCGCGGACTTCGTCGCGGCGCCGACGAAGACGAGCGCGATCACCGGAAGGAACAGCCCCCGCGCCTCCAGCGCGCTCCGGACCGCCTCGGCGTTCGCGATGAGCGAGTCGGGCGTTCCGACGAGCGTGAGCGTCCGCGCGAGCTCCGGCGCCTGTCCGGCGACGAACGCGAGCACGAGAAAGCCGACGAGCATGAACAGCCCGCCGGAGACGGTGATGAGCATCGACTTGCGGGCCGCGTATCGGCCCGAATCCGTCCGCTGGTAGTGGCCGATGAGGACGAAGGAGGTGACGGAGGTGAGCTCCCAGAAGACGAACAGCGCGACGAGGTCGGCCGCGAGTGCGACGCCGAGCATCGACCCCATAAACGCCAGAAGCGTCGCGTAGTACTTCGCCTGCCCCGGCTCCCCGTGCATGTAGCCGCCGGAGTAGGTGAAAATCAACACCCCGACGCCGGACGCGAGAAAGCCGACGAGCAGCGAGAGTCCGTCCAGATACAGCGTCAGCGACACCCCGAGCGCGGGAATCCACTGATAGGAGATGCCGGACGCGGTCGGGTCGGCTGCCAGCGCCGCGCCGTACTGACCGGCGAGCAGCGCGAAGGTGACGGCCGCGACGGCCGCCGCGAAGTACGCCGTCCGCTCGCCGAGCAAGCGGTGGACGGCCGGCGCCGCTACGGCGCCGAGAAAGGGAAGGGCGAGGGCAGCCACTAGCGCGGCTGGACTCGGTTGCACAGTGAACTCCGTGGGCGGCAGGGGTTTAACTCTTACAGGCTAAGTTCCTGTCCTCAAGGAGCAACGCAACGAGCGAAGCGAGGGAGTAGCGCAGTAGGGCGGGGATACAGCCGTACGCTATCGTCACTCTCCACCGAAACACATAATATATATCCAATATATAGTCACGTATGGGCACGTTCGAACTGGAAGGCGAAGAAATCATTGACCGTGAAGCGAAGGAGTTCGGCGGGAGTGCCCACGTTACCGTTCCGAAAGACTGGCGCGGCGCAGACGTGAAAGTCATCCGCGTCAGCGACCCCGACGAAATCGACGACCAAGACGAGTAACACGATGAACTACAACTACAGGTATCGCATCGAACCCGACGAAGCCGTTCAATCTGAACTAGAACGGCACATAGATGCCTGTAGGCAACTCTACAACCACTACTTGTACGAACTCCGAAACACCGACGAGTACCACTCGTACACCGCGATGCAAAATATGCTTCCCAACCTGAAAGACTGGTGGGACGACCTCAACGACGTGTACTCGAAAGTGTTACAGATGGTTGCTCGCCGCATCAGCGACAACCTCGACCGCCTCAAAGAAAAGAAACACAACGGGCGCAAAGTCGGGATGCTCAAGTGGAAGTCACCGCGAGAGTATCGGAGCCTCACCTACAACCAGTCTGGTTTCGAACTCAAGAACACGAGTGACCAGACCATCCTTTCTCTTTCCAAGATTGGTGAGATGCCGATACCCCTCCACCGCGACATCCCCGATAACGCCCGCGTGAAACAAGTCACAATCAAACAAGAGAAAACGGGCGAGTGGTACGCCATCTTCGGCATCGAAACCGAAGATGACGTGCCCGAAAAACCCGCTCTGGATGAGGTTGACCGCGAGGATATGGTCGGTATCGACGTGGGTATCATCAAGTACGCCCACGACACCGACAGCACGATGGTCGGCAGTCTTGACCTCGAATCCGAGTACGAGCGGCTCGAACGCGAGCAACGAGCGTTGAGTCGCAAACAGGAAGGCTCGCAGAACTGGCACGAACAACGCCGCCGCGTGGCCTGTATCCACGCTCGTACTGTACGGAAACGCCGCGACTTCCTGCACAAACTCTCAAACTACTACGCTCGGGCGTACGACCTCGTGGCGGTCGAAGACCTCGACGTTCACGGGATGATGCAACTGCCGTCGAACAGTCGGAACCGAGCGTCGGCGTCGTGGCGGACATTCATCGACTTCCTCGAATACAAATGCGAGCGCGAGGGCACGCACTTCGTGAAAGTCGAACCCGAGGGCACGACGCAAGAGTGTGCCGAGTGCGGGGTTGAGGTTGAGAAAGAACTGTGGGTGCGCGAGCATTCCTGCCCGACCTGTGGGTTCGAGACCGACCGCGACGAGAACGCCGCCTACAACGTGCTACAACGCGGTCTTTCAGAGTTAGGCGTGGGACACGCCGAAGTGACGCCTGCGGAGACTGCACTCCCTACGTCCGCGACTGGTGACTCTTCCACCGTCGTGGATGCAAAGTGCGTCGTTGAATCAGGAAGCCCAACCCGCAAGGAGCGAACGGCGGTAGCCGTGAGCGAGTAGGGTGGGGTAGTTCACTCGTTCTCTCTCGGCACGGGCTCCGGCGGACGGTTCGTCGACGTGGCGAGCCGTTCGTGCGGACTCCTCGCCGGGTGCCCGGAGTCTCCGAAGCCGCCCCAGGAGGCCCATCCGAGCGCCGCTCAACGGCGCAATCCGGTCGATTCGTCAGTTTTTACCGCTCGCCTGCCGCACCGGCGACATGGATCAGTTGGAACAGTCGCTGTACGATGCGCCCATCATCGAGAAGGACGGCTACCACTACTTCGTCCACCCCATCTCCGACGGCGTTCCGATGCTGGAGCCGTCGCTGCTGCGCGAGATCGTCATCAAGATCATCCGGAAGGCGGACCTGGAAGACGTCGACAAGATCGTAACGCCCGCGGCGATGGGCATCCACATCTCCACTGCGGTCTCGCTGATGACGGACATCCCGCTGGTCGTCATTCGGAAGCGGGAGTACGGGCTGGAGGGGGAGACGCCGCTGTTCCAACAGACGGGCTACTCCGAGTCACAGATGTACATCAACGACGTGGAGGCGGGCGACCGCGTACTCGTGCTCGACGACGTGCTCTCGACTGGTGGCACGCTGTCGGCCATCGTCGGCGCGCTCGACGACATCGGCGCCGACATCGTCGACGTGGTCGCCGTCATCAAGAAGGTGGGCGGGGAGAACAAGCTCGACGAATCCGACTACACCGCCAAGACGCTCATCAACGTCGACGTGGAGGACGGCGAGGTGGTCGTCGTCGACCCGCGCGGCGACGACTGAGCCGGTTCGGGGAGAGGCGACCCGACGGTATCGAGTTCTTCTAGCGGCAACGCGTTCCGGCTACAGGCCGCTTTCCCCCGGCGACGGTGAAGACCGGACGTATGACAACGGCACTGTTCGTCGTCAGCGAGGAAGGGTACTGGGGAGAGGAGTGCGTCGAGCCGCTCACGACGCTCCGAGACGCGGGCGTCGACGTGACGGTGGCGACGCCGTCGGGGTCGCCGCCGGTCGTCGACGAGCGCTCGGTCGACCCGGAGAACGTCGGCGAGGAGACGGCCGCGTTCGTCCGTGAGGTGCACGAGACGGACGAGGCGCTGAACGACCCCGAGCCGCTCGCGCGGGTATCGGCCGACGACTACGACACCGTCGTGTTCCCCGGCGGCCACGGCACCGAGTGGGACGTCAATCAGGACCGTCACGCGCGGGCGCTGCTGCGCGAGACCGTCGCCGGCGACGAGGGAACCGCGCTCGTCGTCTGTCACGCGGTCGGCGTCCTCGCGTTCACGCGCGAGGCGGACGGAAGCTTCATCGTCGACGGCCGCGACGTGACCGGCTTCCCGAACGCGTGGGAGGAAGGCATCGTCGACGACGACGACCTGATGCCGGACGGCCGGAAGCTCCCCTACTGGGTCGAAGACGAGGTGAAGGCGGCCGGCGCGAACTGGGACGCCGGGCTCGACGCGGACACCTCCGTCACCGTCGACGGCGACCTCGTAACTGCGCGCGGGCCGGGCTCGTCGGCCGCGGCGGCGGAGACGCTGCTCGATGAACTGGGTATCGACGGTCCGGCGTAAAAGGTAGTAACGCCAGCGCCGCCTGACGAAATAAGGGCGCGTCGCTTTTCCGCACCGTTCGCTGGCTTTCTGCGACCGCGACCCGTCGCTTCACTCTTCGTCGAAGTCTCGTGGAGAAGTAGCGGGAGGTAGATTTGAACTACGCAGAGACGTGCTCGCTTCGCTGTGCACGTCTCTTCCCGTTCGAATCTACTCGACGACTTCGCCGCTCGCGTGGTAGCGAGCGACAGAACATAGCGGGAGGTAGATTTGAACTACCGATCTCCGGGTTATGAGCCCGGCGGAATCTCCTGGCTATCCCATCCCGCTATCGTTTCGTATCGGAGCGGTTCGGATAAGGGTTGCCATTCGACCGCCGGGTGTGAGTTACTCCCGCGCGGTCCACCCCGGCGCGACGCGGCTCACTCCCCGGCGACTCGCCACGTGAACAGGCTCTCTGCGACGTAGTTGACGACCATCCCGACGCCGATGCCGCCCACCTTCGAGACGACGAACCACGCGTCGACGCCGGCGACCTGCGCTTCGAGGGCGACGACCCGGTAGAGGAATCGGAACGTCGCGAGCTGAACGACGATGCCGCCGCCGCGGACGAGGTTCGAGGTTACGAGCCGTCGCAGCGTCGCGGGGAGGCCCCGCGCTCCCTCCTCGGCGAACGTCCAGTTGTCGTTCAGGAGGAACATCACGACGATGGCGACCTCGATACCGACGAAGACGGCGAGTTCGGGGTAGACGCCGAGCTCCTGCAGAACGGTCGCCGTCGTCACGTCGAAGCCGGCGCCGACGACGCCGACGGAGGCGAACCGGCCGAGCCGTCCGGCGGAGGCGAGCGCGCGGAGCCGAGAGCGGCCGCTCATCCCTCCTCCCGGTCGACGAGCGCGACCGGCTCCGGACGGCCGGCCGCGAGCGCGCCGTGGAGCCGGCTGTCCTGTATCCGTTTCGCCCGGTGGCGCGCCACGAACAGCGCACGCCCCATGTCGAGTGCGGTGCGGAGCGGGTCGACCGTCGAGCCCGGCGCGTCCTCCCACTCGATGGGAACCTCGACGACGCGGCGGTCGAGCGCCGCGGTCATCGCGACGAACTCCACGTCCCACGCGAACCCCGGCTCGTAGAGGTGTTCGCGAACCTCGGCCCACGTCTCGGCTGTCACCGCCTTCGCACCACACTGGTAGTCGTAGAGGTCGGCGTCGAGTAGCCGGCGTGCGACCCACGCGAAGCCGTCGCCGAGTAGCCGGCGGGCGACGGTCTGGTGGCCGACGACGTGGGCGTCGGGGTGGCGACGGGAGCCGACCGCGAGATCGGCGCCGTCGAGTGCGTCGATGACCTCGCTGGCCGAGGCGGCCGGCGTCGAGCCGTCCGCGTCGAGAAAGCAGTAGCGGTCGGTCTCCAGGGTCTCGAAGCCGGCCGTCACGGCAGCCCCCTTCCCCCGCCGGTAGGGGACGGCGTTCACCTCGGCCGGAAGCCGACCGACCGCATCGAGCGTCACCTCGTCGGGGGCGTCGAGTTCGATCCGAACCGTCTCGGGATCGAACTCGTCGCGGAGGGCGGCGACGTACCGGTCGAGTCGCTGGATGTCGGGGTCGAACGCGGGGATGACGATCCCCAGCGACCGGTCCATACCGCGGCTTCCCGCCCGGGCGACGAAAAACCGTTCGATAGCCGAGTGCCCGAAGCGATTCCGTCGGTCATCCGAACGTCGGGCGACGCCCCCCGCTGCCGCCGGGGCAGACCAGCCCGCGCGTGGCCACCCGGACGGCGTCGTCGCCGAGCGTCGCCGACAGCTCCGCGAGGCGGTCGTCCGTTCGCGGCGCGGGACGGCCCGCGGTCGCCGCGCCGAACCGTCGGGTCATCGCGATGTCGAACGCGACGAGTCGCCGGAATCCACTGTCGGACGGCTTCCGAACCGGAGTCCACAAGACGTATCTCGCGCGGGTCCGCCCATCCGGTGATGGAGTACGGGTACGTTCTCGTCTGGCTCATCGCGTATCTCGCGCTCGGGCTCGCCGCGCTCCCCGTCGTCGGCCGGCTGTTCGACGGCTTCCGCGACCGGGGCGCCGCGTTCGCCGTTCCCTTCGCCCTGGCGACGCTCGGGCTCGTCGGCTTCCTCGTCGGGCAGCTTCCCGGCGCGTACGGCTACCCAGCACTCGTCGCCGGCGTTGCCGTCCTCGCACTCGCCTCGTATCGAGCGAGCGACGGCCCGGTCGACCTGCGGCGGACAGCCGCGCCGGCGGCCGTGTTCACCGTCGCGTTCCTGTTCGTCGTCGCCACGCGCTCGGTCGACCCGGCGGTGAACCCCATCGGCGGCGAGAAGTTCCTCAACTTCGGGCTCCTGAAGACGCTCGCCCGGTCGTCGACGCTGCCGCCCGAGGACATGTGGTTCGCGAACGAGCCGGTGCAGTACTACTACGGCGGCTACGCGCTGACTGCGCTGCTCGCCGACCTGACGCTCACGCCGCTCCGCTACGCGTACAACCTCGCTGTCGCCGGCTTCTACGCCTCGTACGTCACCGCAGCGTACGGGCTCGCGGCGACCGTCGCCGACGAGTACGACGTTTCGGGCCGCGCCGCCGGACTGCTCGGCGCTTTCTTCGTCGCGTTCGCGGCGAATCTCTACACGGCTGGGCGGCTGCTCGCGTGGGCTGCCCCCGACGCGCTCGTCCGCATCGTCGCCGGCGCGCTCGGGCTCCCCGTCGGCGAGACGCTCGCGTGGACGCCCGGCGGCTTCTACTACTGGGACGCCTCGCGCATCATCGAGGGGACTGCCAACGAGTTCCCGCTGTTCGCGTGGCTCAACGGCGACCTGCAGGGCCACATGATGAGCGTGAACTTCCTCCTGCTCGCCGTCGCCGTCGCGTACGCCTACTGGCGGACGCCCGAGCCGGCGGTCGACAGACGTCGCCTGCTCGCGTTCGGGCTGTTTCCGGCGCTCGCCGGGTTCGTCGCGACCGTCAACACGTGGTCGTTCCCGACGTTCGCGCTCGGGCTGCCGTTCCTGACGTTCACGTTCGCGCCCGCGCGTCCCTGGACGCTGCTGCCCGAGCGGGTCCGGGGGCTGCTCCCAGCGAGCGCCTTCGAACCCGCCGAGCCTGTCGACCCCGACGGGGGAAAACGGACGGCGGCTGTCCTCCTCCGCGTCGAACTCGCCCGCTCTGCGAGCGCGCTTCTGCTCGCCGGCGGCGTTCTGGTGCTCGCGCTCGGCTGGGCGTCGCCGTTCCTCCTCGGCCCCGCGTCGAGCCGGCCAGTCGGCCTGTTCCCGCCGGGCGCGAGCCTCGGCGCGCTTGTCGTCGTCCATGGGGCGTTCCTCGCCGCCTTCGTCCCGTATCTCGCGTGGCGGGTCCGCGAGACGAAGCGCGGCGCGCTTCCCGTGGTCGCGGCGGGGAGCCTGTTGCTGTTCGGCGTCGGCATCGCGCTCGGGGCGAACGCCGTCGCGCTGGTCGGGCCGACGCTGCTCGTCGCCTGGTGGCTGCTTCGTACTCGCGACGGCGTCGGCTTCGAGACGATGCTCGTCGTCGCGGGCGCCGGCGTCGTCGTCCTCGTCGAGTACGTGTACGTCGCGGAGGCAGTGTACGCGGGAACGACGCTCGCGCGGTTCAACACCGTGTTCAAGCTGTACGCGCAGGTGTGGGCGCTGTGGGCGCCGGCGGCGGCCGTCGCACTCGTCAGACTCGGCGCCGTGGATCGCGGGTCCCTTCCCTCTCTCGACCGCGCGCGGCTCGCGGGGGCCGCGCGGGTACTCACCGTCCTCCTCGTCGTCGCGACGGCCACCTATGGGCTGCTCGCCGTGCCGGCCCACTTCGAGGCCGGCAGCCCGACCGCCAACGCACAGGGGCCGACGCTGGACGCGACGGCGTTCGTCGAGGTGACCCATCCCGACGAGGCGCCCGCCATCGAGTACGTCGACGATCTGGAGGGGCAGCCGACCATCGTCACCGCCGCGCCGGCCGGCTACCGGTGGGACGCGAGCGCCGGAAAGGGAGCGAGCGCGCCGTCGAGCCTCACCGGCGTGCCGACCGTCGCCGGCTGGTTTCACGAGCGACAGTACCGGACGCCCGAGGCGTACGAGCAACGCGTCGCAGACGTGCGGACCATCTACACCGGGGAGCCGACAGCACAGCAGTCACTCATCGAACAGTACGACGTGGCGTACGTGTACGTCGGGCCCGTTGAGCGCGCGAAGTACGGGGAGATAACGGTCGACGAGCTGCCGAACGTCCGACCGGTCGAGCGAGGCGACGTGACGATCTACGTGGTGGAAGGAGCTGACGGCTGATTGCTCGTAGGGACTCCAGCGGGGTGAGAAGGTCGTACCGCGAGCGACCGAAGGGAGCGAGCGGTAGGGCGCACGGACGTGAGGCGACCGACCGAAGGGAGGTCGCCGAGGGGAGTACGCCCGCATATTTTCCACCAGGTTTTGCCGGGGGCCGAAGGCCCCCGAGCAAAAAGTGGGATTAGACCGCGAGGTCGCCCTTCGCCTTGTGGACCGTCACGGCGTCGGCGTCGACCGCGTCCACGTCGAGATGCATCGGGAGGAAGTCCCGGCGGGCGAACGTCTCGCGTTCGTCCTCGGAGCCGACGGTACACCACAGCTGCACCTCGTCGGGACCGTGCCAGTCGCCGTTCCGGGTCACGGAGAAACAGACTAACTCCTCCCCGTCGACCTCAATGACCGCGTCCTTGCGGATGCCCGGGTCGCCGTGGATGATGAGTCGCTTCATGCCGACGGCTTGGTGTGAACCTAAATTAAGGGCTTCGAAGGGTGCCAAGCCGCGCGCCGAGCAGCGCGAGCGGGAGGCCGGCGACAGGAACGAGCACCGCGGCGGCGAACAGCGCGAAGGCGGCGACGCCGCTGGCCAGCCCGCTCGGCGGGTCGGCGAGGTCGACGAGCGCGGCGGCGGCGAGCGGGAACGTCGCGACGGCCGCGAGCCACCAGCGATGCGCACGGTTCGAGGCGGCGACGGCCGCGCCGAGCGGGAGGAAGACGACGAGCGGGAGCGTCGAGACTCCGGTTCGGGCCGCGAACGCGAGCGCGCCCCGACGACCGGCGAAGGGGACCGAAAGGAGGGCAGAGAGGACCGCAGTGGCGACCGCGAGGGCGGCGAGCCGACGCGGGGAGCGGAACCGGGCGGGCGTGCGCCGTGCAGCCACCCCAGCGAGCAGGTACGCCGTCGCCGGGACGAGCACGAGCAGGGCGTTCGGCACGAACCCGAAGCCGTCCCAGAAAAGAGCGCCGACGGCCGCGACCGCACCGACGCCGATGACGCCGACCGCGAGCCGGTTGCGCGTAACCGGCACCTGAACCCGTCCGACGAGTAGGCCGACCCCGAGTGTTCCGAGGGCGAACAGCACGGACTGTGCGAGCAGGAACGTTCGGACGCCGCGGACGACGATTGGAAGCGTCGCGAGCGCGAGCGCCGCGGTCGTCCGCGCCGTCGTCGCTGGCAAACTCGCGGCGTCTCCTGTCGCGAACACGACGTACGGTGAGCCGTCGAGCGTCGGCGCCTCGGAGGGAGAGCCGTCCGCGTCACCCCGCCACGTCGCCGACGGACCCTCGACCGATCCCCCCGCGGGCTCGTTGGTGACCGTCGTTCCGGGCGGTCCCCGGATCGTCAACGCGTCGGCGTTGAGAACGTACCACCGCTCGTAGCCGCGGTCGTGGAGCAGGTCGACGACGAGCAGCCCCGCGTGGCGGTCGGCGACGTCGGGCTGCCGGACCGTCACCACGACGGTGTCGCCGTCGAGCCGGGCGGACGGTTCTCCGGCGTCGCGGAGCAGGCCGTAGCTATCCTCCCGAAGTTGTGCGACGGTGCGGTCGAGCGCGTCGGGGTTCTCGCGAAAGGCGTCGGACCCGTCGACGAGCCGGTTCCGTATCGTCAACGTCGCCGACCCGTCCGGGTGGACCTGGACGACGGCCGTGCTCTCCGCGACGGTCGCGTCGACCCCGCTGTCGTTCGCGGCCGACTCGAAGCCGCCGCAGTAGTCACAGACGGGCGTGGGCTGTGGGCTCGCGCCTCCCGCAGCGACCAGCGCGACGAGGAGGACGGCGCCGAGGGTGGCGAGGAGGGCTGGACGGCGCACATCGGAGCGTCGACGAACGTCGGTAAGTGTTTTCTCCCGTCGGGCAAGCCGAACCACACGCCTTTTACCGGGCGCCGCGTTACCGTCGGCTAACAACCATGCAGATGCCACGCCGGTTCAACACGTACTGTCCGCACTGCAACGCCCACCACGAACACGAGGTGGAGAAGGTCCGCCGCGGCCGCACGTCCGGGATGACCCACGAGCAGCGGAAGACCCGACGCGGCCGCTCTGTCATCGGCAACGCGGGGCGCTTCTCGAAGGTGCCCGGCGGCGACAAGCCGACGAAGAAGACGAACCTCAAGTACCGCTGTGCCGACTGCGGGAAGGCTCACCTCCGCCCGGGATGGCGCGCCGGCCGTCTGGAGTTCCAGGAATAATGGCCGGGAGCTTCCTCCTCGTCGAGTGTCCGGACTGCGAGAACGAACAGGTCGTCTTCGAGAAGACGTCGAGCGAGATCGCCTGTGCGGTCTGTGGCCACACGCTCGCGCGGCCGACCGGCGGCATCGCCGAGTTCGAAGGTGAGGTCGTCGAGGTCGTCGAGGACCGCAGCGCAGACGCGCTGGCGTAATCCGCTTCGCGTTTTCTCTCGGTTTCGTACGTGGTGAGTTAGTGGACTCTACAGAGGAAACAAGGCGAGTGCCTCGGGGCTTGACCCCGAGGCGGTTCACTATGGCACGCTGGCTGCACGGCGCAAGTGAGCGAAACGAGCGGGGCGCGGCGAGCGGGGACCGAGCGATTCGGTGATGACGGAGGGAGCGAGGTGAACGAGCGACCGGAGGAATCGGCTGGGGCGGTGGCTGCGGTTCGATAGAACCGAGCTAGCAGGGTATCTCTGTTACTTCTGGGTAGTATCTATGATTCGGAAGGTTCGTGAACGACCTGGTGTCGCTGGGTGTTCATCCCGTTCTGGTGTCGTTGGCTGTCCGTCACGTCCTGCTGGGCGACGAGTAGGAGGACCTCGCGGTCGAGAACGCGTGTTCTGGTGTCGTTGGCTGTCCGCCACGTCCTGCTAGCGCGGACCTATGGGAAACTGCACCACAACCGCACAGCCCACACGCCTCCCCAACCGACTGCGTTGCTCGGGCCTCCGGCCCTGCGCTACTCATCCCTCACACGCTGCTGGCTCGGCATGTCAGCCTCGCCAGCGCGCGCCGACCCGGTTGAATACACTCACTCCGCCGCACCGTGCTTAACTGCAGTAACGAACGGTTTAACAGCGCCACGGAGTTACACATCGGTATGCAATACTCAGGCTGGCCAGAATCCGGCGAACTCGTCGTCGGCGAGGTCGACGAGATCGAAGACTTCGGGGTCTTCGTCGACCTCCTCGAGTACGAGGACAAACGCGGGCTCGTCCACGTCTCCGAGGTGGCGAGCGGCTGGATCAAGAACGTCCGCGACCACGTCAACACGGGACAGGTCGTCGTCTGCAAGGTGCTCGACGTCGACACGTCGAGCCAGCAGATCGACCTCTCCATCAAGGACGTCAACGACCACCAGCGCTCCGAGAAGATACAGGAGTGGAAGAACGAGCAGAAGGCCGACAAGTGGATGGAGCTCGCCTTCGGCGAGGACGTGAGCGACGAGCAGTACGCGGCCGTCGCCAACGAACTCATCGCCGAGTTCGGGAGCCTCTACGACGGTTTCGAGCAGGCGGCCATCCACGGGCCCGAAGCGCTCGACGGGCTCGACCTCGCCGAGGAAGAGGCCGAGAGCGTCATCGACACCGCCCGGCAGAACGTCTCCGTCCCGTACGTACAGGTGACGGGCTACGTCGACCTGCGCGCGTTCGGCAGCGACGGCGTCGAGGACGTCCGGACTGCACTCGAAGCCGCCGAAGGGAACGGCGAGGTCCCCGAGGAGATCGACCTCGAGGTGACGTACGTCGGCGCCCCGGAGTACCGCATCCGCGTGCAGGCACCGAACTACAAGACGGCCGAGACGGAACTCGAGGCGAGCGCCGCCCGCGCCGAGGAGGCCATCGAGGCCGTCGGCGGCACCGCCGACTTCCACCGCGAGCGCCGCACAGACGAGGAGTAAGGCGAGATGCGTTCGGACATCCGGGTCTGTGGGGAGTGGGAGACGAGCCACGAGCGGCCGGTGTACACGCTCGCCGAACAGTGCCCGGAGTGCGGCGCGGACGCCGTCAACAGCGCACCGGCGCCGTACAACCCCGAAGACAGGTACGGAGAGTACCGGCGCCGGGCGAAGCGCCGACGCCGGGAGTAGGTCGATCCGGCGGCGGCCGAACCCCGAACGTAGGTTAAGTGCGTTTCAGTAACTGACGCTACAAAAATATCATTCAGATTACCGTTAAGGGGGCACCCGCCGTTCGTTCACGTGTGATGAGACGGAGACGCCCCCGACCCGTCGACCTCCGACCGACGTACAGCTCAGGGCAGCACCTCGCCGCGGCGCTGCTCTGTGTCGCCGCCGTCGTGACCGTGCTGGTCGCCGCGACGTATCCGGCCGCGGTCGTGGCAGGTCTCCTCGTCGCAGCAGCAGCAGTGGCGGCGCGGGCGCTCGTCCGGGCCGCGCGCACCTACCGGCTCCGACGGCGCGACGGCGGGGCTCGGCGGCAACAGGAGGCGGAGGCTCGGCAGATCTGCGTCCCCGCGACAGACATCTGCCTCGAAGCGTAGTCGACGGCGACGGTCACCTGCGCCGATCGCCACCGGCGCACCGGAGGCGTCCCGTTCGTCGATACCACTCGCTGGCGCTTTGGCACTCCCGACAACCGAACCGACTTAACGGGTCGGCGACCCACCACGGGTATGGACGAGTTCGAAGTCGAGCGGCACGCGGACCCCGAGCTGTCGGAGCCGGTGCTGGTTGAGGGGCTCCCTGGCGTCGGCCACGTCGGGAAGCTCGCAGCCGAACACCTGCTGACGGAGTTCGAGAGCGAGCCCGTCGCCACCGTCTACTCGGAGCACTTTCCGCCGCAGGTCACCGTCGAGGACGGCGTTGCCGAGCTCGCCGCCGCCGAGTTCCACGCTGTCGACGTTCCCGAGCAAAGCTCGACGGGGAGTCGGTCGGAGTCCGACGATGCGGACGGCACCGACCTACTCGTCGTCACCGGCGACCACCAGGCTGGCGACGGCCCCGGCCACTACCGGACCGCGTCGCTGTTCTTGGACATCGCCGAGGAGTTCGGCTGTGAGCGGGCGTACGCGCTCGGCGGCGTCCCGACAGGCGAACTCATCGAGGAGTACGCCGTCGTCGGCGCGGTGAACGACGGGTCGCTGACCAAGCCGCTCGCCGACGCCGGCGTCGAGTTTCGGGAGGACGAGCCGGCGGGCGGCATCGTCGGCATCTCCGGGCTCGTCCTCGGGCTCGGTGACCGACGAGAACTCCCGGCGGCGTGTCTGATGGGCGAGACCTCCGGCTACCTCGTCGACCCGAAGAGCGCACGGGCCGTCCTCGAGTCGCTCGGCGAGCTCGTCGGCTTCGACGTCGACTACGCCTCGCTCGAGGAGCGCGCCGAGGAGATGGAGGAAGTGATGGAGAAGATGCAGGAGATGCAGGCCGCACAGACGCCAAGCGAGGACGACCTGCGGTACATCGGCTGATACTGTCGGACGTAGCTACTCGAATCGGAACTCTCTGAGAGCCGTGCTACGGCACGGTTTCGTCTACCTGGGCGATTTGGGTATGTGCGAAATTGCGTCCGATAGTATGAGACGCTCGGCAGGTCGTCCGGGACGCGCGACCGCAGGTCGTCCCCACGGCAGCCCCGAGGAATACTTATGCGCCGTTCACCAATGGAGTGTGTGCACGGCGAGGTTCTCTCGGGCGTGCCCGAGTGGCTTGCCCTCGGGGTGATTCTAGGGCTGCTCGCGAGCCTCGGCGCCGCGGGCGCCTTCCTCGTCGGCGTCCGGCTGTTCCCGACGCGGCCGCGGGAGACGGCCTCGCGGCTCGGCGGCGACGGACGCCGGCGCGCGGAGATCCGCGAGTACCTCCACGGCATCGCCGAGCCGTTCGCCGAGGACCACGCCGTCGAGGGCGAGACGGTGGCGTTCTTCCTGCCGGCCCGGGACGTCGCCATCACCTTCGACGCGCGGGCGTTCTACCGCATCCAGCGCTCTCGAACGCACGCCGTCCTCGTGGAACACGAGATGCCGGGCGCGAACCTCGGCTACCGGCTCCCGTTCGAGACGCCGACGGTCGAACCGGACGTAGAGCCGGACGACCCGCGAGCCCGCGCGTTCGCGACGCTCGGGCTGCCCGCGACGGCGAACCCCGAGGAGGTCAAGGAGGCGTACCGCGCGAAGGTGAAGGAGGTCCACCCCGATCACGGCGGCGACAGCGACGAGTTCAAGCAGGTGCGGGAAGCGTACACGACCGCGAAACAGCACGCGAAGGCGTGACGGAAACGAGACCATGACACGAGTGGAGATAACCGACGACGTGGTGGCACAGCTCGCCGAGCTGCTCGACAGCGGTGACCTCGACGAACCGACGAACTGGATGGGCGCGCAGTTTCTCGCGCAGGACTACGGCTTCGACGCGCTCGCGCGGTTCGTCTTCGAGGCAGACGCCGCGACGTACTACGAGGCGTTAACTCGAGCGGCCGAGCGGGCGGACAGCGACGTGCCGCTGCCCTGACCGGCGGAGCTTTCGGTCACCGACGCCCACCCACTCGACGATGGAACGACGCTACCGCGACCGAGCTGTCTTCTTTCCCGAGGAGGGGACGCTCGTCGTCGCCGACGTCCACCTCGGACGCGCGGCGACCTCGAACGTCGAGGCTCCGCTCGGCGAGCGCGGCGACGTGACCGAGCGGCTCGCCGCGCTCTGCGCCCGCTTCGACCCTGCGGAGGTCGTCGTCGCGGGCGATCTGCTCCACGCGTTCGCGACGGTACCCGACGGCGTCGCCGAGTCTGTGCGCGCGCTCCGCGAGACGATCCGAGACTCCGGCGCGCGGCCGATCGTCACCCCCGGGAACCACGACGACCTGCTCGACGAGGTGTGGGACGGCCCGGTCGAGCCGGAGTACCGCCTCGGCGACTGGGTGGTGTGTCACGGCCACCAGGCGCCGTCAGCCGACGCCGCGGGCTACGTCGTCGGCCACGACCACCCGACGATAGAGATCGAGGGGCAGCGGCACCCGTGTTGTCTCACCGCCGAGGGAGCGTATCGGGGTGGGGATCTGTTGATGCTCCCCGCGTTCACGCGGCTCGCCCCCGGCGTCGCGGTGAACCGGATGCGAGCGAACGAGTTCGACTCGCCGCTCGTGGTCGACGCGGACGCGCTCCGCCCGGTGGTCGACGACGGCGACGAGACGCTGGCGTTCCCGCCGCTGGGCGAGTTCCGACGGTTGCTGTGAGTCTTCCCCGCCCCTGCGGGCGCGAATGCCGTGTTTTGATTGTCCGCCACGGAAACCGGAGCGTATGACGGTTCGACAGGGGTTCACGCTGGAAGGCGGCGTCGACATGGACGCCGCCTGTGCGTTCGCCGCAGACCACGGCTTCGCGTTCGTGGAGTTGAACATGGAGGGGCAGTTCCACCGGAGTCGCGTCGAGGCCGACGCGGTCCGGGAGATCGCGGAGCGATACGGGCTCGACATCGTCGTTCACCTCCCGTACGAGCTCGATCCGGGATCGCCACACGACGAGGTCCGGGAGGGCGCGTGTCGTGAACTCGAAGACGCCATCGACACGGCCGCGGCGATGGGGGCAGAACGGGCCGTCTTCCACGCGACGACGTTCGCGCGGCCGTACCACTGGGAGCGAGAGGCGGTTCGAGAGACGATCCTCGCTGCCGTGGAGCGCGTGAGCGCGTACGGTCGCGAACGCGGCGTCGACACCGTCGCGGAGAACCTCAAGTCCCCCTTTTTCGACGCAAGCGATTTCGAGACGCTGTTCGAGCGGACCGACGCGAACGGCTGTCTCGACACCGTTCACGCGTTCGTAAGCGGCCAGCGGGCGGACGAGCAGGCGCGGCTTCTCCGCGAGCACGGCGACCGGTTCACTCACTTGCACCTGAACGAGACTCGGCGAGAGGACGAGGACGAACACCTGCCGATCGGGCTCGGGCAGATCGACTTCGGAGCGCTCGCCGAGACGATCGCGGCGAGCGGCTGGTCCGGGACCTGCACCCACGAGGTGTTCCGTGTCGGCGACGGCGGGCGGGAGTACGTCGCCGCGAGCAAGCGGGCGTTCGACGAGCTGCTGGCGTGAGCTAAAGCAGCTCCGCCGCGACTCGGCCAGACTCCATCGACCCCTGGATCGAACACCAGCGGGTGTAATCGCCCGCCAGCACGACGTTCCCCTCCGGGGCGTCGGGCGCCGGGAGCGACTCGCGAAAGCCCGGCGGCTGGGGGAACTGCGCGAAGTCGACGCGGTCCGTGTGAAGCAGTTCGAGGTCGTCGAACCGCGTCTCCGGGAACCACGACGACATCGCCGACCGGACCTCAGCGGCCAGCTCGTCGTCGGTCACCGACTGCTCGCCGATGAAGTTGGCGACGAACAGCTGGCGATCTTCGGGCGCGTAGGCCGGTTGGGCTGCGGAGGTCGGCGAGACGGTGTTCGGCCGGTCGTTCGCGCTGTTGAGTACGATGCGTTTCCCCGTGCGGAGCTCGCGGTGATCGGGCAGCGAGAAGTGCTGTGTGACACACGCCTTCGCGCCATCCGGCGTGTCGACGTCGGTCAGTTCTTCGGCCGCCCGCGGGTCGGTCGCGACGACGGCCGCGTCCGCGTCGAGCGTCTCCGTGGGCGTCTCGACACGCACTCCCTCGCCGTCCGGCGTCACGCCGGCGACGCGCTCGCCGAGTTCGATGCCGGCCCCGGCGTCGCGAGCCCGGTCGGCGAGCTGTTCCGGGATAGCGCCCATCCCGTCGGCTGGCAGACCGATCTCGCCCTCCGAGAGGCACTTGTACGTGTACTGGAAGACGGCAGCGGAAGTAGACAGCGACCTGTCGAGCGTGATGCCGCCGTAGAAGGGTGCGACGAACCGCTCGACGTAGTCGCGGGAGAACCCCTTGTCTGCGAGATACGACTCGATGTCTCGGTCGTCGTCGAACAGCGACTCGGGCTTGCGGCGCGCGAGCTCGCGCTGGAGCCGGAACGTGTTGAGCTTGTCCCGGAACTGCACGTCGCGGTTGAGCAGTGTATCGACCAGCGTCGAGGGCGCGCGGAGCGGGTCCGCGAGCGTCGTGCGGTGGTTCGGCCGCGCGAGCGTCGCGCCGGGCGTGAACGTCCCGACGTCCAGCGCGTCGAGATCGAGTTCTCGTTGGACCGCCGGGTAGCCGGTGAACAGCACCTGGTAGCCGCGGTCGAAGGTGAACCCGTCCGCGCGGGTCGAACGGACGCGCCCGCCCACCTCGTCGCGCTCTTCGAGGACGGTGACCTCGTGTCCGGCCTCGGCGAGCCGGGCGGCGGCGACGAGCCCCGACAGCCCGGCGCCGACGACGATGACGTGCATGGGGTCGCTTCGGTCCCGCGGCCTAAAAGCGGCGCCGTCGCGGCGACCGCGATGGACAGAGGTTAGTCCCGGCCGCGTTTAGCCGTCGTATGGAGACGACAGCGGCGTTCGTCGGCCTCACCTGTACGGACTGTGGCGAGACGTTCTCGGCGGCGGAAGCGCCGGGCCGCTGCCCGGACTGTGACGGCATCCTCGACCCCGACTACGAGTACGACGCGCTCGACCTCACCCGGGAGACGTTCGCCGGCGACGCGTCCGGGCTGTGGCGCTACGAGTCGCTACTGCCGTTCCCGCGCTCAGCCGCGGTGACGATGGACGAGGGGGAGACCCCGCTCGTCGAGGCGCCGAGCCTCGCCGACGAGCTCGGAGTCGGCCGCGTGCTCATCAAAGACGAGGGGCGCAACCCGACGGGCACGTTCAAGGACCGCGGGCAGGCGCTCGCCGTCACCGCGGCCGTCCAGCACGGCGCGACGGACGTGGCGCTCGCGACGGCCGGCAACGCCGGACAGGCCGCGTCCGCGTACGCCGCACGCGCCGGCCTCGACTCGCACGTGTTCGTCCCCTCGCGGGCGTCGTTCGTCAACAAGGCGATGATAAACGTCCACGGCGGGGAGATGACGGTCGTCGAGGGACGCATCGACGACGCGGGCGCGGCATACGAGGACGCAATCGCCGAGCACGACGACTGGCACTCCGTCAAGACGTTCGTCACCCCCTACCGCCACGAGGGGAAGAAGACGATGCTGTACGAGACGGTCGAACAACTCGACTGGTCGGTGCCGGATCACGTCGTCTACCCGACAGGGGGCGGCGTCGGTCTCGTGGGGATGCACAAGGCTGCGACGGAGCTCTGCGAGCTCGGCCTCACCGACGAGCTGCCGGCGATGTGGGCCGCACAGTCCGAGGGGTGTGCGCCCATCGTGAAGGCGTTCGAGGAGGGGAACTCCGTCCACGAGGCGTGGGAGGTGCCGGACACTATCTGCGGCGGCATCGAGATTCCCGACCCCGGCGCGAGCCCGCTCATCCTCGACGCGTTGCGCGAATCCGACGGCGGCGCGGTTGCCACGAGCGACGAGGAGATTCTCGACTCGGCCGTGACCGTCGCCCAGCACGAGGGCGTCGAGATGGGCGTCACCTGTTCGGCGGCTGCGTCGGGCGCGTGGGCGCTCGCCGAAGCGGGCGCGTTCGGCGAAGACGACACCGTCGTCCTGCTGAACACGGGCGCCGGGAGTAAGGACGCGGACGTGATTCGCTCGCATCTGATGAGCAAGGGCATCTAACACCCACTTTTTCACGGGGATGCCTGCTCGGTGGGCGTGCTACTCTGCTACCGGGAGCTTGACGACGAACGCCGTTCCAGTGGGCTCGTTATCCGCGACGCGGACGTCGCCACCGTACTGCTCGACCAACGTCTGTACAAGGTACAACCCGATTCCAGATCCCGAACTCGCCAGCCCTCGTTCGTCCTTACTGAAGACCGATTCTTTCTGTGAGTCGGGGATGCCGGGTCCATTGTCGGCAACACGCACGGCCACAGTCTCGTCGCCGACGTCGACGGTGAGTTCGACGACTGGTTCGTCCGTGTCGTTGTGCTGGACGGCGTTGTTCAAGAGATTCCGGAACACCGAGCCGAGCATCCCGTTGGCCGTGACTGTAACGTCGGGAATCTCGCCACGAACGACGAACTCTGCTTCCGGGAAGGACTCACGGCGGAGCGAAAGCTCGTTCAGCAGTATCGAACGGAGAGGAGTCGGTTTTCGTTCAATTCCAGCCTCCGCGGTTACGGTCTCGACGTAATCACGGGCATTCTTCGTGAGTTCGACGATGTGGTCCCCACTATCCAGAATTTTCTGCAGGTGGGCTCGCCCCGCATCGTCGACGTGGTCCTCAAGGAGTTCTGCCCAGCCAAGAATGACGGCCATATCGTTGCGGATATCGTGCCGCATGATCCGGTTCAACACGTCGAGTTCTTCGGTCGTCTTCTCTAACCCCTTCTCGTAGCGCTTGCGTTCGGTGATCTCGCGTGAGTTGATGACGTAGCCTTCGAGCGGGGATTCAGTCCGGTTGGTCGTGACGGACTCGGCCCACACCCACGAGCCGTCGGCGTGCCGGAACCGGTGTTCCTGTCGTTCGGTCGAAGTCCCAGGAGCCTCGACGATCCGTTCGAACGCCTCCACAACATCCACTCTATCATCGGGGTGGAGCAAGTCGAACGCCGGTTCTCCGACGAGTTCGTCGGGAGCGTATCCGAGCAGTTGCTCGACCGACGGACTAACGAACTGGATTATGCCCCTCTCGTCGAACAGCGCGAGGATGTCCGTGGAGTGATCGATCAGCGCCTTGTACTGCTCGACTGTCTGAACTTCCATTCCGGATACCCCCTGGTGGTTGCTGTTTTTTCGAGTCGAAACCGGAATATACCTGTTGGCTGTTCTCCTCGTTTCGAAGGATAGAACGGCTATGATGGAAAACGCGCCAGAGAGGTAGAGACGTTCCAACGGTTCTGTGTCGACCTGTACTGTCCCCGTGCCCGTTCGCCCCGCGCGCTGACGCGTGCTCCGTCGAGAGCCAGCAGCCAGCGCACTTTCGACCATCGTCTCGCTCGTTGGCTCGCGCTCCACGCAAGTTCTGGTACGGTCTCCAAGCAACCTCTGTGAGGATCGCTCGGGCGCCGATACGACCGGAACTGCTCGACGATCCGTGAACGGTCGTCACCCACGGGCATTCGAACCTGGCAGAGCCAAATTGAGACGTAGTATCGCGTAACCGTTTTCACCGCACCGACCGTCCGTTCGGGCAGTGATAGACACGGGGGTCTCGCTCGTCGCCGGCATCGTGTTCGGGCTCGCGCTCGCCGCGCCGCCGGGACCGATGAACGCGGTCATCGCCGAGGAGTCGGTGGTCAGGGGGTGGAACTCCGGTGCGCGCGCGGGGCTTGGCGCGGCCACCGCGGACTTCGTCTTCTTCGTCCTCGCGTATCTCGGCGTCGTCGCGGTCATCGAACGGCTGACGCTGCTCCGGGCCGCGATGGTGTTCGTCGGCGGACTGCTGATGCTGTACTTCGCGTACGGCGCCGCCGCCGAGGCGCGGGCGACGTACACCGGCAGCGAGGCGCCCGCGGAGGAGGGAAAGGGGTTCAGAAAGGCGTTCGTGCTCGCGCTGACGAACCCGTATCAGATCCTGTTCTGGCTCACGGTCGGCGTCGGGCTGCTGGAGGTCGGCACCGTAGACGTACTCGCGCCGCTCTCCGAGGCCGTCGCAGGGCTCGTCGTCGTCCGGACCGGCTCGCCGGCGCTTCTGATCGGGCTGTTCGCCGGCATCGGCATCTGGATAACCGGCTTCCCCGCCGCGCTGGTCGCCGCAAGAGAGCGGATGGACGCGCTCGCGTCGGCCATCGCGTACGGATCGGCTGCGGTGCTCGCGGGCTTCGGCGTCTACTTCCTCTACGACGGCGTCACGACCGCCCTATGAGCCCTCGGCGGGCGGTTCGATCGGCTCCATCTCCGCGACCTCTGCCTCGAGCCACTCCTTGAACCACCGGACGCGCTTGATGCGCTGGTAGGCGAGCGACTCGGCGGTGTCGGAGACGACCCGCGAGACGGCGTCCTCGCCGCGCTCGAGTACGCGCGACACCATCTCGTTTGCATCCATGTGCGTCCGGGCCTCGTACCCCATCCTGAGCAGCATCAGGGCAGTTCCGTTCGCCCCCACCTTGTCGAGGAGGTCCGCCTCCATGAGACAGCGCGCCTCGAGGGGTACGTCCCCGAGGTCACCCTGATACGAGTGGTCGCGGACGGCCGCACACACCTGCTCGACGAACGACTCGGGGTAGTCGCCCTGCGTCTCGAGATACTGGCGCGCGACCTCCGCGCCCGCCTCGGCGTGGACATCCTGGTCGGCTTCCAGCTTCGCGATGTCGTGAAACAGCGCGGCGGTGCGCGTCACGTCGACGTTCGCACCCTCTGCGCGGGCGATCTTCGTCGCCAGCGTCGTCACGTTGAGGATGTGGTTGAACCGGTACTCGGCGGAGTGCCACGGGTACCACCGCATCCGACCGCCTTCCTCCTCCTTCTCGACGGACGCCGCGAGGTAGTCGTGGACGAACTGCTGCATCCGCTCGAACGCCTCCTCGTCGACCGGCTCCTCGCGTATCTCAACACCCATCGGGATCACCTGGCGGCGAAACGTCACGTACGATAGTCATCTTACCTGAACAGAGGGAGTTCCGTCTCTTCAGGTTTACGACAAAGGCGTGAGACGTGCGGCGGACGGATGGGGCTAAGTGGCGCCGGCGCGTTCCGCCGGCTATGACCGACGCGCTGTATCTCGACGACTCCGAGGTCCGATCGTTCGAGGCGACGGTCGAGCGAACGCTGGACGACCGCGTCGTCCTCGACGCCACACACTTCTACCCTGAGGGCGGCGGCCAGCCGGCCGACCGCGGCACCCTCTCTGTCGGCGACCGGGAGTGGGTAGTGACCGACGTACAGAAGCGGGACACCATCTACCACCACGTCACCGGAACGCCCCCGGAACCGGGAACAGCCGTCCGTGGCGAACTCGACGCAGAGCGCCGGGAGACGCTGTCGCGGTACCACACCGCCCAACACCTGCTCTCGGCGGTGCTGCTCGACGAGTACGACGCCGAGACGACCGGAAACCAGATACACACCGACTCGGCCCGCATCGACGCCGCCTACGACCGGTTCGACGAGACGGAGCTCGCGGACATCGAGGCGCGGCTGAACGAACTCGTCGACGCCGGGACGCCGGTGACGTGGTACACGCTTGACCGGGCGGTCGCCGAGCGCGAGCTCGACCCTGAGCGGACGCGGCTCGAACTACTCCCCGACTCCATCACGGAGCTTCGCATCGTCGAAATCGAGGGACCGGACGGCGAGGTGTTCGATCGGACTGCCTGCGCGGGCACGCACGTGTCGTCAACGGACGCTATCGGAGAAATCACCGTGACGGGCCGCGAGACGGCCGGCAAGGGCGAAGAACGGCTCCGATTCGAGCTCGAATGAACGTCAGGCAGGTCGTTCCGAAGGGCGCCATCCCGAGCGTCGACGATCCCGAGTTCCGCGAGGACCACGAGCCGGCCGAGGAGTCCGTCCTCGCAGTGGACCACGACGGCGACGCCCGCGCATACCCGCTCCGCTATCTCGACTACCACGAAATCGTCAACGACACCGTTGGCGGCGTGCCGGTCGCCGTCACCTGGTGTCCGCTCTGCGGGAGCGCCGTCGTCTACGACCGGCGGGTCGACGAGGCCGCCCCCGTTGACGGCGAATCCACCGCGACCGGCGACCCCGGCGTCCTCTCTTTCGGCGTCTCGGGGAAGCTCGCGGACGACGACCTCGTAATGTACGACCGCGAGACCGACACGGAGTGGAAGCAGTCCAGCGGCGTAGCCATCGCCGGCCCACTGGAAGGGACCGAGCTCGCCGTTCGGCCGGCGACGGTGACGACGTGGGCTCGATTCGCCGAGGCACACTCGGCCGCGAGAGTTCTCGCGCCGCCCGGCGGGGAGAGCGAGGCCGCAAGCGAGACAGACGACCCCGCGGAGATAACGTACGACGAGCGCCCGTACGCCGACTACTTCGCGTCGGACGGATTTGGGCTCGCGGCACACCGCGGCGAGGGGACAGCGCGCGAGTGGCCCCGCGACGACATCGGCTCGAAGGCGGTCGTGCTCGGCATCGAGCGCGACGGAGACGCGTTCGGGATACCGCTTCCGGAGCTCGAACGAGCGGGGGGCGTCGCGACCGTGACAGTCGGCGGGACGGACGTTGTCGTCTTCGGAACCGACGACGGCGTCCACGCGTTCGAGAATCCGGGAATCGTGTTCGCGTCGACCGACGACGGGTTCCACGGCGACGACACGACCTGGGACGGAGTCACGGGAGCAAGCGAAGACGGTCGCAGCCTCGACCGGGTGCCGGCACGCCGGCTGTTCGCGTTCGCGTGGCGCGACGACCACGGCGACGACGCGTTCTGGACGAACGGCTGAAAGTACCGCGGCCGAACGCGGTTTTTTGATGCGTGCCGTCGTACGAACGGATATGAACGTCAGGGAAGCGACGATGAAAGACGCGAACGCCATCCGGACCATCGCCCGCTCGTCGATGGAGGCGTCGTACTCGCTGAGCCCGGAGACGATCCGCAGCGCAGTCAAGAACTGGTACGAAGACGAGAGTCTTGAAGAGAAGCTCGAGGACTCGAACCTGCTGTTGCTCGTCGCCGAGACGGACGAGGGAATCGTCGGCTTCTCGGAGAGCGCCGTCGTCGACGGACAGGGCGACGTGCTCTGGCTCCACGTCGACCCGATGTTCCGCGGCGAGGGGCTCGGCGAGGCGCTGTTCGAGGAAACCCGCGAAGCGCTCGAAGCGCGTGGCGTCGAGTCGGTCCGGGGACTCGTCCTCGAGGACAACCGCGAAGGGAACGACTTCTACGAGCAGCTCGGCTTCTATCACGTCGGCGACAGACACGTCGAGATCGACGGCACCGACTACCTCGAAAACATCTACGCCGAGGAGGAACCCGCGGAGATCGCGACGACGACTGGTCCGAAGGGACAACAGCTGTACGTGGACCGCAACGACTCCGACCGCGGCTCGAAAGGACCGTTCTACGTCGTGTACAGCGACGAGGAAGAAGAGACGCTGTACGGCTACTCCTGTGGCAACTGCGACACGCTCGTCCTCTCGATGGACTCGATGGGGAAAATGGAGTGTGACGAGTGCGGCAACGTCCGCAAGCCGACGCGGTGGGACGCGACGTACATGTGAGCCGCGGGGCGCCGCTCCACGTTGTCCGTTTTGCCAGCGCCCCCCCGGTCGCGTGACTCCACGTACGCTCGCTCGCGGAACACCCACGACGGGTGCGGAATCGTCGAGGCAGGAAGCGGAGGAATTACTGAACGGTGACCGTTCGGACCACGGTCGTCGTTTTGCCCCCCGAGTCCGTGACGGTAATCGTTATCCGATAGGACTCACCGCGGACGTTGGCGTTCTGATCCGGCTCCCGGATGGTTTCCGAATTGCTCGCAGTCGTTCCAGACAGAGCCGTCGTCGTGTCGATAATTCGCGATCCGTCTGAGACGCGAACGACCGTGTACCGGATGCTTTCCAATCCGAGATCGTCCGAGAGCGTGTAGCTGACGTCGAACTGCGCGTACTTCGGCGTTCCCGTGGTCTTGCTGGTGTCGGTGATGGTGAGGGAGTCGACGGACGGTCGCTCGTTCACGGTGACCGTCCTCGTCGCGTTGTTCGTCGCACCGGCGTCGTCGATCACCGTGAGAGTCACCGTGTACGTGCCGGAACTCGCGTAAGTGTGGGTCGGTGTCGCACCCGTGGCAGTCGTTCCGTCACCGAACTGCCACTGGTATGAGCTGATGGACCCGTCGAGGTCGAGCGAGCCGGTTCCGTCGAACGAGACGGATTCTCTCGGCGCGGGCGACGTCGGACTGAAGGCGAAGCTCGCGGACGGGGGCTCGTTCTGCGTGAGGTTCGTGACGGTGATGGTCATGGGGTCGACGTCGCCGCCGCCAATCGCGTAGACTGTCGCCGTTCCAGCCGCCTTCGCGGTGAACGTGATGCTGTCTCGCCCGTTCGCGTCGGTCGATCCTCGCCTCGTATTGATTGTGCCGATGGACGGGTCGTCGACTACGTACTCGATACCGAGGCCCTCGACCACCGGTCGGCTCTCGACGGTCAGCTCCGTCGAGTTGTCGACGCCAGCGTCGAACGTGTACACGTCGTCCTCGCCCACGCTCGGCGCGGCCCACTCTATCGACAGCGGGTCGACGCTCTCGGTCTGCGTCGACTGATCCGACACCTGTAGCTCGAACGTGACGGTCCGCTGGCGAGCACCGTCACCGAAGCGAGCGGTGACGGTGACGGACTGCGAGCCGGTGACGTCTTCGGGAGCCTCGTAGACGAACGCCGCACGTCCGTCGCCCTCCGTCGTCGGCGTCGTCGGGACGATACTCCCCGTGCCGCTCGTGACGGTGGCGTCGACGGAGACGCCGCCGACGGGGTTGTCGTACCGGTCGCGGGCCTCGACGACGAGTCGCCGTCGGCCACCCTCGGGGACCGACGTCGCGTTCCCCTCGACGTCGGTGAGATACGTCGCCCGCTCGCGGCTCGCGCCGCTGCCGACGGCGAGTTCACCGAGTGCGAGTTCGTACGACCCGGGCTCGAGCGTGAGCGTCAGAACGCCGCACTGCGCCGGCGGCGCCTGCTGGCAGGTGACGCTCGTCACGTAGGCGTCGGCGTCGGTTCCCGCCTCGTCGAGTTCGTCGTCCAAGAGGCGAAGCCACGTGTCCCGTCGCAGCGCCGTCGGCACCGACACCGTGATCGGCGCGGTGTCGTTCCGGACGGTGACGGTCCGGACGGGTGCGCTGTTCGGGACGAGGTTCACGCTGGCCGTGTCCGAGTTCGAGGCCCGGAACTCGCCGTCGAGCGCGACCAGCGAGATGCGGCGCCCGTCGACGAGGTCGGTTGGCGTCAGCGCGACCGTCTGCTCGCGGTCCCGGTTGAAGACGGCCCACGGTTCGTACACCGTCTCGGGCGCCGCGCCGTACTCGTTGTACGCGGGTTCGTACACGAGCGTCGTCGTCTCGTACGTCCGCGTCGTGCCGTTCCAGACGTCGCCGGTCTCGCCGCGAGCGCGAGCGTTGGCTATCGTCACCTGTCTGGCCGCCGTCGTCCGGAGCAGCCCTGCGACGGGCGGTGGATTCACGAACACCATCCGCGGTGGATACCGGTAGCCGACGGCCACCGTCGCCGTCTCGCCCGTTCCAACCGCTGCGACCCTGTCGACGGTCGCTTCGAGCCGGACGATGTCGGTCTGCGCCTCCTGGTTGTGCTGGAACTCCCCTTGCGCGTTCAACGCTGGAATCGCCGTCGTCTGGAGCACCGTGATCAGCAGCATCAACACCGCCAGCATCAACACCGCGCCGATGACGGGAGAGACGGCGCGAGAGTCCGACCGGAATCGGGTGCGTGAGTGAGTTGTGTCCTTCATCTTACACCACTCCGAAGACGACGACGGTGAGCACGACGAGTGCGATACCGTACTTGAGTCCGCTGTAGAGGCTGTTCTCCGCGAGCTTTCCGGCCAGCACCCCGCTGCCGAACCCCTGAATCAGCGCCGAGTGGAAGAGGATGACCCGGAGTTCTGTGACGGGAACGGCCGCGAGCGAGACCGGCCCGCCGTCGCCGCTCCTGGTCGCGACGCTCGCACTGAGCCGCTCGATGGGGTCGAGGAAGTTCGCCGCCAGCAGGACCACGACGAGAAGATACACCAGGAATCCGATCACCACGATGACGAGATACGACTGGAGCGTCTGTCGTCGCTCCCGGTCGAGCCGCGTCCGTTCGGCGATGTCGGAGGCGGCCACCTCCAGGACGAGATAGAGGTCGCTCGTCGCGCGGCTCCCCTCCGCGATGAGCTTGGCGGTCCGGGTCAGCGTCGGGGAGTTGAGTCGGTCGCCGAACGCGTCGAACGCCGCCGGCAGGTCGGCGTTCCACCTGATGTCGTTCCGGAGCTGTCGGAGCTCACCGGCGAGTCGTCCCGACGCCGACTCGCTGACGATGTCGAGGCCGCGGGTCAGCGAGAGCCCCCGTCGGTTGCTCGTCGCGAGCAGCTCGAGCAGCTCCGGGAACCGCTCTCGAATCGCGAGCTCCTGCCGGCGGCGGTACTCGTAGATGACCGCGACCGGAGCCGTCGCGACGACGAGCGGTGCGACCCCGAGTTGGGTCGTGAGCGTGACGGGGTTCGCGAGTAGCGCCGAGAAGCTGATCGAGACGGCGCCCGTCAGCACGGCAGCGGCCACGAGCGCGAGCGCGATTGGAACGGAAAACAGGAACGCGCGAGAGGGCTGGTCGCGCACCTTGACCACCTGGTTCGCGAGTCGCTGTCGGACACCGGAGATGCGCTTGGAGCGGTTGTAGGCGCTTCGCCACTCCGGACCGTCGGCATCGGTCGAGGGTGGCGTGGGACCTTCAATCGCCACTTTTCCCGCCACTGCACGCTCGGCGAACGGACCGCTGATGACGTCGATCAACACGACGAACGCGACGAGCGACAGCGGGATGACGACGTAGACGAGCAGCGCCATCACCGTGAGCGTCTCGGCGCCGAGGAACGTGATCACCATCAGAACGACCAGCACGAACAACGGCGCGGCGACGAAGCCGACGACGAACACCTCGCTCAGCAGCTCCAACTGCTCGATGAACGACTCCTGCTCTGCGACGGCCGTCTCGAGTTGCGTCCCGATCTCGTCGTGGAGGTAGTCCGCGAGATCACCGCCCGTCTCGAGCATCACGATGATGTCGTCGACGACGCGGCGGAGCTCCGGGCTCGGCGTAATCTCTCGGAGATTCTCGAGACCGACGTACAGGTTGTTGCCGAACATCTCCACCTCCCGTGCGACCCGCTCGAACTCCTCTGCGACCGCGCCGTACGTGTCGGCGGAGTCGGACAGGCGGAGGACGATGCGATCGAAGCCGACGCCCGCACGCGACAGCGCGAACGCGAACGTGATGGCGTACGGGAGGTTGTAGTTGATGTCGCGCCGTCGGGCCGCGATCCGACGCCGGATGTCAAACACCCGCCGCCAGAGCCAGTAGGCTCCGCCCGAGACCACCCCGACGACGGCGAATCCACCGAAGGTGGCGGCAGCGAGCCACGGTATCGACGGTCCGAGCCGTCGGATGAATCGGGGGAGATACCCGTACTCCGAACCGGCAAGGAGCGCTCCGGCGGCGAGCAGGCCGACCAGCAGGAAGGCGGCCACGATACCGAGCATCCGCGCGACGACCCGAGCGAGGAACTGATCGTACGTCGTGCGGATTCGGGCCTGCCCGAGCTGCCGCTGGAACGTCTTGTACAGCTTCTCGCGGCGCTTGAACAGTGTCCGGAGTGGCCCGTAGTGGGCTCGTAGCTCCGACCGAGTGATGGTCTGGAGGCGCGCGGTCGTCACGTCTTTGCCCTGCATCACCGCTTCGGTCCGGCGGCGGCCGCCATACCCCATCCAGAACTCCTCGTCGTCTTCCTCCTCCACCGGCCGACGCTGTCCGTACCGCGCCCAGAACTCCTCGTCGTCATCGGTCGTCGACTCCTCCACACCGGCCGCATCGGTCGTCTTCCCGGCATTGCTCGCGTCGGACAGCCGTTCGCCGGCGTCTCTTTCGTCTGTGTCGCCGGGACTCGACCCACCGAGGTCGGCGGGCTCGCCCTCGCGCTCGGTCTCGTCCGGAGATACGGCGTCGTCGTCGGCCGGCGCGGTGTCGTCGTCCTCGGGTCGGCGGTCGTCAGCCATCAATCACTCATCCCACGGGTACAGGGTCGTGGGATCGAGCGAGTCGTTTCGAATCTGTCTGAGCACCGTCTCGGGATTGCGCTGGAACGTGTGGATGACGCGACCGACCTGTTCGTGGTGGTCGATGCGCTCCCGGCGCATGTATCGCAACACCTCACGGCGGAGCGACAGTTCGTTCCGGAGCCGTTCTTCGTCCCACCCGCGCTCGTACTTGATCTCGTCGAGCAGCAGCGAGGGCGCGAGCTGTTCGAAGCTGTCCGTCGCCGGATCGCGTCCGAACACGTCCCGCGTCCGAATGCCGCTTCCCTCCTCGTCGGGCGAGAGTTCGACCAGCCGGTGGTTGCGCCGGAGTCGCTCGCCGCCCGTCCGGACCTGTCGCTGGATCGAGATCAGATCGAGGCTGCCGAGCATCTGTTTCGGGATGTTGAGCGGTTCGTTCTCGAGCCGGCGCATCGCGCTCTCGGCGGAGTCGGCGTGGAACGTCGTGTACGCCGTATGGCCGGTCGAAATCGCCTGGAAGAAGGTGAACGCGACCTGTGGGTTCGACCGAACCTCACCGACAAGGAGGAACTCCGGGCGCTGGCGGAGTGCGGACTCGAGCAGGTCGAACATCGTAATTGCGCCTTGCCCCTCCGCAATCGACGACGACCGGGTCACGTTCCGCACCCAGTTCTGGTGTGGGAGCCGGAGCTCCGGGGTGTCCTCGATGGAGACGATTTTGTTCCCCGGGGGGATGAAGTAGGAGATGGCATTCAGGCTCGTCGTCTTCCCCGACCCCGTACCCCCCGCAAACAGGACGGACTTCCCGTTCTCGACGAGCAGCCAGAGATACGCCATCTGGTCGAGCCCGAACGTCCCGTACTCGATCAGATTCGGCGGCGTGATCGGGTCCTCGGTGAATCGCCGGATGGTGAACGTCGAGCCACGGAGGCTAATGTCCGTGCCGAGGGTGAACTGCGCGCGAGAGCCGTCCGGCAAGCCGGCGTCGAGCAGCGGGTCGGCGGCCGTCAGCGACTTCCCGGAGCGCTGAGCCAGCCGCGTCACAAACGAGTCGAGCCTGTCCTCGGAGAACGCGAGGTTCGTCTCGAGGTCCTGATAGGCGCCGTGGTAGACGTACAGCGGCACGTCCGCCCCGTCACAGGAGATGTCCTCGATGGCGGGGTCGTGCATCAGCGGGTCGATCTTGCCGTATCTGACGAAGTCACGGCGGAGATAGTAGACGATCCGGAGAAGGGTAGAGGGCGGGACCGCGGCCGCGTGTTCGTCCAGCACTCGTCCGATCTCCTCGGCGAACACGTCGCCGCGCCGGTCCTCGGCCTCGAGGTCGATGTACATCAGGTCCTGACGAAGCGTCCGCGTCAAGTCTTCGCGGACGTACTGTTCGAACTCGGTGAGCGAGGGCGTCTCGACGTGGTAGCGGTGTTCGTTCTCGACTGAGTCGTAGACGATGGCCGTGAGGGAGTACGGCCGGATCGACCACCGCCACGAGACGACATCGAGTCCGTCGAAGTGGTCGAATTCGAACCACTGCCCCCGTATCGCCGCCGGTTCTGGCGCCGGGACGCCGAGATCCGCGGGGTCGTACCTCGTCTCGAAGTACTCGAGAACGCCGTCGACGACGGCCCCTTCGAACTCCTCGCGGGGAATCGTCTCGACATCCCCGCGTCCACCTTCGATGGCGGCGTCAATCGCCCGCTCTGTCACCCCGGGGTCGATCTCGTCGAGAACGAACCCCCGCTCGGAGTCGTGGATGTCCGGGGTCTGTGGCTCCTCGCTCATGCTCTGTCGAGTACGTCGTTTTGCGTCCGCACAGTATAATCTTGCCACCGAACCGGCGCATCCTGCCGCCATAGAGCAGCCCGCTACGACTGCCGCGACGCGTCGAGCGTGATCTCGACGTTCGACAGCGCACGAGAGACGGGACACCCCGACTTCGCCTCCTCCGCGTACTGCTGGAACGTCTCGTCGTCGATATCCGAGACGGCGGCCTCGGTTGAAAGTTCGATCCGGTTGATCGTCGGCCCCTCGTCATCGCGCATCTCCAGGTGGCAGTCGGCTTTCGTGCGTATCTCGGACGGCTCGTACCCGTCCTGTTCGAGCATGTTGGCGAGTGCCAGCGAGAAACAGCCCGCGTGACCCGCAGCGATCAACTCTTCGGGGTTGCTCTGTTTCGGCTCCCCGTCCCGGAATCGGGAACGGAACGAGTAGCCGCCGCGCCACGCGCCGCTCCCGAGCGACATCTCGCCTTCTCCCTCTCGAACACCGCCGCGCCACTTCGCCTCGGAGGACCTGACTGGCATTATCACGGGTTTCTTTCACACACATAGAAACCCATCGGTTGGACCAGCCGATCCGGCTACCCCGGAGCATGGCGTAGTGTGAAACGAGCGCTCCCGTGGCCGCCGCTCGCATCGCATCCGGGTCGGCCGAAAAGTAGCCCCGCCCAGATTCGAACTGGGGTCAGTGGCTCGCCTCTGGGCACGGGATTCGAACCCACGACCCATCCAAAGGCCACTATGATTGGCCGCTACACCACGGGGCTTCGAACCGAGATATAGGTCTCACGTACAAAGGGTTAACTTCTCACTCCGGACTCGGTGCCGGTTTATCACCATGTTCGATTTTCATGTGACAGGACCGACAGAGTGTGATGAGGTTCTCTAACGTGTGAGCAGTATCCGGGTCGTCGAACACCCGAATCGGAACGATGTGATGAACGTCCGGCTCTTGGCCGAGTTCTGACGCCGTGGCGCCACAGGACTGACATCGGTGATCGTCACGCTCCAAGGCGTCACGTCTCGTCTTCGACCACCCGTTCACTCGGAGCTCGTTCCAACCCCCTTTCCAGTTCGGATGGTTCTCCCCTTGCCAGTTCTCCGACTGCCATCGCGAGAGACAGTCTCGACTACAGAACCGACCTGCGCCGTAGTTTCGCTTGGACTGCCGTACCGTAACCTCGTCACCGCACTGCTCACACGGCGTTGTCACTTTCTCGGTCAGCGTACCCTCGTACGGCGGCGTCCCGAGAAATTCCTCGGCATTCTCGACACACTCGGGACAGAACACCCCGTCCTTGTCCGACGGGTAATACTCGAAGTCTTCCCCGCATCGCCGGCACGTCGTGGATTCCTTCGCGTCCTTCCAGTTCCCGTTCTGTTCACCCGCTCCCGTGTAGCAGTCGTCGCAGTAGGTTCGCTGGGCCTTCGGATCGTAGAACTCCTCCCCGCATTCGGAGCAGGTCCGATTCGGTAACGGTTCGTCGTGGATCTTCGTGTGGTGTTGTCGCATACCGCGCTCCGTGGAGAGGGTTCGTTCACAGGTCGGACAGGGATGAGACGACATGGGTTCATACACATATGGACGAAACTAAGTGTTGACCCGGCTGCGCGGCGAAACTGAAACTGGTTCAGTCCGCCGGCTCGGAGGCGGTCAGCTTCGCTTCCAAAAGCGAGCAGACGTCGGCGTCCGCGTCGAAGCAGTCCGGACACTGCTCCGAGCGGTCGATGATGGTGTCGAGCCGATCTGCGACCGTCTCGTCGATGACCGATTCGAGCTGTTTCGCCTCGGCGCGGAACTCTCCCTCGCCGACGTCGAGCACCTCCACGAGAAATCGCTCGATGATACAGTACGTCTCCAGCGCCTCGCGCGCCTGCCGGATGCCCTCGTCGGTGAGCGTGACGCCCTTGTACTTCTCGTGGTCGGCGAGCTCGCCGTCCTGCAGTTTTCCGATCATCTCGTTCGCGCTCGCGGGTGAGACCCCGACCGTGTCGGCGATGTCGCCGGTCGAGGCGGGACCGTCTTCCGCCTCCTGAATGAGATAAATTGCTTTTAGGTACTGTCGCTGCGTGTTCATGCGGACCACCTCGGCGGGTGGCGTCGGATGCAGTCGTTCATTGGGCCTCCATGAGTCGCGTCACTTCCTCCACGCCCTCCTCCTCGTCGGCGCGAATCTCCCGCAGCGTGTCGAGCAGTCGGTCGCGGTCGATGCTGAAGCGTACGTCCGAGTTCTCGATAGCGTGGACGAGGTCGTCGTAGAACTTGTACGCCGTCTCTTCGTTCGCGAGCTGGTCGTAGAGGACGCCGTCCGTGTCGGTGTCGGCCTCGTAACGGGCGGAAACGAGCTGTTCGATCTCGTCGTACGCGACCGGGTCCGCGTCGAGGTCGTCGATCAACTCTTCCAGCCGTTCGCGGTGGCCCGCCGACTCCGTGGCTGCGTGTTCGAGCAGCGTCTCGATGGCCTCGTCGCGCGAGCCGGTCGGCAGCGTCTCGTAGTGCTTGCCGGCGCGCGCCTCGACGACCTCCTCGAGCACCATGCCGATCTGGAGCAGCCGGGCGAGTTGGTGGTCGTTCGCCACCGGGTACGAGAGGCTCACGCCGTATCACCGAGACACGATACCTCGCTCATGTGACCGAATCGGAGGTGTAGTGACATAAGCGCTTGCACCTGCACCTTTTTGCGCCTCGGGTTCGCGCGAAGCGCGAACCGCTCGCGCAAAAATCTGCACCAAAAAGTGCCGAGCGCTCCCTGCGGTCGCGCTCGGGGAACCGCTCGCCCTGCTCGCGGATGCTGACCGCACAGCCAACGGCCGACAGCAAAAAACCGAAAAACGGGTCGGCGCCGCCTCAGTCGCGGTTCGCGAGCCGGGACTGAACGATGGACTCGAACTCGTCGCGGAGCTCGTCGACCTCGATCTCCTCGAGGACGGGGACGTAGAACCCCTCGACGAGCATGTTCCGCGCGGTGCGCTCCGGCACCGCACGGGAGGTCATGTAGAACATGTCCTCGGCGTCGACCTGTCCGACCGTCGCCGAGTGAGAGGCCTCGGTGTCGTGGTTGTTGATGATGAGCTTCGGGGAGGCGTCCGCCTCGCTCTCGTCGGAGAGCATCAGCGTGTTCTCCCGCTGGTAGGAGCTCGTGTTCCACGCGTCGCGGCCGACGTTCTGGACCCCCTCGTAGACGGAGCGAGCAACGTCGTCGATGACGCCGCGGGTGACGAGGTCGGCGGTCGTGTTCTCGGCCCGGTGCCAGACGCGGGCGTCGATGTCGAAGTGCTGGTCGTCGTGGCCGTAGAAGGCGCCGACGATCTTCGTCTCGGAGCTGTCGCCGTCGAGGTGCGTCTCGACCGTCGACTTCGAGAGCCGCGAGCCGACGTTACAGTCGATGAAGTCGACCTGGCCGTACGTGTCGGCGACGCCCTCCTTGATCTGGTAGTTGTACGTCGTCTGGTCTAAGTCCTGCAGCGAGCCGTACTGCACGTAGGCGTTCTCGCCGGCAGCGACCTCGACGACGCCGCTGTAGTAGCGGTTGCCGTCGACCTCGTCGCCCGTATCCTGTCGCTCCAAGAGCGTCACGGACGAGGACTCCTCGGCGACGACGAGCGTGTAGTTGAACAGCGAGCGGCTGTTCATCGTCGTCCGGACGGTCACGTCCTCCGCGTCGACCTTCTGGGGGACGTAGACGACCGTTCCGGTCGAGAACAGCGCCGTCGACAGCGCTGTGAGATAGTTCGTCTGGGGATCGACGACGGAGCCGAACCGCTCGCGGACGAGCTCCTCGTGTTCGTCGAGCGCCTCCGCGAAGGAGAGCACCTCGACCCCCTCTGGGCCGACCTGGTCTTTCTCCTCGGCGGCGTTCAGCGGGTCGACGAGCGTCTCGTAATCGAGGTCTTCGAGGTCCGTCCACTTCCGGCCGGGCGTCTGGATGACGTCCGGGAAGTCGGCCTCGCCGAGCGCGTCGAGCGCGTCGAGCCGCGTTTCGAGCAGCCACTCTGGCTCCCCGAGCGACTCGCTGATCTCTCTGACCGTCCCTTCGTCGATGGCTGCGTGTACCTGCGTGCTCATGTTATCCGAGCGATCCCTCCATCTCGAGTTCGATGAGACGGTTGAGTTCGACCGCGTACTCGATGGGCAGCTCCTCCGTGATCGGCTCGATGAAGCCGGCGACGATCATCTGCTTTGCGTCGTCGTCGTCGAGACCACGGCTCTGGAGGTAAAACACGTCCTCGTCGCCGATCTTCCCGACGGTCGCCTCGTGGGCGACGTCGACTTTCGACTCCTGGATCTCCATGTACGGCATGGTGTCGGAGGTCGACTCGTTGTCGAACATCAGCGCGTCACACTCCACCGAGGTGGAGGAGTTCTCCGCGCCGTCGGCGATGTGGACGAGGCCGCGGTAGTTCGTCCGGCCCCCGTCTTTGGAGATGGACTTCGACTCGATGGTCGACTTCGTGTTCGGCGCGTTGTGGTACACCTTCGCGCCGGTGTCGATGTTCTGGCCCTCGCCCGCGAAGGCGATGGTGATGTGGTTGTCCGTCGCGCCCGGCCCTTTGAGGATCGTCGACGGGTACAGCATCGTCGCCTTCGAGCCCATCGATCCGGAGATCCACTCCATGGTGGCGTCCTTCTCCGCGATGGCGCGTTTGGTGTTGAGGTTGTAGGTGTTCTTCGACCAGTTCTGGACCGTCGAGTACTGGACGTGGGCGTTCTCCTTGACGAACACCTCGACGCCGCCGCTGTGTAGATTGAACTCCGAGTACTTCGGAGCCGAACAGCCCTCGATGTAGTGCACTTCGGAGTTCTCCTCCGCGATGATGAGCGTGTGCTCGAACTGGCCCATCCCCTCGGAGTTCATCCGGAAGTACGCCTGCACGGGCATGTCGACGGTCGTGTCTTCTGGCACGTAGACGAACGAGCCGCCGGACCATATCGCGCCGTGGAGCGCCGCGAACTTGTTGTCGCTCGGGGGGACGGCCTTCGTCATGAAGTACTCCTTCACGATGTCTTCGTGCTCACGGACTGCTTTGTCCATGTCACAGAAGATGACTCCCTTCTCCTCCCAGCGCTCCTGCATGTTCTGGTAGACGATCTCGGACTCGTACTGTGCGCCGACACCGGAGAGGGCGTTCTTTTCGGCTTCCGGGATTCCGAGTTTGTCGAACGTGTCTTGGATCTCCTCCGGAAGGTCCTCCCAGTTCTCGGCGCCGCCGCGGACCTCGATGTCCGGCCGGATGTAGGGGACGATCTCGTCGATGTCTACTTCCGAGAGGTCCGGCTGGCCGGGCCAGTCGGTCGGCATCGGCATCTGCTGGAACTGCTTGAGCGCCCGCAGGCGCCGCTCCAGCATCCACTCGGGCTCGTCTTTGTCCTCGGAGATGACCCGGATGGTCTCCTCCGTGAGGCCCTTCTCCGTCTTGAAGGCGGACTTCTCCGCCTTCTTGAACTCGAAGCGGGCCTCGGTGTCGGTCTCCTTGAGATGGTCCTGTTCTGAACTCATGTGTATGATGGTGTTTATTGCTGATTACTTATTAGACTGTGCGTAACCCTACGCGGTTTCGTAGGTCTCCTCGCGGACCCACTCGTACCCCTTGTCCTCGAGCTCCTCGGCGAGCGAGGCGTCGCCCTCCTTGACGACCTTCCCGTCGAGCATCACGTGGACGTAGTCCGGCTCGACGTAATCGAGAATACGCTGGTAGTGGGTGATTTGGAGGATGCCCGTACCGACTTCGTCGCGCAGGGCGTTGATGCCCTTCGAGACGTCCTGCAATCGGTCGATGTCGAGCCCGGAGTCGATCTCGTCGAGCACGGCGATGGACGGCTCGAGGATGGCGGCCTGTAACACCTCGTTCTGCTTCTTCTCGCCGCCGGAGAAGCCCGCGTTCAGGTAGCGCTGGGCGAACCGCTCGTCCATGTCGAGCAGCTCCATCTTCCCCTGGAGCAGCTGCTGGAACTCGGCGACGCCGACTTCGCCCTCCTCGACGTTCCCCTCCATCGGCGAGGTGTCGTAGCCGGCCTCCTCCTCTTCTTCTTCCTCGTCGTCTTCGCCCTCGAACAGCTCTTCGCGCTCCTCGAGCTTGGCGTTGAGCGCCGTCCGGAGGAAGTTCACCATCGTGACGCCCTCGATCTCCGCCGGATACTGGAATCCGAGGAAGATGCCGAGAGCGGCCCGCTCGTTCGGTTCGAGGTCGAGCAGGTCCCAGGTTCGCTGGTCGTCGTCGATGTCGACGCCCTCGAACTCCTCCTCGTCGAGGTGGAGCCGGACGTCGCCGTCGGTGACCTCGTACGCCGGATGGCCGGCGACGACCTTCGCCAGCGTGGATTTTCCGGAGCCGTTGGGACCCATCAGGGCGTGAATCTCGCCGGACGATACCTCGAGGTCGACGCCGCGGAGGATGACTTCCCCCTCGTCCTCTGCGACCTTCGCGTGTAGGTTCTCGATCTCTAGCGTTGCCATTGGTAGAACAACTGTTGAGTAGGGTGACGCGGCATTAATCCTTACGGGTCTCCAGCGACGAATTTGCTTTTTCGAAAATATATTTTCAGGTATTAGAACCGGCCACGGTTCGATAACGTGAAAGAGGACGCAGCTACGAGACCGTCCCGTCGAACGGACCGCTCTCCTTCCGCTCGAATATCGCTCGCTGACGCTCCGGCGTCAGCTGTTCCATCTGTGCGTGACAGCTCCGACAGAGCTGGATCAGATTGTCTGGTTCGTGAGCAGCGTCCTCCGTCTCGAAGCTCCGGACAGGCTTGATGTGGTGGACGTCGGGAACTCGTCCCGCCATCAGCAGAACGTCCGCACAGCTGACATTCGTTGTCACAACAGAATCTGTCGAACGCTTCGAAGTGTGTCTGCTCCACGTTCTTTTCCGACCCGCAGTTCGCACAGGTAACGGTCACCCGGTCCTTCCACGCCTTGGGATGTCGGCGCTCGAGACCGTGCTCTTCCATCCGGTTGTGGACCGTCGCGGGCGAGCAGCCAACCTCTTCAGCGATCTCCGACAGCGTTTTTCCCTCCTCTTGAGATCTTTCTCGAAGAAACGACGGTGGGAGTTCGACTCTCCCCGACATACACGGGGTAGTTCCCCTTTGCGTAATAAAATTCAGCAGTCGAGATTCTAAAAGTACTGAGACAATCCGGTCTGTTCCTGTCCGTCTCTCACCTCCTCCCACGAGATGTCGAGCGCTTCGAGGATCCGGGCGATGGGTCCGCGGAGCGTCTTCTCCAGCATTTTGTCCCAGTCGACCTGGAACTCCTCGGGCACCTCGTCGGCGTACTCGAAGCAGATGACGTCCGGGTCCCGCTTGAACTCCCCGTACAGCGGGTCGGACTGCGGGTCGAGCCCGCGCTCCGCCTCGACCCGTTCCCAGAAGTCCGGGTGGACCTTCTCAAGGTAGAGCCGCTTCGGCTTCGAGCCGCGCTGGATGTTCGTTCCCAAGAGTAGGTTCGCGTACTTCGCCCCGCGGACCTGTGCGGTGTCGGTGTCGTAGGCGTCGAGCTTCTTGCCGATGCCGCCCGGGATGCCGATGTCGTCGAGCGGGCGCTCGCCGCGCTGGAACTCCTCGATGACGTCGTGGACGTACTCCTTTACACCCTCCACGTCGCCGTCCTTGACGATCATCTCCAAAACGGTCTTCTGGACCTCCTTCGTGATTGGGGCGATGTCCGACCGCTTGTACTCGAAGCCCGTGATGTCGATGTCGTCGACGTCTTTCCCCTCCTTCCAGACGATGTGGCCCGCGTAGCGTTTCTTCGTGCCCGCCTGGAAGAACCGCCGGTATAGCTTCTCGAACTCGATCTGGAAGCGGTGCTCCTCGGCGTTCAGATCCTCGCGGGCGAACTCGTCGTAGGAAGCGTTGATGTGTTCTTCCAGCTCGAAGGACTGACTGATAGCGTCCTCCTTTCGGATGTCCTGTCCAAGTTCCAACATGACAGAATCAGTATCACCGTATATGACCTTCTTTCCGATCTCGTTCGCCGCTTCTTCGGTATGCTCGATAACCCGCCGACCGGTTGCGGTTACTGCCGCTCCCATTTCCTTGTCGTAGAGCCGAAACCGGTCCCATCCCAAAACGCCGTAAAGCGAATTCATAATCACCTTGACAGCTGCTTGTTGGCTGTCGTACCGCTGGTAGGCGGCCGAGTCGGGCTCGTGTTCGTCGCGGGCGGCCTTCTTGTTCTCCCGTTCGGTGAGCAGCTCGTCCACCATCTCGCGGATGATGCCGTCCGGCTCCTTCCGGAAGTGGGTGCCGTTGGGCGCCCGGAACGTCTCCCCGTCGTACTCCTCGGGCTCGACCTTCGTCTCCGGGCTGGCGTTCGTCGTCACCATGCACATCGGATAGAGGCTCTTCAGGTCCAGTACAGTGACGTTTTCACGAACGCCCGAGATCGGGTCGAAGACAGCGCCGCCCTCGTACTCTTCGGACTCGACGGTCCCCTTCGAGGGGAGCGCGAAGTTCCCGTGGACCTTATGCAGGATGTAGAGGTCGACGGCGTCCCCGGGCGTGGTCGCGTCCTCCAGCTTGCAGCCGACGAAGGAGGCGACCTCGCTCCAGAAGGAGACGAGGTCGACCTTGCGGTCGATCTCGACACACAGCTCCACGTCGCGGAGGTTGTACTCCAGCAGCCGCTCGGGGTCCTGCTCCCAGAGGTCGCCGATGTCGCCGGTGTACCGCTCCTTGCCGGCGTCCAGTTCCTGTTCGGCGACGGCGTCGAGCCGGTAGGAGTCGAGCTCCGAGTACTGCCGGCGCTCGTAGGCGTACAGCAGGTCGAAGACGACCCGTCCTTTGATATCCGGGCCGCCCCAGCCGGAGTCCCACACCTCGTCGACCCGCGAGAGCTGGTCGGAATCGAGCCCCAACTCGTCGAGTCGGGCGACGTAGTAGGGGGCGTCGAAGTCGTCGAAGTTCCACCCGGTCAGCACGTCCGGGTCCGTCTCCGTGAGGTAGTCGACGTAGTCCTCGTGCATCGCCGTCTCGGTCTCGAAGACCCGGAGCTCGACCGTCGCGTCGCCGTCGGGGTTCCAGAACTCGAATCCCTCGAGTTTCTCCGGGGCCTCGACCGTGGCGTCGGGCGCGTCGTAGAGCCACGCGACGTACTCGTCGCGGTAGGAGTCGTGGCTCGTCATGCAGATGATCGTCTCCTCGCCGTCCTCGGGGAACCCCGAGCGGTCGTCCACCTCGATGTCGAATGTGTGGACGCGCGGCTCGACGTCGAGGTCGACGGCAGTGAGCTGTTCGTGGTGGACCTTCAGCGTCCCGTCGTCCGCGCGCTGGGCCGGGACGCGCACACCGGAGGTGACGTCCTTGTCGATGAGCAGCCGGTTCGGGAAGAGGATGTCCGCCTCGTAGTGGTCGAACCGGTCGCGGAGCTGGCCCACGTCGCGGGGCGTCTGCCCGAAGACGCGGACGAGCTCCTCGCCGCGGATCGACTCGTGGAGGACGACCTCGTCGGCCTCGGGCTCGTCGAGCGACGGGTCGCGGTCGCCGCGGGTCTGGACGCCGACGATGCGCTCTTCCATCAGTCGGTCGTCGACGAAGTCGGACTCGCGGAGCGGTCTGTCGTCGGGCGCCTCGTGGTCGAGGTCGTCGACCGGCGTGTAGAAGTACGGCTCGAAGTCGAGGACGCGGACGTGCTCGGCCTCGCGGGCGGGCGTCCGGCCGAAGACGTGGAGCACCGGGTACTCCTCGTCGCCGACCCCTTCGACCGTGTAGTCGACCTGGGTGACGGCGAGTTCGACGCTGCCGTCGGCCTCCGGGAACCGGTGTTCCGAGAGGTCGACGAGCTCGGCGACCTCGTCGCCCTGCGTGACGTGACGGGCTTCCTCGACCGTCTCGTCGGCCGCGTCGGGCGAGCCGCCGCCGAACTGCGAGAGCGTGGCGTTCCCCTCGTTGGTCATGGGTTCGCTTGCCCGCGCCCCCCGGTAAAGACATCGGTGCCAGACGGTCGGACCGCCCCAGCGCCGGACTCGTTCGTGGTCGGACTCGTTCGTGGTTGGACCCGTTCGTGGTTGGACCCGTTCGTGGGTCGAACCGGCCGCCTGCGTCGGTCGCGGTAAGCAGCGATTGCCGTGGCGGGTATCCCCGCGGCCGCAAGGCATTTACTATGTTACAGCATACCACAGGCCGGTGACACACGACATGCCCGAGTCCCCATCCAACGAGGCGGACAGCCCGGACGCGGCTCCAGAGACGGCGGAGCTCACCGTGGAGGCGTACGAGACGGACGCGGGTGTCGTGTTCTACGACGCGGCCGAACCGACGGCGTGGCTCCAGGCCGAAGAGGTGGTCCGGCTCGACGAGATGGCCTGACGCCGACGGTCGGAGGGTAGATTTTTCGGCGCTCGACCCGACGACTCGGTCGTGAGCGATGAGCGACGGTCGGTCGAACGGCGCCTGCAGGACGCGGGGAACGACGAGGCGAACCCGTGGCCCGACGAACCAGACGAGTTCGACCCGACGAGCCTCGGTCCCGACGTGCCCGCGGCTCCGACGCTGGACGAAGACACCGAGGCCGACGAGGGGACGGTCCGCGCGTTCTGGAGCGCGGTGATTCTCGCCAACGCCGGCCTGTTCGCCGTCTCCATCGGCCCGATGCTCGCATACTTCCAGGGGCAGACGACCCTCGGCGCTGCGCTGTTCGTCGTGGGCGCCGTCGCACTCGGACGGACGTACTACATCTACCGGACGCAGGCTGACGAGACGGCGGAACGAGCGGCGGAAGTTGACGAAGAGGCCGACGAGGAGGCCGAGTCGGAGGTGTCGCCGTGAGGGTCGTCGAACACGACGGCAACCGGTATCTCCTCGTGAAGCGGTCGAGCGAGAGCGCCCGCGTCCGCGACCCGGAGACCGGCGACGAGACGCATCTCCCGACCGATGAACTGACGGCCGTCGACGACGGCCCGCTGGAGACAGCGGCGGCCGCGGTCCCCGATCCGGTTCGGGCGCTGGTGGCCGCAACCCACGGCGACCGGGGGCTGGGCCTGCTGGTCGAACTCTCGCACGGCCCCGTCGCGGTACGCGAGCTGATGGGTCGGTACGACCTCTGTGAGTCGGACGCGCTCGGGATGGCCACCGAGTTTCGGGCTGCCGGACTCGTCGCCGAGACGCGCGTCGGCGGCGAGCGCGGCTACGAGTTGACGGAGACGGGGGAGGCTGCGGTCGACGCGCTCGTCGACCTCAGCTGAACGCGGCGAGCGCCGCGACGTCAGGCGCATCGGCTCGCTCGGCCGTCGACCGATTCGACGTCGGGTTTTTTTGCACGGTGACGAGCTCGTCCGCCGCGCCGACGAGCTCGTCGTCGTGGCTGACGACGAGTATCTGGTCGACGCCGAGCCGGCGCATCGACTCGATGAGCTCCACGAGCTTCGAGACGTGGCCCGAGTCGAGAAACACGGTCGGCTCGTCGAGGATGAGCGGCGGCATCGGCGCGGCCCCGTCGATCCCCTCCGCGAGCAGGCGATAGATGGCACACCGCAAGGAGAGGTTGAAGATGGCCCGTTCCCCGCCGGAGAGCTGCTCGGGGTCGAGCGGTTCGCCGTCCTTCTGGTACACCGTCAGCTCGTACTCGCCGTCGAGCTCGATCCGGGAGTAGGCGTCGTTGCCGTAGACGAGCTCGAACGTCTCGTTCAACATCCGTTCGAGCTTGCTGACGTTGCGCTGGCGGAGCTCGCTGCGGAGGTCCGCGTACGTCTCCTGGAGCGTCCGGGCCTCCTCGTACAGCGAGTCGAGACGCCCGACCGTCGCCTCAAGTTCCTCGCGCCGGTCGCGGAGCTCCTCGAGGGTCTCGATCTCGTTTTCCACCGCGCCGATCTTCCCCTGGAGCTCGTCGCGCTGCTCGCGCAGCTCCGCGAGCTTGGCCCCGACCTTCTCGAGGTACGACTCCGCGTCCGATTTCTTCTCCTTCGCGCTCTCGACGGCGGTTTCGTCTACTTCCCCCTCGAGGTCCGCCTTCCGCTCGCGCTTCTCGGTGAGCCGCTCGCGCAGCAGGTCGGCCCGATCGGCGAGGTTCGCGCGCGCCTCGCGCAACGACTCGATCTCGGCGTCGACGTCTGCCACGTCGTCCAGCCGGTCGGCGAGCGTCTCGACGCGTTCGATTGCCGCCTTTAGGTCGGCCGACTCACCGTTGAGCTCGCCCATCCGCTCGCGGACCGTGGCGGTCTTCTCTGCCGCCGCCTCCGCAGTCTCGCGCTTCGTCTCGGCTTCGGCCTCGAGCTCGTCGGCCTCGGCGCGGAGCGTCTCGACGCGCTCCGCCCGGTCGGAAAGCAGCGACTCGCGCTGTTCAACCCGCTCACGCAGCCGGTCGCGCTCGTCGCGCAACGCCGCGAGCTCCTCTGCGGCCGCGACCAGCGCCTCCGCCCGCTCGAGTTCGTTCTCCAGGTCGTCCCGACGAGCCTCCAGCGACTCGAGCTCGGCTTCGAGCTCGGCGACGCGATCGCGGTCCGACTCGATGCTGTCGACGTGGGGTGAGTCCTCGACGGGCTGGCCACACTCCGGACACTTTCCCTCCTCGAGCAGCCGCTCGGCTTCGGCGACGGCGTCGCGTGCGTTCGAGAGGTCCGCCTCGACACCCGCCAGCTCCTCCCGCGTCTCGCGCAGGCGCTCGCTCACCTCCTCGCGGTGCGTCTCGGCGCCCTCGGGGGCGACCGGGGCGTCGTCGAACGTCGCCCGCGTCGCCTCGATCTCTTCGCCGACCGCCTCGATGCGCTCGCGGGCCTCCGCGAGCTCGTCGCGGGTCTCCGCCAGGTCGCTCTCGAGGTCGTCTGCAGTGTCGCGCTTCGACTCGGCTTCGTTCTCAAGGTCGGAAGCACGCTCGCGGGCCGTCTCGGCCTCGCCCTCGTGTTTCTGTATCTCGACGCGACGTTCGCTGATGCGGTCGCGCACGCCCTCGCGCTCTTCGCGGAGGTCAGCGACGCGCTCGTCGAGTGCCCCGTCGGCGAGCTCGTCCGGACTCGCCGCGTCGATGTCGGTCGCCGCGAGCAGGTCGGTTGCCTCCTCGCGGAACTCCGCGGCGCGCTCCCGCAGCTCCGCGATGCGGTCCGCCTTTTCCGAGCGCTCCGTCTCGGCGGCGGCGATCTCGTCGGTGAGCTGGTCGATCTCCGACGCCACTTCCTCCAGCTCGGCTCGTCGCTCCTCGTACTCCTCGAGAACCGTCGCCGCCTCCTCGCGCTGGCGTTTCGCCTTCTCGCGGTTCTCCTCGAATCGCTCGATGTCGGCTTGCACGTCGCCGAGATCCGACTTCAGCGCGTTGAGTTGGTCGTGGATCCCCGCCGCTTCCTTCTCGTCAATCTGTGACTCGACGTCGTCGAGGAGCTCTCGTTTCCCGTCACGGACCCGTTTCACGCCCCGGCGGGAGAGCTTGGCTCGCTCGCGGTACTCCTCCAGCTTCCCGAGCTGCAGGAGGTCGTCGATCATGTCCTGCCGGTCGCTCGGGGAGGCGTTGATGAGCTTGTTCACCTCCCCCTGGCGGACGTACGCGCAGTTGACGAACGCGTCGGCGTCCATCCGCAGCAACTCGGCGACGGCGGCGCGAACGTCGCGGGCCCCCTCGACCGTCTGCTCCGGCCCTTCCAGCACGCAGGTCGTCGTCTGGGCGCTCTCCCCGCGGACCGCGAGCTCGCGCTCGATGCGGTACTCCGCGCCGGCGTGGGTGAACCACAGCTCGACGCTCGCTGACTCGGCGCCGATGGTGATCACCTCGTCGAGCATCCGGTCGAGCGCGCGGGCGCCGTACAGCGCGAAGAAACACGCCTCAAGCAGCGAGGACTTCCCGGAGCCGTTCAGGCCGTGGATAACGGTCACCCCGTCCGTGAGCCGGAGGTCCGTGTCGGCGTAACACTTGAAGTTCGCCAGCCGGACGCGCTGGAACCTCACAGGAAATCACCCATCGAGGCCTGTCCGTCGGCGTCCGCGTCGGGGTCCGGCTCTCCGGCTTCGTCAGCGCCGTCTCCCTCAAGCAGTTCGCGGTCGGGGTCCGGACCCGGGTCAGAGTCGTTCGCCCCGTCGGCGCCGTCGATCCGGTCGTCTTCCGCGTCCGCGTCGGTGTGGTCCTCGCCCCCGTCCTCGGGTGCCGTCCCCCCGTCGGCGACGCTCTCCGACTCCGTCGCGGCCTCGTCGTCCGGTTCGTCTCCCGTGTCGCTGGCGGGGGCGAACGCGTCGAGGTCGCCGTCAGCGACGAGATCGCGCACCCGTTCCTCGACGCTGTCAGCGACGTTCGTGTCCGCGACCTTCGAGGCGCGGACGGTCTCGTCGAGCTCGCGAGCCGCCTCGGAGAGCCCCATGCCGCCGAGCCGCTCGCGGACGGCGTCGTCGGGGTCGGCGAAGGACACGTCCACGTCGTCGGTCGCGTCGGGGAGTTCGCGGCGATCCGTTACGCGGGCGACGAGTGCGCCGCGTTCGGCTGCGAACGATTCGACCCGGGCCGGCGTCACCGGCTCGCCGTCGCCCGTTATCTCGACGACGACGACTGCGTCCTCGAGGTCGTGTTGGCCGACCTGCTCGCGCACGCGGTCGTCACCCTCGCCGGGGGCGAGTTCGACGGAGACGAAGACGAACTCGCGGGTCGGAATCCCTCGACGAGAGATATGGGCCTCGCCGTCCGCGAATTCGACGATGTTGTAGCCGCGGTCGTCTCGCTCGGCGGCGGACGCCCGTTCCGTCGACCCGCAGTAGGTGACCCACGTCCCGTCGATCTCCGTCCGTTCCGGTGTGTGCTCGTCGCCGAGCAGGAACGCGTCGAACGCCACGTTGGCCTCGGCCAACACCTCCGCCGCGTCCCACTCCACGTTACCGTAATCGGGAACCAGCGGCTCGAACAGCCCGTGGGAGACGAGCGCCGCGTGGGGTTCGTCGTTCGGTTCGAACTCGTACTCGAGGGCATCGCGCTGCGATCGGGGGACGAAGTCGAGCCCGTAAAACGCGGTGTCACCCACCGCGACGGGTTCGTCGCCTAGTCGGGTCGCGAGTCCCATCGACTCGAACAGGTCGAGCCACTGTCCGTCGCGGGTCGACTCGTGGTTCCCGACGACCGCGAGAAACGGGATGCCCGCGTCGTCCAGCTCCCGGAGGACCGACAGCGCACCGAGCAGGTCCGGCAGCCCGGGGCGTCGGTCGTGGAAGAGATCGCCGGCGTGGACCACCGCGTCCACCTGCTCCTCGACGGCGTCGCGGGCCACGCGCCGAAACGCGTCGAGGAAGTCCTGTCGGCGCTCCGACAGGTGATACTGCTGGTAGCCGAGGTGGGTGTCGCCGGTGTGGATCACCCTCGTCATTACGCCGGGATTTACCGTCCCAACCTAAAGGGGTATCGCGACCGGAGCGGAACTAGTCGCTCGGGTCGCTGCGGGCGGCGGCGCAGAGTCGGTCGAAGGCCGCGACCACACGCGCCGCACGAGCTCCGCGCGCGTCGTCGCGTCGGTCTGCGACACGACGGAGCCGGTCGAGCGCGCCCGATTCGCGGAAGCGAACGGCGGCATCGAGCGATTCGAGCGCACGCTCGCCGCGAACGACCGGGGCATCGTCGAGCAGCCGGGAGAGGGAGCGCTTCGCGTCGTCGATGTCTGACACGGGTCGACTGGCGCCCGATAGCTCAAGAACGTTCGGTCGAGTCGGCGACCTTCGCCGAAGCGGCTACTCGATGGAGAGCGTGTAGACGCGCTTCCGGGCGTCGGTGAAGGAGAACCGCGAGTCGACGGCGTCACACTCCTCGAGCCGGGAGAGCGCGTAGCGCACGGTCCGTGCGGGCAACAGCGTCTCCTCGGCGAGCTGTGACTGCGTCAGCCGGTCGTTGTACTCCAGCGCCTTCGCCACGAGCTTCGCGCTCGGCGGAAGCTCGCGAACGGCGTCCCAGCCGTCCTCGGTGCATTCGGTCTCCGTCTCGGTCGCGCTCATTGTCGGAGGGTACGAGATGCTATTAAATAATATTTGTTGTTCTATTGTATAACCACCATGCATTCGAACTCGGCTCGGTGAACCGTCGACAGCAGGCGTGAGTCGGAGGATTCCGGGAGAAACCCCCCGACCCGAAGCCTCTTATGAGTACATCCACTACGGAGATGCAATGAGTGACACCGTCGACGACGTCGATCTGCCGTACGACGACGACGCGTCGAAACAGGACAAACTCGAGTCGCTCCGCGAGCGGCTCGACATCCTCGAGGCGCAAAACGAGGAGATGCGTGACAAGCTGCTCGACGCGAACGCGGAGAACAACAAGTACCAGCAGAAACTCGAGCGGCTCACCCACGAGAACAAGAAGCTCAAGCAGTCGCCGCTGTTCGTCGCGACGGTTCAGGAAGTGACCGACGACGGCGTCATCATCAAACAGCACGGCAACAACCAGGAGGCGCTCACCGAAGTCACCGACGAGATGCGCGAAGAGCTCAATCCGGACGACCGGGTCGCGGTAAACAACTCGCTGTCCGTCGTGAAGACGCTCGACGACGAGACCGACGTCCGGGCCCGAGTCATGCAGGTAGAGACGAAGCCGGACGTCACCTACGCCGACATCGGCGGCATCGACGATCAGATGGAAGAGGTCCGGGAAACGGTCGAACTCCCCCTGAAGAGCCCGGAGATGTTCGACGAGGTCGGCATCGACCCCCCGAGCGGCGTGCTGTTGCACGGCCCGCCGGGGACGGGGAAGACGATGCTCGCGAAGGCCGTCGCCAACGAGACGGACGCCACCTTCATCAAGATGGCCGGCTCCGAGCTCGTCCACAAGTTCATCGGCGAGGGAGCGAAGCTCGTCCGCGACCTCTTCGAACTCGCCCGCCAGCACCAGCCCGCGGTCATCTTCATCGACGAGATCGACGCCATCGCCTCCAAGCGGACGGACTCCAAAACGTCGGGAGACGCGGAGGTGCAGCGAACGATGATGCAGCTGCTCTCCGAGATGGACGGCTTCGAGGAGCGCGGCGACATCTCCATCATCGCCGCCACCAACCGCTTCGACATGCTGGACCGCGCCATCCTCCGCCCCGGCCGCTTCGACCGGCTCATCGAAGTGCCCAAGCCCGACCGCGAGGGGCGGGAGATCATCTTCGAAATTCACACCCGGGGCATGAACGTCGACGACGACGTGGCGTTCGCAGAACTCGCAGAACTCGCGGATGAGGCCTCCGGCGCGGACATCAAGGCCATCTGCACGGAGGCGGGGATGTTCGCCATCCGCGAGGACCGCACCGAGGTCAGGATGACGGACTTCGAGAGCGCGTGGGAGAAGATCCAGCAGTCCGACGAAGAGACCGACGAGGTCTCGAAGACGTTCGCCTGAGAACACGGAACCGTTTTCGCGCCGCGTCCAACCCCACAGCGATGCGAATCCTTATCAACGAAGCCGGGACCACCGACGCCGTGACGTGAGCGTCGCGGCGACGGACCACGGCGGGAGCGCGGCCCATCCGTCGTCACCTCGGGGCACGGGCCGCCTGCTCGCCCCTACCCGAACAGCAGGAAGATGCCGAACGGGACGACGAACAGCAGCAGGAACATGACGCCGAGGACGGCGAGGTAGCTCGCCGCCGTCCCAGCCGCGGTGCGCCACGAGGGATGGTCGTACGCCGAGAGATCGAGGGGCATATTCCCGTCTTCGGCGCCCGTTCCTTAGCGGTTCCGGCTCCGATCAGTCGAGAATATCGCTCACCCGGCGGGGCTCACCGGACAGTGCCGGCGACTCCTCGACGAGCTGTAACACCTCGTGGTCCGTCACCTCGGGGTAGTTCTTCCCCGTCGCATCCTCGATGAGTGACTTCTCCAGCCGGAACTCCGTCCCCTCGTACACCACGTCGACGCCCCGTTGGTCGAAGGAGAGAATCGTCATGGCCGGCGGTAGCGCGGCAGGTGGCAAAAGCCGTGCGTTCGATCGCCCACACGCTCGGCCAGAGTCAGACGTTCGTCTGACGCCCCCGGTGGGATTATGTGGTCGCGTGGCCACAAACCGATATGTCACTGCGGTCCGACCCGCTGGACCGTCTCACCATTCCCGACGGAACCGTCGTCGAGGAACACGACCTCGTGACCGACGGCGACGTCGTCGTCGGCGGGCAGACGACGATCGAGTTCGGGGTCCGTGGCCGGAACGTCATCGCGGGTGAGCGAGTCCGGTTCGGTGGCGGCATCGAGGCCGACGGCGACTGCCGGCTCGACATGTGGTGTGACGTGGCCGGCAACGTCCTCGTCGGCGAGGACGCGTATCTCGGCGAGCGCGTCCACGTCGGCGGGCAGCTGATGGTGTCCGGCGATCTCGACATCGGGGACGACGTCGACATCGAAGAAGGGTTCGAGGCGAACGGCTGGATCGTCATCCGCAACCCCGTCCCCACCGTCGTGTTTCTCTTCATCTACCTCGCACAGCTACTCCGCATCGGGGAAGAAGAGGCCGCCGAGGACGTGTGGAACGAACTGACCGCGACCGAGGAACGGGATCCGTTGCTCGTCCCCCGCTCGGCGCGCATCTCCGACGACGCGTGGCGCGTGTCGACGCCCGCGACCATCGGCGCGGAGTGTCGGCTTCACGGAAATCTGCGCGCAGCCGAACTCGACATCGGCCGCGACACGGAGGTGTTCGGCAGCCTCCGCGCGAAGTCCGACATCTCCATCGCGTCCGGGGCGGTCGTTCACGGCGACGTGACGACCCGCGGAGGGACCGTCAACGTGGCGAGCGGCGTCCACGTCCGCGGCGACGTCTCCTGTGAAAACCTTGAGCTCGACGACGACGCGGAGATCGACGGCGCAATCCGCGCCCGAGACGAGGTCCGCGTCGTTCGGACAGACGCGGACGACGGAGTCGACGACACGCCGGTCCAGACCGAGGGCTCGGAGCTCGAACCGGCCATCGTGCCGGTGGACGACGAGGACGACGACAGCTTGGTAGACGACGGATTCGTCGGTGTGGAACCGGCTATCGTCCAAGTCGAATCCGCCGTCACCGCAGTCGAGAACGGTCACGACGCAGTTGACGATAACGAGGCCGACGACGAGGAGGACCCGGCAGACGATGAAGACGGCGGGGGCGTCCACATCCCCGACGCCGAAGAGGTCGCCGCAGATGGGAACGACGACGAGCCGGACCAGAACGGCCTGGCGGGTGCCATCGCGGAAGCCGAAAGGCGGTAGACCCTTCTATCGCGGGGCGATACCCGGCGTATGCTCTCTGTCGCGCTCGCCGGCAAGCCCAATGCGGGGAAATCTACCTTCTACAAGGCGGCGACGATGGCCGACGTGGAGGTCGGCAACTACCCGTTCACGACGATCGACCCGAACCGCGGCGTCAGCTACGCGCGCACCGACTGCCCCTGTCTCGACCGCGAGGAGCGGTGCGGCAACGAGAACTGCCACGACGGGAAACGGTACGTTCCGGTCGAACTGCTCGACGTGGCCGGGCTCGTGCCCGGCGCCCACGAGGGAAAGGGCCTCGGCAACCAGTTCCTCGACGCGCTGTCGAACGCCGACGTGGTGCTCAACGTCGTCGACGCCTCGGGCGGAACGAACGCCGAGGGAGAACCCGTGGAGGTGGGCGAGTACGACCCCACCCGGGACGTCGAGTTCGTCGAACGCGAGATGGATCTCTGGCTCGCTGACATCCTCGACCGGAACTGGGAGACCGTCGGGCGACAGTCCCGCTCGCCGGAGTTCGACATCGACGACGCGCTGACCGAGGTGCTCACGGGCGTCGGCGGCACCGCGGCCGACGTGGCGCGCGTGCTCCGCCGCGTCGAGTACCCCGACGACCCGTTCCAGTGGAGCGACGAGGACCGCGAGACGCTGGCGGCGGCGTTCCGCGCCGAGACGAAACCCATCGTCGTCGTCGCGAACAAGGCCGACCTCGCGCCGGCCGGGAACGTCGATTCGCTCCGCGAGGCGGCCGACGGTCCGGTCGTCCCCTGTACGGCCGAGGGGGAACTCGCCCTTCGGACGGCCGCCGAGGCGGGCGTCGTCGACTACGACCCGGGCGACCCCGACTTCGATGTCGTCGGCGACGTGTCCGACGAACAGGCGAACGGCCTCGATCGCATCCGCGAAGTCGTGGCCGAGTTCGGCGGCACGGGCGTCCAGGCGGCCATCGACACCGCCGTCTACGACCTGCTCGACCACATCACCGCCTATCCGGTGCAAAACGAGACGCACTGGACGGATGGACAGGAGAACGTGCTCCCGGACGCGTTCCTGCTCCCTCGCGGTTCGACACCGAAGGACCTCGCGTACGCCGTGCACTCCGACATCGGCGACGGCTACCTCCACGCGGTGGACGCGCGGGCGAACCGCCGCGTCGGCGAGGACCACGAGCTCTCCGAAGGCGACGTGGTGAAGATCGTCTCGACGGCGAAATGACCGAGCGACGGCGCGCGACCGTCGGCGCGTTCGTCGCCGCCGCTGCCGTCGGAATCGCACTCGAGCTCACGGTGCTCGGGAGCGGAGGGTTCCCGCTCGGCCTCCGCGCGCTGTTCATCGCCGCCGGCGCTGCCGGCGGGACGTGGCTCGCGTGGGGCGAGGGAGAGTGACCGCTCACTCGGCGTCGGCGCGCAGGTCGGCGAGCGTCTCGTGGATTCCAATGACCAGCGCAGGAACGACGAGCATGAACAGATGTTCCTCGAGCGGGATGCCGGCGAGCACGACGCCCGTCCGGAGCGGGATGGCGAACACGCCCACCTCCAGCGTGTACCAGTCCCAGACGAACGCGAGCGGATACAGAGCGAGGACGGTCCACAGCGCGCGGCGCACGGCGCCAGCGCGGACGAGAAGTGCGAGCGCGAGCGCGCCGAACCCGATTTCCGTCGCGAGATACGTGTACGGCCCGAGGACGCCGATGTCGGGGAGCGGGAGGCCGGCGAGCGGCCGGAACCAGACGGCGACGACGAGCAGCGCGAGGAAGACGTACGCCCCGCGGATGAGCAGTTTCGTCGCGAGCGCGGCGTCGGCGCGGCTCGCCGGAATCGCGACGGCACCGAACGCGAGCGCGGCCAGCGGTGCGGCAGCGGGGAACAGCCCGTCGACGCTGAACACGACGACGAGGACGAACCCGGCGTACAGCAGCGCGTACGCCAGCCGACGGGCGCGACGGCGGCCGAGCACGACGGCGACCGTCCGTTTCGCGATGGAGCGATCGTACTCGTAGTCGGTCGAGTCGTCGATGACCTTCACTCCCGCGAGCGTGACCAGAAACACGACCCCGTAGGAAAGCGGTTCGGCTGCGAGCGCGCCGGCCTGCACGTAGTAGCCGCCGCCGATGGCGAGCGCGATGCCGAACGGGTAGCCGAGCGTCGTCGTCACCGGGTTGGTGTCGAACTGCGGCGCGTGGAGGAAGCCGACCAGCCACATCGGCACGGCGAGCAGCGCGGCCACAGGACCGGCGACGACGCCGAGCGTGCCGGTGACGGCTGCGAATCCGAGCGTCGCGCCAGCGAGCGCGCGGCGGCAGCCGGCCGCCGTCATCGGGTGGTCGTCGTCCTCGCCACGCGCGTAGAAGTCGACGTAGCCGTCCTTGACGTGGGCGGTGTAGACGGCGAAGAAGGCCGCGAGGACGTGACACGCGAGCGGCACGGGCGCGAACGAGCCGGCGAGGACGGCGCCGAAGACGCTCGCCGCCAGCGGCGGCAGCATGAACACCGGGTGGACCTGCGACGCGAGCGCTCCGAGATCCGCCCGGAACCCGTTCGCCCGGCGGGCGAATGCCATACGCTATCATCGGGCGGGCGAGTCAAAAGCGTTCGCCGAGCTGAACCGGCCGAGTGCGGGCTATCGAACCGCAGCGGTCGCCGAACGCATCGCCGCCAGCGCCTCCTTCAGCGTCTCCACGTTCACCGCATAGGAGATGCGCGCGTGTCCGGCGCCGTGCTCACCGAACGCCTCGCCCGGGACGACGACGACGTCGCGGTCGATGACGGCGTCGGCCCACCCGTCCGGAACGCGCGGCATCGCGTAGAAGGCACCCTGCGGGGTGGGCGTGTCGAGCCCCATGTCGTTCAAGCCGTCGAGCAGCACGTCGCGCCGTTCGGCGAACGCTGCGACCATCTCGTCGACCACGTCTTGCGGCCCCGAGAGGGCGGCCTCGGCCGCGTACTGTGCCGGCGCGGAGGCACAGGCCTGCACGTACTGATGGACCCGAAGCATCCGTTCGATGCGGTCCGTCGTGGAGGTGATCCACCCCAGCCGCCACCCCGTCATCGAGTACGTCTTTGAGCAGGCGTTGACGACGGCGACGTTCTCGCCGAACTCGGCCGGCGAGCGGTGTTCCCCCTCGAAGACGATGCGCTCGTACACCTCGTCTGAGATGCAGAGGACGTCGTGTTCGTCGGCGATGCGCGCGAACTCGCGCATGTCCGCGGGAGACTGTACGGCACCGGTCGGGTTCGCCGGTGAGCAGACGACGAACGCGGCGGTGTCGTCGGTGATGGCAGCCTCGACCGCCGCGGGGTCGAGCGTCAGGTCGTCGCGCAGCGCCACCGGCGTCGGCGTCCCGCCGGCGATTCGCGTCAGCGCGTCGTAGGCGACGAAGCCGGGGTCAGGGAAAATCACCTCCTCGCCGGGGTCGACGTGCGCCTCCATCGCGAGGTGGAGCGCCTCGCTCCCGCCCGCGGTGGCGATGACGTCCTCGGGGTCGACGTCGAGGCCGTTGTCGCGTGCGTGTTTATCCGCGATGGCCTCTCGGAGCGAGCGCGTCCCCTTGTTCGACGTGTACGCGTCCGTCTTGCCCGATTCGATGGCGTCGATGGCGCCCTGTCGAGCGTGGTCCGGGGTCGGAAAGTCCGGCTGGCCGAGACCGAGGTTGATGGCGGCCTCGCCGGCGGCCTCGAACACCTCGCGGATACCCGAGATGGAGACCTGCTCGACGCGATCGGAGAAACGTGCCATGTGCGGGGGTGTGCGGCGACCCCGATAACCGTTGTCGTTGCCCCGCATCGCGGTTAAAAAATATTGCCGGTAGCTGTGACGGCCCGTTCGTGATCCACTGCCGGAAAACCGATGACTGCAACCTGACGCACCCAGAACCGGTTCGCAGAGCTGTCCGAGCTTTGGGCGGGCGTTACCGTCACCGGCCCGCGAATAAGTCGCAGTCGGCTACGAGGGGTATGTCCGACCCGCGTTCGAGACTCTCTAGACGGTCGTATCTCGCAGGAGCAGGTGCAAGCGGCGTCGCCGCGCTCGCCGGGTGTACGGGACTCGGCGGCGGCGGAGCCGACTCAATCACCGTCGCGTACATGCCGATCTACCCCGACATGCAGTATTTCGTGATGGAAGAGGAGGGGTACTTCGACGAACTCGGCGTCGAGGTCGAGGGACAGCAGTTCTCCGACGGACCGAGCATCATCCAGGCGTACGCCTCGGGCGACATCGATGTTGCGATGTTCGGCATCGTCCCGGCGATGATCGTTATCGACCGGGGTATCCCGGCGAAGGTCGTCGCGGCGAACATCAAAGAGCCGATGGGGATCCTCGCCCACGAGGAGTTCGCGGCGATGTGGGACCCCGAAGACGCGGCCGGGTCGTTCACACAGTGGGAAGAAAAGACGGGCGACCCGTTCGCCTTCGGCACGTTCCCCGAGGGGTCTGTTCCGGACATCCTGTTGCGCTACTGGCTCATCAGCGAACACGGCCTCGAGCCCGGCGAGGCCGCAGAGGTCATCGGGGCCGGCGGCGCCAACGCCGTCTTCCAGGGGCTCGCCAACGAGGAGTTCGACGGCACCTCAATCATGGAGCCGGTGCCGACGCGAGTTCGAGAGAACGGCCTCCCGTACGAGTTCATCGCCATCTCCGGCGACTTCATGCCCGGACAACCGGCGGCCGTGACGCTGATGAACGACAGCGTGCGGGAGACGGACGCGGCGACCGAATTCGTCCGCCAACACCGGCGCGCAACGCAGTTTATCCAAGCCAACCGCGACACTGCAGCCGAACACGCGAGCACCGTCATCGGCGAGCAGTCGCTCCCGCCCGCGACCGCAAAGCAAGCCATGGACTCCCCGCTCTCGAACTTCATCACGAACCCACACCAGATCGAGAGCGGGACGGAGATCTTCGCGGAGTACGCCGCCGACCTCGGGAAGACTGACGAGCAGCTCTCGATGGAGCAGGTGTTCGACTACGCCATCTACGACGACCTGGAATGAGCATCGAACTCGAGACCGAACTCGGTGGGGAGTTCGAAGGCGACCGCGGGATCCGACGAGTCCTCCTCGGTACCCTCGGGGTCGTCGGCTTCGTCGTCCTGTGGTGGGTCGCGTCGCTGTTCAACCCGCCGTACGTGCTCCCTGCGCCCGATGCCGTGGCGGAGACGTTCGTCGGCGAACTGCAGTCGGGCGCGATGACGACGGCGCTCGTCCAGAGCGTCACCCACTGGCTCCCCGGAACAATCGTCGGCACGACGCTCGGCGTCGCGCTCGGCGTCACGTTGGCCTGGAGCGACCTGGCCGACGACGTGGCCGCGCCGCTCGTGCGCGTGCTCCGACCGGTGCCGCCCCTCGCGCTCATCGGCTTCGCGATCGCGTGGATCGGCATCAACGACGGCGGTGCGGCGTTCATCATCGCAGCGGGTGCGTTCTGGATCAACTACTACGCTGCGTACGGCGGAGTCGATTCAGTCTCTGCTGAGTTCCTCGACGTGGGGCGCTCGCTGGGCGTCACCTCCGATTTCGGGCTCGTCAGGAAGGTGGTCCTGCCGGCCGCGTCACCCGAGATCATCACCGGGGTTCGGACGGGCATCGGCCGCTGCTGGATGCTCATCATCGCGGCGGAGATATTCGGCGTTCCCGGCATCGGGCGGAAGATACTCACCGCGTCGAACAACCTCGCCGTCGACGTCGTCATCGCGTACATCCTGCTGATGAGTCTCGTCTACCTCGTGCTCGACACGGGCGTCGAGGCGGTCCAGAACCGGGTGTTGGCGTGGCGATGAGACAGCGAGTGACCGTCGCTGGCGTCTCGAAGACGTACGAGGGCGACGCCGGACCGGTTCGCGCACTCGACGACGTGACGTTCGACGTCGCGGACGGGGAGTTCGTCTGTATCGTCGGTCCCTCCGGCTGCGGGAAGACGACGCTGTTTCGCATCATCGGCGGGCTGGAACGGGCGACGAGCGGCGACGTGCTGCTCTCGGGCGAGCCGGTGACGGGGCCGTCTCCCGATCTCGGTATCGTGTTCCAGGAGTACCACCTGTTCCCGTGGCGGACCGTCCGCGGCAACGTCTCGTTCGGGCTCGAACAGCTCGGCATGGCCGCGGGCGAGCGTCGCGACCGGGTCGACGAGATGCTCGATCTCGTCGGACTCGACGGGAGCGGCGACAGCTACCCCTCGCGGCTCTCTGGGGGGATGAAACAGCGGGTCGCAATCGCCCGCGCACTCGCCGTCGACCCCGAACTGCTGCTCATGGACGAACCGTTCGGGAGCGTTGACGCCCAGACTCGCGCCATGCTCCACCGGGAGCTGCTCGACGTGTGGGGGGAGACGGAAAAAACCGTGCTGTTCGTCACCCACGACGTCGAAGAAGCCGTGAAGCTCGCGGACCGCATCGTCGTGATGACGCCCGGCCCGGGGAGCGTGCGCGAGATCGTTGACATCGATCTCGACCGGCCGCGCTCGCGGACGGACGAGGCGTTCGCCGCCTACCAGGAGCAGGTACTCGGCCTCATCCGGGAGTAACCGGCCGGCTCACTCCACTTCCGACGCCAGCCGGTCGAGGTGGCTTCGGAGCAGGCGAAGCGTCGCGTCGGCGTCCGCGTACCCCTGTTCGTACTCGTCGTACGCGCGCTCGGCGTCCTCGAGGAACGTCGCGACGGCGCGTTCGAGGTCGTCGTCGCTCATTGGAATCCCTTGATCGGCGTCGCCTCGGTCGAGTCGTCCCCGCCGCCCTGCACCTGTTCGGCGAGCCGTTCGCGCGCCTCCCGTATCTCTTCGGCCCGGTCGACGAGTTCGCCCGTGTCTACCTCGATGTCCACCAGCGGCTCGATACCGTGTTTCAACAACACGCGCGCCGACTCCGGGTCGGGAAACTGCGCTTCCGTCTCCGCGATGAGCCCGACGCCGTCGACGCCCCGCTCGTTGGTCGCGTGGATGAGCGCGCCCGTCGGCCCGGAGACGAGGCCGCCCTCCGTCGGCGGCTCGACGCCCGCAGCTTCGAGCCGCGCGGCCCCGTCGCCCGTACCGATGCCGTAGAGGTTCGGCACCCCGTTTTTCTCGCCGGGGAGCCCCGAGAGATACACCGGGAAGACGCCCTCGCTTTCGAGCCACGAGACGACGCAGTCGGTGAACGAGGACGCGCGCGTCGGGGACACCGGCACGTCAGACTGTAAGACGAGCAGGTCGTGCGTCTCGTCGGCGTAGACGCGCACGGGCGGCATCGTCTCCGCCGAACCAGGGTGGTACACCGCGACGCTCGGCAGCCCGTCACAGAAGCAGGAGCCGACCCACGCCATGTCGAACTGCTCGACGAGGTGGTCGGCGGCGATCTTCCCGACGAGCCCCGCGCCGGGAAGCCCCTCGACGAGAGTGGGGTCGGTCATCTCGAACGGCGTGTGGATGTCGACGTTGGCCATACCCGAACGTACGACGGAGGCGACATAAACGCCCGCCCGGTCGTGTACCGGTCGCTCCGACTCCCTCGTCTGACCGCCGCGAACCCGAAACCACAAGCGCGCGCGTACCCCGCGTCCGGTATGGACGACCCGCTCGCGCGCTACGAGCCGATACTCGACGACTACGAGGCGTTCCGGGCGGCCTGCGAGCGTCCGCTCCCGCAGGTCGTCCGCGTGAACACGATCAAGGCGACCGTCGTGCGGGCGGAGCGCGCACTGAAGGAGGCCGGCGTCGGCTACGAGCCCGTCGGCTGGAACGACGAACTGCTCGCGGTCGACACCGACAAGCCGGGGAACACGTGGCCGTACGTCCACGGCTGGCTCTACGGGCAAGAGGAGGTGTCCGCCGTGCCGGCCGTCGTCTGCGATCCCGACCCGGGTGACCGGGTGTTCGACCCCTGTGCCGCGCCGGGGTCGAAGACGACCCACCTCGCCGCGCTGATGGACGACGAGGGACTGCTCGTCGCGAACGACTCGAACCTCGGGCGGCTCTCCGCGCTGCGGTCGAACGCCGAGCGGTGCGGGCTGACGAACGTCGCCGTCACGAAGTCGGACGCACGGAACTTCTCGCTCGCGCCGTTCGGCGGAGAGGGGTTCGACCGCGCCGTCGTCGACGTCCCCTGTTCGTGTGAGGGGACGATCCGGAAGAACCCGGACGCGCTCGACGAGTGGTCACTCGACCACGTCGACGGCGTCGCCGGCATCCAGAAGGGGATTCTCTCGCGAGCGATCGAGGTGACGAGGCCCGGCGGCACCGTCGTCTACTCGACGTGTACGTTCGCGCCCGAGGAGAACGAGGCCGTCGTCGACCACGCGCTCGCCGAACACGACGTCGAACTCGTCGAGTACGACCTCCCACTGTCGACCAGGGCGGGCCTCACGTCGTGGGACGGGGAGACGTACAACGCCTCGCTCAACCGCGCGAAGCGCATCTATCCCCACCTGAACGACACGGGGGGCTTCTTCTGTGCGAAGCTGGAGGTGGCCGCGTGAGAGAGAACGACGGCCAGCAGTTCGGGCGACTGCCGGCGACCGACGACGACCGGGAGGTCGAAGGGCGCCCGTCGCGGGCCGCCGTCGTCGACTTCTGGCAGGACCGCTACGGGATTCCGACGGCGACGTGGGACGACTACACGTTCTGGGAGCGTGGTGCTGGGAAGCTCTGGGCGTTCCGCGGCGACGTGCCGTCGCCCGCCCGGATACAGGGGCTCGGAATGGCCGTGTTGCGCACGGGTGGCGAGCACTGGAAGCCGACGACGAACGCCGTCCAGCGGTTCGGCGGGCTCGCGACCGACTGTGTCATCGAGCTCAACGACGCGGAGGCGCGTGCGTTCCTCGCCGGCCGCGACCAAGAGCTCCCGCGGTGGAACGGCGATTGGGGGTACCTCATCGCGAGCCACGAACTCGCCGGCGAGTCGGAGCCCATCGGCGTGGGACTCTACCTCCACGGCGAGCTCCGCTCGCAGGTGCCGAAGGGTCGCCAGCGGGAGCTGTAGAGCGCGAACCAGAAACGGCCCCGAACGGTACGCTGATACGCGGCCCGTCCCCAGCGGGCGCATGGACCGCACGTTCCTCGCGGTGAGCCTCGCGACGGCCGTGCTCCTCGTCGCGGGGGTCGGTGCGGGCGTCTTCCTCGGGGGGAGCGGTCTCTTCGACCGGCAGCCCCGCGTCGACGCGACCGTGACGAACTTCACGAGCGACCCCGCAGTCTGCGTCGACGACCCGAACACGATCCCGGACGTCGACATCGGCAACACGACACGCGGCTCCTTTCTCATCGTCCGGACGAACGTGACCGTCGCGGGACCGGACGTCGAAATTACGGACGCGACGCTTTCGGAGACGGGACTCGCGAACTACACGCTGACGTACGAGACGACGGCCGGTGACGGTGACGCGTGTCCGGACGGAGAGCGCGCGGTCGTCCGGACGCAGACCGTGTTCCAACTCCCGCATCCCGGCGGCGAGCCGTTCGGCGTGACCGTCCTGCTCGACGACGAGCGGCTGTTCCGGCTCCGCAACACGCCGGAGGGGTTCGAGGTGCGGAACGCGACCGCCTAGTCGTTCGCGCCGTCATCCGTCGTCGGTGCCTTCTCCCTGACACGTCCTCCGCTGAGCCCGTCCCACTCGACGCGGTAGCCGAGCCGCGACAGCACCGCGCTCGCGTCGTCGATTTCGTACTCGCCGAGGATCGTCTCAACCTCGTCGAGCGCCATCCCGGCCTCGATGCGCTCCCGGAGCGTCTCGAGCACCGACGGCCGGACCAGCGTGCGGCCGACCAGCTCGTGGTCGGGGAACCGCTTGTTCTCTATCGCGCCCTCGCCCACCCCGTGCTCGGCCGCGAGCGTCGCGAGCGTCACGGCGTCGGCGTCCGGGACGAGCGTCTCGGGGAGCGCGGCCGCGGCGTCGGCGACGAGATCGGTCTCGTAGGCGCGCAGCGCGTCGACGACGTCCTTCACGCGGACGGAATCCCTGTACGGGATGGCTCCGTCGGTGAGTCGGTCGACCTCCTCGCCGACGCCCAGCGACTCGTCAACCGCGACGAGGAACTCGACGTCCTCGAGGTCGCCGAACCGGGTGAGCTTCTTTTCGACGTACTCCGGCGTCCAGAAGCCCATGATCTCGAAGAACACCCGAAAGTCGAGCCCCGTATCCCTGCCGCCCGGCGCGTAGTCGAACGCGAAATCGGGGATGACGACGTGCTCGCCGGCGGCGAGCGGTTCCGGTTCGCGAACGAGCCGCCAGTCGAGGTCGAGCGAGCGGAACCGCGCGGCGAAGTCGGCCTCGACGCCGGAGTCGAACGTCATCTCGGTCACCGGCTCGGTCCCCGGGACGGAGACGTCGCCGTCGTCGAGCCGGAGGGTGCGTTCGGTGCCCCGGTCGTCGATGGTCGCCTCGAGCGACCACTCCGGCGCCGTCGCGACCGTCCGGAGCAGGCGCGCGAACCGGGTGCCGTAGCGGCGCGACCGGCGGAACAGCGAGTCCGGTCCGGTGACGACGACCTCCCGACCCGCGTCTGTCCGGCGGATCTCGTACAGCAGGCGGAGCCGCTTCACCGCGGAGACGAGCTCCTTCGGCTCTGACGAACGAATCCGCACCTCGGTCGCGTCGAACAGTGCCGTCGCCGCGAGCGAGAGGTCGTACTGCGCACAGAGGTCGGCCGCGTCCCACCGGGCGTCGAACGTGGCGAGGACCTGGTTCTCCTCGCGGTCGGCGTACAGCGACCGTTCGAGGTCCTCGACAGGAACGCGGAGCCGGCCTGCGGCCCGGTCGAGCGCCGCCTCGCGGTCAGCCTCGGTGACGACTCCGCCGACCGCCTCGGTCGCCTCGAAGACGACCCGACGGGTCCGCTCGGGGTCGAGCGGCGCGCGCGTCTCGAACGTCGCCTCTCGCTCGAGCAGCTTCGCGAAGCCGCGGACGAGCTTGAAATCCGTGGTCTCGCGTTCGAGCTCGCCGAGCGCCGTATCGAGGGCGCCGCGCCGCTCGTCGACGTGGCCCCGGTACGTTGCGAGGACGCGCGCCGCGAGTTCCCGGGCGTCCTCGTCGTCGCCGACGAACTGCGGGTGGTAGCCGCCGCCGGCTCGCGAGACGCGGAGGAGATCTTTCGTCAGCATCTCAGCGCCTCCGCGCGGCGACGCGCTCCTCGGCCGTCTCCTCGGTGACGAGCTCGTACAGCGTCGCGCGGCCGCCGTCCTCCTTCGGTCGGAGCACCCGCCCGAGCCGCTGGGTGAACTCGCGTTCGCTCCCCGACCCCGCGAGCACGACCGCGACGTTCGCGTCCGGCACGTCCACCCCCTCGTCGAGCACGTTCGCGGTGACGACCCGCGAGTAGGTGCCGTCGCGGAAGCGGTCGAGCGTCTCGCGGCGTTCGGCCGATCCGGTCTCGTTCGTGATGGCCGGGAGGAGGAACCGCTCGGAGAGCCGGTAGACGAGGTCGGTGTAGGCGGTGAAGACGATGACGCGGTCGGCGGCGTGGCGGTCGAGCAGGTCCGCGAGCGCCTCGACCTTCGCGTCGGCGTTGGCCGTCACCTCGCGAGCGCGCTGTTTCGCGAGCAGCGCCGTCCGCGCCTCGGGATCGTTGCCGGAGCGCATCACGAGCTTCCGGTAATCCGAGCCGGAGGTGAGCTGGATGTCCGAGGAGCGCAGGTAGTCGGTGAACGTGCCCTGCGCCTCCTCGTAGCGTTCGCGCTCTGCGTCGGTGAGCTCGACCTCGATGCGCCGGATGTCGTACGGCGCGAGGTGGTCGCCGGCGAGGTCGTCGGCGTCCAGCTCGTACACCTTCGGGCCGACGAGCTCCGCGATGACCTCGTGGGCGCCGTCCGGGCGCTCGAACGTGGCCGTGAGTCCCAGCCGCGCGGGCGCGGCGAACAGCCGGCCGATGTCGCGGTACCCCTCGCCGCCGAGGTGGTGGACCTCGTCGCAGACGAGCAGGCCGAACCGGTCGCCGAGCTCGTTGGCGCGGAGATACGCGGAGTCGTACGTCGCCACGGTGAGCGGCTCGACGCGCTGTTCGCCGCCGCCGAGCTGGCCGACCGGAACGCCGAACTCGGCCGTCAGCTCGTCGCGCCACTGGTTGAGCAGGTCGATGGTCGGGACGACGACGAGCGTCGGCGTCGCGAGCCGCTCCATCGCGCCGATGGCGACGACGGTCTTCCCGCTCCCGGTCGGGAGTTCGACGACCCCCCTGCGGTCGGCCTCGTCCCAGGCGTCGAGCGCCGCGCGCTGGTAGTCGCGAAGCTCGTACGTCGACGAGAGGGGTGGGAGCTCTGGAAGCGACAGCACGCGGTCGTCCACGTCGACGTCGAGCGGTCGGAGCGCGTCGCGCACCGCGGCGTATCGGAACGCGGGCACCCGGCCGGACTCCGAGCGAGGGTCGCGTTCGACGCCGGGCAGGGGGACACCGGGATCGCCGTCGACCCTGACGGTCCCCTCCTCGAACGACAGGACGACTGCCATTAGCTCCGTTCCGCCGCCGGCCGTTGTATGTCCTTCGGGGAAGCGGCGCGGAGCCGTAGCCGGCGACTTTCTACACGCTTATACGGCCGGCAACCCACTCACGTGATATGAGCGAAGAGCAGGCCGCCGAGGCCGAAGCGCCCGACGGGCGCGACGACGAGGCGGCGTCGGCAGCGTCGGCGGAGTCGGACCGGTCGGCCGGGGAGGCGGCAGAGCACGCGCCGGACGCCGACCTCGTCGACCGGGTGGCCGAGGCTGCCCCCGAGGAGACGGCCCGAGAAATCGCCGCGCTCCGCGAGCGCGTCGAGTCGCTGGAGGCGGACCTCGACGAGGAGCGCGAGCGGGCCGACGAGCTCGAATCGAAGCTGAAGCGCAAGCAAGCGGACTTCAAGAACTTCAAGAAGCGCCAGGAGCGGAAGACCGAGGAGGCGCGCCAGCGCGCAACAGAGGACCTCGTCGAGCGGCTGCTCGAGGTACGGGACAACCTCGTCCGCGCGGTCGAACAGGACGAGGACGTCGAGGTTCGCGACGGCGTGGAGACGACGCTTCGGGTGTTCGATGGGGTCCTCGACGAGGAGAACGTCGAGCCCATCGAGCCCGAGACTGGGACGGAGCTCGATCCGGTCCGCCACGAGGTGTTGATGCGCGTCGAGAGCGACGCCGAACCGGGCACTGTCGCCGACCTCCACCGCCCCGGCTACGAGATGGCGGGCAAGGTGTTGCGGCCGGCGCAGGTCACCGTCGCCGAAGGCGGGGAGTAGCCGACTGCCACGGCCGCCCCGAGGAACACGAATAGCGGTTCGATTTATACGTGACGGTCGTCCGAACAGCTCGACGAGGAAACCGCAACACGTGAACGGTATCGTTCGAAGCGTGTGTCGGTCCATCACGCAACTTTTAATCGGTTTTGACCGGTAGAGGGAGGTAAGATGGCGAGCAACAAGATTCTCGGTATCGACCTCGGTACCACCAACTCCGCGTTCGCAGTGATGGAGGGGGGCGACCCCGAGATCATCGTGAACGGTGAGGGCGACCGGACGACACCCTCGATCGTCGCCTTTACCGACGACGGCGAGCGACTCGTCGGGAAGCCGGCGAAGAACCAGGCGGTCCAGAATCCGGAGCGCACGATCGCGTCCATCAAGCGCCATATGGGCGAGGAGGACTACACCGTCGACATCGAGGGCGAGGAGTACACGCCGGAGCAGATATCGGCGATGATCCTCCAGAAGATCAAACGAGACGCGGAGGAGTATCTCGGCGACGACGTCGAGAAGGCGGTCATCACCGTCCCGGCGTACTTCAACGACAAGCAGCGCCAGGCGACGAAAGACGCCGGCGAGATCGCCGGCTTCGAGGTCGAGCGCATCGTCAACGAGCCGACCGCCGCGTCGATGGCGTACGGCCTCGACGACGAGACCGACCAGACCGTCCTCGTCTACGACCTCGGGGGCGGCACGTTCGACGTCTCCATCCTCGACCTCGGCGGGGGCGTCTACGAGGTCGTCGCGACGAACGGGGACAACGACCTCGGCGGCGACGACTGGGACGAGGCGATCATCGACTACCTCGCCGACGAGTTCGAGGCCGAACACGGCATCGACCTCCGCGAGGACCGACAGGCGCTTCAGCGGCTCACGGAGGCCGCCGAGGAGGCGAAGATCGAGCTGTCGAACCGCAAGGAGACGACCGTCACGCTCCCCTTCATCGCCGCGGACGATTCCGGGCCGAAGGACTTAGAAGAGAAGATCAGCCGCGCGAAGTTCGAGTCGATCACGAGCGACCTGCTCGAGCGCACCGTCGAGCCGACGGAGCAGGCGCTCTCGGATGCCGGCTACTCGAAGGGTGACATCGACGAGGTCATCCTCGTCGGCGGCTCCACCCGGATGCCGCAGGTCCAGGAGAAGGTTGAGGAAATGACCGGCCAGTCGCCGAAGAAGAACGTCAACCCGGACGAAGCAGTCGCGCTCGGCGCGGCGATCCAGGGTGGCGTCCTCTCGGGTGACGTCGACGACATCGTCCTGCTCGACGTGACGCCGCTGTCGCTCGGCATCGAGGTGAAGGGCGGGCTGTTCGAGCGGCTCATCGACAAGAACACCACCATCCCGACGGAGGAGTCGAAGGTGTTCACCACGGCCGCGGACAACCAGACGCAGGTGCAGGTCCGCGTCTTCCAGGGCGAACGCGAGATCGCGAACGAGAACGAGCTGCTCGGCGAGTTCCAGCTCACCGGCATCCCGCCGGCCCCGGCCGGCACGCCGCAGATCGAGGTGACGTTCAACATCGACGAGAACGGCATCGTCAACGTCGAAGCCGAGGACAAAGGCTCCGGCAACAAGGAGAACATCACCATCGAGGGCGGCGCCGGCCTCTCCGACGAGGAAATCGAGCAGATGCAGGAGGAGGCCGAACAGCACGCCGAGGAAGACGAGAAGCGCCGCGAGTTCGTCGAGGCCCGCAACGAGGCCGAAAGTGCGGTCCAGCGCGCGGAGACCCTGCTCGACGAGAACGAAGAGCAGGTCGACGACGAGCTTCGCGAGGATATCGACGCCGAGATCGAGCGCGTCGAGGAGGCGCTCGAGGAGTACGAGGAGGTCGACAGCGACGAGCTGGAGACGGCCTCCGAGGCGCTCACCTCCGCGACGGAGAGCCTGACCGAGGCGCTTCAGGAGATCGGCAAGCAGATGTACCAGCAGCAGGCCGAACAGCAGGCCGCCGGCGGCGCCGGAATGGGTGGCATGGGCGGAGCCGGTCCGGGCGGTGCTGGCCCCGAGGGCGGCGACGACGAGGAGTACGTCGACGCCGACTTCGAGGACGTGGACGAGGACGACGAGGAGTAAGTCCTCGTCTGCCCGTGAGAGCGTAGCTCTCACGAACGTTCAGGAAGACGACGAGGAGGAGTCTTCCTGAGCCTGCAGGACGTAGTCCTGCAACGTGGACGAGGACGACGAGGAGTAAGTCCTCGTCTGCCTGGGAGACGAGTAACGGCCGCCCACGACGGAAGCTGCGTTTTCAACGCCCGCGCGCCGCGAGTCCCTACTCCGCCTCGTGGAGCTTCTCGCCGCGGTGGAGTCGCGTCGCGATGGAGAACGTCTGTTCGTTGGAGCGACGCGTCGGGAAGTGGGCGGCCATGTAGCGAGCCGGTGCGACGAGCGTGAGCCGCTGTTCAGCCTCGGGAGCGCCCCGTTCCCGCAGCGAATCAAATCGCTCGAACCCCCACGTCACGTTCTGCACGGTGTGGAAGTCGGCGTCTTCACGGAGCAGTCCCCGGCCCATGACGCGCTTCAGATCGTCGGGGTCGCCGCCGGCGACGAAGTGCTCCGCGACGAGCGTCGCCGCGCGGTTCACCTGTCCCTGTTCGTCGAAGCAAGCGAGTAGTTCTTCGCGGATTTCGGCCGGGTCGCGGTCGGAGTCGTCGGGCGAGGGAGTCGGGGCGCGGGGGCTGTTGAGGAAGCGGTCGAGGTAGACGGAGATCGCGGCGTCGAAGCAGCCGCGGTAGAGCGCGTCCGTCGTCGTCCGCTTCGTCGCCTCGTAGACGGCGTTCGCGTACGAGAACGTGTGGTGAACGGTGTCCCAGTCGTCGAACTCGTTGTTCGTCGCGAACCACGCGACTCGACGGGTCGCCGCGCGGACGACGGCGTCCGCGAGCTCGGTCCGGGTCGCACCCTCGCGGATAGCGCCGGTGAGGGCAGCGACGATGGCCTCGGGGTCGTCGCCGAGTAGGGTGTCGAGGAAGTCGTCCGGCTCGGTCCACGTCCGGCCCTCGCCCGCTTGCACGCAGTCGTCGAGCCGGTCGTGCGCGTCGAAGCAGAGTTCGGCCACGTCCACCGGGTCGCGCCACGAGGAGAGCTCTTCCGCCCGGGTCGCGCCGGTGAGCTGGTCGACCGTCGAGGCGAGCACCTTCGCCGCGTTCGAGTCCTCGTCGGCACCGGTTCCCTCCCACCCGATGTGGTCCAGCGTCGCGAACGCGGTGTTGAGGAAGTCGACGGTGTGGCCGCCGTTGAGATACAGCGAGTCGGTGGCGGCAGTGAAGACGATGTCGGCGACCTCGGTCGGGTCGAGCGCGGCGACGGCCGTGAGCAGACACCGTTCGGCGCCGTCGGCGTCGCGCACCTCGACGCTGTCGCGGAACCAGGACATGAGTCGCGACTTCGAGAGGTCGCGGTTGTCGAAGGCGTACTGCTGGAACCGCGGCGGCTCGCCGGCACAGTCGTCGGCCACCTCCCGGACCCCGAGAAACATGGCTCGGCGCTTGTCGCGGCCGCCGACCTGCGAGTAGAGGTTCGCCGTACAGCCGAGCGTGGTCAGCCCGCGGCCCCAGCCGGCCGCGCGGTACTTCGTTCCGAAGTTCACCGCCGTCTCGACCGGCGTGTGGAACCCATCGCCGGCACCGTCTTCTCGCGGGCTTCGCCCGCTCGAACGGTCCGTGGAGTGGTTCGAAAATTCCCGTCGGGAATTTTCGTCATCATGAGAGACGGCGTCGCCGTCTCGCGAACGACTCCGCTCCACGCTGTCTAACCCGATAGCCGCCTTCGCCATCACGAGCGAGATGTTCTCGTGGAGGCCGTCCGCGAGCCGGTTTCGCCAGTGAACGCTTTCGGACACGTCGCGCGGCGGGTCCGGGTCGAGATACACCTGCGCCCCGTCGCCGGTCTCGCGGACGTCGACGGGGAACGTCTGCACGTCGTCCGCCCACGGGTCGAACGTGTCGCCCGCTTCGAGTTCGAAGCGCGCGTGGTGCCAGTGGCAGGTCAACACGCCGTCCTCGACGGTGCCCCGTGTCAGCGGGAATCCCATGTGCGGACAGCGGTTGTCGACGGCGTACACTTCGCCCTCGTGGTGGAACAGCGCAATCGCCTGCCCGTCTACCTGCACGACGGCGTGGCCGCGCTCGGCCACCTCGTCGAGGTCGGCGACGGGGACCATGGCATCCGTGTCGGTCGCCATACGCGTTGACACGACACACGCCCACTTGAGCGCTCGCTGAACTCGTGTTTTGTACGCTCGCTGAAGAGTTCCGGCGGCGTCGACGGTGAGCAGGAGCGCCGGGTCGTCGTGCGAGTCGACCCGTTCCTTTCAAACGTCTCCGCGGTTTACCCGTGTCTAACGAATGAGCGAGGACTTCTACGACGTGCTCGGGGTCTCGCGGGACGCCGACGAGGACGAAATCAAGGAGGCGTACCGCCAGAAGGCCCGCGAGTACCATCCCGACGTCTCGGACGACCCCGACGCAGAGGAGAAGTTCAAGAAGGCGAAGAAGGCGAAGGAGGTGTTAACCGACGACGAGAAGCGCCGGATGTACGACCAGATGGGTCACGAGCGGTTCGAACAGGCCGAGAAGCACGGTGCGACCGGTGGCGGCGCCGGCGGTATGGGCGGCCAGGGGAACCCGTTCGGCGGCGCCGGCGGGATGGGCGGGATGAACGACATCTTCGAGCAGTTCTTCGGCGGCGGCAGCGGCGGCGGTGGCCGGAGCGGCCCCCGGCAGGGGCAGGACCTCCGCACGCGGATGAGCGTCTCGCTGGAGGCGGCCTACGAGGGCATCACCCGCGAGGTAACGGTCACCCGGCCGGAGCGGTGTCCCGACTGCGACGGCGCGGGTCACCCGCCGGAGGCCGACGCGGAGACCTGTCCGGAGTGTGGCGGCCAGGGACAGACGACGCGCGTCCAGCAGACGCCGCTCGGTCGCGTCCAGCAGACGCAGACCTGTCGGCGCTGCGAGGGCGAGGGGACGCTCTACTCCGAGCAGTGTTCGACCTGCGGCGGCGACGGGCAGGTTCAGCGCGAGGCGACGCTGCAGGTCGACGTGCCGGCCGGCATCCGCGACGGGCAGAGCCTCCGGATGAACGGCGAGGGCGCACCCGGCGAGAACGGCGGACGGAACGGCGATCTGCTCATCGAGGTGCGCGTCGAACCGCACCCGGACTTCGAGCGAGACGGCGACGACCTCCACTACGACGCGGCAGTCTCCTTCCCGCAGGCCGTCTTCGGCGACACGATCGAGGTGCCGACGCTCGACGGCCCCGTCGAGATGGATCTCGACCCCGGCACGCAGTCGGGCGAGACGTTCCGACTGCGGGGGAAGGGGATGCCCCACCTCCGCGGCCGCGGTCACGGCGACCTCTACGTCACCGTGCAGGTCGTGACGCCGACGGAGCTCAACGAGGAGCAGCGCGAGGCGCTGGAGGCGTTCGCCGAGGCCGGCGGCGAGGAGGTCGACGTCGACGAAGGGTTCTTCGAGAAGATCAAGAACAGCTTCTGAGCCGGCGCCGGATCGCACCACGTCACGAACGGTTCGTGCGAATCTGGTAGCACGCCGACGGCAGAAATCGGTAGACGTCGGTCGAGTCTCCGGAACTGAGACGCGACTGCGTATTATATGCTCGTTCCCCGCGTCTCTACAGTCGTAGGTGAGAGAAATGGCAATCAACAACTCGACCAACGTGTTCGAAAGCCGCCTCGGCGGCGTGACTGTACGGGGCCGTGCCCACGGCCTCTCGGCGTGGTTCGTACTCGCGCTCCGGCTGATGATGGGCATCGCGTTCCTGAACGCGGGGCTGTCGAAGCTGCTGGCTGCCGAGCCGTTCAGCGCGGCGGGCTACCTGCAGTTCGGCGTGAACCCCGCGAGCCCGCTGGTCGGGCTGTTCACGTGGATGGGTACGACCCCGTGGTTCGTCTCGATCGTCGACGTCGCCGTCCCGTTCGGACAGGTCGCCATCGGCCTCGGCCTCATCGTCGGTCTGCTGACCCGCCTCGCGGCGTTCTTCGGCGCCACGATGATGTTCTTGTTCTACTTCGGGAACTGGAGCGTCGAACACGGGCTCATCAACGGTGACTTCGCGTATCTGCTCGTGTTCCTCGCGGTCGCGGCGTTCGGCGCCGGCCGCATCCTCGGGTTGGACGCGCTGGTCGAGCGGTACGAGATCGACGGCACGCCCCTCGTGGAGAAGTACCCGGTCCTCGATTACGTCCTGGGCTGAACCCTCAGCTGTGATTTTTTATCCGTTCGAACGACGGAGGATCCGTTTTCCGGTGGCGGCTCCTCGTGACTGCGCTTTCGACGACGAACCCGGACTCCTTTTCGCGCCAAGAGTCGTACCGCACCCATGTCCGAGTCACGGTTCGCAACGCTGACTGACCTGCTCTCTCGCGAGCGGCGGAGCCCCGACCCGGCGCTCGTCCACGCGCCCACGGGCCGCCGATACGACTATCGCCGCGCGCTGACGAGCGCCTGGAAGGTCGCGCTGTTCCTCCGCAACGAAGGGGTTCGGGGCGGGATGCGCGTCGCCGTCGCGGACGACGACGCCCCCGAGGCCGTACTCTCCGTGCTCGGGGCGGGGTTGTTGGGGGCGACCGTCTCGTTTGCTCCCGACTGTCTCGACGGCCTGAAAGCACTCGTCGCGCCGACCGTCCGACTCGGCGAGTTCGACGCCGACCCGGGGACGCGGCTTGTCGGCTACGGATCGGAGCCCGCGGACCCGTCCGTCGCCTACTTCGAGCGCGACGTGTGGAGCGAGAACCCGACGCTCCCGCCGGACCGGCCCGCGCCGGACGACCCGCTGTTGGCCGCTGACGGCGCGACGTACGGCCACGCCTACCTTCTCCGCGCCGCGACGGGCGTGGCCGACATCCACGAGTTCACGACGGGGACAGAGGTCGTCGTCCGGGCTCGACTCGCGCATCCTGGCGTCCTCGTTGCGGGCGTGCTCGCGCCGCTCGTCGCCGGCGCCGTCTCCGTCGTGCCGGATAGGGAGACCGTCGGCGACGTCGCCGTCGGTGACGGCCCCGAGCCGGTGGTAGTCGACCCCGACACGCTGTCGTAGCTGCGAAGCTTTTTGTCCCCCGTTGCCGAGCCTCCGCCGTGCGCGACCGCCTCGCTGCCCTGGATTTCTACTACGGTTGGATCGTCGTCGCCGCCTGCTTTCTCGCCGCCGGCTGCCTGTTCGGGATGACTTACTCCTTCAGCGTGTTCTTCGACGCGCTGCGCGAGGAGTTCACCGTCGCGCCGGCCCGCGTCTCGCTCGTCTTCGGCGTCCAGACCGCGGCCATCTACGTCGGCGGCGCCGGGCTGGGCCGAGTGCTCGACCGCGTCGGCCCCCGAAAGCTGCTCGCCAGCGGCGCGTTGCTGCTCGCCGCTGGCATGCTCGTCGCCGCACGCGCGGACTCCTACGCGCTCCTCGTCGCCGGCTACGGGCTCACGACCGGCCTGGGAATGGGCTGCTGTTACGTCGTCGCGTACGCGACCGTTCCCTCGTGGTTCGGCCGCAGGCGCGGCTTCGCGAACGGCATCGCCGCGGCCGGGCTGGGTGCCGGTCTGCTCGTCGTCGTTCCAGCGGCGTCGTGGCTGCTCGGCGAACTTGGTTGGCGCGGCGCGTTCGACGCGCTCGCAGTCGGACTGTTCGCCGTGTTGGCAGTCGCGACGGCGGTGCTCGCGGCGCGGCCGGAGGACGTCGGTGCCGACCTCTCGGTGGAGTTTCCCGACGGGCGCGGCGACGACGAGGCGGACGGCGACGGCTCCGTCCGGGCGACGGTGCTGTCGCTGCCGTTCCTCTTCGTCGTGCTCGGGTGGGCGAGCGTGTACGCGACGCTGTACGTGCTCGTGAACCACCTCGTTCCCTTCGCTGCCGAGCAGGGTATCAGGTGGGCCGGCGTGACCGCCATCTCGGCGCTCGGCGTCGCGACGAGCGCGGCACGGCTCGCCATCGGCTACGTCTCCGACCGCACCGGACGCGTGCGCGTCTTCGTCGCCTGCTCGGTGCTGATGGGACTGTGTCTGCTCGCGCTCCCGTTCGCCCGCGGTCCCGCCGCGATACTCGCCGTCGCGGTCGTCTTCGGGGTCGGCTACGGCGGCAACGGCGCCCTGCTGTCGCCGCTCGTCGCCGACCTGTTCGGCCTCGACGACATCGGCACGCTGTACGGCATCGCCTCTGTCGCGTTCGCGCTCGCCGGCCTCTCTGCACCCCCACTCGCGACCGCCGCGTTCGAGTCGCTCGGCGAGTACACGCTCGTCTTCCTCGTCACGGGCGTCGTCGGCCTGCTCGGCGCGGGGTTCGTCGCCGCGGCCGGACGGACGGCGCCGGCGCGATAACCACCGCGGTCAGCGCGCGTCCCCGAGGTCGTCGAGCGCACCCGGGTTCTCGATAGAGGACATGTCGCCGAGGTCCTCGTCGGTGTATGTCGCCTCGACGGCGCGGCGGATGATCTTCCCGGACTGCGTCTTCGGGAACTCGTCGACGAACAACACCTCGCGGGGCCGGAACGGCTTACCGAGCTCTTCGCCGACGACGTCGCGGACCTCCTCGCGCAGCGCGTCCGTCTCCTCGACGCCCTCCTCGACGATGACGTACAGCACGACAGCGGTGCCAGTCGTGTCGTCCGGGACGCCGACGGCCGCGGCCTGGTTGACGGCGTCGTGCTCCATCGCCGCACCCTCGACCTCGGCAGGACCGACCTTCCGGCCGGCGACGTTGAGCGCGTCGTCCGCGCGACCGTGCAAGAACCAGAAGCCGTCCGCGTCCTTCTGCGCCCAGTCGCCGTGGTCCCACATGTCATCGAAGCTGGACCAGTACTCCTCCAGATAGCGCTCGTCGCCCGACCACAGCGACTTCGTCATCGACGGACAGGAGTCGCGCGCGACGAGGAAGCCGCGCTCGCCCGTCTCGGCGATGGATTCGCCCTGCGAGTTCACGATGTCGATGTCCATGCCGAGCCCCGGCCCGCCGAGCGTGCAGGGCTTCAGGTCGTTGATCGGCAGTGGGTTGAGGAAGCAGCCACAGATCTCGGTGCCGCCGGAGATGTTCATGATAGGCACCTCGCCGTTGCCGACGTTCTCGTAGAACCACATCCACGACTCGGGGTCCCACGGCTCGCCGGTGGAGCCGAGCAGCCGCAGCGAGGAGAGGTCGTACCCGTCGAGCCACTCGTCGCCCTGCTTGCGGAGCGCGCGGATGGCCGTCGGCGAGATGCCGAACTGCGTCAAGTCGTGGCGGTCGATCATCTCCCAGAACCGGTCCGGCCGCGGGTAGTCCGGCGCACCCTCGTACATGAAGATGGTCCCGCCGAACGTGTGGTTGCCGATGAGCGTCCACGGCCCCATCATCCAGCCGATGTCGGAGACCCAGAAGAAGCGGTCGCTCGGCTTCACGTCGAAGGTGAAGTGGAGCTCCTTCGCGCACTGCACCTGCGCGCCGGCGTGGGTGTGGACGATACCCTTCGGCTTCCCCGTCGTCCCCGACGAGTACAGCAGCATCGACTCGTCGCTCGCGTCGAGTTCGACCGTCTCGAAGCTGTCCGACCGCGACTCGACCGCGTCCGTCCAGAACGCGTCGCGGCCGTCGGTCATCGGCGGTTCGCCGGACTGCGTCCGGCTTTCCGAGGCGTCCACGGACGCCTCGCTGTCACCGAATCGGCGGTAGACGACGACCGAGCCGACGTCGGTGTCTGCCTCCGCGATGGCCTCGTCGGCGGCGTCCTTCAGCGTGACGCGGGAGCCGCGCCGCGAGAAGCCGTCTGCGGTGAACAGCACGTCGACCTCCGGGTCCTCGATGCGGGTGGCGGTCGCGTCGACGCCAAAGCCAGAGAAGATGGGGACGGCGACCGCGCCGACCTTGAAACAGCCGTAGAGGATGGCGATGACCTCCGGCACCATCGGCATGTACAGCGCGACGGTGTCCCCCTTCCCGACGCCGTGGTCGTCGAGGTAGTTCGCCACCTGGTTCGCCCGTCGCTGGAGCTCGTGGAACGTCACGTCACGCGTCTCGCCCTCCTCACCCTCCCAGATACAGGCGACCTTGTTGCGCCGCTCGCTGTCCCGCGCGGCGTGTCGGTCGAGGACGTTGTGGGCGATGTTGATGGAGCCGCCCGGATACCAGTCGGTGAACTGCGGACCGTCCGTGTCGTCGCGGACCGCGTCCGGCTCCTCGTACCAGTCGACGCCGAGATACTCCGGAAGCTCGCCCCAGAACCAGTCGACGCCGCTCGCGTCGACGCCGTCGACCTCCGTCGTGGTTCGCTCGATCAGCGACTCGTAGTCGTCGATGTCGTACTCCTGCATGAACGCCCAGACGTTCGTCGACTCGACGAACTCCCGCGACGGCTGGTGGACGATGCGGTCGAGCTCCTCGAGCGACCCGGTTTCGCTGCTCATGTCCGGGAGTGCGAACGGCCACGTCATAACGGTTTCTCGTACCACGTGAACCCGACCCCACGGGCGCGACGGGTGACGCGCGGCTTCGCCTTTCCGCGAACGGGGCCACGCGCTGGCGAGGAGTTTTGAACCGGGGCCACGTACCCCGTCGCATGTACGTCAGGGACGCGCGAAACCGCGACGAGGCGTGGCTCCTCGACCACATCGAGTCGATGGGGCTCGACGACACGGCGTTCCGCTCGCGGGACTACGTCATCGCAATGGACGATGACTCCTCGACAAGGGCGGGATTCGGCCGGTTCCGCGTCCACCGCGACGACGACGTCTGTGAGCTGACGAGCATCGGCGTGCTCGACGGCTGGCGCGGGCAGGGGGTCGGCGCCCACGTCATCGAGCGGCTGCTCCGCAACGCGGGAATCGAGGGATACGAGCGGGTGTACACGCTCACCCCGGAACACGAGTACCTCGCACAGTTTGGCTTCCGGCCGGTCGACGAGTCGGAGCTCCCGGAGAGTCTCGACCAGCGGCTCGCCGAGAAGCGCGAGCGCCACGACACCGTCGTCCCGATGGTCATCGACACCGAGCGGTTCCGGATGCCGGACCGGCTCCGCGAGCGATTCAAGGAGGCCGCAGAGGCCGCGCCCGCGGAGACGGAGCCGGAGGAGACGCCCGAGGACTTCGGTATCGACCCCGACGAGGCGACGTACAAGTACGACACCGGCTGAGCGGCCCCCGACTGCTCAGCCGAGCGTCGCGCGGAACCGCGCGACTGCGTCCGTCACGGCGGGCCACAGCAGCTCACCCTGCACGAGCGCGAAACCGGCGAACACGAGCGCGAAACCGACCACGGCGCCGACCGTCGGCACGTAGCCGAACAGCAGCGCGGCGAGCGCCGCGGCCGCGACCGGTTCGAGATAGCCGACGAGGTTCGTCCGCGTGGCGCCGACCGAGCCCAAGAGCCGGAAGTAGAGGAGGAAGGCGACGACGCCGGGGCCGACGACGAGGAAAGCGAGCGCCGCGAGCCCCGTCGTCGACGGCGCGACGGCGAGCGGTTCGCCGAGGGCGACGCTGCCTCCGTGTAACAGTCCCGCGCCGAGCAGCATCCCCCACCCCTGCAGCGCGCCGAGCGAGAGCTGTGGGGAGACGCGGCGAAGGAGGACGCTCCCGAGCGCGAACGCGAGCGTGGCGCCGAAGACGAGCGCCGCGCCCCCGACCGGAACGCCGCCGGTAGCGCCGGGGTTCGTCACCGCGAGCACGCCGAGAAACCCCACGGCTACGCCGGCGTAGCCGACCGGACGGAGCCGCTCGCCGCCGACGAGCAGCGGTGCGAGCAGCGCGGTGACGGCCGGCGACAGCGCGATGACCGTCGCCGCGACGGCGCCCGGAACCGTCTGTTGGCCGACGTACAGCAGCGCATGGTGGGCGAAGATGACGAACACGCCGACGACGGCGACGGCGAGGACGTCGTCGCGCGTCCGGGGACGAAGGCGCCGCGACCGGAGCGCGGCGAATCCGAGCACGAGCGCGCCCGCGAGGTCGTATCGTACCGCCGCAAAGAGCAGCGGCGGCCACTCTGCGACCCCCGCCTCGATGGCGACGAACGACCCACCCCACAGCAGCGCGAGCAGTCCGAAGGCGAACGGCTCCGTTGGTAGCTTCCTCCAATCGAAATGCGAAATCATAGTTCTTGATTCGGATAACGGTTCGAAGTTGATAAGCTACTCTAACTATATCTCCATTCATAGTGTAAAACTATGAAGATACGATCCGCGATTAGGATACGGTTCGAAAACCCTGCATCTGGTTGGAGAGGAGTGGAATTATGTCCGGTCCGAACTGCAGGCCGCTATGGACGAGCGCGACCTCCGCATCCTAAAGGCCATCGCGGACCTCGGGACGGGGAGCCCCGAACGCATCCACGAGGCGACCGACATCCCGGTGTCGACGGTCCACTACCGGCTCAACAATCTCCGCGACGCCGGCGTCATCGAAAACGACCTCTACGACATCGACCTCGACGCGCTCGGCCTCGGCGTGACCGTCCTCGTCGAGGTGTTGGCGGACTACGCGGGGAGCCACGACGACGTGGCCGCGGCCATCCGGGAGGTGGACGGGGTGACGACGCTGCTGTCGACGATGGGCGAGACCGACTTCGTCGCGGTCGCACATCTCCCGGACGACGACGCCGTCGGTCGGCTGCTCCGCGAGTTCGAGGAGATTTCCGAGGTGGAGCGGACGAACTCCACGTACGTCATCGAGACGCTGTACGACGACGCGCGGGCGCTGTCGTCGTACTCGTTCGACGCGCTCGTCGACGCGCTGGCCGACGAGTGAGGAGGGCGGCCGACGCGAGCCCGACCGTCGCGACTCACAAAGGTGCAAGGAGGAAGCCCATGGCTTTAGCCGTGGGAGCAATCCGACAACACTCGAAACAATCCACGGGCGATAGCAGGCCGACTCCCCAACGCTACCCACATAATTTTTAACATATCACACTGTATATAAAGACACAGATGGAGGTCAGGCGAACCGTTCCGGTCAAACTCTCGGTGCCCGATGATCGAGAGTATGACCTCCATCAGACCATCAAACAGTTCAACCACGCCTGCAACTACACCGTCCAGAACGACAAGAACGACGACGGCGATCTCATCCTCAACAAGTCCACCATCCACGACCGCGTGTACCACGACCTGCGCGACGAAACCGACCTCCCAGCCAACCTCTGTGTCCGCGCGTATTCGACGGCCGTCGAATCGATGAAAAGCACCGTAGCGGACTGGAAGCAAGGCAACAGCCGCCCGCTCCCCTCGTTTGACCAAGCGTCCGCCGTCTACGACAAGCGCACCCTGACGATTAAGGATAACCACTGCACGCTCTCCACGATCAACGGGCGCGTCAAGGCCGGCTTCGTGCTCGGCGACTACCAGCGGTCGTACCTTGATGATGAGGACTACGAGAAGCGGATGGGGACGCTTCACTACCGCCCGGACGAAGATGCCTTCTTCCTCCACATCGTCATCAAGAAAGAGGTCGAGGAACGTGACGGTGACAAAGTGTTGGGTGTGGATTTGAACCTCAAGAACGTCGCCGTGACCAGCACGGGGTCGTTCTACGACGGTGGCGAACTGTTGTGGGGGCAGAACCACTACTTCCGCGTGCGTCGAAGCCTTCAGCACAAAGGCACTCGCTCCGCCAAGCAGGTACTCCGGCGACTGTCGGGGCGAGAAAACCGCTTCGTGCTGAACCGCCTGCACACCATCTCTCGACGTATCGTGGAGGAAGCCGATGCCCACGGCTGTTCGTACATCGCCGTCGAACGGTTGACCCACATCCGCGAGCGGATGGATAACCGAGACGACCAAGTGAAGCGGCAGCTGCACAACTGGGCGTTCCGCGAACTGCAAGAGCAGATCGAGTATAAGGCCGCCCCGTACGGCATCCGCGTCGAGAAGGTTCCGCCTGCGTTTACCTCGCAAACCTGTTCGAAGTGCGGGCATCAGTCCAACACGAACCGCAACTCGGATGGATGGTTCGAGTGCACCGACTGTGGATACTCGGTTGATGGGGATTACAACGCGGCGAAGAACATCGGTGTGAAACTGCTAACTTTACCATCGGGCAAACGTCCCGATGGGTTGGGCGACGGTCATCTCGCCCTCAAGTCCGGGACGCTGAACGGGAACGGCGAGTACATCGCCTACTCCACCTCGGAGGTAGACCGGGAGTCCACAGACAAGCCCACGACTTCAGTCGGGGGTCGATGACAAACCGTTAAGCCGAGCCACCCGGAAGAGTGCGGTATGTTCGACGACGAGGAGCTCGCGGAGATCCGCGAGGCGAAGGAGTCGTGGGAAGAAGAGACCCGCGGCCCGACGGTCGACCGGTTCGGCGAACGGAAGGAGACGTTCACGACCGACACCGGCGGTCGCGAGGTCGATCCCATCTACACGCCCGACGACGTCGCGGATCTCGACTACGACGAGGACCTAGGCTTCCCCGGCGAGGAGCCGTTCACGCGTGGCGTCTACTCGACGATGTACCGCGGTCGGCTGTGGACGATGCGGCAGTACGCCGGGATGGGGACGGCGACGGAGACGAACGAGCGGTTTCGGTATCTCATCGACCAGGGCTCCTCGGGGCTCTCGATGGCGTTCGACCTGCCGACGCAGATGGGGTACGACTCGGACGCCGAGATGGCACAGGGGGAGGTGGGGAAATCGGGCGTCGCCATCGACTCGCTCGACGACTTCGAGACGGTGTTCGACGGCATCTCGCTCGACGAGGTGTCGACCTCGATGACGATTAACGCGCCCGCCTCAATCCTGCTCGCGATGTACATCGCCATCGGCGACAAGCAGGGCGTCGACCGCGAACAGCTCCGTGGCACTATCCAGAACGACGTGCTGAAGGAGTACATCGCGCGCAACACCTACATCTACCCGCCGGAGCCGTCGATGCGGCTCATCACCGACATCTTCGAGTTCTGCGCCGCGGAGGTGCCGAACTTCAACACCATCTCCATCTCCGGCTACCACATCCGGGAGGCCGGCTCGACCGCGGCCCAGGAGATAGCGTTCACCCTCGCGGACGGCATCGAGTACGTCGAGGCCGCCATCGAAGCGGGACAGGACGTCGACGAGTTCGCCCCGCAGCTCTCCTTCTTCTTCGCGTCGTACAACAACATCTTAGAGGAGGTGGCGAAGTTCCGCGCCGCCCGGCGAATGTGGCACACCATCATGGAAGAGCGGTTCGACGCCGAACAGCCGGAGTCGAAGCAGCTGAAGTTTCACACCCAGACCGCGGGCTCCACGCTCACCGCCCAGCAGATCGAGAACAACGTCGTTCGCGTGGGCTATCAGGCGCTCGCGGCCGTGTTGGGCGGCACGCAGAGCCTTCACACGAACGGGAAAGATGAGGCGCTGTCGCTCCCCACCGAGCAGTCCGTCCGCACGGCGCTTCGCACCCAGCAGATTCTCGCCCACGAATCCGGCGCGGCCGACACCATCGACCCGCTCGCCGGCTCCTACTACGTCGAGTCGCTCACCGACGAGATCGAACAGGAGGCGTTCGACATCATCGACGACGTCGACGACCGCGGCGGGATGAAAGACGCCGTCGAGTCCGGGTGGGTGCAGGGGCAGATCCAGGACGTCGCCTTCGAGCGCCAGCGCGAGATCGAGACCGACGAGCGGATCATCGTCGGCGTCAACGAGTACGAGGTCGACGAGGAGCCGAAAGAGGACATCGAAGAGGTGAGCGAGGAGGAACAAAAGCGCCAGCGCGAGCAGCTCCAGGCGCTGCGCGACGAGCGCGACGACGCGACCGTCGAGGCCGCGCTCGACGACCTCCGTAGCGCCTGTGAGACGGACGAGAACGTGATGCCGTACATCATCACCGCGGTGAAAGCGTACGCGACGGTCGGCGAAATCGCGGACGCGATGCGCGACGTGTTCGGCGAGCACCGGGCCGGCATCTGAGACGGGGGCTCCAGCCGCGCCGACGCGAAGGTGACCGACCCCTCGACCGGTGTGTGACTCACTCGCGGTCGTCGTGTCCAGCGAGGCGGATTTCGAACCGGGCGCCGCCGGCCTCCGATTCCGTCACGCCGACCTGCCACCCGTGTGCCCTCGCGATCTGTTGGACGATGGTGAGGCCGAACCCGGTTCCCTCCCCGGCCGTCGTGTAGCCGCGCTCGAACACCGCCTCGCGCTCGTCGGACGGAATCCCCGCTCCGTCGTCGGCGACGTAGAACCCCGCGTCGTCCGCGAGTGCACCGACACGTATCGTCAGCTGGGGAGGCTCGTCCGGTCGGCCGTGTTCGACAGCACCCCCGCGACCCTGCGAGCGGGGGCTCGTGGAGCCGTGCTCCACGGAGTTCCGGAACAGGTTCTCGAACAGCTCCTGGAGCCGGCTCTCGTCCGCCTCGACCACCAGGTCGGTCACGACCTCGAACGTCGTCCCGTCGCCGCTGACCTGCTCCCAAGCCTCCGTCGCCGTGGTCGCGACCGAAACCGACGACGTCTCGCCGACGCTGCGGCCCTGTTTCGCGAGCGCGAGCACGTCTTCGATGAGCGTCTCCATGCGCTCGTGGGAGCGGCGGATGGGCTCGATGTGGGGCGACTCCACCTCGCTGTCGAGCAGTTCGAGGCGACCCGTGGCGACGTTCAGCGGGTTTCGGAGGTCGTGGCTGACGACGCTCGCGAACTTGTCGAGTTGCTCGTTCTGCCGACTGAGTTCCCGTTCGCGGGTGCGGAGTTCGCGCTCGTCCGCCGACCGCGCGAGCGCGGTCTCGACGTTTGCAGCGAGGATGCGCGCCAGCGAACGGTCCGCCTCGTCGAAGGCGTCGGGCGTCGTCGCGGCGACGTTGAGCGTCCCGTACTCGCCGAGCGGGAGGATCATCAGCCCGCGGACGCCCGTGCCGGCGTTCACCGAGGCCTCGTACTCGGTCACGTCCGCGAGGACCGTCGCCTCGCCCGAGTCGAAGGTCCGCCACGCGAGGCTTTCGTCTCGCTCGAACACCTCAAGCTCGCCGAACTGTTCGAGTGCACGATCCGTCGCCGCCGCCGGCCGGAGGACGTTCGCGTCTGGGTCGTAGGAGCGGACGGAGACGAGCGAGAAGTCGAGAACGTCGCGCGCGGCGGCAATGGTCAGCTCCGCGATAGTCTCCGTCTCGGTCGCACTCATCAGCCCCCGGGTCGCGTCGTGGAGCCGCGCCAGCGTCTGCTCGTGGTCGGTCTGGGCGAGGGCGATAGCCGTCGTCCCCGCCAGCAGTTCGGCAAGCTGGATGTCGTCGTCGCCGAACGCATCGGGAGTCTGCGAGGTGACGACGAACACGCCGTGACCGTCCAGCGGAAGGATCACCGCGCTCCGCGCCGGCGTCTCCGGGTTCGGAATTCGTTCGGGCGGCAGCTCCCGGAGGTCGTCGACGACCCGTGAGGACCCCGACTCGAAGACCTCCCAGACGATCGTGTCGTGGTCCGTGTAGGTGAGGTCCATCTCCTCGCTGTACGAATCGCCAGCGGCCGAGACGGCAGTGAGCTCGAGCGCCTGCTCGGACTCGTCGTAGCGGTGGACGCTCGAGAGCGGGAGCCCGAGCACCTCCTCGGCGGCCTCGACCGCTATCCGTGCCACCTCGTCGGGCGTGGAGGCGCGGATCTGCCGGCGCGTGACCTCGTTGAGCGCCTCGAGCGTCCGTTCGCGCCGCTTGCGGTCGGTGATGTCGGTGTAGATGCCGTACGCCTCGTCCGTCCCGTCGATCGGGATGTTTCGGAACAGGAAGTCGCGCAGCTCACCGCCGGCCGTCCGCCGACGGACTTCCTCGACGACCTGCTCGCCGGCAGCGGCTCTCTCGTCGATTCGACGGCCCGCTGTCTGACGGTCCTCGGGCACGATCAGCTCATTCAGTGTCCGGCCGCTGGCCGTCGACTCGGTGTACTCGAACGCGCGCTCGAACGCAGAGTTGACCGACTCCACGACCGCCTCGCCGTCGCGAAGACTGACCGTCGCCGCCGGATCCGGGATCGACTCGAACACCGCCGCGAACCGGTCGCGCTCGCGCTCCAGCCGTCGCTCTCGGTCGGCCCGGTCGAGCGCAGCCTCGACGTTCGAGGCGAGCAGCTTCGCCAGCGTCACGTCCATCTCGTCGAACGCCCCGGCCGTCGTCTCGCCGATGAGGAAGACCCCGTGGTCGCCGAGCGGGAGCTGGATTTCGCTACGGATGGACGTCTCGGGGTTGTAGAGATCCGGCTCGTCCGCGAGGTCGTCCAGCACCGCCACCTCGCGACGCTCGAACGTCCGCCAGGCGAGACCCTCGTCTGGTTCGAACGCCGGCGGCTCGCCGACGAGATTCACGGTCGCGTCCGACCAGGCGACGGGGACGAGCGCGTCGGCCTCTTCGTCGTATAGGTGGACGCCATTGAGCCGGAGGTCGAGAATTTCGGCGGCCGCACTGCTCGCCCGGTCGGCGATCACGTTCGGACGCTCGGCGGCGATCAGCCGTCGCGTCGCGTCGAGCAGCGCGTCGAGACGGCGTTCGTACTCTGTCTCCCGGTCACCCGGGGCGCCACCGTCGCGATCACCCGGTGGTCCGCACATGCCACCACCTGTAGCTACGATGGTATATGAACACTGGCCTCGGCTCGGCGCGCCGGCCGGCTCCATCGACCGGGACGACTTTTACGACGGGCCCGATGGGGCCCGTATGCACTTCGACCACGCCGGCATCGCGACGACTGAAGCCGATTCACTCGTCTTCCTTTTCGAGGACCTGCTCGACTGCGAGGTCGTCCACGAAGAGCTGTTCGACGGGATGGAGGTGATTTTCCTCGATCTGGGTAACGGCTATCTCGAGCTACTCGAGCCGATGGACGGCGAGGGTGCCATCGCGAGCTACCTCGAGAACAACGGGCCGGGCATCCACCACCTCGCGTTCGCGACCGACGACATCGACGCAGCCCTCGACCGCGCGCGCGACCGCGGCGTCGAGCTGATCGACGAGGAGCCTCGCCCCGGGGCGTGGGGCCACGACGTGGCGTTCTGCCATCCGAAGTCGACGGGGGGGATCCTCGTCGAGTTCGTCGAGCACTGACGCCGAGGTCCGTATCGAAACCGGGCAGCGCTAGCGGTCGAGCAGTTCGGCGGTGAAGGTGTTCGTCTCGTCGGGCGGCTCCTCGAACCACCGGGCCTCGGTGACCGCGGCGTCATCGGGGACCGACACGTCGCCGTCCCCCTCGGCGGTGAAGACGACCGTCACCATCGGATACGACGGCGGCAAGAGCTCCCCCGGCTCTATTTCGCGTTCCACCTCGCGGACGATGTGTTTCTCGCGGACGTAACAGAAGCCGGTCGCGGTGGCCTCGACGCCGGTCGACTCGCGCACCTCGCGCTCGGCCGTCTCGACGAGCGACTCCTCCCCTTCGTACGTCGCGCTCGGGTGGCCCCAGCCGTCGACCTCGGGGTGGCGGACGAGCAGCACCCGCCCGGCCTCGTCTCTGACGACGGCGCCCGCGTCGGCGAGCATCCCGTACTCCTCGACGACCGCCAGCCCACCCTCGTACAGCTCCGGCTCGTTCACCGTCCGCTCTTCGACGAGCTCGTAGGTCCCGAACCGTTCCCGGAGGGCGTTCAGCTCGCGGCTCGCGCCGAGCCGCGCCTGCATCCGGGGGCTAAACTGCTCGTCTTCGTGTTTCCACGGTGGGTCGAACGGGAGGTCGGCTGCGTCGTACTCCGTCGTCTCGCCGTCGACGGTGATCGAAACGGTTCCCGTGGACTCGTCCGCCTCCACCTCGGCGTCGTCGGCGTCGACGGTCTCGTCGACCCAGTCGGCGTCGCCCCTGAGGAGGTCGACCTCGCCGAGCATCTCTTCGGCGTCCTCGGCCCGCTGCTCGTCCTCGCCTGTCATCGTCCGGGCGTTGCGGCGCGGGCGTAAAACCCCCGCGGCCCACACCAACGAGGATTGAGCGATGACCCGCCGCCGCGAGCGCGCTGTCAGCCGAAGTTTTCCACCTTCGCGCCGTCCATCGTGCCGCCGGCCGCCTCGACGGCCGTCCCGGCGAGGTCGAGGAACTCCGCGAAGCCGTAGACGAACAGCTGTTGGCCGTCGTACGCCTCCGCGACGGCCTCGACGACCGCGTCGTCGTCCGCGAGCACGAACACCGTCGCGCCCGCGGCCGCGACCGCGGCGAGCCGGTCCTCGTGGACGGGAGCGTCGTCGCGGTAGACGACGGTCACGTCGTTGCCGTCCCGGAGCGCTGCCTCGGCGATGCCGACCGCGGGGCCGACGCCCGGCCCGCCGGCGAGAACGAAGCTTTCGGACTCGCCTTGGTAGAAGTCCGCGCCGAACGGCCCGGTGACGGTGACGGTCGACCCGGCTTCGAGGTCGAGCAGGAACGCGGAGAAGGCGCCGCCCTCCTCGGAGTCATAGGAGACGGTGAGCTCGAACGTCTCCTCGGTGTCGGGCGACGAGACGGTGTAGAAGCGCGACTCGTCGTCGCCACCGAGAGTCGCCGTGAGCTTCACGAACTGACCGGGGGCAGCGGCGAATCCGTCCGGCGTCGCGAGGTCGATCGCGACGGTGTCCGGGCCGACGTCGCGGACGGCCCGAACCGTGGTTGCAGTGGGGTCCATAGCCGGAGATACCGCCCGCGTCGAAAGGGACTTTCGGTCGTGTCGGCGGGCGTTCGCTGGAGGAGTTCGGCGGCTCTTCGGCGACGGTGGACGAACGGTCACAACCGTCGCCGATCGGCGTTCGTTTCGGACGTTCCACGGAGGAAAGCGGGCGAGGCAGGGGTATTCAGAAGCCTTAACGTGCATCGGATGAAAGCGCCAGCTAGTATGCCAGAGGACCTCAACTGGGCCATCGGCGGCGAAGCCGGCGATGGGATCGACTCTACCGGGAAGATCTTCGCCCAGGCCCTCTCGCGTGCGGGACGCCACGTCTTTACCTCGAAAGACTTCGCCTCCCGTATCCGCGGTGGGTACACCGCCTACAAGGTTCGAACGTCCGTCGACCGCGTCGAGAGCGTCGTCGACCGGCTCGACATCCTCATCGCCCTCACCGAGCGGACCGTCGATGAGAACATGGACGAACTACACGACGGTTCCGTCATCATCTACGACGGCGAGCGGACGATGATGTCCGACTTCGAGGCACCCGAGGAGACTATCGGCCTCGACGTCCCCTTGAAGCGGCTCGCCGAAGAAGCCGGGGGCGCAATCATGCGCAACATCGTCGCCCTCGGCGCGGCGTGTGAGGTCGCCGACTTCCCCATCGAGAACCTCGACGAGGCGCTGGAGAAGCGCTTCGGCGGGAAGGGGGAGGCCATCGTCGAGAACAACAAGGAGGCGGCCCGTGTCGGTCAGGAGTACGTCCAGGCGGAGTACGACCTCGACACGCCCTACGAACTGGAGACGACCGACAACGACTACGTCCTCCTCAACGGCGACGAGGCAATCGGGATGGGCGCCATCGCTGCCGGCTGCCGGTTCTACGCCGGCTACCCCATCACGCCAGCGACGGACGTGATGACCTACCTCACGGGTCGCATCGACCAGTACGGCGGCAAGGTCGTCCAGGCGGAAGACGAGCTGTCGGCCATCAACATGGCGCTCGGCGCCGCCCGCGCGGGCGCCCGGTCGATGACCGCCACCTCCGGGCCCGGCATCGACCTGATGACGGAGACGTTCGGGCTCGTCGCCACCTCGGAGACGCCGCTCGTCATCGCCGACGTGATGCGCTCCGGCCCGTCGACGGGCATGCCGACGAAACAGGAGCAGGGCGACCTCGACATGGCGCTGTACGGCGGCCACGGCGAGATTCCGCGGTTCGTGCTCGCGCCGACGAGCGTCTCGGAGTGTTTCTGGAAGACCGTCGAGGCGTTCAACCTCGCCGAGCAGTACCAGACGCCGGTGTTCCTGCTCTCGGACCTCGCGCTCGCGGTGACCGAACAGACGTTCCCGCCCGAGGCGTTCGACATGGGCGACGTCGAGATCGACCGCGGGAAGGTCGTCGACGACGACACCATCGGCGAGTGGCAGACGGACGACGGGAAGTTCAAGCCCCACGCGCTCACCGAGGACGGCGTCTCCCCGCGCGCGTTCCCCGGTACGGACGGCGGCGCACACATGTCGACGGGGCTCGAACACGACGAGCTCGGCCGGCGGACGGAGGACACCGACATGCGCATCGAGCAGGTCGACAAGCGCAATCGGAAGGTCGAGACCGCCCGCGAGCGGGAGAACTGGTCCCCCCGCGAGTTCGGCGACCCGGACAGCGAGAACCTCGTCGTCTCGTGGGGCTCGAACGAGGGCGCCATGCGCGAGGCGATCGAGCTGCTCGAAGACGAGGGCGTCGACGTGCGGTTCCTCTCGGTACCGTACATCTTCCCGCGGCCGGACCTCACGGATGCGTTCGACGAGGCGGAGAACGTCGTCGTCGTCGAGTGTAACGCGACGGGGCAGTTCGCGGACGTGCTCGAACACGACACGCTTCGGCGGGTCGACCGCCTGAACAAGTACAACGGCGTCCGCTTCAAAGCGGACGAGCTCGCCGGTGACCTCAAGGAGAGCCTTGGAATCGCCGGCGGCGAGGAGGTGGAGGCAGAATGAGCTCAGATCAGGTCAGATTCGTCGACTTCAAATCCGACAAACAGCCCACGTGGTGTCCCGGCTGCGGCGACTTCGGGACGATGAACGGCATGATGAAGGCGCTCGCGAACACGGGGAACGACCCCGACAACACGTTCGTCGTCGCCGGCATCGGCTGTTCGGGCAAGATCGGGACGTACATGCACTCGTACGCGCTCCACGGCGTCCACGGGCGCGCGCTCCCGGTCGGGACGGGCGTGAAGATGGCCAATCCGGACCTCGAAGTGATGGTCGCGGGCGGCGACGGCGACGGCTACTCCATCGGCGCGGGTCACTTCGTCCACGCCGTGCGCCGGAACGTCGACATGACGTACGTCGTCATGGACAACCGCATCTACGGGCTGACGAAGGGACAGTTCTCGCCCACCAGCCGCGAGGACTTCGAGACCTCCACGTCCCCGGACGGCACCCACCAGCAGCCGGTGAACCCGCTCGCACTCGCGCTCGCCGCAGGCGGCACGTTCATCGCACAGTCGTTCTCCTCGGACGCCCAGCGTCACGCCGAGATCGTCCAGCAGGCCGTCGAACACGACGGCTTCGGCTTCGTCAACGTGTTCTCACCCTGTGTCACGTTCAACGACGTGGACACGTACGACTACTTCCGCGACTCGCTCGTGGACGTCGGTGAAGGAGAACACGACCCCGCCGATTACGACGCCGCGAAGGAGAAGATCCTCGACCGCGACACGGAGTATCAGGGCGTCCTGTATCAGGACGAAAGCTCCGTCCCGTACGAGACGCGCGAGGGCGTCGAGGGGAACATGGCCGACATCGACGACTTCGACCCGAGCGACGCGATGGACCTCGTCCGCGAGTTCTACTGAGCGGCCGCGTCACTGGTTTTGCGTTTCGCTCCCGCTTCGGCGGCTCCACCTTCGACGGCAGGACAGCCCGGCGCGTCCAGCCGGCAGTCGCGGGGTCGCTGTCTCCACGGGTAACCGAAACGAATGATACGCGGGAACTCCGGACGTACTGTATGAACGGAGACGAGCGCGACAGCTTCGACGTCGTCGTCGCCGGCGCGGGTCCCGCCGGCGGGCAGTGCGCCCGCGACCTCGCCGCCCGCGATTACGACGTCCTCCTCCTCGAGACGGAGGCCGAAGCGGCGTTCCCGCGCCAGAGCAACAAGTCTACCGCGGGGACGTTCCCCTCGATGCTTGCTTCGTTCGGCGTCCCCGACCGCCTCGTCGAGCAGTTCACCGACAGCGTCGTCGTGGAGTCGCCGAACGACCACTACACGCAGGACCAACCCGGCGCAGTCCTCGATTTCGCCGCCTTCAAACAGTGGCTCGTGGACGAGGCCCGCGACCGCGGCGCGACCGTGTGGTTCGACTCGCGCGTCAGCGGGCCGATCACCGAGGGCGACCGGGCCGTCGGCGTGAAGTACGACGGGGGCGAGGAGGTGTACGCCGACGTCGTCATCGACGCGACGGGACCGGCCGCGCCGCTCGCGAAGGAACTCGACGTGGTCGACCTCCACCGCGGGAACCAGGCCATCGGCATCGACTACAAGCTCGAAGGGCTCGACCTCGGCCACGATGGATACGCCGACCTCCACGACGCGATGATGCTCCGGCTCGACCACGACATCGCCCCCGGCGGCTACTCGTGGATATTCCACACGGGCGGGGACACCGCGAAGGTCGGCGTCTGTTACATCCAGAACGAGCGCCACCAGCAGCTCGCCCGCGAGGACATGCGCATCGACGACTACCTCGACTACTGGCGAGAGACCGACCCGCGGCTGCAGGGCGCCGAGCCGGTCGAGGGAGAACACATCCTCCGCGGCTCCGCGCACATCCAGATGCCGGGGAACCTGAGCACGGACGGCCTCATGGCCATCGGCGACACCGTCCCGACAATCGATCCGCTGTGGGGCGAGGGCATCCACAAGGGGATGAAGTCGGGCCGGGCGGCGGCCATCGCAACCGACCACTGTCTCTCCTTGGACACGCCGGACCCCTCTGCCGAGCGACTGTCCGTGTACGACGACCTCTGGCACGAGCGCGTCGCCCCGAACATGTCCAACCGCCTGCTGATGACGGAGCTTTTGTATCTCGTCCCGAACGAGCGGTACGACCGGTTCATCGAAGATCTCAAGAACCTCCCTCCGGCGACGCTGTCGAAGGCCAACGACGGAAAGCTCAGCGCGCTCGTACGCCTGCTCGGCCCGAGCGACCTGAAGTACCTCACGAAGCTCATCCGCGACCGCATTGCCGACCCGCACGACCGCTGGAGCCCGCTCTCCTGACGGCCGCCGCGCTGCGACCGCAAGCCGTTTTCCCGTCGGCGCCGTACCGCTGGCAATGTCTCAACGACAGACCAGTTTCGACGTACCGGAGCGTGGCGGGATGTCGACGCTCGGCCTCGGCACGTGGCAGAACGAGGAGCCTGGACAGTGTGCCGACTCCGTCGAGACGGCGCTGAACGTCGGCTACCGGCACGTCGACACCGCCCAAATCTACGGCAACGAAGACGCCGTCGGCGACGGCATCGCCGCGGCTGACGTCGATCGCGAGGACGTGTTTCTCGCCTCCAAGGTGTGGATCAACAAGCTCGGCGCCGACGACGTCGTCTCGTCGACGAAAGAGAGCCTCCGGAAGCTCGGTACGGAGTACGTCGACCTGATGTACGTCCACTGGCCGGCCGGCGACTACGACCCCGCCGAGACGCTGCCGGCGTTCGCAGAGCTGCGCGACGAGGGGCTCGTCGACCGCATCGGCGTTTCGAACTTCGAACCGCATCACGTGGACGCCGCCCGTGACGTCCTCGACGACGGCCCGTTCGCGAACCAGGTGGAGATGCACCCGCTGCTCCAGCAGACCGAGCTCCGCGAGTACGCCGAGGAGACCGACGTCGAACTCGTCGCCTACTCCCCGCTCGCCCGCGGGAAGGTGTTCGACGTGCCGGAGCTGACCGAAATCGCCGAGAAACACGACGCCAGCGAGGCGCAGGTGAGCCTCGCGTGGCTTCGGGAGAAGGAGGTCACGACCATCCCGAAGGCCACGAGCGAGGCGCACATCCGCGACAACTGGGAGAGCCTCGGCGTCGACCTCGACGACGAAGATATCGCGACCATCGACGCCATCGACCGGACGGACCGGCGCGTCAACCCCGACTTCGGCCCCGATAGCTGGGGCTGAATCGAACTCAGCGAACCGAATCGAGCAGCAGCTTCTGTTCGACGCGCTTCACCTCGTGTTGCACGTCGCGAACCGCGTCGATGTTCGCCGAGATGGAGCTGACGCCCTCGTTGACGAGGAACCGAACCATCTCCGGCTTCGAGCCCGCCTGCCCGCAGATTGAGGTTGCGACGTCGTACTCCCGGCAGGTCTGGATGACCTCGCCGATGAGCGCGAGCACGCCGGGGTGGAGCTCGTCGAACCGGTCCGCGACGTTCTCGTTGTTCCGGTCGACCGCGAGCGTGTACTGCGTCAGGTCGTTCGTCCCGAACGACGCGAAGTCGATGCCGGCCTCGCACATCGACTCGACGGTGAGCGCGGAGGCGGGCGTCTCGATCATCACGCCCCAGCGGCGCTTCTCGGGGTCGACGCCGGCCTCTTCGAGGAGGTTCCGCGCACGGATGACGTCCTCGGCGTCGTTCACCAAGGGGAACATCACCTCCACGTTGTCGTATCCCATCTCGAACAGTCGGCGGAACGCCTCGAGCTCGTGAGCGAACACGTCCGGCCGGTCGAGCGACCGTCGGATGCCCCGGTAGCCGAGCATCGGGTTGTGCTCGTGGGGCTCGTCGCTCCCGCCCTCGAGCTGGCGGAACTCGTCGGTCGGGGCGTCCAGCGTGCGAACCCGGACGGGTCGCGGGTAAAATTCGTCGGCGACCCCGCGGATCCCGTCGACGATCTCCTCGACGTACGCCTCCTCGCCGTGGTCGTCGATGTAGCGGGCCGGCGTCTTGTTCGTCGAGAGGATCATGTGCTCCATCCGGAGCAGGCCCACGCCGTCCGCGCCGGTCTGGGCCGCGCGGTGGGCGGCCTCCGGGATAGACACGTTCACCTTCACCTCCGTCGCGGTCATCGGCTTTACCGGATTCTGCGGCCGGATGTCCGCGTGTTCTTTCTCCTCGTCTTCGTCGGGTTCCTCGATCCCGCCGGTGACGGTTCCCTTGTCGCCGTCCATCGTGACCGGCTGGTCGTCCGAGAGCGTCTCCGTCGCGGTGCCGGCGCCGACCACCGCGGGGACGCCGAGTTCACGAGAGACGATGGCCGCGTGGGAGGTCATCCCACCTTCGTCCGTGACGATTCCAGAGGCGCGTTTCATCGCGGGCACCATGTCCGGCGTCGTCATCTCGGTGACGATAACGTCACCCTCGCCGACCTTGTCGAGCTGGTCGAGCTTGCGGACGATGCGGACCGGCCCGGCCGCGATGCCGGGCGAGGCGCCGAGCCCCTGAACCAGTACGTCGCCGTTCTCCTCGCCGCCGTCAGAGGTCGCCGTCGCGCCCGACGACTCGGAAATGGTCGTGATGGGTCGCGACTGCAGCATGAACACGTCGTCGCCGACGATGGCCCACTCGACGTCCTGCGGGCTGTCGTAGTGGTCCTCCGCGCGGCGGCCGAGCTCGGCGAGCTTCGCGATCTCCTCGTCGGAGAGGACGAGTGCGTTGCGCTTGTCTTCGGGCACCTCCCGCTCGACGGTCTCGCCCGTCTCGAGGTCCTTCTCCATCATCGTCTTCTTATCGGCGACGGTGGTCTCCAGCGGCTCGCCCGTCTCGCGGTCGACGACGTAGTTGTCCGGGGAGACGGAGCCGGAGACGACGGCCTCGCCGAGCCCCCACGCGGCCTCGATGATGATCTTCGGCTCGCCCGTCGAGGGGTGAGAGGTGAACAGCACGCCGGACTTGTCCGCGTCGACCATCCGCTGGACGACGACGGCGATGTCGACCTTGCTGTCGTCGAACCCCTGTTCGCCGCGGTAGTAGATGGCTCGCTGGGTGAAAAGCGAGGCCCAGCACTCCTTGATGCGCTGGATGAGCGCGTCGCCCTGCACGTTGAGGAACGTCTCCTGCTGGCCGGCGAAGGACGCGTCGGGCAGGTCCTCTGCCGTCGCCGAAGAGCGGACGGCGACGAACGCGTCGCCGTCGTCGAGGTCGGCGTACGCGTCGAGGATGCCCTGTCGCATCTCCGCGGGCATCTCCGTCCCGAGGATGAGCTCCTCGGCGCGGCGCTCCGCGCCCGCGAGCGCTTTCGAGTCCTCCGGGTCGACGTCGACCGCCTCGAACAGTTCCTCGTCGATGCCGGTTTCTTCGATGAACGTCCGGTAGCTGCCGGCGGTCACGACGAAGCCCGGCGGAACCGGGAGTCCGGCCCCCGTCATCTCGCCGAGCGAGGCACCCTTCCCGCCGACTGCTCCGAGGTCCTCCGACCCGATCTCGTCCAGCCACAGTACGGGCCCCTCCGCACGCTGTGTCATTACCCGCCGCTTCCTTGCCGGAGACCTTAGGTCGTTCGGAAGGCGGGATTCGCGCGATGTTTGCCGAACCGGGAGCGGGCGGTGCCGCCTGCGTGAAACGGGCGCCGAATTAGGCTACAGCGAGCGCCTACGCCTCCACGATGTCGTCGGACGGCTGCTCCGGGACGGTCACCTCGCCGTCCAGCGCCACCGCAGCCGTCCCGCCGACGCGCACCCGCCCGGTCGCCGTCGCCTCGCTCGCGTCCACGCGGACGAACCCGTCGCGGTCGAGGAAGTGGCCCTGTTCGAACCGCATCTCGTCGGGCGTCGGGTCGAAGGCGCCGAAGCGGTCGAGATACGCGCCGCAGGCGCCCGACGCCGTCCCGGTCACCGGATCCTCCGGAACCCCCGCGCCGGGGACGAAACAGCGACCGTGGAGCGTCGACTCGGCTTCCAGCGTGTCGAAGGTGAACACGTAGACGCCGGCGCAGTCGTGGTCGTCGGCCAACCGTTCGATGGCCCCGAGGTCGGGGGCCATCCCGCTCAGGTCGGAGAGATACTCGACGGGCACGACGAGGAACGGGAGCCCGGTGCTCGCGCGGGCGATCGGCAGGTCCGCGCCGAGTCCGTCGAGCGCCGTCTCGCGGACGCCGAGCGTCTCGGCGAGCTCCTCGTAGCTGACGTCGATCTCGCGGATCTCCGGCTCGTTCTGGCTCATCCACACCGTCCCGTCGTCGAGTTCGACGTCGAGGACGCCGACGTTCGTCTCGAGGGTGTGCGTGCCGTCGTCGAGGGCCGCGACGTCGAGGTCGGGGTCGCCAAGGACCGCGTGGCTCGCTATCGTCGCGTGGCCACAGAGATCGACCTCCTGTGTCGGCGTGAAGTACCGGACCCGTCGGTCGGCGTCGTCGCTCGACAGCAGAAAGGCGGTCTCGGAGGCGTTCAGCTCGCGTGCGACCGCCCGCATCGCCTCATCGCTCAGCCCGTCGGCGTCCGGGACGACCCCCGCGGCGTTTCCAGAGAGCGGGGTGTCGGTGAACGCGTCGACGAGCAGCGCCCGGCGTGTCTCCATACCCGCCGGTCGGCGGGTCCGCTCACAAAGCTTGTGCTCGCGAGCGGTCTCCGGCTCGTGCGTCTCACCAGTAGTCGCGGTGGACGGCCGCGCCCGCCTCCGGCAACACCGGTCCGACCGTCTCGACGTCCGCGGCCCCGCGGTCGAAGATTTCGGAGGACGGAACGACGAGGTCTCCCCCCGCGAGGTCGGCGGCCCGCTCCGCGGAGACGGAGTAGACGACCGCGCCCAGCTTCGCGCTGTAGATGCCGCCCGAACACATCGGGCACGGTTCGGTGCTGGTGTACATGACGGTCTCGCGGCACGTCTCGTGGGAGAGTTCCGCGGCGGCGCGCTTCGCCAGCGTGAGTTCGGGGTGGCGCCGGAGGTCGTCGGCCGTGTTGACGGCGTTCCGCTCCTCCATCACCACCTCGCCGTCGTGGATCAAGAGCGAGCCAAACGGCTCGTCGCCGCGGTCGGCCGCCTCGCGGGCGAGGGTGAGCGCACGCTCCATGTACCGCTCGTGGTCGAGGGCGTCGAGGTTCACGGTGGGGAATGAGTCGCCGCCGACTTCAGTGTGGCCGCGGCACGACCGTCGTGTCCCGGTGAGCGAACTCATCTGCGCGACGAACGACCATCATTTAACCTCGCGCGGCTCCGACGCCGGAACATGAGCGAGCTCCCGGACGATTTCAAGACGACGATCACCAACTGGGACTACATCTACGACCTCTGTCGCACCGTGTCGAATCAGGTGAAAGCCGACGAGTTCGAGCCGGACGTCGTAGTGGCGCTGGCGCGCGGCGGCTGGTTCGCCGGCCGGTGTCTCTGTGACTTCCTCGGGCTCGACGATCTGACGAGCCTGAAGATGGAACACTACGTCGGCACGGCACAGAAGTCCGGCGACCCGCAGGTACGCTACCCGATGCCGGAGGGCTCCGTCGAGGGGAAGGACGTGCTCGTCATCGACGACATCGCCGACACCGGCGGGAGCATCAGCCGCGCCCACGAGTACGTCACCGAGCGCGACGCCGGCGAGGTGCGGACGGCCACCCTCCAGCTGCTCGGGACGAGCGAGTTCGACCCCGACTTCGTCGGCGAGGAGCTCGACGAGTGGGCGTGGATAGTCTACCCGTGGAACTTCATCGAGGACATGATCGACCTCACGGTGGGCGTGATGGAGAAGTCGGACGCGGAGACGTTCACCCGCGACGACATCCGGGACGCGCTCGCCGCGTACCACGACATCGAGCGCATCGAGATGGAGATCGCCCAGCCGAACCGACTCGGCGAGGTGCTCTCCGAGATGGAGCGCCGGGAGGTGATCGAGCCGTCCGGGCAGGGCGAGTGGCGGCTTGCCTGACCGGATACGGCTGCCGGGACCGGCGTCAGGCCGGGAACGCGATGACCAGTGAGAACAGCGTCAGCGGAACGGCAAAGAGGGCAGCGTACCACGCGCCGCCGGCCGCGAGCAGCGCCCACGTCGAGAGCCCATAGCCGGTCGGGTCCCAGTCGACGCCGACTCGGGGAAGCCCGAGGACGCCGATGAGCGGGGTACCGACGACGTAGCCGACCGACAGCGGAACGACCAGGTCGAGGATCGCGTTCGCCATCCGGCCGCCGGCGCGCGGCCCCTCCGTGTCGACGCCGACGAGCGCGGCCCCGACGCCGACCACGAACGGGAGCGACGCCGCGAGGCCGACGAGGACGTACGTGACGTACGGCGAGTCGAACGGCGGGAGTGCGGCGAACAGCGCACGCAGCCGTCCGGAGAGCAGGAACGGCGCCCAGCAGACCGTCGCGACCGCGCCCGGAAGGAAGACGAACGCGACCGCGTAGAGCCAGCCGAGGAGCTGGTCGCCGAGCGTCTGGAGGAGGCCCACGTGGTCGCCGAGCGTCTGGAGGAGAACCGCGTGGTCGCCGAACACTTCGAGGAGGACCATGCCCGCGTGCTGTTCCACGACCGGCAAGTGTCTTCTCCCGTGACACATGCCGGTGCGGAACGGTTTTTCAGGGCGCCCGCGGGAGGGAGGAGTATGCTCGGCGTTGACCCGGGAGGACAGCCATCTCGGCTGGTGCGGCGGGGACCGCCGAACCGTCGGAGGGGTGACCGCCGGTGAGCCTGTTCGACATCTTCGCGACGGCCATCCTCCCCATCGTGGCCATTGCGGCCGCGGGCGTCGGCCTCGGCCGGTTCACCGACGTCGACCCCGGACCGCTCAACACGGCGATCGTCTACGTGCTCGCGCCGGCGCTCGTCGTTCACAGCCTCGCGACGACGGCCTTCACCGGCGAGACCATCCTCAAGGTGACGCTGTCGGTCGTCGCGTACGTCGTCGGGATGCTCGTCGTTGCCGAGGCTGTCGGCCGGCTCGTCGGGCTCGCGGAGCCGAAGCTGTCCGCACTCGTGCTCGCAGCGACGTTCCCCAACGCCGGTAACTTCGGCATCCCGCTGTCCGACTTCGCATTTCCCGACGGAGGGCGAGCCGTCGCGGTGCTGTATCTCGGCGTCCAGGCCGTGTTGATGTTCACGGCCGGGACCTACGTTGCGTCGCGGGCGGGCGGGGCCAGCGGCCGGCGCGGGCTCCGCCGGGTGGCGACGCTCCCGCTCGTGTGGGCCGTCCCGGTCGCGCTCGGGCTGCGGTGGCTGGGGCTCGTCCCGCCGGCCGACACGACGGCGGTGCAGACGCTGAAGCTCGTCGGCGACAGCTCAATCCCGCTGATGCTGCTCGTCCTCGGCGTGCAGCTCTCGCGGACCGACTACGGGGCGGCGCTCTCGCAGGCGGTCGTCCCCTCCGTGCTGAAGCTCGCGGTCGCGCCGGCCGTCGGCGTCCTCATCGCGCTCGGCGTCGGCTTCGACGACCCGACGGTCGCGCGGGTGTTCGTCCTCGAGTGTGCGACCCCGGCGGCCATCACGCCGCTCATCCTCGTGACGGAGTTCGCGGGCGACGCCGACGCGGGGGGCGTCACGGCCCCGGAGTTCGTGAGCACGACCGTCCTCGTGACGACGCTCGCGTCCGTCCCCGTCCTCACCGTCCTCATCGCGCTGCTGCGCGACGGGCTCGTCGGCTAGGGAAACCGTACGCTTTAGCCCGCGCCCCACAAGCCACGGACATGATCGGTTTCATCGGCGGCTCCGGCATCTACGACTCGCTTCCGCTCGAAGACACCCACGAAGAGGACGTGACGACGCCGTACGGCGACCCCGCCGCCCCCGTGACGGTCGGGTCGATGCCCGACGGAACCGAGGTTGCGTTCCTCCCCCGGCACGGCCGGAACCACGAGTACTCGCCGACGACGGCGCCGTACCGTGCGAACGTCTACGCGCTGAAGGCGCTCGGCGTCGAACGCGTCCTCGCGTCGAACGCCGTCGGCTCGCTGCGCGAGGAGCTGCCGCCACGGACGCTCGTCGTCCCGGACCAGATTTTCGACCGGACGCGCCACCGCGAGTACACCTTCTTCGACGAGGGACCGGTCGTCCACATGCCGTTCGCGGAACCGTACTGCCCGCATATGAAGCGCCATCTCGCCAACGCCGCCCGCGAGGCAGCCGACGCCGACGTCGTCGAGGACGGCACCTACGTCTGTATCGAAGGACCGCAGTACTCCACGAAGGCCGAATCCGAGCATTTCCGCGCGTCGGGCTTCGACGTCATCGGGATGACTGCCATCCCGGAGGCGAAGCTGGCACGCGAAGCCGAGCTCTGTTACGCAACCGTGACCGGCGTCACCGACTACGACGTCTGGAAGGCGGAGAGCGAAGTGACGCTCCAGGAGGTGCTCGACAACGCCGCGGCCAACGAGTCCTCCATCAAGGAGACGGTACGCGAAGCAATCGAGTCGATGCCCGAGACGCGCGACTGCGACTGCGACCACGCCGTCGAGGGGGCGGTGAACACGCCCGCCGAAGCGGTCCCCGAGGAGACGCGAGAGAAGGTCGACCTGCTCGTCGGCGACTACCTGTAGCGGTCCCCCTGCCCCGGGAGTTATCAGCCGCGCCCCGGTGGGCAGGGTATGGACCCCACCGTCCAACTGCTCTCGCACGAGGCGACCGGCTGGAAGGCCGGCCTCTACGACGACATCGAGGCGACGCTCCGCGCGCCCATCGTCAACTCCGTGTGGCGCGTCGCGATGGCTCACGAGCCGGCGCTGTTCCGCCACGCGTGGCACCAGCTGAAGCCAGTCTTCGAGACGCGTCGGTTCGCCGCCTTCAGCGTCGCCTACCGGGACGCCGTGCTCTCGGGCGTCAACGCGGACGAGCGCGACCTCGCGGCCCACCTCTCGCCGAGCGCGGCGGGCGAACTCCGCGGCCAGCTCGCCACCTTCGACGTCGTCGCGCCGCGGCTCGCGGTCGCCTTCGAACTCGCTGACCGGCTGTTGAACGGCGCCCCGGTCGCGACGGAGCCGGCGACCCACCACGCCGCGACGGCGCCGTTCCCGGCGTGGCTCGACGCCGAGCGCGGGCGGTCGGTCACGCTCGCCGGGATGGACGAGGCGGCCGACCGTGCTCCGGAAACCGTCGACGCGGTCCGCGAGCACCACGGCCTCGGGCCGATGCTCCCGAGCATCCACCGCTGTCTCGCGCAGTGGCCCGACGCCTTCGCCGCGCTGTGGGCGGAGCTCGAACCCGCCTTCGAGTCCGAGACGTACGCGGCTGCGACCGAGGACGCGGCCGCGCTCGTCGACGGGTTCGTCCGCGGGCTCGCAACGCGACCCGCGCTCCGGCCCGACGAGCTCCGAGCCGCGGGCTTCGAGGACGAGCCCGTCGAGGCGCTCGGCGACCACTTCGCGAGCTTCAACGCGAACGCCGGCGGCGTGTTGCCGACGCTGTGTGCGTACGCCGAGACTGCTGGGGCGGCCGGCGAGCGGGACGCGCTCCGATTCCCCTACTAGTCCCCTGCCTCGCCGCCGTCGGCGAGCGCCTCCGTCCCGTCGGCGATGGCAGCCGGGTCGCGGATCCACAGGTCGCCGAACAGCTCGTCCTGCTGGAGTCTGACCTGGCCGCGGTGTGCCAAGAAGAGCAGCCCGAGGAACGTGTCGACGCGGGAGCCGCCCGCGCGCTCGACCTCGGCGTACAACACCTCGTCGCGCCCCTTGTCGTACTGCGCCTGCACGGCGAGGTAGACGTCGTTGATGATGTCCTCCATGTGCTCGTCGTGAGCGTTGCCGAGCGCATCCGCCTCGGTGGGCTCGTCGTCCATCCGGAAGTCGTCGCCGCTGCGGTAGTCGAGCGTCTGGGTTCCGCGCGCGTAGCCGCCCGGCGAGTCGGAGGTGTCGTAGCTGCGCGACTCCTTCCAGACGGTCTCGCGCTCCCGCTCGCGAAGCTCCCGCACGAGCTCGTCGAGCGTGTTGGGCGTTCCGCGAGCGTGCTTGCGCTCGATGCGGCGGTCGATCTCCTGTTCGAGCGCGGCGAAGGGATCGCCGCCGGCCGCCTCGGGCGGCTCCTCCCACGGCTCCTCCTCGAAGGGATCCTGCTCCTCCTCGTCGTCGAGCATCGCGTCCGACTTCATCCGCAGGAGGACGGAGGCGTAGAACAGCGCCCGGCCGCCCTGCCGGAGGTCGGCGTCGTCCAGCCGGTCGAGGAAGGCGTCCGTCACCCGGACGATGTCGATGTCCCACGGCGCGATCTCCCCGTCCTTCGCGAGCTGGACGAGCAGCTCGACGGGCTCGACCTCGTCGCTCTCGGCCGGCGCCTCGACGTCGAGGTCGGTCTCGGCGAGTACGCCCTCCTCGGCATCGCCCTCGCGCCGCCGCTTCTCGGCCTCGTGGCCCGTGATGTCGAGCGGGACGTCGTCAGTCATCGGCTGGCACCCCCTGTCCGCCGAGGTCGATACCTGTGACCGCGGAGACGTTGCTGTCGAGCATCGTCACGCCGATGGCGCGCTCCGACCGTTCGAGCAGCGCGGAGCGGTGCGAGACGACGATGAACTGCGCGTCGCCCGCGAGGTCGTCGACCATCTCGCCGACCATCTCCGCGTTGGCCGCGTCGAGGAACGCGTCCACCTCGTCGAGCGCGTAGAACGGCGCGGGGTTGTACCGCTGCACTGCGAAGATGAAGGCGAGCGCAGTGAGCGACTTCTCGCCGCCGGACATCGCGTCCAGCCGTTGCACGGGCTTGTCGCCCGGCTGTGCCTTCATCGTCATCCCGCCCTCGAAGGGATCCTCGGGCTCCTCGAGGACGAGCTCGCCGGAGCCGTCAGAGAGCCGCGCGAAGATGTCGCGGAACTCCTCGTTGATCCCCTCGAACGCCTCCATGAACGTCTCCCGCTTGCGCGCCTCGAACGCGTCGATGCGGTCGCGGATGCCGCCGGCCTCCTCCGCGAGCGTCTCGCGCTTTGCCGTGATGTCGTCGAGCTCCGACTCGACGCGGTCGTACTCGTCGATTGCGAGCATGTTCACCGGCTCCAGCTCGGCCATCTGGTTCTCCAGCTTCGTGATCTGCCCCTTCACGCTGGCGAGGTCGGGAATCTCTTCGGCGTCGTAGTCGCCGACCTGCGATTCGAGCTCGTCGACCTCCCACTCCAGCCGGCCGGCCTGCGATTCGAGCTCGTCGAGCTTCGACTCCGCCTCGGTGACGGCCGCCCGCTGCTCGTCGCGTTCGTCTTTCGCCTCGCGGACCTCCTCGCGCAGCGACTCGCGCTCTCCCTTCAGCTCTGCGAGCTCCGATTCGAGCTCGGCGACCGCCTCGTGCTTCTCCTCGAGCGTCGCCTCCTTCGTCTCGATCTGTGCTTCGAGCTCGGCGACCGTCTCCTCGGCCTCCGCCTTCCGGTTCTGTGCCGCCTCGATGGTGTCGTGGAGCTCCTCGATGGCGTCCTCGGCGTACTGCTTTTCGAGCTCCAGCTCGTTGAGGTCGGCGTCGATCTCGTCCATCCGGTCGTCGAGGTCCGTAATCTCCTCGCGGATCGACTCGGCGCGCTCGTTCAGCTCGCGAACCTCGGAGTTCTCGAGTTCCGTCTGGAGCTCCTCGACCTCCGATTCGAGCTCGGCGATGGAAGACTCCTTCTCGGCGATGGAAGACTCGAGCGCCTCCATCTCGGCCTGCGTCTCCTCGCGCTCGGCTTCGATCTCCGTGAGGTCCGCTTCCAAGGCGTCGATCTCCGCCTCGATGGACTCGACCTCTTCCTCGCGCCGCTCGATGGACGCCTCGATGTCGCGCACCTTGTCGGCGGCGTCGCTCTTGCGGTCGCGGGCGTCGTCCAACCGGTCGTCGACGTCGCGGATGTCCTCGCGGATCGAGGCGCGTTCGTCCTCCAGCTCCTGGATTCGTTCTGCGACCCGCTGAAGCTGCCCCTCGCCGCCCTTCTCGAAGGAGTAGCGCGACCCCGACGTGGAGCCGCCGGTCATCGCGCCGGATTTCTCGACGAGCTCGCCCTCCAGCGTGACGAGCCGGAACTCGCCCATCAGGTCGCGGGCTGTCTCCATGTCCTCGACGACGAGCGTGTCGCCGAGCACGTACGAGAACACCTCGTCGTACGCGGCGTCGAAATCGACGAGGTTGTACGCGAAGTCGACGACGCCCGGCAGCGACGGCGCCGACGGGAGCGACCGAGACTGCATCTCCGTCATCGGGAGGAACGTCGCGCGGCCGGCGTTGCGCGACTTGAGAAACTCGATGCAGCGCTGACCGACCCCGTCGTCGTCGACGACGACGTTCGCCATTCGGCCGCCGGCGGCCGTCTCACACGCCTCCGCGTACTCCGGGGCGACGGAGCCGAGCTGTGCGACCGCGCCGTGGACGCCGTCGAGCCCGCCGTTCAGCACGGTCGACACCGCGCGGCCGAACGACGAGTCGCCCGTTTCGCCCGCCCGCGCCTCCAGCTCCGCGTACTCCTGCTGTTTCGCCGCGATGGCGTCTTCGACGTCGTCGAGGTCGTCCTGCAGGCTCGCCTTCTCTGCCTTCAGGTCGTCGACGACCTCGGTGATGCTGTCGAGGTTCGACTCCGCCTTCTCCAGCTCCGTTTCGAGGTCGGCGATCTCGGCTTCCACGTCGGGGAGCTGTTGTTCGGCCGTTTCGATCTCCTCCTGTTTCTCCCGCTTCTCGGAGGAGCGACGCCGCGCCTCGTCGAGCAGCCGGTCTTGCTCGCGCTGGAGCTCGTTCTTCTCGTCGCGGAGGTCGTCGAGCCGGTCGCGTCGCTCGTCGATCTCCTCGCGGAGCGTCTCGTACTCCGTGTCGAGGTCGGCGATCTCGGCTTCCACCTCGTCGAGTTCAGTCCGCTTCTCCTCGCGGTCGGCCTTCAGCGACGCCTTTCGAACCTTCCGCTCGCGAATCTTCGCCTCCAGCTCCTCGACGGTCTCCTGCTTGCGGTCGATCTGGACGAACGCCTGGCTCCGCTCGCTTTCGGCCTCCTCGATTCGCTCTTCCTGGCTCTCGATGCGGTCCTCGAGCCGGCCGATGTCGCCTTTGATCTCCTCGATCTCACGCTTGATCGCCAGCTGTTCGTCCTCGCCTTTCCGTTCGATCTCGTGGTTGAGGTCGGCGAGGTCCTCCTCGAGGCGGGTGACCCGACCCTGCCGTTCGTCGAGCTCGCGACGCAGTTCGTCGAGTTTCGCCTCGCGCGCCTCGATGGCCTCCCGCGTCTCGGCGAGCTCCTCGCGTTTGTCCTCGAGCTCCGCGGCCTTCAGGTAGCCCTCGTACTCATCCTTCCGGTCGCGGAGCTCCTGGTACTGCATCGCGGTCTCGCGCTCGTCCTCGAGCTGTTCGAGCCGCGCCTCCTTCTCCTCGATGCGGAGCTCCGCCTCGTCGATGCGCTCCTGGACGGTTTCGAGCTCCGCGAAGGCGTCTTCCTTCTTCGCGTCGAACTCCGCGACGCCAGCAATCTCGTCGATGATGCCGCGGCGAGCGTACGGCGACATCGTGATGATCTCCGTCACGTCGCCCTGCATCACGACGTTGTACCCCTCAGGCGTGACGCCAGCCTGCGCGAGCAGATCCTGGATGTCGGAGAGGTTGACGGAGCGGCCGTTGAGGTAGTAGTACGAGTAGTAGGTGTCTTCGTCGGTCTGTTTCACGCGCCGGCGGACGGTTATCTCTTCGACGTCGCCGACGTCCTCCGTGCCGGCCGCGGAGACGACCTGCTCGCGGGTCAGGGTGCCGTCGGCGTTGTCGAGGACGACCTCGACGGACGCCTCCCGTTCGCCGGCGAACCCGCCCTCGTCGTCGTGACCGGGGTCGAAGATGAGGTCCGTGAGCTTCTCCGCGCGGATGCCGGAAGTCCGCGCCAGCCCAAGCGCGAACAGCACGGAGTCGATGATGTTCGACTTCCCGGAGCCGTTCGGGCCGCTGATGGTCGTGAAGTCCTCGTAAAACGGGATGCGCGTCTTCCGGCCGAAGCTCTTGAAGTCGTCCAGTACGAGCTCTTTGATGTACATGGGGGCGCTCGTGGCGGCCCCGGGTTACGCGACGATGATGTCGTCGGACCCGGCGCTCTCCTCTTCGGCTTCCTCCTCGGCGGCTTTAGCCTCGTCGGCCGACTCCTCGTCGGGGGCAGCGTCCGTCGTCTGGTCGGAGTCCGGTTCGGCGTCGACCGCGGGCTCCTCGTCGACGGTTTCCTGTCTCCGGGCACGCTGCTGTGACTGGCCAGGCAGCTCTGAGCGGGCCTCGGTCCGCGTCGTCTTCCCGCTGATGATGTCGTCTAGCTCCGGACCGAAGTGGTCCTCGATGAGCCGGAGTCGCTCTTTCGTCTCGACGAGCTCGTCGGTCAGTCCGGACACGGTCGCACGCAGTTCCTGCACTTCCCCTTCGAGCTCCTCCACCCGATTGCCTGTCATGTCCCCATACGCTGTCCCGACCGACTTAAAGTTGCGTCAGACAATGACAACCCTCCTGATACGTTAGCGGGGTCGGGTTCGTCTGGAGATGCTGAGAAGAGTCGAAGCACCTGTCGCGGTGCCGAGACGAGCGACGGGGCGTCGCAAGCCGAGACGAGCCGACGGGGGCCGGACCGCAAGAATCGTAAACTGCCCCGCCGTCGGCCGGAGGTATGCAGACGACCCACGAGGTGCGCGTCGCCGACGCGGGGGAACTCGCCGTCTCGGGGGCAGTGGACCTCGTGGTCACGTCGCCGCCGTACCCGATGGTCGAAATGTGGGACGACTGCTTCGCCGCGCAGGCGCCGGCCGTCCGCGAGGCGCTCAACGCGGGAGACGGCGACCGGGCGTTCGCGCTGATGCACGACGTGCTCGACGGGGTGTGGGAACGACTCGCCGACGCCGTCCGCGAGGGCGGCATCGTCGCGATCAACGTCGGTGACGCGACGCGCAGTCTCGACGAGTTCCAGCAGTACCCGAACGCGGCGGAGATCACCCGGCGGATGCGCGCCCACGGCTTCCAGACGCTGCCGGACCTGCTGTGGCGCAAGCCGACGAACTCGGCGGCGAAGTTCATGGGCAGCGGCACCCTCCCGACGAACGCCTACCCGACGCTCGAGCACGAACACGTCCTCCTCTTCCGCAACGGCGGCACGCGGTCGTTCCCGCCGGGCGACGAGACGCGCTACGAGTCGGCGTTCTTCTGGGAGGAGCGCAACGAGTGGTTCTCGGATACCTGGGAGATCCGCGGGAAAAGACAGCGGCTCGACGGTGAGGGCCGCGACCGCTCCGGCGCGTTCCCGTTCGAGCTCCCCTACCGGCTCGTCTCGATGTTCTCCGTCTACGGCGACACCGTCCTCGACCCGTTCTGGGGGACGGGGACGACGGGGCTGGCGGCGCTCGTCGCCGGGCGGAACAGTCTCGGCTACGAGCGCGACGCCGACCTCGTCGACTCCTTCGCCGACGCGGTCGAGGACGCCCCGGCGCTGTCCCGGGACGTGGTGACCGAGCGGCTCGAGAACCACCGGGCGTTCGCCGTCGACGCCGAGACGCGCTACGAGGCCGACCACTACGAGTTCGGCGTGAAGACGAAGTTCGAACGCGGAATCCGCCTCTACGAGGTGACGGACGTCCGCCGGGACGGTCAAACGTGGACAGCGTCGTACGAGCCGACGTAGCGGCGGGCGCGGAGCCGAGAGGTCGGACGCGAATCCGGTGTAGGGAGGTTTTTGCGACCGGACGCCGAGCCGCCCGTATGGACGTTTCCTTCGACGCGTTCCGGCTCGCGGCCTCGACGGCCGACCTCGGCGAGGAGCCGGCCGCACGCGAGCACGCCGACCTTCTCGAGTTCCGGATGGACCTCGCCGACGCGCCGCTCGACGCGCTCGCCGGCTACGACGGGGAGCTCCCGCTTCTGTGTACGAACCGCGCCGCGTGGGAGGGGGGCGAAGCCGAGGAGGCGGGCCGGCTCGATGCGCTCGAGACCGCGGCCGAACACGAGGCCGTCGCCGCCATCGACGTCGAGGTCGCCGCCGTGGAGGACGGCGCGCAGTCGACGCTCGAGCACGCCCACGACCACGGCGCGCAGGTGGTCGCGAGCGTCCACGACTTCGAGGAGACGCCCGAGGGGGACGACCTCGCTCGGCTGCTCGCGCGGGCCGCGGCCGCGGGCGACGTGGGGAAGCTCGCCGTCACCGCCGAGTCGCGCGCCGACACACTCCGCCTGCTCTCCGTCACCCACGCGATGGCCGAAGAGGGTGCAACCGTCGCGACGATGGGGATGGGCGAGGCCGGCCGCCACACCCGTGCCGTCGCACCGCTCTACGGCTCTCGCATCGGCTACGCGCCGGTCGATCCCGACGCGGCGACCGCACCCGGGCAGTACGACCTCGCGACGCTCGCTGGGCTCGTCGACCGCCTCGGCGACGACGCGCAGGTTTAACACGCCCCCGCGTCGACCGTCCGGCCGTGAACCGACGCGCGTGGATCGCGGCGCTGCTTTCCTTTCTCCAGCCGGGCCTCGGCCACGCCTATTTGCGTGCGTGGCGCCGCGCGGTGACGTGGTTTCTCGTCTGGGCCGCAGTGACGGCCACGTTCGTCGAACTGCCGTCGCCGTCGCTCACTGTCGAGGGGCTTCGCCAGACGGCGACGCAGCTGTTCGCTGCGCTCGGCGGGCTCGACCTGGTGCCGTCGCTCGTCCTCTCGGCGGTGACGGCGTTCGCGATGGTCGACGCGTTCCGGTTGGCCGCAGAGCCGACGACCGACGACACGACGGCGCGGTGTCCGGAGTGCGGCAAAGAGACCGACGAGGATCTCGACTTCTGTCCGTGGTGTACCGCGGAACTCGACGGGGGCAGAAGAGAGGAGACCGGGTGACGGGCGGAGCTACTTCTCGATGATGCTCTCGTCGACCGCCTCACCGAAGTGGCGGGCGGTGTCCTCGTAGTAGACGAGCAGCTCGTCGTCAACCGCGAGGTCGGTGACCGCTTTGCGGCCGGACTCCGTCGCGACCTTGATCGTCTCGGCGTTCTGGAGCAGCGTCTCGATGCGGTCGCCGTCTTCGGTTTCGGCCTCGACGCGGAACATCGGCCGCTTCTCGATCTTCGACCGACCGACGATGGCTTCGCGAGTGCTCCCGTCCGTCGAGACGACCTGCACCTCGTCGCCCGACTGCAGCTCCGCGAGATACTTCGTCCCGCCGCCGGGCGTCCGGACGTACGCGTGGACCGCGCCGGCGTTCACCCGGAAGGGACGCGAGGCGACGTACGGCGACTCGGCGGTCTCGGCGTGGACGAAGAAGAGCCCGCGGGACATCGAGCCGACGAGCATCCCCTCGTCGTCGTTCATCATTGTCCCGGTGTCGACGCAGACCCGGTCGGCGCTGCCGATCTCCTCGACCGCGGTCACGGTCGCGTACTCCATCTCCAGCCGCTCGCGCTCGGACTCGTCGCGGACGTCGACCACGTCCCGGATGACGCCCGGGTCGTCCGTGTCGAGCAGGACGGCGTCCGCCCCGAGTTCGAGCGTCTCGAAGGCCGTCCGCGCCTCCTCGGCGCTGCGGACGCCCGCGACGAGATCCGTCTCCTCGCCGATGCGCGCGATGAGGTTTTCGAGCGGGATGATCTTCCAGTCGTCGCCGACGACGACGGTGTAGTCGGCCTCGATCGCCGCGGCCTCCGCGAACGTCTCGTAGTCCTCGTTCAGGATGCGGACGTACGAGGCGTCGGCGCCGTCGCGGCGGAGCGTCGTCAGGTCGGCACTCCCCGAGAAATCCGAGGGGAGGTCGACGGTGCCGTCGCCCTCGCCGCCTTTGCCGACGACGCGGATGTCCGGCTCTGCGTCCGCATCCTCGGCGTCCATCACGTGGACGTCGTCGCCGGTGAACGCGGCGACCGTCACCTGTCCCAGCTCGCGGACGCGGTCGACGTCGCGGCCGTCGACGAGCACGACGTCGACGCCAGCCTCTAATCCGGCGGTGATTCGCGCTCGGCGGTCGTCCCAGTCGCCGACCTCGTCGTCGGCCTTCAGCCAGACGGAGCGTGTCATACTCGGGCGTCGGCAGGTTCGGTATTGAACGTGGCGGAAGCGGGAGCGGCGGTCGACCCGGCGGCGCGCGGCCCGCGACGACCGAACGCTTATCGCCGGCTCGGTCCTAACGCCGGTATGACTACTTCGCCCTCCGTCGCCGCGGTCTGTTTCGACCTCGACGACACGCTCATCCGCTACGACCAGGACCCCGAGGCGGTGCTCGACCGCGCGTTTCGCCGTGCCGGCGTCGGCCCCTTCTGCTCGCCCGACGAGCTGTGGGCCGTCGCTCGGGACACGCCGGACGCGGCCGACGACCACGACTTTCTCACCAACCTGTTCCGCGAGGCGGCCGACCGCTACGGCGGCCCGACGGAGACGGCCGCGACTCTCGCGCGCACCTACGAGGCCGCGACCGACCACACCGCAGTCTCCTTCCGCCCGGGCGCGGAGGCCGCGCTCGCAGCGGCGCGGTCGGTCGGCCCCGTTGGCCTCATCACGAACGGCGGCCGCGAGACGCAGGAGGTGAAGCTTCGCGAGCTCGGGTTGACCGACGCGTTCGACACCCGCGTGTACGCGGGCGAGCAGACGCCGCCCAAGCCCGCCGGCGAGCCGTTCGCGCGTGCGGCGACCGCGCTGAGCGTCGACCCGACGGAGACGCTGTACGTCGGCAACTCGCTCCACCACGACGTCGCCGGCGCGAAGCGCGCCGGCTGGAACGCGGCCTGGTACCCCCGCGAGTCCGACCGCGACGAGCGCCCGGACGAGCACGCCCCCGACTACACGTTCGAGACGCTGGCAGAGCTCGAACGGGCGTTGTAAGACGGAGTCGAAGAGCCGCTACGCCTCGACCGCCAGCCCGGCGCGTTCGAGCGCCTCGTCGGTGTCGGCGTCGTCGTGGACGACGGCGCTGACGGCCGTCGTGATGGCCTCGGGGTCGTCGTGCTGGAAGATGGACCGGCCCATCGAGACGCCGGCGCCGCCGGCGTCGATGACGCCCCGGACGGCCTCGACCGTCTCGCGGTCGGTCCCCTTCGCGCCGCCGGCGATGACGACGGGGAGCCGCGTCGACTCGACGACGTGCTCGAAGCTCTCTGCGTCGCCCGAGTACCCGGTCTTCACGAGGTCCGCGCCGAGCTCCTCGGCGAACCGGACGGCGTGGCCAAGCGCCTCCGGATCTGACCCGTCGACGCCGGGGCCGCGCGCGTACGCCATCGCGAGCACCGGGATTCCCAGTCGCTCGGCGTCGTCGGTGACGCGCGCGAGGTCCTCCAGCTGCTTCGGCTCGTAGTCGGAGCCGACGTTGATGTGCAGGGAGACGGCGTCGGCACCTGCGCGGACCGCCGCCTCGACGGTGCCGCTCATGCGCTTGTCGTTCTCGTCGGGGCCGATGGTGGTCGAGGCGTTGAGGTGGACGATGTACCCCTTCTCGTTCTTGTGCGGGTGGACGCGCGGCGCGATACCTTTCTGCGTGAGCACCGCGTCGGCGCCGCCGCGGGTGACGCCGTCGATGGTCGCCTCGATGTTTTTCAGCCCCGTGACGGCACCCATCGTGATGCCGTGGTCCATCGGGACGATGAGGTACCGTCCACCTGTGCCGATGCGATCGAGTCGTGCGGAGATGCCCGTGTCCATGATGTGTTACCGTCTGGCAGAGACGTTCAAGTTCGTTCCGGTGTCGGCCGCTCTTGACGGCCGGCGACCGCGCCCTCCTTCAGTTCGCGACACAGCGCCGCGAGTCGGTCCGCCGTCTCCGCGGTCGGAGTCTCAGCTTCGATTCCCTCCGCAACCACGTCGACGAGCGCGCTCCCGACGATGATGCCGTCGGCGCCGGCGGCGACGACCTTCCGCGCGTGGTCGCCGGTCTTGATGCCGAAGCCGACCGCCTTCGGGATGTCGTAGCCCGCGAGCCGTTCGAGGCTGCCCGTCGTCTGCTCGCTCACGTCCTCGCGCGCGCCGGTGACGCCGAGCCGCGCCTGCACGTACAGGTAGCCCGACGACAGCGAGACGAGCCGGTCGAGCCGCTCCTCGCCCGTCGTCGGCGCGACGATGAAGACGAGGTCGAGCCCGTGGTCCGTGCAGGCCGCCCGCAGTGGGTCGGCCTCCTCTGCAGGGAGGTCCGGGACGACGAAGCCGTCGATGCCGGCCTCCTTCGCCCGGCGGACGAACGGCGCTGGCCCCTGTTCGTCTCCATACTGATAGATGAGGTTGTAGTAGGTCATGCAGACCAGCGGGACGTCCACGTCGACCGATTCCACGAACTCGAAGTAGCGCTCGACGGTCATCCCGCCCTCCAGCGAGCGGACGATGGCGCTCTGGATGGTCGGCCCTTCGGCGATAGGCTCGGAGAAGGGGAGGCCGAGTTCGATGACGTCCGCGCCGCCGCGTTCGAGCGCCTCGACGTACGCCAGCGACGCCTCGAAGTCGGGGTCGCCCGCGGCGAGATACGGGATAAAGGCGGGACCGTCCTCGAACGCCGCGGCGATGGCCGGGTTCGCCATCTACTCGAACACCTCCATCTCGGGGGCGTTCGGGATGTCGCGCCGGTCCGTCTCCTCGATGGCCGCTTCGAGATCTTTGTCGCCGCGCCCGGAGACGTTCACGACGACGAACTCGCCGAGATCTCGGTCCGTCTCCTCGAGATACGCGAGCGCGTGAGCCGACTCGAGCGCGGGGATGATCCCCTCCGCCTGCGAGAGCCGGTGGAACGCCTCCAGCGCGGCGTCGTCGTCGACGTTGGCGGCCGCGACGCGCCCCTCGTCGACGAGATGCGAGAGCTCGGGCCCGACGCCGGCGTAGTCCAGCCCGGAGGAGACGGAGTGCGACTCCATGATCTGTCCCTCCTCGCTCTGGAGCAGTTTCGTGCGGGCGCCGTGGAGCACGCCCTCGGTCCCCGTCGACAGCGACGCGGAGTTGGGGGCGACGCCGCGCTCCTCGTCGACGTCGAGGCTCGACCCGCCCGCCTCCACGGCGACGAGGTCGACGTCCTCGTCGTCGACGAAGTCGGCGAAGATACCCATCGTGTTCGAGCCGCCGCCGGCACACGCGAGAACCGTGTCCGGGAGCCGGCCGTACTGTTCGCGTGCCTGCCGGCGCGTCTCCTCGGAGATGACGCGGTGGAAGTCGCGGACCATCGCCGGGAACGGTGCCGGGCCGACGATGGAGCCGATGACGTAGTGGGTCCGCTCGACGGTCGTGGCCCAGTCGCGCATCGTCTCCGAGATGGCCTCCTTCAGCGTGCCGCGCCCCACGTCGACGGGGGTCACCTCGGCGCCGTTGATGCGCATCCGGAACACGTTGGGGCGCTGTCGGTTGATGTCGCGCCGGCCCATGTAGATCTCGCAGGGCATGTCGAGGTGGGCGGCGGCCATCGCCGTGGCGGTGCCGTGCTGGCCTGCGCCGGTCTCGGCGATGATGCGGTCTTTCCCCATGTACTTCGCGAGCAACACCTGTCCCAGGGCGTTGTTCAGCTTGTGGGCCCCGCCGTGGAGCAGGTCCTCGCGTTTCATGTACACGTCGTAGCCGTAGCGCTCGGAGAGGTTGTCCGCGCGCTGGAGCGGCGTGGGCCGACCGCCGAAGTCGCGGATGCGCTCGCGGAACTCGTCCATGAACCCGTCCTCGTTTCCGAGCACGTACCGCTCGTAGGCGTCGGTCAGCTCCTCGATGGCCGGCATCAGCGCCTCCGGCACGTACTGTCCGCCGTAGTCGCCGAACTTCGTCTCCGGCGTCGACGGCCGCTCGCCGTCCGTATTACTCTCTGACATGGGTGAATCGGTGGGTGTTCGCGCGAACGTCTTCGACCGCCGAGCCGTCGCGCGCCGACTCCGCGGTGTCGTCCGCCGGCTCCTCTGCCGCCATGATGGCGGAGCCGACGAGCAGGGCGTCGGCCCCGGCCGCGCGCATCCGGCAGACGTCGTCGACCGTCCGTACGCCGCTCTCCGCAATGAGGGTGACGCCATCGGGAACCGCGGGCGCCACCGACTCGAACGTGCCGAGGTCGACCTCGAGCTCGGCGAGGTCACGGTTGTTGACGCCGACGAGGTCGGCGCCGGCCTCGACGGCCGCGACCACCTCCTCGCGGGTGTGCGCCTCGACGAGGACCTGAAAGCCGCGGTCGCGCGCCGCCTCGACGAGGTCGGGAAGGTCGTCGCCGAGAAACCGTGCGATGAGCAGAATCACGTCCGCTGCTACGACGTCGAGGCCCGCCTCGTCGAGCACGAAGTCCTTCCGGAGAACGGGCACGTCGACGGCTGAACGGACGCGTGCGAGCGTTTCGGCCGATCCGCCGAAGTGTTCGGGCTCGGTGAGCACCGAGAGGGCGGCCGCGCCGCCATCGACCATCGCCTCGGCGAGGGCGACGGGGTCGTCAGTACGCTCGCCGTCGGTCGTGGGGCTGGTCGGCTTCACCTCGGCGACGAGGGGGACGCGACCGTCCGCCTCGGCGGCCGCGAACGCGTCGGACAGCGACCTGGCCTCGACGGAGACGCGGCCCGTCCCGCCCGAGCGTTCGCGCGCGGCGGCGAGGATGGACTGCACCTCGGGTGCCATCCCGTCAGTGTTCATCTGTGTACAACAACGGATTTATCTGTACAAAAGACTTGCGTCACTCGCCGGGTGCATCCGGCCGAGGTTGCACCGCCGCGACCCGAGCGCCGGCCGAGCGGCGTGTTTTTGTGTCCGTCCGTTCCATATCCGGTATGCCCTTCGTCACGAAGCTCACGTTCGAAAGCGGGGACCGAGAGGTGCTCGACCGGGTCGTCACGGAGATCAAGGAGGCCGCCGAGCGGAAAGGCGTGGAGCTGAAGGGGCCACACCCGCGTCCGGAGACGCGCCTGTCGGCCCCGCAGTACCAGCGACTCGCGCCGGGCGACGCCTTCGACAGCTGGGAGTTCAGCGTCTACACCCGGGAGATCGAGATTCACGCGGCAGACGAGTTCGCGCGGGACGTGGCCGGCGGCGAGTATCCGTCGAGCGTCCACGTCGAGGCGGACGTGAAGCAGACGCGCGGAATGGGTCGAACGTAGCCGCCCGGGAGCGAACCCGACGGAGCAGCGGCACCGACCGACGGGCGAGGGGTATTTTACCGCGGGAGACCGACGGGGGCGCATGAGCCAGACGAGCAGAGGGCCGCTCGTGGCGCTACGTCGTGAGCTACACCGCTATCCGGAGCCCGCGTGGCGGGAGTTCTACACCACCTCGCGGATCGTCGACGAGATCGAGCGAATCGGCGTCGACGAGTTGTCCGTCGGCCGCGAGGCGCTCGCGACCGACGAGCGGATGGCCGTCCCCGACGAGGCCGAACTCGCCGAGTGGCACGACCGCGCCCGCGAGGCGGGGGCCCGCGAGGACGTGCTGGAAAAGACCGAAGGCGGTCACACGGGCGCCGTCGCCGTCCTGCGGAGGGGTGAGGGGCCGACGGTCGCGCTCCGGGTCGACATCGACGCGCTCCCGCAGCCGGAGTCGGCCGAGGACGACCACTACCCCGCACGCAAGGGGTTCCGCTCCGGGAACAAGGGGTATATGCACGCCTGCGGCCACGACGCCCACGCGACCATCGGGCTGGGTATCCTCCGGCGCGTGAAGGAGTCGGACTTCTCGGGGACGCTGAAGCTCCTCTTCCAGCCGGCCGAGGAGGTCGTCGGCGGCGGGAAGGCGATGGCCGAGTCCGGCCACCTCGACGACGTCGACCACCTGCTCGCGCTCCACGTCGGCCTCGACCACCCGACCGGCGAGGTGGTCGCCGGCATCGACGAGTTCCTCGCGGTGACGCATCTCCACGCCGAGTTCACCGGCCAGCCGGGACACGCGGGAGCGAAACCCGAGGAGGGGTACAACGCGGTGCAGGCGCTCGCGTCCGGCGTGCAGGCGCTGTACGGCATCCCGCGTCACTCCGAGGGCGCAACCCGGGTCAACGCGGGGCGCGTCGAAGGAGGGACCGCCTCGAACATCATCCCCGAGTCCGCGACGGCCGAGATCGAGGTGCGCGGCGAGACGACAGAACTGAAAGAGTACGTGCACGACCGGGCGACGGACGCGCTCGAAGGGTCGGCTGCCGCCTACGGCTGCACCGTCGACACCGAGGTCGTCGGCGACGCGCCGAGCGCGACCAGCGACGAGGCGCTCGTCGAACTCGTCTACGACGTCGCCGGCGGCGTCGACGGGGTCACGAATCGGGTCCGGCGTGACGCCCTCGGCGGGAGCGAGGACGCGACGTACCTGATGCAGTACGTCCAGGACCGCGGCGGCGACGCCTGCTACGTCGGTATCGGCACCGACCACCCCGGTGGCCACCACACCGCGACGTTCGACGTGGACGAGGACTCGCTCGCGATCGGCATCGACACGCTGGCCGGGACGATCGGGCGGCTGGCACAGCAGTAGCGGGTAATCGAGGGCTCATCCGCCGCGGCGCTCGTCGAGCAGGTCCGCGACGTACGCCTCACCGGCACGCTCCCAGTGGAGACCGAGCAACCGCAGGGGCTTCTCGACGTCGATCGGGGGGATGCCGTGTTTCCGACAGAACACCGTCCAGAAGTCGCCGACGAGTCGACGGTGGTCCCGCTCCGCAAAGGAGAGGTCGAGGTCGCCGAGCGCGGCCGTCGTCCGGAACGTCCGGTAGTCGACGGCCATCGGAAGCCAGCGCATGCCCGCGAGTTCGTCAACCTGGTCGTGGAACAACCGGAGCCAGAACGGCGTCGTTACCACGTCGCCGATCCCCGGCAGCGCGTAGCGACGGCTGTCACGCGCGACGTGGGGCGCGACGTAGTCGTTGCGGGCGAACAGTACTCGCGGGTCGCCCTCGAACGACTCGTGGAGCGTCTCCGCACACGCGAACCACCACCGCGCGTCGTACGGGTCCATCACGTCCAGCCGGTCGAGCAGCCGCTCCAGCCGATCTGTCCCGCGGTCGACGACGGTTTCGGGCACGAACGCCCACGAGTGCTGTCGCTGGAGCGTCGCACACACTTGCCACAGCCCGTTCCGGCCGGTCTCCTGTTTCGGCTCGCCGGAGGGGTGGGTGTGGAACGGGACGACCGAGAGAGTGACGAACAGCGCCCGCTCTCGTGGCGAGAGATCGAGCGATCCCAGCGCCTCGTACTCGGGCAGCGCGTACCGCTCGAAGAAGCCCGTCCGTCGGCGATACTCCCGCCGGAGTCGGACGACGAGCGCGTGGAGGGTCGTCTCCTCGGAGATCATCCGCCCGACCGGAGCGACGACGCCCGGAAGCAAACCTCTTTGCCCCGTGCCCGAAGCGGCCGTACTCGGAACGCTGTCTCGTCGGCGCGTCCCGCATGGAAACGGTTTTTCGCCGCGCGCTCGGAGTGTCGGTATGAACGTCCGAGCCGTTGCGGAGCTGTCGCCCGACGAGCGCGCGGCGCTGTTCGACCGTGACGCCGGCGTCGGCGCCGCCCGGGAGACGGCACGCGAGATCGTCGACCGGGTTCGCGACGAGGGAGACGTCGCGCTCCGGGAGTTCGCCGAGGAGTTCGACGGCGTCACCGTCGGCAACATCGACATCAGCGACGAACCGGCACGCGCTGCCGACCGGCTCGACGACGAGTTGCTTGCGCACATCGAACAGGCCGCCGCGAACGTTCGTGCGTTCCACGAGGCACAGCTCCCGGAGGCGTGGACCCGCGAGTTCGACGGTCGAGAGCTGGGTCGACGCTACCGCCCGCTCGAACGCGTCGGCGCGTACGTCCCCGGCGGCACCGCGGCGTACCCCTCGTCGGCGCTGATGACCGTCCTCCCGGCGAAGGTCGCCGGCGTCGACCACGTCGCCGTCGCGACACCGCCCGCCGACGAGTTGAACGACGCGACGCTCGCGGCGATCCACGTCGCCGGCGCGGACGCCGTCTATCAGGTCGGTGGCGCACAGGCCGTCGCCGCGCTCGCGTACGGGACGGAGACGGTCGACCGCGTCCAGAAGGTCGTCGGGCCGGGCAACCGGTTCGTCACGGCCGCGAAGGCCGCGGTCCGCGAGGACTGCGAGATCGACTTTCTCGCCGGCCCGAGCGAGATACTCGTGCTCGCGGACGGGACGGCCGACCCGGAGCTGGTCGCCGCGGACCTGCTCGCACAGGCGGAACACGACCCGAACGCGGCCGTCGTCGCCGTCACGCCCGACGAGACGCTGGCCGAGGCCGTCGCCGACGCCTGCAAGCAACAGTCCAGGGAGCGCGAACGCGCCGACGTCATCGAAGCCGCGCTCGCGAACGACGCATCCGGCGTGTTCACGACACGGTCGACGTCCGAGGCGGTGCTGTTCGCCGCCGAGTACGCCGCAGAGCACCTCTCGATACAAGCGGAGAACGACGAGGAGCTGCTCGATCGCGTCGGCGCTGGCGGGAGCGTCTTCCTCGGCCCGTACTCCCCGGTCGCCGCTGGCGACTACGCAGCCGGGCCGAACCACGTACTCCCGACCGGCGGGCTCGCGAAGACGACCGGCGGACTCTCGGTCGACCACTTCATCGTCTCGCAGACGGTCCAGCGGCTCGACCGCGACGCGCTCGACGGCGTCGCGGACACCGTCACGGCGCTCGCCGAAGCCGAAGGACTGGAAGCCCACGCCGAGAGCGTCCGCAAGCGGTTCGAGGACGGGAGATAGGATGTCGCTTCTCGCTTCGAGGGCGGTCCGCGCGGGCGTCTTCTTTGCGGCCGCGTTCGCGCTCGCAACCCTACTCGGTGGCGCGACCGGCGACCTCCGGCTGGGCGCAGCAACCGGCGTCGCGGCCGGTCTGCTCATGGCCGTCTTCGGGGGCCTGTTCGTCCGCCCGGCGGACGACGGCGCCGAGTGAGACCGGCGTCGGCGCACGCGGCCGAACGTTCAAATACCGGGACGAGTCAACCCCTCCGTGACTCTCGAAGATCGGCTCGCGGCCGTCGAGCGAACGCTCACAGACGACGAGCACGCCCCCGCTGACCTCTCGGCTCCTGCGGCGCTCGAGACGCGAATCGAAACCGTCGAGTCGCGGCTCGACGACATCGAATCGCGGCTCGCTGACGCAGAAGGAACTGTCGCGGCGCTCCGAGGGCACGCCGATGACGGGCGGTCGGTCGACCGGGAGACCGAGCAGGTCGCACAGCGGGCGCTCGCGACCGCACGCGAGGCGAAACGTCGACTCGACGAGGAGACGCCGGCTCCCCGCGAGCGCAGGGTCATCGTCGAGGAGTCAGAGTCCGACGACGGTCTCTGCGGTCGGCTCCGCTCGCTGTGGTGATCCGACTCCTGCTCGCCGTGGGCGTAACGGCTGCCCTGCTCGGCTACGCGCTCCCGGCCGTCGAGGACGCGAGAGCCGATCGGGCCGACGCGCTCGCACGCGAAGAGCTGACCACGCTCCGGGACGAGACGGCTCGCTTCGCCGCACGGAACGATGCGACTGCCCCCGGTATCCCCGGACCGACGCGGCTCGTCACGGTGCGTGTCCCGCGAGAGACGAGTATCCGGGTGGGCGTCGGACCCCGTGGCGAGTCGCTCGGCTGGGTCCGCGATGCCCGCCGAGGACGCGTCGAATCTGACCTCCGGTTCGATCGACAACTTCGCCTCGACGACTCCGGCCGCCACCGGCTCCGCGTCTCGCTCGTGCGCCGCGACGGTGAGACGGTCGTCCGGGTACGAAGGTTCAAGCCGGATAAGGGGACCACCCCGGTGCGTGTTCGAACTCCGTTCGACCGACGACTGCCGGTGTGAGTCAGGATTCGACGGGGACGCGCTGTGTGTCGACGCGACGGACTGCGACGGTGCGGGCGCGCTCACTGACGCGCCCGCCTGCCGTGCGACGGTCGTGACGGCGCTCGAGAAACGTGACGCAAACCGGATCGTCACCAGAGCGTCGGGTCGCCGCCGCGTCTACGCCGACGAGGCAGCCGCGCTGCTCGTCGCAGCTGGACGGTTCGCGGCGGCCGTCGCCTTCCACGATGCGGCGCTCGCCGACCGGGCTCGCCGGGACCCGCTCGACGCCGCCCGCGTCGCGACCGGCCGGGCCGCCCCCGTGGCCCGACTCGCCGCCGAGACCGGGCTCGTCGAGACCGCGGCCGCCCGCACGTACGAGGAGGTCGTCGCGCCACGACGGGGCGTCACCGTCGCCGACGCGAACGTCGGACCGCGACCACCGGACGGAGCGACGCTCGCCGATCGATACGAGCTGGACACGGGTGCTGTCGTTCGGGTGTACCACCGAAGCGGCGATCCGTTGGCGACGTACCACCTCACGCCGGTCGAGCTCACGCTGTCGAGAGAGGCGACTGCGACGCTCGCCGCGGCCGCTGAACACCTCGCCGCCGCGCCCGGGGGCGACCGCGCCGCCGGGCGGGCGGTCAGGAACGTCGCCGAGCCGGGAGACCCGGTCGAGACGCTCACCGACGTACTGCGTCGACACACCCGGGGACTTGGCGTCCTCTCGGACGTGTTTGCCGACCCGGCTGTCTCGGACGCGTACGCGACCGCGCCGGTCGACGAGCGACCGCTCAGGCTCGAACACCGAGGTGAGACCGTCCGGTCGAACGTCCATCTCACAAAAAAGAGCACGGCTGCGCTCGCTTCCCGGTTCCGCCGAGAAAGCGGACGGGCCTTTTCGCGGGCCGATCCAACGCTAGACGCGACAGTCGACGTAGACGGCCGGGAGATCCGCGTCGCCGGTGTGACCGACCCGGTGAGCGACGGCCGCGGCTTCGCGTTCCGCGCCCACGACGGCGACCGCTTCCGGCTCGCGGACCTCGTGGCGAACGGAACGATTCCGCCCGCGGTCGCGGCGCTCCTCTCGGTCGCCGTCGAACGCGGCGCCGCGCTGCTCGTTGCGGGGGGTCGCGGGGTCGGAAAGACGACGCTGCTCGGCGCACTCCTCCCCGAACTCCCGCCCGGAACGCGTGCCGTCGTCGTCGAGGACACGCCCGAGCTTCCGGTCGGTGCGCTGCGCGCGGCCGGCCGCGACTGCCAGCGACTCACCGTCGACCGCGACGGCGACGGCGTCGGCCCGCAGGAGGCGCTCCACGCTGCGCTCCGGCTCGGCGAGGGCGCGCTCGTCGTCGGCGAGGTGCGGGGGGCCGAGGCGGGAGCACTGTACGAGGCGATGCGCGTGGGCGCGGGCGGCGCGACGCTCGGCACGATCCACGGTGACGGCCCGACAGCGGTTCGCGAGCGCGTCGTCACGGATCTCGGCGTCCCTCCCTCGGCGTTCACCGACACCGACCTCGTCGTGACGCTCGACCGCGGTTCGGACGGCCGGGGCGTCGCGAGCGTCGTCGAGGTCGTCGGCCGCACCGACCCAGCGTTCGCGCCCCTGTTCGAGCGTGACGGTGAGAAGGTCGTCGCGACCGGACGGATCGACCGTGGCAACAGCGCCGCGCTCGCCGCGCTCGCCGAAGCGAACGAGGCGTACGACGGTGTCCGCACGACCGTCGAACAACGACGGGAGCGGTTCGCGACCGAATGAGCCGGCGACTCGTCGCCGCTCTCGCGGCGTGGTATCCGTGGTCCGTCGACCCGGATGAGGAGACGACGGCCGCGCTGCAGTTCCTCGGCTGGCCGGACGACTACTGCCGCGCGGCGAACGCCCTCGGAGTATTCCTCGCCGCTGCGTCTCTGCTCGCCGCGACGCTGGCTCGTGAACTTACGCCGTGGGCTCTCCTCATCGCAATCGGCGTCGGAGCCGCGGCGGTGGCGGCCACGCGTGTCGCTCCGCGTGTCATCGCGAACGTGGTCCGGCGCCGCGCGCTCGGCACTGCACCGTGGCTCGTCTGTCGAACCGCGATGCGGCTCCGCGTAGCGCCGACCGTCGAGTCGGCCGCCGCGTTCGCGGCTCGCAACCCACAGGGCGCGCTCGACCACTCGCTCGCGGCGGCGGTCCGACGAGCACGGGGGACTGCGTCGACGGGATTCGACGAGTTTCTCCGCCGCTGGGGCGAGCGGCTCCCATCGCTTCGCCGCGGGATTCGCCTCCTCGAGGCGGTCCCGTCGGCACCGGAAGACGAGCGTGGACCACGAATCGATCGTGCGCTCAACGCCGTGCTCGACGGGATACGGGAGCGCGCCGCAGCCGACGCCGCTGCTCTCCGGGGGCCGGTCACCGCCGTCTACGCCTTCGGCGTTTTACTCCCGCTCGCACTCGTCGCAGCACTCCCCGCAGCTCGCGTCGCTGGTCTCCCCGTCTCGGTGCCGACCGTCGTGCTCCTCTACGACGTTCTTCTCCCCTGCGTACTGCTCGCGGCGGCCGGCTGGCTCGTCGCGAACCGGCCAGTCACGTTTCCCGCAACCCGGGTGCCGCGAACACACCCGTCGGTTCCGAACCGGCGATGGCTCGTTCCGGCCGCGGGCTGTGCGGTCGCCGCCTGTGCGTGGGTCGTGACCCCGGTCCTGCTCGACACGTGGACGGCACCGGTCGCTGCCGCCGGCGCCGGCGGCGGGACGGTACTGATCGGCTACTTCCGCCCGTATCAGCCCGTCCGCACACAGGCACGAGAGGTCGAGGACGGCCTTCCCGACCTGCTCGTCGGCGTCGGTCGACAGGTCGAAAACGGCGAGCCGGTCGAGACGGCGCTCCCGACGACGGCACGGGCAGTCGACTCGGCCGCAGGCGACCTGTTCGCAGACGCTGCGGCACGCTCGCGAGCACTCGGAACGGGGCTCGCGTCGTCGCTCCGAGGAGACGACGGCCCCGTCAGTGCGTGTCCGAGTCACCGTACCCGAGACACTGCCCGCGTGCTCGCCGCGGCGACGCGGGAGGGACGACCCGCGGGGCCGGCGCTCGTCGCGGCCGGCGAACACCTCGCCGACCTCGCTCGCGTCGAGACCGAAACGCGACGATCGGTCCGGCACCTCACGGAGACGATGGAACACACTGCGGCCCTGTTCGGCCCACTCGTCGGCGGCGTCACCGTCGTCCTCGCCGGACGCGTCGCCGGCGGAGGGTTCGGCCCAGCGCTTCCCCGGCCGCCGCTCGCGCTCGCTGTCGGCGGCTACGTGCTCGTGCTCGCCGCTCTCTTGACCGCAGTGGCGACGGGCCTGGAGCGAGGGTTCGACCGTGCGCTCGTCGGCTACCGCGTCGGCCTTGCTCTGCTCTCCGCGACGGCGACGTACCTCGCGGCGGTCGTCGCCGCCGGCCTCGTCGTCTGACATTTATATACGAAGCCGCGACCAGCCCTCCCGTGTTCGATACACCGATCGATGGGCTGTACACGTGGCTCGGGGTGAGTTTCGTCGCCGCCGGCGCGCTCGCCGTCGCTGCGGGGGTGCCATCCGCGCCGCCGCCGGACGCAGCCGCCGTCGCCGAGACTGTCGACGGGCTCGCGGCAAGCTCCTACGCCGGTGCCGCGACAGTCCCACTCGCAAACGCCAACGAGGTTCGGCTCACGCCACGGAGTGTCTCACTGCGCGGGGCGAGTGGAACGGTCTCTGCCACGTTCGAGCACGGGCCGATCGTGGTCGTCACCGGAGCGAACGAGGCGCTCGCGGCGGTGTTGAACGGAACTTCTCCCCACAAGGTATTCGAAGATCCGGATGCACTCGTCGCCGCGAGCAGAGAAACGGCCGACGGACGGGCGTCGTGGCGAACCGCGCCCGAACGGCTCCGCGTCCGCCACGTCACGTGGGGAGGTGTCGATGTCACGCTCGTCGGCTAAGGGACAGACCGAGCCGCTGGCCGCGCTGGTAGCCGTCGCGGCCGTTTGCCTCGCACTGTCGCTGTACGCCGGGCTGGTCGCTGAACGTTTCTCGCAACCGTCCGGCCCGAATGCACAACCCGTGCTGGAACGTGTCGTCGACGACATCGCACCAGACGGGGTCGCGGCGCCGGAGCGGCTCGACGCGATTGAAGAGACCACGACCCGACGCAACGTCTCGCTTGCAGTCGCGAACAGCTCGTGGACCGTCGGGCCAACGCCACCGCCGGATGCGAACACGGCGCGACGTCCCGTCCCAGTCGATCGCGCACCCGGACGAGTCACCGCGGGTCGGCTCCGGGTGAGCGTCTGGTGAGCCGCGCCATCAGCACGGTGGTCGACGCCGCCGTGTTCCTCCTGCTCGTCTCCGCCGCTGCGTCAACCCTGGCGCTTCCGGCGGAGACAGAGAGCGACCCGACCGTCGAGCCGTCCGCGGACGTACTCGCTCACACGACCGCCTCGGTCGAGTACTCACTCGCCACCGGCGCCGAAGACGACGAGCGGTTCCCACGTGTCGACGGACGGTTCGATCGCGACGCTCACGGCCGGCTCGCCGCGCTCTTCGCCCGCGCCGGAACTCGGGCAGTCACGGTCGACGGCGAGCGAATCACCCGGACTGGAGACGGCTTTGTCCGGGCCGTCGAGCGCGCAGTTTCGAACGCAACGGGACCACGGACGCAAGTGCTCGTCCGCTGGCATCCGTACGAGGGGTCGACCATCGCGGGGCAAGCTCGCGCCGGCGTCGACCCACCACGCGACGCGACCGTCGCGAGCCGGATGCTCACTGTCGAGACGAACGCCGTTGGCGCACGCGCCAGGGCACGTGCGGCGGCGAATCGGTCAGGGTATGCCGGCGTCGCACGGGTGCTCGCGAACGCGACCGTCGCCGTGTTGCTTCCGGAACGGGGCATGGCGAACGCCCTCGCCGCCGACTACCCCACCGACCGTCTCGCTGAACAGCGGTACCGGCACGCTGCGGCGCTGTTCGGAGCGAACGTCTCCGAACCCCTCGCGGCGAGGGACGCGGCCGGCGCGAACAGCCGAATTCGAACCGCGCTCGCCGAGCGGTTCGAATCGCGTCTCCGAGTCCGGTTCGAATCGCCGATCACGGCAGCCCACGCGGTCCAGGCCGGCGAAGTCCGAGTCGTCGTCCGGCGGTGGAAAGCGTGAACGAGCGCGCCCGCGTTCCGTTCGCGCTCGTCGGCGTCGTCCTGCTCGTCAGTAGCGCGGCGTTCTCCGGGGCGCTCGGAGGCGTCCAGCCGGTCCGAGAGTCCCCCACCGAGGCCGCGATGGAGGACGCCCGCCGCTCGCTGCACGGCGACCTCGCTGACGCGACGCGGAGCGCTGCGCGAGACGCCGCGGCCGCCCCCGTCGTCACGACGGCGAACACCACCCTCGGACGGACGCTCGCGGCGTCGGAGTCGCCGTTTCGCACCGCGCTCGCGCTTCGGATCTACCTCGCTGTTCGCGATCGAGTCGAACCGAGCAATCGGCGGGGAGTCACCGTCGCCGCCGAGCTTCCAGCACCGAGGAACCGGACAGCGCTCCGGGAGACCCTCGAACGGATGACCGTCGATCGCGTCGGCGAGAGCGGAACACTGCTCCGCGTGACGCTTTCGAACGTGACGCTTGCAGCCAGCAGAGCGGGAGCGACAGTAGACCGGGCAACCGTCACGCCGACGGTGACCGTGACGGCGCCCGTCCTCCTGCTTCACGACCGGACGGCGCGGTTCGACGAGCGGCTCGACGCGGACGCGACGGCGCCTGGGCTCGCTCGCCGAACGACGGCGCGGCTCTCGGCGATAGCGTGGGCGCGCGGGCTCGCACAGTACGGCAGTGCGCCGATAGCGAACGTCGTCGCGAACCGCCACGTCGCCGTTGCGACGAACAGCGCGCTGCTCGCCGAACAGCGAACGGTCTTCGGCGCAGCAGACGACGCTGGCGCCCGAGCGACGCGAATCGCGGCGTCACGGGCGGCAGGCACCGATCTGCTCACGGCCGCCGGCGCGTCCGGGTCGATGCCGGCACGTATCATCGACGGCGTCGACGGGGTGACGCCGGGCACCAGTCTGGATCCGGTCCGCAGCGACTGGGCGCCGACCGACGGTCCGACCGAGGTACTCACCGTCGGTGCAAACGACGCCGCCGACTCCGCGTACCGGCGGTTCACCGACGGCGGGCTCGGCGCCGCGGTAAACGAAACGTACCAGGTCACGGTAGAGCGCCGAGTCTCGACGACTCAGCTCGGCATCGAGCACACGGGTCGAGTGGAGCCGTCGGGCGACGGCTGGGCGCACAACGGGACGAGCCGGTCGACCTCGATGGCGATTGCGGACGGAAACGAATCGGCCGTCGACGCCGACACGGACGGAGCGTGGCACTCGCTGTCCGCAGCGGAGCGTGTCGTCACCGAACGGGAGACGACGACCAGACGCTGGCGACGCGGCAACGAGACGACCACGACGACACGGACCGTGACGCGAACTGTTCGCGTTCGGATCATAATCGTCGGTCGGCACGACGGGGGACCGGCACCCGGCGGCCGAATCGACCCGGTTCACGAACCCGGCGGACGGCTCGACGCGCAAAACCTCGTCGGCGTCGAGGAGCGGGCACACGCACGACTCGTTGCCAACGACGGGGGGATGAACGCAGTCGCCCGCGCTGCAGTGAGCGGGACGCTCAGAACGAACCGGACGACGGTTCGTGGGCGTCAGCCGGACGGAATCCGTTCGTGGATACGCCGCGACCTCGGCGTTGTACGGAAGCAGCTCCTGAACACCTCCGTCCAGGTGCAACGCGGCGCACTCGGCACGTATCGGGCGAACCCACATGCTCGGCTGGCCGATGCGGTCGAACGGCGTCGAGCCGCGCTCGTCGCAGCGCCGGCGGTCTACGACGGCGTCGCTGACCGCGCTCGGGTCGCCGCGAGAGGAGCGTACGTGGACGCCGTCGTCTCGTCGCTTCGGGCGCGCGCACGCCGGCAGGAGTCGACCGGTGACCGGTTCGACGACGTGCTTGCCGGATACGGTCTCTCGCGTGACCGACTTGCGGCGCTCGCGGCGGCACGCGACGAGGCGATTCGCCCCTCGTCGCGGTCGATACGAGGTTCCGTAACGTCTCACGAACTCGTCGTGGAAGGCGCTCCGGCATATCTCACTCTGTCACGGGTACCGCGAGCGGCGACGGATGCGACAGGAGCCGGGACGCACCGACCGCTCGCCGCACGTAACCGGAACGTGTTCACCGTTCCGTACGAGGACGCGTCGGACACGGTCGTCGATACCCTGTTTCCGCCCGACCGCGTCCGGCTCAGATCGGCAGCCGCGGCGCTCCGAGCCGCCGAGCGACTGGATCGCAACGAGACGCCGCGGAAACAGCTTCGCGCGGCAGTCCGAGCTGCAATCGACCGCAGGCGGGCAGCTCTCCGACGGGAACTCGCAGACGCCGGTATCGGCGACTCCGCTGCCGACCGTCGTGCCGTCGTCACGGCGGCGCTCTCGCGGTGGACCACGACGTCGACTCGTGCCGTCGTCGTGGCGAACGGCTCCGCGGCGACTGCAGTCGCGGACGCCGCCGTCCGGCGGTATCCTGACGAGTTCACCAACGCATCCGCGCGGCACAGTCTCGAAGCGGAACTGCGGGACGTATCCACGACCGGTCGTGGAGTCCCGGAACCCGTCGTCAACGAGAGCGTCGCGACGGCACGACGTGCGGCTGGCGAACTCGCCAAGCAGGCCGCCGCGCGCGCCGCGAACGAGACGGCGTCGGCGGCGATGGAGCGTGCTGAACGCCGCATCGGCCGATCGCTGGCTCGCGTCCCTGCCGGACTGCCGGTGACGCCTGTTCCGGCGCAGTGGTACGTCACGACGAACGTGTGGACGGTCGCCGTCGAGGGAAGCTACGACCGCTTTGCGGTACGGGCGCGCGACGCGGGCCCGGGGCGCGCGCTCACGTACGTCCGTGACGGATCGGCGGTGCGAATCGACTGGGACGACGACGGCGATGCAGAACACGCCGGGCGGGCGAACGAGGTGTCGCTCTCCGTCCGGACGGCGGTCGTGGTCGTCGTGCCGCCCGGCGGTCAGGGAGTTGGCGATACGGACGGGAACGCGGACGAACGCTCCGGAGGATGGCGTTCGATCCGGTCAGCATCGGCCGAGAACGGAGGCGTCGCGACTACGAGGGAGGCAGCTCACCGGGGTTGAATCGCGAAGAATGCACCGGCCGGGAATTGAACCCGGATCGTTGGCTTGGAAGGCCAAAGTCATACCATTAGACCACCGGTGCTCTCCGACGACTCCGTCAAGTCATCGTACCCGACCGTCGCCTATGTGCGTTTCCCTTCGCCGTGGACGACGGCGAAACAGTTTCCCTCGTCGGTGAACGTCTGCTCGACGGCCAGCGCACTCGCCGCGATGTCAGCCGCGAACTCCTCTGGATCGTAGATGTGGTAGTAGCGCGGCACCGTCTCGCCATCGGGGAGCGTCCAGTCGACGACGGTGTCGAAGCCCCGCTCGGCGTCGAATCGGTCGTGGGTCGTGCTCCAGGCGCTGACGAGCGCGCTTCCCTCCGAGGTGAGCACGCGCGCGAGCTCGTCGAGGCTCGTTCGTCGCGCGGCCGTCGTCGGGAGATGATGGAGAGTGGCGACGTACAGTGCGAGGTCGACGCCGTTGCGACACAGCGGCAGCCGGGTGGCGTCTCCCTGAACCCACGCGGCGGACACGCCTCGCTCTCTGCCTCGCTCGACTGCGATGTCGAGCAGTGCCCGCGAGAGGTCCAGTCCGACGGTACGGTCACACCGGGCCGCGAGCGGTTCGACGTGGCGACCGTTGCCGCAGCCGACCGCGAGGCCGACGGCTCCCACGCGGCCGTCGAGGAAAGCCGGAATCTGCGGCCACGGGTGCTCTCGGGTCGTCGAGAAGTGGTCCGCGATGTGATCGTACGTCTCACGGACCGACTCGACCGTGGCGAGGGAGCCGGGAGCTCCGTCTCGGGGCTCGTTCGCACTCCCGATTCCGTCGCCGGGGGCCGACCCCTCGCCACCTCGTCCGTCCACGGCGTCCGACTCGTCCACGGTGGCCGTCAGTGACGAGGGGTAATAGCGTCGGCGGTCACCGCTCACAGCGGGAGCAGGACGACCGCAGCGTCGCCGACGACCCCCGAGAACGACAGCTCCTGGGAGACGAGGAACGCGACGTACGCGACGAGCAGCATCACGCTCGCGTGTTTCGCTCCATCCTTCAGCGACCCACCGGTCATCTGCCCGCCGACGAGCCCGGAGAAGCCGGCCTGGACGAGTGCGGCGTGGAAGAAGACGAGCTGGTAGGCGGCCTTGTCGATCTCCCCGATGCCGCCGAAGGGGCCACCAACGCCGCCGGTTGGGAGGTTCGGCACCAGCACCGTGTCGATGGCGCCGATGACGACGAGGAAGACGAGAAACGAGATGTAGATGACGACGAGATACGTGAGCGTCTCCTGTCGGCGCTGGCGCTTCAGCCGCTGATCGGCGCGAGCCTGCTCGGCGGCGATGCGCAACACCGGTCCGATCTCGTTCGAGGCGCGCATCGAGTTCGTCAACAGCGTGACGACCCGCGTCACCGAGGGGGTACGGACGCGTCGTTCGAACCGTTCGAGCGCCGCTTCGACCGTGCTCCCCCACTCTACGTCCCGCCAGATGCGGTCGACTTCGTCATCGAGTGCCCCCATCTCGCTGCGGCGCACCCGATCGAACGAGGAGACGACGGACAGTCCCGCCTCGTTGAGGCTGGCGAGGCGGTCGAGCAGGTCGGGAACCACCTCTTCGAGTCGCCGGAGGCGACGGCGCTGTATCTCGTAGACGACGGCGAACGTCGTCACGACGAGCAGCGTCGCCTGTATCACCACGTCGTCGAACACCCGAATGTCGAGGGTGCCGCCGGTGACGTACGCCGGGAACTGCACGGCGATGAACACGACGGCGGCGGGAATCGTGGCGTACAGCAGTCGCGTCGGCGAGTCGAGCAGCGTCCGTCCGGGACTCGCGGCGAATCGCTGGAGCCTGTGGAGTCGTCGGTGGACGCGGAGCCGCAACACGTTCTCCCGGGTCCGGGCGGAGAACATCCCGCCGCCGTCCGTCGCGACGGGGACGTCTCCGGCGGCCGCTGCCGCTTCCGTCTCGGGCCGGCTGCTCCGCGTGGCACGCAGCGGCTGTGTCACCTCGGAGAGGTACGCGAGAAAGAGCACGTTCGTCGCGGGCAACAGAATGTAAGAGATGATGCGAAGCACGTCAAGCATCCCGCCGGTCGTCAGTCCGATGATGAGCAGGATCGTGATGAGGAACAGCATTCCGGCGACGACGACGGTGACGTACACCTCCGAGGCGGTGGCGAGCACATCGAGGATCTCGCGCTGCTGTTCGTCGGCAGCCGCGCGGTAGCGCTCGTACTCGTCCCGCAAGAATTCCGGGACGTCCTGTCCAGACTGCAGAACGCTCGTGAGATTCTCGGTGAAGCTCTGGAACTGCTCGGATGGCGTCCGGGTCGCGAGCGTCCGCACGGCGGTGACGAGGTCGTCGCCGAACAGGTCGATGCTGCGGACGCCGATCCCCATCTCCTCTGCGCCGGTGCCGAACACGTCCCGGTTCTCCGAGAGCGTCCGCATCACCTCCGGAAACGACATCCCCCCGCGGGAGAGCGCGTAGACGAACGCGATCATCCGCGGCATTCCGGCGTCGATCTGCCGCTTTCGAGTGTCCGCACGCACCGACGGGACGTTCCAGCGAACGAGATACACGACCGCAGCGGCGCTCGCACCGAGTAGCACCGAGCCGGCGACGAGCAGGGCAACGTACTTCGCTTCGAAGGTCACCAGCCAGTCGGGGAGGGGGCTGAATATCCGGGAGCCGACGGGTAATCTGAGCTGATTCGGTCCCAGAAGCTCGACGATAGCGGCCGTCGCGTAGCCACCGATGACGAGCCCACTCAGCGCTGCCAGCGTCGAGTAGAGCAGCGTCTTCACTTGGTACAGTCGGTACGGGGTGCCGATGCCGGCGGCCCGGAGCGCCCGTCGTCGTTCGGGGTCTATTTCGATCCGCTCGCCGTTGAACAGTGCCCACGCGATGCGGCTGAACCCGCGCTCGAGCGGCCGCAGCGCCGCGGCGCCCGCCAGCAGTCCCAACAGCACCACCGCGAGGACGACCGGGAAGAACTGCAGCGGAGCGACCATCAGTCGTCGTCGGCCTCCGCGTCGGACTGATACCGCGTGTCCCCGCCGGACGGCGACGATTCGAGCCCGAGCCGCTCCATAGTTCCCTCGGCGTTCGCGTAGTAGCGGTTCACGAGCGCCGTGAATCGCTGGTAGTTCGTGATTCCACGCTCCCGGAGCGTGTCGAGGAACGCTTCCCGACGTTTCAGCTCCCGAGAGAGCTCCGTCGTCGACCAGCCGCGCTCGCGGCGAATCTCGTCGAGCAGATTCCGGTTCCCGACCTCGAAGGAGTCGTCCGTCACCTCCCACTCGAAGGCGTTCGAGTAGTCGAGCTCGCCGGTCCGCTGGTCGACGCCGTCGATTTCGGAGATCGTCTGGGCCCGGCGGACCCGTTGGCCTTCGAACCGGGCGAGCACCTGCACACAGAGCAGATCGAGCGACTGCACCATCGACCGCGGGACGTTGATCGGCTCGTTCTCCAGCCGGTTGATGACGGTCTGGACGGAGTCGGCGTGCATCGTCGACATCGTCGTGTGACCGGTGTTCATCGCCTGGAACAGCGTGATCGCCTCCTCGCCACGCACCTCGCCGACGAGGATGTACTCGGGTCGGTGGCGCAGCGCGCTCCGAAGCAGGTCGTACATCGTCACGTCCTGTGACTCGTCGAGCCGCTCGCGGGTCACGGCGGAGAGCCAGTTGTCGTGGTACAGCGACAGCTCCCGAGTGTCCTCGATGGTGATGAGCTTCGACCGTGGTGGGAGAAACATCGAGATTGCGTTCATCGTCGTCGTCTTCCCCGACGCGGTCCCCCCGGCGACGATGATGTTCTTGTTGTTCTCGATGGCGAGCCACAGGTACGCCATCTGTTCGAGCGAGTAGGTGCCGAACTCCAGCAGGTCGATGGGCGTGAACGGCTCCTCGGAGTACTTCCGGATGGTGAACGCGGAGCCGCGGGGCGTCACCTCCTCGCCGAGCGTGAGCTCCGCCCGAGAGCCGTCGTCGAGCGTCGTCCCGACCACCGGGTTGCCGACGGAGATGTGCCGTCCGGCCTGCTGCGCCAGCCGGATGACGAACGAATCGAGTTCGTCGTCCCCGAAGGAGACGCTCGTCGCGATATCCTGGTACTCGTCGTGGTACGCGTACAGCGGTACGTCGTAGCCGTCACACGAGATGTCTTCGATGTGGCCGTCGTGCATCAGCGGGTCGAGGCGACCGAACCCACGGAATCGACGCCACAGGTAGTAGAACAGCTTGTGGAATCCGGTCGGCGCCACCTCGACGCCGTAGTCCTCGAGACGTACCCGGAGCTCGTCGCGCAACAGCGCCTCGGGGTCGGCGTCGTCGCCGTCCTCGCGGTAGAGCAGCGGGTCGCGGACGTCGTCGACCAGCGTCTCCAGCAGCGCCGACTGGTCGGCCGACAGGTCCGGCTCGACGACGACGTAGCGGTGCTCGCTCTCCTCGTCGTCGTACCGGATGGACGCATACGAGAACGGCGCGTTGAGCCAGTAGCGGTCCACTTCGTAGCCGGGCGCGTCGACCGCTTCCGGGACGAGCACGTCGTCCGTCCCGGGCACGTAGTTGCGGTTCTCGACGCGCGATCCACGCAGCACCGTCAGCGTGCGACGGATCGGCTCCAACACGCCGGTCTCGTTCGAGTCCTCCATCGTACCCGACGGCACTCGACCGTCTTGTCCGTCCGGTCGGTCCGGCAGTACTTAAACTCACGCCGTGCGCCAGCGGCGCAGCGTTCACTACTCTGACCTGCCGGCGTCACGGCGCTCGCCGCTCGTGTCCGTTCGTCTACGCCGATTGCCACTGGCCAACTTCGGCGCGGCGGGCGGAACTACTGTATGTGTCTATTCTAACTAAAATAGTAGATATTTCCAATCCACGCGGTACGGAGGCGACGAAACGGTAGTGACGGCCGCCGAGACCGTCGACATCGCGCTGGTCTCGATGCGAGACGGCTACGTGCAGGTGTCGGCGGCGAGCAGCTACGAGACGTTCCAGCACGCGGCGATGGAGACGTCGTTCGTCACGGTCCGGGTGCTCGTCGGCGTCGGCCGCACACTCGTCTGGACGCCGGTGTTCGACCTCCCAGAGTTCGGTTACGGCGTGCTCGGGCTGTGATAGCGACGAACGAGGCTGGAACACGGCTCCGCGTTCGCTCGGTGTAAAGAACTATCCTCCGCGGGCCGATAGGACGGACACGATGCTCAGCGCCGTGATGGAGGACTACATCAAGGCGATATACGCCATCGAACAGGAGACCGGCGAACGGGTCTCCACCTCGGCGCTCGCCGACTACCTCGACGTGACGCCACCCACGGTGTCGAGCATGATAAAGAAACTCGAAGAGCGCGGCCTCGTCGACCGCGAGGAGTACAAGGGGGTCACGCTCACCGACGAGGGAGAGGTCGTCGCACTGGAGATTCTCCGCCATCACCGGCTGCTGGAGTCGTTTCTCACCGAGGCGCTCGACTACGACTGGGCCGACGTCCACGATGAGGCCGACCGCCTCGAACACCACGTCTCCGACGAATTCACCGACCGCATCGCGGAGTCGCTCGGCCACCCGCTCGCCGACCCGCACGGCGACCCCATTCCAACCCGCGAGCTCGAGCTACCGGAGGCGGACGACACCGTCCGGCTCTCGGCCGCGAGCGAGGGCGATCGGCTCGTCGTCCGGCGGATCCGCCATCAGGGGGACGAAGAGCTTCGCTATCTCGCCGACGCCGGCGTCGAGCCGAACGAGCCGCTGGAGGTGGTCGACGTGGCGCCGTTCGGGATGGTGACCGTCCGGACTGCAGCCGGCGAGCAGGCGCTCCCACAGGAGATCGCACGGCTCATCGAGGCGGAGACGGCGGAGCTCACGGAGTCGGAGGAGTCGGGAGAGTCCGAGGAGCCGACGCCCTGACTCAGCCGCGCAGCCACCAGACGACGGCCATCCCGGCGATGACGACGAGCCCGCCGGCGAAGAAGGCGACCGCCGGGTCCGACAGGCTCCCGACGAGCAGTTCCGGTATCGTCTCGCGGGCGGCCTGATCGGTGACGCCACCTCCGTCACGGCTCCCGAGGTCCGCCCCGTCCGCACTGACGGCGAACGCCTCTGCACCGCGTTTTGCCCGCCGGCTCGTCGCCACGGCGAGGGCGATGGTCGCGGTCGCAAGCAGCAGATACAGCGCGAGGACGCGCCCGAGGAGCCCTTCGAGCCGCGAGCGGTCGTGGTCCTTGCCTGCGAAGAGTACGAGCGCCTCGTTGCACGGCGCGTACACCGTCATCTCGTTACCCTTCTCGGAGTAGCCGGTGCCCGCCGCCTCGATGAGCGACGCGGACTCCAGCCGTTCGAGGTGGTAGTGGACGTTCTGGAGTGAGGTGCCGACCTCGGCGCGAATCTCCGGCGGCGTCCGCGGCTGTTCGTACACCGTCTGCAGGATTCCCCGTGCGGTTTCGGAGCCGAGCGCGTCGAACGTCCGCTCGGCGTCCGCCCCCTCGATGTCGAGCACGCGCGGCTCGTCGGGGTCCGGGTCGGCGAAGACGCGAGAGCCCAACAGTCCCATCGACAGGTGCTACTCCACGGGATGAAAAGCCCGTTTCGGTCGGTCAAACGCCGGTTTGAGCTATCGCGGCAGCGCTTCACACGCCGCGGGAAGCGTTTTCCCCGTCCACGCTGTGGGGTCGATATGGACGCACCCGACATCGGTGAGCTGTCGCCGCCGGACCGCACCCTCATGGGGCCGGGGCCGAGCGACATTCATCCGCGCGTGTACCGAGCGATGACCGCGCCCGTGGTCGGCTACCTCGACGACTACTACGTCGAGGTGATGGACGACGTGCAGGCGGGACTCCGCTACTTGTTCCGCACAGACAACGAGCACACCTTCGCCGTCTCGGGCACCGGTTCTGCGGCGATGGAGACGGCCTTCGGCAACCTCGTCGAGCCCGGCGAGACCGTTCTCGTCCCCTCGAACGGCTACTTCGGCGAGCGGATGGGCCAAATCGCAGAGCGCGCCGGCGGCGAGGTCGTCACCGTCGACGCGCCGTGGGGCGAGCCGCTCGCCGTCGACGCGGTCCGCGATGCGTTCGAGACCCACGAGCCGACGGTCTTCGGCTTCGTCCACGGGGAGACGAGCACGGGGACGCGACAGACCCGGGTTCCGGAGCTCACCGACATCGCCCACGAGCACGGCGCGTACGTCGTCGCCGACACGGTCGCCTCGCTCGGCGGCGCCGAGTTCCACACGGACGCGTGGGACGTCGACGTCGTCTACTCCGGCTCGCAGAAGTGTCTCTCCGCGCCGCCGGGCGCGAGCCCCATCACGTTCAACGAGCGCGCCGTCGAGAAGGTGCGAGCCCGGGAGACGCCCGTCCGGTCGTGGTATCTCGAACTCGACGGCGTCTGGGAGTACTGGGGCGACGAGCGAAACTACCACCACACCGGCCCCATCTCGACGATGTACGCGCTCCGGGAGTCGCTGCGCATGGTCGCCGAGGAGGGCGTCGAGTCGATGTGGGACCGCCACGAGCGGGTCGCCGGCGCGCTGAAGGCCGGCGTCGAGGCGCTGGGCGTCCCGCTCTCCGTCGACGACGACCACTGGCTGCCGACGCTGAACCCCGTCCGCGTGCCGGACGGCGTCGACGACGGCGTCGTCATCGACCGGCTGCTCGAGGAACACGGCATCGAGATCGTCGGCGGCCTCGGCGCGCTTGCGGGCGACATCTTCCGCGTCGGCTGCATGGGTCACTCCGCGCGCCCGGGGAACGTCCTCCGGTTCCTCTCGGCGTTCGGCGCGGTGCTCGCCGACGAAGGGGCCGATGTCGATCCCGAGGCGAGTGTCGCGGCGGCGAGCAGCGCGCTGGAGTGAGCGCGGGCGCTCGTCGGTCAGTGTCAGGTGGTCGTGTCGGCACCGGCCGTCGCGGTCGTGACCGCCTCGGAACTCCCCCGGAGGCGATACCCGATGGCGATCAGTGCGACGGCGATGAGCGCGCCGAACGCGAGTTGCAGCGTCGCGACCACCTCGCCCGTCAGTATCTTCGAGGCCAACAACGCCGCCTGTCCGAAGAACGCCACGACCGGTAGCAACAACAGCACGCCGATCGTTCGGGAAGGACGCTCGGTTCGGGCGCTGGCAGTCCCGTAGCACAGGAACCCCAGCAGAGCGAGGACGAACGCGACGGTCAACAGCGGCGGGCCCCAGCTACCGGGGTCCGCCAACGTCCTGCCGGTCGTGAGGTCGACGGCGAGGGCAGCCAGTAGGGTGGCGCTCCAAATCACCCACGCGACACCAACGGTCCACCACCCTCCACGCGCGAGCTTGGGCGACGCGTCTGCGACGCGACGGTGGAAGCCGAGCAGGCCGACGAAGACGAACCAGAGGCCGAACAGCAACGGCCCCATCGCGAGCCGCGGGGGTGCCTCGATGACCCCTGCTACGTCCAACGAACCGGCCACGCTGGTGCCGAGAAGGCCGACACCACCGATGACGAACGCCACCGGCCCCCACCGTTCGAACGCGCCACGGAGCCGACTACCGATCATTACGACGGCACCCCCCGGACCGTGTTCCGTCTTCGTTCCCGCGCCTGTGCGACCCGATACCTTCGTCCGCGCTGGTGAATTCCGTCATACTGTCGCTCCGGTACCCCCGCCCGCTCATCCCCGGGTCGGAGGGACCACCGGAGCGGGCGACCGGTGGCAGAAAAGTGTTCTTTGTACGACATTATAATACGCTCGTTGACAGGTCGACGGGAGTGGAGGTTCAGCAGCCGCCGGACCCGTCGGCGAGCTATCGAGTGACATCGACGACACGCACCGTCTCGTCGAACGTCACCCGGAGCTCGTCGCCGTCGCACCGGACCGTGACCGCGACCCGAAGCGGCTCGGCCGAGACTATCTCGACATCGTGCCCGTTCATCAGCGCGTGGAACCGCTTCACCGTCCGGAAGTCGTCCGCGCTGACGTGCGTCGAGACGTCGTGTTCGCCGTAGAAGGAGACGACAGCGGGATGGAAAAGTGCGAGCCCTCGCGGAGGGTCGACGGTGTGGTTTCTGCAGATGCGGCACTGAAAGTGCGCGCGGACTGGAACTGAGAGCCGACGATTCTCGGATGCTGTCTCCCGTTCGTCGGGACATTCGAACCAGCCGTCGACGGGGCCGGAACACGCCGGACAGAGCCGCTGGAACATGCTCCGGGCTCCTCGAAGCGCCGCGACTACTGACGCGGCCCACACCTCTTCGGGGGATCGTCCCCGAAGGCCGACAGGGTCGAAGGGAACGACGCTCAGAGTCCCCTCCGCGTCGGCGTCCGGTGCGGTTCCCGGACACTCCGTGCAGGCGTGGATCACGACCCCATCCCGGTAGCCGATGGTCGTCGGTGCGCCACAGAACGGACACGGCTGATCGATCTCCGTCGGCTCGAGCGTCACGTCGTCCACGCCCGACCCCGCGATGATCGACCGGACGAACTTCAGCCCGGTCGTCCGTATCTCGTACCCCTCCCCCTCGCCCTGCTGCCGCACGAACTGCCCCTCCAGCTTCTCCAGATGGTAGCTGAGGTTTCCTGGAGAGTCGTAGTCGACGCGGTCGAAGATTTCCGAAAACGGAAGCGAGTTGTCGTCGTTCTCCGGGTCGTGCGCCTCCCAGAGGGCGAGCAGGATGGCGAGACGCGTCTCGTCGGCCAGAAGTGCGAACGCGTCCGCCGCGTGCGGGCCGGCCTCCCCGGCCATCGCCGCTATCGGCAGGTCGGTCGAGTCGATGGCCATCGCCCGTCACTCCCCGGTCGGCTCGGCCGACGGGGCCACGCGGTCGGTGGTCGACCGTCCGACGACGAGCGTTGCCCCGATGGCCCCGTGACTGAGCGCCAGCCCCCATCCGACGGCGATGGGTCCCATCTCCGGCGCGACGGAGGACACGACGGCACCCGCCATCAGAAACACCAGAACGCCTGCGGGAGCGAGCAGGAGAAGTCCCAGCGTTCGCGAGTGGGCCGCGGTTCGAAGGCTCACCGCTCCGAAGACGAGATAGACGAGAAGCGTCGAGAGGACCACGACGGCGAAGAGCGCGGCCGGGAACACGGCTTCTGCCGGCGGGAGCATTCCGGCTGCCGTTCCGAAGGTCCAGCAGGCGATCAGCGCCCATCCCGTGACAGTAGCGAGCGACAGGGTCGCGGCGAGGCGACTCGAGTTGGGTGCCTCATGAAAGAGTGAGGGAACCAGCCCCAGAAGCGCAAGCCCAGCGGCGACGTAGCCCGCTGGGCCGAACACGTCGGCCGGCGGGGACGCGGTGGAAAAGGCTTCTATCGTCCGGACGGTGGCGTGTCCGACGAAGAGGACGGAAGCTGCGAACGCGAGCGTCGGACTCCACTGTTCGAGCGGTCGGAGCGTTCGGATGCTAACTCTTGACATACGACGGCGCACACGACCGAGCAGAATGAACGTTTCCGTCGCTGTATTCTCGAATAATACGCCGATAATATGAGATGTCGCCCCAGACACTAACGACCGGCGTCATCCCGTGGCGGCGTGCCGCGTCTGCCGGCTAACCCTCGTGTAGGGCGAGTCCCTGTCGGTCGGGACCGTACCTGTTACGCGCCCGGGTTCTCCGCCGCCTCATCGCGCGCTGGTGCGGCCTCGGGGCGGGGACTAAAGGCGCGTACCTGTTCTGGGTGGCCGCCGGACTAACCCTTTTCGCCGCGCGGCCCCTCAACCTCGCATGGACGAGGGCGAGCGGCCGGTCGTGCTGTTCGACGGCGTCTGTAACCTCTGTGCGTGGTCCGTCCGGTTCATCGTCGCCCACGACGACGGCAGCCTCCGGTTCGCGCCGCTGCAGTCCGACGCCGCGACCGACCTCCTCGAACGCCACGACCTCGACGGCGACTACTTCGACTCGCTGGTGTACGTCGACAGCTCCGGCGCGTACACGAAAAGCGACGGCGCGGTCCGCATCGCTCGCCACCTCGACGCGCCGTATCGATGGGCGTGGCACGCACGACACCTCCCGCGGCCGCTCCGGGACGCGGCGTACGACCTGCTCGCCCGGGTACGCTACCGGGTCTTCGGGAAACGAGATTCGTGTCTCGTGCCGACCGCGGAGCTCGAAGAGCGGTTCCTCGCGCGGTCGTAGCTGCCTGTTCTCCGCAGTCAGGGGGCTCAGCGGTTTCGAGGCGGACCCTCCGGCCTCAAGGAGTGAGCGAAGCGAGCGAGTAGGCCGGAGAGGAAGCCGACAACTCCGCAGTAGCCCCCAGACTAGTTCCGCCCGTTCTCCCCAACGGTGATAACCCAGCAAGCACACACCTGACGTATGGAGGTGCGGCGCACTGTCCCGGTCAAACTCGACGTGGGCAGTGACGACGCCGCACTTCTCTGCGAAACCGTTGATGAATTTCTGTGGGCCGCCAACTACGTCGTGGATCACGCGTGGCAAGGCGACTACAAGACCACGAGCAAGGTCCAGTTGCAGGCGGAAACCTACGACGACGTGCGTGAGCAGACGCGATTGCATGCCAATCTCGTCCAGAACGCCCGCAACAAGGCCGCCGACGCCGTACAGAGCGTCGTTGCCCGCTGGAAGCAGGGTGAGTATGCGGGGAAACCACACTTCTCGACCCCGACAGTGGTGTACGACAAACGGTGTGCCACGTTCCACGACGACTACGTGTCGCTGGCGACCGTTGACGGCCGAATCGAAGCCGAGTACGTTTTGCCCGACGCCGATCGCGACACACCTCACAGCCGGTATCTCGACACCGACGACTACGAAGTGACGGGCGCGGAACTCCACCACAGAGACGGCGAGTGGTTCCTTCATCTTCGCACAAAGGCGGAGATGGAGTCCGACACGCTGGAACAGGCAACGACCGGGCACCCAACGGTCCTCGGTGTTGACCTCGGCGTAAACCAACTCGCCATCACGTCGACAGGGACGTTCTGGAGCGGCGGCGAGTTCGACCACTGGCAGCTGGAGTATGAAAAACGGCGGGCGTCACTCCAACAGTGCGGGTCGCGTCATGCACACGAAAACATCCAGTCGGTCGGGCGGAAAGAGACAGGCCGGTTCAAACTGATGCTCCACCGGATTGCCAACGGCATCATCGAGGAGGCCGCTGAGAACGGCTGTACGGTCATCGCCTTCGAGGAGTTGACCGGCATCCGCGACCGCCTCTCCGGTGTCTCGTGGGGGCACACGTGGGCCTTCCAGCGGTTGTACGAGTACGTCGCATACAAAGCCGAACTGCACGGTATCGACGTAGAGCAGATAGACCCGGAGAACACGTCGCGGCGGTGTTCGACGTGTGGATTCACCCACCCGGACAATCGCGACGGCGAGGACTTCGCGTGTCTGAAATGTGGCTACGAGAACCACGCCGACTACAACGCCGCGAAGAATATCGGCTTGCGGTATCTCCGCCGGACCCAAACCGGGGACGACGGAGGCGCACCCGTAGGCGTGCGCTTGAATCGCGGGACGCTGAACGCGAACGGGGAATATGACCCTCCTGCCGAAGATTCCGGCCAGAGCGGGAGTCCACGCGAAAGCCCCACCCGCAACGAAGCGAGGTCCTCAGACCGAGCGAAGTAGGGTGGGGTAGTTTACACCGCGTAGTCGTTCTCGCAAATCTGTGCGTAGCGCCCCTTCCGGTAGCCGAACTTCGCGCGCTTGTACCCATACAGCAGCCGCACCCCGTCGACGCCCTCCCGGAGCGCGTCGCGGGGGTCGTAGAACCCCTCCTCGGGGAGGATAGCGTCGACCACGTCGAACAGGCGGTCCCAGTCGTCGGGGCCGTAGTCGCGGACCACGTCTGCCATCGCGACGTTCCGCTTGACCTCGTCGCCGATGGCCCGGTGCCACTCGTCGTTGTACGCGCGGAGCGCACCCCGGGCAGCGAGGCGGCCGGCGAGCTTCCCGGTCCGAACCGCGACGTGGTCCCCTCCCTCGTGAAACGCGCTCGTCGCGCCCATCGCCCCGCCCACGACGGCGACGTTCGCGGCCGTCGGCGACTCGATTGGCCGGGTGGAGGAGATGGGGTACGTCTCCGTCCCTTTGGACTTCCCGCGGTCGGTCTGCAGCGGGAAGTCGTCGAGGTCGTACTCCGGGTAGGCGTGGTCGATGAGTCGCTCGATGTACGTCTTCCCCTGCGGCACCCGGTCGTCCTCGGGGCGGAGCAGTCGGTACGCCTCACGATTCTCCACCTCGTCGATGTCGAGCCCGATGGGCATCGTCAGGCCGACGCGGGCCACGTCGCCGTCGTTCGGGAACACCCACGGGTAGGCGGTGTGACCCGGCATGTACCCCCACCAGAACTTCAGCCGGTCCGGCTCCAGCAGCCCGTCGGGGAACTCCCGGTACTCCTGGTACGCGATGTGGTTCGCTCGCGTCGTCGCCATGTTGTCGAACTCGCCGCCGGGCAACAGCGGGTCGAGCACCGTGCCCGTCACCGTCCGCTGGGGGCCGTCGGCGAGAATCAGATACCGAGTCTGTAGCTCGCTCCCGTCGTTGAGGACAATGGTGTGGGAGGGATCGCCGGTCAGCTTTGACTCCACGTCGCGGACGCCGGTGCCGACGCGGTACTCAGCGCCGGCGTCCTCGGCGCGCTCGCGGAGCCAGTCGTCGAACCGCGCCCGGTGCATCGTGAACCCGAAGTTCGGGTACGACGCGTCCATCCCCGTCGAGTTGAGCCGCACCGAGGTCGACGGCCCGATGAAGTCCGACCCCGACAGCTCCCGGTGTTTGACGTGCTCTGGAATCGGCTCGTCGAGGTCCATGATGTCGACCCAGTAGTCGAGGATGCCCGCGGCGTCGGTCGAATCCGGACCGAGCCCCTCGCGGTCCGCTCGCGGGACGCCCTTCTCGACGACGACCGCGTCCGCGCCCGCCGCCGCGGCCGCGCGGCCGGCCGAGGAGCCGGCCGGACCGCCACCCACGATGACGACATCGTAGTCCATACGGGCTGAGGGAGTGGGTTCGGCTTAAAACGCTTGACATGGGTGTCGCGGTCGAATTGCGGACAGGTCCGCCGGACGAGCCGACACAGCACACCCGGTCGGTCGCGTCCCGTGTCGGGGTCGGCGTCGAGAAGTACAGCTAAGTCGCCGGCGCGACACCGGTCGACCATGACGAACGACAGCGTTCGAGTCGATCGCGACGGCGGCATCGGTCGCATCGTCTTCGACCGACCGGAACGGAACAACGCGATGGACACGGCGGCCGCACGGGCGCTGCGCGCCGCCGCCGCCGACCTCGCGAGCGACGACGACTGTCGGTGTATCGTCCTCACGGGCGTCGACGGCCTGTTCAACACGGGCGCGGACCTGACGACGCTCAACGGCGACGAGAGCGACCAGCCGGGGCTGAAGTCGCTCGCCGGGACGCTCCACGGGTTCGTCCAGGAGCTGTGTCGCGCGCGGAAGCCGGTCGTCTGTGGCGTCAACGGCGTCGTCGCTGGCGGCGGGATCGGCACCGCGCTGTGTGGCGACATCGTGCTGATGGCCGAGTCGGCGCGCTTCCAGTTCGCCTACCCCGCCATCGGACTCTCCGCGGACGGCGGCTCGACGTACTTCCTCCCGCGGCTCGTCGGGCTGCGGGAGGCCCAGCGCATCGCGCTGCGCGACGAACCCGTCGGCGCCGAGGAGGCGGCCGACCTCGGGCTCGTCACGGAGACGGTTCCCGACGAGGAGTTCGACGAGCGACTCGCCGCGGAGGCCGACGCGCTCGCAGACGGGCCGACGAAGGCGTACGCCGAGACGCGCCGGCTGCTCCGCACGTCCTTCGAACACGGCCTCGGCGAACAGCTCGGCCGCGAGGCCGACAGCCTCTCTGGACTCGCGGACACGGCCGACTACGCGACCGGCCACGCGGCCTTCTTCGGCGACGAGGAGCCGACGTTCACCGGCGAGTAGCGGGAGCGATCGGCGACCGGTCCGACCACCGTTGACGCGCGCTACGGTGAACTTTAGTCACCGCGCGGCGAGCGTCGCGTATGAAGCTGCTCGTCCGCCGGGAGGGGGTCCACGGGACGAACGCGGCCGCGTACGCCGACCGACTCCGCGAACGGCTTCCCGACCACGAAGTCGTCCACGCTCGGACCCGAGAGGCCGAACTGCGAGAGATACGGGACGCACGCGTCGCAACCGGCATCGACATCGACACCGAGCTGCTGGAGCGGGCCGACCGGCTCCGGCTGTTCGCCGGCGCGTACGCCGGTCACAGCCACCTCCCGCTCGACGCGTTGGCGAAGCGCGACGTCGCCGTCACGAACGCCGTCGGCGTCCACGCGCCGAACGTCGCCGAGTACGTCGTCGGCGCGCTGCTCTCGCACGTCCGTGGGTTCCGCGACGGCTACCGCAGACAGGAACGCGCCGAGTGGCGCCCTTTCGAGGTGGGTGAACTCGCCGGCTCGACGGTCACCGTCGTCGGGCTCGGCGCCATCGGCTCGGCCGTCGTCGAGCGGCTCCACGCGTTCGACGTGGAGACGGTCGGCATCAGGGCGAGCCCTGAAAAGGGCGGCACGGCCGACACCGTCCGGGGACCGGACGGGCTCCACGACGCGCTCGCGCGCTCCGAGGCCGTCGTGCTCGCCTGTCCGCTCACCGAGGAGACGCGCGGGCTCGTCGGGGAGGCGGAGTTCACGACGATGCCGACCGAGGCCGTGCTCGTCAACGTCGCGCGGGGCCCGGTCGTCGACACGGAGGCGCTCGTGACAGCGCTCCGGCGAGACCACATCGGCGGCGCGACGCTCGACGTGACCGACCCCGAGCCGCTCCCCCCTGACCATCCGCTGTGGGGGTTCGAGAACGTGCAGGTGACGCCGCACAACGCCGGCGCGACACCCGCGTACTACGACCGGCTCGCGGACATCGTGGCCGAGAACGTCGAGCGGGCGGCCGTGGAGGGGTGGGACTCGGCCTTCGAGAACCTCGTCGTCGCGTCCGAGACGTGACTACTCCGGGGGGTCGGGGGGACCCGGGCGGCCGAACAGCCGTCGCTCGATGGGGCGGCCACCGAAGTAGAGCAGGTAGCCGTACACGACGAGCGTGAGGGCGAACATCGCGGACAGCGCGTACAGCCCGAGGCGGGCGTACTGAATCGTCATCGCGACGGCAGCGAGCAGTATCAGCCGGGTCAGGGCGTAGCCGAGGACGTCCACGCGCCATCTACGGCGTCGCGACTCAAAACCGCGTTGGCCGGCACAGCGGGCACCGTGGACAGTAATCTGCAGAACCTTACACCATAATAAATATTATGTATGGGGGCAACTCACTGTGCGCCAGCCTCACTGTGGGGTGATACCATACATGACGGAGGAGAACTCGAGACCGACCGAAACCGACGGAGGCGCCATCACGGAGGACGATGACGTCTACACGACGGCAGAGGTCGGCAAGAAGTATCGAGACACCGTGTATCGGGAGCAGGACTACGACTCGCTGGAGTCGGCACCCGAGACGTCCTCGTACCCGAATCGGGGAAAAAAGGAGGGGTACAAGCTCTCCGAGATGCCGAAGGTGCCGAAGGTGAGCCACATCGTCGGGCCGAGCGCGATTATGCTCGGCGCGTCGCTCGGCAGCGGCGAGACGATGTTCTGGCCGACGCTGGTCGCCGAGTACGGCTGGTTCCTCTACTGGGCGTTCTGGGTCGGCGTCGTCACGCAGTTCTTCATCAACACGGAGCTGCAGCGGTGGACGATGGCGACGGGAGAGAGCATCTTCCGCGGCTACGACCGCATCAGTCGGTTCTGGCCGTACTTCTTCCTGGTCGCCGGGCTGTTCCACCTCGGCTGGCCCGGCTGGGCCTCCGGCGCAGCGGAGGTGTTCGCCGCGTGGACGGGAATCGTCCCGCGCGGCGAGTGGTGGATAATCGCCGTCGCCTCGATGGTGCTCATCTGGCTCTCCTATCAGGCGGGGCCGGTGTTGTACAACGTCATCGAGAAGGCCCAGGTCGCGCTGATGATCATCGCCGTCGCGGCGGCGGTGCTGCTGGCGTTCGTCGTCGGCTCGGCCGGCCAGCTCGTGAACGTCCCCGGCGGGGCGCTCAGCTTCGGTGCGCTGCCGCCCCAGAGCGAACTCGACATCGCGACGTTCCTGGGCGGGCTCGCCTACGCCGGTGCGGGCGGCTACATCAACCTCTCGCAGGGCGTCTGGGCCCGCGAGAAGGGGTACGGGATGGGCTCGTACCAGGGCCGGCTGAAGAACCCGCTCCGAGGCGCCGAACCCGAAGAGATCGAAGGCGGGTTTGCGTTCAAACCGACCGAGATTAACCTGAAGCGGTGGCGCGGCTGGTGGCGGGTGACCCAGCAGGAGCACTTCCTCACGTTCGTCGTGGGGCTGCTCGTCGTCGCCACCATCGCGATGACCATCTCCGTCGAGTACGCCGCCGGCAACGTCGGCTCGGGAGCCATCGACATGTGGATCGGCATCATCATCCCGCAGCTCGACGGCCTCTCGGCGACGCTACTGTACGCGGTCATCTTCATCGCGCTATTCTCCACGCAGTACGCCATCGTGGAGTCGTTCGTCCGCAACAGCGTCGACATCGTGTACCAGGTGTACGGTCGGGCACGCGGCATCAACGAGTCGCAGCTGTTCCTCGGCGTGTTGACGCTGTTTACCCTGTGGGGCATCGCTATCATCCTGCTGTCGAACGCGGTGGCGGCGATCAGCCAGCCGTGGATTCTGCTGGTCATCGGCGCGGCCATCGCGGGCGTGATGATGTGGCCGTACAACGCGCTGACCATCATCCTCAACACCACGCGGCTGCCCGAACACACCCAGCCCGGCTGGGCCCGCGTCGTCGCGATGTGGTGGGCGACGGGCTTCTTCGGCTTCTTCAGCGTGCTGCTCATCGGCGGGCAGCTCTCCGGACCGGTCGCCGACGCCGCGGCTAACTTCGGGCTCGGCGGCGTCTTCGAGGCGTTCGCTGTCCAGATGACCGTCGTGGGGAGCGAACCCGGCGGCTACCTGCTTTGGCTGGTCGCGGTGATCGTCCAGGTGTACACGATGTACCGCTCGGCACAGGCGAAGCGCAACGCGAGCGGCACCGTCGAGGGTGCCGACGAGGCGGCGGGCCTGCTGGCCTGACGCCGGACTTTTTATTCGGACCGTAGAGCAACGAGTATGAACGTCGTTCGGCTGCTCGCAGTCAACCGGTACGCGGTGTACGCTGGAGGGCTAGCGGCTATCCTCACACCCCCCGTGCTCGCGAGGGCGGGCGTCACCGTGCCGGAACAGCTCCGGGTGGCCATCGTCGCCGGCTCGCTCGCGGTGATGACGGTGACGTATCTCGGAGAGCGTCGGCTTCGTAGCGAGGGAGGCGAGACCGTCGCCGGCCCCGATGGTGAGCCCGCGCCGGACCCGTCGCTCACCACGCAGCTCGCGGTCGCCGGCGCGCTGGCCGGCATCGCCGTCGGCGGTTACCTCGTCCTCCGCGGCCGGCTGTGGATTGGGGCACTGTTCGTCGTCGGCGCGGCGCTGTTCGGGCGCAACGCCGTCGCGCGGTCCGTCGGAGGTGTCCGCGGATGAGCGAGAGCGAGCCGGTCGACCCGGACGAGTTCGAGGCGCTCCCGAGCTCGGAAATTGAGGTGTCGCTGCGCGTCGGCTTCGGGATGACCGGGTCGTTTCCGATGCGGCTGGCGGACCTGTTCTTCACCGACCGGGGGCTCTACGTCGCCGAATACGAGTATCTCACGCCGCTGTTCGGCCTCGGGGCCGGGAAACATCGCCGCGAGGCCGCCGCGATGGAACGTATCTACGAGGTCCACGGCGTCGACGAGGTGCTGTTACAGGCAGACACCGTCATCTGGCACGCCTACGACGACATCGAGCGCGTGACGCTGCACGACGGCGGTCGGTTCGGCCGTCCCCGGCTCGGCGTCTATCCGACCACCGGCACGAGTCACGCGTATCGACTCCACGACCGCGATGGGGAGACCGGGTCGCTCGCCGCGGACCTCAAGGACGCGCTCGTCGACCCCGACATCGAGTTCGAGCAGGCACAGGGGCTCGGCTACCAGCCGCGAGAGAGCTTCGCTCGGTTCTTCCACTGACGGAGCCGGATGGCCGCGTGTCCTGCGGCCGCAACCGTCAGGCCGACGGCGTACAGGGCGACGAGCACGAGCGTCAGGAGGGGCCGAAGCCCGCCCGCCTGCTCCCGACGGTGCGCTATCGCTGCACACAGGCTCACCAGCCAGCCGACGACCTGGCGCGTCAGCGACTCGGGGTGCGCGGCGACGGTGCGTGCGATGGGCGGGCTCGCCCGCTCGTACAGCGCAACCAGGACGCGGCCGCCCCGCGACCCGGCGAGCGCCCCGTCGCGGAACCGGCGCAGCGCCGCGAGCTCGGACTCGGTGCCGGCGGCGGTGGTGATGAAACACGTCGAGTGGTGTTGGTCGATTTCGACCCGGCGGAGGTCGGCCTTCGACAGCCGTTCGGTCGTCTCCGGCCGAAAATCGGGGTCTGGGGAGACAGCGTAGCCGTCGGCTGCGTGTTTGACGTACACATCGCCGTATTCCAGCCGTTCGCCGTCGCGCGTGTGGGCGACGAGCCGCTTCTCGCGGCCGTCGCCGACGAACCCATCGAGTCGTGTGGCGTCCGACGACGCGTCGCTCATCGGACCCTGGTTCCGGCCCACCCTGTATGAGTGTTATCCTCCAACAGTGGGCTTATTGTCACAGGAACGTACGCAGGCGGTATGGCAGTCGAGGATCGGTTCTACGAACCGGACGGGCTTGACACGTCGGCCGCGGCGCTGGGACACGAGCGGCCGGACGTGGCGGAGTATCGCGACCTCGCCGCCGCGCTGCGCGAGCGGGTCGACGGCGAGGTGGAGTTCGACGAGTACGCGCAGGTGTTGTACGCAACAGACGGGAGCATCTACCAGGCGAAGCCGGCCGGCGTCGTCTGTCCCCGTAACCGCGACGACGTGCGCGCGGCCGTCGAGGTGGCGACCGACCACGGCGTCCCGGTGATGCCACGCGGCACCGGTTCCTCGCTCGCCGGGCAGTCGGTGGGGCCGGGCTGTGTCGTCCTCGACGTCTCCCGGCACATGGACGACATCCTCGACGTGGACCCGGACGCGAAGCGGGCCACCGTCCAGCCCGGCGTCGTCCAGGACCACCTCGACGCGCGGCTCGCCGAACACGGCCTGAAGTTCGCTCCCGACCCCGCCTCCTCGAACCGAGCCACCGTCGGCGGCGGTATCGGCAACAACTCCACCGGGGCCCACTCCGTCCGCTACGGCATCACCGACGCGTACACCGAAGAGCTCGACGTGGTGCTGTCGGACGGCTCGCTGATCCACACCCGCGAGGTCGTCCTCGACTCCGCTGAGTACGACGAGATCGTCGCCAAAGACGACCTCGAAGCGCAGATCTACCAGACGGTCCGCGGGCTCGTCGAGGAACACGAAGCCGAGATCGCCGAGAAGTACCCGGCACTGAAACGCTCCGTCTCCGGCTACAACCTCCACAAGGCCATCTACGAGAACGACGACGGGGAAGAGGTCATCAACCTCTCGAAGCTGCTCGTCGGCGCGGAGGGGACGCTCGGTGTCATCGTCGAGGCGACCGTCTCGCTCGTCACCGTTCCGGAGTCGACGGCGCTCGCGCTCTACTGCTTCGACGACCTCGTGAACGCGATGAAGGCCGTCCCGGAGGCGCTGGAGTTCGACGTGAGCGCGGTGGAGCTGATGGACGACGAGGTGTTCCGGCTCGCGGCCGAGTCCGACGGCTACGCGGAGTACGTCGAGCAGGTCCCGGAGGGGACGACTGCCGCGCTGATGCTGGAGTTCGACTCCGAGCTCGTCGACGACTTCGAGGCTGCCGTCGACGGGACGACCGCACACTTCGTCGACGACGGCGACGCGTTCGACGTCGTCGAGGCGTACACGGAGTCGGCACAGGACGACATGTGGAAGCTCCGGAAGGCGGCGATTCCGCTGTTGATGAGCCTCGAGGGCGACCCGAAGCCGTACCCGTTCATCGAGGACGCGACCGTCCCGCCAGCGGAGCTGGCCGAGTACGTCGGGAAGTTCGAGGACGTGCTCGACGACCACGGCACCTCTGCGGCCTACTTCGCACACGCGGGGTCGGGGACGCTCCACATCCGGCCCATCCTCAACCTCAAAGACACCGAGGGCATCGAGGCGATGCACTCCATCACCGAGGACGTGACCGACCTCGTCTTAGAGCATCACGGCGCCTTCTCCGGCGAGCACGGCGACGGGATGGCCCGAACGGAGTTCAACCCGAAGATGTACGGCCCCGAGCTGTGGGGGGCGTTCAAGGAGCTGAAGACGGCGTTCGACCCCGAGTGGCTGCTCCACCCCGGCAACGTCGTCTACCGCGATGGCTCGGAGGACGTCGGTCCCGAGAACGAGCGCGGCGTCGGCGCGGACATGCGCGAGAACCTCCGGTACGGCGCGGAGTATCAGTCCATCGAGCCGCAGACGTCCCTCGACTTCGACGAGGAGGGCGGTTTCTCACACCTCGTGGAGCTGTGCAACGGCTGTGGCACCTGCCGGCAGACGGACTCGGACGTGATGTGTCCGACCTACCGCGCCTCACAGGAAGAGATCCAGGCGACGCGGGGGCGCGCGAACATGCTCCGAGCCGCCATCTCCGGCGAGCTCGACGACGAGGAGATACACAGCGACCGGTTCCAGGAGGAGGTGCTCGGGCTCTGTGTCGGCTGTAAGGGCTGCAAGAGCGACTGCCCCACGGGCGTCGACCTCGCGAAGCTGAAGGCGGAGGTGAAACACAAACACCACGAGGAGGAGGGCGCCGGCCTCCGCGAGACGGTGTTCGCCGACATCGATACGATGTCGCGGGTCGGCAGCGCGCTCGCCCCGCTGTCGAACTGGGCGCCGAAGCTCCCCGGCGCACGGTGGGCGATGGAGAAGACGCTCGGCATCGCGGCCGACCGCGAGCTGCCGACGTTCCGCCGGGAGACGCTCACCGATTGGTTCGAGGCACGGGGCGGCCCGCAGGTGTCGCAGGCGGACGCGGCGGACCGCGTCCTGCTGTTCCCGGACACGTACACCAACTACAGCTACCCTGAGCCCGGGAAGGCGGCCGTCGAGGTGCTGGAGGCGGCGGGGATTCGCGTCGAGATTCCCGACGAGGCCGGGCCGAGCGGCCGCGCGGCGTTCTCGATGGGCTTTCTCGACGAGGTGCGCGAGCGCGCCGAACACAACGTCGACGCGCTCGCCCCGTACGTCGAGGACGGCTACTCCGTCGTCTTCGTCGAGCCGTCGGACGCGGTGATGTTCCAGGACGAGTACCGCGACGTGCTTGACGGCTCCGACGCCGCGGCCGTGAGCGCGGCCGCGTTCGGCGTGCTGGAGTATCTCGACCGCCACCGGCTCGACGAGGCCGTCGAGTGGGACGCCCCCGGCGGGGCCGTCGCCTACCACGGCCACTGCAACCAGAAGGCGACGAACAAGGACCACCACGCCGTCGGGGTACTCCGTCGGGCCGGCTACGAGGTCGACCCGCTCGACTCGTCGTGCTGTGGGATGGCCGGAAGCTTCGGCTACGAGGCGGAACACTACGACCTCTCGCAGGCGATCGGGAACATCCTCTTCCGGCAGGTCGAGGAGAGCGACGCGCCGACGGTGACCGCACCCGGCGCCTCCTGCCGGTCACAGCTCGGCGACCGCGAGGGGCACGACCAGCCGCCCCACCCCGTCGAGAAGCTGTCGGCCGCGCTCGCTTAATCGAGCGGCTCGACGAGTTCGACGACGTGGCCGTCGGGGTCTTCGATGAACGCCGTCCGCGCGCCGGCGGCCGGCTGATCGCCCGGCTCTTTCACGACGCCGTAGTGGTCGACCCGCTCGAACGTCTCGTCGACGCTCTCGACGCCGAGCGCGATGTGGTCCCACGCGGTCCCCTGGTCGAACGCCTCGTCGCCGGCCGTGTCGGCGAGCTGTATCTCGACGCCGTCGTCGTCGGCGACGTACCGATGGCGGGCGTCGTCGGCCTCGAACCCCCACGACTCCTCGAGCCCGAACTGCTCGTAGAACTCGATTGACGCCTCGGCGTCCGCGACGTTCAGACAGGTGTGAAGTATCTCTACCATCGGTGGCCACTCTCCGTGTTGGCTGTGGTCGTCACGACTCGATGGTGTGCGAGCGAGAGTATGAACGTGTCGGGGGACGACAGTGCACAATCCGGACTGCCGGTCTGAAGCCTGGGCGCCGAGTTCATTTCGTCCCTCACCGAACGTTTATAACTCCCCGGCCGCACCTGCCGAACGCGTCGGTGGGACGCACGGTGTCGATACACCGGAACCCCCGTCGCAGTCGGCGAGGCGGGACTCCCCCACTCCCCCCTACTCGTCTCGTCGCTTCTTGGTGACCGACAGTCGGAGCCAGCGGTCGAAACCAACAGAGATCGACGGCCGGCTATCCCCAACGCCGGTACACGGAAGTTCGCGCGTTCCCAACCGAGGCGCATGGCACTCGACCCGCGAGCAGTCGTCGCCGGAACGGCAGCCGCGTTGGCGTACCTCGCGGTGCTCGCGCTGCTCCCCGGGTTAGAGCGCGTCCGGCTGGCGGGCGTGCCGCTCGTGCTCGGGACGGGGCTCGTCGCCGGTGCCGCCGCCGGGCTCGTCGCCGACGACGGTCCGGTCGCCGGCGCGTGGCACGGCCTCCTCGCCGGCTCGCTCGGCGGCGCCGCGTTCGCCGTCGCGCTCGTCACCGTCTTCTCGCTCAACGAGCCGTACGGGGTTTTCCACGGGCTCAACTACGTCGTCGCGCTCTCTGCCGGTGCCGTTCCAGTCGTTGCGACGCACGGCCGCGCCGTCGTCGCCGGGCTCGCTGGCGGCGGCTGGGCGCTCATCGCGCTGCTCGGCGTCTACGCCGGTCACGCCGCCCCGCGCCGGAACGACGGGGCGCTCATCGAGGAGTAACTGTCAGACCCAGCCTTCCTCGACGAGCAGCTCCCCGTTCAGCACGGAGGCGCCCGCGGCGCCGCGAATGGTGTTGTGCGCGAGACAGTTGTACTGGACGCCGCCGTCCGTCTCGCGGAAGCCGCCCGCAGAGACGGCCATCCCGTTGCCGAGGTTGCGGTCGAGCCGCGGCTGGGGTCGGTCCGGCTCCTCGAAGACGTGGATGAGCTGGTCTGGCGAGGACGGGAGCGCGGCCGAAGGGTACTCGGCCATCGCCGCCGCGACCTCGTCCGTCGACACCGCCTCGTCCGTCTCGGCCCACACGTTCTCGAGGTGGCCGTCGAGCGTCGGAATGCGGTTACAGGAGGCGGCGACGTCCATCTCGTGGAGCTCGATTTCGGCACCGTCGAAGCCGCCGAGTAGCTTCCGCGACTCGGATTCCATCTTCTGTTCCTCCCCACCGATGTGGGGGATGGCGTTGTCGAGTATCTCCATCGAGGTGACGCCGGAGTAGCCGGCGCCGGAGACGGCCTGGAGGGTGGAGACGCGGACGGCTTCGAGACCGAATTCGTCGAGCGCCGCGAGCGTTGGCACCATCGTGATGGTCGAGCAGTTCGGGTTCTTCAGCAGCGCGCCGTCCCAGCCGCGCTCGTCGCGCTGGACCTCCAGCACGTTCACGTGGTCCGGGTTCACCTCGGGGATGACGAGCGGCACGTCCGGGTCCATCCGGCCGTTCGAGGAGTTCGAGGAGACGACGTAGCCGGCCTCGACGAACCGCGGTTCGACCTCGGCGCCGACCGACGAGGGGAGCGACGAGAAGAGCAGAGGAACGTCGTCAGGGACGGCTGTCGGGCTCGTCTCGACGACCTCGATGTCCGCAACCGACTGCGGGATGGGCGAGTCCGCGCGCCACTTCGCCGCTTCGCTGTACGGCTTGCCCGCGGAGGAGGGCGAGGCGGTGAGCGTCGCGATTTCGAACTCCGGATGGGGGTCAAGCAGCTGGATGAGTCGCTGTCCGACGGCGCCGGTGGCGCCCAGAATACCGATTCGTACCATTACCCGGGGTCGGTCGTCGCGGGCCTAAACGGTGTCGTCGGTGGTAGTCGTTGCCTGCGGGGGTGAGGCTGCGTGGCGTTTCAGGCTCTTTTGCGAGTTTACTACTTCATCAGCTGACAGGTAACACCAACACCTGATACAGACGGGATGCGAGATACACTGGAGGAGTTCAGCCCGAGGTTACGGTGTGCTACTCGTTCAGATTTCGTTCGATAGAGATGGCATATACGCAGGCGGCCAGCGTGAAATATCAGTCTTTGGCCATGTGCTACCACGCAGTCAGCAGACCCACGCGGCTGCGAGTAGATTTATTAATCAGCAGCGTTTCGCTTTAATCAGATGGATCCCACTCCGGATGGCGCCACCACCGATCAAGATGCGGACGAGGGACACAGAGAGCCAGAGGTCCCGGAAGGCGTCATAGAGGGAATCACGGAGGTCATCCACGGCGAATTTGCAACAAAAGACGACCTCGAAGACGCTCTCGATTTCTAAAACTCATCGTCTGTGAGCCGCGTACCGCTTTCGGACGATGAAACTCGAGTGGTTTTTTCCGAAGAAGCAACAGCGAACCTCAGTTCGTTAGATGCAGACCAGCAGGAACAGATTCTCAGGCGGCTGCTTAACATCGCAGAGAGCCAGTCACCCCCTTCAACATTTGTCCGCGAACAAATCGCCAATCTCGATATTATTGCCGCTGGAGATCAGTGTCGACTTTATGCGACGACCGCCGATAGCATCCCCCGAGGCAACGCGGAATATCACGCTATCTTTGTATTTTATATCGATGAGAGTCACGACTACGACCAGGCAGATCTCCGGGAATACAGCGAGCTTTCACAGCGGTGGGTGGAGCAAATCCGCGGTCTTGAAACAGTTACGAACATTGAAGCGATGTTTGAACGAGAAGATGCACTAAGCCCAGACGATCTTCGGGACCTTCTCCCTTGAATCGAATACGTCAAGTAATGTTCTGCATCACCCTCTATATTCAGCACGCAGTCACTGACAGGGTGTAGGCAGGACACGTCTCGGAGCGGTAACTCTCCGCTCTGTATCGACCGCCCAGATTGGCCCCGGTGCGGCTACTCACTCGTGACCGACTCGGGCCTTGTATCTTGGACGAGATGCGAGAACCATTTACTATCAAAAATTTGATTAATCGGGTCGGAAACTGCGACTTCCCCGTTGACGAGCCACTTCCTCCTCAGATGGCCTCTCCGCGAGCGACCGACGGGAGCGAGCGGTTCCCGGACGCCGAGCGAAGCGAGGCGTCCGTAGGGCGCGCGGACGTGAGGCGGCCGAAGGCCGCCGAAGGGAGCACGCCCGCATATTTTCCCACGGGAAGACGTTCCTGCTCGCTCACGCCGTTCGCTGCGCGGGGCTGCGACTTCCCTGCTCTCGCTCGGTACCCTCGCGAGAACCAAGTTTTTGCCGGGGGTGAGCGCAGCGTGGCGACGCAGTCGCCACGGGCCGCGCGAGCGGAAAGCGAATCCCCGAGCAAAAAGTGGTGTTCAGTCGTCGCCGGCGGCCGCGTCGACCTCGTCGCTCTCGCTCGTCGCGGGAGGCCCCCCGCCACGGACGTCGGCGCCGCGCCACGTCCCCCGCTTGAACCAGAGGAACGCGATGACGGCACCGGCGACGTTGGAGACGACGAAGCCCCACCAGACGCCGGGCGGGCCGAGCGCGGGGACGAGCCGCGGGAGCGTCACCGAGAGGCCCGCGACCGCGACGGTGCCGCCGACTCCCTGCGAGAGGACCCACGCGACGGGGAGCCGGATGAGTCCGAGGAAGCTGATGGCGATAGCAGCAGCGACGAGCGTCTTGCCCGCGCCGCGGAACGCGCCGGTGTACGAGCGCATGATGCCGATGCAGCCGAAGGTGAGCGCGACGTACCGGAGGAACTCCGCGCCGGGGCCGATGACCGCCGGGTCGTCGGTGAACACGGCGACGATTGGAGAGGGGAGGAGGAAGATGACGACGCCGGCCGCGCCGAGCACGACGAACATCACCTTCGCGGCGAAGTCGGCGGCCTGCTCGGCGCGGTCCGGCTGGTCGGCGCCGATGTTCTGTCCGGCCATCGTCTCGACGCCGCGCGCGACGGCGATCGCCGGGAGGAAGATGACGGAGAACACCCGGATTCCGATGCCGTAGCCGGCGACGACGCTCGTCGAGAACGTGCCGACGACGATGAGCAGCAGGTTCACGGAGACGGAGCGGCCCGTCCCTTCGATGGACGCCGGCACGCCGATGCGCAGCATTCGGCGGGCGTAGTCGCCGTCCGGGGCCATGTCCCGGAGTCGGATGTGGACCCCCCGCGTCCCGGAGAACATGATGCCGAGGCCGACGACCGTCGCAATCGCCCGCGAGAACACGGTCGCGTAGGCGGCCCCCTCGATCCCGAGTTCGGGGAACGAGTACCACAGGAACGTGTCGACGACCGGCACCGTCGCGTAGACGGTCCAGCCGTTGATGAGGAACGGGTCGATTGCGACGTTGAGGACGACGGTGCCGAACATCACCAGCATCGGCGTCACCGTGTCGCCGTAGCCGCGCATCAGCGCGATGAAGATGAAGAAGCCGAACATCGCCGGGAGGCCAAGCGAGATGACGCGCATGTACGCCGTCGCGGCCGCGAGCGTCGCCGGCTCCGCGCCGAAGATCAACAGCAGGTCGTCGACGACGACGTAGCCGACGAGCCCGAGCAGTATCGAGACGACGACGGCGAAGCTCACCGTCTGTGAGGCGGCGTACTCGGCCTGCCGGTCGTCGCCGGCACCGGTGTTCTGTGCGACGAGGACGCTCCCGGCGACGGAGACCCCCAGCCCCAGCGAGATGAGCAGAAACACCATCGGGAACGCGAAGCTGATCGCCGCCAGTGCAGTCGTCGAGTACTGCCCGAGCCAGAACGTGTCAGCGAGGTTGTACGCCGTCTGGAGTAGATTCGTGATGACGATTGGCAAGGCCAGATAGAACAGCGGCTTCCCGATCCCCCCGCTCGTGAGGTCGAGCTGGTCTTGACCCTTGAACATCAGACGGGGACCTCCGGCCCCGTGTCGCGTCCGAGCGTCCCGTCGAGGTACGCCTCGATCAGCCGGCGTGCCTCCGTCGGCGATTCGTCGAACGTCACTTCGCGGACGTGTGCGCCGTTGATCGCGGTGACGGTAAACCGGGCGACAGCATCTGGATCGACGTCGTCGAACTCGCCGGCTTCGATCCCATCACGGACCGCAGCGGCGACCGTCTCGCGCATCCGCTCGTCCAGCGCGCAGAGCCGGTCGCGGTAGCTCTCCGAGTACGGCGCCTGCGCTTTGATCTCCAGCAGTGCGACGGTGAAGTCGCCACGGTCGTCCGCCGCTGCCGGAGCGAAGACGGCGTCCAGAAACGCATCGAGCCGGTCGCCTGGGTCCGCGGACTCACAGGCGAGCCGGGACTCGAAGTCGTCGAGCAGGTAGTCGAGGAAGGTGCGCAGCAGCTCCTCTTTCGTGTCGTAGTGGTAGTGGAGCGCCGCCTTCGAGCGGTCGCACTCGTCGGCGATGCGCTGCATCGTCAGATCGGCGTAGCCGTAGGTACAGAGCGCCCGGTACGTCGCCGACATGATGTCCTCCGTCGCCCCCACCATCCGTTACCGAATATGACTGACTGGTCAGTCAAGAAGCTTACGAGTGGCGTCGTGGAGAGCGAGGAATCGGAGAAAAAAGCGCGGCTACGCCGGAACGGCGTTCCGCTGCTTGCGCGTGATGTAGCCGGCGATGCGGTTGCGGACGCCCTTCGATTCGACGTTCGTCAGCTCCGTGACGACCTCCTTGTTGTGTTCGAAGTCGGTGCTGAACGCCTCCTCGTACCGCTCGAGCAGCGCCGTGGCGAGCTTTTTGATGTAGGCAGGTTTGATCGGCATCTTACCGGAATCGAGTCGTCGCCCGGGTAAAAAGCGTTCGACTCCCGACCGGCGGACGGACGTTTCCCGCCCTCGTGTCACGCCCGCCAGTCGACGAGTTCGTCGAACCGCGCCCACGCAGCCCGCTCGCGCTCGCCACCCGCGGCGTCGACGACCGACTCGAAAAAGTGGATGCGTTCGCGGAGTTCCCCCGTGTCGTAGCCCGGTACGTCGAGCCGGGAAGCAGCGACGGTCGCCTCCACGACGGCGGCGTGACCGCGGGAGACGACCGGCACGGTCTCGGCCTCGACGCGGGCAACCTCGACCCGCAGCGCCCACTCGGTCCACCGCGTGTCCCCCTCCGTGCCGGAGTCGACTGCCTCGGCGGAGACTTCCGCCCACGCAGCCGCGGAGTCGAGCACCGGCTCGGCCTCTTCCCGCACCGAGCAGGCCGCTTCCACGAAGTCGACCGGGTCGCACGTGAACTGCACGTAGCCACCGCCGCGCTCGGTGAAGTTGCGCCACGTCCGCGTCCGTCCCCACGTGCGGGCGGTGACCGGGTCGCCGGACGCGTCTTGGTCGCTGGACGAATCCACCCGGCCGACGCCGCCCTCGGGCGCGTGGAGGCCGAGTGCGGCGACGTTCCACCGGTCGTTCGGCCCCAGCGTCGTCGTCACGCTCTCCGCGACGCCGTCCCACGCGGCCGGCCAACCGTCGGTCACACCGACAGCCCCCGCTCGAGTGCGACGTACAGCGCCGCGCAGGTGATGTCGGCCGTCGTCCCCGGGTTGATCCCCCGGTCGACGAACTCCGCGGCCAGGTCCTCCGGGTCCTCCCGGCCAGCGAGACACGCCCGCGCCCGCTCGGTCGCCTCGCGGGCGGCCGCCTCGCCCGCGGTCGTCCGGACGAACCCGTCCTCCGTCTCGGCAAGCAGACGGAGGAACGCACGGGCGGCGCGGTCGGTGACGGGGCCGTCGTCGTCGAGGAGTCGCTCGGCCTCCCGGAACGTCCGCGGGAAGCCGGCCCGCCACTCCGCGGCGTTGCCGTCGCCCTCACTGCGCGCGAGGACATCGGCGAGCGTCATCCCCCGTTCCTCCAGGGCGGGCACGGCGTCGCTCCCGCGGCGCACGTCGAGGGGTTCCATCTCTTCGGGCGGCTCCGCGACGGCCACGTCGACGTGGTCGAACGCGCGGTAGAAGCCGGCCGCGTCGGCCACGGTCGTCGCCGCGCACACCTCGCGCACCCCCTCGCGGGTCAACTCATCTGCGGCCGCCGCCCGCACGAGCGGGACGAGCAGGAGCAGACAGCCGAACTGCGTGTTGCCGCCGCGCTGGTTCGCCATCCCGGCGACGGCCGTCTCGAACGCCTCGCCGACCGGCGCGCCGGACGCCGCGGCGCGCAGCCCCTCGCTCGCGCCGACCGCGCCCGCGAGGAAGTGTTCGAACCGGAGGTTCTCGTGGTCACGGTGTCGGTCGACGTTGCCGGGCTTTGGCGTCCCGGCGACCTCGATCAGCAGCGCGAGCTCCGCGTGTTCGGCGTGGGTTCGGGTCACGGCCGCACCTCCCGTTCGCCCGTCAGGTCTGCGAGCGCCGCGGCGACCCGTCGGAGCACCCGCGGGTCGTCGGAGGGGCGCCCGACGCTCACCGCGTCCGCGCCGTAGTCGAGGTACTCTCGAACGGTCGCGCGGTCGCGGACCCCGTTGTTCGCGACGAGGAACAGGTCACAGGCGTCGCGCACGTCGGCGACGACGGGCTCGGAGTCCATCGCGTCGACGTGGAGGCAGTCCGCGCCCGCCCGCTCGAGTTCGGGCGCCAGCGCGACGAGGTCGACCCCGGGCACCTCCGTCCGGACCTTCACGCTTACCGTCGCGCCGGCGTCGCTCGCTGTGCGGACGTACGCGGCCAGCCGGTCGGCGTCGGCGAGCAGCGTCTCGCCCGCACCGACCGCACACACCTCCTCCTGCCGGCAGTGGGCGTTCACCTCCAGTATCGCGTCGTGAGCGGCCGCGC